>Ga0209956_1000001_pt1 | contig 379252 bp, 316 predicted proteins | sample SalPon2A_C_D1_MG_FD_185720 | JGI IMG/M metagenome (GOLD analysis project Ga0209956, IMG submission 185720) | Soil microbial communities from South San Francisco under conditions of wetland restoration - Salt Pond MetaG R2A_C_D1_MG (SPAdes)... | ecosystem: Environmental > Terrestrial > Soil >...
TGACGGTCTCCTTTCTGAACTCAGCGGTTCATCTTTGGAGACCGTCTTACTGCATCTGACCTCCCTTACAACGGTCCAACCTTGGCGAGTCACACCGCCAGAGGCGGTGGCTTACCTCGGCGAGTTATAGCACCAGATCACCGTGTCCTGGGTGTGGCTGCCGTTGGTGCATTGGATCGCCAGACCCACCGGCGCCGTCTGCATGAACTGGCAGACCGGCCAGTGCACGGTCCAGGTGGCGAACGCCTTGCCGCCGGGGGCGATGGAGCCCACATCCTGGGGGTTGTCGCCGCTGACCAGGCTCACTCCAGTGGGCAACGAGATGGTCACCGAGCAGTCATCCGCGGTGGCCGTGCCGTCGTTGCGGGCGGTCACCGACACGCTGCGGGGATAGTTGTCGACGATCAGGGAGGGGTTTTGGAAGCTGAGGTCCGGGCTGCCGGCCAGCGCCGGGGCCGCGATCAGAGCCAGCAGGGCGATCAGGGAGAAGGACTTCTTCATCGTTCGACTCCATTTCCATTCGTGTGAGAGCCCCACCTCGCAGGCGCCGGAACGATCCGTTACCACGGGGCGAGACTCCTCAGAGTCTACTTTTCGTAGGTAGCGGCCCGCTGGTCCACCGCTCCTCGCCAAATTTCCGATTCTTGGCACGAAGCATGCCTGGGGAGTCGGCTCGTTCAGCCGCCGCACCGACCCGCCGGCTCGGTGAGATACTCGACGATCTCCCGCAAGAGGTGCGGCCCCTCGTCCGTCTCGAAGATGAATTGGGCGTGGGCGTCGCCCTCCAGGATCAGCAGTCTCTTGGGCTCGGGTGCCCGCTCGTGCTGGTCGCGGATGGAGGGCAGGCGCAGCGTCCCGCTGCCCTGGAAGTCCCCGCGCGTGGTGACAAACAGCTTGCACCCCGGCAGGTCCTCGGGATTCCGGATCGGGGAGTGGGCCAGGAGGACGATGCGGTCGATCCTGGCTGCGACCTCCGGAGCCGCCCGGGTCGCGGCGTTGGCGACCGCCCAGCCGCCAAAGCTGGCGCCGACCAGCGAGATGCGCTGGGCTCCCCGGGAGCCCAGGTAGTCCATCGCCGCCAGCACGTCGAACGGTGCGCCGTCGTCTCCCGGGGGTGCCTCGGGACCGCCCCGGGATTTGCCTCGACCGCGGAAGTCGAGGGCGAGCACCCGCAGACCGGCGTCCACCAGGGTCGGGATCTGCTCGGACCAGCTCTCCTTGGTGAATCGCCCGCCGTGGGCCAGCACCACGGCGTGGGGGCCGGCGCCAAAGAGGTTGGCGTAGACCACGCCCCCGTCACCAGTGGGAAAGGAGACCAGCTCGGGCTCCCCGGCGCCACCTGGGCTGTAGACAGCGAGCAGCGCGAGGGCCAGGAAGCTCACGAAGGATACGGGCGGACCCTGGCGAGTGCTCATGGCTGAGCGCGAGTATAGCCCCGGGAAGGACTGCTTGAGAGGGCCCGCTCCTCACAGCCAGCGGCGAACCTTCTGGCAATACATCCGATACTCCTCGCCAAACACCTCCTCGAGCTGGCGCTCTTCGTGACGGATGACCGAGATTTGGAGCAGCCAGAGTACCGAGGGTAGCAAGAGCAACAGCCAGGCGTTGTCACGGTAGATCGAGAAAGCGATGTACACCAGGGTGAATCCGACGTAGATGGGGTTGCGGCTGATTCGATAGGGGCCGCGGGTCAGCAGCCTCGCCTCGGAACGCTCGGCATGGAGCGAGGTCCCGGCGGCCGAGAAGGTCCAGAACGCCCAAAGGATCGATCCGACGCCCAGCCCGAAGACGATCGACGACAGGAGGTCTCGAAGCTCGGTACGCTCCGCCAGCCCGAGGGTCAGAGGCCACCCACGGTGAAGGGCCAAGCCCGGGAAGAGGCCCAGGGCGAAGGCGAGCGGCGGCGGGTAGGGGACACTGAGACGACTCGACACGGTTCTCTAGAGCCCGCGGATCAGGTTGTGCAAGAAGGACGGTTCCCGGCCCCCACCCCCCAGCGCTGCCGCAGGTGGCCGACGATCTTCTCTCCGTGGTCGCGGGTGTTCTCGATAAAGATCTGGCCGGTGTATTTGCCCGCCTGCAACGTCCCCGCGACATAGAGCCCGGGAACGTTGGATTCGCAGGTGTCCGGGTCGAAGGTGGGCTTGAGCGACTCCGGGTCGATCTCCACCCCGCAACGGCGGGCGAAGCCGACGTCCGGGTGGTAACCGATCAGGATGTAGGCGGCGTCCGCCGGCAACAGCTCGGTCCGCCCCGTCGGGGTGTGCTCGATCTCGACGCCTCCGGGGACGAAGCGCCGCACCACCGACTCCAGCCTCGCGTCGATGGAGCCCTCCGCGATGCGGTTTTCGAGATCCGGCTTGACCCAATACTTGACCGTCTTTTTGATCTCCGCCCGCCGGTGCACCAGGGTGACCTCCACCTCGTTGCGCCACAGCTCCAGCGCAGCCTCGGCGGCCGAGTTGCCACCGCCGACGATGACCGCCTTCTGACCCCAGTGTCGGTACGGCTCCTTGTAGCGCGCATGGACCCAGGGCAGCTCGGTGCCCGGCACCTCGAGCCGGCGCGGATTGGCGAAGTAGCCGGTGGAGAGCGCCACCGCCTTCGCCCGGCGGACGTGGGGTACCCACTCCCCCGCTCCGTCCAGCCGCCGGGTCTCGACCCGGAAACGGTCTTCTCCCTCTCGGAACACGTCGACCACGTCCTCGTGCTGGGAGACGGGAATGTCGTGGATCTTGACCACCGACCGGTAGTAGACGAGGGCCTGACGGCGGTTGGGCTTGTCCTCCGGGATGGCAAAGGGGATGCCGGCGATCTCCAGCAGGTCGCGGGTGGTGAAGAAATTCATGTAGACGGGGTATTCCTGGAGTGACGCGGTCAGCGCGCCGCGGTCGAGGAGCAGCACGTCGAGGCCGTGCTTCATCGCCTCCGCGCCGATGGCGATGCCGGTGGGACCGGCGCCGACCACCAGCAGATCGAGCAGGCGGTCGGGATCGTCCATGGCGGTCGGGGTGGTGGTCGGCGTCGGGGCGGTCGGGGTGGTGGTGGCCGTCATCACGTCGGATGGTAACGGATTGCGCGGGGAGCGTCTTCCCGGCTCCGGCTTGTTTCTACGGACCGCTCTACGGGCCGCGAAAGCCGAAGAAGTGATCCACCGGGCCGTGACCCGCACCCAGGGGAAACGCCGCCTCCATGGCGGAGGTGAGGTAGCCGATGGCACCCTCGACCGCCTGGGGGATCTCCTCGCCGCGGCCGAGCCGCGCGGCGATGGCGGACGACAGCGTGCAGCCGGTGCCGTGGGTGGCCCGGGTGGCGATGCGGGGGTGGACGAACCGGCGCACGTTGCCGTGGTCGAGGAGCAGATCGATGACGGTGTTCCCCGGGCCGTGGCCTCCCTTGACCAGCACCGCCGGTCGGTCGCGGCCCGGGAGGGGACGCTCCACCGCTGCGATCCTGCGGGCGGCGGCCCGGCGCTCGTCCTCGGTTTCCACCGGCAGACCGGTAAGGCGTGCGGTCTCCGGCAGGTTGGGTGTGACGACGGTGGCCAGCGGCACCAGCTCGTGAAGGAGAACCTCCACCGCCTCGTCCTCGAGCAGCGCGTCGCCGCTCTTGGCGACCATCACCGGATCGAGCACCACCGGCAGGCGTGGCTGACCGCCGAGCCACTCCCGCAGCCGCCTCGCCACCGCGCGCACGATGGCGGCGCCGCCCAGCATGCCGATCTTCACCGCGTCGACTCCGAGGTCGTCGAACACGGCGTCGATCTGCGCCGCCACCACGGTGGGCGGGATCTCGTGCACGGCGATCACCGAGCGGGTGTTCTGGGCGGTCACGGCGGTGACCGCGCTCATGCCGTAGGCACCGTGGGCGGCGAAGGTCTTGAGATCGGCCTGGATGCCCGCCCCGCCGCCGGAGTCCGAGCCGGCGATGGTCAGCAGCCGGGGGGGAACGGCGGGCCGCAAGGACCGGGGATCGGAGGGCGAGGGACCGGAAGACACGGGACGACCTCGGAGCGTGAGGGTCAGGCTCTTTCGGGGACCCTGGAATTCGATGCCCCGGTATGCCGGGCGCGTCGCGACCGGATCCCCCACAGCACCGCGACGACGGTCAAGACCAGGACGCTGATCGCCTGGGCCACGGTGAAGTGCCCAAGGAGGCGGTCGTCCTTGGCGCGCAGGAATTCGATGCCGAAGCGCTCGACGGCGAGCAGAGCGAGGACCAGAAGCGCGGTCGATCCGGTGGGCCGGTTGCTCCAGCGCTTGAGGCTCCAGACCCCGATCCCCCAGATCAGCAAGGCGAGGAGGGTTTCGTAGACCTGGGTCGGGTGCACCGCCAGAAGCTCTGTGCCCGGAATGTCCGCCGGCACGTCGACGCCCAGCCCGCGCAGATAGTCGGCGCGGGTGGGTGGCAACCCGCGCGGGAACGTGACACCCCAGGGCAGGTTCGTCGGCACGCCGTAGTCGTCGCCGACGAGAAAGCAGCCGATGCGACCGATGCCGTAGCCCAGGGCCAAGGCCGGGGCGGTGGCGTCGGCGGTTCGCCACGGCGGCAGCTTGCGCCGGCGAAGCACGTAGAGCACCGCCAGGGTGCCGAGCAGAAAGCCGCCGTACCAGACCAGCCCGGAGCGGTCGAAGAGGAGCTTCCAATCGCCGTAGAGCACCGCGTAGTAGATTTTCGAGCCGACGATGCCGGCGAGACAGGCGGCGAAGAGCAGCGCGCTGGCATCCTCCTCGTCCCCCACCTCCAGGCGCTTGAAACCCCAGGCGAGCTGGAAGTAAGCGGCCACGAAGGCGCACACCAGCATCAAGCCAAAGGAGCTGATGGGGAAATCGCCGATGCGGAAGATCTCGGGGAACATGACGAGGAGAGATCGTACCACCCCGGTATCCCATTCAACCCCCGTGTCCTTTACAATCGGTCCTCCCATGATCTCGGAGCTCACGCAACAACGGTTCGAGAGCCTGTCCCGGCTGGTCGAGGAGACCGAGGATTCGGAGCGTTGGCTGATCCTCACCCACGACAACCCGGACCCGGACGCCCTCGCCGCCGCCATGCTGCTGGCGAAGCTGCTGCGCCAGGGCTTCCACCGGAAGGTCACCACCGCCTACGGCGGTCTCGTCGGGCGGGCCGAGAACCGAGAGATGGTGCGCAGCCTGGGTTTCAAGCTCAGCCACCTGCGCTACCTCAACCTCAAGAATTACGCGCACTTCGCCCTGGTCGACTCGCAACCGAGGACGGGCAACAACCAGGTGCCCAAAGACGTCGTGCCAAAGATGGTCTTCGACCACCATCCGCTGCGCAAGGCAACCCAGTCGTCGCCGTTCTGGGACGTGCGCACCGAGTACGGCGCCACCGCGACGCTGGTCGCCGAGTACCTGGAGGCCGCCGGGCTGAAGATCACCCGCAAGGAAGCGACGGCGCTGGTATACGCCATCCGAACCGAGACCCAGGACTTCAGCCGCGAGCTGAGCCAGGCGGACAAGGCGCGCTACGACGAGCTGCTGCCGCGGATCGACAAGCGGGCGCTGGGCAAGATCCAGAACGCCCGGCTGTCGCTGTCGTACTTCGGGACGGTGCACGAGGCGCTCGAAGGCCTGCAGACGGTGCAGAACCTGCTCTTGAGCCACCTGGGCGAGGTCGAGCAACCGGACATCGTGCCCGAGCTGGCGGATCTGCTGCTGCGCATGGAGGGCAAGACCTGGTGCCTGGTCACCGGGCGCTTCGAGGATCGGGTCTATCTCTCGATCCGCACCACCAACCCCCGCGCGGAGGCGGGACACCTCATGCGCCGCCTGGTGGGACGCAACGGCAAGGGCGGTGGACACGGGATGATCGCCGGCGGCTGGGTCAAGATCACGGTCGGCTATGCGGACGATCCCCGCTCGCTCCAAGAGCAGCTCGGACGGCGACTGGCCAAGCGGCTGAAAAAGAACCCGGACAAGATCGTTCCCCTCGACCTCTCCACGGGCACGTCTTGAGACGATAAGATCTCCCCAAGGAGCCCTTATGGAGTCGTCCTCGCGCTCGGATGCACCCGCATCGTCCAGCCCTCCGTACCCGCCGGACCCCCCCGGCGCGTCCTCTTTGCGCTATGAGACCCCCGGCGTGTGGAGCCCGGAGACGCTGGACTCGCACATCACCGTCCTCGGAGCGCTCTACATCGCGTTCAGCGTCCTGGGCATCCTGGCCGCGCTGGGAGTCTCCATGATGATCGTCGGCGGCGGTCTGGTCTCCGGCGACGCTGACGCCCGCGCCATCACCGCCCTCGTGGGCTCCTGCATCGGCGCTTTCATCCTGGCCCTGTCGCTGCCCGGGCTCGTCGGCGGCATCTATCTGATGAAGAGGCGGCGCTGGGCGCGCATCCTGGTGCTGATCCTCGGCTTCCTCAACCTGCTCAACGTCCCCCTCGGCACCCTGCTGGGCGCGTATACCATCTGGGTCTTGCTCAAGCCCGAAGCGGACGACGTCTTTCACTGACCCCGCTCAGCAGGACGGCCAGGGGTTCCGACAAGAAACAGGAGAGAGATCAAGGAATCTCTGAATTGTTTGGGCTATTCTCAGGACGGAGCCGTCCTCGGCGGGTGCCGAGGAGGTCGGTGAGCGGGGTCAGCTGCGTAGCCACCCTATGGCGCGAGCGCGAGCTGTGGACGACGCGAGATCAGGCCCCACCGTTTCCTCCACTCACTCGGGATTGCGGAACACCACCTCGGCTCCGGGCGCCTCCCGATAGGTCACCGTGTGACCTTCGGTCCAGATGCCGTCTCTCTTGTATTCCGCCGAGCCGAGCATACGGCCGTCGGCCAGACGCTCGGCGGTGGCCCGCACCTCGGTCACCTGGCCGGCGCCCTTGACCTTCTCGTACGTGATCAGCTTGCCGTCCTCGATCCGTACATGGCCGTGGGTGTAGAAGCCGCCGGTGGTGAAGTAGTAGAAGATCACCCCCTCGCCCTCGGGGTCCTCGAGAAGCAGGGTCTCACCCCCATACTCGCCGTCGTTGATGGAGTGCACGACGCGAATCGCCTGCCCGTTGAGCGCCCACTCCCACCGGGCCACGTCGATCTTCGGCTGCTCGGGAGTCGAGTCCGAAAACTCGCCGCGCCAGGTCTTGCCGACGTAGGCAGCGAGTGGAGCCAGGGCCTCGGACGGGACGGGATCGGCCCCGGCCGGCAGCGAGCCCAGCAGGACCGCGACTACCAATCCGGATGCCACGGTCACACCAAATAGGCCTGCAAGGGTACGCGCCAAGGAACGGAAGGACGGGGACTTCAGGTGCATCTGCATGAGAGCCTCCAATCGGTGGATCCGGGGAGCCCGGGCGACAATCCCGGGCGTACGAGGCTCTCTACAACGTCCGGTGCGGGTTCTTTAGCCGTGCCGTCGAGACGACTATACTTCAGCTTTACCGATCCTGTGCATCTCGTCATTGTCTCTGGGAGGTATCCGATCCATGAGTGAAACCTTTGAGAAGTCCCCCAAGAAGCCCACACGCTGGGCCTGGGTCGGCCCGCTCAAGGCCTGGGTTCTGGGAGTCTATTTCCTCGCCGTGGGCTCCGTCCTGTTCTACCTGCTCTACGTGAGTTGGCCCACGGGACAAACGGCCAACGGGGAGACCGTTCTTCGGGTCCAGGAGCTGGATCTCCTCCTCCTGGTCATGATCAGCGGTGCCCTCGGGAGCTTCGTCCACGCCACGACCTCCTTCACCACCTACATGGGGAACCGGAGCTTCGTGCCGAGCTGGTCGTGGTGGTACGTCCTCCGGCCCTTCGTCGGCACGGCCCTCGCCCTGCTCTTCTACATCGTAGTTCGAGGCGGCCTCCTCCCCACGACGATCGACAATCTCCAGACCAGCGTGTTCGGATTCGCGGCCCTGGCAGGGCTGGCGGGAATGTTCTCCAAACAAGCTACCGACAAGCTGCGGGAGACGTTCGACAACCTCTTCCGGACCCGCAAGGGCGACGATCTGCGCAAAGACAAGCTCAGCGACGGCCTGTTCGCCGAGGACACCATGATCCCGTTCGACAAGATCGTCGCCTACAGCCTCGAGGAGGGCGAGGTCGTGGGAGACATCAGGATTTCCGATCTCTACGACAAGCTCGAAGGGCTCGTCACGCGGGTACCGATCTTTGGCCCCGAGCGCCGGGCCCGCTACATCATCCACGGCAGCCTGCTCTATCGGTTCATCGCAGATCGCAGCATCCATGGCGAGTACGACGCCGCCACAGCCACGCTGGCCGACCTGCTGGCCGAGCCGGAGCTCGAGACCCTCGTCTCCAGGTCCTTCGGTTTCGTGGCGCTCAAGGACACCCTGTCCGACGTCAAGCGGAAGATGGAAGCCATCGAGAATTGCCAGGACGTCTTCGTCACGGAGAACGGCGAGTCGGACGAGCCGGTCCAGGGCTGGCTGACCAACGTCGAGCTGACCCGGCACCTGGGCAGCGGCCCCTGAGAGCCCAACCTGACTCGTCTCTGATGCCGCGAGATCGGGCTGTCCTGGGTGTCACGGCCGCTCACAACGGCACCCGGACGGGGACCAGGTCCCGGCCGGGGTCGTCGTCGACGTGCCGGCGGGCCTCCTCGTCGAGGATCTCCACCGTGCGGGCGTAGAGACGCTTGGCCCGGGCTCGGCTGTCGGCGACGCAGACCATCCCCAGCTTGCCGAACTCCGACAGCGCGCCCAGCAGGTGGAACATCACCCCCTGCTGTGTCGCGCCGTGGAAGTGGATCTCGTTCTCCACCGCGATATCGATGAGGTCCGACGGCGTCAGCCCCCGGTAGCTCTCGCTCTCCACGTTGTCCGAGGCGTAGTAGTAGCGAGCCGGGCCGGTGGGAATGCGGTAGAGGCCGGTCTCGATCTCGTACGAGCCGGCGGTCAGGAACTGGAGCATCAGAAAGGTGTGGGTGGTGCCACCCTTGCGCAGGTTGATCTCGATGGCGTAGTGCTCCCAGGTGTCACCGTGCTTGACCGAGACGAAGTCGACCCCGTAGCGGGCCAGCGCCCCGTGGCGCTTGAGCACCTCCCCCACCCGCAGCCCCGCTTCCTGGATCTCCAGCCGGTACTGGCGATCCGCCGGGAAGGTGCTGCCGAGAAAGATCTGACCGGACGGACCTCCCAGCACCTGGTCGTGGGTAGAAATCATCTCTACGTGACCCAACGGTGAGATCCGGCACTGGACCGAAGGGGAACGCTTCCTCGGCCCGTCGATAAAGCTCTCGACGATGCCACCCATCTGCTCCAGCTTGGCGCGGTAGGGTTCCCAAGTCTGGCCGCGCGCCTCGAAGCGCAAGTCTTCGGCGAGGCTTTGCCGGATCCACGAGCGCAGGTCCGCCGCGCCCCCCTTCGACACCGGGGCGCCGTCGTACGAGAACACCGCGTTGCCCTCTCCGGAAAACCCCTCGTCGAGCTTGACCACCGCCTTGCGAAGCTTCGGATTGCGCGCACGCAGCTCTGCGAGAGCGCCCACCAGGTCCTCGGTATCCCGCAGATCCTCGAAGCCGTCCGGCAGGCCGATGCCCGCTTCCCGGAAGATGCGCCGGCTGCCGCTCTTCGAGCCGAGCCCTCCCAGAGCCGGGTCGCAGCCGTAGAGAGGAAGACCCAACCGCACGGCGAGAGTGCGCTCCAGGGGGCTGGCGGAGAAGCAGGTCATGTGTGCCGCCGAACGGTCCGGGACCGCCCGCAGGATGCGCTGTATCAGCCGCGGCCGCTCGAGGATCTTCTCCGACAAGGGGCGGTTGGAGGCGTCGTGGCAGGTGAGCAGGGTCAGACGCCGACGGGCGTGGTCGCCGGGGATGCCGGGCAGCAGATGGAGGTAGTAGTCGATGATGGCCGGGGCCACCGGTTGGCTGGTGACGAAGATCAGCCGCGTGTGGGGCAGCCGGAGGAGCATCAGCAGGCACAGCATTCGCTCCTCGTAGTGGTGGACGCCGGCAATCTTGGCCATCACCTCCGCATCCATGCTCAGGCTGGGAATCACCACCACCGTCCGCGGGGCGTTGCGATGGGGAAAGATCTCCCGGAACTGCCTTTCCAAGTCCCTCTGGAGCTCGGCGAAGCGCCGGGACTCCTCCGGAGAATCGTGCTCCGGGGCCCTCGGGTCCGAGGGAAACGTCATGGGAAACGTCATGCCAAACCTCCTCGGCCGAGAAGCCACACCGTCCCCGGGTCTTTTGGGGGCCAGGCCTCCGGGAAGCCCTCCCAGACCTCCCAGCGCGGAGACGGCGGGTACCTGAGTGAGGAGAAGCTTATGCCGGGAGGACGATAACGCTCCTTCGGTGGATCCGCCACAACCGGCCGGGTGGGCGCCTCCCACGCCACCGGGTAGTCTCGGGCGGGCCGTGGGACCGGTAAGATTCGAGCAGAAGGGAGACCATCGATCATGACGCGATCCAGCCGTCGGAGTCCCGACCGGGGACCCGTATCCACAGCGCTCGCGGTCTGTGCCCTGGCCCTGCTGGGGCTCGCCTCGATCTCTTCGGCCCGTGCACAATCCTCCGCGGAAGTCGTGCGCCGCGGCGAGGGCCTCTATCGCATCCACTGTGTCAACTGCCATGGCGAGCAGGCCCGGGGCGATGGCCCGATGGCCCCGGTGCTCAAGACCGAGGTACCGGATCTGACGCTCCTGGCGGCCCGGAACGACGGAGAGCTCCCCCGCGAGCGCGTCCACCAGTCGATCGACGGACGCATCCGGGTCCGCGGCCACGGGCTGCGGGAGATGCCGGTGTGGGGCCTGTCGTTCCAGGAGCGAGGAGCCGACAGCGACCAGGAGCTGGAGGTCCAGGAACGGTTGCGGGCGCTGGTGGCCTATCTCGAATCGATCCAACGCCCGGAGTAATCCCCTGGGCGTGGCAGTCGGCCTGACTGCCGGTCCACGACCCTGATGGGATGTCTCGAGAGGATATTCTTCTCGGGTGGCTGTACACGATTCCTCCCTGTCGGGGGCTCTCTCCGGCATGGAAGCCCTGGAGGCCTCTTCCACGAGCCCGGAGCATGCCGCCCTCCTGGTGCGCGCGGCGTGTGCCGGGGATCGCCGAGCCTACGGCCGTCTGGTCGAGGAGCATTGGAGGTCCCTGGTGCGCCTCGCCCGCTCGGTGGTCGGTGACGCCGAGGCCGAGGACGTCGTGCAGGACGCCCTGGTCCACGCCTGGAAGAAGCTCCGCGGCCTGCGCGATCCGGAACGGTTCCCCGCCTGGATCTCCCGGGTGGTGACCCGCGTCTGTCTGCGCCGCCACCGCGGCCGGCTGCTCCGGCCGACCCTACCGCTCACCGGGATGTCCGCCACCGATCTGCCGTCGCAGGAGAGCACCGGCGGCCCGGGTGCGAGGATCGACCTCCAGCGGTCGCTGGCGGTGCTCGCTCCGCGCCAACGGGCGGTGCTCCATTGGACGGTGGTCGAGGGGATGTCCGACTCCGAGATCGCCGAGCGGATGGGGATCACCGCGGCGTCGGTGCGGTCGCACCGGCGACGCGCCCGGCAACGGCTGGCCAAGCTGTGGAAGGAGACCGAACGATGACCCGGCGACATCCAGAGAGTCCCCGTGACGACGAGCAGCGCGACTTCGAGGAGCGCTGGCGGCGGTGGGCCGCGCGTCCCCCCGAGCGCAGCCCGCAGAGCGCGGCTCGCCAGGTGCTGGAGCGGCTGGACGAGGGATCCGGAAGGTGGCACTGGCCCCGGGTCCCCACCCTGGCTACCACGGCGGCGCTGGTCGCGGTCGTGATTCTGGCCGTCGGGCTGTGGCTCGGTCCCTGGCTCGGGGCACCGGGGCTTCCTCCCTCCGTGCCGGATCCGGACGGCGGAGCCGAGAGCTCGGTCGCCGAGGCTCCGGTGATGGAGCCCGGCGTCGTGCTGATGTGGCTCGACGCCGAGACGCCCCTGTACATGACCTTCGCGCCCCCGGAACCGAGGCCGGCGCGGAAGAAGGAGAGGAATCGTGACCCGGCCCAACCGCCAAACCCTGACCGCCTGCCTAGTCGTCCTCGGAGCCTGCCTCGGGATCTGCCTCGTGGCCTGCGTCGCTCCCGCCCACGCCGACCCGGCGCCGCGGGTGTCCACCCGGGCCACCCTGTTCGTCGGCTTCCCCTCCGGCGAGAACGCCTCGGAGGGCGTGCTGGTCGTCCCCGGAACCGTCATCCCCAACGTCGGACTGGGAGCCTCCTACCACCCGACGGTGACCACCGAGGAGCAGCGCTCGCAGGTCCTCGCCAAGCTCACCCGCGAGCTGACTCAGACCTTCCGGCTGGAGCACGTCGAGGCGAGCTTCTCCGAATCCCACGCCCTCGCCATCGACGAGCCGGTGGAGCTGTCGCCGCCGGCGGCGGACCTGCCGTTGCGCATCACGGTCGAGCTGCTGGGCTTCGACCCGAAGTCCGCTACCTATCGGGTCCGCTTCGTCGATCGCAACGTCGTGCTGGCGGACAGCCGAGTAGCCGCGCTGCGCGGTCGGCAGGCGGTGATCGGCGGCCTCAACGGCGAGGAGGCCCCCTACCTCTTCCTGGTGCTCGAGCCCGCTCTCGCTCCCGGAGCCGGGACCGCCGGCGAAACCCTGCGTAGGGTGGGCGAGGGGATCACCGCACCCCGCCGCATCGAGAGCCCGCCTCCGAGCTATACCCTGGAAGCCCGCAAGGAACGCATCCAGGGCCTCGTCATCGTCCAAGCGGTGATCGATGAGACGGGCATCGTGCAGGATGTCTCGGTGCTCAAGGGGCTCCCCAAGGGTCTGACCGAGGCCGTCGTCGACGCCATCCGTCAGTGGAAGTTCGAGCCCGCCCGCGACGAGGACGGAAACCCGGTCGCCGTCTACTACAACCTGACCATCAACTTCACCCTCGCGGAGGACAAGGACAACGGAACGAGCGGCGAGAAGGCTTCTCCCGCCAACAAGGTGCTCGAGAAGCCACCCGTATAAACCTGCTCGAACAAAGGCTTTCCCGCTCCGCATAGCCCGAGGTTTTCCTCCGAAGATTGTCGGAGATCTGCTGCAACCTTTCTTCCGCTCAGGCGTAAGACAACACAAGAGCGGACTGGAAGAGCAACCACTCTCAGTCCAATCCTCCTTGGAACCCGGGGCTTTGTGCCCCGGCTTTTTTGTGCCCGAAAAATCCCCCCTCGATCCCCCCCTTTTGCAAAGGGGGGGAAGCTCCTAGAAGCTCCTGCCTCGGGTGACGGTAAAGGGCGGGTGGCGGCGCTCCCCTTTGCCGCTCCTCTTTTGCAAGAGTTTGCAAGAGTTTGCAAGAGGGGGAGCTCGAGGGGGATTTACTGCGCCGCCTTCTTCTTCTTGGCGGAGGGCTTGCGGGTGGCTCGCTTGGCGGGCTTGCGGTCGGGCTTGCCCTCTTCGGGGGCGCCCTCGCCGAGGCTGGCCTTGAGCGCGGCCATGAGATCGATGATCTGCGCCTTGGGCGTCTCCTGGGGCGCGGCCACGATGTCCTCGCCCTGGATCTTCTTCTCGATCAGCTCCCACACCCGCTTGCCCACCTCGTCCTCGTACTGCTCCGGCGCGAACTTGTCCGAGGCGATCTGGCTGACCAGTTGCAGCGCCAGCTCGAGCTCGGACTTCTTGACCTCCGCATCGCCCACCGGCACCTCGCTGAACGCCCGAATCTCCTCCGCATAGCGGAGCTGCTGCATGATCAGACCCTTGTCGAAGGGCCGCAGCAGGACCAGGTAGTCCTTGCCGCGCGCGGCATAGCGCGCCAGGGCGGCGCGGCCGGACTCCTGCATCGCCTCCGCCAGCAGCTTGTAGGGACGATCACCACCCTTGTCCGGACCCAGGTAGTACGACTTCTCGAAGTAGATGGGATCCACCTTCACCAGCGGTACGAACTCCTGGATCTCGATGGCGTGGGTGGCGGGGGGATTGAGGGCGTCCAGCTCTTCCTTGGTGAAGAGCACGTACTGACCCTTGGTGAATTCGTAGCCCTTGGCGATCTCGTCGCGCTCGACGAGCTCGTCGTCGGTGGGGCAGTAGTAGCGATACTGCACCCGCGTGCCGCAGGTCCGATGCACCATGTTGAGCTTGGGCGTCGTGGCGCCTTCCGAGGTGCTGTACACCTTCACCGGAATGGCCACCAAACCGAAAGAAACGGTTCCGGAGCTCATCGCACGAGCGCTCATGGTGGAAGGACGCTACCATAGGATCGATAGGGAGATTCTCCTTTTGTCAAAGGGGTTTAGAAGCGATCGACGCAGGAGCATTCGATGGATTTTCAGCACCCGCAAAAGGTTTCGGGAGCCAGAGACAAAAAAAGAATGTCCGGCGGTGTGATGTTTCCGGAAGGCGCGAGAGATTTCCGGAGCCGGAGCCCGGTCCTGAGCGCACGGATGCGGGAGACCTGGGACCCCTCCGAGATGAAGCTCCGGCGCCCGAAAAGGGACCGGCGGGGGCAGCGACGGGGATCGCATGCCTGAGGACCGCCTCGGTCCCTATCGGAAGAAGCGTGCCGCGGGCAGCACGCCCGAGCCCTTCGGGCAGGGGACGGAGCGTCCCGGGTTGTTCGTCGTCCAGCAGCACGCCGCCCGCAACCTCCACTGGGATCTGCGGTTGGAGATCGGCGGCGCCCTGGCCTCCTGGGCGGTGCCCAAGGGCCCCTCGCTGGACCCGCAGGAAAAGCGACTGGCAGTCCGCACCGAGGACCATCCGCTGGAGTACGCGGACTTCGAAGGCGTGATCCCGCAGGGGAGCTACGGCGCCGGCGAGATGATCGTGTGGGACCGCGGTCGCTGGATCTCCCATACCGACGCGACGGAAGGGCTGGAGATCGGCAAGCTGCTGTTCGAGCTCGAGGGTTACAAGCTGCGGGGGCTGTGGACCCTGGTCAAGACCCGGCGCGGCGCGAAGGAGTGGCTGCTGATCAAGAAGCCCGACGGTGCCGCCACCGGCGAGGACGCCACCGAGCTCTCCGCCGAGTCGGTGCTCTCCGGGCTGACCGTCGAAGAGCTGCGGGACGGCTCGCACCGCGCCGAGACCCTGCGCCGGGAGCTGGCATCCGCGGAGATGCGAGAGCTGGGCGCCCGCGAGGCGGAGCTGGCGGTCTCCGATGTCTCTCCCATGCTGGCGGAGGTGGCGCCGGAGCCGTTCTCCCGCGAGGGCTGGCTGTTCGAGCTCAAGCACGACGGCTTCCGGACACTGGCGGGCAAGCGGGGCCGGGGGACCGGTGGCACCGCGAACGCCACCGTCCGCCTCCTCTACCGTAGCGGGCGCGAGGCCACGATGTCGTTTCCCGAGATCGTTCGAGTCCTGGCTGCGCTCCCCTACGACGGCCTGGTGCTCGACGGCGAGATGACGGTGCTCGACGAGAGCGGCAGGCCCCACTTCGGACGGCTCCAGAAGCGAGGTCTGCTGGCCCGCGCGCGCGACGTCGAGCGGGCCGCCGTGCAGCGCCCGGCGACCTACTTCGTTTTCGACCTGCTGGCGCTCGAGGGTTTCGATCTGCGCAAGCTGCCGCTGATCGAGCGCAAGCGGATCCTCCAGCGGGTGCTCCCGGCCGCCGGGCCGGTGCGCTTCGCGGATCACGTCGAGATCCGCGGTGCCGAGCTTTTCGCCCAGGTGCGCTCCATGGGGCTCGAAGGGGTGATGGCCAAGAAGGCCGACGCACCCTACCGCGCCGGGCGCTCCGCCGCCTGGCTCAAGGTGCGCAGCCAGCACGTGGGGGACTTCGTGGTGGTGGGGTTTACGCCGCCGAAGGGAGCGAAGCTACCCAAGGCGGGTACCCCATCGGGGAAACCGGTCCGGATCGGAGCGCTGCACCTGGCCGCGCTCCACGGCTCGAAGCTGGTCTACGCCGGGCGGGTCGGCTCGGGGTTCTCGCGGGAGGTGCTGCGCGAGCTCGAGGAGCGGCTGGCCGAGATCCGCCGCCCGGATCCCCCGGTGTCCGAGGGAGCACCGTCGGGGGCCGGTCACGGCTGGGTGGAGCCCCGGCTGGTGGCCGAGGTGCGCTATCTCCAGGTGAGCGGCGCCGGGCATCTGCGCCATCCCGTGTTTCTGCGGCTGCGTGACGACAAGCGGCCGGAGGACTGCACCTGGGAGCGGGAGCTCGACCTCCACGCCGACGAGCCGGCGGAGGTCCCCGAGCCCGAGCTCGAGCCCCGGCCGTCCGCCGACGAGGTACCGCTCACCAACCTGGGCAAGGTGTTCTGGCCAGCCGAGCCGGAAAAAGCCGGGGGAGACACCGATGAAGCCATCACCAAGGGCGATCTGATCGCCTACTACCGCGCCGTGGTCCCGTGGCTGCTGCCCTATCTCGCGGACCGTCCCCTGGTGTTGGTGCGTTATCCAGACGGCATCGAGGGCAAGTCCTTTTTCCAGAAGAACGCTCCGCCCTTCACCCCCGACTGGGTGCGCACCGAAACTGTCTGGTCCGAGGAGTCCGGCGGTGAGACCCGCTACTTCGTGTGCGACGACGAGGCGACCCTCGTCTTTCTGGCCAACCTCGGGGCGATCCCGCTCCACGTCTGGGGCAGCCGCTTCGCCTCGCTCCAGCGCCCGGACTGGTCGATCCTCGATCTCGACGCCAAGGATGCCCCCTTCCGCGACGTGGTGACGGTGGCGCGGACCCTCAAGGAGCTGGCGGACGCGGCGGAGCTGCCCTGCTATGTCAAGACCAGCGGCGCCACCGGCATGCACGTTCTGATTCCTCTCGGTGGGTTGTGCACCTTTGAGCAGTCGCGACAGCTTGCCGAGGCCCTCGCCCGGCTGGTGGCGGACGCATTGCCCGACATCGCCACCGTCGCCCGCACCAAGAAGCTGCGCGAGGGCCGCGTCTACGTGGACTTTCTCCAGAACGGCTACGGCAAGCTGCTGGTGGCGCCCTACGCCGCTCGGCCGTTGCCCGAAGCGCCGGTGTCGATGCCGCTCGCCTGGGACGAGGTGGACGAGAGGTTGGATCCCAAGAGCTTCACGGTGCGCACGGCTCCGCGGCGGCTGGCGGCCTGGAAGAGCGACCCGTTGGCCCCGGTGCTCACCGAGACTCCGGACCTGATGGCGGCCCTCGGTCGGTTGGCCTCGCAGATGTGAGCGCCCTCGCGAGCCTCTGGGTAAGCGGCTTTTTGACAGGCACTTTCAGCTATGCCAAGGTGAAAAGGACCTTGCAAGGGTTCTTGAAACTCGTATCAAGCTCCTAGATCTATTGCGTTCTGGGGTCCAGACATGAATGTAGAAATGGTGTTTGCCGCCGTCGACATCGGGAAGACGGTGGCCGAGCTGACCGGGCTCGTGGAGTCAGTGGAGAAAAAAATCGACCGTCTCGGCAAGTCGGAGCTGGGGGCCGGCTTGAGCTCCCTCCGCCAGGCCCGGCGGGCGACCGGGGAGCGCCAGTCGCTGCTCCGGGAGGCGCGCTCACGCTTCAACAAGGCGACGGAGCTCGAGACGGGTCTTCGGCAGATCGTCGCCTTTTTCGCTTTGGCCACGACGCATCTCCATCTGGGGGACGAGCCGAATGCCCGCGAGGCACTCAAAGCCGCCCTTGCGATCAACCCGGTCACCCGGTGGCAGCTCACCAAGGCGGCGATGATGGATGCCACCAGTCCCCACGTCCAGGACACACGGGAGATCGCCAAGGAGCTGACTCACTCACCCACGGAGCGCAAGTCCCTCGCCACCTGGAAGGAGCTCGTCAAGTCATCCGCCAAGGTGTATGCCGACACCGCCCTGGGGGTCCCGACCTTGAGGCTGGCCGGAAAGCTGCTCAAGAGCAAGCGGGAGAACACGGGCTACAAGGGAAAGCTGGTGCAAAACGCTCTCGAGGACAACGAGGAGGCCCGACTGGCCCTGGAGCTGCAACAGGAGATCGCCCGCTATCTCGACGAGCCCATCGTCTGGCTGGAGACGCTCACCGACTGAGGGGGCCGACGGGCTGACGAGCGTCAGTCCTCTGGTCCACCCTCGGCCAGGATGAAGTCCCAGAGCCCGGTCGCCTCCTTCTCGATCACCCGCTTGAACTCGGCTCCTGCGCGGTAGATCTGCCGGCCCTCCTCGCGGCGCTCGAGGCGCGCCCAGCGGATCCGCACCTCGACCCGCAACGCCTGCCGACGGTAGGACAGCTCCAGCTCCCGCGGACCGGCCTCGACCGGCGAGAACGTCTCGAAGGACAGGCCGGTCTGGCTGAGATCCAGAACGTGGAGGTCTCCGGGAACCTGGAGCGTCCCTTCGATGTGCTCGACGGGAAAGCGTTCGAAGTGGCGCTTCTTGGGATCAGGGGTCATGGGAGCAGATTCCGTTTCTCGGCAGTTTATCTCTCACAGCTCCACTTGCACCACTAGAGGACGGTGGTCGGAGCCCGGCTTGCGTAGCTTGACCGCCCGCAGCTCGCGATGCCCGCGGGCGAGCGCGTTGTCGAGATGGCGGCCGCGCGGCAGAGCCGGCTCGAAGCCCCGGGCCCACCACTCGGCGAGCCCGGGCTCCCGGCGCACTCCGAACAGGGCGTTGAAGTCGCCGACGCAGAGATCGATCCAACTCTCCGGTCGCTCGGGCTCTTGCAGCCGCTGCAACAGGGCGGCGTGCTGGGGGCTCCGTCCCGCGGGCCAGACGAATGGCTCGTGGTGCACGTTGGCCAGCCGCAGCTTGCGGCCGTCCCGGAGAGGCAGCTCGGCGAGTAGAGCGACGCGTTTGAGCAGATGGCCCGGACCGAGGCCCGCGCGGGTGACCGTCGGCAGCTCGAGCACCTCGGTGCGATCGAGCGCGAAGCGGGAGGCGATGAGCTGCCCGTACTCGCGCGACCGGTACCTGCCGGCCGGCCGCTCCACGAGGTGGAAGGGAGCGTAGAAGAGATCGCGTCCGGCGAACACCGCCGCCAGCTCCGGCCGCAGCCAGAGACCGCGGGGCACCTCCTGGAGCAGCAGGACGTCCGGGCGGTGATCCGCGGTGGCCTCGACCAGGGTCCGGATCATCTCCGGCTCGCGGTAGGCGCGTTGGAGGTTGTAAGAAAGCAGGTGGAGCTCGCGGGAAATCCGTCTTTGCGAGCCGTTGCGAACCACCGCCCGTTGCGCAGGCCGAAGGCCCTCGGGCACCTCGCCTGTAAGGATCGTGGGCCGGGTCAGAAACCCTTGGAGGGCGCGGCGGAGGACGCGGGAGGAGGGGGGCACGTCAGGCTCCTCACCCCGTCGCGCTGTGCGCTCCTTCTCCCTGTCCTGCGCCCGCACCCCCACTCCGGGCCGCGGCCACCAGATCGAACGCCTCGCGGCGCATCTCGGCGCGCTGAGCGTCCTCCTCCGGGAACGTCGGCCGGTAGCCCAGACGGCTCTCGTCGAAGGTGAAGGGCTTCATCAGGTCCGCCTTGCCGACGATCGACTGCTCGCGCGTGAAGTAGGCCATGTCGTAGTTGTTGGACATGATGATCGCCTCCTCCGGGCACGCGTCGACGCAGTAGCCGCAGAAGACACAGCGCAGCATGTCGATCTCGTAGACCAGCGGGTACTTCTCGATGTTCTCGTCCGGATGCTCGCCGGCCTCGATGTGGATGCATTCCGCCGGACATGCCTGGGCGCAGAGATAGCAGGCCACGCAACGCACCGAGCCGTCCGGCCGGGTGGTCAGGATGTGATGCCCGCGGTAGCGGTGGCTGTACTCGCGCCGCTCCTCCGGGTACTCGATCGTGTAGCTCGCACGCCGTCCGAGGAGATTCTGGACGAAGTGCTTCAGGGTCACGAAGAGCCCCGGGATCAGCGTCAGGTAGAGGCTTTCCGCCAGGGACTTCCGGTAGGGCCGGACTTCGGTCGGATGCGGCGTCCTGGTGGGCATAGAGATCAGCGCTCCAATTCTCCGGCGATGACGTTGAGCCCGCCGAGGGTGACGATCACATCGGACAGCGAGCCCCCCTTGATGAGCTTCGAGAAAGTGGCGAACAGGGGGAAGCACGGGGGCCGCACTTTGATGCGGTAGGGCTTGGACGAGCCGTCGCTGATGCAGTAGAAGCCGAGCTCGCCGTTGGCGCCCTCGACCATGTCGTAGCGCTCGCCCGTCGGCACCTGGATGCCGTCCATGATCAGCTTGAAGTGATAGATCATGGACTCCATCTGGTTGTAGCAAGCCTCCTTGGGAGGTAGCGCCACATGGGGATCGTCGACGATGTGCGAGCCCTTGGGCATGCCCCGGTCGAGGAGCTGTCGGACGATCTTGAGCGACTCTCGGATCTCCATCATGCGAACGCGGAAACGGTCGTGGACGTCCCCGCCCTGGAGCACCGGGATGTCGAAGTCCACCTTGTCGTAGTCGTCGTATGGGTGATCGCGGCGTACGTCGTAATCGACCCCGGAGGCCCGTAGACAGGGACCGGTCCAGCCCCAGTCCACCGCGTCGGCACCGGAGATGGCGGCGATCCCCACCGCCCGGTCGAGCCAGATGCGGTTCCGGTAGATCAGCTTCTCGACGTCCTCGACGAACTCCGGGATGATGTCCAGCAGCTTGCGGCAACGCTCCATGAAGTCCGGCGGCAGATCTTGCATCAAGCCGCCGATGCGGGTGCCGGACACGGTGAGCCGGGCGCCGGTGCAGGCTTCCAGCAGCCCGTAGATCTCTTCGCGGATCTGGAAGAAGTACCAGAAGTTGGTCAACGCCCCCGCGTCCACCAGCGTCGAGCCGTTGCACACGCAGTGGTCCATGATGCGGGAAAACTCGGACAGGATCATGCGCGCCCAGATCGCCTTCGGTGGCGCCTCGATGCCGAGCATCTTCTCCACCGTCTTGGTGTAGGCGACGTTGTTGATGAAGGAGGAGCAGTAGTTGAGCCGGTCGGTGTAGGGGATCACCTGCTGCCAGGTGTGCGTCTCGCACATCTTCTCGAAGCAGCGGTGGAGGTAGCCGGTCTCGAGGTCCGAGTCGACGATGGACTCGCCGTCGAGCACGGCCATCACGCGGAACGTTCCGTGCATCGCCGGGTGCGACGGTCCGAGGTTGAGGGCCATGCGCTCGAACATGTCGTCCTCGCCCTCTTCGAGCTCGAGGAACTTGGGCTGGTAGATCTTGTCTTCGGTGAGAATCCACCGGCGGGCCGGGTCGTAGTCTTTGCGCAGCGGGTGACCCTGGAACGCCTCGTGGGTGAGCAGGCGCGAGAGGTTGGGATGTCCTTCGAACTCGATGCCGAACATCTCGTGGCACTCGCGCTCGAACCAGTTGGTAGCCTTCCACACGGGGATCAGCGAAGGCAGGACCGCGTCGTCCTCGGGCACCGGCACCTTGAGCCGCAAGCGCTCACCGCGAGGCAGCGAGTAGAGATGATAGACGGCCTCGAAGCGCTCCTCCCGGTCGGGAAAGTCGACGCCACACAGGTCGAGCATGAGGTCGAAGCGGGTCTCCGGGTTGTCCCGCAGCTCGCGGGCCACCTCGGGGAGGATCGACCGATCGTGCAAGACCCAGGTGGGCTGGTCGAGGCCTTCCTGCGCTTCGAGAGCTCCGGCGGCAAGCTTCTCGGCGAAGGCTTCGGGCAGCGGGGTCGTCGACGGCTCGGTGGACGAGGGCGGGTTGGGCGCCTGGGTGGGCACGGTGGCGTTCCTCCGGGTGGTGTCGTACGGCTTGGGGCCAGTCTGGCAGCTCAGTGAGCGAGCTCGTTGCTCGGTGAACGGGCTCCAGTGTCGGCTTTGGCTCCGGGCCGATCAGGCGTCGGCGGCGGCCGGCTGCGGCTCGTCCTGCGTCGCCGCCGGCAACGGGATCTCGGCGTCGGAGCCCTCCTGTTTCTTGCCGGCCAGCTTCTGGTGCCGCGCACGATCGCGGATCACCTTCTCCTTGAGCTGGAGCAGCCCGTAGATGAGACCTTCGGGGCTCGGGGGGCATCCGGGGACGTAGACGTCGACCGGGACGATCTCGTCGATGCCCTGCATCACGTGGTAGGAGCGATAGAAGCCCCCGGAGCAGGCGCAGGCGCCCATCGAGATCACCCACTTGGGATCCGCCATCTGGTCGTAGATCTTCTTGAGCACGGGCCCCATCTTGTCGTTGATGGTGCCGGCGACGATCATGAGGTCGCTCTGGCGTGGCGAGAAACGGACCACCTCGGAGCCGAAGCGCGACATGTCGTAGTGGCTGGACACGGTGCTCATGAACTCGATGGCGCAGCAGGCGGTGCCGAAAGGAAGCGGCCAGAAGGAGTGACGCCGCGACCAGTCCTCCAGCTTTTCGAAACGGGTGGTGAGCCAGCTTTGTCCGATCATGGTCGTCCGATCATGGTTTTTGAGCAGTCCTCTCCGCAGGGGATGTTATCCCAGGCTTCGGCCCCTCACAAGCTTGTGAAGGATGTCACAAGCGGGGCCGGCAGGCTGGTTCCGTCGATAAGAAAGAGGGGTTGGCGGGGACGTTCCCCTTCATTGGAGCCAACAGCGCGATGGGTCCGAGGATTCCACCGCCGGCGCCCTCTACCTACCTCTCGGCCGGAGCCTCGACGTCGCGGGTGGAGCCCTGGAGCGCGTTGCGGAGCTCGCCGATCCGCGCCAGGTCGTCCTTCTGGCGGGCCACCACGTCGAGAAAGACCTGGCCGGTCTCCGGGTCCACGTCGCGCGCCATCTTGGGATACAGAACGTCGTTCTCGTAACGCTCCTCCGAGGCGGCGCTCTTGACGTCCGCCAGACCCCCGTGGACGCGGCCGGCGGCCTCGAGCTGGGCGATGGCGAGCTCGTCCTTGGCGGCCGCGAGCCGCAGCCAGTGCCGCGCCAGGTTGGGGAGCCCGTCGCGCTGCGCGCGGACGGCATAGGCACGGTAGTGGGCGGCCGCCACCGCTTCCGCGGTGAACCCGGTTTTCAGATGCTCCTGTCGGCGTGGAAGTCTGGACACGGCGTCTCCCTCTTCTTCGGCGTAAGCGTCTCTCGGGGTTGGAGTGGCTGCGCCCGGGACCGGCGCCGCAGCCCTGGCGAGCGGACCTATTGTATGGGACTCCAGAGCACTCTCCAAGACACGTCCGAGCAGGCGCTTGCCGAGCGGCGTCCGAGCAGTGTCCGGTGGAGCACCGGGGGAAACCAGATAAGCTCGCCTGCGTAGCAACTCCCAGGGGCGCGCACCGCCCCGCAGAGCCGAATCCGGACTCGCATCCGAACCCGCTCCGGCCCGCTGCCGAACCCATAAGCCCCTCGAACGCCTCCGTGACCACCGTCCAGCGCACTCTCGCCGTTCTCGCCGCCGGAGCGCTGGTGGCGATCCCCGCGCTGCTGGACCTTCCCGGTCTCGGCAGACCTGCTCAGGTGTTGTTGTGGATCGCCCTCGCCGGCGGTCTGGTCCTGCTCCTGGCCCGGCTCATCCGCACCTTTCTCTACAAGGTGGGCCGGCGGCTGGCGTTCTCGTACTTCCTGCTCGGCATCCTGCCGATTCCCATGGTGGCGCTGTTGCTGGGAATCACCGCCTATCTGCTGTCCGGCTCCTTTCTCGGCCACCTCTATCACGACGGCGTGGAGGAGCTGACGGTCGAGCTGGAGCTGTTGGCAGAGACGCGTCTGAAGGCCCTCGATCGGCGGGGAGCCCCCGCCCCACAGGTCGTCGACGACGTGGCCCTCGCCGTCTACCGGGACGGCCGGCGGGTCGGCGGCGACGAGCGCGCGCCCTCGGCCTGGCCGTCGTGGGCCACGGCCGAGCCTCGCCGCCGGCCGATCCTGATCCTCGACGACGGACGGCCGAGCCTCGGGGCCTTTGCCGGCGATCCCGACCGGGGAGCGATCGCCTTCTACACCGGCGATCTGCAGCACCGCCTTTCGGAGGCCACCGGGATCCTGATCCGGATGAAGCTCGAAGAGGAGGCGGACTCGGCGATGGAGGTGTCGATCGGTGGCCGGGAAACGGTGCTCAAGACGCTCCGGCCGGAGCTCGACGCGGATCCCGCGGTCGAAGAGTTTTTTGGCCACACCGGCGAAGACGGGAGCGAGGTCGCGAGCCTGGAGGATCGCGGCTGGCTCGACCGTCCGTGGCTGCGCTGGGGGCTGGTCGGGGGATCCCGGCTGCCCCTCGCCGGCGGCACTCCGATCGCCGAGTACACGCCCGTGTCGCTGGTCACCACGCCGCGGGTCCTGCACCTCCGGCTGTTCATCGCCTCGGCGGAGCTCGACGCCTACGCCTGGGTCGGTCTGCTCGGTCTCGCGACGCTGCTCTTCTGGCTCTACTTCTCCGCCGCCCTGATGGCGATCTTCTTCATCTACGGGCTCTCCAGCGCCGTCAACCGGCTGTCGGAGGCGACGGCGAAGGTGCAGACCGGCGACTTCTCCGTGCGCATCCCGGTGCGGCGGCGGGACCAGCTCGGGGACCTGCAACGGTCCTTCAACGACATGGCCGGCAATCTGGAGGAAGCGGTGCATGCCGCGGCCCAGACGGAGCTGCTGGAGAAGGAGCTGTCGATCGCCCGCGAGCTGCAGCAGAGCCTGATCCCGCAGGAGCTGCCCACTGGTGAGGGCCTCGAGCTCGCCGCCCTGTTCGAGCCCAGCGCCGCCATCGGCGGCGATTACTTCGACATCTTCCGGGTGTCCGACGACCGCCTCGCGGTGGTGGTCGCCGACGTCTCCGGTCACGGCCTACCCACCGGGCTGCGCATGGCGATGCTCAAGGCGGCGCTTTCGGTGCTGATCGAGCGGGCCGAGCGGCCGGAGGAGATCCTGCAACGTCTCGACGCCCTGGTGCGCTCGGAGGGGGACCGCAGGTTCTTCGTCACCGCGACGTTGGCGCTGCTGGACCTGGCAAGCGGCGAGCTGACGCTGCTCAACGCCGGCCATCCGCCCACCTACCTGCTGCGACAGGGCTCGGAGGAACGACCGGAGGGCGAGGTGGAAGAGGTGGCGCTCCCGGGCTCCCCGCTGGGGGTCCTCACCCCCAGCTTCGGGAGGGCTCGGCGCCGGCTGCGCAACGGCGACCTGGTGGTGTGGCTCTCCGACGGTCTGATCGAGGCGACGGACGAAAACGACGAGCCCTTCGGCTACACGGGGGTCTCCGAGGCGCTGGACCGAGCGCTGCTCGAAGCCGCGCGGACCGGGGACCTGCGCCCTGAGAGGGTGAAAGATCGTCTGCTGGCCGCCGTCCGCGAGCACGTCGGAGACCGCCGGCCGGACGACGACCTGACGCTGGTGGTGCTGCGCTGGAGCCAGCCGCCGACGCCGGAGGCGGTGTAACCCCGTGGAGCTCGGGATGGGCGGTGTCTTTGGTGCGTGTTTCTGGATACACTCAACTGCCATGGACAGCCTCGATGACCCGCGCGGCGGGACGGAGCGGGGAGTGGGATGATGCGCCACCTCCTCAAGCGTCACCGGTTCGCCGTCGAGGCGTACTTCGACTTCGTGCTGGCCTTGACTTTCGCGGTGCCCGCAAGCCGGCTGGAACCGCTCCTCTACCCGGGTCTCGAGACCGCAGTCCGGTCAACAAACAGCCTTTCTCCGCAATAGTTGACGATCTAGCATCCGAACGGTGCACTTGACTGGTAGGAGTGACGATCTACCAACCGAACGGTCTTCTTGAGCGGTAAGAATGATGATCTAGCAACCGAACGCCCTTCATGTCTCGGAGGGATGATGATCTAGCAACCGAACGTTGATCTTGCCGCTCAAGATCCACAGTCGAGCAACCGAACGGTCTTTTTGACACGTTTCAACGCCCTATTCACGCTTCCTTGACTCGGCTGCGTGGAGGACCCAAGTCGCAGCCAGCGGTTCAGCGCGCTCCTGCACCATGTCTACGCAATCGACCGGCTTCGCCGCGCCTATTACGCGCTCAGACGCGATGCGGCGGCCGGGGTCGATGGTGCGCCGCCGAATGCATCACTCCATTCCGGAGCAGGGCACCTATCTGGGGGCCGTTGTCCAGGGCCACGCGCAGTACTACGGGGTACCTTGGAACGGTCCGGTCTCCAGCTCTTCAGCTCTCGCGCAGGTGGCCGAGCTCAACCGGCACCGCAGCCTCAGAGCTGAAGCTCCAGAGTGACATGGACTTCGAGGTGTTCGATGAGATCGTCGCGGATGAGGGCGCACAGCGAGCCGCTGGCGTCGCCGGTCGAATTTTTCCACCGATAGCTGGCGATCTGGTGTCCGGTGTCGTCGGTGCAGGTTTCGACCAAGACCAGCTCGTCGTCCGGGGGATGCTCGGTGAAGGCCTGGACGATTTGTTCGCGGCGGTGCACCGGCTCGAACGGCAGCCCGTGGAAGCTCAGGATGGCGTCTTCGGCGAAAAGGGGGCCGAGCGCCGAGAAGTCACCGGTTCGGACGCCGTCATTGTGGGCGGCGAAGTAGCCGTCGAGCGCTGTTTCAGTCATGGCGAATGCCACGGAATTCTAGCAGAGCCTCGGTTTCAAGGGGCCTGACACTCCGGCGCGCGCCCTGACAGAGCCGGTGTCCTCGATTCAACCCGGGGTCTCGCCGGCCTGAAAGTCCGTGGCTTTCCTCGGCGAATGACATTCGGCGGATGAGGCTGCCAGCGACCGGGGTCCTGGCGTCCGACGATCGTCTCGGGCGCACGGGGTGACTCCGGGCCAGCGATTTGGGCATTGTCTCTTGGGTTCATGCTACTATCCTCAAACACACAAGCAGCGAAGAGGAGAACGCTATGAGAAGCTGGTTTGGGCTGGCACTACTTGTTTGCCTCCTGGCGGCACCTTCCGCTTCAGGCTTGTTCGTGCAAGACCCTCAGTTCCCGGAATGCCTCGGCCCCGAGGACCCTTTCTGCCCGAACGAGCCTGGGAGCGGCGGCTCGACGGGCGGCGGCTCAGCTGCAAGCTGTGATCTTTGCGAGCGTGTCCCGGACCTTCGCTTCTACAGCGGGGGCGTGGCCTTCTGCCAAAAGATCACGGTTTCGGGGTGAGGGCTCCGCGGCTTTTCACCCTCCTCCTTGCGACGGCGGTCAGCGGTGCGCTCGCCACGGTTCAAGGCTGGGCCGTCCCCGTGAGGATCCAGGTGGCCGGCCTTGGCGATCCGGAGGTCGGCACCCCCGCGCCTCTGACAGTGAAGCTCGAGCCGGCCTCGGCTGCGTCGATGGGTGCCGAAGCCGCCGAGCTGGTCGAAGCTCAGGTCCCTTCAGACGGTGCCACGGTCGATCTTCCTGCCGGCACGATGTGGCGGGCGGTCGTGAAGATCAACGGCTTTTGGGCACCGCCGGCAGTCCTGACGGTCGGTGCCGAGAGCGGTCAGCTAGATCTCCGGCTCTTGGCAACCGGACGTGTTGCAGGCACGGTCCGTGTGCTCCAAAACACCTCCGAGCCCGCCAGCATGGGTGTGCGGTTCGAAACCTCTCCGGAGGATTCCGCAGCGACTGGCGACGCTCTGCCGCGACATGAGGTGTCCTGTGCCCTAGTCGATCGCCGCTTCGACTGTGAGGTGCCGGCCGGAACCCTCGATCTCCGCTTGCGAGCCCAGGGGTTCGTCTCCCAGTACCGCTGGTCGATCGAGATCAAGCCTGGGCGGAGCACCGCACTCGGAACGGTCGACCTTCGGCCCGGAGCGTCGGTCGTCGGCTGGGTCGAGCCGCCAACCCCGAAGGTCGATTTCTCCGAGGCTGAGGTCCGACTTTCGTCGATGGAGACGAGCCTTGCGCTGAGCCAAGCTGCGCTAGAGCGTCGGGACGCCTTTCAATTCACCGGCAAGCCAAACTCCAGGGGGTTCTTCAGCTTCGAAGGGCTCGCCCCGGGTAGCTACCGACTCTGAGATTGCCTTGGACGCGTTGACCATCTCCACGTCATTTATCGCGACGCAAGCGGAAACAAGCAGGAGTACCAGAACTACACAGACCGACCCGAATTTCCCGGCGCCCCCCACCAGGATCGAGCGGCCCTCGGTGACCGGAGGCCCCGAGCTGCGGGTGACCACCATCGGCTACGACGCCTCGGGCAACGCCATCTCCAGGACCGAAGGGGGAGTCGAGGCCGGTGCCGCTTTCACCTTGACGACGACCACCGCCTTCGAGGCGGCGGGCGAGGCGATGTCGGTGGACCCGCCGGGCTTCGGCACCGACGACGTGACGAGCTTCACCTACGACCCGGCGCGGGGCGGGCTGGTCGTCGCGACCCGCAGCGATCCGCTGATCGGCACCGAGCTGGAACGGCTCGCAGTGGGTGACCGAGTCCGAGACCGTCTTCGACTACCCGACGCGGTGCTTTCTCGAACGAGTCCTCCGGGCGCCAGGGTCGCCTGAGGAGTCGGTGACCGAGCTGGCCCATGACTGCGACGGCAGACTCGAGCGCGACGCGTGCGCGACCTGTTCGTCGATGTCGATTCCGGCTTCGACCCTGACTCCGGCCTGGATGAGACCATGGGCCAGCCCGCCGGCGCCGCAGAACAGGTCCACGGGCTGCTGACGGTCGCCGCCTCTATCCTCAAGAATTTGATTGCGACCCAGCAATACATTTGCGCTGATTCTACACCTTCTTCCGAGCTCCACGGTGAGAGCTAAGAGAGCTGACAAGAGAGCTCGCAGCTCGGTCTCGGGAGCTGGGCGGAAGTCCGGCAGCTCGCTCCAGCTTTATTGCCTTGCCGGTTACGCTTCCTTGACTCGGCTGCGTCGTCGTCATCACCAGGATTGCAACGTCTAGCCTCTCACCAGCTCTTTCCAGAGCCCTTCGACGCGTTCGAAGACGGCACCCCAGGTGAAGGTTGTCAACACCTCGGGCCGCACGTTCGGGGGCGGCGCGGCGAGCGCGCGGTCGAGGGTTTCGGTCAGCGCGTCCACAAAGGCCGGCAGATCCGCCTCGAGCGGCCGGTCGACCCCTTCGAGACGGGGTAGCGGCACCAGGTCGAGCGCCTCCCCCAGGTCGGGCGCCAGCTCCTCCTTCACCCCCGGCAGCTCGGTCGCCACCAGCCGGCAGCCGCAGGCGAGGGCCTCGACCAGCACCAGGGGCAATCCCTCGTAGAAGGAAGGCAACACGCAGACGGCACAGCGGCGCATGACCTCGGCCAGCTCCATCTGGCTCAACATGCCGTGAAAGACGATCCTCGGCGATTTCCGGGCGGCCCCGGCTTGCAACCGGCGGCGCAGGGCCTCGCCTTCCTCGCCGCTCCCGGCACCGGCGACGTGGAGCTCGAGAGCCGGTCGGCGCTGCGCCAATCGCTGATAGGCGTCGAGCAGCCACGGCACACCCTTGGCGGCGCTGAGCTTGCCGACATAGAGGAGGCGGTCGCGGGCCGGGAGCTGGTCCGGCCGCCGGTAAAAGACCTTCCGGCGATAGCCGGCCCCGACGACGCGAATCCTTTCCGGGGCGACGTCCAACGTCGTCGCCAGCTCGCGAGCGTGCCCCTGGTGGAGCACGGCGAAGCGGTCGTGACGCCGGCAGCCCTGCCGCACCTCCTCCGCCAGGTGGGGGCACAGCGACATCTGACGCAGCCCGGTGGCGTGGCAATGAGCAACCACCGGCACGTCGAGGGCGAGCTCCTCCAGCACCCGCGGCAACACTGCGCTCATCAGCCAGAGGTGGTGGCTGTGGACGACCTGTGGCCGCACGGCGGCGATCACCCGGAGCAGATGCCGACGCCAGACCTCCCGGTAGCTCCGGAGAGCCTCGGCGTCGAGGGAGGAAAAGCGGGTGCTGGGATAGGGCATGACATCGCTCATGCCGGCGACCTCGAACGGCAGGTCGCCTCCTGGGCCGAAAAGGAGGGGATGGATCCGCTCGCCGGGCAGATCCTGGACCGTGGGCTCGCGCTCCTCCACCGGCACCCCGACGATCACGTGCTGGTCCCAGCCCACCGAGCCCGCATGGCGGACGAGGGCGTCGAGGGTGATTCCGCTACCGGTGAGAGAGGGCCGCTGGGAGAGGAGGTGCAGGACCCGGGGCCGGGTCATCGCAGCTTCAGACGCGCCCGCTCCAGCAGCCGGGTCAGGGTCTCGAGCTCGTCTCCCCCGAGGTGCCCGAGCAGCTCGCGAAGCCACTCCGGAACCGGCCCGTCGAGCTCCTCCAGAAGCGCCAGGCCTTCCGCGCTGATACCGGTGCGCACGACCCGGCGATCCACCGTGTCACGAGCCCGCTGCACCAGGTCCCGATTCTCCAGGCGATCCAGCAGCCGGGTGACGTCCGGATCCGGTGTGACCATCCGCTCTCCGATGTCCCCGCAAGTGAGGGTCTCCGGATGCGAGCCGCGCAGAATGCGCAGCACGTTGTACTGGGTCGGTGTCAGATCGAAGCCCTTGAGCGACCGGGTGACCGACTGGAGCAACGCGTTGGCGGTGCGTTGGAGATTGAGGAACGCTTCCTCCTCCCGGCTGACGAAGGGGCGGCTCTGCCGGATCTCTTCCTGGAGCAAGCTGGTCGTCATGGGTCTCTCGCTTCCTGCCGCCCGAGCACTCCCGCCGATGGGATCGGTCCACGCGGGCCACCGGACCGGCACCCCCACGCTGACACCGGCGCTCGCCGGCCGATCGGCGGCGAGCCGGGGCTCACCGCGTCTGTTGAGCCTCCCCGGGCATCCGGGGAGATACCTCCGCCCTCGATTCTAGGAAGCCGACCCACCCCCGGGCAACCCACCCGGTGGGTGGTTTCCGGCCTCCCGGCGTCGGCGCAGATTCTCGAGCACCTCGCGCACGGGCTCGAAGTCGCCGTCCGGAAAGTTCTCCGGGTTGTCCCAGAACTCCGCCAAACCGCGGGCTCCCCAGCTCTCGAGCACCGCCACCTTGATCATGAGCTGCAGCTTGTCGCAGGCCTTGACCAACCGCGCCTCCCGGGTCTCCCCCGCCTGGTACTCGGCATACAGCTCGCGGGCCCGTTCCGGCAGCGGCGCCAGGATCTCCGCCATCGCCGCGCTCTCCGCCCGCTGCTTGGCCCCGTCGGGAAAGTAGCGGCCGGCGGTGCGGGGAAGGTCTCCGATCCGCAGCTCGGCCAGGTCGTGCACCAGCGCGATCTCCACCGCCCGCGCCACGTCCATTCCCTCGATCCGGGGTCCCAGGACCCAGACCAGAAACACGACGTGCCAACTGTGCTCGGTGACGCTCTCCGGGCGATCCACTCCCCGCAGGACGTAGCCGCTCCGGGGCACGCGGTCGAGGATCTGAAGCTCGAGCAGCAGATCGAGCAGGGTCTCGTTGGGGCGCATGGCGCGGCGAGCGTACACCAAAGGGGGGGCCTCGTCACGCTGCAACGGCCACGGTACACTGAGCCGAAGTGCCTTCCGAGACGATCTCCACTTCGACGACCGCTCCGAACGCTCCGGCTCGAAGCCCGGCCGGCGGCGACCTGCCCGCCTCGGAAGCCGTGACCAAGCTGATGGCCGAGCACGGCGGCAAGATCTACGGGCTCGGTCTGCGCGTGTGCGACGGCCCCGCGGAGGCTGAGGATCTCGTCCAGGAGACCTTTCTGCGGGCGTTTCGCCACTGGCATCAATTCCAGGGTGACTCGGAGCCGTCGAGCTGGCTCTACACCATCGCGACGCGCGTGTGTCAGCGGATGCACCGCAAGCGCTCCGGCGAGCCCGCACGCCTCGAATCGCTGACCGAGCTGCTCCCCACCGCCGACGAAGCGGTTGTCGCTCCTCCGGAGGCCACCGATCCACTCGCCGAGCAACTGCGCCGCGAGGCGCGCGAACGGGTGCAAGAAGCCCTCGGCGAGCTGCCCCTGGATTTCCGCATGCCGTTGATGCTCAAGGACATCGCCGAGCTGTCCATGCCCGAGATCGCGCGCATCCTGGGGATCAAGGAGGCGACGGTCAAGACGCGGATCCACCGCGCCCGCCTCAAGCTCCGCCAAGCGTTGACCGAGGAGACGACGGAGACGGCGGCGGGCCGGGGTCTCCCCTCTCCCGATCGCCACCCGCAACCCGGAGCGCCCTCCCACTCCCGGCAGGTGTGTCTGGACCTGCTGCGGGCCAAGCAGGAGTCGCTGGATCGCGGTGTCGAGCTGGCGGTCTCACCGGAGGAGCTGTGCTCACGCTGTAGCGCCCTGTTCCGGGCGCTGGACCTGACCGTAGGGGCCTGCCACGAGCTGGGGCAGGGCGAGCTGCCGAAAAAGGTGCGCCGGCTCCTGGAAGAGGAAATCCAGAAGGCGGCCTGAGGCTCACGGGGCGTGCGGTTACTCGGCCGGCCGGTAGGCCAGGCCGGGGAACCCCTGGAGCGGACCCTCCAGAATCTCGTCGACGCCCGTGTAGCTCCGGTCGCAGGTGCTCTTGAGCTGGTCGAGGCTCGGCCCCGCCAGGACCACCTTGCGCACACAGGCCACCGCCGGGGTGACCTCGGAGATGCCGCACGCTTGGTGCAGAACCTGCCGACCGCAGGCACCCCAGGCCGATTGGGTCGGACAGGTTGCGATGCCGGACTCTCCGGCGGCGCAGCTCACCTCGCAGCGCCAGTGCTTGAGATCGGAGGTCCGCTCGCAACGGGCCGTGTCGAGCCCCTGGACGGAGTCTTGGGCGAAGACGGCGGGGGCGGTACCGAAGAGTCCGAGGACCATCACCATCGCGACGAAAACCGTCGACAGACTGCATGCGATTTCAGACTGACCACGCTTGAACATGGATTGCTCCTTCCCGATCTCCGTCCCTGGAGACCGCTGGTTCGGGCCCTCCTCGATTCGGGTCGTACGCGACAAAAGCAGAAAGGTAGGAGACTTCAATTCCCTCGGTCGGGGATTCTAGCACATCGCTAACACATCGCCGCACCTACGCCATTCGATCCTACCATTGCCAGTATGAAGGGAGATTGGAGCTGCTCGCTCACTTCCCAGCCGGTCCGAACACGCCGCGGGTGAAGTAGTCGGCGAACAGCAACAGAAAGAAGATGAACAACCAGACGAAGCCGCCGACGACCGTCAGCTTGGTCAGCTTGGTCGAGTAGCGGACGTGCATGAAGAACAGGATCACCAGGGTGGCTTTGGCCACCGCGATGGCCATCGCCACGACGTCGTTCAAGACCCCGAAGTCGAAATACGCCACCCAGACGGTCGTCGCGGTGAGCACGAGGAGCGCCCCGAAGATGGCCAGGTAGGTCCCCACCGGAGAGACGTGCACGGAGGAGTGCCCGGAGGACGCAGGCGACGGGGAGGAAGACGTGAGCGACGACATGAGAGATCTCTCCTCAGTGCAGGTGGAAACCCAGCAGATAGAGCAGCGGGAACAGGAAGATCCACACGATGTCCACGAAGTGCCAGTAGAGGCCGGCGCACTCGACGGGGTTGTGATAGTCCTCGTTGAACACGCCCTTCCAGGCGGGGAACAGCAGCCAGGTCATGACCCCGACCCCGACGATCATATGGAGCGCGTGCAGACCCGTCATCGAAAAATAAATGGCGAAGAACGCTTCGACCACCGCCGGTTCCCCGGGGGGCACCTGGAAATGGGCACCGGGCACCAGGTGGTGGGAGATCTTCTCGGCGTACTCGACCACCTTGACGCCCAGAAATACGAGCCCGAGGGCCATGGTGGCCAGCAGCCAGCCGACGAGCGGCTTGCGGCGGGCGGTCTGGGCGGCCCGCACCGCCAGCGCCATGGTCAAGGAGCTGCCGATGAGCACCGCCGTGTTGAGCGCGCCGAGGGTGACGTCGAGATGCTCGCTGCCGAGCCGCGCCGCTGCGGGAAAGTTGAACCGGAACAGCGTGTAGACGACAAACAGGCCGCCGAAGAACATGATCTCCGTCACCAGGAACATCCACATGCCCAGCGTCGCCGATTCGCGCTGCTGGCTGTAGCTCTCGAAGTGGTGCTGGAGCTTCGCCGGATGCGCTGGCTGCTGCGATGGAGCGCTGATCTCAGCCAATGGGAATCTCCTTGTGGCGCGCGGCATAGTCGTAGGGCCCGGAGGTCACCACCGGGGTCTCCCGGAAGTTGTGGGTCGGCGGCGGCGACGAGGTCTCCCACTCGAGACCGGTGGCCTCCCAGGGATTGTCGCCGGCCACCTGGCCGCGGAAGTAGGACCACACCAGGTAGCCGAACGGCAGCAGGTAGCCCACCCCCAGGATCGTCGCGCCGGCAGTGGACAGGACGTTGAGCACCTGGAACTCCTCCGGGTAGGACCAGTAGCGGCGCGGCATGCCGAGATAGCCGAGCAGGAATTGGGGGAAGAAGGTCAAGTTGAACCCGACGAAGACCAGCCCGGCCGACAGCTTGGACCAGAAGCGTGGATAGAGACGGCCGCTCATCTTCGGCCACCAGTAGTGGAGCCCGCCCAGGTACCCCATGATCACCCCACCCACCATCACGTAGTGGAAGTGGGCGACGACGAAGTAGCTGTCGTGGACGTGGACGTCGATGCCCAGGGTGCCGAGCATCACGCCGGTGAGCCCGCCGATGGTGAACAGCCCGATAAAGCCCAGGGCGTAGAGCATCGGCGTCTCGCGCGAGATCGAACCGCGGTAGAGCGTCGCCGTCCAGTTGAAGACCTTGACCGCCGACGGGATCGCCACCAGCATGGTCAGGACGGAGAACACCATGCCCGCGTAGATCGACTGGCCGCTGACGAACATGTGGTGTCCCCAGACCAGGAAGCCGAGCACCGCGATGGCCAGCGAGGCGAAGGCCACGAAGTGGTAGCCGAAGACCTTCTGGCGGCTGAAGGCGGCGATCAGCTCGCTGATCACGCCCATCGAGGGCAGGATCATGATGTAGACCGCCGGGTGCGAGTAGAACCAGAACAGGTGCTGGTAGAGCACCGGGTCGCCCCCCAGGTTGGGGTCGAAGATGCCGATGTGGAAGAGCCGCTCCACCGCCAGCAACAACACCGCGATCGACACCACGGGGGTGCCCAGGATGATGATCAGGCTGGTGGCGTAGTGGGACCACACGAAGAGCGGCAGCCGAAACCAGGTCAGACCCGGAGCGCGCATCCGGTGGATGGTGACGATGAAGTTGAGGCCGGTGAAGATCGACGAGAACCCGGCGACGAACACCCCCAGCCCGGTGGCCACGACATAGCTGTTGGAGTAGGTGGTGGAAAACGGCGTGTAGAAGGTCCAGCCGGTGTCCACCCCGCCCATGAGCAGGGCCACCAGAATGAAGGCGCCGGCAATGTTGTAGAGATACCAGCTCGCCAGGTTGATCCGCGGGAAGGCGAGATCCTTGGCTCCGATCATCAACGGCAGCAGAAAGTTGCCCAGGGTCGCCGGCACCGACGGGATCAAGAACAGGAAGACCATGATCACGCCGTGCATGGTGAACATGCGGTTGTAGGTGTCCGGCTCCATCAGGTCGCCGGCGGGGGTCAGCAGCTCGAGGCGGATCAGCCCGGCGAAGAGACCCCCCAGGGCGAAGAAGAGCGTGATCGAGATCATGTACAGAACCGCGATCCGCTTGTGGTCCCGGGTCAGCAGCCAGGACCTGAGGGTCGAGCCGGCGGTCAGGTAGCTCTCCTCCGGCAGCGTCGCCGTCGAGGCCGGGGCTTCGGTCGCGAACCCCGTCGCGGAGTGGGTGGCTGTCTGCATGGCTATCGGGTCCTCCCCTCGGCGGTTCCGGCGGTGGTCTTCCCTGCCGTGTCCTGGGTAAAGTCACCGGGGGGCTCGCCGGAGATCGAGATCGTCGCAGCGCTGGCGCGCGCGCTCGCCGGCTCCGGAGCCGTCTCCCGGCCGGGCGGGGGCTCGAGCCCCCGGAGCGCCGAGCTCAGGGTCGTCGGCTCCGGGGACGGCTGGGGAGACGGCTCCAGGGACGCCGGGGTCGGAGCGGCTTCCGCCGGGGGTTGGGCGAGCCCCTTGATGTACGCCACGAGCTCGTTGAGCTGCTCGTCGCTCACCTGCCCCTGATACGTGGGCATGATGGGCTGCCAGCCGGCGACGACCTTGGCCCGGGGATTGAGGATCGACTCGCGGAGGTAGGTCTCGTCGGCTTCGACCTCGCGTCCGTTGGACAGTGCCACACGGGTTCCGTACAGCTTCTCCAGCGACGGAGCCCGGGGTGCCAGGCCCTGCGGCATCGGAGCGTCGCCCAGACGGTGGCAGGTGTTGCAGGCGAGCTTCTCGAACAGCGAGGCGCCGGACGCCTGCAGCGTGGGGCCGACCCCACCGGAGGCGAGCCAGGCGTCGTACTGGGCCTGCTCCATCACGTGGATGGTGCCGCCCATCTTGGAGTGCTCGGTGCCGCAGTACTCGGCACAGAAGATGTGGTACTCGCCGGCCTTGGTGGGCTTGAACCACACGGTCGTGTAGCGGCCGGGCAAGACGTCCGCCTTGACCCGGAACGCCGGGATGTAGAGGCTGTGGATGACGTCCTGGGAGGTCATGGTGACCCGGATGGCCTGCCCCACCGGCACGTGGAGGTCGTTGATCTCCCGTACCCCCTGGGGATGTTGGAACTTCCACATCCACTGTTTGCCGACGGCGTAGAAATCGACCGCGTCCGCCGGCGGCGTGGACAGGTCGAAGAACACCTTGGCGCCCCAGGTGAACATCACCAGGGTGATCACCAGCGGGATCACCGACCAGGTGATCTCGACCGGCAAGGTCGAGAGGGTCAGCGGTTGTCCCACCGGCCGATCCCGTCGCCGGTACTTGACGAAGAAGAACAGGATCGCCAGAGCGATCAGGGTGGCGAAGAACACGCTAATCAGAGCCCAGGTGAGATAAAGAGCGTCCACCTCTGCGGACAGGCTCGATGCGGACTCCGGGAAGAGCGGTAGATCAGGCATGCGACACGGTCCTCGGTTCTTGCCCTGGTTCTTGCCCTGGCTCTTGGCTCGACCCCTGCTGCGCCTCTCGTCGGATCCTGCGCTCCCGCCGCAGCATGAGCAGGACGAACGCGAAGAGGCTCAACACGGTGACGGCGCCGGCGATTCTCAGAGCGAGGAAGGTCCATGCGCTCCAGGTGTACTGGCCCGTGGCGGGATCGTACTGGAAGCAGTAGAGGACGATCTGGTCGACCGCCGTGCCGATCTGCCCCTCCCCGGCCTCCACCAGCGCCAGCTTGAGATCTCTGGGCGGGTACTCGATGCCAAAGAAGTAGCGCGCGATCTCCCCTTGGGGCGTAAGCGCCACCAAACCGGCGCCGTGGGCGAACTGGCCGCGCTCCTCGTCGTAGCTGTAGCGAAAGCCCACCGCCTCGGTGAGCCGGGCGATGGCCTCCGCGTCCCCGGTGAGAAAGTGCCAGCCGTCCTCGGTACCCGCACGTCCATATCGGTGGATCGCCCGCTCCCGCGCCTCCGCAGCCTGCTCCGGGCCCTCCGCCGGGTTGAAGCTGACGACCACCACGTCGAAGCCCTCGCCGACATCGAAGCTGAGCGCCTTGAGACTGGCGCTCAGACCGTTGAGGGTCATCGGGCACAGCATCGGGCACGAGAAGTAGACCAGCGAGAGCATCACCGGGCGCTCACCGAAGTAGTCTCCCAGCCGCACGGTCTTCCCCTCCGCGTCGCGGAAGGTCAGGTCCAAGGGCACCCTCTCCCCCATGCGCTGGTCGAAGCCCACGTCGCGCAGCGCCTGGGGGGACTCCTCGGCCGCCGGTTCCGGGGCGACCTCACCGCGGAAGAATTCGCTCTGGCCCCCTGCGGGCGCTCCGAGAAGCTGGAGGGCCAGCACCGGGAGCGCCACGGCCAGCGTCCACACCGCTCGCGAGCGCCGTCGGAATCGGGTCGGAGATCGTCGTCGCACAGCTCGATACACAGCTCGATACACAGGGACTCCTCGCTCCTGTGGGTTACCCCCCCGCACCGGCATCCCCCTCCGGGGCACCGGAATCGGTCACATCGTTCGTCGCGGCGTCGTTCGCCTCCCCGGCCGGCTCCCCGGCCGGCTCCTCCATCACCGCTTCCACCGCCGCCGTCACGCCACCCAGCGTCGTACCGGGCTCGGGCTGTCGCGGCGGCTGAGCCGGCGGATTCTCCGCCAGCAACCGGTCGCGGGCCAGCTCGAGCGGCAGGTGCACCTGGCCGCGGGACGGATCGTCCGGGTCCGGACGGTCCCAGCCCAGGCCCTCCTGGACCCGAGCCTGCTCGCGCAAGAAGGTCTCCATGTCGATCCAGGGAGCCACCTGCACGACCGGCACCACGGGCACGTCCGGATCCGGCGGATAGGGCTCGTGGTCGAAGACCAGACCGCCCGGATAGGCCGCGTCCTCCGGATACACCAGATGCGGAGCGATGCGGGTCTCGGTCTGCGCCCGCACCCGGTTCTCCTCCCTTAGCTGCTGGCGTCGCATCGTCTGGACCTCGGTGAGGGGCAGATCCCTCGATCTCGACAGGTCGAGGAGGACCGACGACAGCCACCACATCAGGGCCATGGCAGCCAGCGTCACACCCAGAATGCCGACCCCGGCCCACAGCACCTTGCGGCGGCTGATCTCCTGGTCGAACCGCACCTCGCCGTCGTCCCCCGGCACCCGGTCTTCGGGATGTCGCGTCTCAGTGGCCATGGACCAGCGCCTCCTCGAGATAGGGATCGCCCACCGGCAGCAGCGGCCGCCGGGCCAGCTCCCAGGCGAAGTAGGTGAGCCACAGGCCCCCGATCCCCAGCGGCGTCGCCACGTCCATCCACGACAGGTGGAAGCCCGACGGATGGAACGTGGGGGCGATCTGCCACAGCAGATCCAGCCAGCGCATGAAGATCAAGAAGACCGCCACGGCGGCCAGTCGCGCCGCATGGCGCTTGAGGTCGCGCGACAGCAGCAGCACGAAGGGCACGCCGAAGTGGAAGAGCAGCAGACAGGCCGAGACCGCCAGCCAACTGGTCTGGAAGCGCGGCAGGTACCAGGAGATCTCGTCCGGCAGGTTGCCCGACCAGATGATCAAAAACTGGGAGATCGAGAAGTACGCCCACAGGATGACGAAGGCGAACATCAGCTTGCCCCAGTCGTGGAAATGGCGCGGCGCGAAGACATCCGTCATCGGCTCGCGGCGGGACAGATGGCGGGCCACCAGAATCACGAAGGCGAGCGTCGCCAGCCCGTGCCCACCGACGAAATAGACCCCGTACATGGTCGAGTACCAATTGGGGGTGAGCGACATCAGCCAGTCGAAGGAGGCGAAGCTGGCCGTCACCACATAGAGGATGATGCCGGGGGCCGAGATCGCCTGCATGCGCTTGATCAGCACCGGATCGGGCTCGGCGTCCTGCTGCCCCGAGAGCCGGCTGAGAATCCAGGCCAGGGCGATCCAAACGGCGAAGTAGAGCACCGTGCGCAGCCGGAAGTCCTGGACGTTGAGGTACCAGCTCTTGGACGCCACCAGCTCGCCCGGATCGTCCGCCATCCAGCCCTTCTCGCCCCGGTAGAGGGCCGGCAGACCCCAGATCATCAGGGGCACGAAGAGCAGCGCGAAGAACGGCAACGTGCGGCTGGCGGCCTCCAGCACCCGGCGAGACAGCACGCCCCAGTCGCCACCGCTCAGATGCTGGATCATCAGCAGGCCGAGACCGCCGAGCGGCAGGCTGATCCACAGCGTCAGCCCCAGCAGGTAGGAGCGGGTGAGCTGGGTCGGGTCGCCAAAGTAGCCCACCGCCGCGGCCACGGAGCCGAGCACACCGATCCCCAAGCCGACGCTGCGTAGCCGGCTCACCGCCTCCGGCGCCACGAACGGCGCCGCGAATTTCGAGGTCGACCCGCTCATTGCGGCACCTCCGGAGACTGCGCGGCGGAGCCCGTCAGATCCACACGCGTCTCCCGCATCTGCGCCTGCTGCTCGGGCGACAGCTCGCCGAACGGTACGTCGCGGGCCGACTGGAGGACCCGGATCCAGGCGGCGATGGCCCAACGGTCCTCCGGCGGCACCTGGCTGGCGTAGCTGGGCATGACGCCGTACCCCTGGACCATGACGTTGACGAAGAATCCCGGGGGCGAGCTGCGAACCCAGTCTTCCATGTAGCTGGCCGGTCGCTTGTAACCCCGTTGGACGACCATCCCGTTGCCGACCCCGGCCCGTCCGTGGCAGGGAGAGCAGAAGATGTTGAACCGTTGCTCGCCCCGGGCCAGAACCTGCGGGGTGACCTCCATCGGGAAGGTCGCGCGGTACTCGTTGGGGCCGATGGCACCGGTGAAATAGCCCACGTCCTCGCGCAGGTGACCGCGGGCGACGGTGTGGGCCGGCAGCGGCCGTGCCGAGGTGCCGTTGGCGAACAGGGGGCTGCCCTCGAAGGGCTCGTACTTGGCCTGATCGTAGAGACCCTGCCGGCAGCCCGTGACGGCCGCCAGGAGCGACACCAGGAGCAGCCCGACGAGGAAGCGCGGGAACGGGGACGTGGCGCAAGGAATTCGCATCTCAGCTCTCAACTTCCTTCACCTCCCGGGCTCCGAGGCTCCGGAGCATCTCGCCGGTCCGGTCGCGGTCGAACTGCGGATCCTCCGCCTCGACGGTGAGGAAAAAGCCGTCCCGCGTCGCCCGCTCGAACCCTTCGACGTTGAACACTGGGTGATAGGGCCTGGGCAGACCGTTGACCAGGATCATGCCCACCACCGCCGACAGCGAGGCGAACAGGATGGTGAGCTCGAAAGTCACGACGATGAAGGCGGGCCAACTGTTGTGGGGCCGGCCGCCGACGTTCATCGGGTAGACGATCACCTGCGACCAATACTGGAGAAAGAATCCCGTCAGCGCTCCGACGAGACCGCCGAGAAACGTGATCAGGGGCACCTTCGAACGGCGGCGTGCCACCGTCTCGGACAGCTCCTCGATCGGGTACGGGGTGAAGGCGTCCAGCCGGGTGTAGCCCGCATCGCGCAGCTTTTCGGCCGCGGCCACCAGCTCGTCGGGACCGCCGAGCTCGGCCATCAGCCCCCACATTTCCTCGCCCCCGGCCGTCGTCGTGTGCGCCGTCTCGTAGGCCATCACGCGCCCTCCTCCGCCGGCTCAGCCGTTCCTCCGGAAGCTCCCGAGCCTCCCGGGTGGCCCCCACCATCCCCTCCGGCGCCGGTGGCTGCCGGCAACAGGCTCTGGACCTCGAAGATCGAGATCACCGGCAGGAAGCGGATGAACAGGAACATGAGGGAGAGAAAGAGACCCAGGGACCCGACGTAGACCCCCCAATCCCAGACGGTGCCCGAGTAGATGTCCCAGGACGAGGAGAGGAAGTCCCGGGACAGGCTGACCACCACGATCACATAGCGTTCCAGCCACATGCCGACGTTGATGAACATGGCGACGATCCAGAGCAGGATCGGCGACTTGCGCACCGCCTTGAGCCACAGCGTCTGCGGCACCAGGATGTTGCACAGGATGAGCATCGCGTACTGGAAGGCGAAGGGACCGCCGACGCGGTTCTCGATCATGAACATCTCAAACTCATGGCCGCTGTAGAAGGCCATGAAGATCTCCACCAGGTAGCCGTAGGCGACGATCAGCCCGGTGGCGAGCATCACCTTCGCCATGTTGTTGAGATGACGGTCGGTGACGAAGTCCCACCAGCCGAAGAGCCGCCGCACCGGCAGGATCAGCGTCAGCACCATGGCGAAGCCGGAGTACACCGCGCCGGCCACGAAGTAGGGCGGGAACACCGTCGTGTGCCAACCGGGGACGATGGAGATGGCGAAGTCGAAGCTCACCACCGTGTGCACCGAGACCACCAGCGGCGTCGCCAGACCTGCCAGCAGCAGATAGGCCGATTCGTAGTTGTGCCAGTGGCGGGCCGACCCGCGCCAGCCGAGGGAGACGACGCCGAACACCCGCTTGAGCCACAGCTTCTTGGCGCGATCCCGCAGCGTCGCGAGGTCGGGAACCAGCCCCACGTACCAGAAGAGGAACGACACCGTCGCATAGGTCGTGACGGCGAAGACGTCCCAGATCAGCGGGCTGCGGAACTGCGGCCACAGATTCATGGTGTTGGGGTACGGCAACAGCCAGTAGAACAACCACGGCCGGCCCAGGTGGAGCACCGGGAAGAGCCCGGCGCAGGCCACGGCGAACAGAGTCATGGCCTCGGCGAAGCGGTTGATCGAGGTGCGCCACTGCTGGCGGAAGAGGAGCAGGATGGCGGAGATCAGGGTCCCGGCGTGGCCGATGCCAATCCACCAGACGAAGTTGACGATGGCGAAGCCCCAGGCGACGGGGACGTTGAGACCCCAGATCCCGACACCTTCGGTGAACAGGTAGATCACCGAGAGGAGGAAGACGTTGAGCAGCAGGAAGGCCACTGCGAAGCCCGCGAGCCACCACCTGGGGGTGCGCTCGAAGACCACCGAGCCGATCTTGTCGGACACGGTGCCCCGGTCGTGGCCCGGTGCCAGCACCGGCGCCTCGAAGGGCTTGGCCGGTTTGCGGACCGACGCCGAAGCGGGCGTCTGCTCGATGGCTGCCATGCGTCGTTCTCTCTCCTCTCGACCCGATGCCTAGACCCGCAGCGCGGGGTTCGGATTCTTCACTTTGGCCAGGTATCCGGTGCGTGGCCGGGTATTGAGCTCCGCCAGCAACCCGTAGTGGGTCGGCCGCGCCTTCCAGCGCGAGACCTCCGAGCCCGGATCGTTGACGTCTCCGAAGACGATGGCCCCGGAGGGACAGGCCTGCTGGCAGGCGGTCAGGATGTCGCCGTCGACCAGCTCGCGACGCTCCACCTTGGCCTGCTGGCGGGCGCCGTTGATGCGCTGGACGCAGTACGAGCACTTCTCCATCACGCCCCGCTCGCGCACCGTGACGTCCGGGTTGCGCAGCATCCTGAGCACCGGCGTCTCATGGTCCTGGTACTCGAGGAAGTTGAAGCGGCGGACCTTGTAGGGGCAGTTGTTCGAGCAGTAGCGGGTCCCCACGCACCGGTTGTAGACCATGTCGTTGAGGCCCTCGGAGCTGTGCACCGTGGCGGCCACCGGACAGACCACCTCGCAGGGCGCCAGCTCGCAGTGCTGGCACATCACCGGTTGCTGGTGCACCTCCGGCGCATCGAGCGAGCCCTCGAAGTAGCGGTCGATGCGGATCCAGTGCATCTCGCGTCCGTTGAGAACGTTGTTCTTGCCCACCACCGGGATGTTGTTCTCCGCCTGGCAGGCGATGACGCAGGCGTTGCAGCCGGTGCAGGCGTTGAGATCCAGCTCCATGCCCCAGGCGTGGCCGTCGTACTCGTAGGGCGGGAAGAAGGTGTGGTCCTCCCCGGGCGCGTGCCCCATGTGTTGGGCGAACGCCGGGTCCTGGCGGTAGCGCTCGAGGGTCGCGGCCCGCACCGGGTGCCGGCCCTCCATGGCGAAGTGGTCCTGGGTCGAGGCCAGCGCCACCTTGCGGCCGGCGTCGGTCAGCTCGACCCCCGGCACCGCCCACAGGTGGTCGACGCTGCGCGCCGGATAGACGTCGACCCCGGTGCCGGCGCCGATCTTGCCGGTGCGCTTCCGGCCATATCCCAGGTGCAACGTCGCCGTCGACTCGGGGTGACCGGGCAGCACCCAGATCGGCACCTCGAGGGTTCGCTCGCCGGAGCCCGGAAGGGTGACGGTGACGACGTCCTCGCTGCTCCAACCCCGGCTCTCCGCCAACCGCGGAGCCACCAGCAGAGCGTTGTCCCAGGTCAGCCGGGTCAGCGGCTTGGGACATTCCTGGAGCCAGGCGTTGTTGAGGAAGCGGCCGTCGTGGACGGTCGGATCGGGCCGCAGCACCAGGGTGACGCCGTCCTCGGGCTGCGCGGCCCACAGCTCCGCGATCCGCTCCATCGCCTCGGCGGCGCCGCCGGCGGAGACGCTCCGCTCGGCGAGCCCGTGGCCGGGCAGGAAGCCGTCGTGGACCGCCCGGCGAAAGGCCTTCTCGTCCACCCCCAAGCTGCTCCAGTACTCGCGGACCAGCTCGTAGGTGGTGGCGTCGCTGCGGCCGTCGAGGGCGGCGAGCACCTGGTGGAAGCTGTGGCTGTCGTAGAGCGGATCGATCAGCGGCTGGCTCAGACAGACCGATCCGTCGTACGCCCGCCCGTCCCCCCAGCTCTCCAGGAAGTGGGGCTCGGGGATCATCCACTGGCAGCGGGCCGCGGTCTCGTTCTCGTACGGCCCGACATAGATGCGGAGTCCCACCTTCTCCACCGCACCGGGGAAATCGAGATCCGCCGGTGCGTCGAACACCGGGTTGCCCCCCAGGATCACCAGGGTGGAGACCCGGCCCGCTCGCAGGTCCTCGACTAGCGCGGCGAGCGAGGACGCGGGGCTACCGTCCGAGGGAGTACTGTCCGAGGGAGTACTGTCCGAGGGGGTCTCCGGGCTTTCCGGCACCAAGGCTGCCGGCTCGGGTGTCACCGGCTCGAGGGTGCGCACCGTGGTCCCCAGGTTGCCCAGGGCGCCGTTGATCGCGTGCGCCAGGGCGTGAACCGCGGTAGGGGTCTCCGGCCCCGCGATCACCAGACAGCGACCGGCGTGCGCCTGCAGATCCTTCGCCACCGCCTTCGCCCAGAGCCGGGCCTCGGGTCGGGTGAGCCCGGCCGAGACGTTCGCCGGCGCCCCTGCCACCCCCAGCTCCGCCGCCACCAGGGCCGCGAAGCCGGCCACCTCGTGGGGAGCGAGCGCCAACCGATGGTCGGCGGTGGCACCGGTGTTGGTAAAGGTGCTTTCCACCGCATAGAGCCGGCACATCTGCGGCGCGGCGTCAGGTGCAGTGTCGGGTCCGGCGTGCGCGGGATCGGCCTCGACCCGACGGCGGGAGGCGAAGTCCCGCGCGTAGCGCACCGCCCCCGGGCCGCGGGTGAGGAAATCGGAGTCGAGGGCGAGGATCACGTCGGCGTCGGTGAGCTGGAAGACGGTCTCGACGGGCTCGCCGAACGCCATCCGGGCACCCGCGGCCTGGTAGCCGCCGGCGGCCTCCCACCGATGCCATCGCGCCCTGGGCAGGCTGCGGGTGATCCCTTCGAGCTGGGCCAGCAGGGTCGGCGAGCCGACCGCTCCGGTGAGGATCCTCAGCCCCTCCCCTTCGTCCAGGGCGAGCTGGGGCCGGGAGGTCTCGACGGCGCCGATGAAGTCGGCCCAGGAGCGGAGCTGACCGAATTGGGTGATGGCCTGAGCACGGTCCGGATCGTAGAGCTCCAGCACCGAGGCCTGCGCGAACAGATCCGTCGCTCCCCGGCTGGCCGGATGGTCGGGGTTGCCCTCCACCTTGGTGGGACGGCCCATGTGGCTCTCCGCCAGCAGCGGCATCGAGCACCCGCCCAGGGTCATCGAGGTGGCGAACCAGAGCGGCTTGCCGGGAACGATCTCCTCCGGCTGCTCGACGTAGGGAACGATCTTCTCGGGCGGCTGCTTGGTGCATCCGGCCATCCCGGCCAACGCCAGCGAAGCGGCCGAGAGCTGGAGGAAGCGGCGACGGTCGAGACCCGCCGGCGAGAAGTAGTGGCGGGGAAACTCCTGAGCCAGCAACTCCTGGAAGCTCTCGTCGTCCGCCAGCTCTTCCAGGCTGCGCCAGTAGCGGGAGCCCTGCGCCTGCCGCAGGCGCTCCCGCAGCGAGCCCAGGTCGAGCCCGGGGCGGCCGTCTCGGCGGTCGTCCGGACGCCGGTCTCCGGGCTGGATCACCTTCAAAGCTGGCTCGCTCACTGGCTCTGTCACTGGCTCGCTCACTGGCTCGCTTCCCACTTCACTCATCGGCTCAGTCACAAGGGCTCCCCCCGTGGGGTTGGCTCCGCTTCTTCGTGGGACGGGCTCCGCCGGTCTACCGATGGCAGACCGAGCAACTGGTCAGGCTCTGGAGGTCGTACTCTTCCCCCAGACGATGCCGGAATTCCGCCAGCTCGGCTCGTGTGAGACGGATCGGGCGCTCGGTGTCGGGCTCCCCGGCGCCGTGACCGTTCTCGCCGGAAGAACCCACCGCGGAAGCGCCGTCTCCCGCGTCATGGCCGTTCGCTTCGGAGTCGTCGCCGGCCTCCGCCAGGCCGTCCGGCTCCATGCCGACCGCCTGCAGGTCCGCCAGCGAGGGGGACCGCGGATCGTAGGTCATGTTGAAGACCTGGTCGCGGGGCCGTACCCGCTCAACCGGATTGCGGTGACATTCCAGACACCACTGCATGTCCAGCGACGCCACCTGGACCGTCAAGGGCATCCGGTCCACCTGCCCGTGACACTCGGAGCAACCGATGCCCTTGGCGACATGGACCGAATGATTGAAGTACACGAAATCCGGCAGATCGTGCACCCGCTCCCACTGGATCGGCACCCCGGTCCGCCAGGCCTCGCGGACCGGCTCCAGGAGGTCGGAGTTGGTCCAGATCTGGCGATGGCAGTTCATGCAGGTGGCGATGGGCGGGATCCCCGCCATGGCGGAGGTCTCCACCGAGGTGTGGCAATACCGGCAGTCCACCCCCAGACCCCGCACGTGGTGGTCGTGGCTGAACGGTACCGGCTGATGGAGATAGATCCCCTCGCCGGTCCGGTACCCCGAGTTGTACATCGTCGCCCCACCCCACACCAGGCCTCCCAAGAGGACGAGCCCCCCCAGGATGCTGATGCGGGCGATGTCGTTGGCGCTGCGTGGGAAAATCTGCGGCATCTCGGTAAGCCCTTCGACAGGCTCTGTCCTCCAGGATCGCTGCTCTCCAGGATCGCTTCTTCTGGGATCGCGTTCGGAACCGAAGCCGATCTCACACCTTAGCGAAGCGCCGGGGAACGCGCAAGGATGCGAGGGGGGGTCCTCCGCGAGCCGCTTGTGAAACTTTTCACAAGCAGACGACGCCATCTAAACACACCCCGCGGGGCGGTGCAACCCTCTCCACGAGGATGGCACGAAAAGCGCCCACCCACCCTTGGGGACCCGCCTCTTCATGATACAGACTTGCGAATTATCTACTTGACCCAATAGGAGAGATCCTTCAAGCTTGAGTCTCTCGACATGGTTTCTCAGCCCCGATCGTCGCGACCGAAGGTAGCGATCGGTCGGTTGCAACCCTCGACCGAATAGGAGGATTTGGCATGAAGACGACTCGTGTTGCGGTTCTGTCCCTGCTCCTCGTCACCATCTGCGCCCTCGCCTGGATGGCCGTCGCTCCGGCGCCGGCTGCGGCCCAGGTGTGCTGGATCGACAGCCATTGGGTGGTAGACGGTTGCTGCGGCTTCTCGCACACCAAGCTGGCCCAGGAAGAACGCGTCTGCTGCACGAGCGGCTGCGGATCCTGGGGACGGACCGGGGCCACCAAGTGCGCCGGGGCCTGCTGACATCTCGACCACTCAACTCGACCAGCTCAAGGAGGACTTGGAATGAAGAAGAAGACCTGTGTGGCCCTTTTGTTCGCGCTCCTCATCACGGCGATCTCGTTGGTGGGGCTGGCCCTGAGCCCGACACCGGCGGTGGCAGAATTCTGCTTGCCCAAGACCCGCTGGGTCCTTGCCGGCTGCTGTGGCAGTCACCAGAAGATCAAGCAGCAGGAGGGTCTCTGTTGCGAGTTCACCGGATGCCGCAACTGGACCGACACCGGTGCCACCCAGTGCACGGCGACTTGCGGGGGAGTCTGACGCGAGCCTGAAGGCCACGACCTCGCAGAACCGACCGGGGCCCTCCGCTCGGGGGGCCCCATCCCTCCTCTCGCATCCTTCGTCTGGCTCAACCAACCCCGTCACCCGTCCGAATCCCCCGCGCCGATGGATGGGGTATAGTGAGTCGTCCCGCCTCCCCGCCCGGGGAGGCACCCACGACACAAGACTCGAGAGCGGCCCAGCAGCAGCGACAGAGAACATTACCCACAGCACCGCGACTCACGTCATCGCGACGCAGAAGGTCGCGACGGATCGAGAACGACCCCGACAGCCCATGAACGAGATTCCAACTTCCACCGCCGCACCGCTCCTCGAGGGGAGCACCGCCGGCTTCCGGCTGGCCGATCTGATGGAGCTGACCAAGCCCCGCATCACCTTCATGGTGGTGCTCACCACCGCGGTCGGCTTCATCCTGCCCCTCCAGGGCCCTCTGCCTCTGGCGCTGTTCTTCCACGCCCTGCTGGCCACCGGGCTGGTGGCCTCCGGCGCCTCGGTGCTCAACCAGGTGATGGAGCGGGACACGGACGCCCGCATGCGGCGCACCGCCCAGCGTCCCTTGCCCAGCGGGCGGATGAGCCCGGACGCCGCGCTGGCCGCCGGCGTGGCTCTGTCGCTGGGCGGCGTGCTCTATCTGGCGTGGGCAGTGAACGCGTTGACCGCCTTGCTGGGCATCGCGGCGCTCGTCGGATACGTCTTCGTCTACACGCCGCTCAAGCGGATCTCGTCGCTCTCCACCATCGTCGGTGCGGTGCCGGGGGCGATCCCCCCGATGATGGGGTGGACCGCTCTGCGCGACGCCGTCGAGCCCGGCGCCTGGGTGCTGTTCGGCATCCTGTTTCTATGGCAGCTCCCCCACTTCCTGGCCATCGCCTGGATGTGCCGGGAGGACTACGCCCGGGGCGGCTTTCCGATGCTCTCGGTGCTGGACTCGGACGGTGGCCGCACCTCCCGTCAAGCGGTGCTGTGGGCGGTGGCGCTGATCCCGGTGTCGCTGCTCCCCACCCTCCTCGGTCTCACCGGTGGTGTGTACTTCGCCGGCACGCTCCTCGCCGGTCTGCTCTTCCTCGCCTCGACTTTCGTTTTCGCCAGCGAGCGCTCCCACCAAGCGGCGCGACGGGTGCTGCTGGTCTCGGTGCTGTATCTGCCCACGATCCTCGGGGTCATGCTGGTCGATCGGGTCGCCGGCTGACGGCTCGGTGACGTGCGCTGGGGGACGTGGCTTTGAAGACCCGGACGCTGCTCTGGGCGCTTTTGGTCGCTGTGCTCCTCCTGGTGACCGTGTGGGCGGTCCGCTCGCGGTTGACCCAACCGGACCTGCCAATCCTCGGTCACGTGCCCCCCTTCTCGCTCACCAGCCACCGCAGCGAGACCGTGACCCTCGACGATCTGTCCGGAGCGCCGTGGATCGCCGACTTCATCTTCACCCGCTGCGCCCTCTCGTGTCCGATGATGACCACCCGCATGGCGGAGCTGGACGACGGACGGGTACCCGAGGAAATGCACCTGGTTTCTTTCTCGGTGGATCCCGAGCACGACACTCCCGAGGTCCTGGCGCGGTACGCGGAGGCGTTCGCCGCCTCGGAGCGCTGGGTCTTTCTCACCGGCTCGGAAGAGGAGATCCTCGAGCTCGCCCTGAAGGGCTTCCACCTGGCGGTCGATCCGAACCCGCCGGAGGGCATGGCGTCCCCCGAGGAGCCGATCGTCCACTCCACCCTCTTCGCCCTGGTCGACGGCCGAGGCCGGATCCGCGGCTATTACGACGGGCTGACGCGGGAAGGGGTCGAGCAATTGGAGCGGGATGCGGCGGTGCTCCGTGGAAAGCGCTAAGCCGGGAGCGGCTCGTCGTCCCCGTCTTCGAGCTCCCCGCTTTCGAAGCCTTCGTCGCGGAAACGCTCGGAGCCTGACTCCTCGACCACCTCCACCCCGCGCCGGGCGAGCAGGCCCTCGAGCCGCAGGTAGAGATTCTCCCCGAGAAGCGACCGGCCCACGCCCGAGACGTCCTGGAGCACCACCCGCAGCTCCTGCGGTCCGCTCCAATGCCTGCGCAGGAAGGGCTCGAGGTCTTCGGTGAACACCTGGGACAGCACCGCGGCGGCCAGCACCACGTCGTCGGTGTAGCCGCCGACCCCCAGCAGGGCCTCGGGCAGCAGATCCACCGGCAGGATGAAATAGGCCAGGGCACCGCCCACCAGGGCGCGGGTCGAGGAGGGGACGTTTTTGTCGAGGGCCAGGCGCGCCAGCAGCATGAAGAGATCCGGCGCCAGGAGCAGGACCTTCACCACCCCGGCGCCGAGCTTGCCACCCTTGCGGTCGACCGCCGCCAGGATCCTCTCCCGCAGCCGGTCGTAGAACGACAACAGGCCGGTGGAAGGCAGGTCGTCTGCATCGCCCCAGTCGTCCTCGTAGCTTTCGTAGCCTTCGGAGTCGTCCACCACAGCGGCGCTCAGCTCGTCGGTGGGTCGGGGGGCTCGGGGGTCTTCGCTCATCGCGGGTTTGAGACTACCCGAGTCCCACCAGATACGCCACCGCAAAGCCGATCTGGGCCGCCATCATCATCAGGTACATGTGTCGCCAGGAGGGATGGTTCTCGGTCTCGGTGAGGCTGTCCGGATCCCGCAGCAGCAGGTACACCGTGTAGGCCCCCCAGACCGTCAGCGCCAAGCCCAGCGCCACCAGCAGCGTCGGGTTACCGGTGAGGACCGGATGCTCCGGGTTCTTGGGATCCGGCAGCCACACCCCCAGCGGCATCAACAGCCAGGGGAAGACGAAGAAGGGCGAGATGATCCACGCCGCCCGCCGCACCCCATGGAGGATCGGCAGGGTCTTGCACCCTCCGGCCCGGTCGCCCTCCATGTCCGCGAAGTCCTTGGTCGAGGCGGCGCCGATCAGAAAGAGCCCGAAGATCGAGCCGATGTACCAGGGCTCCGCATGCCAGACGGTGGCCACCATGGCCCAGCCGGCAACCTTGAGCAGCACGCCGCGGGGCAGGGCGATGGTCAGGTTGGCGAGGGTTCCCCGCACCTTGGTGCGCCCCGCCCAGGGCGCTGAGTAGACGAAGGTGAAGATCAGCCCCGCCAGATAGACGAAGAAGGTCTCGTGCCGCGCCAGCGGGGCCGCGAGCTTGGCCTCCAGGGTCTCGAAGGGGTAGGGCACCACCAGCCACGTGGGCACCAGCGCCAGCAGGTAGAAGAGGGCGATGAAGACCCACGCCTCGCGCAGCGACAGCGCGCCGGTGACCAGCGGCCGATGCGGCTTGTTGAGGCGGTCGATCTCCAGATCGTAGACCTGGTTGATGGCGTTGGAGGCGGCGTTCATGAAGCTGGCACAGAGCGAGCCCAGCAGAACGGTGAGGACCACCGAGGCGGTGAGCGCGCGCGCGGGATCCGGGTTGTGGATCGAGCCGAAAGCGCAAACGGCGCCGGAGAGGATGCCCAGCAGCGGCGGCAGCAGGGTGAACGGCCGGGCCAGCTTGCTGTAGAGAGCGAGCTTGCCCGGGACCGGAGCGGCGATGGGACCTGCGGTCTTCACGGAGCCTCCAGGTGGTACATCGGAGCGAGGAGCATCGGCGCTGGATCAGCCACGAGCTAGATCAGCCACAGAGCGAGGCCGCCGCCCACCAGCGCCCCCACCAGCGTGTTGAGGAAGTTCATCGCCTCGTTGTCGAGCAGACCCTGGCGCTCGAGCGACGCGCCGGCCAGGCTCTCCACGGTGGTGCCGACAAAGGCGGCGAGGGTCACCGCGACGACACCGATCCAGGGGTAGAGCCCCGCCGCCGCGCCGACCGCACCGAGGAGGATGGAGGCGAAGACGCCGGCCAGGGTGCCTTCCATCGAGACCGCCCCGTCGGTTCCCGGTGGCACGGGTTTGAGAGTGGTCAGAAGGAAGGTCCGGCGGCCCCAGAGCTGACCGATCTCGCTGCCCGCGGTGTCCGCGGCGGCGGTGGCGAAGGCGGCCGCGCAGGCGACCAGAAAGAACACCGGGTACGGCGTGGTGACCGCGAACACCGCACAGGCGATGGCGACCCCGGTGTTGGCGAAGGCGTGGCGGGCGCCCCGGCGTCCTTCCTCCTCCTGCGCCAGCGCGCGGGCGGATTTGGCCTCCCAGCCGATCTTGGTGCAGGCGGTGCCGAGGACGAAAAAGGCCAACAGCAGGAGATATCCCCGCCAGTCGAGAAAGGCCCACAACGTCGTGCCCAGCAGGATGCCGGCCACGACGCCGGACCCGTTGACGCTCCTGGCCGCGTACCCGGCGGCGGCGAGCGCCGCGTTGATCGCAAAGCCGAGCCCCGCCCTTTGCAGAAAGGCGCGGGTTTCCACCACCTGCCAGCCACCCTCGGACAGCACCAGCGCGAGGAGAAAGAGACCGGCGATCAGCGGCACCCCGAGGTTGTCGTCGAGCCCCTGGGGGAGCGACTCCAGGATCGCCGCCAGCAGCGACGCGGCGAAGCAGACGGCGACGGCGAAGGTCAGCTCGTAGCGGCCGGGCTCGGGGGGCGTCCAGAGCAGCAGAGTGGCGGCGCCGGCGGTGCCGCAGACCACGTAGGCAAGCGTCCCGGCCCAGGATTTGTCCGGATTCCACGGCAGCTTGGCGCGGCCGACCGCCCGGCCGACGAGGGCGGCCATGCCGTCACCAAAGGCGAGGATCCCCCACGCCGCCGCCGCCACCTCCACCCGGGTCCAGAACACCAGGATGAGCATCAGCACGGTGGTGGGATAGATCACCATCCCAAAAGACCGGCCGGCCGCCACCTCGTCCGCCCGCCACAGCCGGCGTCCCCCGACCCGGGGCAGGACGAGGAGGTTGAAGGAGATCGCCACCAGCGCCAGGATCGCCGCGTAGAACGGCCCCAGGTAATGGAGAGAGAAAGCGATCAGCCCCACCGCGATGTGCAGGAGCTTGCGCCCCAGCTCGCTGGCGGTCAGCGAGCCGACGAGGGGTGCGGCCTCGGTGCTCTCGGTCGCTGCGGTCATTCCATCCCCCTCGTCATCCCGTCTCCAAGGTCGCTTGCCAGAGATCCCGCACCGCTTCCTCCAGCGTGTGCTCGGGTTGCCAGCCCAGCGCCCGCAGTCGTTCGTTGTCGCCCGACAGCAGCGGCAGATCGACCGGGCGCAGACGCTCGGGATCCTGCTCCACCCGCGCCCGGACGCCGGAGACGGCCACCAGGCGGTCGAGGGCGTGAGCGATCGATACGGCTTGGCCGGTGGCCAGATTGTACGACGTTCCCGGGACGCCGTTGGCCGCCAGCTTGCGGTAGGCGGCGGCACCGTCCTTGACGTGGACGAAGTCCCGCAGCGCGGTCAGGTTGCCCACCGCGAGCACCGGCTCCTGCTCGCCCCGGCGGATCGCCGCGAGCTGGCGGGCGAAGGTGGGCAGGGCGAAGCGCTCCGACTGGCCGGGCCCGATCAGATTGAACGAGCGTGCGACCACCGCCCGCCCGGGCCAGGCCAGCGCCAGGCGCTCTGCCGCCGCCTTGGTCAGCGCGTAGGGAGTGCGCGGATCGACCGGGCGATCCTCGGCGATCGGCTGCCGGTCCTCGGGAACCCGTCCGTACACCTCGCTGGACGACGCCACCACCACCCGCGCCTCGGGAGCCACCTCGGCGACCGCGTGCAGCAGGTTCTCGGTCCCCAGGACGTTGACCCGGAAATAGTCCGCCATCCGGCTCCAGGACTCGCCGACATGGGAAAGGCCCCCCAGATGCACCACGGCTTCGGGAGCCGCCTTCTCCACCGCTTCCCGCAGCGCGGGCGGGTCGAGCAGGTCGACTTCCCACAGGGAGTCGCTCGCCAGATCCGGCGCCGTGCCCAGGTAGATCCCGCTCACCTCGTCGCCCAGCTCCAGCGCGTGACGCGCCAGATGGCTGCCGACGAAGCCGCCGATACCGGTGATGAACAGTCGCATGGGCCTCACGTGCTCGGTGTGAACGGCTGGCCAGGGCGTCGACCCCGGCTAGCTCTCCAGCCGTCCCTTCGCGATTCGATCCCGCCAGTAGTCGAGGAGATCGCTCAGGGTCTTCTCGAGCGGGATCTCCGGCTTCCAGCCGGTGTCGGCCTCGAATTTCGAGCCGTCGCCGATGAGCATCTCGACGTCCGATGGGCGCAGGCGCTCCGGATCCGTCTCGACCGAGACCTCCACTTTGGCCATCGCGAGGATGCGGTCGAGCAGCTCGCGCATCGTGATGCCGGTGCCCGAGCAGATGTTGTACACCTCGCCGGGCCGCCCCTTGACCACCGACAGCCAGTAGGCGCGCACCATGTCGCGGACGTCGGTGAAATCCCGCACCGCGTCCAGGTTGCCCACTCGGATCACCGGCTCCTGCAGCCCCGCCTCGATCGAAGCGACCTGCAGCGAGAAATTGGAAGCGACGAAGACGCTGCCACGGCGGGGTCCGGTGTGGTTGAAGCCGCGGGTGCGCAGCACCTTGAGGCCGTAGCTCTGGAAGTACTGGTAACCTAGGAAGTCCTGCCCGACCTTGGACACGGCGTAAGGGGACAAGGGCCGTAGCGGATTGGTCTCCTGGATCGGCACCTCGTCCGGGTGCACCAGACCGTACTCCTCGCTCGAGCAGGCGATCTGGATGGTGGGGTCGAGACCGAGCGCCCGCACCGCCTCGAACAGGTTGGTCTGCCCCGCGATGTTGGTGGTCAGGGTCTCACCCGGCGCGCGCCAGCTCGACGGCACGAAGCTCTGGGCGGCGAGGTGGAAGATGTAGTCCGGCTGCGCCTCTTCGAGCAGGTGATGCAGCGAGGTGTAGTCCCGCAGATCGGCCTCCAGCAGCGTCAGCCGGTCGTCCAGATGCTCGATGTTGTCGCGGCGGCTGCGCCAGCGGTAGATGCCGTAGACCTCCACCTCCGGGTGGTCCGCCAGCAGATAGTCGGCCAGGTGGGAGCCGGCGAAGCCGGTGATCCCGGTGATCAATGCTCTCATCGTCTCAACGTCCTCGTCTCCTGCTTCGTCTCCTGCTGCGTGGGTCATCTCGCACGGGCGCTCCTCCCATCGCAGGTACCCAGCGCCGCCAGATACTCCACCAGCCCCCAACCCCAGGGCTCGACCTCGCGCCCCACCGCCTCCTCGAAGCGGGAGACGTCGAGCACCGAGTAGGTCGGGCGCGGCGCCGGGCGGGGAAACTCCTCGGTGGTCACCGGCAACACCTCGACCGAGCGATCGCGCAGCCGGGCGATCTCACGGGCGAAGCCGTGCCAGGTCACCGGCTCGCGGTTTCGGTAGTGCACCACGCCGGCCACCTCCGACAGCTCCAGCGCCGCCAGATCCCACAACGCGCGGGCCAGAAACGGCGTGTAGGTCGGGCAGCCGGTCTGGTCGCTCACCACCCGCAACGGGTTCTTGCCCTCGGCGATGAGCCGCAGGATGGTGGTGACGAAATTGGGACCGCCGGGGCCGAACAGCCAGCTCGTCCGCACCACCGTGGCGCGTTCGTAGGCCAGCGCCCGGGTCTCCCCGTCGAGCTTGCTCCGCCCGTACACCGAGTGGGGGTCCGTCGGCGCGTCTTCGCGATACGGCTCGGGATTCGACCCCGGATCTCCGCCGACGTCGCCCCCGAAGACGTAGTCGGTGGAGACGTGGAGTAGTCGCGCTTCCGCCGTCTCCGCCGCCGTCACCACGTGATCCACCGCCCGGCCGTTGACCGCGAAGGCGTGCTCCTCGCGCTCCTCGCAGTCGTCGACCCGGGTGAAGGCTGCGCAGTTGACGAGGGTCTGGGGTCGAAAGGCATCCACCCAGTACAGCAGCCGGTCGCGATCGGTGACGTCCGCCTGGCCGCTGGACAGCCCCAGCGCGGCGAACCCCCGGTGCCGGGCCTCCGCCACCACCGCCCGGCCGAGCATGCCGTGGCCTCCCAGGATCAGTGCGCGCATCAGGAGATCCCCACCTCGGAGCGGTCCCCTAGCATGAAGCGATACGCCTTGGGCTTGAAGTCGGTCTTGACGATGCGTACGTTGCGGCCGATCAGCGAGCCGTCGATGCGCAGCGGCACGTCGGAGATCTCGCTGCCGGCCAACACGATCGAGTTCTCGATCTCGCAGCGGTCCAGCTTGCACTCCTCGCCGATGGAGGTGTAGGGACCGACGAAGGCGTGGTCGAGCACCGCGCCGTCGCCCACCACCACCGGACCGCGGATCACCGAGTCGACCACCCGCACGCCCGCGCCCAGCGACACCCGGCCCTCGATCTGGCTACGCTCCACCGTCTCGCCCCCTTCGCCGCCGCGGCGGGCGTCGAGGGTCTCGAGCACGATGCGGTTGGCCTCCAGCATGTCCTCCAGCTTGCCGGTGTCCTTCCACCAGCCCCGCACCTTGTGGGGATGGACGTCCAGCCCGCGGTCCACCATGTGCTGGATGGCGTCGGTGATCTCGAGCTCGCCGCGCACCGAGGGCTCGATCGAGCGGATCGACTCGTGGACCGTGGCGTCGAACATGTAGACACCCACCAGCGCGAGATTGCTCTTGGGCTTCTTGGGCTTTTCGATCAGCTTCTTGATCTTGCCCGCGCCGTCGAGCTCGGCGACCCCGAACTGCTCCGGGTGCGGCACCTCCGCCAGCAGGATCTCGGCGTTGCAGCCGAGCTGACGGAACTCGTCCACCAGGCTGGTGATTCCGCCGGCGATGAGGTTGTCGCCCAGGTACATGACGAACGGGCTGTCGCCGAGAAAGCCCTCCGCCACCTGCACCGCATGGGCCAGCCCCAGCGGCACCGGCTGCGGGATGTAGGTCACCCGAGCACCGAAGCGCGAGCCGTCACCGACCGCCGCCTCGATCTCCTCGGCGGTGTCGCCGACGATGATCCCGAGGTCGGTGATGCCGGCGGCGACGATCGCCTCGATGCCGTAGTAGAGCACCGGTTTGTTGGCCACCGGCACCAGTTGCTTGGCGGAGGTGAACGTCAGGGGCCGCAAGCGCGTCCCCTTGCCTCCGGAGAGAATCAGTCCTTTCATATCTGGCTCATATCTGGCCCATCAGGTCTCGCCCATCAGGTCTCGCACGTGTCTCGCCCGTCTCGTTTCGTTCTCGGGGGTGCCGCGCAAGCCGCGGCATCAGACGCTACGGCCGGTTCGAGAATCCGCCGGTGAGATCCAGGAACGTACCGACGTTCTTGAGGCTGATGGCGATCCGGTAGTCCGTATCGCGGATCTCGCCGGTCTGGAAGTCCCGCACCTCGACCGAGATCGAGCAGCACTCGCCGGTCCAGTCGAAGATGTAGCGTTGCTGCTGGAGCTCGCTGATCTCGAAGTCGTAGTTGATCTGGCCGCGGACCGAAAAACGCCCCGGCAGGAGATTGAGCGCGCCGCCGAGCCGCACCTGGTTCTGGGTCGACTCACCGGTATCGGGCCGGGTGCGGGTGAACCAGGTCAGGTCCGCCCGGTTGCCCTTGCCAAAGCCCCAGGTGCCGGACAGCGAGGTGCGCTCGATCTCGTCGAACAGCGTGTTGTAGAAGGCGTTCGCCTTGACGCTCACCCCCGGGCGCGGATTGTAGCGCACCAATGCCGAGAGCGGGCCGGCGGTACGGGTGACGAATTCCTGCATCGGCATCTCGTCGGTGCCGATGTCGAGCAGGCCTTGTTGCAGCGGCTGGTCCTCGTCGAAGCTGAATTCCTGCGCCAGCTCGAGCAGCAGCACCTCGCGGGCGCTGCCCTCGTCTCCCGGGGGCTTGGCGAGAAAACGGTTGATCAGGGCAAAGCGACCGACGTTGGTCGAGCTCAGCCGGTCCACCTCGTCGAAGAGCGGGATCTGCTCCTCCTCCTCGAACTCGTCGAGAAAGGTGTAGGTCCAGCGCGGCTCGAACACGTGCTTGAGCTTGCCGCCGTTCTCGTGCTCGAAGATCCGCGACAGCGAGGGTCCGACGATCTCGGCGCTGGCGAACGGGACCGAGCGGTCGAAGCTGTCCCCGGCGAAGGCGCTGACGTCGTCGGGCTCGCGGGCGTCGAGCTCCGCCTGGGTGCGCAGCCGGTCGCCCCAGTACGTCAGCCGCTGCCCGACGGTGAACGACGTGGACAGCCAGGGCACCGTGCGCAGCGGCAGCGTGAGCTGCGGAAAGAGGTCCGCCCGCAGGTACTGGCTCTGGAGCGAGGTCGAGCGGTCGAGATCCAGGTAGTCGAGCGAGCTGTCGAGCTCGAGGTAGAGCGGCAGCTTGCCCAGCCGGGTAGCGCGGAGCTGGTACTCGATCTCCGGCAGCTTGGTGAGCGTGACCGTGTTGCTCGAGCTGATGAAGGTCTCACGCCGGTTGGCCAGCACGTTCAAGAAATGCGGCCCCCAGCTCCCGGTGGCGAAGCCGCGGCTGTCGATCGAGCGCAACGTGTTGTCGTTGAAGTCGCGCTCGAAGTCGCGGAAGAACTCGAAGTCCGAGTAGTCCTGGACGCTGATCACCCCGCGCATGCCTCCCGGGAGATTGCGCGTCTCGTGATCCCACTTCACCTTCCAGCGCACCTCGTCGTCGTCCGGATCGTCCACCGCGTAGCCGACGAAGATGCCCTCGGTGCCCTCCGACGGCTTGTAGCGAAACTCGTCGCCCACCGCCACGAAGCCGTCCGACCACAGATCCAGCTCGATCGTGGTGTCGTAGCTTCGCCCCAGCACCTGGTAGTAGGCCATCGAAATCGAGGCGCCGCGGCGGCTGGAATACCCCGGCTGGGGGATCAACAGCCCGCTGGTGCGGTCGTCCTTGACCGGCCACAGGATGTAGGGGCTGAACAGCACCGGCGTCTTCTTGACCCGGAAGGCGGCGTTCTTCGCCTTGGCGTAGCCGTCCAGCCGGATCCGGGCGCGGGCGACGTGGAAGCTCCAGTCCGGCACCGGATCCGCCGTGCACGAGGTGAAGGTGCCGTCGACGACCGTGTAGACGTCCTCCTCCACCTTGGCCACCTCCTTGCCGGTGAAGAAGTAGTCCGGGTTGGCGCGCACCTCGGCGTCGGTGAACTCGCCCGTCTTGGCCTCGAGGTCGTAGGTCGCGGTCGCCGCCGTCAGCCGCTCGTCGCCGCGCTCGAGCTCGATGTTGCCCTCGGCGTCGAGCACCCCGGCCTCCTGGTCCACCCGCACCCGGTCGGCACGGAACACCAGGTCCTGGAAGAACAGCTCGACTTTGCCGGTGAGCTCCGCGTAGCGCTCCTCGACCGCGTCGAAGGTGGTGGCCGAGCCGGTGATCAACCCACCCCCCTGGTCCTCGGGCATCGGAATCGCGAACTCGATGCGCGGCTCGGCGGGCTCCTGGGCCGCCGCGGGCTCCTGCGCGAGAGCCGAAGCCTCAACCATCAGACTCAACAAGAGAATAACGATCGAGTAAGAAACACGCGACGTAGGGGCGGAGCTTGCCTCCGCCCGGGCGGGGGTGGCGCCTATGCCCCTGTGTCCCCCCACCCGGGGGCAGGCAAGCTGCCCCCCTACTTTGGGGATTCGGACTGTTGTGAGCTGGAGCATGCCGCGCGAAGCATAGCCGATCTTGACCGGTCTCAGGGCATCCGCTCCACGATCATCGAGGTCGCCTCGCCACCGCCCAGACAGATCGCGGCGCAGCCATACCGGGCCTTGTGCCGCTGGAGCGCGTTGATCAGCGTCACCAGGATCCGCGCGCCGGACGCACCGATGGGGTGCCCGAGGGCCACGCCGCCGCCGTAGACGTTGACCCGCGCGGGGTCGAGCTCCAGATCCTGGATGAACGCCAGCGCCACCACCGCGAAGGCCTCGTTGACCTCCCACAGATCGATGTCGCTGGTCTTCAGCCCGGCACGCTCCAGCGTCGAGCGGGCCGCGGCCACCGGTGCCGTGGTGAACCACTCGGGCTTCTGGGCGTGGGCGGAGTGGGCGACGACGCGGGCGATGGGCTCAGCGCCGAGCTTTTTGGCGTGGGTGGCGGTGGTGAGCACCAGCGCGGCGGCGCCGTCGTTGATCTTCGAGGCGTTGGCGGCGGTCACCGTGCCGTCCTTCTGGAACGCCGGGCGCAGCTTGGACATCTTGTCGAGCTCCACCCGGAAGGGTTCTTCGTCTTTGTCGACCACCAGCGGATCGCGCTTGCGGCGGGGCACCTCGACGGGTGCAATCTCGTCGGCGAAGATGCCGTCCTCGGTCGCCTGGCGGGCACGCTGGTAGCTCTCCCGCGCGAAGTCGTCCTGCTGCTCGCGCGAGAAGTCGTACTCTTTGGCACAGATCTCGGCGCAATTGCCCATGTGGAAGTCGTTGTAGGGGTCCCACAGCCCGTCGTGGATCATCGAGTCGATCAGCTCGCCGTGGCCCAGCCGCAGCCCGTCGCGGGCGGCGGGCACCAGGTAGGGCGCCCGGCTCATGCTTTCCATGCCGCCGGCGGCGACGATCTCGAAGTCGCCGCAGCGCAGATCGTTGGCCCCCATCATCACGGTACGCATTCCGGAGCCACAGACCTTGTTGAGCGTCACGGCGCCGGTGGACACCGGACAGCCGGCGCCGAGCGTGGCTTGACGGGCCGGCGCCTGGCCCTGACCGGCGGTGAGGATGTTGCCCAGGTAGACCTGCTCGAGAGCCTCGGGATCGACCCCGGCGCGCTGGATCGCGGCCTTCAGGGCCACGGCGCCGAGCTGGTGGGCAGGAAGGCTGGAAAGGGCTCCCTGGAACGAGCCGATGGGCGTGCGAGCCCCGCTCAAGATGACGACATCTTCCATGGTGATCTCCCGTGTTTCGTGGTGTGTGCTGTCGATCGGGCCGGGCACCAAAAGCAGCGAAGAGCGGTCGGTAGCGCCTCGGTCAGAAGTGCGGCGGGCGCCCGGACGGGACAAGATGAGCGTAACACGATCTCGGGCCTCGAGCCTCACCCCGCGCGGGGATGAATCCCCGCGCTCCGAACTTCGCCCCTTGCGGGGCTGGCCCGCCCGGGGGCGGGGGCAAGCCCGAAGGGCGACGTTAAGAAGCACCGGGATTCATCCCGGTGCGGGGTGCGGGAGATTTCCTCGAGGACAAAGAGGGAACGCGCAGCCCCACCCCGCGCGGGGATGAATCCCCGCGCTCCGAACGTCGCCCTTCGGGCTCTCCCCCGCCCGCCCCCTGGGCGGGCCAGCCCCTGCAAGGGGCGATGTTAAGGAGCACCGGGATTCATCCCGGTGCGGGGTGCGGGAGATTTCCTCGAGGACAAAGAGAAAACGCGCAGCCCTCACCCCGCGCGGGGATGAATCCCCGCGCTCCAAACTTCGCCCTTCGGGCTCTCCCCCGCCCGCCCCCTGGGCGGGCCAGCCCCTGCAAGGGGCGACGTTAAGAAGCACCGGGATTCATCCCGGCGCGGGGTGCGGCACCCGTAGACCCAGATAACATACCCCTCGACCATGAGAACCCTGGCCCTAGACTTCGGCGAGCGCCGCATCGGTCTGGCCCTGTCCGACCCGGACGGCCGCTTCGCCCTCCCGCTGACCACGCTCCAGCGCACCGACGACCGCACCGCCGTGCGCGAGATCGCCGACATCGTCGAGCGTGAGGAGGTCGGGGCGCTGGTGCTGGGCGATCCGGTCAACGTCGACGGCAGCCGGGGGGACGCTTCCGAGCGGGTGCACCGCTTCGCCGGCAAGCTCGCCGAGGCCACCGGGCTCGAGCCCACCTTCGTCGTCGAGACCCTCACCACCGTCGCCGCCCGCGAGCGCCTGGTCGCCGCCGGAGTGGACGTGCGCAAGAACCCCGAGCGCCTCGACGCCACCGCCGCCCAGATCCTGCTCGAAGAAGCCCTCTCTCGACAGGCCGAGGTGACCCCGTGAAGCGCTTTCTGCTCTTTCTCTTCGTGCTGCTCCTGCTCGCCGCGGCGGCGGTGGGCGCCGCTGGCTGGTGGGGATGGCAGAAGATCCACCAGCCCTACCGGGGCTTTGCGGAGGACGAGGTGACGGTGGTGATCGAGCCCGGGCTGGGGGCCTCGGCGATCTTGGCAAAGCTGGAAGACGCGGGGGTGATCTTCGACCGTCGCTTGGCGCGGCTCTACCTCCAGCTCTACCTGGACAGCCCGGCGCTCCAGGCCGGCGAGTACACCTTCGACGAGGCCCTGACGGTGCCGCAGGTGCTCGACAAGCTGATCGAGGGTGAGGTGGTGACCTATCCGCTGACGGTCATCGAGGGCTTGACGCTGGAGGAAACCGCGACCGCCCTCGCCCAGCAGGGCTTTGGCAACCGGGAGCGCTTCGTCGAGCTGATGCGCTCCCCGGCCCTCATCGCAAGCCTGGACCCGGAAGCCACCGACCTGGAGGGCTATCTCTTCCCGGACACCTACCACTTCGCCCGCGGAGCCACCGAGGAGGAGATCGTCGAGGCGATGGTGCGGACGTTTCTGCGTCGGTGGCAAGAGGACGTGGAGCCGCTGGTGGCCGAGACCACAAACACGGCCCGCGACCTGGTCACCCTGGCCAGCGTGGTGGAAAAAGAGGCGAGGCTGGACGATGAGCGCCCGCTCATCGCGGGCGTGTACCAGAACCGTCTGGACCGCGGCATCGCCCTCTACGCGGACCCGACGGTGATCTACGCCCTCAAGCGGCAGGGCACCTGGGACGGCAACATCCGCAAGCCGGATCTCCAGATCGACTCGCCGTACAACACATATCGCTACCCCGGCTTGCCTCCGGGCCCCATCGCGTCACCGGGTCTGGCGAGCCTCCAGGCGGCTGCGGCCCCGGCGGATGTGCCGTACCTTTACTTTGTCAGCCGGAACGATGGGAGCCATGTTTTCTCGACGACCCTGGCGGAGCACAATCGGAATGTGGAGCGTTGGCAGCGGCGGTATTGGCGGGAACGGTGAGGCTTGCTGGAACTGCAAAGCATCGCCAAAAGTGCTGGCTGAGTTATCCGACACCTGGCCCCAGAGGCTCAATCTGGGCGTAACCAGTAGCCAATAACCATACCAAAAAAGCCCGAGAACAGTTTTGTTGCCGATGGATCCAAATCTCCAAGAAAAAGGACAAGCGGGTAACATACCAATACTACTATTGAAATAAATACTTCCATAACAGAACGAATGGTCCTCCCGCGCTCGGGAGCGCCAGCCCAAACTATTTCTTCTCCCTTGATTAGCAACCACACTCGAAGAACCGACCGCCTAAAATATCTAAGCATCATCTTGCCCTTCCCATAATGTAAGGTCCTCTAGCTGCCAGCGCAAAGTCATTCTTAGTCGTCTCGCATATTCATCCGAAAGTGCCGCATCCCGCAAGCCATCAATACATTCCCCATAGAATTCCCTCACTTGTCGCCACACTCCATGATTCACACTCCCTTCCTCTGCAATCTTACGGATTACAAAGAGAAAAATCTCTAAGTACACAGGCTCTAAGGCCGAACTCCCCTCCACGGGCGAAAAGGGAATCTCATCCAAGAATCCAATAAAGCCACCACAACATTTGCCAAACAGCTCGCCTAGCATTCTGGCCGAGCTACATGAATATGCAAAGCACCCTTCTGAGTTAAACGAGTACGCACTTAAGCTCTGACTAGAAATAAGCACGCTGTGCTTACCATTAAGATCAGGACGACTCTCACCTAGCATAGGGGCTGTAAGAAGTGCGTCGTTCGCCCCATGACCCACAAACACGATGGCCCTTGTACCTGACCCTTCAAGATGCTTCGCCCAGTCCAAGAGCTCAGTCGGCGAAGCGCGACTCCCCCCTAGTAACATTAGGCCTCCTTGGCTCTCAAGACCCAGGGACGCGAACTCATAACCCTCCCACCAGTATCTCGTGAACTTGTCATAGGAGGGACACACTATTGCTAAACGAGTGATCAAGTCTCTGAAACTCACAAATAATCCTCCATCTCCTCCAAGAAAACTCGGAGTAGTCGTTGACCTCGCACGGTGCCTTCCTCGACTTCGCCCAGGAGGTCTGACATAGTCAGCTCCGTGCCTCCCACGAACAGACCAATCTCATCGGGCTTAAACTTGCCTACCCATTTCTTGAACAGCCCAACAGCTGCTTCCCCAATAACTACTGCCGCATCAGACCTTCCCCGAGGAGAGACATATCCACTGGATCCTAGGAGAGCGGAAGCTTCCCTACCAAAAACCTCTGCGGCTCGTCTTAGCGCCATTTTCGCAGGCTTACGCCATAGCTGCCGCTGCTCTGGGTCACCCTTCCTCACAATCAAGCTAACAATACGCTCCAGATTCTTATAGTCCTGTATGGCTGAGATCTGCCCGGTCAGTACGACTACAGTACATTCCCTTAGAACCTCCTCGTTTTCAACAATCCAACTCTCACCACTCATTCCACCCTCTCCAAGCCTAATGTCAACCACAACGAAGTCTATTGGGTACTCTTGCAGTATTGCCGATGCTTCCTCTGCGGAACCGGCATGGAAGAAAGTAACGGGCTCGCCTTCAAAGAGTTGTTTAACGTTAGAAGCGGCACGCCTATCATCTTCCAGATAGAGAACATGACATGGAGCAGTCTTAGCGTACTCCCCAAGCATCTGGTAGAACTGAGTATCGACAGGGGCGTCCGTCTCGATGCTTTTCATTCTCATCTCCCTACATTCCTTGACTCAGAGTTACTGTCGCTATGGTTCCCTCCGAAGGTGCACTCTCCAATTCAAGCCGGCCTCCATGCATTTCCACGATTCTCTTCGCGACATAGAGACCCATGCCACGATTTGAATTGGTAGCCGAATCTGCACCGAGCTTGGTAGTCACTCCCGCTTCTGTAACGGTCCGCAGAAGAACTGGATCTATCCCCACCCCCTCATCTCGAATAGAGATCTCGACTTCTCCATTCTTCATGGAAGATCCTACATACACAGGTGGCCGACCTTCCGGATTTACCTCCAATGTCGCTTCTATGGCATTGTTGATTAGGTTGAGTAACACCTGAGACAGACGAAAAGCGTTACCGTAAATCTTGTAAGACGGATTGAAGGCTTTCATTCGAAATGTGGGCAGGGGCTCCGGGTGTAAAATCTTTGCAGATTCTATAGCTCTTTTCATCGGTTCCCCGATCGAGAATGACCTCTTGGTCTTCTCGAATTCCTCGGGTGGCTCTCGCATTGCTACAATCATCTCCATGACGGCTGTCGCCTTAGCCTGTATATATGTTAGATAGGAAGCCTGTGATCGCAGAAAGTTCCCATATTGTGGATGATCATCCTTCGCCTTCCTCTCAAGTGCATCTATAACGGTACCAATCTCGCCCAGCGGTCCTCTCATGTCATGCTCCACCGAAGCAGTTATCTTGGCGAGATCCGCAGATAAGTCTGCTCGCCGGGCTAGAACCTCAACCAACTTAGTGTGAGAAGCCAGGAGAGTCACAAACCCTATTCCCGTCATGAATTTTAATGACATACCAATATAGAATAAGCTAGACCAGAGGGGTTCCGAAGCCTGGATGATGAAAGGCCTGAGCGGGTACGTTAACTGAAGCAATCCGAAGAGAAAGAAGGCTCCAGCAGAAACCTGCTTGCCCGTAGACGCCAGCAAGAATGCTCTTTTTTGCATTCCGCGCAGTAATGCGTCCACTGGCAGGAAACTCTCATTTCTACCATTATTCTCTGCAGTGTCAGCCTGATACAACAACTCTGCCTTAGAGCCTAGGAAAATATTTCTAAGACCTGGAAGGTCGAGTCTATAAATGGAGGCGCCAAGTTGGACATAGACAAGTGAGCTAAATATCGATCCCCCTATTGCTTCGGACCAGAAGTGCCTTCCTCCCATTACCAGAAGCAAACAGCTCAGAGATATGCCTCCTGCATAAAGGAGTAGAGCCCTCTGGTATGTGTGAGCACCTATCTCCGCCTCTGCAAGTAGAAAGAAAATGAGCAGAGTTGTTCCCGTGACGAAAGGAACCGCAGGGTCTAGGTCAGCCATCGACTGCTTCTCAAGATACAAATATAGGCAGTTGGAAAGCCATCCTACTGAGAGCCAAAGGTGGAAGCGAGCCCGAAAGATCGCCCAGAGCGAGAGATGAAACGAACCCAAGATGAAAGCCACAAAGCCAGCCAGCCAGACAGTGATTTCCATAAGCTCGTCCTAGAAATTTAGGTGCAATAGATAAGAAGGCTACGCAGTGTAGAGTTGCCTGTCAAGCTTTTCGAGTTATTGAAATACTAATAACTGTTCTTGGAGCCTGATGCACCCGCCAAACTACCTGCCACCCATCTATCGGGAGACGCTTTGCCGAGGGACTCGCGGGCCAAACTACCTGCCACCCACTTATCGGGAGACGCATCGCCGACGGACTCGCGGGCACGATTTTGTGGCCGGGCATTGCGAACGTATGTAGCCACGAGGCCGGCCGACAGCGCCTTCGACCCCGAAAGTCAGCTCTCGGAGGAGCTTATTTGAGCTTGTCGATAGGTTTGGATACAGCTCACGCAGGACCCCGGACGATTCTCGCCTCGGAGCCTCAGCTCAGCGAGGAAAGCGACGAGGAATCGGAGCCTACGCTAACGCCGGCTCGGCTTCTCCGCCGCCGCGGTCCCCCACGTAGGGCAACGCCGGCGGGAAGCTTCCCTCCGGGAAGGGCTCCTCCAGGACGCCCTCCTTGAGAAGATCGGCGGCAAAGCGGTACGCCGCGACGAAGAAGCCAAATGCCTCCCTCCAAACTACCTGCCACCCATTTATCGGGAAACGCTTCGCCGAGGGACTCGCGGGCACGATTTCGAGACCGGGCGTTGCGAACGTATGTAGCTGAGAAGCCGTCTGGCGACGCCTTCGACGCCGACATCGGGCTTTCGAAGGGACTTATGTGAATTTGTCGATGGGTTTGGCCGCAGCTCACGCAGGACCCCGGGCGGCTTTCGCCTCAGGGCCTCAGCTCCAAACTACCTGCCACCCATCTGTCGGTAGACGTATCGCCGAGGGACTCGCGGGCACGATTTCGAGGCCGTGCATTGCGAACGTATGTAGCTGAGAAGCCGTCTGGCGACGCCTTCGACGCCGACATCGGGCTCTCGGAGGGACTTATTTGAGTTGATCGATAAACTTGGACACAACTCGCGCAGGACCCTAGGCGCTTCGCGCCTCAGGGCCTCAGCTCAACGAGGGGAGCGTCAAGAGATCGGAGCCTACGCTAACGCCGGCTCGGCTTCTCCGCCGCCGCGGTCCCCCACGTAGGGCAGGGCAAACTACCTGCCACCCATTTATCGGGAAACGCTTCGCCGTGGGACTCGCGGGCACGATTTCGAGGTCGTCCATTGCGAACGGATGTAGCCGAGAGGCCGTCTGGCGACGCCTTCGACGCCGAAAGTCCAAACTACCTGCCACCCACTTATCGGGAGACGCATCGCCGACGGACTCGCGGGCACGATTTTGTGGCCGGGCATTGCGAACGTATGTAGCCACGAGGCCGGCCGACAGCGCCTTCGACCCCGAAAGTCCGCTCTCGGAGGAGCTTATTTGAGCTTGTCGATAGGTTTGGATACAGCTCACGCAGGGACCCCGGACGATTCTCGCCCCCATCAGCTTCCAGGGACTTGTAGAAAGAGCCCCCTGTGGAAGGCCTCGGAGGACGCATTTCACCCTCCGAGCGACCTCCTCCACCTCCACGACAAGGCAAATCCGTCAAGAAATCGGCTTCCGGGGGGCGCTCCCGCGAGGATATACGTCTTTGTCGATAAATCTGGATACACCTCGGCCAAGATCCTCGCGCAGCAGGATCACATCCTCAGCGGTTGAGGTCAGCCGCAGCCGACGGCGGACGAGCCGTCAGCCCGTGTCGCCGACGTACGGCAACCCCGGCGGGAAGCAACCCTCCGGGAACGGCGCGTCGAAGTGGCCCTCCTTCAACAGATCTGCGGCTGTCCGGTACACCACCACGAACCACGTGAACGCCTCCCGCCACGCCTTGCGCTCTCGCTTCGTCGCCGCATGCACCCGCGGTGCGGGCGAGGTGCTGACTGCATTCGGGCGGGTCTGCGGATCCTTCTCGCAGATCTCCCGGACGCCCACGACCTCCTTCTCCTGCAGGGCTCTCTCCGCAGCAGCTTCCGCCTCGATCTTGCGGATCAGATCGCGGATCCGATCGAGGTACTCCCGCCAGCTCAAATGCGCCCAGCAGGGGAGCTGCTTCAGCTCGACCGTCAGGGTCTCTTCGTAATCCTCCCGGCGAAGCTCCTTGCCCTGGACCTCCGCGCGGTACCTCTTGGTCCGGTCGATCCACTTGCCCGCCAGAAGGCTCCTGCCGTTCAGCAGCGTTTTGCCGAAGTGGATCCCCGGCCAGTCCTTCACCCGCTCGACCAGGCCCTCTTTCACCCCCTGGGCCAGGAGGTACTCCAGCCGCGCAACCTGGGCGGCTTCCTCGGTGGTTACACAGATGCCCTGGTACCGACGCTGCCACAGCGAGCCGGACCAGTCCTGGAGGCGATTCACCTCCCGAGCCGTGTTGCCCGCGAAGTGCTCCAACAGCTTCGAGAGCTGGTACTGGGTCTTCACCCACAGCAGCAAGTGGATGTGGTTGCTGAGTGCGACGACTCCAACGAGCTCCACAGCGGTCCGTCCTTCTTCGCTGCAGAGACTGTAGGCGCGGGCGAGGGTCCCCACCACGATCTCATTGAGCCTCTGAAGAGCCTCCCAGGTACTTGTAGGAGGTCCTCGGCGACAAGAGTTACGAAGCCTCGACGGAGCATCTCGGACGTCCTCGTTACCCCTCGATTTGCGCAGTGATCGGCCGAAATCGACCCTCAGCCACCGTTTCGATAAGCTTATTTAAGATTGTCGATGGGTCGAGACGCACCTCCCCCAGAATCCTCGCATCAGGATCGCATCCTCAACGGTTGAGGTCAGCCGCAATCGACGGCGGACGAGCCGTCAGCCCGTGTCGCCGACGAACGGCAACCCCGGCGGGAAGCAACCCTCCGGGAACGGGGCGTCGAGGTGGCCTTCCTTCAACAGGTCCGCCGCTGCCCGATAGGCCACCACGAACCATGTGAAGGCTTCTCGCCAAGCCTCGCGCTCTCGCTTCGTCGCGGCATGCACCCGCGGTGCAGGCGACGTGCTGACCGTGTTGGGCCTCGTCTGCGGATCCTTCTCGCAGATCGCCTGGACGCCCACGACCTCCTTCTCCTGAAGGGATCGCTCCGTAGCGGCTTCAGCCTCGACTTTCCGGATCAGCTCTCGGATCCGCCGCAGGTACTCCCGCCAGCTCAAGTGCGCCCAGCAGGGCAGGGGCTTGAGCTCCACCGTGAGGGTCTCCTCGTACTCATCCCGGCGCAGCTCCTTGCCCTGGATTTCGGAACGGTGCTTCTTCGTACGGTCGACCCACTTGCCTGCCAGAAGGCTCCGGCCTTCCAACAGCGTCTTGCCGAAGTGGATCCCCGGCCAATCCTTCACCTTCTCGACCAGGCCCTCTTTGACTCCCTGAGCCAGGAGGTACTTCAGCCGGGCCACCTGGGCCGACTCCTCCGTGGTCACACAGATGCCCTGGTACCGGCGCTGCCACAACGAGCCGGACCAGTCGGTGAGGCGGTTCACCTCCCGGGCCGTATTGCCCGCGAAGTGCTCCAACAGCTTGGAGAGCCGGTACTGGGTCTTCACCCACAGCAGCAAGTGGATGTGGTTCGAAAGTACGACGACTCCGACGAGCTCCACAGCGTCAGGTGCTCCTTCACTGCCTTCTTCGCTGCAGAGACTGTGGGCACGGGCGAGGGTCCCCACCACGATCTCGTTCAAACGATGGCTCGGACGCAGCAGCATCCGACCTTGGATCGTCCGGTAGGTCACCTCCACCAACGCGCCGCCTTCGGGTAGGTAGCGGGGTGGTCGTCCCATGCCACTCTATAGACGGAGAAAGTGACCGCAATCGCTCAACTGTCTTGAAAAAGCTTGACTGGAAACCCCGGATGCCCGCTGACCGCAACCAAGGAGCCTCGAGAGGCAATCGTCCACCGCTGCGTCGTCTGGGGATGGCAAGAAAGGCTCTTTTTCGTCGTTGCACGCTCGCAACCGCGGAGCGGAGGACTTGCTTGGCGGTTTTGACGACGCAACAGCGGGAAAGACTGACGATCGCGCCGTTGCACGCTCGAAACGGCCCGATCGAGCAAAAATCGGAGCGTTGCGACGGAAAGATCGGAAGAAAGAGCCTCGCTCGCGCCGTTGCACGCTCACAACGTCACAAAAGAGGCTCATTTACTATTTACTTAGCCCGCAACGGCACCTATGGTGCTCGATCAGGCATTCGAGCAGCAGGACGAGCGACTTGACGAGGGTCTGGAGACTCCGGGCCTGCTGGAGGCACGAGCGCTCCTCGAAGCCGGCGAGCAGGCTCCCAAACCAGGTGCCAAACTATCTGCCACCCACTTATCGGAGAACGCCTCGAGGAGAGGCTCGCAAGCCTGATCTCGAAGGTACGGATTGCGGCAACTTCCGGGCCCGGACGCAGCAGGTACCGGCCCTGCACCGTCCGGTAGGTGATCTCGACCAACGCGCCACCGTCAGGGACATATCGAGGCAAACGGTTCGTCATGCAGACCATAGACGGAGAAAACGGCCGTCATCTTGCCCTTCTCTTGAAAATTCATTCCGAGGGGGGAGTCCGGAATCGCCAGCTCTCAGGGGCTTGGGAACGCCCTGGCGGTGGAAACCGCGGCCGACTTGACAACGCCATCGTCTCTGCGTATACTTTTCAATCAGGCTTTCTATACATTGTTGTCTTTCTTCGGGAGAGTCTTCGCAGGCTCTTTCGATTACGGGACGAGTGCAGGTGCTGCGCCCCCATGTGGCGGAGCTGTCTCCGTCGCAAGGACCCTGGCCCTCTGGGCCGTCTACCCCGAAGGAGGATCGAATTCCATGAAAAGGACCACGTTGGCTCTCGCCGCTCTCGCTCTGATCGCCGCTCCGGCTTTCGCCCTCGGGTTCGACCCGGTGATCGAGAACGGCTCGGACATCTGGCAGACCCCTGCCAACGGCACCTCCGCCATCAACTTCCGCGCGGAGCCCCTCCCCGCCGGCTTCTTCTGCGCCGGCTCGGAGCCCTTCGACCAGCCGGTCACCCTGCACGGAGTCCCGCTGGCGACGACACCCGCCGGGGCGCTCGGCGCCACCGACACCATCGTCCAACGCCTCGACAACGCGGTGTTCGACGAGAACGGCGTGGCGGTCACCCGGCTTCAGGTCTCCGCCATCCACCTGCGCAGCATCCAGCCGCTGCAGACCTCCTGTGGCGCCTTCCAGCTCGACATGACCCTCGACGGTGAGCAGCCGATCGGCCAGATGAAGATCGTGCGCCAGGGCCCCGGCTTCGGCTACTACGATGCCGACGTCGCCCTGAGCTTCAAGCTCACCTTCACCTCGGTGGGTCAGCCGGGCGAGACCCTCGAGCTGACGCGCAGCGTCGCGTTCCCGACCAACCGGAACTTCTGGGCCAGCCGGCCTGGCGAGGAAGGCGTCGCATTCAACGGCTTCGTCAGCGTCGACACCGATGCCGACGGCAGCACGGACACCTTCATCCCCGGGACCTCGCGCAACTTTGCGCCGGGCTGGTTTGGCAACCGGGGCAAGGACGGGCTGCTCCATCGTGCCGACTCCAGCAGCGCCGACGTCGCCGGCCAGCTCATGGATCTCTCCGCCGGCCCCTTGCGGGTGACCACGGACGGCCAGCTTCGGGGCGCGCTTGGAGCTCTCCAGGCGCAGGAGCCAGCGCTCAGAATCGACGACGGCGAGATCAACTGCAACGATCCCCTCTGCCACTGCGAGACGAGCTACGCCTGGCACTGTCAGCAGGCCACCATTCAGTAGGCCAGTTGGTAGGACTGCGGTTCGATCGAAGAATTCCGTCTTGAATCGGCCCGGGCTTGGTCGCCACCAACCCGGGCTGGTTTGTCTCCGCGTGCTGCTGACCGACCCGGTGGATCTCCGTCAGTGAGCGGGCGATGCGCTCGCTCTCGCGGGTTTGGCTTCCAGTGGCCGCCAAGACGACTCCCCGCAGGGCCGTGCGGCGCGATGGCCAGCGTGGACGCACCCAGAAAGACGAGAACACCGAGCAAGAGTCGATTTCGCACCGACATGGTTCCAAGCCTCCCGCGAGGGTCTTGGATCGGAAGCCGACCCCAGGGGACAATTTCCAGCTCGCTTCCAGCTCACTTCCAGCATGAGATGACGGTCGCCAAGGCTTGACGAACGGGAAACACCCCGCCTGTCCGCAGATCCCGCAGTCGGCTTGACATCGACAGCGTAACTGAGTATCCTATTGCGTCAGGGTTTTTCTACATTGATTTCTCCCTTCGGGGCGCCTTCGTGGGCGACCTGGATCACGGGAATGTGCAGGTGCTGCGCCCCTTGCAGCCAGCGGCCGAGTTGTCTCTGTCGCAAGGGAACCTGGCCCGCTTGGGCTAGACCCATTTCAAAGGAGGATCGAATCACATGAAAAGGATCACGTTCACCCTCGCCGCTCTCGCCCTGATCGCCGCTCCGGCCTTCGCCGTCGGCTTCGATCCGGTGATCGAGCACGGCTCGGACATCTGGCAGACCCGGCCGGATGGCACGAGCTTCGTCAGCTTCGGGGCCGATCCGCTGCCGGCCGACTTCTTCTGCACCGGCTCGGAGCCCTTCGCCGGACGCATCGTCATGGGCGGCGTGCCGCTCGACACCGTTCCCGTCGGCGCCCTCGGCGCTACCGACACCATCGTCCAGCGTCTGGACACCGCCGTGTTCGATGAGAGCGGCGTCGCCACCTCCCGCATCCAGCTCAGCGCCATCCAACTCCGCAGCGTCCAGCCGTTCCGGACCGCCTGCGGCGCCTTCACCGTCGACGTGACGCTCGCCGACAGCGAGCAGCCGATGGGTGAGATGCGCATTGTGCGCCAGGGCCCCACGTTTGGCTACTACGAGTCCAAGGTCTCTCTGAACGTCCTGATCAGCTTCACGCCGGTCGAGGACAACGGACCGGCCCTGGAGGTCCTTCGCCATATCGACTTCCCGGCCAACCGCAACTTCTGGGCCAGCGAGCCCGGCGAGAACGGCATCCAGTACAACGGATTCGTGATGGTCGACACCGATGCCAATGGCGAGGCCGACACCTTCGTGCCGGGCACCTCCAGCAACTTCGCGCCCGGCTGGTTCGGTCACAAGGATCGCGGTGAGCTGCTCCAGCGCGGTGCGCGGCTCGAGGCGTCCGGCATGCTCAAGGAGGCCCCGGGCCCGTCGCTGGTCACGCCGCAGCAGGACTTCCGCAGCACCGCTGCGGGACTGCAGTCGATCAGCGAGCGCGAGCCGATCTGCTCGGGCACCTGCCACTGCGAGAACGACGGCAACCACTGCCAGACCTCGACGACGACCGCCATCCAGTAGAACCGCGGCTCGGTACTCGAAAGAGGCAATTTCCGGCCCGGGCCGATTCGGCCCGGGCTCTTCCAACGTCTGCTGATGCCATCGGTTTCGACCCGGTGATCGAGAACGGCTCGGACATCTGGCAGACCCAGCCCGACGGCTCGTCGGTCGTCAAATTTGAGGCCGACCCGCTACCGCGGGACTTCTTCTGCACCGGCTCGGAACCCTTCGCCGGACGCATCGTGATGGGCGGCGTGCCGCTCGACACCGTCCCAACCGGCGTCCTGGGCGCCACGGACACCATCGTGCAGCGGCTGGACAACGCGGTCTTCGACGACACCGGCGTCGCCACCACGCGGCTCCAGGTGAGCGCGATCCATCTGCGCAGCGTCCAGCCGTTCCGCACGTCGTGCGGCGCCTTCCAGGTCGACGTCGCCCTGGCAGACGGCGAGCAGCCGATCGGCGAGATGCGCATCGTACGCCAGGGCCTCGGCTTCGGCTACTACGAGGCCGATGTCGCCTTCAACGTCAAGATCGCCTTCACCCCGGTCGACGAAGACGGCCCGACCCTCGAAGTCCTGCGCCACGTCGACTTCCCGGCCAACAAAAACTTCTGGACAAGCCAGGTGGGCGAGGGTGGCGTCCAGCACAACGGCTTCGTGATGGTGGATACCGACTCCGACGGTGGAGCCGACACCTTCGTGCCGGGGACCTCGCGCAACTTCGCGCCCGGCTGGATGGATCGGCGCGACCCGAACCGGATCCTGCGCAAGGAGCTCCGGCTCAGCACAGATCTGGAAGCTGCCGGGACCCTCAAGGACGCACCGGGTGCCATTCCGGTGGGTCCGTTTGTGACTCCCGTCAGCGATCCGAGCGGTCTGCGGAACGTCGAAGGGGCCATCGTCGCGTGCCCCATCTACTACGCCACCACCGCAGGCTGCCATTGTGAGGAAGACGGCAACCACTGCCAGACGGTGGTGCGCGCCGCCACCACCACCACCATCACCATCTCCTCCGATTGATCTCAGGCCTCTGTGCGCCCGGGCCGTATCCACATGCGGCCCGGGCCTTTCTCCTCTCATTCGCCGCTCTCTCCCCGGCCGTCGCCGACGGCCTCGAGCACCGCTTCTTCAGCTCACGGCCAACTTGACATGTACCACGTGCCTGCGTATCCTGTTGGATCAAGTTTTCTCTACATTGATTCCTTTCGCCGGAGCGCCTTCGCGGGCTGTCTCGATCGCGGGAAGGTGCAGTTGCTACGCCTCTTGCGGCCAGCGGCCGAGTTGCCTCTGTCGCAAGGGAACCTGGCCCCCTCGGGCTGGATTCATTCAAAGGAGGATCGAAATCCCATGAAAAGGATCACGTTGACTCTCGTCGCTCTCGTCCTGATCGCCGCACCGGCGCTCGCCTTCGGCTTCGATCCGGTGATCGAGAACGGCTCGGACATCTGGCACACGCGGCCCAACGGCACCTCCGTCGTCAAGTTTGAGGCCGACCCGCTCCCACGCGATTTCTTCTGCACCGGCTCCCAGCCTTTCGCCGGCAGCATCGTCATGGGCGGCGTGCCGATCGACACGGTTCCGGTGGGTGTCTTGGGCGCCACCGACACCATCGTGCAACGCCTGGACAACGCGGTCTTCGACGACACCGGCGTCGCCACGACACGGCTCCAGGTGAGCGCGATTCATCTGCGCAGCGTCCAGCCGTTCCGCACAACCTGCGGCGCCTTCCAGATCGACGTCACCCTGGCCGACGGCGAGCAGCCGATCGGCGAGATGCGCATCGTGCGCCAGGGCCTCGGTTTCGGCTACTACGAGGCCGATGTCTCCCTCGACGTCCGGATCGCCTTCAGCCCGGTCGACCGCGACGGACCGACTCTGGAGGCCCTGCGTCACATCGACTTCCCGACCAACAAGAACTTCTGGACCAGTCAGCCCGGTGAGGAGGGCGTCCGCTACAACGGCTTCGTGATGGTCGACACGGACTCCGACGGGGGAGCCGACACGTTCGTGCCGGGAACCTCACGCAACTTCGCGCCCGGTTGGGTGGATCGGCGCGACCCGAACCGGATCCTGCGCAAGGGCCTTGGGCTGAGCACCGATCTCGGTGTTGCCGGGGCTCTCAAGGACGCGTCGGGTGCCATTCCGGTGGGTCCGTTTGTGACTCCGGTCAGCGATTCGAGCGGTCTTCGCAACGTCGAAGGGGCGATCGTTGCAAACTGCCCCGTCTACTACGCCACAAGCTCGAGCTGCCACTGCGAGTACGACGGCAACCACTGCCAGGAGGTGGTGCTCTACTAACGAGCCCGCGCTCCGCCCGGGTCGTATCCCCATGCGACCCGGGCTTCTCCCACTGCGAAGACCCCCTTACGTCAGCTCCTCGAGGTATTTCGGCAGCATCACCCGCCAGGTGGGCCAGTCGTGATCCCATTCCGGCCCCCAGGGGTCCACTCGGTTGGGGATTCCCTTGCTTCCCAGAACATCCGCCAACCGCCAGGAATCCTCCGGGTTCTCCCACGGGCCCTCCCCCGTCGCAAGAAGCACGAATCGATCCCGCAGCCGCGCGAGGTGCTCGCCCTCCCCCAGGTTGGGGAGGAAGTGCATCGGCGAGGCGAAGTAGAAGCCCTCCTGCCACTTCCCCCGTAGCCAGGGCTCGAGGTCGTAGGTCCCGCTCATGCCGATCGCGGCGCGGAAGAGATCCGGATGGCGGCACAGCGAGGCCACCGCGTTGAAGGCGCCGATCGAGGCCCCCGCCGCGATCACCTCGAGCTGCTCGTGGCGGCAGTCGGCGTGGATCGCCGGCACCACCTCGTGCGCCACCGCCTCGTCGAAAGCGTTCTGGAGACGCGTGCAATAGAAGGGATCCTTCTTCTCCACCCACGCCCGGCCGGCGACCGAGTCCACCGAGTAGACCTTGATGCGGCCTGCTTCCAGCAGCGGAGCCAAGGACTCGATGAGCAGAAAGCGCTCCACTTCCGCGGCGTCGCCCCCGGCGGTGGGAAACAGCAGCACCGGCTGGCCGAGCTCCCCCCACCTCACCAGGGTCAGCTCGTGCTGTGTCCGGTGCGAATACCAGCGGAGGACGTCTCTCATGGTGTCTCGGTCGCTACCTCGCTCGGGCCGACTCGGGCCGACTCGGGCCGACACATCGGTCGGCCCCTACGTGCGGGTCGGCCCCTACGTTCGGGTCGGCCCTACAGCAATTCCTCTTGCCGCCATCTCTGGATGGCGCCGAAGAAACGCTCGGTGAACTCCTCCACCTCGTGCTCCGGGAACAGGGCCTGGACCTTGAGCCGCACCGCCTCCCGTGCCCGGTCGCTGGCGAAGAACTCTCCGGCCACCTCGTCCAGATCGCCCAGGTGCTCTTGGCAAAACTCGCCAAAGCGGTCGGCTTCCAGACGCTCGCGGGCGATGGCAGCGTAGCTGGTGAGACGCTCGCGGTAAGACAGCTCCCGCTCGGCCAGGTCGAAGTAGGGCTGCCAGTCCAGGTTCGTGCGCATCCGGCGCTTGGTGGCGGCGCAGAACAACGCCCAACGCAGCTTGGCGAGAATCAGCCACGGGAAGTGGTAGTGGAGCGAGGTGACCTGCGAGTCCGGGCAGGCATTGGCGAAGTCGATGGGGTGGAAGACGCCGGTCTCTGCGTGGCGCAGGCTCTCGCAGGAGTTGAAGTCCCAGCCGAAGAAGGTGTTGATGGTGAGCACCATGTCGTCGAGCAGCGCCGCCTCCTCGGCGGTGACGTAGGCGGGATCGGTCCGGTAGCGCTCGTGCAACGCCGCCGAGGGATCGTAGGGCACCAGACGCACCTGGGGACCGACGCCGATGGCGCGGACGAAGCGGTCGAAGGGCTCGACGGCCTTCTGCAGGTGCATGACCCGGGTGCCACTCTGCTCGTAGGCGGTGCGCAGATGGCTCTCGCCGTCGATGCGCGACACGCCGGCCCAGGCGCCGCCGTCGTAGGGCTTCATGAACATCGGATAGCCCAGCTCCCGGCCCACGGTGCCGAGATCGAAGAGCTGGGCGTAGCGCTGGAGGGTGGGCTCGAGGTCGTCGCGCGGCTCGTAGTCCTTGGGCGGCACCAGCCAGGTGTCCGGCACCGGCAGCCCGAGCCGCATCATCGCGCAGTAGGCGGTGTGCTTTTCCATCGACTGCACCGCCCACGGGTTGTTGAAGACGTACATGCCATCCAGCAGCACGGCTTTCTTGATCCACTCGCGGCTGGGGTAGTACCAGTGGGTCAAACGGTCGAGGAGGACGTCGTAGCCGACGGGCTGGGCTAGGTTGAAGGGCTCGATGGTGACCCGCTGGACCTCGAAGCGCAGGGTGTCGCCGCCGTCCGGAATCGCCAGGTCCAGTCGGCGAAGGACTTCCTCGAAGCAGATCGGCCAACAGATGTCGGCTCCCAAGGACAGTCCGATACGGCGGGTGATCTCGGCCATGGCTCCTCCAGGCCGCGGATTGTACCCCGGAGGCCCCGAGCTACTCGTACACCATCCAAAGAGGCCCCGGGAAGAGCCAGGACAGCCCCTCCCGCAGGCGGTCGCGCCAACTCTCCCAGTTGTGGCCGTCGCGCGCCTCACGGTAGCGCACCTCCATCCCGGTCTCCTGGAGACGCGGCACCAGCGAGCGGTTCTCGTAGATCAGCGATTCGTAGACGCCGCAGGAGACGAAGACCTTCTCCACCGGCTTGCCGGGCGCACGGCGGAAACGGTCCATGAACCCCACCACCGGATCGAAGACCTCGCCGCGGGCGGAAGGGCCGATGTCGGTGAAGGCGAAGGAGCCCGACTGCAGGAGCAGACGGCCGAACCGGCCCGGATACCGCCACGCAGCCGACAATGCCGCCACCGCGCCGAAGCTCGCCCCCATCAACCCCCGCAGCGAGGGATCTCGCTCCAGCGGCAGCTCGCGCCCCAGCTCCCGCTCCAGGTGGGCCGGGATCTCTTCCATGACGAACCTCGCGTGCCGCGGATCGTCCGCGTACTCGCTCAGCCGATCCCGGGTCTGGGTCAGCGCCACCACCAGCGGCGGGATCTCCATCCGTCCGACGAGGTTGTCGAGGACGGTACCGAGGGCGGCGTACTGGAGGTAGTCGCGGCCGTCGTGGACGACCAGCAGCGGGTAACGGCCCGACGACCGCGGTCGCGCCGGCCGGTAGACCAGGATCTCGCGCGGCTCGCCAAAAGCCCGGCTGTCGATGCGCAGCTCCTCGAGACTGCCGGAGCGCACCCCGGGATCCGGGCGTGTCCACCGGGGAATGACGTAACCCTCCCCGTGGAGCACCGAGTTGGCGCCGAAGGGATCCTGCGCCCGGTGTGGGTTGAGGGGGTCCAAGATCCATTCCGTCTTGCCGCCGCGCTCGATCTCCAGCTTGTACTCGATGCGCGACCGGCGGGGCAGCTCGAGGTCGATCCACCACAGATCGGTGCCCTCCAGGGGATGGAAGGGCTGCGAGGAGGGCAGGCCGAAGATCCAGTGGCGCAGCCGCACCGCGTCCACCGCGCCGCGGTAGACGAAGGTGAAGCGGCGCCCCTCCTGGAGGGGGAAGTCGTGCCGGCGCAGAAACGCCGCCACCCGCTCGGACGTGACCGGCCGGCGGGCTTTCAGCCGCTGGAGATCGGGATGCATCGCGCCCGGCTCCCCGGAGCTCACCCGTTGCCCTCCTCCGGCACTCCTGGCTCCTCGGCGCGGGGATCGATCCGCGGATCGACCTCCCCGACGGGCTCCACGGCCCCCTCGCGGGTGAGCCGGCGCAGCCCCTCCACTCTCGCCCATCGGCCACCGTCCCACCCCCCATCCGGTCCACCCTCCAGCCCACCGTCCAGATCCAGCCGGGCACCGTCGTCGAAGACCAGCGGCACTCGGCCGGCAAATCGGCGGGCGAAAAGCGCCACTCGGTCGCGGTCGTCGAGACGCAGACGCTGCGAGCCGGCGGGCAGGACGATCGACCGGCGGGCGAAGCCCAGACCGTCGGCCAGCACCTCCGCGTTGCCCGCTCCCTGCGGCGGCCGGTCGTGGAACAGGACCACCGTCTCCGCGAGGCACATGGCGGCGGCGGACCATGCGATCACCGGCCGGTCGTAGCCGGCCAGGAGCTCCCGGAAACCGAAGAGCTCCAGCCGGTTGCGCAGCACGACGACGTGGCCGCCGGCGAGCACCAGCGCCGCGGAGCCCGCCACCTGCCGGCGAACCTCCTCACGCTCTCGAGCCAGGGCGGGGTATGAGCCGATGTCGGGACGCAGGGACGACTCGATGTCCGCCACCCGGCGCGTGTGATGCCGGTCGAGGGAGGCCACCGCCTCGACCGCATGCTCTCGTTCGCTGCCCGCGATCCGGGGGTCTCCACGCCAGGCGAAGACGTAGCGGGCCGCCGCCAGCGCGTGGTCGAGTCGGCGGCGGTAGAGCTCCTCCACCGCCTGCCGCCGGTCGTGGCGCTCCTGGAGCCGCGCGAGGAGCTCGGGGTGCTCCTCGAAAACCCGCTCGGCGCGGGCGTAGAGGGCGAGATTGACCATCGCGCGACCCGCCGAGCGACCCGCCGAGCGACCCGCCGAGCGACCCGGTGAGCGACCCGGTGAGCCGCTCCCGGGTCGCTCGATCTCCGCCCGCAGCTCGTCGTCCTCGCCTTCGCGCTCCTGCCAGCCGGCGCTGACCACCGCGACCCGGCCCTCGACGCCGAGCTCGTCGAGCACCGCGCCGACGGTGGGCCGGTTCCGCTGTGGGCCGAGCAGGGTGAGGTGGCGCATGGCCGGGAGATGCTAACCCACCCTCCCCCTTCGATCGAAGGGGGGATTCGAGGGGGGATTTTCAACGCTGGAGAGTGGGCAAGGGGCCACTCACGGAATCGACAGAAAGATGTCCGCGCGATCGGTGAAGACGCCGTTCTGGATCCTCTTGCCCTCGTAGCTCAGGAAGAGAGCGTCGTCCTCCGCATATCTCCCGAGCGAGAAGGCGACGATCTGCGCCGAGACCTGGGGATCTCCCTGGGTCCTCTGGCAGGTCATCCCGGTCCACGGCTCCGCGGCCCGGGTGTCCATGTCCGAGCTGACCGCCACGAAGTTGGCGCAGTCGCCGAACGGGGTGGTGACCTTGCGCTGCCCGAGATCCAGGGTCACCTGGTTGAGGGCGCCGAGGGTGTCCGGGGCCTTGAAGGAAATCCACGGATCCTCGCGCACAATCTCGAGGGTGGACTTGCCCACCGGTCGCAATCGGATCTCGTCACTGAGCTTCTGCAGCTCGGTGTACTCCTCCTCGGTGAGGCCGAAATTCTCGTGCCAGGGCAGCGGCTCACCGGGGGTGCTGTGCTCCTGGAGATAGCCCTGCAGCCACTCCGCCTGCTCGTCGAGAGCCGCCTGGAAGCGTTGGGTGAGTTGGATGTAGCGGTGGGGCGCCGCCAGCTCGAGGACCGTCACCTCGACGGGGCCGGAGGGCAGTTGGGGCAGCCGCTGGGTTACCGTCGGAGCCGGCACCACCGGAGTCCCCGACTCCTGGGCCGGCTGCGTGGCGGGCTCGGTCCCGGTCTGGGCAAAAGCCGTCGAGACCGGGCACCAGAGATCCACGGCACAGATCACGACACCGACCACGGCACCGACGAGAGCCATCACATGTCGGGGAGCTGTCTTCATGACCGATCCTTCCCGGGAGTGCCCGGAGCCGTTCCGTTTGCGGGAGGTTGGAACCTGATGCCACCATGATACAGATCTCGGGCTTCGGACTCCACCGTTCCGGCGGTACCCACCTTGCATCCCAGAAGGAAAAGGACCATCGGGGTCTCCTCTATCCGGGACGGGCCAGCGCCGTCGTCTTCGCTCACCGCTGGCTTTGGAAAGGAGTACCTCATGACCCGTCTCACTCGGCTTCCGGCTCTCACGCGCGTCCGCCCGCTCCTCCTGACCCTCATGGGCAGAGCGCCGGCTCGCAGTAAAGGGTGCCCATCCCCCTCCAGCCCCCCACCTACTCCGGTGGAGGGGTGGGAGGGGGCGCGATCCTCCGCCGCCACACCACCACACCCAGGCACCCGGCCAGCGCTCCGGTCAGATGGTAGAGGTTGCCCAGCACCAAGGCGGGCAACGGAGCGGCGCCACCCGCCATCAGCAGTGCCCCCATACCGAGAGGCAGCAGAAGCCCCATGACCCACAGCGCCGCGCGTGCCCGCTCCCGATCCTCCGGCGTGTCGTGCGGCGAGGAGCTCGGGGCTCGAGCATGCGGCCACGCCGCCACCGGCAGGTAGGCGTACAGGAATACCGAGGAGCCCTGCGCCTCGGGTCCCCCCAGCCCCCGAGCCGCCGCATAAAGGCCGATGGCGAAAAGGGTGAGAGCGAGAAAGCGTACCGACCCCAGCCGCCGCTCCGCCACCGGACCGACCAGGGCGAGCAGCACCAGGTTGCCGGCCAGGTGCAGCGGCATCGGGAAGCCCGGAAAGCCGTGGGCGAACGCCGAGGTCAGGGGTTGCCACGGATGGTGCAGCGGACCGACGCCGCCGAGCAGCCGGTCGGCTCCGGGTACCAGCGCGACGACCAGCGACACACCGGCCATCGCAAGCCCCAGGGCCACGGTTGCGCGGGGCCTGGAGCGCGGCACCTCGGGATCTAGCACCCCTCCAACGTCTCCGCGATGACCTGGTCCACGACGGCGTGGAAGTCGCCGGTCTGTGCGTAGGTGGCGAGCTGGCGGTCGGCGCTGGTGCCTTTCTCCAGAATCGTGTGGACGTACTCCACCTCGCGGCGCAGGCTCAGCTCGTCGAGCACGTCGTCGACCAGCTCCAGGATCTCGTGCACGAGGTGCGGCACCGGCACCTCCTCCTGCTTGCCGAAGTCGATCAGCTTGCCCTCGATGCCGTAGCGCACGGCCCGCCACTTGTTCTCGGTGATCAGGTGATGGCGGTAGCGGCGCCAGGACTGGTTGTTGCGCCGCAGCTTCATCAGCTTGGCCACCAGCGCGACGATCAATCCCGCGAGACACAGGGTCTCGTCCACCCGGGTGCAGATGTCGGTGACCCGGAACTCGAGGGTGGGGAACTTGGGGTGCGGCCGCATGTCCCACCAGATCGTCGTGGGCTCCTCGATGCTCCCCGTCTTGACCAGCGTTTCGATGGTGTGTTGGTACTCACCCCAGGAGCGGAAAGCCGGCGGCGGACCGGTGCGCGGCAGCGTGCCGAACACCACCGAGCGGTAGGACTTGAGACCGGTCTTGCGGCCGTGCCAGAAGGGCGAGCTGGTGGAAAGCGCCAGCAGATGGGGCAGAAAATAGCGTGCCTGATCCATCACATCGATCAGCAGGTGCTTGTCGTCGATCCCCACGTGAACGTGCATGCCGAAGATGAGCATGCGGCGGGCGATCTCCGCCATCGCTTTCTCGTGCTTGGAGTAGCGCTCGGCGGCGGTGACCTCCTGCTGGAGCCAACTGGAGAACGGATGGGTGGAGGCGGCGGCGATCTGGAGACCTTGGGAGGCGGCCAGGTCCGCCACCGCCCGGCGCAGGCGAATGAGCTCTGCCCGCGCCTCGTCCATGCTGTGGCAGATCCGGCTTCCCACCTCCACCTGCGAGCGCAGGAACTCGGGCTTGATCTGGTCGTGGAGGACCAGCCGCCCCTCGTCGAGAAACTCCTGCATGTAGGAGGTCAGCTCCCGGGACTCCGGGTCGATGATCTGGTACTCCTCTTCGATACCGAGGGTGAAGTCCTGCATGGGGGCTCCTCGATCGGGTCCGTTCCGCAGTCCATGCCGCACCGTGCCGCAGTCCGTGCCGCAGTCCGTGCCGCAGCGCCTTGAGGCTTCAATTGCGGGAAAGCTTAGCAGGCGCAGGTGAGGATTTCTCTCGTCTCCGCCGTCTTCCTACTCAGGGCTGATCTAGAATCGATTCAGAGTCGATCCAAATTCGATCTCGTTGATTGAGACCGGTCCAGGTGTCTTTCGAGCAGCGGGTGTTTCTTGGGACGAGAGTCTTGGGAAGGAGAGTCACGATGCGTGGACGCGTCTACCAGGCTGGCCTTGTCGGCCTCCTGCTCCTTTGTCTGCTCGCGACGGCAGGCTGTCACCTGTGCAGACAGATCTTCCACAAAACGGGTAGCCGCCCGACGTTGACGGTGCTGGTGGACAGCGACCCGGCGTCTCGGCCCACCGATACGCCCGAGGTCGGGGACTCGATCTCGGTCGGTCTCGACGGCCTCGAGCCCGGCGAACGGATCGAGATCTATCTGCGCGACGATCTGGGACAGGAATGGTCGTACGCCCGGGTCTTCGCCGACGCCCGGGGCGAGATCGAGCCGTTCGTCTTCTGGTACCACAGCGGCGTCATCGGCATCACCAGCCTGCCGATCGACTTCAAGCCCGACCCCTCGTTCCGCACCTTCGAGGAAGCCGAGGAGCACTTCGCGGCCCATCCTCTGATCCTCGAGGCGGTCGACGCCCAGGGAGAGATCGTGGCGCAGCGTACCTGGACTCTCCGGCCGCGGCGGCAACCGATGGTGTTTCCTTCGAGCCCCGAAGGCGTTCTGATGAACGCCCTCCACGCCACCGACGAGGACGTCTTTGTCAGTGGCAGGTACTTCCCCGCCGGAGCCACGGTGCATCTCGCGCTGGTGGCCAACCAGCACGTGTGGAATCTCGGCGACCCCATCCGCGACCTGACCGGCGAGAACCTCGGCTCCGAGCTGCACACGGTCACGCTGGCACCCGGCCAGACGTCCTTCACCGTGCCCCTGTGGACCCGCGAGCGCAGCCGCCCCGGCTCGTACGACATCGTGGCGCGGATCGGCGAGCCGTTTGGCCGCGCGGGCCTGAAAGCGGACGACATCCTCTCCTACGACGACGACAGTGGCGTCGTGCTGTACATGATCGTCAACGGCAACATCGTCTTCGACGTGGCCGGCAGGATGCGCAGCGCCCCGGCGAAGTTCGAGTTTTCGGACAGCTTCGAGAAGGGGGAGAACGTCTTCGGGGCCGTGGATCCCACCGACGTCCCGGCGCTCCACATGGGTGGCAACTACGCCGCGTACTACGTGGTCGACGACCAGGCAGAAGCCTATTGGGACGGGATGAGCCCCACACTCACCGACGTGTCGGGCGGCTTCGAGATCCAGCGGGTCAAGTACTGGTGCATCAACGCCTCGCGGCGCAACATCTGGCCCGGTGCCACCCAGCCGGAGCCGATCAAAGGCTACGACGTGGTGGTGGACTTCGGGTCGGTCCCGGCGATGACCTCGGGCGACTTCACTCCGGACAACACCTACACCAAGGGCACCGACTTTCTCGACGGCTATCAGGACGTGGGGTTCTACGTCTTCGAGGATCCTTCGAGCGTCGGCCCTTATTCGGTGGGCGACGTCGAGCTCGACGACCCCAACGGCATCCCGGGCATGCCCTTCGATCCCATGGGAATCACCGGCCCTGACTACGTCATCGATCTCGCCTGGGGCTTCATCATGTATCCGGCCACCATGGCCGGAACCGCCCAGCCGGTGAGCAACCTCGAGACCAGCTATCCGGTCGCCCTGTTCCTCCACGGCCGGCACCGTAACTGCGACAGCAACGGCAGCGCCGCCGGGGGTACGGCCACCTACGAATGGCCCGGCAACTGCGCGGACGCCAACCGCATCCCCAACCACCGGGGCTACGACTACATCCTGGAGCGGCTGGCCAGCCAGGGCATCATCGCCGTGTCCATCGACGCCTTCGAGATCCAGAAGGACAATGGCCTCTACAACTACGACGCCCGCGGCCGGCTGGTGCTCAAGTGGCTGGACAAGCTGCGCGACTGGAACGACAACGGCACCGATCCCTTCGGCGGCATCTTCCAGGGCAAGATCGACATGAGCCGCATCGCCCTCTCGGGCCACAGCCGCGGTGGGGAGGGGGTGGTCGCCGCCCAGCATCTCAACAAGAGCTGGCCCAACCCCCATAGCATCCTGGCGGTCAACGTCATCGGGCCCACCGACCAGAACCAGCTCGTGATCGCGGGGGGCGGAGGCCCCTCGGGCATCTACTATCCGATGACCGACTCCGCCTACTACGCCACCATCGGTGCGCGGGACGGCGACATCGACGACTACCACGGGATCCGCTTCTACGACCGCGCCTACCCCCAGGGGATGGCGAATCGGAAGAACAAGTCCATCGCCTTCATCTACGGCGCGAACCACAATCTCTTCAACACCGTCTGGACTCCCTCCGCGGACCTCGGGGTGCTCAACCCCTGGGCGAGCGCCTTCAACGACGGCCCGGTCAGCGGCTTCGTGATGACCGCGGCGCCTCAGCGCGCCATCGCCCGCACCACCCTCGCCGCCTTCTTCCGCTGGCATCTGCAAGGGCTCGACCCCTACAAGGAGATCTTCACCGGCCGGCTGGAGCCCGCCGCCATCGACAACGACCACATCTACTGGAGCTATCAGGACGAGGAACGGCTGGCGCTCGACGACTTCGAGCAACTGCCGCAGACCCCAGCCCAGAACAGTCAGGGAGGAATGAACAGCGGTCCCGGCTTCTCGACGCTCCAAGAACGTCTGTTCAACAACTGGCGCCCCTCCTACCTTCCAGGGCTACCGACTCTCACCAGCGTGTTCCACGACACGCTCGGCCTGAGGCTCGCATGGAACGCTCCGGCGACCTACACGGCCACCTTCCCCGCAGGGATCGACGCCACCCCCTACAGTCACCTGACCTTCCGGGTCGGAAAGCTCCTGGCGGACCGCTTCATCCAGGTACCGGCCGTCGATCTCCGACTGAAAGTCAACGTGAAGGACGGAAGCTTGAACAGCGCGATGTGGGACCTGCAAACCCAGCAATTCGATCCCATCCCCCATCCGTACTGGCGTGGGTACTACCCGTTCGTGCTCAGCTCGGTGCGCGTTCCCCTCAAGAACCTCGTGATGAACAACAGCGGCGTGAACCTGGCAGACATCCGCGAGATCACCATCACGACCGAGGGGAACGACGAGCTGATTTTCGACGATCTCGAATTCGGACGATGAGGAGAGGTGCCACAATGACCGCGACACTGTACGAGAGGCCCAGCCAGATGCCCGACAGCACATCGATCTCCAAGAGATCCCCGGGGCGAGCGAGCCGGGGCACCCTCCTCCTTCTGGGCGCAGCGCTGGCAGCGCTGGCCCTGGAGGCCGCCGTACCGGTCCAGGCGCAACCGGGGGAGATGCGGGCCCGACCCACCGAGCCTTCGCCCCAGAACCTCTGGATCCCCCTCAAGGTCGTCAGCGCCGAGATCCAGCGGCTGCCACGGGAGATGTCGATCTCCGCGAACGAGCGGGCCGAGACGGTGAGCGAGGCCCTGGTGCTGAAAACCGCGGTGTCCCGGCGCGACCTCGACCGCTTCACCCCCGCGAGACAGCCCCGATTGTTTCTCGGCCAGCAGACCTTTCCCATCCTCCGCCAGGAGTCGAGCAACTGGGACCTCCGCGAGGAAGCCCCGATCGATCCCGACGCGCCGGTGGGAGAGGTCGAGTACCTCTACTTCCTGATCCCACGCTGGGAGGATCTGCCGGAGGCCGCGGTGCCGATCCTCGCGGTCCGGCAGCCGGAACAGCTACCTACCGTGAGTGAGATCGAAACCCATGTGCCCCGGGACGAGGCGCTGGAGGCGATTGCAGGCTCGGTGGTGTTCCGCCACACGATGATCGTCGATCGCCGCTGAGCGGCCACCCTCCCTCCAGCCAGCGGCTGCTCTTCGGCAGGCCCGTGTTAAGGAGCTTCGTAAGACGCCGTTGAGACACGGGGGTCTGGATCCAGCTCAGGGCACCGTCGCGACCACCAGGTGCGCCGGCGCCGGGAACTCCACCGTGCCGCCGTCGGTCACGAACCGGCTCAGCTCTGCCGGCGCCTCGTCCTGCAGCCGCTGGTATTGCTGGTCGTCGATCAGATCGGCGAGGGTCCAGCCCTTGACGTCGGTGTGAATCCAGCTCTGGATCGAGGGGAAGTGGGCGGTGCCGTCGAGCGTCGAAATCTCGGCCGAGGTCAGACCCGCTGCAGAGCACAGCTCACGGAGCTTTTCAGGATCCCCCAGGTTGAACGGGGCGCGCAGGGCGTCGGCAACCCGGTCTCCGAACAGCCGCTGGAGAAGGGCGGTCACCGCGGCGTAGCCGGGGGTGCGATCGAGCGAGTCCCACACCGCTACCGCGAGGCAGCCCCCCGGACGCAGCACCCGCACCGCCTCGCGCAGCGCGGCGACGTGGTCGTCGAAGAACATCCAGCCGAACTGGCTGACCACGGCGTCGAAGCTGTCGGGCTCGAAGGGCAGATTCTCCGCCACCCCCTGCCGCCACTCGACCGCCGGCTGCGCCCGCCGCGCCACGGCGAGCATTCCCTCGTTGGGATCGACACCGACCACCGAGCCCCGGGGGGCCACCCGCTCCACCAGCGCCCGCGCCAGCACGCCGGTCCCGCAGGCGATGTCGAGCACCTGCTGGCCCGGCCGGATCCCCGCCGCTTCGATCACCCGCGGCGGCCACTCCGCAAACAGCGCGGGTACAAAGAACTCTTCATACACCTCGGCGGCGCTGCCGGTGACCTGTCCCTTCGAGCTGTCCGTCATCGCTCCTCCCCCTCGTCCGTTAGAATCTTCTCAGCTCACCCCGATCCGGAGAAACCCCGGAGAGCCCTGACCAGGAGCCCGTCCCATGCGATCGAACCCCCGCCCGAGCCCCCAGGAGACCCTGCCGTGGCGCCCGCTCCGGAGCCCACTCAGGCGCCCCGAGAGCCTGGGCTGTCTGTGCTTCGTCGTACTGCTATCAGTCTATCTCGCAGTCCCCGAGGGCCTCGTCGCCGAGAGCTGGCCCCAATGGAGAGGGCCGCGGCTCGACGGCTCCAGTGCGGAGACCGATCTCCCGCTCACCTGGAGCGCTACCGGCGACGCCACCGAGAACGTCACCTGGAAGCTGGCGCTGCCCGCCCGCAGCGGTGCCACGCCGATCGTCTGGCAGGACCGCATCTTTCTCCACGTCAGCCACGATCCGGAGAGCGACGACTCGCTCGAGCTGTGGTCGGTCGACCGCAACACCGGGAAGGTCGTGTGGAAGCGCCCCCTGGGCGGTGGCAACGTGGTCAAGTACAAGCAGCACATGTCGTCCCCCTCGCCGGTCACCGACGGCGAGCACGTGTGGGTTCTGACCGGCACCGGGGTGCTCAAGGCGTTTACCTTCGACGGCACCGAGGTGTGGTCGCGGGATCTGCAGGAGGACTACGGCCCCTTCGGCCAGAAATGGGGGTACGCCGCCTCTCCGCTGCTGTGGGAGGGCGCCCTCTACGTGCCGGTGATCCACGGCTTCCACACCGACGCGCCGTCCTATCTGCTCAAGATCGATCCCGAGTCCGGGAAGACCGTCTGGCGCCAGGAGCGACCCTCCGACGCGGTCTACGAGTCCCCGGACGCCTACACCACGCCGATGCCGGTCACCCACGACGGCAAGACCCACATCGTGCTCACCGGCGGCGACGTGGTGACCGCACACTCCACCCGCACCGGCGAGGAGGTCTGGCGGGCGGGGAATCTCAACCCCGAAGAGAGCAAGACCCAGAGGCTGGTGGCCTCGCCCCTGGTGACCGATGGGCACGTCCTCGCCTTTGGCAAACGCGGTCCGGTGCTGGCGTTCCGCCCTGGGGGCGAGAAGGCCTGGAGTTGGGAGAAGGGCACCGACGTTCCGACCCCGGTGAGCGACGGAAAGCTCCTCTACATCGTCAACGACAAGGGGATCGTCCACACGCTGGAGGTGGCGACCGGCAAGGTGGTGTACGGCCCCGAGCGTCTGGCCCCGGGTACCTACAGCGCCTCGCCGCTGCTCGCCGGCGGGCGAATCTACGCCACCAGCGAGGAAGGTGTGACCAGCGTGTTCAAGACGGGCGCTTCCTTCGAGCTGCTGGGGACGAACGAGGTAGAGGGCTACACGCTGGCCTCGCTCGCGGCCTCCGACGGTCAGATCTTCGTCCGCACCGCGAAGTTCCTGTACGCGATCGGAGCGCGAAAGCGTTGAACGGACTGAGCGGCTGAGCGGCTGAGCGACAGCCCTCCCCAGAGTCAGCACGAGTCTCGACGAAGCCTCAGAGGCCGTAGCAGAGGCAGTGGTATTTCTCGCAGCGGCCGCCGTTCGGGCAGTCGCACTCGTCATCCGACTCGCACTCGCCGATCACCGTCAGCTCGAGCTCGCCGCCGGTGCAGAGGCAGCTTCCGGCGTCGCAGCGGCCACCGGTCGGACAGTCGTCCTTGCAGTCCTCGTTGTGAAGGCACTTTCCTGCTGTGGCCAGCAGCGCAGAGTCCGTCGACGCCGGACACAGGAGGGTCTCTGGCGCTTCGGCAGCGCCCTCCGCGGCCACGGGCTCGGAGAGGGTCTCGGTCATCGCACCGGTCTCCGCCGACACGAGGGCGGTGCCCAAGACGGCAACGACCGCGACGGCCAGGACACACAAGAAGAAGATCTTGGCTTGGAGCTTCGAACGCATCTCAGTCCTCCTTGGTTTGAAAGCCATTGCATATTGGAGATGCACGAAAAGCTATCACGGGGAGTGGATCAGCACCGTATATCGCCCCGGCTCGGGCGGGGGATAGTCCCGTACCGTGCCGTCCGGCCAGTAGACTCGGACCCCGTTGTAGGCCGAGCTCCTCTCTCCCAGCCCGAAGAGCACCCGCGGGTCGCTGGCCGAGGCAAAGGAGCCGTCGGTCGCCACCCGCAGCACGCGTACCGGCTCACCCTCGCGCAGCAGCGCCACCCGCGCCCCCAGGGCGTCCCGTAGAGCCCCGTTCTCCTCGCGCAACCGCGCGCGGATCCCCACCCACGAGCCCGGCTCCGGCGTTCCTTCCTGGATCAGCAACCGCACCGGCGCCGCCAGATCCACCACCAGCACGTCGGTGTCGCCGTCGTTGTCGACATCGCCGAAGGCGGCGCCCCGGCTGACCCGCGGCAACCGCAGATCCGGCGCGCTGTCCTCCGCGGCTTCCAACCAGCGCCCTCCCCCGTCGTCGAGAAAGAGCTGGTCCGGCTGGTGCAGTGGGAAGGGATCCCCCCGCCGCACCAGCTCCGGGATCAGGGTCACGGCGCCGTTGACCGCGAGGAGATCCAGATCGCCGTCGTTGCCGACGTCGAGGAAGCCGGTGCCAAAGGCGGTGTAGGGCAAGCTCGGCGACCCCAGCCCGGAGGCGGCGGTCCGGTCGGTGAAGGTCGCGGTGCCGTCGTTGAGGTAGAGGGTGTTGGTCTCCTTGAACAGGTGGGTGAGAAAGAGATCGAGATCGCCGTCGGCATCGGCGTCGGTGGCGGCGACCCCCATGCTCGCCTCCGACTGGCCGGCGGCGTTGACCGCGCTGCCCGAGAGCAGGGCCTGGTCGCGAAAGGTGCCGTCGTGCTGGTTGAGCCACAGATTGTTGGGCTGCCCGTCGTTGGCGACGTAGAGATCGGGCCACCCGTCGCCGTCGAAATCCGCCGCCAGGGCGCCCAGAGTGGGTCGCAGCGGCGCGGCGGCGAGACCCGCGGAGCGGGTGACGTCCTCGAAAGTGCCGTCCCCCCGGTTGCGATAGAAGCGATCGGGCTCCGACGGGTAGGCCCCGGGGCCGCAGTAGTCCTGCGCCCCGGTCAGGCTGTGACAGATGGTCTTGCCGTAGTCGAAGGCCATGTTGTTGCCGACGAAGAGATCGAGCCGGCCGTCCCGGTCGTAGTCGAAAAACACCGCCGGCACCCCCGACCGCGGGTCGTCGACCCCGGCGGCGGCGGAAACGTCCTCGAAGGTGCCGTCTCCCCGGTTGCGCAGCAGGGTGTTGGGACCGAGGCGGGTGACGTAGAGATCGGTCCAGCCGTCGCCGTCGAAGTCGCCGGTGGCGACGCCACAGCCATAGGCCGCGGGCCGGAGACCGGCCGCGTCGGTGACGTCGGTGAAGCGCAGCCGGCGGGTGCCGTCTGGCAGGGCTTCCAGGTCGTTGCGGTACAGGCGGTCGGTGAGAGGCACGGAATGGCGCGGGGGGACGGTGGCGTCCGCCAGGGTCTTGCCCGCCCCCAGCATCTGTCCCTGGGGCAGATAGACGTCCAGGTCGCCGTCGTCGTCGAAGTCGATCAGACCCCCACCGCCACAGGTGATCTCCGCCAGGTAGAGCTCGCCGGACATGCCGTTGAAGTGGACGAATCCCAGCCCGGTCTCGGCGGCGCGGTCGCGGAACAGCACGGGCACCGTGGTCGTGGCCACGGCCGGGACGTCTTCCGGATCGTGCTCCGGGACGGGATTCGGACTCGAGCAGGCTGTCAGGCTCGGCAAAGTCGAACCGAGCAGGGCCGCACCCAGCACAGAGAGCCGACACAGCGAGCCCCGGACGGCGGATCGCAGGAGCATCACGACGGGAGGCTAGCACGTAGCACGGCTTGCCGAGGATCCCTGATGACAAGGTATGAGGACATCCAATAGAATGGAGGCGCCCGATCCAATGAGTTGGATGTTGGACTGCAGGATTCAGCCTCGGCCGTAGAGGACGAAGGCCGGTCGCTGCCCAAGAATGGAGAGGGAGGGGAGCCGAGCCCCATTTCTTGGGGGTTCTGTCGACGCCCCCACAGGCTCGCTGGAGCCGCTCGAGCTCCCCGGAAGCACGCAAACGCTGTGGCCTGAAGTTTGCCTCATGTAAGAGGTGATCACGGATGAGGAGGATCTTCGCTGTGCCGGATCGGGGTATCGGCCGGCGAGGATTGGATCAGGCCCGAAAGGATCGACCCAACAGAAGGAGGTACGCCTGATGAGCTTGCAACGCTTTCCACGTCTTTCCCACCTCACTTGGCAGTGGACCGCGGCGGTCGCCGTGCTGGCCTGTCTGTTGGCAGTCCCCCAGGTGATGGCCCAGAATCCCACCGGTGAGCTCACCGGCCGGGTGACCGACGCCGATGGAGCCGCCCTGCCGGGCGTTACCGTCACGGCCACGTCGCCCGCGCTGCAGGGCAATCGCATCGTCGTTTCGGGCGCCAGCGGGGACTACAAGGTCCCACTGTTGTCTCCGGGCACCTACCGGGTGACCTACGAGCTCGACGGATTTTCCACCGTCTCGCGCGAGGTGAAGATCTCCGCAGCGGTGACCACACCTTCCAACGTCCAGATGCAGGTGGGCGCGGTGGAAGAAGAGATCGTCGTCACCGGCCGTCAGGCCACGATCTCGGAGACCGCGACCGGCTCCTCCACCGTCGTCCAGGAGGAGCTCGACACGCTGCCCATCGGCCGCAGCCTCAGCTCGGCGGTGAATCTGGCCGCCGGCGTCTCCGACACGGGACCTGCGGCGGCCCCCTCCATCGCCGGTGCCATGTCGTTCGAAAACCTGTTCCTGATCAACGGCGTGGTAATCAATGAAAACATCCGCGGCTCGGTGCTGCCGCTGTTCATCGAGGACGCCATCGAGGAGACAACGACCTCGATCACCGGCGTCTCGGCCGAGTACGGTCGCTTTACCGGCGGTGTGGTCAACGCGATCACCAAGTCCGGCGGCAACAAGTTCTCGGGATCGTTCCGCACCAGCTTCGTCAACGACGACTGGGAATCCCGCACCTCGCTCTCGCCCGAGCGAGAGGACACGATCAACGAGACCTACGAGGGCACCCTGGGCGGCTACATCCTCAAGGACCACCTGTGGTTCTTCGCCGCCGGCCGCGATCTCGAGACCACCGGCAACGCCACCACCGACGTGACGCTCATCCAGTACCCGACTGGCAATACGGAATCCCGCATCGAAGGCAAGCTCACGGCCTCACCGCACAAGAGCCACTCGATCATCGGCTCGTATCTCAAGATCGACGAGACCACCCAGGGCTCGGACTTCGGCACCATCCTCGATCTGCGGAGCGTCAACGAGAGTCGCGAGGATCCACAGGAGATCCTGTCCTTCAACTACACCGGCATCCTGACCCCGAGCCTGTTCATCGAGGCGCAGTGGTCGGACCGCGAGTTCGTCATCGGCCGCGGCTCCGGGGGCGTGCCGGACCTCATCGAGGGCACTCTGTTCCGCTCGCGCATCGACCCGTTCCGCTGGCACGCGCCGACTTTCTGCGGCACCTGTGAGGACGAGCAGCGCAACAACGACAACCTGCTCGGCAAGGCGTCCTACTTCCTGAGCACGAACACCGCCGGCTCGCACGACATGGTGTTCGGCTACGACACCTTCAACGACGAGCGGTTCGCGATCAATCACCAGACCGGCAGCGACTTCACCTTCTACGCCTCGGACGTGCTGAGAGGCCCTGACAGCTCCGTCTTCGTGGGTGCCAACAACGAGGTGTTCCCGGTCATCGACCCGAACAGCGGACCGTCCCCGTGGGTGCGCTGGTTCGCGGTCTTCAACCTGGATCTCGCCCGGCCCACCGCCTTCAAGACCAACTCGTACTTCGTCAACGACCGCTGGACCTTCAACGACCGGTGGAGCTTCAACCTCGGGTTCCGCTACGACGAGAACGACGGTCGCGACAGCTCCGGAGCCACGGTCGCCAACGACGCCAAGCTCAGCCCGCGCCTGGCGGCGAGCTGGGACGTCCGGGGCGGCGGCGACCTGGTGCTCAACGCCAGCTACGGCACGTACGTCTCCGCCCTCGCCAACGGCGTGGGAGACAACACCTCCAGCGGCGGTGCGATCGGCAGCTTCCGTTGGGACTACGAGGGCCCGCCGATCAATACCGATCCGAGCTGCATCAACAACGGAACTTGCATCAGCAACTCCGAGGCGCTGCAGATCATCTTCGACTGGTACACCTCGCTCGGAGGCGTGTTCGACCTGGATCAGCTCGATCCGAACGCACCGATCAACGCGCTCCTCAACCAGCAGGACATCCCGGGCGCGACCGCGGCGGTCGACGGTACTCTCAAGTCGCCCTCGGCGGACGAGCTGACGGTGGGCATCACCAAGCAACTCGGCACCAAGGGGCTGGTCCGCGCCGATCTCGTGTACCGCGACTGGACGGACTTCTATGCCGCGCGGACGGATCTGTCCACCGGTCAGGTGCAGACGCCCAACGGTCTGGCGGACTTCACCCTGCTGGGCAACTTCGCCAACAACGAGCTGAAGCGCGAGTACATCGGACTCCTGACCAGCTTCCGGTATCGCGTCAACGATCGCCTGACGGTAGCGGGCAACTACACCCTGTCCGAGACCGATGGCAACTTCGACGGCGAGTTCTCCAACACCGGCCCGGTCTCCTCCGGCGTGCTCAACTATCCGGAGTACAAGGAAGCCCGGTGGAACAACCCCACCGGCAACCTCAAGACCGACCAACGCCACAAGCTCCGCGCCTGGGCGATCTACGACATCCTGCGCAGCTCGCGGCACCACCTGTCGGTGAGCTGGCTGGAGAACTTCTTCTCCGGACAACCGTACTCGGCGAACGCCGGCATCGACTCGCGGCCCTTTGTGCCCAACCCGGGCTACGAGACGCCGACCAGCGACGTCCTGTACTACTTCACCGCCCGCGACGCCTTCCGCACCGATGATGTGCACCGGTCGGACGTGTCGCTGCGCTACGCGTTCAACTTCGGAGGCGCGAACCGCAACTTCGAGGTGTTCATCGAGCCGGAGGTGCTCAACATCTTCAACGAGGAGGCGGTGATCGATCCCCGCGGCCTCGACGACGACGAGGCCATCGTGCTGCTGGAGGACTTCAACCCGTTCACCGAGCAACCGGTCGAAGGAGTCAACTGGCGCAAGGCCAGCGACTTCGGCGAAGCGGCGAACGAGTTCGACTTCCAGTCGCCGCGGACCTACCGGTTCTCGGTAGGCTTCCGGTTCTAGACACCGGACCCGACCGTCGAACCCGAAAGTCGAAGGTGGTTCCGAGCCCCGGCCTCCCCGGCCGGGGCTTTTCCTTGCCCGGGAGCCGGCGCGCTGGAACGAAGCCCCTCCTCCTGGCCACACGTTTTCTTGGCCCACGCTTTGCATCGGCCCCCGGACCGTCCAATCCCCTGAAGACGGCTCCAAGGATCTGGAACCGTTTCGACCGACAGCCGGGCGCTCCAAACCCCCTCTCCTCGGGCCCCAAGCCCTGAAAGCTCGGCCCTTTCCCCTACATCTGTAGGCCCCGTATCCACCTCCGTACGGGTCCACTCGAGACGGTCTGGCGGTTGCACCTCCTCTCCGGCACCCGGCGGCCGGCAAACCTCCCTTGCCGTGCGATGCCCAGCCTTCTAGACCGTGTTCCAGGAAAGGCCGGCCGGAGCCCGGGGATGTGACATCGAACATCTGACGTCGCAGTTGAGAGAGGTACCCAAAGGAGGTACACATGAATCGCCGAAGCGCCTCTGTCGCATCCGTAGCATCTGTCGCATCCGTAGCATCTGTCGCTCCTGCTGCACCTGCTGCAACCCTCCCCTTCCGGAGCCTCTTGTGTGGGCTCCTGATCCTGGCGGCCGCCCTGTTGCTCACCGTCGGCCCGGCCTGGGCGCAGGACCTGACCAGCGAGGTCACCGGCCGGGTCACCGACCCCGACGGTGCCGGTCTCCCGGGGGTCACCGTCACCGCCACCTCGGAGGCCCTGCAGGGCAACCGGGTCGCGGTCACCCAGATCACCGGCAGCTACAAGCTGCCCTTCCTGGCCCCCGGCACCTATCGCGTCACCTACGAGCTCGACGGCTTCTCCACCGTCGTGCGGGAGGTCAAGGTCTCCGCGGCGCAGGTGACGCCGTCCAACGTGTCGCTCCAACTGGGCACCGTGTCGGAGGAGATCGTCGTCACCGGCCAGCAGGCCGAGATCTCCGAGACCCACACCGGCGCCTCCACCGTGGTACAGGACGAGGTCGAGCAGCTCCCGGTACGCCGCACCCTCGAAGAAGCCGTGCAATTGGCCCCGGGCGTCTTCGCCACCGGCCCCGGCAGCACCGAGGACAACCCGCGCCTCACCATCTCCGGCGCCATGTCGTTCGAGAACCTGTTCACGGTCAACGGCGTGGTGGTCAACGAGAACCTCCGCGGCCAGCCGCTGGATCTGTTCATCGAGGACGCCATCGAAGAGACCACCACCGCCACCTCGGGCGTCTCCGCGGAATTCGGACGCTTCACCGGCGGCGTGGTCAACGCCATCACCAAGTCCGGTGGCAACCGGTTCTCCGGCTCGCTGCGGGTGAATTTCGACAACGAGGGTTGGGAAGGGAAGACCCCACTCACCACCGACCAGGCGGACGTCACCAACGAGACCTACGAGGGCACCCTCGGGGGTTACCTGCTCAAGGACCGCCTGTGGTTCTTCCTCTCCGGCCGCGACCGCGAGACCAACGAGGTCGATCAGCTCGCGCTGACCAACGTGCCGTTCGACACCAGCCGCGAGCAGACCCGGACCGAGGGCAAGCTGACCCTGACGCCGCAGAAGAGCCACACCCTCCAGGGCGCCTACCTGGAGATCGACGACATCCAGACCGGCGACACCTTCCTGACGGTGATCGACGTCAACGGCATCACCAACCGCGAGGATCCGCAGGAGATCCTGTCCGCCAACTACACGGGCATCCTGTCGCCCAGCCTCTTTATCGAGGCGCAGTACTCGGACCGCGACTTCGCCATCGCCAAGGGCTCCGGCGGCGTGCCGGACCTGATCGAAGGCACGATGCTCCGCACCCGCAACCAGCCCTATCGCTTCCACGCTCCGACGTTCTGCGGCTTCTGCGAGGACGAGACCCGGAACAACGAGAACCGCCTGGTCAAGGGCTCCTACTTCCTCAACAGCGAGGCGGCCGGCACCCACGATCTGGTGTTCGGCTACGACACCTTCGACGATCAGCGTTTCTCGATCAACCACCAGACCGGCAGCGACTTCACCTTCTACACCACCGACATCCTGATCGGACCGAGCAACGAGGTCTTCCCGGTGATCGATCCGACCGGGCCGGTCACGCCGTGGATCCGCTGGTTCGCCATCTTCAACGAGGATCTGGCGCGACCGACGAAATTCACCACCGACTCGTACTTCGTCAACGACCGCTGGCAGCTCAACGACCGCTGGAGCTTCAACGTCGGTCTGCGCTACGACGGGAACGACGGCCAGGACAGCGTCGGAACCACCGTCGCCGGCGACAGCAAGATCAGTCCGCGGCTGGGTGCCTCCTGGGACGTCCTGGGCACCGGCGACCTGGTGCTCAACGCCAGCTACGGCACCTACGTGGCGGCCATCGCCAACAGCGTGGCGGACAGCACCTCCAGCGGCGGTGCCGTCGGCGACTTCCGCTGGGACTACAACGGTCCGGGGATCAACCTCGATCCGGGCTGCGTCGCCAGCGGCACCTGTCTGACGTCCTCCCAGGCGCTGCAGATCATCTTCGACTGGTACACCGGGCTGGGCGGCGCGCTGGAGCTGGCGAACCTGGATCCCAACGCACCGATCAACGTCCTGCTCAACCAGCAGAGCATCCCCGGTGCCACGGCGGCGGTCGACGGCAGCCTCCAATCGCCCTCGGTCGACGAGCTCAGCCTCGGGGTCACCAAACAACTGGGGACCCGGGGGCTGGTCCGTGCCGACCTGGTGTACCGCGACTGGACGGACTTCTACGCCGAACGCACCGATCTCGCCACCGGCCAGGTCGACACCCCCAACGGACCGGCGGACTTCACGCTGGTCGGCAACTTCGCCAACCCGTTCCTCAGCCGGGAGTACACGGGTCTCCACACCCAATTCCGCTACCGGCTCAACGACCGGCTCACCGTAGCCGGCAACTACACCCTGTCCAAGACGGAGGGGAATTTCGACGGCGAGAACGCCGGCAGCGGGCCGATCACCTCCGGCTTCCTCAACTATCCGCAGTACAAGGAGGCGAGCTGGAACATCCCGGACGGCAACCTCAAGACCGACCAGCGGCACAAGGTGCGGTTGTGGGCGATCTACGACGTCTTCCGTACCGACCGCAACCGGTTGAGCGTGTCGCTGCTCCAGAGCTTCTTCTCGGGGCAGCCCTACGGCGCCAACGCCGGCATCGACCCGCGCGCCTTGGTCGACAATCCGGGCTTCGTCAGCCCGCCCAGCAACGTGCTGTACCACTTCACCGATCGGGACGAATTCAGGACCGACGACGTGACCCGTACGGATCTGTCGTTCAACTACTCGTTCCTGATCCCGGCCGCCGGCCGCGAGCTGGAGATCTTCTTCCAGCCCGAGGTCACCAACCTGTTCGACGAACAAGCCGTCATCGACCCCTTCGGCCGCGACGACGACGAAGGGATCAACGTCCTCCAGGCGTTCGATCCCTTCACCGAGGTGCCGATCGAGGGAGTCCACTGGGAGCGCAGCAGCAACTTCGGCCAGGCGCTCAACGAGGACGACTTCCAGGACCCGCGGACGTTCCGGTTCTCCGTGGGCTTCCGGTTCTAGGCAGCGTCGCCAGAACCTCCATCTTCATCGCGTGACTCTGCCCCCCCGGCTTCGGCCGGGGGTCTTTTTCTTGCCGAGCGCTCGCGCTGCTCCAGAATCTTTCCGCTGGATCCACCAGGCCAACGCCGTGCCACAGACGATCGCCAGCAGGTGCAAAGCCATCCGTCGGTGGCTCTCCGGGCGGGAATCTGCCTGCTTGCTCGTGTCCAGCCAGGGTATGAGTCCCTTGAGGATTTCCACGATGCGCTCCACTCCGACCCCTGTCGGAGCCTCTCGCCCGCGGGTCGGGACCTCGCCAGAGGGTAGAATGGGCTCCATCCAGCCCAGGAGATGCGATCAAGGAGACTGCCGTGAGCCCAGCGCCGACCACCCCTCCCTCCGGTCCCCCGACCGACCCGTCCCCCGGCAAGGAGTTCGTCATCCGGCTCCGCGGCGAGCTCGACGCGCTGTTCGAGCAGCTCGGTGAGCAGGAAACGCTGGAGTCCGAATCCGACGGCAACGTCGACGTGGTGAGCCTGCTCAAGCTGGCTCTGAGCAGCGAGATGGAAGCCAGCGAGATCGCCGCCCTGTGGATGCCCTCGACCCCGGAGATCGACGCCAAGCGCATGCTCGCCCGTCAGTGCGACGACGAGATGAAGCACTACGAGCTGATCTCCCAGCGCCTCGCGGAGCTGGGCGAGGACGTCTCGGGCTTCAACCCCGTCGCCGACGGCTACAGCCCCATGTACCACTATCTCCGGCCGCTGCGGGCGACAGTGGAGCGCATCGCCGCCGGTCCCTTCACCAGCGAGGCCATCGCCGAGATCCGCAACGCGCAGTTCATCGCTTTCTGCCGCTCGGTGGGCGACGAGGACACCGCCCTGCTGTATGAAGAGGTGATCCAGCCGGAGGAGATCCACCACCATCACCTGGCGGCGCGGCTGCTGGAACGGTATTGTGATACGCCGGAGCGCCAGGAGGCGGCGCGGACGGCCATGCACAACGCCCTCGCCATCGCCGACGAGCTGCGCACCCTCAAGCAGAAGTCCACCGGGCTGACGAGCATCCCGGTTTCTTGAACACACACCTCGAGCACTTCTGAAGCACTTCGAATCATGACGGACATAGCCACGATTGCGGTCCTCGGAGCGGGGACTATGGGGAGGGGCATCGCCCACGTCGCCGCCCTCGGCGGCTACTCCACCCGACTCTTCGACGTCGACGCTCAGGCCTTGCAGAAGGCCCACGCGATTGTCGACAAAAACCTCGCCAAGGGCGTCGAGCTGGGCAAGATCGACGCCGTGGCGGCCGAGCGCGCCAGCTCGGGCCTCCAGCTCCACGACACCCTGGTGGGCGCGGTCGCCGACGCCGACCTGGTGATCGAGGCGGTGCCCGAGTCGATGCCGCTCAAGATCGAGACCTTCGAGCAGGTGGCCCGCCACGCACCGGCGCACGCGCTCTTCGCCTCCAACACCTCGGCGCTGTCGATCACCGAGATGGCCGCCGCCTCCGGCCGGCCAGAGCGCTTCGCCGGCATGCACTTCTTCAATCCGGTGCACATCATGCGGCTGATCGAGCTGGTGCGCGGGCTGGAGACCACCGAAGAGACCCTCGCCACCCTCACCGAGGTGGCCGAGCGGATGGGCAAGGAGGTGGTCACCGTCCGCGAGTCGCCGGGCCTCGTCACCTCCCGGATCAACGCGCTGATCGGCAACGAAGCGTTTCGCATGCTGGAGCAGGGGGTGGCCTCCGCGCAGGATATCGACGCCGCGCTCAAGCTGGGCCTCAACCACCCCATGGGGCCGTTCGAGATGGTGGACCTGGTGGGTCTCGACGTGCGGCTGTCGATCCTCGAGTTCCTGCACTCCTCGCTCGGTGAGGCGTACCGTCCGAGCAACCTGATGATCCAGTACGTGCGCGCCGGCCGGTTGGGGCGCAAGGTGGGCCGCGGCGTCTACGAGTACGACGAGGACGGCAAGAGGAAGGACCCATGAGCCGCACGTCTACACCTCCATCGAGACCCCACGAGCCCACCGGCCACGACCTCACCAGCCACGACCTCACGGACAGGGTGGCCCTGGTCACCGGCGGCAGCGCCGGGCTGGGCGAGGCGGCGGCCCTGGCGCTGGCCAAAAAAGGTGCCCGGGTGGCGATCTCCAGCCGCAGCGCCGAGCGTCTGGACGCTGCGCAAAAGGACATTCGGGCGGCGGCGCCCGGCGCCGAGGTGATCACCCATCCCGCGGACGTGGCGAAGCTCGAGGACCTGGAGAACCTGGTCGCCGAGGTGACCCGGCGTCTCGGCCCGATCGACATCCTGGTGCCCAACGGAGGCGGTCCGCCCGCCAAGCCGGCGCTGGAGCTGACGGAAGAGGACTGGCAGCGGGCGTGGCCGCTGGTGTTTCTGTTCGTGCCGCGGCTGTGCCGTCTGGTCCTGCCCTCGATGCGCGAGCGCGGCTGGGGCCGCATCGTGGCGATCAACTCGGTGTCGTCGCGGCAGCCGATCCCCAACCTGGCGTTGTCGAGCTCGCTGAGGCCGGGTTTGCTCGGGTATCTCAAGACCCTGTCGCGGGAGGTGGCCCAGGACGGCGTGACGATCAACGCGGTGCTCCCCGGCTATACCCTCACGGATCGTCAGGAGGAGCTGTTGCAGGCGGCGGTCGAGCGCTCCGGCCGCAGCCGGAAGGAGATCCTCGAGGAGCGCAGCGCGGACACGCCGGTGGGCCGCATGGGTCGACCCGACGAGGTGGGAGCGACCATCGCCTTCCTCGCCTCCCCCGCCGCCTCCTTCATCACAGGGCAGGCGGTGACGGTGGATGGGGGGTATGTGAAGGGGTTGATGTAGACTCCGGCGACGCACCCGCACCCCCGCCCGAGGCTGGAATCCTCGGGCTCCATAGCCTCGCCCTGACGGGCTCTCCCCCACCCGGGCTCACCACCGCAAGCGCCGAAGGCGCGTCGTTGACGGCAGCGGTGCCCAGTCCGGAACGCGAGCCGCGCCTTCGCGCCGGTCGATGAGCCTGTATAGGTACCGATCGGAGCGTCCGCGCCACCGACTCACCCACCCTTGAGGACGAGCTCCCTCTTTTCGGCGGCTTCCAGCCTCGCCTCGCACCCGTTGGGGAGGCTCACATCGCGATCCAGGTCGGCCCAGGTCGCGAGTTTTGTGGGCCGACCGCCCTCTGCGCCAGCCCAGGGACCGGCGCGAGCACCCGCCGCGATCTCTGAGCATGCTCAGAGACCACGACGCGTGTCCTCGGCGATTTCCAAGGTGGATGAGAGGCACGCAAGTCGAATTCCGGGCCGGGCAACCTGGAGCTTTCAACGTTCCTATCGCGATCCAAGCCGGCCCAGAATGCGATGGCGACACTCGAATCGTCTTCTTCGCCAGCCAAGGCACCGCCGTGGACACTCGAATCGTGCTCCCTGCCGGCCAAGGCGCCGTCGCGGCCTCGCGAGGCTCCCCTCTCTCCCGGGGGTGCGGGGGGACGGGCTGGGAGAGGCGCTGGGGGTGAGGGCCGACGCTCCGGCAGACGGGAAAGGTGGGATCTCGATCAACCCCCCAACGCCTTCGCCACCAACCCCCGCGCCGCCTCGGGCAAGTCCAGCCCCAGTGCCGCCTGGTGGCCGCGGGGCGACATCTTCCCCCAGGTCTTGCGCAGGATGGTGAGGACCTTCTCTTCGTCGTACTGCGGTGCAAAGTCGGCGAAGTAGCTCTCGAGAAACACCACACAGACGACGTCTTCCAGGGTCTGGGCCTCCGGGTCCGCCTTGAAGCGACGCTTGAGCACCAAGTCCTGGACGCGCTGGATCTCCTCCGGGCCGTAGCCCACCTCGGCGAGGAGCTCGCCCGCCACCTCGGCGTGCATCTTCTTGGCGGCGTTGCGCCAGGCGAGATAGCCGCGGCGGTCGCGGGGAAAGCCCTCTCGGGGGATCGTCCAGCGGCGCAGGTGCTGGCAACGGACGGCGAGACGCAGCTCCTCGGAGGCGTCGGGCTCGATGCGGTCGAGCCAGGCGCTCATCCGGCGCGCATAGACCAGCTCCGCCGGCAGCTCCTCGCCCTCACCCGATTCGCCCTTGACGACCTCTTGCGTGGGGTCCTGGGCGTGGGCGGCGTCGATCCGTTCGAGGGCTCGCACGTAGCGGTCCGGGGCTCGCGAGCTTCTCGACAGGCTCACCCCGACCAGCCCTCCCGCTCCACGGTGGTCGTGATGTGAGCGAGATGATGGCGACCGTGCCAGGCGTAGACGCCCGTGGCCCAACTCAGATTCTGGGCGCCCCACTCGGGGTGCACGAAGCGCTGCGCCCATTGCTCCGGAGTGAGCACCCGCAACAGCGCCACCCACTTCGCGTGCAGGAGGGAAAGCAATCCCAGGCTGGTCTCGACGGGTACGACCTGGACGTCCGGCAGCTCGGCCCATGCCGCCTCGTCGTAGGTCTTGATCGTCGGCTGGTCCTCGGTCAGCGCCCACTTGAAGCGGACGTAGCTGTGGAGATGGCTGTCGGGGACGTGGTGCACCACCTGCCGCAGGGTCCAGCCGCCCGGGCGGTACCGGGTGTCGAGCTGCTCGTCGGTCAGACCCGCCACCACCTTCTGCATCTGCTGCGGGAGCGCCTCGATCTCGTCGATCCAGCGAGCGAGGAGATCGTCGGCGACCGGGCCGCGGTGGGAGAACCGACCGATGGGGTACCGGAGGTCGATGGTGTCCGCAGGTTGGCTCATACCTGAGACTCTACTGAGAGACTCCGTGGGCTTCAAGCAGAGGGACACTCGAGCGGAAGACCGAGGGCTCGCAAGGCTCTAAGACCTCTGCTCGGGCTCCGGCACCTCCGGCTCCATCGGCGGTGGAGGCTCCATGCCGAGCTGCCAGAACAGGAAGGTGAAGCCGTCGGTCATGTCCTGGATCTGCTCGCTCACCGGGCGGCCGCCGGAGTGGCCGGCCTTGGTGTGGTAGCGCAGCATCACCGGCTCGTCGCCCCCCGCCTTCGCCTGCACCAGCGCCGTCATCTTGCGGGCGTGGAGCGGCGCCACCCGGGTGTCGCCATCGCCGCTGATGAACAGCGTCGCCGGATAGTCGGTGCCCTCCTCGACGTTGTGGTACGGCGAGTAGGCGAGCAGAGCCTTGAATTGCTCCGGGTCCTCCGAAGACCCGTACTCCGGCACCCAGAACTGGGCCACCATGAACTGGTGGTAGCGCACCATGTCGAGCAGCGGCACCGCGCACACCACCGCCTCGAAGAGATCCGGCCGCTGGGTCATGGCGGCGCCCACCAGCAATCCGCCGTTGCTGCCGCCCTGGATCGCCAGCTTGTGCGGATTGGTGTATCCCTGGTCCACCAGCCACTCCGCCGCGGCGATGAAGTCGTCGAAGACGTTCTGCTTGTTCTCCTTCATCCCCGCCTCGTGCCACTCCTCGCCGTACTCGCCGCCGCCGCGCAGATTGGCGACGGCATAGATCCCACCGCTCTCCACCCACAGCGCGACCCGCTCGGAGAACCGGGGCGTCAGGCTGATATTGAAGCCGCCGTAGCCGGTGAGCAGCGTGGGATGGTCACCGGTTTTCTCCAACCCCTTGCGATGGACCAGGAACATCGGGATCCGGGTACCGTCCTTGGACTCGTAGAAGACCTGCTGCACCTCGTAGCTGTCCACGTCCACCGGGATCTCGACCCGGTCCCAGATCTCGCGTTCACCGCTGGCGATGTCGTAGCGGTAGACGGTGGTGGGGATGTGGAAGGAGGTGAAGACGAAGAACGCCTCGTCGCGGTCCCACTGCCCACCCACGTTGCTCACGGTTCCGAGGGTGTCGAACTGGATCGTCTCCAGCTCCTTCCCGGTCTTGGGATCGAAGGACACCACCCGGCTCTTGACGTCCTGGAGGTAGTTGACGAAGAGACGGCCGCCGGCTGTGCTCACCGAGCTGATCACCGCATCGTCCTGCTCGGGTACCAGCTCGCGCCAGCTCTCGCGAGCGGGATTCTCGACGTCGATGGCGAGGACCCGCCCGTTGGGCGCCTCCCAGTTGCTCTGCAAGAGGAGCTGGTCCCCGGCCACGCCACCAAAGAAGCGGGCGTCGAGATCGTCGACCACCGGCACGATCGGGCCGCCGTGGGCGAAGTCCTGGAGGTGCACCTCCGAGCGATCACCCGAGGCGCCGTAGGCGACGTTGTAGGCGACCCAGCGACCGTCCTCGGACAGCGCCGCGAAGATCAGCTTGTCGGACCCGTAGCCCTCGCCGAAGAGGTAGCGCTCCTCGCCGTCTTGCGCCAGCGGCCGGTGATAGACGCGGGAGCCCTCCTCACCGTGGCGGGTGTAGATCATGGACTCGCCGTCCGGCAGCAGCGAGACGCCGAAGTACCGGGCCTTGGGGAGTTGCAGCGGCAGCTCTTCCCGGGCGTCGACGTCGAGAAAATGCACCTCGACCTCGTCCTGGCCGCCTTCCCGCACCGCGTAGGCCAGCACCGTGCCGTCCTTGGACACGTCCATCAGGTTGGCGCTCTTGGAGTGGTCCTCGCTCCACGGATGGGGATCGACCAGCACCTGGTCCTCGCCGGCCAGGCCCTCGCGCACGTAGATGACGGATAGATCCTGGTCGGCCTTGCGCTTGGTGAAGAAGTAGCGGTCGCCACGCGCCTGGGGAAAGCTGATCGAGTCGGTCTTGAGCAGACGGGAGACGCGCTCCCGCAAGGCGTCGCGCCAGGGGAGCTGCTCGAGGATGCCGTCGGTGTAAGAGTTCTGCGCCTCGATCCACTGCCGGGTCTCTTGCGCCTCCTGGTCTTCCAGCCAGCGATAGGGATCCGGCACCTCGACCCCGTGGAGGACGTCGACCACGTCCTCGGAGCGGGTCTCCGGCGGTGGCGGCACCTCGACCTTCACCTGCGGGGTCTCGCCGCCCGGCGAGCAGCCCATGGGCAAAAGCAGGCCGGCGGCGAGCAGAGCCGGAAGAGCCGGCAGGAGCGACAGACGCAGGAAGCTCGGGACCGTCGCGGTCCGGTGCTGGGGGCGTCGGGAGGGAAAGAGGTCCATGGGGTGATCTCCGTGGGAGTTGGGGTTCAGAACGGGAGTCCGTCCGGATCTTCGAGAGAGGTCAGGATCCGGCGTCCGAGACTCTGAGACTATCGCGATAGACGGCCATGTCTCCGCAGAGCAAGGACAGCCGCAGGCCGATCCTCACCGCCAGCAGCACCTGCCCCAGGAGGAAGGCGAGGATCACACCGAGCCAGCCCGCGGGACCGGCGGTGGGCGCCACCAGCGCGTAGAGGACGAGCGCCAGCAGCCAGAGGAGGGCCACCGCGGCATAGAGAACGACGAACGGGAGCGGGCGACCGGCAAAAACCTGCACCGCCGAGCCGAGAGTCAGCAGCACCCCGTGCCGGTCTTCGAGCATCACCATGACCTTGGTCAGATCGAAGAGGAGACGGACCAGCATCAGCAGAGCGACCACGCCGGCGGCTCCGACCAGCACCCAGACCAGGACGGTGCGCTCGGAGGTCACGTCGCGGGTCCAGTCCTGCAGGGCGTGGAAGTAGGCGCGGCCGAGGGCGTAGATCGCCAGGTAGACCAGCCCGGAGAAGAACGCCAGCCGCACGAAGCGGAAGAAGAACCGCCCGCAGTTGCCAAAGAAGACCTGCGAGAAGACCTGGCCTTCAAAGCCTTCGGGCCGTGCGAATCGCTGGAGGATGCCGCCGAGGAGGAAGGCCCACAGCAGGGCGAAAATCACCCCCACCGCCACCAGACCCGGGAAGCCGGAGGCCCCGCCCCGCAGCAGCCGTCCGGTCCACCAGGCTTCGAGATTGTCGAGAAACGCCCCGACCCCCACCACCGAGGGGTCGAAGGTGGACTCGATCCCTCGGGCCGCGTCCTCGAGCTCGCTGTGCCAGCCGGTGTCGAAGCCCGTTTCGAGGCTCTGCGCCACCAGGCTGTGGCCGGTCGAGTCGTGGATCGACGCCCCCAGCACCACCGCCAGGGGCAGCGCCACGACGACGTTGATCGCCCACAGGATGAGAATCAATCGGGACTGCCCGAAAGCACGCCCGAGACCGGATCGAATCGCCGAGATCGCGTTCATCTCTCCCTCCCTCTCAGACGAAGAACGTAAAGGTCTGGAGCATGTCCTGGAACCAGATCATCCACTTGGACGCCCACTTGGTGGCGCCCAACGCGGACGCCGGCACGCGCAGGCGGCTGTTGTTGGTGACGTCGATGTCGAGCAGCAGCACACGCTCCGGATCCACCACCGCGTGGCGGAGTCGCGAGGGACCCTGGTGGGTGAACAGCTTCCAGGTGCTCTCGCCGTTCCAGTGGCGGCGGATCTCTGTGCCGTCCTCGAACACCAGCAACACGTCGACCGGGAACACGCCGTCCTGGAGTCGCTGGACCAACACCTCGGTGCGATAGCTCCGGCCGCCGTTCCCCTGGCCTCTCCCTTCCCCGTCCTCGCTGTCCTCTTCGTCCTCCCCGTCCTGGTCGCCTTCCCCGCCCTCGCGATAGACCAACTCGCCACCGAGCCCGGCGTCGGAGCCGTCGGCCTCGACCCAACCTTCCAGCCTTACCGGTCTGGAGCGCACCTCGGTCACCGCATAGTCAAACACGGCGTTGTCGCGGTAGACCTGGTCGAAGAACCAATCCAGACGCCGGCCGGTGCGGGCCTCGGCCACCCGGTTGGCGATGGCGAAGAAGTCCTCCGGCTCCGGGTGGCGAAAGCGGTAGGTCTCGAAGAAGGTCGACAGGATCTCCTGCAGCACCTCCCACCCCAGGTGCCTCTCCAGGGTGTGGAGCCAGAGCGAGGTCTTGGCGTAGGTGATGTTCGACGCCGAGCCCGGGAAGTAGCGCCAGGTGGGCGTGGCGGGCACGTCCGCCCGGGCGTCGCCGCGATAGCGGTTGAGACGGTTGCCAAAGACGTCGCGGTTGAAGGTGACGTCCGGCACCAGGCGGGCGAAAAAGCCGCCCCAGCGGGTCCCGGGGGGATCGAGGTAGCGCACCTCCAGCTCGCGCTCGCCAAAGACCTCCTCGTAGGTGCGGGCGGTGGAAAAGGTGTTGAGACCCTCGTCGATCCAGGCGTTCTCGAATTCGTTGTTGCCCACCAGCGCGTACCAGAACTGGTGCCCCGCCTCGTGGATCGTGACGCCCTCCGGCGAGCCACCGCCGAAGGGGTTGAACAGCCGGGTGCCGCAGGTGAACAGGGTCGGGTACTCCATGCCCCCGGTGCCGCTGCCCCAGGCCGGATCGATGAAGGTCAGGTGGTCGTAGGGGTAGGGGCCGTACCAGGTGCCGTAGTGGCGGAGCGCGGCAAAGGCGGCGGCGAAGTGCCGATCCACCTGCGCCTCGTGCTCCGGCTGGTAGAGCAAGCGGACGTCGACGCGCGGCAGACCGGGCTCGTCGAACGCCCGCTCGGCGATCCGGAAGTCGGGGCTCGCGGTCCAGGCGAAGCCGTGGACGTCGTTCTGGGTGAAGCGCAGCGTCTTGGTGCCGGAGCCGTCGGCGGCGTCTCCCCCGGCAGCGTCCCCGTCACCGCCGGCTCCCGGGCCGGCGTCGCCCTCACGCAGGTTGCCGCTGGCGCCGACCGCGTAGTCCGCGGGGACGGTGATACGGACGTCGTAGCTGCCGTAATCGGAGAAGAACTCGGTGTTGGAGTGGAACTGGGGCGTGGCCCACCCGGCCGGCCCTTCGAACACCCCCAGCTTGGGAAACCAGTGGGCGACGAAGACATAGTCGCCGCGGAAGCCGGTGCGGGCGAAGGTGCGGGGGATCTTGGCGCGCCAGTCCATTTCCACCTGCACGGTCTCGCCGGGCGCCACGGGAGCGGGGAGGGACACCACCATCACGGTGCGATCGTCGGGGTTGCCGTCGTCCGGGGCGTCGTAGCGTACCCGCGGGCCGAGGTCGGTGCCGTCGATGCCGGGCCCACCGCTGCCGGAGTGGGAGACGAGACGCACGGAATCGACCTGTTGCCAGCCCCAGCCGTCCTTCTCGGCACGCCGGGCGCCCCGCCGGCCGCTCCAGGCGCGCTCCCGCAGCCAGGTGGACCCGCTGTTGCGCCAGGCGTTCCAGTAGAGATGGAAGGTGAGCTCCGCGGTGGGGGTGTCCTGGATGTTGGTCCAGGTGAGCACCTGCGAGCCCTCGAGGGTCTTGGTCTCGGGGTCGAGCGTCACCTCGATGTCGTAATTCGCGTTGCGGGGGGAGACTTCGAGCGGGGGGGGCAGCGAGGGTAGCTCGGTGCCCGTCGGGGCGACCGACGGCGGCTCCATCTCTCCCTCCTCAGCGCCGGTGTCCTCTCCCGTTTCCAGCGCGGTGGGATCGGAGAGCGGGGATTGGGCCAGAGTCGGGAGGAAGGCGAGAGTGGCGACGATCGCGACCAGGATCGACAGTCCGGGGAGCAGGAACAAGACATGGCGACGCCCGGGGAGGGTCACCGGAAACATGGGCATCCTCCTTCAGGACCCCGGGCCGGAGCCGGGGCGATGGCTGGAAGGTTCGGAACGCAAGGCTGGGGCAGTATACAGAACTGGCAAAATCCTCAGATTCCCATGACTCCGACCCTCATCCACCACCCTGCTGTTGCTGGCGACGGATGCGCTCGAGCCGCTGGAAAAGCTGCTGCTTGCGCTCCTGGATCTCCCGCCGGCGCTGCTCCAACACCTCGTCGTAGTCCACCAGCTTGCCACCCTGCACCACGTAGACCCGCGGGAACTTGCCGACGTCTCCCTGCTGATTGAAGGTGATCGCGCCGGTGACCCCCTGGTAGTCCCCCAGGCTTCGCACTCCCTTCCACAGCTCGCTGGGCACGCCGCTCTCCTCCAGCGACGCCTGCGCCATCACCTGCATCGCGTCGTAGCCGTGGGCGGCGAACAGCCCCGGGGTCTCGTCGTACTTCGCGCGGTACGCCTCGACGAACTCCTGGATGTGGGGCTCCTCGCTGTCCGGATTGAACACCGTCTGCGCCAGGATCACCCCCTCGGCGAGCTCCCCCGCCTCGGCGATGATGTCCGGCGTGGCGAAGGCCGAGGTGGTCAGCACCTTGCCCTTGAAGCCCCCCCGGTCGAGGGCTTCGAGGAACCGCTTCACCGGCTCCGCGAAGTCGGCGATGTAGACCGCCTGGGGCGACACCTCCATCACCTGCCGCACCTCCTCGGAGAAGTCCTGCTGCCCGTCCGAATAGACCAGCTCGCCGAGGATCTCGCCGTCGTAGCGCTCGAACTCGTTGGTGAACACCCGGCTGATGCCGCGGGCGAACGGGGTGTTGACGCTCACCACCACGACGTTCTTGAGATCGATGTTGAGCGCCGTCCAGCTCGCGAGCTGAGTGCCTTCCCGAAAATCGGAGGGGTAGATGCGGTAGAAGTACCGCGTGGCCTTCTGCTCGGTGATGTCCGGGCTCGACGCCGACGGCGAGAGCAGCACCCTCTGCTCCTGATCGGCGACGTCGATCATGGCCAGGGCCTCGGCGCTGGTGACGCCGCCGATCACGCCGAGAATGTTGCGCTCGAAGATCAACCGTTGGAACGCCTCCACGGCCTTCGCCGGCTGGCTTTCGTCGTCTTCCACCCAGAGCTCGACCCGGTGGGGGAACTCGCCGTTCTCGTACTCCGCCAGAAGCTCCTCGTGGGCCAGCTCGATCCCCTTGCGGATCGGCTCGCCGTAGATCGCCCACTCACCGCTCAAGGGCAGCACCGCACCGATGCGCGCAGCCCTCTCCTCCGAGCAGGATCCGGCGAAGACCCCAGCGAACAGCAGAAGGACGATCAGGACTCTCGCGCTTCGCAGCATGGCGACCACCTTTCGGTCTCGGAAGACCCGGCTCTCCCTGGAATCTTTCACAAGCTCACACCCCTCATCCTCCGCCACGACGATCTCCAGCGTGGTTCTCGCGATGGCCCATCTTACCCTCTTGGACCCTGCCATCCCGAGATGGTTCCGCAGTCGACATCTTCCTCGCGATGAGGAAGAATCTCAGGTCGCTGCCCGAAGCCCTCGGCTCCCATGTGCTTGGAGGTCATTGTATGTTCCAGTCGACTCCCCTCGCGCCCCCAGACGCCATCTTCGGCCTGCTGGACGTCTTTCAGCGGGACTCCCGGCCGGACAAGATCAATCTGAGCGCCGGGGTCTATACCGACGCCCACGGCGGCACCCCGGTGCTGCAGGCGGTCAAGGCCGCCGAACGGCGGCTGGTGGAGCTCGAGACCACCAAGACCTACCTCCCCATCACCGGGTTGCCGAGCTTTACCGAGAGGGTCCCTCGGCTGGTGCTGGGCGAGGATCATCCGGCCTTGACCGAAGATCGCCTCGCCGTCGCGCAGACCCCGGGGGGCACCGGCGCGCTGCGAGCCTTCGGCGAAGTGTTGCGGGAGCTGCGGCCCGACACCCGGGTCTGGATCAGCGATCCGACGTGGGCCAACCACGTCCAGGTGTTCGGCGCGGTGGGCTTGCCAACCGAGAGCTACCCCTACTACGACGCGGAGGGCCGCGGGCTGGCGTTCGACGCGTTGCTCGAGGCGCTAGGCCGGGTCGAGCCGGGAGACGTGGTGCTGTTCCACGCCGTGTGCCACAACCCCACCGGCGTGGACCCGACGCCGGAGCAGTGGCGGGAGATCGCGGGGCTGCTGGCCGAGCGGGAGGCGCTGCCACTGCTCGACTTCGCCTACCAGGGCTTCGCCGAGGGCGTGGAGGAAGATGCCGCGACGGCCCGGTTTCTCGCCCGCGAGCTTCCCGAGGCGGTGGTGTGCAGCAGCTTCTCGAAGACCTTCGGGCTCTACCGGGAGCGGGTGGGGGCGCTGATGGTCACCGCCGAGACGCCGGGCTCCGCCAGGGCCTTGGCCAGCCATCTCAAGAAGGTGATCCGCGCTTGCTGGTCGAACCCTCCCGCCCACGGCGGCCAGGTGGTGGCCGAGGTGCTGGGCGACGAGGAGCTGAGCCGGAGATGGCGGACCGAGCTGCACGGCATGCGCGAGCGTATCGCCGACATGCGGGTCCGTCTGTCCGAGGGCCTGGACGCCCATGGAGTCCGGCTCTCCGCGGAGGGCAACGGCTTTCTCGCCACCCAGCGCGGCATGTTCTCCTTCACCGGGCTCTCCCGTGGGCAGGTGGAACGGCTGCGGGAGGTGCACGGCTTGTACCTGGTGGGCTCCGGCCGCATCAACGTGGCCGGGCTCCACGAGGGAAACGTGGATCGCGTGTGCGCCGCGGTGGCCGAGGTGGCCTGACTCCACTTGTGGTCCTCGCGGGGCTCCTTGCGCTAGACTTCCGGTATCCGCTTTGTCTGGTCCGTTCCTGCTTTCGGATGGCTCCGAGGTGGGAGATCCAAGATCCCGATCCGATGCAGCTCGGACGGGCTGTGATGTGGGAGGCTCTCGTGACCGAAGCAACCTCCTCCGTTTCCGAGCAGGTCCAGTCCCGACTCGCACCGTACCTCGGCGACTTCAACGCCAAGATCTGGGTGCAGAAGGTGGCTCAACGGGATCTCGGCCTGGAGCCCGAGGCTCTGGCCCGCTCGCATCTCCCCACGCTCTTGGATGGGCTACGACCCTCGCTCAACACCTTCTTCGGCCGGCAGGCGGCCGGAGACCTCGTCGAGCGAATTCTCCGGGAGGTGGGCTGAGATGCGATTCCGTGGGCTGGCGCTGTACCCGATCCTGTACGCCGTGGCTTTCGTGGTGGCGGCCCTGTGGCTCGCCGATAGCGAAGCCCTGCGACCTTTCCTCCGCAGCCAGTTGCTGCTGCTCCGCGTCCTCGCCATCGCCGGCTGTCTGGCGGCGGTCTTCGCGTTCGAGAAGGGGGACCACCTGCGCCGCGCCTGGTCGTGGCTCGCCGTGGCCTCGGCCTTCGTCCTGGTCCGCGACGTGCTCCGGCTTCCTCCGTTCAACTTCCCGGGCTCGGCCGAGGGAACGGCCGGCTGGGTCGTCAGCGCGCTCGGAGTGCTGAGCAACGTCGCTCTGCTGGTCGGAGTGATCCAGCTCGCCCGCGCCTGGAAGAAAGCGGATCTACCGATTCCCGGAGGCCCCGGGAGCGGCCTGGTCGTCGGCATCATCGCGGCGCTGCTGGCGCTGGTGGTGGCGGGCCCCGGGGCGATCCGGCAGGGGCAAGCGGTGCTCGGAGGCGACTGGACCGCGTTGACCCTCCTGGCTTCGGCGGTGGTCGACATCCTCTCGCTGTGTCTGCTGGCCCCGCTGCTGTTGACCGCGGTGGCCCTGCGGGGTGGGCTGTTTGCATGGCCGTGGGCGTTGATCACCGCCAGCATCCTGTCGTGGCTCCTCTACGACGCCGCCGCCCACTACGTTCCGACGGGCGGCTTCCCGTTGACCGAGGTGTTTCGCGGTCTGGCCTTGAACTTCCTCTTCGTGGCGGGCTGGACCCAGCGGCTGGCGGTGCAGCAGCTCCGGCGGGGAGCGTGAGCGGAGCCCCCGGCAGGTTGGTCACGGGAGCCGCCAACCTGTAGCATGAGCCTGGAGAAGCGCAAATGCTCACCAGGCTCCAGGTTTCCGGTTTCAAGAACCTCGTCGACGTCGACGTGCGGTTCGGTCCCTTCACGTGCATCGCGGGCGCCAACGGAGTCGGCAAGTCCAACCTCTTCGACGCGATCCAGCTCCTCAGCTTCCTCGCAGATCGGCCCTTGATCGAAGCGGCTCTCGCGGTGCGAGGTGGCAGGACCTCGGGCGTGCAGAGCCTCTTCCACCGAATCGGAGAGGACTGCGCGAGCCTCATCTCTTTCACCGCCGAGATGATCGTCCCTTCACAAGGTGAGGATGACTACGGCCAGGAAGCCAAGGCGACCTCCACGTTCCTGAGATATACCCTGCACCTGGCCTATCGTGAAGATTCCGAGCACGGCTCCCTCGGAACGATCGAGATCGAGAAAGAGGAGCTCGACTACATCACCCAGGGCGACGCTCTAGCCCATCTGCTCTTCGATCATTCCGCGAGTCGCTGGCGCCGGTCCGTGGTCCGGAGCGCGCGACGGACCGGCTCGCCCTTCATCTCCACGGAAGGCGAAGGGGATGAGCGGGTGATCCGGATGCACCAGGATGGAGGCAGCCGGGGAAAGCCTCTCACGTACTCGGCGAATCGATTGCCTCGCACGGTCCTCTCCGGCTCCAATGCCGCGGAGAGCCCCACGGCCCTGCTGGCCCGGCGCGAGATGCAGTCCTGGCGGCTCCTTCAGCTCGAGCCTTCGTCGCTGCGCAAGCCGGATCCCTTCACCGCACCGCCCCGCCTGGGACCGGACGGCTCGCATCTCGCGGCCACCCTCTACCGTCTCAACCGCAGGAGCGATGAGGAGAACGGTGGAGAGCCGGTACGGCACAGGGCGATCCCGAGCAACGGCCACGTCTACTCCCAGGTGGCGAATCGTCTGGCGGAGCTGTACGAGGATGTCCACGACCTGTGGGTCGACCGCGACGAGAAACGGGAGCTGCTGACCGTACACGTTCGGACCCGGGACGGCACCGATCACCCTGCCCCCGCTCTGTCGGACGGAAGCCTGCGTTTCCTGGCTCTCGCGGTGCTCGAGATGGACACCGAGGATCGAGGGGTCCTGTGTCTGGAGGAGCCCGAAAACGGAGTTCACCCCGAGCGCCTACCCAAGATGCTCCACCTCCTACAGGACATCACAGTCGAGGTGCAGGAGGAGGTCGATGCCGACAATCCCATGCGGCAGGTGATCGTCAACACCCACTCCCCGGCCGTGGTGCAGCAGGTGCCCGAGGACTGCCTGGTTGTCGCGGTGCCCCACGAGATCGTGCAGAACAACAAACGCTTCAAGGCGGTGGCATTTCAGGCGCTCTCGGACACTTGGCGCCTCAGGGGGGAGAACCCCCCGGACCCAGTCTCCCTCGGCAATCTCTTGGGCTATCTCAACCCGGTCACCCTCGAGAACCTGCGCCTGCAGCAGGAAGGCGGACGGCGGAAACCCACCGTCGCCGAGAGACCCGACGTCCAACCCCTCTTGCCCCTCTCGATTTCTTGATTGATGAGCCAGCTACGCTTCACGCTGCTGTCGGACGGCGGCTCAGAAAGAGCCTTGCTCCCTCTCCTCCGCAGACTCCTGGAGGAGAACCTGCCGACGGTGGCGCTGGAAAGCAACTGGGCGGAGCTCCGACGCCTCCCCACCCCACCCGAGGGTCTCGACCAGCGGATTCGCAAGAGCCTCGCCCTGTATCCGTGCGACCTGCTCTTCGTGCATCGAGATGCGGAGAGGCAGTCTCCCGAAAGGCGGCGGAAGGAGATCCTCTCCGCCCTTCAGCAGATTCCCTCCGAAGAAGGCCCCCCGCCGGTAGCCTGCGTGATCCCCGTACGGATGCAGGAAGCCTGGCTCCTGGTGGACGAGCAGGCCATCCGGAAAGCCGCTGGCAATCCCAACGGCCGAGACGACCTGTCGCTGCCCAGGATCTTGGATCTGGAGGCGAAACCGAATCCCAAGAAGCTCTTGCACGAGGCGCTGCGAACGGCCAGCGGGCTCCGAGGAGTCCGCCGCAAGCGGTTTCCAGTCCATGCGAGAGCGCATCGGGTCAGCGAGCACCTCCGGGATCTCTCGGTCTTGCGGGAGCTTCCAGCTTTCCTACGCCTGGAGGATGAGCTCAAGGCGAGAATTCCTGACCTCCCCATCCGACTCACCACCTCCCGCATCTGAGATACTCCGGAATCCACCTCATCGGATCGGAGGATCTCCCAATGTTTCAGCTCGCTTTCCGGACCCGGCGGGTGCGGGTCCCTGCCGTGCCCAGATACCTGGCCCCGCTCGCACTGCTCCTCTTCCTGTCGGCGTCCCCTGCCGCGCTCGCTCAAGCTTCCGCCGCCGAGACCGCGATCCTTCCGCCCGTGATCCCTTGGGACGGCGCCAGCCGCTCGCTGGTGGTCGCCGACGACGATCCCTGGATCACCCCCGCCGAGCGCACCGGCCTCACCGCCACCCCGAGCTACGACGAGACCGTCGCCTACCTGCGGCGTCTGACGGCGGCAGCGCCGGAGCTGGAGATGATCCCCTTCGGCTCGACCGCCGAGGGCCGCACGCTGTGGCTGGTCATCGCCTCGGCCGACCGCGCCTTCACGCCCGAGGCCCTACGCCGGACGGGCAAGCCGGTGATCCTCGTCCAGGCGGGGATCCACTCCGGGGAGATCGACGGCAAAGACGCCGGCCTCATGCTGCTCCGCGACCTCACCGTCCGGGGCGCGCAGCGCGAGCTGCTCGACCGTGCCTCGCTGCTCTTCATCCCGGTGCTCAACGCCGACGGCCACGAGCGCCGATCGCGCTTCGGCCGCATCAACCAGCGCGGCCCGGTGGCGATGGGCTGGCGGACCAACGGCCGCAACCTCAACCTCAACCGCGACTACGCCAAGGCCGACACCCCTGCGATTCAGGCCCTGCTGCGGCTGCTCGACCGCTGGCCGGTGGATCTCTATCTCGATCTCCACGTCACCGACGGCCTCGATTACCAGTACGACATCACCTGGGGCGCCACCGGCCCCCACGCCTACTCCCCCGCCATCGCCACCTTTCTGCGCCAGGTCCTCGACCCGGCGGTGGCCCAAGACCTCAAAGCCCAGGGGCACATCCCCGGTCCGCTGGTGCTGTCGGAGGAGCCCGAGGACCTGCGGGAGAACGGGCTGATCGACTGGACCGGCAGCCCGCGCTTCTCCAATGTCTACGGTGACGCCCGGCATCTGCCCACGATCCTGGTGGAAAACCACTCGCTCAAGCCCTACGACCAGCGGGTGCTGGGCACCTACGTGCTGCTGGAGAGCGTGCTGCGGCTGATGGGCCGGGAAGGCGAGGCCCTGCGCCAGTCCGTCGACAGGGACCGTGCCCGCCGTCCCGAGCGGGTGACGCTGAGCTGGAAGCTGTCCGAGAAGCCCCTCCGACAGATGACCTTCCTCGGCATCGGACACCGGATCGAGCCCTCCAAGGTGTCCGGCGGCACCAAGGTGGTGTGGACCGGCGAGCCGGTGAGCTTCGAGGTCCCGGTCTTTGGGACGACGGTGCCCGAGGGGACGGTGACGCGGCCGGCGGCGTACTGGATCCCGCCGGACTGGCCCGAGGTGATCGAGCGGCTCGCCCTCCACGGCGTCGAGATGGAGGTTCTGACCGAGCCCCGCGAGCTGGAGGTCGAGATGTACCGTCTCGAAGACGTCGAGCTGGCGGACCGGCCCTTCGAGGGTCACGTCCGGGTCGGCGCACGACCGGTCCCCGAGCGTCGCCGGGAACGCTTTCCGGCCGGCTCGGTGCGGATCTCCACCGACCAGCCCCGCGGCGAGCTGGCGGCGCTGCTGCTGGAGCCCGGCTCGCCGGACTCGTTCTTCCAGTGGGGATTCTTCCTCGAGGTTCTCCAGCGCACCGAGTACGTCGAGGGCTACGTGATGGAACCGATGGCCGAGCGGATGCTGGAAGAGGACCCCGCCCTGCGAGCCGCCTTCGAGAAGAAGCTGGCGGAGGACGAAGCGTTCCGCAGCGACCCCCAGGAGCGTCTCCAGTGGCTCTACCGGCGGACGCCCTTCTTCGACCAGCGCTGGCGACTCTATCCGGTGGCCCGCGAGCCCTGAGCCCGGCCGGCTCCGGGGCCGTCGCGATCCTTCTGCAACCCTCCCCCCCTTGACACCGTATGAACTACCGAGGTAGTACTAATAGGGTAGTCGAGAGCGGGAAGCGAGGGTCCAGCGACAACGAAACGTGCTTCCCGACGTATCAGACGCAGAGCCGGAAAGGACCGGAAAGGAGTCGTCACACCGTGCCCAGGACCGAAGCCACCCACGTCCTCGGAGACCTCCAGCTCGCCATCATGCGGGTCTTGTGGACCCGCGGCGAGGCCGCCGCCGCCGAGGTCCACTCGGCGCTGGAGGAAGACCGGGGGCTCGCCCCCACCACCATCGCTACCATGCTCCGCAAGATGGAGGACAAGGGCGTCGTCGTCCATCGGGCGGAGGGCCGGCGGTTCATCTACCGCCCCACCGTCAGCGAGCCCGAGGTCAAGCGCTCGATGGTGAGCGAGCTGACCTCGATGTTGTTCCGTGGCAACCCGGCGGCGCTGGTCAACCACCTGATCGCCGAGCACGAGATCGACTCCGCCGAGCTGGCCGAGCTGAAAGCCCTGCTGGCAAACACCGAGGAGACCTGAGATGGGAGCCCCGATGATGCAAGCCGCCACCTCCGCCTGGACCGAGCTGGGAGCCGCCTGGCTCCTGACCTACGCTTTGCACTCGACGCTGCTTCTGGGCGGTGCCTGGCTGGCGACGCGCCTCCTGGGCCGCCTGCAGGGCGGACCGCAGCGCACCCTGGCCACCCAGGAAGCGCTGTGGAAGACCGCCCTGCTTGGCGGTCTCGTCACCGCCACGCTCCAGATGGGGCTCGGCTGGCAGCCGACCCTGGGCTCCTGGCAACTCGCCGCGAGCTCCCCGGGCGCGCACCAGAGCAGCTCGACGCCCCACGAAGCGGCCCCCGATCGATTCGCCGTCGCTCCGGGCCCGCACGAGCATGCTTCGCGGTCCCCGGAGGCGGTCGCCCTGCCAACCCCGGCGCCGCAGCCCTCCGGCCTCCGGGTCCCGGGTGCGGACCCGGCGCGGCCGATGCTCGCGACCGCGGAGTCCTCCGAAGCCACGGAGCCGATCGCCGGCGGGGCCACCGGCCAGGAGCCGGCCTCCCCGCTGCCCTCCTGGACCGCCACGGCCACCGGTCTCTGGCTGCTCGGCGCCCTGGCGTTCTTGAGCGCGCTGGCTCTCTCCTACTACAGCTTCTGCCGCCGCATCCGCAACCGCTCGCGGGTGGTGGGAGGCGATCTGCGCCGCCTGTTCGACCGGCTGGAGCCGGAACGGGCGGTGGGCCGCGAGGTGGGGCTGTCGGCCTCGTCCCGGCTCCAGAGCCCGCTGGCCAAGGGGGTCCACCGGCCGGAGGTCTGTCTGCCCGTGCGGGTGCTTTCCGAGCTGTCCGGACAACAGCAGGAGACGTTGCTGGCGCACGAGCTGGGACACCTGGTGCGGCGCGATCCGGCCTGGTTGCTGGTCGCCCGCACGGTCGAGAGCTTGTTCTTCTTCCAGCCTCTCAACCGGCTGGCCCGGCGACGGCTCCAGGAGATTTCCGAGCTGCGGGCCGACGACTGGGCGGTCTCCGCCACCGGCAACCCGCTGGATCTCGCCCGTTGTCTCACCCGGGTGGCGGATTGGAACCTGACCCCAGTGCCGGTGCCGTCGATGGCGGCCAAAGGCTCCGGGCTGACCCAGCGGGTCCACCGTCTGTTGCAGAGCCGCGAGACCGAGGGCGACCGCATGCCGCGAGGTCTGTGGCTCGCCGCCGCCGCGGTGCTCTTGCTGATCGCGCTGACGGCCCCCGGCGTCACCGCGGGCTCCGGAGCCTCCGAGGCCCCGCCACCGCCGCCGCCGCCCGAAGCGCCGGCAGCCCCCGACGCCCCGCCGGCTTCCGAAGCACCGCCGGCTCCCGAAGCACCGCCGGCTCTGGAAGCTCCCTCCCCTGCCCCGGCACCGGCATTGCCGGAGGCTCCTCCTGCGCCCGAGGCGCCTCCGTCCCCCGCCGCCGTTCCCGCTCCGGCACCTCGGCCTTCGTTGCGGCCAGCTCCCACGGCTGAGGCACCGCCGACGGCCCCCCTGCCCCCGGCTCCACCGGTTTCGGGCAGGCCGGGATCCCTTCGGGTGCCCCGGGCCACCCCGACTCCGGAGTCGCCGGCGACGGCACCCTCGCTGCCCCGGCCTCCCCGCGTCGGTCCGGTGCCCCGGGTGCCCTTGGCGCCATCGCCTCCGTCCTCCTCCTCCGCCGTCGGTCTCCGGCCCCGGCCGGCGCACATCGCCCGGCTGGCCGGAGCGCCGCCCACCGGGGAGCCTGGAGAGCCCGGAGAGCGGGTCCGTCGCCGTCGGGGGAGCGAAGACCTGACGGAAGAGCAGCTCGAGGAGCTCGAGACCGAGCTCGCCGAGGTCCTGGAGGAGGCGCTGGAGCCCCTGGGGTGGGCTCATGAGGAGCTTTCAGCGCAGCTCTCCGAGGGGATCGAGGCCGAGCTCGAAGCCCTCAATCAACAGATGGAGGCTCTCGACGAGAGCCTGGAAATCGAGATGGAGACCCTGGACGGGCTCCTCGACGAGGACCTGGGAGATCTCTCGGCGCAGGAGATCCGCGCCCTCAATGCCGAAATCCAGACCCTCAACCAGGCGGTGGCCGTCGAGCTGAAGCCGCACCTGAATCTGGACCTCCGGGTGCAGGTGCCGGAGATGGAGCACCTCGCGCGGATGTCCGCCGAGCAGGCCCGCGAGATCGCCGAGGAGGCCCACCGGCTGGCCGGAAACGGTCTCACCGCAGAGGAAGCGGCGCGGCTGCGCGACGAGGCACGCCGGTTGGCCGAGGAGCTGGAACCCCGCCGCGAGGAGATGCAGCGGGCGATGGAGCAAGCCCGCCGCGCGGCGGAGCAGGCCCGCGAGCAGGCCCAGGGCCAGATGCAGGAGATGCGGCAGCAGCTCCGCGAGCACCAACAGCTCCAGATGGAAGAGCTGCGCGAGAGGCTCGAAGCTCTGCGCCAGGAGCGCCAGGAAGAGCGGCAGCAGCAGCGCGAGGTGGTCCGCCAGCGGCTGGAGAGCCAGCGCGAGCAGCTCGAGGTCCAGCGGCAGGAGCTACGCGAGCGCTTCCGGGGCCGGCAGGACCAGCAGCGCGAGGAGCTGCGGCAGCGGCTGGAGGCTCAGCGCGAGGAGCTGGACCGGCACCGCGAGATGCTGCGCGACCGGTTGCAGCGCGAGAGCGAGGAGCGCCGGTTGCAGATGCAGGAGCACCGCCGCGAGCTCGAGCGTCAGCGGGAGCTGGAGCGCGAACGGGAGCGGGACCGCGAGGAGCCGGCTGAGCCACCCGAAGCACCGGAGTCCGAAGAGGAGCCCGGGGGCGAGCCCGTCGCTGCCTGAGCCCGAGCCTCCCTCCTTCTCGAGAGCCCCCTCCAACCGCACCGCGGTGGGCTTCCACCCGCCGCGGCTGCTATCCTGTGCCGGTTGTCTCAACCGCATCGAGGGAGGCTCATCCGTGGCTCAAGGGAACCTGATCAGCGTTCTGGGATTGCTCACCCTGCTCGGTATCGCCTGGCTTCTTTCCTACCATCGAAGCCGGATTCCGATCCGGACGGTGCTCTGGGGCGTGGGGCTCCAGTTCCTCTTCGCCCTCATCATCCTGCGGGAGGACGCCTGGAGCTTCATCGGCATGGTGGTGTTCGCCGTCCTGCTGTGCACCTACATCCTGATCCGCCCCCCGACCCAGCCCGAGGGGCCCGAACGGGAAGACTCGGAGGAGCGGGAGAAGGCCGAGATTCCGGACGCCCTGGACTTCGCCCGGTTTCCCTGGGCGCGGCTGGCGGCCGGGCTCGCCGGAGCCGCCGTCGTCGCTTACCTGGTGGCCTGGTGGCTGCCGCTGGCGTTGAGCCCGCTGCTCGTCGCGGCGGTGGCGTTTCTCTTCGTCAACGGCCGCTGGAAGCTGGTACCCAGGGCCCAACCCTGGGTCGGGACCCTGTTGATCGCGGTGGGCACCGCCGCGCTGATCGCCAGCGACACGACCGGGCAACAGATCTTCGAGGTGCTGTCGCAGAAGATCGCGTACTTCCTGTCCCTCTCGGACTACGGCGCCCGCTTCCTGTTCGCCAATCTGATCGAGTCCGAGCATGCGGGTGCCGGGGAGGCCTGGCCGGGATTCGGCTTCCAATTCGCGTTTCGGGTGTTGCCGACCATCATCTTCTTTGGCGGCTTCATGGCGGTGCTCTACTATCTGGGGATCATCCAGAAGGTGATCGTGGCGTTGGCCCGATTCATGCGCTGGACGCTGGGGACCAGCGGCGCCGAGACGCTGTCGTGCAGCGCCAACATCTTCGTCGGCCAGACCGAGGCGCCGCTGCTGATCAAGCCCTTCCTCCAGGGCATGACCCGTTCGGAGCTGCTGACCGTGATGGTGGGCGGGTTCGCCACCATCGCCGGCGGCGTGCTCGCCGCCTACATCGGCATGGGCGTGCCCGCCAACCACCTGATCGCCGCCAGCGTGATGTCCGCCCCCGCGGCGTTGGTGCTGGGCAAGATCCTCTACCCGGAGACCGAGCACTCCGAAACCGCGGGCGATACCGAGCTGCCGGAGATCGACGTCGGCGGCAACGTGATCGAGGCGGCCACCAACGGCATCACCGACGGCTTCAAGCTGGCGCTCAACGTGGGTGCCATGCTGGTCGGCTTTATCGCGCTGATCGCCGTCGTGGACGTCTTCCTGGGCTGGGCGGACGGCTGGATCGACGGCCGCTGGCTGGGAGGCCAGTACGTCGACTACGCCTCCATCCAGACGATGTCGCCCGCCAAGGGCGAGTTCCAGGGCTGGTTCCCCGGATCTCTCCAGACCCTGTTCGGTACCTTGCTGGCACCGCTGGCGTGGCTGATGGGAGTGCCCTGGGCCGACGCCCCGGCGGTAGGAAACCTGCTCGGGGTCAAGCTGTCCCTCAACGAGCTGGTCGCCTTCGGCACCCTCTCGTCCTACATCAAGGCCGGCGTGCTCTCGGATCGGGGGACGGTGATCGCCGTCTACGCGCTGACCGGCTTCGCCAACTTCTCCTCGATCGGTATTCAGATCGGAGGCATCTCGGCCCTGGCTCCGGAGCGGCGCTCGGATCTGGCCAAGGTGGGATTGAAAGCGATGTTCGGCGGCGCCATCGCCTCGTGGACGACGGCGACCATCGCGGGGATCCTGCTCTGACCCGCTCTACTGGTCCTGACTAATCCTGCCAGCGGCGGAAGATGAGCGCGCCGTTGGTGCCGCCAAAGCCAAAGGAGTTGGTGAGGGCATACTCGAGATCGACGTCGCGGGCCACGTGGGGTACGAAGTCGAGATCGCACTCCTCGCCGGGCTCGTCGTGGTTGAGGGTGGGCGGTAGCTTCTGGTGGTGAAGAGCCAACGCCAGGATCCCCGATTCGAGACCGCCGGCGGCGCCCAGCAGATGCCCGGTGGCGGACTTGGTCGAGGACACGGCGACCTTCGTGGCGTGATCGCCGAAGACCCGGTGGATGGCCTTGACCTCCGCCAGGTCGCCCAGCGGCGTCGAGGTGCCGTGGGCGTTGATGTAGCCGATGCTCTCCGGCGGTAGATCGGCGTCGGCCAGCGCGTTGCGCATCACCATCACGGCGCCCTCCCCTTCGGGATGCGGGGCGGAGATGTGGTACGCGTCGGCGCTCATCCCGTAGCCCACCACCTCCGCGTAGATCGGCGCCTGCCGCTGGATCGCCGACCACAGCTCCTCGAGAACCACGATCCCCGCCCCTTCGGCGATGACGAAGCCGTCGCGGTCCTTGTCCCAGGGACGGGACGCCTTCTGCGGCTCGTCGTTGCGGGTCGACAGGGCGCGCATGGAGGAGAACCCCCCCAGGGCCAGGGGAGTGAGCACGGCTTCGGTGCCACCGGCGAACATGGCGTCGGCGTCGCCACGCTGGATCAAGCGGAAGGCGTCTCCGACGGCGTGCAGCCCGGTGGTGCAGGCGGTGCATACCGCCGAGTTGGGACCCCGGGCGCCGTGCCGGATCGAGACCTGCCCCGCCGCCATGTTGACGATGAGACCCGGGATGAAGAACGGCGAGATGCGGCTGGGGCCGCGCTCGAGATACGTGGAGTGCATCCTCTCGATGAGCGGCAACCCACCGATGCCGGAGCCGATGACCACCCCCACGCGATCGCGATTGCCGTCATCGATGGCCAATCCCGAGTCGTCCCGCGCGAACTGGCTGGCGGCCAGCGCGAACTGGATGAAGCGGTCGGTCTTCTTGAGCTCCTTTTGCTCGACATAGTCGAGCGGCTCAAAGCCCGGAACCTCGCCCGCGATGCGGCAGGCGAGCTCGCTGGCATCGAAGTGGGTCACCGGACCGATCCCGCTTCGGCCGGTGACGAGCCCCTCCCAGGTGGCAGTGGTTCCCACCCCCAGAGGGGACACCAAACCGATGCCGGTGACGGCCACACGGCGTGGAGCGATCGCAGTGCTCACGCGGGTTCAGTTCTCGTCGGCGCTGGTCTGATCGATGTATTCGACGGCATGCCGCACGGTGCTGATCTTCTCGGCTTCCTCGTCCGGGATCTCCAACCCGAACTCCTCCTCGAAAGCCATGACCAGCTCGACGATGTCCAGAGAGTCGGCACCCAGATCGTCGGTGAAGCTGGCGTCCAGCGTCACCTCGTCCTCGTCGACTCCGAGCTGCTCCACGATGATGCTCTTGACCTTGCCTTCCGTTGACATCTTGTCTCTCTCCTCCCTCCGGTTGGGATCCGCCCCGGTTTCTAGCACAAAGGCGCCGGGGAGTCCAAGCTTCGGGGCTGTTTGCGTGCGCTATTCAATCGGGCTTCGAGTCAGGGCCGGGCTCAGGATCGGATTCGAGGATCGGTTGCACAGCCATCGGATGCACAGCCATCAGATGTACAGACCGCCGGAAACGTTGATCGTCTCGCCGGTGATGTAGCCGCCTTCCTCACTGGCCAGAAACAGCACCGTCCAGGCGACGTCGTCGACGGTCCCCAGACGCTTGAGAGCGATCTGGTCGACCAGGGCCTTGCGGCTGTCCTCGCTCAGGCCCTCGGTCATGGCGGTGACGATGTAGCCGGGAGCCACCGCGTTGACGGTGATGCTGCGGCTGCCGAGCTCGCGCGCCACGGACTTGGTGAATCCCACCAGCCCCGCCTTGGACGCCGCGTAGTTGGCCTGCCCCGCGTTGCCCATCAGCCCCACCACCGAGGTCATGTTGATCACCCGACCCCACCGTTTGCGCATCATCCCACGCAGCAGGGCCTTGGTCATCGTGAAAGCGCCGGTGAGGTTGACGGTGAGCACCCGCTGCCAGTCCTCCAGGCTCATCCGCGCCAGGAGGTTGTCGGCGGTGATGCCGGCGTTGTTGACCAGGATGTCGATGCCGTCGACGTCCTCGGGGATCTCTCCGAGGGCGTCGACCACGCTCTCCGGCTCGGCCAGATCGAGGGCGAGGGTGAACGCGGTGCCGCCGTCGGCGCGGATCTCCTCCGCCAGCGCCTTGAGCTTGTCGACGCTGCGGGCCGCCAGCCCCACCCGGGCTCCCTGGGCGGCCAGCCGCCGCGCAACGGCCTCTCCGATCCCCTGTGAGGCCCCGGTCACCAGGGCGGTTCGGTCGTCCAGTCGAAACATGTCGTGTCTCCTCCGTCTCGGGGTTTCGGGGTCTCGGGGTCTCGGGTCACGTTCCGTCGTCGAGAGCGTCCAGATCGATGCCGTAGCCGGTCAGCAGCTCCCGCGCCCGCTCCGGCGTCTCCAGCGAGGCGGCCTCGGCGTCGCGGGCGATGCGCCGCGCCAAGCCGCTGAGCACGGTCCCGGCCCCGATCTCCAACAGCGCTCCGACCCCGCCGTCGCCGGTCAGCCAGGCGACGGAGTCGGTCCAGCGCACCGGGCTGTCGATCTGGCGGATCAGCGCCTCACGCGCCTCGTCGCCGGTGCGGACCGGGCAAGCGTCGACGTTGGTCACCACCGGCACCTCCGGATCGGCGAAGCGCGTGTCGCGGAGCGGTGCCGTCATCCCTTCCCGCGCCGGCTTCATCAGCGGACAGTGGAAGGGAGCGGAGACCTGCAGCTCCACCACCCGCTTGGCGCCCCGTTCGCCGGCCAGCTCCATGGCCCGTTGCACCGCCGCCCGGTGACCGGCGATCACGGTCTGGATCGGGGAGTTGTAGTTCGCCACCGTGCACACGGCGGGCTCGGTCCCTCCCGAGCCGTCTTCCGCCGTGCCGGTCTCTTCCTGCGCCTGGAGCGCCACCTCGGCGACCTGCTCCGGGTCGAGCATGAGCACCGCCGCCATGGCCCCCACGCCGGGGGGCACGGCCTGCTGCATCAGCTCGCCGCGCTGCCGGACCAGCCGCAGCGCGTCGGCGAAGCCCAGCACCCCCGCGGCCACCAGCGCCGAGTACTCGCCCAGGCTGTGCCCGGCGACCGCGACCGGCTGCAAGGGGGTCCGCTGCAGCACCCGGTGAAGAGCCACCGACACGGTCAGCAGCGCCGGCTGGGTGTTGGCGGTGAGGGTCAGCTCCTCCTCCGGCCCTTCCCAGATCAGCTCGGAGAGGCCGAAGCCCAGGACCTCGTCGGCCTCCTCGAAGGTGCGGCGGGCGATGGGCGACAGCTCGGCCCAGTCGCGGCCCATGCCCACCGTCTGCGAGCCCTGTCCCGGAAAGAGGAAGGCCACCTTGCGTGCGTCCGTGTCCAGCATCTGTCCCCCCATCACGTTCTCTCTCGCTCTCCGTCTCGCTCTCCGACGGCTCTCCGTTTGGCCATCGCTCCGGTCAGCGGATCGGCTCGGCGCGCGGCACGGGCTTGCGATCGCCGAGCAGCTTCTCCTCCTGGCTGTGCAGCTCGGCCACCTTGATCCGGATCTTGTGATCCAGATTCGCCGCGACGAACTCGCGGGCCCGGCGGATCGCGCTCCTCATCGCCTTGGGGCCGGAGCGGCCGTGGCCGATCAGACAGCCCCCCTGGAGACCCAGCAGCGGTGCCGCGCCATACTCCCGGTAGTCCACCCGGCGGCGGAAGCGGTCGAAGCCGGGCTTGGCCAGCAGGTAGCCGGCGCGGGTACGGGAGCTGCGTCCAAGCTCCTCGCGCAGCATCTGGCCCATCAGCTCCGCCAGGGCTTCGGCGGCCTTGATCACCACGTTGCCCACAAAGCCGTCGCTGACGATCACGTCGACGGCGCCGGAAAAGACGTCGCGCCCTTCGACGTTGCCGACAAAGTTGAGGCCGGTGGTCTCCAGCACCTTGAACACCTCGCGCGTGAGATCCGAGCCCTTGCTGTCCTCCTCGCCGACCGACATCAGGCCGATCCGGGGTGCGCGGGCACCCAGGACCTCTTGGGCGAAAAAGTGACCCATCACCGCGAACTGCCGCAGATAGGCGGGCTTGGTGGCCACGTTGGCCCCCACGTCGAGCAGCACCGTGCGACCGACCGTGTTGGGCAGGATCGCCGCCAGTGCCGGCCGGTCGACGCCGGGGATCGTGCCGAGCACCATCTTGGCGGCGATCATGGCGGCACCGGTGTTGCCGGCGGTGACCATCGCCCGCGCACGGCCCTCCTTGACCAGCTCCGCGCACACCCGCAGCGACGAGGCCGGCTTCTTGCGGATCGGAGTCGTGGCGGGATCGTCCATGGTCACCACCTCGGACGCGTGGACGATCTCGATGCGGCCCGGGGAGCCGAATGCAGCACCGAGACCGCGCAGCTCGCGGTCGATCCTGCGGCGGTCCCCCACCAGCAGCAGATCGAGGTCGTCCTCCTTCGCCGCCTCGAGGGCGCCGAGCACGGCGGCCCGGGGGGCGAAATCCCCTCCCATGGCGTCGATCGCGATGCGCATAGGCACCCTGAGTCGGCCGACTCCCAGAGCCTCGGGGAGAGCCCCGGGGAGCACAGCCGCGGCGCGTGGGCCGTCCCCGGCCCACGGCGCTACAGGACCTCGGCTCCGGTGATGACCTGACGGCCGTTGTAGTAACCGCAGTTGGCGCAGGCGCGATGGGGCATCTTCACCTCGCCACACTCGGAGCACACGGAGATGGCGGGGGTGGGCAGCGCGTCGTGGGTGCGGCGCTTGTCACGGCGCGCTTTCGAATGCCTTCGCTTGGGATTGGCCATGGCTCTATCCTCGGTCTCGAGACGATCTCCGGAAGATCGGTGCGAAGATCGATATGTGGTGTTTCGGTGTCGATTGCAGGTCGGTCCAGCTCATTCCGGCTCAGCTCGGTCCGGGTCGGAGCCGTCCGGCGCCGCCTCACGGCCGGCCAGACGCTCCCGCAGCCCCGAAAGGCCCTGCCAGCGCGGGTCGACGGTTTCCTGGACACACGTGCAATCGCCTTCGTTGCGGTCCTTTCCACACACCGGGCAAAGTCCCCGGCAATCCGGCCGACACACTGGCTTCATCGGAATGTTGAGCTGGAGCTGCTCGAAGAGGAGGGGGTCGGTGTCGAACCGTTCGTCGGTCAGCGTCAGGACCCCCAGGTCCTCCTCCTCCAGCTCAAGCTCTCCCCCGTGATCCTCCGCGGAGGCCCCGGGGGGGCCTGCTTCCACCAGCAGCAACAGCTCGACCTCGGCCTCCACCGGCTCGCTGAAGGTTTCGAGGCACCGGGTACACACCAGCCCCTGCTCGTATGCGAGGCGACCGGTGAGATAGAAACCCGGGTCCGTGTACTGGATCTGGCCCCGCCAGTCGATCTCGCTCAGACGGGCCAGCTCCTCGCGCTCCAGCGTCTCGGCCGGAACCTCACGGGTCTCCTGCCAGTGAAACGGCTCTCGTCGGGCACGATCCAGGTCGATCCGCATAAAGATCCTCCGTGGCCGTCCCGAGACGGAACGCCAAGATTACGCCACGGCACGGGGAGTGTCAATCCGGGGGAGCGGCGTTGAGGCGGAGACGCCAAAGCCGAGGGTGCCCGACACCCCCGGCGGGCGTCTCCCGGGTGGATAACAGGACCAGACGGTCGAATCCTTCCAGCGGCGCCAGGACGGTGTGCAGGTCCCGCCACCGCTGCAGCTCCCGCCGCGGGAACAGCGGCACCTCTTCCATCACCTCGACCACGGTGCCGACAAAGCCCCGCAGCGCCGGCAGGTCGACCCACAGCCCGAGGTCCGGAAGCCGCTCCGGCGGCGGCAGCCCGGCCGCCAACGGCCGCGCCGCCCGCAGCGCCGCGTCGCCGGTGGCGAGGACAACCCAGGGACCCACCGCGGAGCGCTCGAGCTCGCCGCGGAGAAAGGACGGCAGCTTTTCGTGCACCAGCCGCGGCCGCCGCGACTCCGAAGACGCTACCGACGCCGGTGCCAGCACCGCCGCCGGGGGCAGCTCGAGGCTCGGCCTCCTTCCGCTCGTCCCGCGACCGGCATCTCCCGCGGCACCACCTGCGGCATCGCCAGCAAAGACCACCGCAATGCCGGTGCGCTCGCGCCGCGGTCCGGTTGCCAAGACTGCGAGCACTCCGGCATCGGCGAAGTGTCGCTCCCAGGCTGCCAGGGCGTCGGTCTCGCTTCCCCGTCCCCCTTCGAGCACCAGCTCCAGGTCCCCGGCGCCAGCGCCCTCGTCCCTGGACCGCTCCAGCCGGTAGCGGCCTGCGGGCAGGTCCCCGGTCGCCGCCCGGTCGCCGACACGCAACCGGGCCAGCGCGGGCAGCAGACGCTGCGGGAAGGAGGCCGCTGGCGAAGAGGTCGCCCCCTCTCTCCCCTCCGGACCGCGCGAGATCCGCCACACGCCGCCGTCCCAGCTCACCCGGGCGTCGCCCCCCAGCGCCCGCACCTCGCCCCCCGCCAGCCACGGGTTGCCCGCCACCGCGCCGGCCAGCCAGCCGATCCGCGCAAGCGACGGGTAGATGCGGGCCGCCACCTGGACGCGCTCGGTTCCGCCCTGCGGCTCCCGGCCGCGGGCCAACGTCACCTCCCGCGCCGGCGGCACCGTGAAGGGACCGAAGGCGGGGATCGAGACCGCCCCGTCCTCGCTCCGGCCCTCCGACCGGCCTTCCGCCAGCCGCAACAGCGCGGCGAGCCAGCCCTCCGTCCCCTCGCGGCCGCCGAGAGCCTGTTCGACGACGGCGAGATTCTGGTGTGGGTAGGGCAGCCAGAGCGCGAGATCGAACGACGGGTCGTCGAGCAGCCGCGCCGGCAGGTCGTCGGGGTCCGGCACCGCCGGCCGCTCGCGCCCCCCATACCAGTACAGGACGTGCCCCGCGGCGAGAGCCGCGAGCAGCACAGCGAGACCGAGACAGCCGAGCCGGCGTCGTGCGCTCACCGGGACGGCCTCTCCTCGCCCACCCCATCTACCTCCAGCTCGACCAGCTCCAGCTCGACCAGCGCCTCCGCCACCCGCGTCAACGCCCCCACGTCCAGGTCCAGATCCGCCGCGTGAGCGCCGATCGCCGCCACCAACTCGGTGAGCACGTCGTCCTCGGGCCAGGGAGCGAGCGGCGGCACCGGCTCCAGCGGCTTCGGCGCGTCGGCGACCACCTCGTGCAAAAACGTCGCGTACCTCTCCGCCGAGCCCTCCAGCGTGTGGTGCTCGGCCATATGGCGGTGGGCGTTGGCGCCCATCCGGCGGCGCAGGTCGGGATCCTTCGCCAGCGCCTCCAGCACGGCGGCGAGGACGTCCTCCTCCGCCTCGTCGAGCGCCACCCGGGCGCAGCAGCCGTCGGGCACCTCACCGAAGGCACCGGTGTCGCTGACCACCACCGGCTTGCCCAACCCGAGCAGCCGGATGAGCGTCCCGGAGGTCTCACCGCCGGTGGGATGGCGCAGATTCACCGCGACGTCCGCCGCCACCATGGCGGAGAGCAGCTCCGCCAGCGGCAGCCGGCCGGTGGCGATCACCGCTCCCCGCAGCTCCGCGGGAACCAGACGCTCGAGGTCGTAGTAGGGGGAGACGTCTCCTGCCAGCACGTAGACCGCTTCCGGCACCCGGCGGCGCAGCCGGGCGAAGGCCCGCAGCGCCACCTCCAGCCGTTTGGCCGGGGTGATGAAACCAAAGGAGGCGATCATCAGCGCGTCCTCGGGCACCCCCAGCGCACGGCGCACGGCGGGCACGGAGACGGTCTCCGGACCGGGCAGCGCGTCGAGCGCCAGGTGGTGCGGCACGACGCCGATCCGGGCATCGGGCCGGCTCGCCAGCAACCGGCGGCGGGTGGTGTCGTTGTGCACCAGCAGGCCGAGGCTGCCATCCACCACCCGCTCGAACAACGGGTAGCTCCAGACGTCGAGAGGGAAACCCGAATCCACCGAGCGCCGGACCAGGCGTTTCACCGCGTCGCCGTACGCGTAGCGGTGCTCTTCGAGATACCCGGCCAGATCGCCGCGCACCAGGGTCGCCTCGCGCACCAGGTGATGGAGCATGTATTCGTGGAGCATCACCACCCCGGGCACCCGCTGGAGCATGCGCCAGATGCCGCCGTGGAACCGCGCGTCGTTGCCGAGCTGGTAGAGGACGGCGTCGTAGGCCCCGCCCCCGGGACCACGGTCCCGCTGACGCCGGGGCAGCTCGGACAAGGGATACATCGCCATCTCGAAGCCCGCCGCTCCCGGCCAGGTGACCGCCCGCGGGTCGTCGACGAACAGATCGATGTCCGCGTGACGCGCCAGGTGGGGCAACAGCTCGGCGCTGTAGTCGGCGATTCCCGTCCGCTGCGGCGGCAACGGGCTGGCGTAAGCGAGACGGAGACGGTGTTTTGGAGAGGGTCTCGGCAAGGGGCCGGCGCTCGGCCGAGGGGGCTCTGAAGCTGGGACGGCTCGGCCGGATGGACGAAATGGACGGGATGGACGGGATGGACGGGATGGACTCGATGGACGATGGACTGGCGACGGGGGCTCTGGAGGGGGTCCTGGCGGCGGCTCCTGGGGCAGGGTTCGGGTGAGCATTTCGATGACGTGGTCCCAGGTGATGTCCTGGACCTTGTCGTGGCCCCGGCGGCCCATGGTCTTCGCCGCGTCGGCGTCCTCGAAGAGACGGTCGAGGGCCCGGCCCAGGGTGCGGGGGCGGGCGGCGGCTCCGATGAAGCCGGTGACGCCGTCCTCGACCAGCTCCAGCACACCGCCCGAGTCGTCGCAGGTCACCACCGGCTTGCACGACAAGAAACCTTCCAACGTCACATAGCCGTAGTCCTCGTCCCAGGGGGCGTAGAACACCCCGCGGCAACGGGCGTAGAGGTCGAGCAGCCGGTCGTCGTCGACCCAGCCGGCGAGCTCGAGCCGGTCCGCCACCCCCAACCGCTCGGCGAGGGTCTGGAGCCGCTCGCGCTCGGGACCGGTACCGGCGACGACGGCCCGGATCGGCGAGCGCGCCGCCGCCAGCGCGCGCACCAGCAGATCGAAGCGCTTGGCCGCGTCGAGCCGGCCGACCCCCAACACGAAGCCCTCGTAGCCGTCGCAGCGGTAGCGGCCGACGTGCTGCGGTGGATGGTAGAGGGGCGTGGCGTCGAGCCCGTTGAAGCGGGCCAGCCGGCCCGCGGTGTTGCCGGCGTTGGTGAACAGCTCGCGCGCCTCGCCCAGCGCGCGGGCGTCGATGCGCTTCACCGCCTCGATCACCCGCCGGTCGCGCGGATCCCGCGGCTGGAAGTCGCTGTAGGGTGTGCCGAGCATGTCGTAGACCTGGCGAAGCTGGTGGATCACCCACACCACCTTGTGGCGGTGGCGGACCACGTAGGACGGAAAGCGGGTGGCGATCACCAGGTCGACGGGACCGCCCGCCGACGCCTCCAGGTCGAGCAACCGCCAGGCGACGCAGTTCTCGAGGATCTGCCGCCGACCCGCCCAGTCGGCGGGGACGTGGACCAGCGCGGTCTCGAAGCCCCGGGCCTCCAGCTCGCGCACCAGGCCCTCGACGTGGATCTCCGCCCCACCCCGCACCAGGGGCATCTGGCTGGAGCAGACGGCGACGCGGAAGGGGCGGGGCATGGAGGCTCGAAGGCTGCGCAGGTCCGGGATCCGGGGGTCCGGGTCAGAGAGTCGAGGTCAGCTCCGCCACCGCCTCGTCCCAGCTCTCCGGCGGCGCGCCGGCCGCCGGCACCGGCAGCACCGCGGCGTCGACGCCGGCGGCCTCCTGGAGCGCCCGGGCGGCGGCGGTGCTGGCGGCGAACAGCCTCCGGGCCTCCCCCAGCACGCGGCGGTCGAGGTCGCGGCGGTCCAGATCGGGCTGAGAAGCGGCCGGCTCGTCGAGCAGCCACACCACCTTGTTGGGATGGCGCGCCAGGTAGGACGGAAAGCGGGTGGCGACGAGCAGATCCACCCCTTCGCCGCCGCCGGAGACGAGATCCAGCATCCGCCAGATCAACGGACCCGCCGGGCTCTCCGGCGGCATCTCCGGCACCCGGGCGAGGTCCACGGCGAGCTCGCGGCGCCGCAGCTCCTCGGCCAACCGCTCCGCCACGGCGCCCTCGGGATCCTCCTGTGCGAAGGGCCGCTGGACGTCGCACACCAGCACCCGCCTCCTCCCCCGGCTCATTCCCCGTCCCCCGTCTCGTCCCCCTCGCCCGTGCCCGTCTCGCCGTCCTTCTCGATCTTCTCGATCCGGTCGAGCCGCCGGGTCAGCCGGGCCACCCGGTGCTCGAGCTCCTCCAGCGCGTAGGTGAGGGCCTGGACGCGACCGCCGGCCAGTTGGTTGAAGGCGTTCTGCTGCTGGAGCACCGGCCGTGCCCACCACTTGGTGAACAGGTGGAAGCCGGCCTTGCGCAGGAAGACCAGCAGCGGACCGATCAACAGCCGGGGCGAGACGCATGGGGGCTCCTCGACCACCTCCCGGCGCCGCAGCTCGACCAGCGCCAGCCGCAGCTCTTCGCTGCGCTCGCCCAGGGTCGCCAGCTCCGCCCGCCGCTGCCGCACCCCGGCCTCGAGCCGCTCCAGGGCGGCGGCGACCCGCGCCTGCTCGTCGTAAGCCTCCTCGTCAGTCAAACCTCGTGGCTCCTTTCACGGCCTTTTCACGGCCTTTTCACGGCCTTTCCGTTCACGGCCGTCAGGGCGGCTGACCGTTGAAGCTCAGAAAGGTGCTCAGATAGCGATAGTCCTTGCTCCCCGGCTCGGTGGTGGCGGGGAGGAAGCCGTCCGTCGTGGTCAGGTCGAACCGGTAGAACCACTCCGGCGAGTCGCCGCCCAGCACCCCCAAATCCCGGGCCACCGCTTTCACCTTCAGATCCACCCGCCGGCCGGTGCGATTCTCCTCCGTGTCGAACGGGATCACCAACCGCTCGCTGCCGCTGTCGAGGGTCAGCATGTTGGCCGGCAGCGGACACCACACCCAGAAGGTCAGGGTCTCCAGCTCCACCGGCGAGATCACATACACCTCGGACTGGGCGCCCCCGCGCAGCCACACGCCGTTGGGGTGGTTCTCCTGGGGGAAGAAATTGTCCCGTGGCACTACCCACCGGCCCTGGCTCCAGCTCCGGAGGAAGTACCCGGGCAGCCGGCCCTCCGGCAGCAGCGTCAGCTCCAGCGGCAGGGCCTGGAAGGGGGCGCTGCGGGTGTGCACCTGGAGGCCGAACTCCGGTGCCACCTGTTGCACCGGCACCGCCACCGCCGACAGCGTCCACAGCCCTGCCGCGGTGAACGGCAGCAGCAGCAGCCAGCGGGCGCGCAACACGGTCGGCAGAAAGAGAAACGCCGGGTAGATGCTGGCGAAGTAGCGGTTGCCGATGAAGCCCGCCCCGCCCTGGTAGTTGTGCGGCCGTAACAGCAGCAGCACCAGACAGTAGCCGACCAGGGCGGCGAACAGCAGGTGCCGGCTGCGATCCCCCTTGCCCGCCACGTAGAGCCCCAGCGCCAGCAACGCGAAGGGGAAGTAGGGCACCAGCCCGGTGTGGCGGCCGATGACGAAGTACACCGCGTTGTGCGCCAGCTTGCGCAGATCGGTATCGAAGCGCACCCCGGACCACGAGCCCCAGGTCGAGCCGGCGTAGCGCGACCACAGCTCGAGCTCCGACTCGTAGGGGTAGTCCATCTCGAACGAGCGCCGGTAGACCCCCCGGTAGGGGCTCCACTGGTCGGTGCCCTTGAGCTGGATCCCCACGAGAACGGCGAGCGCCACCAGTGCCGCACCACCCAGCAGCAGCACGCCCTTCCAGCGCCGCTGCCACAGCAGATCGACGCCGATCGGGGCGCCCACCAGCACCGTCGGCTCCTTGGAGACGTAGGCCACCGCCACCAGCACCCCGGCGGCGGCGACCAACAGGTACTCCCAGCGGCCCCATGCGTCCCGCCGCCGCACCACCTGCCAGGCGGCGAGGGCGAAGAACACCGCCGCCATGTTGAAGACCTCCGGCTGCAGCCAGAAGACGTAGACGAACGACGCGGAGGCGAAAAAGAAGCCGCCCAGAAACAGCCCGACGAACCCGGGCTGATCTCGAAACAGCCACCAGGCGGTCCACACCATGGCCAGGTACAGCGCCATGTTGAGGATCATCATCCCCTGCACCCCGAACAGCACGTAGAACGGCACCGCCACCAGCGAGTAGAGATAGGGCTTGCTGTAGTGCACCGTCTCACCGCCGTCCGGCGACGACAGGATGACCCCGTACGGACCCTGGTCCCAGATGTCGTAGGCACGCTCCAGGTCCTGCGGTGTGTAGCGCAGGTCGTGGTCGTGCCACAGCGACTGGGTCATCATCACGTAGGTGGCCTCGTCGGCCAGCGGCCCCGGCGGGAAGTGGATCTTGTAGAGCGTGCCGGCGAGCCCCAGGAGGGCCACGGAGATGCACACCACGTGGACGGCGCGGAGCGGTCGGGGCAGCGTCAGTCGAGGCGTCATCGGCACGGCGAAAGGATACACTCCCCGCCGCATGAGCCCGCACGATCCTCCTACATCGCCCCCGACGCCACCGACGCCACCGACGGTGGCGGTCGATCTGCGCGCCCTGGTGCCGGAGGCCACCGGCATCGGCGTCTACACCCGCTCGCTGCTCGAGCGGCTGGCGGCGCGCGGGGGCTTCCGCTATCTCGGGCTCGCCCACCGGCCGGTGCGTGGAGCCGCCGGGCTGGAGGCCGCCGGTGTCGGGCTCGCCCCCGAGGTGTCGCGCCTCGCCCGGTCGCTCGGCAGCCTGCTGCCGGTGGGAGTGCTGTGGCAGCAGATGGAGCTCCCCGGGCTGCTGCGGCGCCACGAGGTGGACCTGCTGTGGTCGCCGCTCCAGACGTTGCCGGTGACCCGCGCGCTGACCGCGCCGGGTGGCGGCGAGCTGCCCGCCGTGGTCACGGTCCACGACCTGACGGTGGTGCTCTACCCGGAGACCCACCGGCTCAAGGTGCGCTGGAGCCAGCTCCCGTTTCTCGGCCGCTCGCTGGCCCGCGCCCGCCGCATCGTGGCGGTGTCGGAAGCCACCGCCCGCGATCTGCGCTTTCACTTTCCGGACACCGCGGAGCGCATCCGCGTCGTGCCCGAGGGGGTGGACCCGGCCTTCTGTCCGGCGTCGGCCGAGGAGGTGGCGGAGATCCGCGAGGAGCTCGGGGCACCGGACGGCTACCTGCTCTACGTCGGGACGCTCGAGCCGCGCAAGAATCTCGACACGCTGCTCGATGCCTGGGAGCGGCTCTACGACCGCCGGCTCGACCCGGGGGGGCACCCTCTGCCGCTGCTGCTGGTGGGGGGCCGGGGCTGGGGCGACCGGGCGCTCGCGCGACGTCTTCAGCGGCTGGAGCCCCACGGCGTCCGGCACCTGGGGCGGGTGGAGCCCGAGCGACTGGTGCGGGTGCTCCAGGGCGCCACGGTGTTCGCCTACCCGTCGCTCTACGAGGGCTTCGGTCTGCCACCGCTGGAGGCCATGGCCTGCGGCGTGCCGGTGGTGGCCTCCACCGCCTCCAGCCTGCCGGAGGTGGTGGGAGACGCCGGCCGGCTGGTGCCGCCGCGCGACTCCAAGGCGCTGGCGGACGCGGTGGCGGGGATCCTCGACGACCCCGAGCTGGCCCGCGAGTTGGCAGCGAAGGGATACGAGCGGGCGGCGGGATTCACCTGGGAGCGCGCGGCGACCGAGATGGCGAAGGTGCTCGAGGACGCACTTTAGAGTCGGCTATAGAGCCAACCATCAGTGTTTTTGGGCGTTTCCCCGGATCCGAGGGCCTCGGGAGCCTCCTTTTCGAGATTCTCCCGACGCAAGGAGCCAGAAGAATCTCCCGAACACCGTTTTCTCGAGCAAACGGCAAAAAGGAGCTTCTCGAGGGCCGTCATCTCGAGCAAACGCCGAAAAGGAGTCTCCCGAAGGGCTCTGACGCGAGGAAACGCCGAAAAGGAATCTCCCGAACACCGTTTGCCGCCGGAAACGCCCGGGGCACCTGGGGTTTGCGGCTTCGCCGGGGGATCGCCCCGTCTCGAAGCCATGGCCAACGCCGGCCTCCGGCGCGGCTCCGACCGCGGTACAATCCCCCCGGTCGCGGTCGGCCGGTCCCCGGGCTCTCCTTCGGGCGATCCTCGGCGCGCGCTCCGGAGACTTCCCGTGCCCCACGCCATCGCCATCGACGCCCGCAAGCTCCACGACTTCGGCATCGGGACCTACGTCCGCAATCTGATCCGGTGGCTCGGCGAGCTCGACACCGAGAACCGGTACCTGCTGCTCACCCACGACACCGAGCGGGACTTCTTCGGCACCCTGCCCGACAACTTCGAGGCGGTCTACGAGCGGTGCCCCGTCTACTCCCTGCGCGAGCTCGCAGCCCTGTCGTGGAAGCTCTTTCGGCTCGATGCCGACCTCTACCACGCCACCCACTACGTCCTGCCGGCGTTCGTGCCGGGCAAGGTGGTGGTCACCCTCCACGACCTGATCCATCTGCTCTACCCCGAGTACCTGCCGAGCCGCCTCGCCTTCCTCTACGCCCAGCGCATGATCCGCTACAGCCTGACCCGCAGCGACCGGATCATCAGCGTGTCGCGCAACACCAAGAAGGACCTGAGCCGCTACTTCGAGGTCGACGCGGGCAAGATCCGGGTGGTCTACAACGGGGTGAGTGATGTCTTCCGACAGGGGCTCTCGGACGAGGAGATCGAGCGCTGGCTCAAGAACCTCGGCATCCCGCGGCCCTACCTGCTCTTCGTCGGCAACCCCTCGAAGGCCCACAAGAATCTCGACCGCGTCGTCCAGGCCTACGCGAAGGCGGTGCGGGAAGCCAAGATCGAGGCCCCGCTGGTGTGCGTCGGCGACCGCAGCAGCTCCGCCTTCAAGATCCAACAGCGGGCCGTCCAGCTCGGGGTGGGCGACCGCGTCCAGTTTCTCGGCCACGTGGCCGACGAGGCCCTGCCGGCGATCTACCAGGGCGCGTCGCTGTTTCTCTATCCCACGCTCTACGAGGGCTTCGGGCTGCCGGTGATCGAGGCCATGGCCTCCGGGATCGCGGTGGTCACCTCCAACAGCTCATCGCTCAAAGAGATCGCCGAGGGGTACGCCCATCTGGTCGATCCGCTCGACGTCGACGCCATCGCCGACGCCATCTCGTACTGTATGACCGATCACGATCACCGGGAGGCCCTGGCCAAGCTGGGACGGCGCCGGGCGGAGGATTTCCACTGGAAGCGCACCGCCGAGAAGACGCTGGAAATCTACCGCTCGGTGCTGGCGTCGAAGGAGCCGTCCCCGGCCCGCTCCGGGAGGTCCCCCGGAAGGGCCGCCGGCAGACCCTCCGACACGGTCTCCGAGGCGACCTCCGGCACGGCCCCCGGCGAGCCCTCCCGACCCCTGGCCGAGGAGCGGTGACCAACACGCCCGACACGGCCCCGCCGCGCGTGGCCCTGGTCCACGACTGGCTCACCGGCATGCGCGGCGGCGAGAAGGTCCTGGAGTCGCTGGTCGACCTGTTCCCCGGCGCTCCGATCTACACCCTGTTCCATTTTCCCGGCAGCGTCAGCGCCAAGCTGGAGGACCGGCCGGTCCACACCAGCTTTCTGCAGCGGGCGCCCGGGATCCGCCGCCACTACCGCCGTTATCTGCCGCTGTTCCCCGCCGCGATCGAGGATTTCGATCTCGCCGGCTACGACCTGGTGGTGAGCACCAGCCACTGTGTGGCCAAGGGGGCGATCCCCGCTCCCGGGGCCTTCCACGTCTGTTACTGCCACACCCCGATGCGCTACGCCTGGGACCAGGAGCACGCCTACTTCCCCCGCCGCCGGGGCTGGGTGGCGCGGGCGCGCAACGCGGTGCTGTCCCGTCTGCGCACCTGGGACGTGGCCTCCGCACCGCGGGTCGACCTGTTCGTCGCCAACAGCTCGTTCGTCGCTCAGCGCATCCGCCGCTACTACGGGCGCACGGCGGAGGTGATCCCGCCGCCGGTGGACACCGAGCGGTTCGCTCCCGACGGCACCGAGAAGCCTCCCGAGGCGCCTTACGCCCTGGCGGTTTCCGCCCTGGTGCCCTACAAGCGAATCGATCTGGCGAGCGCCGCCTGCGCCGAGGCTGGGCTGCCCCTGGTGGTGGTGGGGACCGGTCCCGAGCTCGAGCGGCTGCGGCGGACGGACGGCGACGGTACCCGCTTCGCGGGCTGGGTCGAGAGCGAGGAGCTGAGCCGCCTCTACCGCGGCGCGACCTGCTTCGTCCAGCCCGGCGTCGAGGATTTCGGCATCGCCGCGGTGGAGGCCCTGGCCAGCGGCACCCCGGTGGTCGCGCTGGGACGGGGCGGGATTCTCGACATCGTCGAGGACGGCCGGCACGGCGTGCTCTACCGGCCGCGGGACGAGGATCCCCGGTCGCAGGTGGCGGCTCTGCGCCAAGCTGTTGACAAAGCTCGCCAAATCCGCTTCAATAAATTGGATCTTCGTCAGAGGGCGGAGAATTTCTCTACCCGTCATTTCCAGCGGAGCTTCCTGGCGCTTCTCGACACTCGACTGGAGTCTCGAAACTCTTCAGGGAGGGGACCTGGCTCGTGATCCGCCAACGCCATCGAACGACCGCGCTCCTGTGTCTGGGGGGCGATCTGCTCGCCACCCTGCTGGCGTTCGCCGCCGCCTGGGTGCTCCGTTTCGAGCTCCAGGTCCTCGGCCGCCTGCCCCATCAGCCGGACCTTGAGCGCTATCTCGAGCTGGTGCCCTTCCTGCTGATCGTCTGGCCCGTGGTGTTCTACTTCCACGGCCTCTACCAGATCCGACGCGGTCGCAGCCGGGTGGACGAGATCCTCACCCTCGTGCTGGCGGTGCTGCTCGCCTCGCTGCTGCTCTCGGTGTTCACCGCCTGGTACCGGCCGATCTCTATCGTGCGGCCGGACGGCTCCTTCGACTACTTCACCTACAGCCGCGCCTTTCTGGCCTTGTTCGCGGTCCTCAACCTGGCTTTCATCGGCGCCGGCCGCATGGCCCTGCGCTCGGCGTTACGCCGTCGCCGGCTGCGCGGCGAGAGCCTGCAACGGATCCTGGTGCTGGGCGCCGGCACGCTGGGACGCGAGCTGACGCAGAAGTTCCAGGCCCATCGGGAGCTGGGCTTCGAGGTGGCCGGCTTTCTCGACGACGATCCGGGCAAGGCTCGGGGGCGCTTCGAGGGGGTGCCGGTCCTGGGCAAGACCGAGGAGCTGGGGTCGGTCGTCCCGGCGCACAAGATCGACCAGGTCTACATCGCCCTGCCGGTCTCCGCCCACAAGAAGATCCTCAAAGTGCTGCAGGACATCGGACGCGAGTGCGTCGACGTCAAGCTGGTACCGGACATCCTCCAGTACGCCACCCTCAAGGCCACCCTGGAGGACGTCGACGGCCTGCCGGTGATCAACCTCTCGCAAGTGCCGCTCCAGGGTTGGAACAGCCTGGTCAAGCGGCTGATGGACATCGCCATCTCCGCCGCCGCCCTGCTCGCCCTGCTGCCGTTTCTGCCCTTCGTGGCGCTCGCCATCTGGTGGGAGGACCGGGGACCGATCTTCTACCACCAGGAGCGCATGGGGCTCGACGGCCAGTCGTTCATGATCTGGAAGCTCCGCTCCATGCGGGTGGACGCCGAATCGTCCACCGGACCGGTGTGGGCCACCCGCGACGATCCCCGCCGTACGCACGTCGGCGGCTTTTTGCGCCGCTGGTCCATCGACGAGCTACCGCAGCTCTGGAACGTCCTGCGCGGCGACATGTCGATCGTCGGTCCACGCCCGGAGCGCCCCACCTTCGTCCACGAGTTCAAGCACAAGATCCCCCAGTACATGGTGCGGCACCGGGTCAAGGCGGGCATCACCGGCTGGGCGCAGGTCCACGGCTGGCGCGGCGACACCTCGATCCGCAAGCGGATCCAGTACGACCTCTACTACATCGAGAACTGGTCGCTGTCGCTGGATCTCAAGATCCTCTGGATGACCGTCCGCCACGGCCTGCACACCAACGCACACTGAGGCGAGAGCACGGATCGGGAGCGCCGGGCTGGAAGATCGGCTACCGCACCTCGCCGGAGGGCTCCCCGGTCACTACCCGGAGCGGCTCGCCCAGGGCCTCCAGGTCCTCGCCCGCCCGCTCGCGGGGGGCGTTGCGGGTGCACAGGTTGGTGGTGAGCTGCGGGGCGTCGCCGGCATCAGTCCCGCCCTCCGCGTCGCGCCCGACGGCGTAGGCGTAGACCAGGTAGCTCTCGCCCTCCGCGAAGCCATAGCCGCAGGCGGCGCCGTCGGAGGCGGTGGTGACGGTCACCGTCTCCCCTTCCTCGCAGCCCTTCCAGACCTTCTCCAGCTCGAACGTCACGTGGTGCTGGGAGAAAAAGCTGCGGATCTCCCTCACCTCGCGCTCCCGCGTCTCGACCGCGACCACCCGGCCGAGAAAGACCGCGTCGGCCTTCTCCAGCTCGACCCCCGACGGCCCCGGAGCCATGCAGGAGCAGGCATGGACCGGAGGTGCCGCCGCCAGGGCGAGCCAGACGGCGAGACCGCCGGCCAGCAGGAGGTGGGAAACGGGTCGGATGCGTGGCATGGGAGCCTCCTTGTCGCGAAGGGAAGGGCGGGAGGATGGAGCCACCCTCCCAAAGGATGTACGTTGCGGCGCGCGCGAGCGTCCTCTCCCGGATCCCGCTTCCCCCCGGCGACTGCCCCGGCTACCCCGCCTTGTGCAGAGTCCGGAGGGCCTCCTGGAGGGATCGTTTGAGGTCCACCCGGTCGGCCGGCTCGAGGGGCCGGTTCGCGTAGCTTTCCTGGACGTAGAGATCGAACACCCGCCCTGTCTGTATCGCCGCCTCGGGCCAGCGCGAGAGCGCCGCCCGCTTGAGCGCCAGCGGCGGGTCGACGTCCGACACCTCGACGCCGTCTCTCTCCATCTCCCATCGCAGCCGCTGGTAGGCGGAGACGGCGGTCAGTGGGCGCCGCCAGCGCCGCCACAGGATCCACGCGGCGCCCAGGAGCGCAATGGCGAAGGTCAGCCCGAGAAGCCCGACGACGGGGATTCTCATCCGCCCGGCTCCCTCCGGCTCGCCCTCCCCGGCCGCCGCGGTGGCGGTCTCCGCCGTCTCCGGGCTCGTCGCGTCGTCGTCGAGCCAGCTCCAGAGCCCGGTCCACGCCTCGCGGAACCAGCCGAGGACCGAGATCTGGTCGTTCATGTCATAGCTCAGCACGTAGCGGTCCCAGCGGAACAACACGAAGTCGTACGCCTGCTCCGCCAGGCTCAGCAGGGTGGTCCGACGCAGCCCGGGCTGCCCCACCGCCGGCGTGGGATCGAAGGTCTCCCACCGGCCCTCGTCCTCCAGATAGGCCTCCACCCAGGCGTGGGCGTTTTCCTGACGCACGGTGAAGTAGTCCTGGAGGAAGTTGGACTCGGCCCCGAGGTACCCGGTCACCAGACGCGCCGGAATTCCCTGGGAGCGGAGCATCAGGACCATCGAGGACGCGAAGTACTCGCAGTGACCGCTGCGCGAGCGCAGGAGGAAATCCTCGATCGGCTTCTCGGCCGAGCGTCCGACGAAGTCCAACGTGTACTCGTACTCTTCCTGGAGATAGCGCTCGATCCTCTGGACCCGGACGAGATCCTGCCCTTCGCCGGCGACGCGCGCCGCGAGACCGGCGATGGCCGGCGTCACCCCGGAGAGGTCCAGGCTGGCGTCTCCCCCTTCAGGCGGGGGCGCCAGGTGCAGGGCGCGGTCCGCCAGACCCACCTGGTAGGACACCACGGTGGTCGGGCGCGGACCGCTGATCCACAGGCCGCCGCCGCGGCCGAGCTCGATCAGCGGCAGGTCGATCCCGAGGCGGCTGGTCTCCTGGGGGATCACCAGGCTCTTGGTGCTCAGCGGCTGGAGCCAGATCCGCGCCCACTGCACCGGCGGCGCGTCCGCCAGGCGATACGGGACCTCGCGCCAGTTGGTGTTGTGCAGGGTCTCGAGCGTCGGCGTCCGCCGCCAGCGATCCCCGTCGTAGCGGTCGAAGGTCATCGCCTTGAACCGCAACGAGCCGTTCTGGGCTTCCAGATAACGTTGTACGTCCTCCAGCTCGATACGCAGCGCCACCTCGCGGCTGGTGCGGATACGGCCGATGGAATCGAGCGTCACCTCGTCGGAAAGGCCCGAGATCTCGACGTTGGGACCGGCGCCGAAGCGCGAGGTCGGGATGTACGGCTGCACCCGGGGCAGCAGCGCGAACAGCGGCACCGCCACCATCACGCTGAGCAGCAGCGAGAAGCCGAGGATGCCGCGCAACGGGATCGCCACCGGCAGCTCCCGGTCGCGTCCGAAGCCGGCCATCAGGTGGAGGCAGGCGAAACGCGACAGCAGGAACAGGTTGAGGCCCAGGAACGCCAGCAGGTAGATCACCACCGACGGGTGGACGCTGGTGGCCATGCCGGCCAGAAACAGAAAGAAGATGCCGATCAGGGCCTGCCACTTGTCGCGCTCCCGTTGCAGCGAGAACAGCTTGACCACGACGGTGAACAGCGCCAGGTGCACCACCGGCCGCACCAGTCCGGTCTGGCGGGACAGCACCAGGAGGTCGAGCACGAAGACGGGAAGATAGGCTAGCCCCAGCAGATTCATCGCCCAGAACGGCAGCCAGCGGCTCCGGTCCTCCCAGGCCCGGTAGAGAAACCACGTGGTGACCGCCAGGTAGAGCAGGACGAGCGGCCACGGGACGACCTGGTTGAGCGGCAGCGGCAGCGGCACCAGCCACGCCAGAGCGCCCAGGAGCAGCCGCTTTTCCCTTGCCGAGGTCATGCCGACACCTTTCGGCGCGGGCGAGCCGGCCTCTTGGTGACCTCGAGCCGGCCCTTCGAGCCCAGCCCCAGGCGGAGCTGGGGCGCCGACGGATCCGACGGCAGGAGCGGCTCTCGCGAGCGCGCGGCGGGCTCGATCAGGGCGAGGGCTTCCAGCAGGGCGCGACGCTGGCGGCCGCCGTGGCCGAAGCCCACGATGCGATCGCGGGTCACCAGCTCCACCAGGTAGCCCCGCGCCAGATAGTCGACGGCGGCGGTCGCCGCCTCGCTGACCAGACGCTCGAACCGCTGCTCGTCGGACTCGTCGGACAGCTCGCCGACGCCGTTGTCGAACACGATGGAGAGCCGCCGCCCGGTCACCGCCTCCCGCTCCATGAACACCATGGCGCCGGTGCGGGCGGTCTGCTTCCAGTGGATCCCCCGCGGGTCGTCCCCCTGGCGAAAACCGCGCAGGGCGTAGAGCTCGTGCCCCCGTCCGGCCCGGTGGGTGGGCTCCTCGCCGAGCGCCGAGGCTCTGGCCTGACGCGACGACGCCGCCGGAAACACCTCGGGGTAGACCAGCAGCGGGAGCTGTGCCGGGTAGCGCACGCCCTTGCGGAAGAAGCCGAACGGAAACAGGCTGGAGACGTGGACCGCGCCGAGGGGATGCCGTCCCCGCCGAGGCAAGATCAGCTCCGCGTCCCCCACCCCGGTGCCCCCCCGCGGCAGGTAGGGCACCAACAGCGGCCGCCCCTTGCGGGAGACCGAGAACAGCAACAGCCAGCGCGGCAGGATCCAGCCCCGGTTGCACAGCCGGAAGTGGAGATGAAAGGGACGGTTGGCGAAGATCTCCCCTGGCGGATCGAGGGTCACCTCGAGCCCCCGGACGTTCTGGCGCGACAGCAAGCCGGAGGCGACCAGCACCCCCAGCATCAAGGCCAGCACCATGTAGAGCGCGTTGTTGCCGGTGTTGGTGGCGGCGATCGAGACGATCACCGTGAACAGCACGTACCACAGCCCCACCTTGGTGATGCGAATGCCCTCCGGCATCGGACGCTGCCGGGAGCCGGCGCCGCTCACACCGGCACCGGCACCGAGCGGACGATCCTGTCGATCACCCGGCGGGCGGCGTCGAGGTCGGTGCCGCCCCGCTTGAGGATCACCCGGTGGGAGAGGACCGAGGTGGCGAGCTCCTGGACGTCGTCCGGCACCGCGAATTCGCGGCCTTCGGTCAGCGCCTGCGCCTGCACCGCCCGGTAGAGACTCTGCACCCCGCGGGTGGAGACGCCCAGAAGCAGCTCGCTGTCCGCTCGCGTGGCTTCCGCCAGCGAGATGATGTAGTCGGCCAGCTTCTCGGTGACCGTCACCTCGCGGGCGCGCCGCTGGAGGGTGAGCAGCTCTTCCTGGTCGAGCACCGGCGTCAGCTCCTCCAGCAGCCGTTCCACCCCGCCGGAGATCAGCAGCTCCCTCTCCTGTTGCCGCGGCGGATAGCCCAGACGCAGCGACATAAGAAAGCGGTCGAGCTGCGACTCCGGGAGCGGAAAGGTGCCGTGGTACTCGAGCGGGTTCTGGGTGGCGACGACCAGGAACGGCGAGGGCAGCGTGTAGCGCTTGCGCTCCACCGACACCTTGTGCTCGCTCATCGCCTCCAGCAGCGCCGACTGGGTCTTGGGCGTGGCACGGTTGATCTCGTCCGCCAGCACCACGTGAGCGAAGAGCGGGCCCGGAACGAACTCGAACTTCTGGCTCCCCTGGTTGAAGATCGAGATGCCGATGATGTCCGAGGGCAGCATGTCGCTGGTGAACTGGATCCGCTGGAAGGCCAGCCCCAGCGACCGGGCGAGACTGTGGGCGAGGGTGGTCTTGCCCACCCCAGGCACGTCCTCGATCAGCAGATGCCCGCGGGCGAGCAGACAGATGGTGGCCAGCCGGATGGCCTCCGGCTTGCCGCGGATGACGCGCGCGACGTTGGCCTCGAGGGCGTGGATCGATTCGGCGGTGGCGGACGAAGGGGCGTTGGCGATCGAAGGTTCCATGCTTCTCTATGTCTACGTCGAAACAAGGATCGGGATCTACCCCCAGCCGCCCGCTCACAGCCGACGGACCCGGGAAGAGCCGCGGGTCAGGGAGACGGCGAAGGCTGCGTGGCGAACTCCTGGTACTCGCTCTGCTCCTCTGGCGGCACGTACGACCGGACCGCGACCGCGAACTTGTCGCCAGGGGCGACCACGACGCCTTCGAGAGACTTGGTGATCTGCTCGACCCCCACCAGGTCGGAGGCGTCCACCGGCAGCCTCCAATTCTGCTTCTCGTTGCCGTCGGCGTCCACCTGAGAGAGGTCCAGCGTGACCACGGGCAGCTCGCCGGCACCGTTGTGCTGGAGCAGGATATCGAGGGTGATCTTCTGGCTGATGGTGAGGGTCTCCGCCATCTCGTCGGGCATCTCCTCCCCGCTCTCGCCGCCGTCTCCCTCCGTCTCACCGCTCATCTCTTCGTCCGCCTCTCCCTCCACGGTGATCATCGCCTGCGCCGCACCCGGCGCCTCGACGATGAACCAGGAGTTGAGCTCGGCGGTGTAGTTCTGGCGAAGCTGGTTGACATCCTGCGGTCCGCACGAGGTCGGGGCGAGCAGAAGCACGAGGAGAGCGAGGGCGCCCAAGTCGGTTTGAAATCGAGCCACAAGAACCTCCTAGGATCGGAAATCAGGACGAAAGGAGCGTCACGAGCGACCCAGATTATACCGGAGGATCGCCCAGATGGCGGACACGCCGTCCCTCCAACCGATCTTCTTGCCCTCGGCGTAGGTACGGCCCCAATAGGAAATGGGAACCTCGAAGATGCGCGCGCCGCGTTGGGCGAAGCGGGCGGTCAGCTCCGGCTCGATGCCGAAGCGGTTCGAGCGCAGCTCCACCCCGTCCAGGATCTCCCGGCGGAACACCTTGTAGCCGGTCTCCATGTCCGAGAGATTGAGGTCCGTGAACATGTTCGAGAGGGTGGTGAGAAAGCGGTTGCCCAGCGAGTGCCAGAAGTACAACACCCGGTGCGGCCCTCCCAGAAACCGGGAGCCGTAGACCACGTCCGCCTCGTCGTCGAGGATCGGCTGCAGGAGCGTCGGATACTCTCGCGGGTGGTATTCGAGATCGGCGTCCTGGACCAGCAGCAGATCGCCGGTGGCCTTCTCGAAGCCGCGGCGGATCGCCGCTCCCTTGCCCCGGTTCTCCGGCTGCTCGATCAGCCGGAAAGCGACCGGATCCCCCTCCGTCGCCATCTGGCGCAGCATCTCGCGGGTGCCGTCCTGCGAGCCGTCGTCGACCACCACGATCTCCCGCTGGACGGACCCGGGCAACGCCGAGTCCCCCACCCGCCGCAGGATCTCGCGGATGGTGGCTTTCTCGTTGTACGCCGGGATGACGATGGAAAGGGTGACGGACGACGCGGGCATGGGGCGCCGAGCATATCTCATCGGCGGCTCGGGAGCCCGGAGGACAGAGGCGGCATTGGGGCGGAAAAATCCTTGACTCCCACCCCTCGCCACAGTAGGATGCCCCCACCTTGCCGTCGGCCGGCCACCTCGTGTCGGGCGTCTCCGGTCGCCGCAGCCCTGCCGCCGCAGGTTTGCCGCTTACGTCTGCCGCAGGGCTGCACCTCTCGACCCCAAAAACCGAGCTCTCCGACGACGAAGGAGCTTTCTTTTCATGGCACAAACCAAGACGGACTCCAAGAGCGAGCGCATCAAGGCGATCGAGAACGCCGTCACCCAGATCGAACGGCAGTTCGGCAAGGGATCGATCATGCGTCTCGGGCAGAACGAGGCGCTCTCCATCCCGGCCATTCCCACCGGATCGCTGGCGGTGGACCATGCCATCGGCATCGGGGGATTGCCCCGCGGCCGCGTGGTCGAGATCTACGGCCCCGAATCTTCCGGCAAGACCACCCTGGCCTTGTCGGCGGTCGGTCAGGCGCAGAAGGCCGGCGGCGTCGCCGCGTTCATCGACGCCGAGCACGCCCTGGACGCCGAGTACGCGAAGAAGCTGGGCGTCGATCTCGACAACCTCCTGGTGTCGCAGCCGGACCATGGCGAGCAGGCGCTGGAGATCGCCGAGATGCTGGTGCGCTCCAACGCCGTGGACGCGGTGGTGATCGACTCGGTCGCCGCGCTGGTACCGCGGGCGGAGCTCGAGGGCGAGATGGGCGACAGCCACGTCGGCCTCCAGGCCCGGCTGATGAGCCAGGCCCTGCGCAAGCTCACCGCCATCGTCGCCAAGTCCAAGACCTGTCTGATCTTCATCAACCAGATCCGCGAAAAGATCGGCGTGATGTTCGGCAGCCCCGAAACCACCACCGGCGGCCGGGCGCTCAAATTCTACTCGTCCGTGCGCATCGACATCCGCCGCATCGCCTCGATCAAGGACGGCGACGAGGTGCGCGGCTCGCGCTGCAAGATCAAGGTGGTCAAGAACAAGGTGGCGGCCCCCTTCCGCATGGCGGAGTTCGACATCGACTACGGCGAGGGAATCTCCCGCCTTGGCGAGCTGATCGACCTCGGGGTCGAGCACAAGGAGGTCACCAAGAGCGGCGCCTGGTACAGCTACGGCGACGTGCGGCTGGGGCAGGGGCGTGAGAACTCCAAGGACTTCCTGCGGGACAACCCGGATCTGACGGACGAGATCGAAAGCCACCTGCGCGAGAAGATGGGCCTGCCCGCTCGGGTCCGGGCCGCGGCGGACGTCGAAGGCGACAACGGCAGCGCCACCGGCAGCGACGGCTCGGACGCCGACGAGCCGGAGAATTGAGCGCACCGGGGCAGCGTCGGTCACGCTTCCTCCCGTGAGATATCCTGTCCCCCTCGAAACGCCGTTGGAAACGCGCTGGGACCGTCCCGCGGGACGTGGTGAGGGAAGGGGGAAGGACATGGGGAAGCGAGCGCGCCCGGCTCTGCTGCTGAGCCTGCTGCTGAGCCTGCCGCTGGGTCTGACGGCCGCGGACACCGCCTCCGCGGTGGAGCTCTCCGCCGAGCAGAAGGGCGTCGGTCTTCTCGGGGGTCCCGTGACCCTCGAGATCACCTTGGCCGACGTGCCGCCCGGGCAGCAGCCGGTCATCGAGATCTTCGACCAGACCACCGCGCTCGAGACTCTGCGTCTGGGACCGGGCACCCACACTGTCAAGCTGAAGGCTCTCGAGGTGGCGACGTCCGAGCCGCTGATCTTTCTGCGCACCGCCGGAGACGAGACGGCCGTGCGCCTGCGGCTGCTTCCCGGCTGGATCTCGATCATCCCTCCGCTGGTCGCCATCGGCCTCGCCCTGATCTTCAAAGACGTCCTGGTCTCGCTGTTTCTGGGCGTCTTCGTGGGTGCTCTCGCCCTCACCGGCTGGAATCCCTTTGCCGCTTTCGCCAGCACCCTCGGCAACTTTGTCGTCCCCGCCATCACCGACACCGGCTCCGGGCATGCGCAGATCATCGTCTTCTCGATGCTGCTCGGGGGCATGGTGGGGGTGATCAACAAGAGCGGCGGCACCCGTGGCATCGTCGAGCGCCTGGCCCCGTACGCCACCGACCCGCGGTCCGGCCAACTGGCCACCTGGCTGATGGGAATCGTGATCTTCTTCGACGACTACGCCAACACCCTGATCGTGGGCTCGACCATGCGCCCGGTGACCGACCGTCTCAAGATCAGCCGCGAGAAGCTCGCCTACATCGTCGACTCCACCGCCGCACCGGTGGCCAGCGTGGTGCCCATCTCCACCTGGATCGGCTTCGAGATCGGGCTCATCGCCACCGCCCTGACGGATCTGAATCTCCCCGGCGAGCCGTACAACGCCTTCAACGTCTTCATCGCCTCGATTCCCTACCGCTTCTATCCGCTGTTCGCCCTGGTGCTGGGCTTCACCATCGCCGCTACCCGCAAGGACTTCGGTCCGATGCTGGTGGCGGAGCGACGGGCGGCCCGCGACGGGCACCTGCTGGCACCGGGCGACACCGCGCTGGCGGACTACCAATCGCGCGATCTCGAGCCGCCGGAGGGGACTCCCCACCGGGCGATCAACGCCGTGATCCCCATCCTCGCCGTCATCGGCGTGACGATCTACGGGTTGATCCACACCGGCATCGCGGCCCTGGACCAGGGCGCCGCCGAGCTCGATTTCTTCCCCTGGCTGCGCGCGGTCTTCTCCAGTGGCGACAGCTACTCCGCATTGCTGTGGGCGAGCTTGACCGGCGTCGCGCTGGGGGTGCTGTTGCCGATCACCCAAAGGCTGCTCACGCTGCGGGACGCCATGACCGGTGTGGTGGAGGGCTTCAAGGCGATGCTGCTGGCGATGGTGGTGCTGGTGCTCGCCTGGTCGATCGGCGCCGTGTGCGGCGAGCTGCACACCGCCGATTGGCTGGTGGGTGTGACCGACGGCGTCCTCTCGCCGCACTGGCTGCCGGCGCTGGTGTTCATCCTGTCCGCCTTCGTCGCCTTCGCCACCGGCACCTCGTGGGGGGCCATGGGCATTTTGATGCCGCTGGTGATCCCGCTGGTCCACGGCATCGCCACCCAAGGGGGCTACGCTCCGGGAGACCCTCTCTACACCACCTTCCTGGTGGGTACGGTGTCGTCGGTGCTGGCGGGCACGGTATGGGGCGACCACTGCTCGCCGATCTCGGATACGACGATCCTCTCCAGCATGGCCTCCGGGTCGGACCACATCGCCCACGTGCGGACGCAGCTCCCCTACGCCCTGGCCATGGGGATGCTCGGGGTCCTGGTGGGAGACATCCCCACCGCCTACGGGCTCCCGGTCTGGGTCTCGCTGCTAGTGGGCTCGGCGGTGATCGTCGGTGGCGTGATGTGGCTGGGGAAGCGACCGCAGGAAGCATAGGAAGGCCGAGGCACGCATGCCCCCCAGGATTCGACAGGTTCAGTGGCCTCGTGGTGCTCCTGGATGCGGATGAGGATGATGCAGCCGTCCGTGCATGGGCGGGCTCGGCGATCCTCGGATACTCGCACACATCATGGCGCTGCCTTCTCCACTCCCGCGGGATTGTAGCCACAGAGGCAAACGAGGGTACTAGCTGAGTTATAGCAGCGACACTCGGGACACTGCCAAGATGCCTTCATCCGGCGCCCTCCGCCACCAATCAGGAAGATGGATACATAAGTGAGTCCAATCCAGCCCCAAGCCAGGAAGATGTGCGGGCCGGCTCCCACGACCAGCGGCGACAGAATGCTGAGCAGGAGCCATCCGCTGAAGCCGACCGCAATGAATGGCCAGCCCTTCACCCCCCGGCGCTTCGCAGTCTCGTGAAAGGTGCCAAAAGCGCTTAACAGGAATATGAATTCAATCATCTCTCCTCCAATGCTCTAAGGCGCCGAACGCTCTCGGAGCTCACCGGCGCCGCTTCCACCCCTGGCCGAGGAATCTCCAGCAGCCTCACGGGCCTTGTAGACTTGAGAACGTGTGAAACAAATCCAACACGATCAACACCCCCCAATTGAACAAGACAAGGGCAACCAGAAACTGCCAAATACGCATTTCGGTCTCAATTCCCCGACGAATACGCTCCAGCGTCCCTGGGTCTAGGCTGGAAAGCTCGCGACGATGGCGGCGTAGTGCTTCTGCGAATCCAATGTAGAGAAGTCCTTGGCCAAGCCGCCATAGTACGACTAAGAGTGCTGACTCAAGCCGCCACCACCCCGCGAAAAAGTTGCTGACGATCAATAGCGAACCTACGGCCCAACCCAAGATAGCGACGATGCCACTCCAGATCTTGAAGCGGCCGAGGGGTGTCGTACTCAGTCTCACAGTCACTTCATTCTCCATGGCACGCAACCTGGGAGTAGGCAACAGCCCTAGCGGGCTAGGGAGCGAGATAGTCCATGGCTTGAAATTTGGTTCCTTGGGCGAACGCTCCGTCCCTATAAACGCCGAGCACTATCTCATCCCCTCATCGGATCCTGGCGCCTGCACTGGCCCCGCTGTGATCGGTGGCGGCGTGTTACACCCCGCCATTACGAGAACACCAGCGGCTCGAACACCTGGTGCAACCCGTTGGCGGCAAAGTGAATCAGAATCGCATAGGGAAGCCCCCAGCGCCAGAATACCCACCCGAGCAGGAGGCCAGCGGCACTGCTCTTCAGGACAACGCTCACCCCGTACAGCGCGGCAAACGCCGATTGAGCGGGCATCGGTCTACCGAGCAAGTGCCCCACGCCGAACAGAAGCGCTGAGACGACCAGCGCGGAGAGGAAGATCCCTCGGGGCCGGCTCACAAGACGGGCCGTAATCCATGCGATCACACTTATCAGGAAAAGGCGGGCCACAACCTCCTCCACTACGGCAACCGACGCCACTTTCGCCCAGGTCAGAGGCACTGCAAAATGCTCCTGGAGCAATGCCCGGATGCTCGCATCCGCCGTTGCCAATCCAACATTCACGCCCAGGTTCAGTGCGCCTAATCCAATTCCAGCCAGAAGCGCGGCGGCGGCGAGCTTGGCGCGTTCGGAGCTGCTGTGTCCGGGAATAGACCGGTGCCGCGACGCGGCAAGATAGCCCAAGAAGACCAGGGGCAACCCGATCAGCCCACCTCCGACCAAGGCTTCGATGCCGAGACCTCCACCTTCCAGGAAGGGGAGTGCGAGGAAGAAGAGGAGCCACGTCGCTCCGCCCGAGGTCCATAGGGCCACGCGGTTCGACGGTGAGTGTTCTTTCAGTTGCGCCATGTCCCGAAGGGGTACAACGGCACCGAAGTTGACCGACGCTCGCCTGCGGGCAACGTATCGCAGCGCGGGAGCGTCGGCCTCGTCGTGACGATGATGATACCCCCGGTGACCGGCTCGCGTCCCCGGCGCCGCTCCGCCAAGAGCGCACGCCGGGGGACTGCATCTAGCCCATCGGCACTACCACTCGAGCTCCTCGTACATCACCGCGCGCCCGGGGGACTTGGCGGTGGTGGTGTTCGCGACGTTGCACAGCAGTTGGGGGGAGCCTCCCCACGAAATCGAGCGGTAGGTCACGGCGCCGCTCGTGTCCTTGACCTCGAGAAAACCCGCCAGCCAGGTGATGCCCAAGGGGTACCAGGTCGGCATGTGGGCGTGGGTGTAGCTCGGCAGACGCATGTCCTGGTCCTTGGCCGAGCCGGTGGTGGTGATCACACCCGTGGTCGGGTTGAACGTGCCGTACTTCAGCACCCGGGCCTTCCCCTCCAGAACGTCAGCGTCCGTCGTGCCGACGTTGCAGTCCCAGCCGTCCCGCTGGGCGAACGGCAGCAAGCCGATCTGCTCGTTGGTGGTGAAGGGCGGCGACGGGACCATTGTCGACGTCGCGGATTGGTCGCAGGCGGCGATGGGGAGAACGGGAGGGTTGCCCGGGGGGACCAGCGCCCCCGCACCGCGTCTCTGCCAGAACTGCCACTCCTGGCCCCCGGTCGAGGTGGTCGCCACGTTGACCTCGGTGATCCGCTGGGTGATGCCCGGATGGAGAGGGGGAAACTGGTTCAAGACCTTCCCCCACTTGACCCACGCCCAGCCCACGATGCTGGTGCCGGCTGCGTTGTACTCGGGGAAAAACAACGCCTTGCGAGCATCGACGATCACATAGGCGGATCGCTCCTCGAGATACGGGTTGACGCAGGCACTGGGTGATTCACAGCAGTTGCAGCCGGTCACCGGCAGACAGGCAGCCGAGGTGTTGGTCCGGCTCGAGCAGGAGGCCGGGATCGTGGGGCTACCGCAGGTCGTCACCCCACCGTGGACCGTATCGACGCACAGCCCACCGTTCTGTGCGAGCACTGCGCGATCGGTGTCCACCTTGAAGTTGAGAAAGCCCACCCCGTCGGCCTTCGTGGTGACCAGGGTGCAATCCACGCCGACCGTGCAGCTTCCCGAGTCGGGCTCGTTGCTCAGGTCCGGCAGGCTCGTGTTGAAGATCCGGCGCTCGATCTGAATGTCGATGAGCCTCGCTTCCAGAGGGGCGTTGGCCGGACAGCCGCCGGGCACTGAGAAGCCGAAGGGGTGCAAATCCAGTTGCCGGTGACCGTGGACAGGGTGTGGTAGACCATGAAATCGATCTGTCCGTCGACACCGGTGTAGACCTGCTGGGCCGTAGCGGGAGAGGCACAGACCGCCGCTGCTGCGAGGGCCGCAAGCAGGATGTGTTTCCATGGATATTTCACTTGATGACTCCTTTCCGCCGCTGCCGGTCTGCGGGCAACGGCCTCGACCAGCTGAGCCCACTTGGAAAGTGGGAATTCGGGGCGCCGCGAGCACCCCTCACCCAGAAGGGCGACATCCGGCTCGAAATGCGGTCAGGTGGTCGAAGGGAGTCTGCAGTCGAGGTCACGGTGTGCGCAGCCATCGGAGGGAGGATTGAAGGGCGAGCTCCGACCCCAACATCCTCGCTCTCGACCTAGCGCCGAAAGTCCCTCGGGGTCGAGCCCACCTCACTCCCCGTCCCTCTCCTCGAGCTCTTCCACCACGCGGGTGACCGCGCGGTACTTCTCCCACTGCCCGAGACGGAAGCCGGAGTAGGCGGCGACGACCAGGATTCCCACGGTGAAGACCAACTCGATGCCCTCGAAGGTGAGAAAACGGCCCGGGCTCTCGTGGGTGAGCAGGAGCACCAGGATCGCGGTCCAACACAGCACCACCATCCCCAGAGCCTTTCTCGAGAGGCGGTCGAGCTCGGCACGGAGAAACGCTTCCTGCTCCTCCAGCGGCACCGTCTCGACTTTGGGGTCGTCCCGGGGCTCGTCCTCCGACGGTCTCCGGCCCCAACGGCGGGAGCGGGTGCCAGGGATGCCCGCCACCTCTTCGACCAGCAGGGAACGTACCGCGCGCAGTCTCATCATGGCCGGGGGTATTGTACGCGGCCGCTGCCGCCGGAAACACGAAACCCCGGCCGGCGTCGGGGCCAGCCGGGGCTCTTGAATCCGACCGATCGATCGGCTAGGGACCGCCGCCGTGGTGGATTTGATCTTCGTCGGGCGGATAGGTGAGGGTGTAGGTCTTCGGGCCACCGCCACCCACCGCCTCTTCCAGCTCACGACGGGTCAGCTCACGGGCCAGCTTGCGGCCCAGAATCCGTTTTTCCAGCCGGGTATTTTTCTTCATTCGTCCATCCTCCGAGTAGAGGTGAGACCAAGGATCGGCATCCTGCGCCCTACTGGACTTCAAGAGGGCTCAGAGACGGTCACCGATCTTCGACAGGAACGAATCAAGACATTACTCGGAATCGATCTTCGGCTGCAAGCAGCAGACGACTCACAACGGCCAGGGATCGGGATCATCGTCCGGCGGCTGGCTCATGGTCATGGTCTGGGTCGGGTCGTGGATCCTGGCTCCCGTCGCCTGCTCGAGCTCTTCGCGGGTGGTCTCCCGGGCGAGCCGACGGCCGAGGATTCTCTTCGTCTCGTGGAGCTCTTTCTTCTCGATCTTCATGGCAGTCTCCTGTTCGGTGAGGGTGAGGATTGGGGATCGGGGGGAAGTGCGTCTTCCTCCCGGTCTGCGGAAGCTCCGGAAGAATCCGGCAAATCGCTGTACAGGAACGACGGGAACCTTCGGACGTGCCGTTCGGCGGCCCGCTCCATGAATTCCCGAGCCCGTTCCGTGTAGTCCCCGTGGTGCACCCGGGCCGGCTCTCGGGGTCCCGCGAAATCGGGGCTCGCCTCGATCAGGAAGGCGCAGAAGTCGTCGAGCAGGGTCAGCTCGGGAACCCCCTCTTCCTTCCACAGGAACTGCCCCATCGGGTTGACCTCGAGAAAGACGTGCTCGCCTTCCGGGGTGACCACGAAGTCGAAACAGCCAAAGACGAGACCCAGGCGCTCCATCAGCTCTTGGCAGCCGCGCCGGACCTCGACCGGCAGGTCCCCCGCCTCCATGGGAAGGTCGCCCTGACCGGCCCGCCAGTCCACCCGCGTCGCCTCGGACGCCTGCGAGCGCAACACCGCGGTCACCGCGTGCCGGCCCATCCAGGTCACCCGCAGCTCGTGGGACTTGGGAACCTTCGCCTGGAAAATGCCCGGGGTCAGCCGCACCATGTCGTTCTCGGGCAGGTCGTCCGCCGTCAGCTCGGTGGTCACCAGCAGCGCAACCCGGTCCTCCGGTTCGGGCCCGGACTCCCACTGCGCCGGGAAGAAGGGCTTGTAAATGGCTCCGTCCCGGGCTTGCTCGCCCAGAAACTCGCGGATGCGCTCCGGATCGTTGCTCATCAGGGTGGGTGGGATGCGCAGCCCCGCCGTCTGCGCCTCGCGGAGCTGGATCGCCTTCGAGCGCGCCCGCAGCCGACCGTCCAGGGGATTGACCTCCAGCGCGCCGGGCGGCACCACCACCCGCCAGAGCCCCTCGATGAACGTCTCGCACTCCTGCCGGGCCATCTTGCGGTCGCCGGGGTGCAGCTCCTCCTCCGGCAGATCGGGCGGCGACGGGCGCCGGAACCAGACAACGTCGAAGGGCGGTCCCCCCAAGGGCACGTCGAGGCCCTCCCCCCGCGCCTCCCAGCGGACCTCGCCGCCCTCGATGCGGATGGACGCCGTCTGCCGGCTGGGGAAATCCGCCCCGTACCAGAGCACCGCCTCGTGTCCCATGTCACCCAGAGCCAGCGCCACCTCGGTGGCGTGGATGTCCTCCGGGAAGGTCAGGATCAAAGCTCGGGTCATCGCCTCTCTCATTTCTGGCTCCCCATCCGCCGGGGAGCCGGCTTTCCTCCGGTCGCGTGGACCGGAGTGTATCAAGTATGTCAACGCAGACAAACGGCAGGGGCTCCTGTCGAGCCTCCACAAGGATTTACCTCTTTTTTACACCCGCTCGGCAACCCACCCTCACGATCTCCGTAGTCTGTAGGAGGAAAGACTTCGAGCTGGCGCGGAGGCGTTCTCCCTCCGCCCTGCGCCGGCTATACTTTTTGCGACCACCCGACTGGAGCGTCCCGTGCGATGGACCGAGAGATCGCTTGAGAACCCCGCTGCCGTCGCGGTGGGTGTCGCTCTGATCGTCGTCTTTGGGTTGCTCTCGCTGAGCCGCCTCCCCATCCAGCTCTTCCCCGACATCGAGGAGCCCCGGATCGGAATCCAGACCGGCTGGCGTGCCGCGTCGCCGCGGGAGATCGAATCCGAGATCGCCGAGCCCCAGGAGGAGGTGCTCCAGGGGCTCCCGGGTCTGGAGGAGCTGGAGGTCAACGCCAACCGGGGCAACGCGTGGATCAATCTGCGCTTCGCGCTGGGCGCGGACATGCAGGCGACGCTGATCGACGTGATCAGCCGGCTCAACCGGCTGCCACCGCTGCCCCGCGACGCCACCCCACCGCGGATCCAGATGTCCGGTGGCGGCAACTCCAACCAGTCGCTCACCTGGTTCTTCGTCCAGCTCCTGCCCGGCACCGGGGGCTCCATCGAGGACCACACGCGGTTTCTCGAGGACGTGGTGAAGGCGCGCATCGAGACCGTTCCCGGCGTCTCCGGGGTGCAGGTCAACGCCCAGACCCGCGAGGAGCTGCAGATCCTGTTCGATCCTTATCGGGCGGCGGATCTGGGGATCCTGCTGCCGCGGGTCGCCGCGTTGGCGGGTCAGGCGGACGACGTGTCGGCCGGCTTCGTCGAAGTCGGACGGCGACAGTACACGGTGCGCTTCGAAGGCCGTTACCGTCCCGAGGAGCTCTCCTCGCTCGTTCTCGACTGGCGCGACGGACGCCCCGTGTACCTGGGAGACGTGGCGGACATCTCGGTCCGGCGGGCGGACCGGCAGGGCTTCGCGGTCCAGAACGGCAACCCGGCGATGTCGATCCGGGTGGACCGCGAAAACGGCGCCAACGCCCTCGAGACCCTCGAACGGGTCAAGGAGGTGGTTGCCGAGCTGCGCGACGGACCGCTGGCGGAACGGGGTCTGTCCATCGCCCAGTCGTTCGACGCCTCGGTGTTCATCTACCGTGCCATCGGTCTGGTGACCCACAACCTGGGGCTCGGCGTGTTGCTCGCCGTCGGCGTGCTCTGGCTCTTCCTGCGCCGGATGCGCGCCACGCTACTGGTGGCGGCGGCGATCCCGATCTCCCTGCTCGGGACGTTCATCGTGCTCTCGCTCGCCGGCCGCACTCTCAACGTGATCTCGCTCGCCGGGCTCGCCTTCGCCGTCGGCATGGTGCTCGACGCGGCCATCGTGGTGCTGGAGAACGTCGTGCGTCTGCGCGAACAGGGCCGCGCACCCCGGGAAGCCGCCGAGGCCGGTACCGCCCAGGTGTGGGGAGCTTTGGTCGCCTCCACCGCCACCACGGTGGCGATCTTTCTCCCGGTGCTCTTTCTACGCGACGTCGAGGGTCAGCTCTTTGCCGATCTGGCCTTGACCATCGCCATCGCGGTGATGATCTCGCTCGTTGTGGCGGTCACCATCCTGCCCGCCGCCGCCCGTCGTTGGCTGGGCCGGGACGCCGTCGCCGGAGCCTCGTACTCCTCATCCGATGCGAGACCCTCCTTCACGGGAGCTTCCGGCGACGGCGCCCGGCCGGCCTCCGATCCGCCCGTGCCTCCGGCCCGCTCGGCCCGCGGCTTCGCCCATCTCGTCACCCGGCTCACCGACACCCGGGGGCGGCGGCTGGCGGTGATCGCGACGCTGCTCGTGGTCCCGGTGGTGACCACCGTGCTGCTGCTGCCAAAGCTCGACTATCTGCCGCCGGTCAAGCGCGATGCGGTGGACGGCTTCTTCAGCTTTCCGCCGGGCGCCCCACCGGACGTCCTCGAGCGCGAGATCGTCCAACCCATGGTCGAGCGCCTGCGCCCGTACATGGAGGGCACTCGCGAGCCGGCAAGGGGAGCGTCATCTACCGCGGTATGGCCGCGGTGATCGTCGGCGGGATGGCGGTGAGCACGATCTTCACCCTGGTGCTGTTGCCGGCGCTGCTCCGCCTCGGCGAAGGCGGACAGATCCGGTGGCTACAGCGCCGGAGCTCCAAATCTGTCACCCAGCCGACACGGCTGCGGCAAGCGTCATGAGGGAGACTTGGATGAGACACGACACGATCCGGCCCGACCCGGCCCAACTCGACACCCGGAGCTTTCTGAAACGACTGACCGTCCTGGCCGCCCTGACCCTCCCTGCCATCTCACCTCTCGGGGCGCAGGAGGGTGGCCAGGACGGTCCTCCCCCGGCCCCGGTGGAGGTCGCCCACGCCGAGGAACGGCAGATGGCGACCCGGCTGTGGGTCCCGGGCACCGTGGTGAGCCGGCAAGACGCCGGCATCTCCGCCGAGATCGCCGGCCGTCTGATCTGGGTGGCCGAGGTGGGAGACACCCTCGCCGAGGGTGGCACCTTGGCGCGCATCGACGACAGCGAGCTTCGGCTCCAGCTCCGGGAGGGTGAAGCGACGCTGCGCCGGTTGGAAGCGAGCCTCGAGTTTCTCGACCAGCAGGTGGCCCGGCAACGGCGGCTGTCCGAGGAAGGGATCGTCGCTTCTCAGGATCTGGAACGGATCGAAGCCCAGCGCCGCACCGCGCGCGAGCAGCTCGAGGAGTCCCGGGCGTCGTTGGATCGGACGCGCTACCGGTTGGATCACACGGCGATCCGGGCGCCCTACCCCGGCCGGGTGGTGGAACGCCACCGGTCGCCGGGGGCGCACGTCTCGGTCGGCGAGGAGGTGGTGCGGCTGGTGGACACCCGCACGGTCGAGGTGCGGGCGCGAGCGCCGCTGAGCGTGGCGTCGTTTCTCACCGAGGGGCAGACCGTGGCCGTCGACGACCGCGTGCACAGCACCCGCGGCACCGTCCGTGCGCTGGTCCCGGTCGGTGACGAGCGCAGCCGCATGTTCGAGGTGCGCGTGGCGCTGCCGCGGGATCCATCCGGCACCGCCTGGGTGGTGGGCGGCGCGGTGCGGGTCGCGCTGCCGGCAGGCGAGCCCCGAAGGGTGACGGCGGTACCGCGCGACGCCCTGGTCTTGCGCCGCGAGGCGATTTACCTCTACAAGGTGAATGGCGACGGAGCCGCCGAGCGCGTCGAGGTCGAGGTCGGTACCGGGGAAGGCCCGCTGGTGGAAGTCCTCGGCCCCATCACACCGGGCGAAACCGTGATCGTGCGGGGAGCCGAGCGTCTGCTCCCAGGGCAGGCGATCAAGGTGTTGGTGAAGGGTGACGAAGCGCCCAAGCCGGCCACGGCGTCGGCGGGGTAACGCTCAGCCCTTCGAATCCGGCGGATCTTCCCGATCCTCCCCGTCCCCCTCGAGATCCTCCCAAGTGACGTTGACGAAGCACTTCGTGGGTGTAGGGAGGGTCGTCGCACCCCTCGGTCGATCTCCTTCGCCAGCGCGACAACCACGGCTTGGGACCTCCATGCTACAATACACCTCGGTATACACATCACGTGCGGAGGTCCCACCCTTGAGAACCAATATCGTTCTGGACGACGAGCTGATCGAAGAGGCCTTCGCCCTTACCGGGGCCCAGACGAAGAAAGAGCTCGTCCACCTCGCCCTCGAGGAGTTGGTTCGTTCCCGCAAGAAAAAGGACCTGACCGAGCTCGCTGGACGGATACGCCTGCGCGACGACTACGACCACAAGGAGCTGCGGGAGCTGCGCGGTGGTTCTGGTTGACACGTCCGTCTGGATCGACATCTTCCGGGACGCCTCCGGTGTGAAACGCGACCTCCTCCGCACCACCGTCGGCAACCACGAGATCTTCTTCACCCGCTTCACGGAGCTTGAGCTTCTGCAGGGCTGTCGGGACCAGGAAGAGTGGGAGCTGCTGAGCTCCTATCTGATCACTCAGGACTACCTCGAGCTGGGTCCTTCCGGCTGGACGGACGCCGCAAGAATCTATTTCGATCTCCGACGTCGGGGCGAGACCGTGCGCAGTCCCATCGACTGCTGCATCGCCCAGCTAGGCCTCGATCACGACACTCTTCTTCTCCACCGGGATGGAGACTTCCGCAAGATCTCGCAGGTCCGCCCTCTGCGCCAGCGCTGGCTGAGCTGGAACGACTGACAGGCCCGTCCGAAGACGGGCCCGTTTCAAGCCTTCATCGCGACTCGGGATTCCGAGCTCAGCAGGTGCAGCCGCTCCCGGAACACTCCGCGATGTTCGTGTACCAGATCTTCTTGTTGCGCATGAAGAAGAGCAGCCAGGTGCCCCCCGTCGTCGGCGGGCCGGAGATCGCCGGGTGTGTGTCACGACCCGGGTAATCCTGATTGAGCGACGGGTTGTAGCAACCCTTGATCGGCGCCGGCTCGCTCCCCGCCCCGAATCCCGTGCTCATCAACACCCCATAGCGCTGCGCCAGGGGCACGGCGTCGTCGTCGGTGCTCACGCAGTCACAGTAGCGGGAGTCCTCGTTCTCGTCGCACCGCTGCTGATCCCGCTCGTTGCAGCGCTCGAAGATCAACGCCGTTTCGCTGTTCGCGATGGAGCCCTTCTCCAGCACCGTGTGGTAGTTCGAGCTCCGGGTGAGATCGTACGCGTTGCCCACGGTGTACTGGTCGACCCACTTGAAACGGTTGCTGGGCAGGCTCGAGTATTGGGTCGCCGACTGGTTGAGCTGCGTGCACTCCTGGCTGACCTCGATGTAGCGTGCCATCGGGCTGAAGCTCCCTGCGTTGGAGGCCCAGAAGAAGAACTTCCCGTCGCGGGTCAGCATCGGCTCGGTCGCGTTCTTGCCCGATACGTTGACCCCGGAGCCCATGATCTGGGGCGACGACGGGGCCGCCAGGTAGTCGATCTCCAGGGTGCTCTTGTTGACGCGAACCACGAGGTTGGAGATCCGGTACATCACGCGCGTGCCTATCGGTCCGGTCGAATAGAACAGCGTGAAGACGTACTCCTGGTGGTTGGAGTCGGGAGTGTTGTCATTGAGGGCCTGGTGACAGTAGGCGTAGGCCTTGATGGTCTCGTCCACGTCCTGGGGATCGTTCCAGGAGCCGGGCAGGATCTTGATGGCGGAGATGCTCAGGTCCGGCAGGGTGGCTCCAGCAGACTTGTTGATGACCGTGCCGCGATTCTTGAAGTAGGTGACCCACACCCGGGCCTTGCCGTTGGCCTCACGGGTCCAGAAGAGGAGCTTGCCGTCCCGGCTGAACCAGGGGTAGGCGTCCCACACGGTGGTGCTGGTGGTGTTGATGGCGGTCGGCGCTTCCTTGGCGGAATTGCGCTGCCGCAGATGGTCCGGCGGATTCATGGCGGAGGCGGGAAGGAGGGGAAGCAAGAGGCTGGCAAGGAGCAGGCCGACAGCAGATCTGCACATATTTTGTCTCCTCGTCGAGGAATTTGGTAAATTACGGCTTCCTAATGAGGATAGGACACGGGTCCTCTCCTTCTCCATAGCGACGTTTGGCCGTCAAGACGGTCACCAGCCCTGTAAAGATTGTGCAAAGAGGGTTCCGGGCGAGACGTCCCGTTCGTAGCCGGGTGCCGTCAGCTTGCTCTCTCAACCAGCAAGACCACCAGCGCCAGCAGATACAAGCCTGTCGCCAACACGATGCCCCGGAAGGGCACGCTGAACCAGTACCGCCAGCCCAGAAACAGGTACCCGCTGAGCAGCAGAAGACCCACCAGCAGCAGGAAGGGGGATCCCAGGAGGAGCCCCCTGTCGAACAGGGAGAGGTAGCCGTAGACCAGGCTGAAGAAGACGGCGCCGAAACCATGGCTCGCATTGAAGCCGACCCACGCCTTCCACATCGTCGTCTCGCGGGTGAGGACGGGGAAAGCTTCCCGCAAACCCGCCTCGATCTCCGGATCCCGCGGATGGAGCTTCGTGCTCCAGAAGGTGAGCGCCACGTGGGTTGCGCCGAGCGCGAAGATCACCAGGGCACTTGCGGCTATCAGCGAGGATGGCAGAGCGCTCATGGGGTGTCCGGGGTGTCCGCCGACAACCCCGCCGCAAGCTCCAACAGCTCCTCACTCCCCCGCACCGGTGGCCCGTGGCCAAGGCAGGTGAGCTCGGGCTCGAGCGCGACGAGCCTTTGGATCGAACGGCGGTTTTCCTCCGGGTCCTGGGTGAACGCCCCCGGCGGCTCCTGGAGACCGGGGATCGTGGTCAGCAGATTCATGCTGTTGAGGACGTCGCCCAGGATCAGCACGCGGTCGCTCTCGCGCCAGAAGGCGAGGTGACCCGGGGTGTGGCCGGGGGTCTCCAGGACCTGAAAGCCTGCCACCTCGTCGTCCTCCTTCAAGGCGTGATCCACCGGGCAGCCCGGCCCCGCCCACAGCTTCTCCATCGTCCGCGCCACGAAGCCGCCGGGGTTGGGCATGGTGCCGGTGACATGGCCCGACTCGGCCGCCTCGACGTCCGCCTCTCCGCACCAGAAGGGCACGAAGCGCTCGCGGCACACCGCGGCGCTGGCTCCCTGGTGGTCCGGATGGGCGTGGGTCAGGGCATGGGCAGTGAGCTCCCGGCCCTGCAACGCCTTCAGGATCTTCGTTCGGGACGAGCGCACCCCGGCGTCGATCAACACCGTGCCCACCAGGTAGGCGTTGACCGCGTAGCGGGGAAAGAGCGGGATCAGGTGGACGTCGTCGGCGAGTTGGATCATAGAGCCAGATTACCGCAGCTCCAGCGCCTCCCGGTCCCAGCCGGCACGCCGGGCTCCCGCCTCGTAGCTGCTTTGGAGAAAGTCGAGGAGGCCCTGGCGGGGATCGTCCATCTCGCGCAGCTCATGGTACTTGAGCAGCGCCATGTGGGTGCCGCCGTCGATCTCCTGCCACCAGGCGCCCGCCGGGGCGAGGGGCTCGTCGGCGAGACCCTCGGGCTCCGGGGCGGCGTAGGTGTAGAAGGCGGGCTCCGGGATGTTGTCGTCTCCGGCCCAGAAGCCGGAGGAGATCACCTCGTGGCTGTACGCCTCGCGGGTCACCGGATCCGCGTCCGGCGACACCTCGACGCTACGGCCGGAGAACCGTGTCACCGCCAGGTCGAGACTGTGCCAGAACAGGTGCACCGGGCTGACCTTGCCCAGAAACCGGCCCCGGAACTCCTTGAACACGGGATCGATCACCGACAACACCTGGAAGAAGCGGTGAGCGTACTCCGGGTCGTAGGTCTTGTGCTGCTCATCCTCGGCGAACGGGATGTCGCTTTTCGCCTTGTCCGGGTCGAAGGGCTTGGCCAGGATCTTCGCCTCGATGCCGAGGTCCTCGAGCTCGTGGGTCACCCGCCGGTAGAAGCCGGCGACCGACTGGCCGGCCAGGGGGAACACCCGCCATTCGCCGTCCGAGGTGCGGCAGGTCCAGGTGTGGTCGGTGAGATCGAGCTCAAGCTCGAAGGACTTGTCCCCCGCCGGGACGACGGCGGTGGTGACACCCCGGGGCGTGACGTACAGCGGTACGTGCCACCAATGGTTGAGCTTCGGATGGTGCTTGAGGCGCACCTTGCCGACGATCTGGCAGAAGAGGTGGAAGGTGGTGCGGGTGTCCTGCCAGTCTACGAGAGGGAGCTCGGGCCAGCGCGGGTTCATCGATCCTCCGGTTGTCGGGATTACAGGTTCCGGCGGGGCACCGGGCACTCATTCGGGTACTCATTCGCACGACTATTACACAGAGACGAGGGGCCGCAGAAGCCCCCGCGGTGGCTCAGCGGATGGCTTCCCGCGGGTCGCTCAGGATCTCCAACTGGCCGGAGATCCAGAGCACGGCGACCAGAGCGAAGAACAGGAACAGCCACAGACCGACGGCGGCGAGGCTCGCCTTTTTCGCTCGCTTCCATTCCCACCAGTGGCGGGGCCGGATGCCCTGGGCGAGAAAGGTACCGACCCCAGCCAGGTTGATGCAGATGACGTTGCCGGCAGTGAGCAGCAGGGCCTGGAAGGCGAGCTCCAGGTGGCCGGCACCGAGCAGCAGCCCGAAGGCCACCGCCGGCGGCATCAGCGCCACCGCCACCATGACCCCGATGACCGCCCCGGAGAGCCCCTGAGTGAAGGCGAGGGTGCCGGCGGCGCCGGCGGCCAGGGCGAGCATCAGGCTTCCCAGGTCCAGCTCGGTGCGCGCCTGCAACGCCGGGATCTCCGGGTCCACCGGCAGCACCAGCCCGAGGGCGGCCGCCAGCCCCACCGCCAGCAGCACCCCCGCGGCGTTGGACCGGAGCGCTTTCCAGGCGAGCTTCCAGTCCCCCAGGGTCGCGGCGAGGGCCATGGCGACGTTGGGCCGCAAGAGCGGCGCGATGACCATGGCACCGATGATGACCGCCAAGTCGTCGCGCAGCAGCCCCACCGCGGCGACCACCGCGGAGAAGACGGTCATGGCGAGAAAGATGGGCGAGACCTCGAGCCCGTCGGTGACGTCGGCGAGCAGCTCCTCCCGGCTGATGCGGCGATTTTTCTCCGGCTCGTTGTCATCCTCCCCGGCGCCGGCGGCTTCCCCGCTACCGAGGCTCCCCTCTTCGCCAGCTCTTTCGTCGGGCTGGTCACCCTTGTCTTCTTCGAGCCGGGGCACCACGGCCTCGATCTCCAGGAGCACCATCCGGAACCCTTCGCGCCCGCCGCAGCGATCCTCCAGGTCGTCCATCAGGGTCTCGGTCTTCTCCGCCGGCACCGCCAACTGGAAGATCCGATAGCCGTCACCCCGTGGGTCATCCCACTGGCCGACCAGGTACTTGGACTCGGACAGATCGCTCAGGTCGACGCTATCGGGGGCGGTGAGCTGGAGGAGACGGAGAGGCATAACGCCGAGATTATCCGATCGGCTGCACCCGACCGGTCGAGCCGTCGACCCGGATCTCGGTCCCTTCCCGGATCTCGTCCAGATCTCCCACCACGTGACCCACCAGCGGCACACCGCACTCCCGGGCCACCTGGGCTAGATGATGGGACGGACGTCCCGGGGACACCACGGCCCGGACGACGGTGAGCAGCGAGTGCCAATCGGCATAGTGGAAGGCGGTCTTGTGGGGCAGCACCAAGACGTCTTCGCCGCCGAGCGAATCGAGAGCTCCCGAATCCAGGCTCCGGATCTTCCTCACCCGGCCGACCGCGGCACCGCCCCCATAGCCACGGCCCTGGAGCCCTCGTCCCCGACCGCGACTCGCACCCCCGCCCTCGACGACCCCGGACACCTCGCCTGGCTCAGCTTCCTGCGCCCCTTCCGGGTCCGAGGGCTCACCGAGAGCGGAAGGCGGGGTCAGCCGCCGGGTTCTCCGCTCCTCCCGCAAGCGCTCGCGATAGGTCTCCCGGCTGCCCGCCGTCACCCCGGTGCGCGCGATGTCCTCAAGGTCCCGCCGCTCGAGCACCAGGACGTCTTCGATGCGCTCCAGGAGCCCCTCGTCCCGCAGACGGGAACCGACCTGCCAGACGAGCTCCCGTTCGTGGAGCAGACCGGCGGTGAGACCGTGCCGGTCGTTGAGCGCCTGGCCCCAGTAGCGGGCCCAATCGAGCAACCGGTCGAGTCTCGCGAGCACCTCCTCCCCTGCCCCCACCCCGGCCAGGGCCACACGGACCTCCCCCTCCTGCTCGCGGCGGCGCTTCACCGAGGCTTCGTGGAGCTCTTCGACATCCCGTGCCTTGCCGCTCCAAGCGTTCTTGATGGCGTTGACGATCTGGATGTCGGCGGCTCCCGTGCTCCAGAAAGCGGGACGTCCGAGCCAGCTCGATGGGCTCTTGCCGAAGCGCCAGCAAAACGCCTCCAGCCGGGCCAGGAAGTCGCACTCCGGCGAGGTTTCCATCAGGCGTAGCACCACCGTGTCGAGCGTCAGGCCCTCGAGCGCCTCGACCACAGCCGGCTCGCGGATCGACCGACCGATCTCCTGCTGCGCCAGTCCGGCTCGAAAGGTGTAGGAATCCCCTTCGCCCCCCAGGAGCACCGGGGTGTCCGCCTCGATACAGTGCTCCTTCAAGAAGCAGTCGAGAGCGGCCTGACACATCCAGCCGAGAGCCTGGGGCCCGCTCCAGCCAAACGCATTCAGGTCCCACAGCCGATCCGTCACCTCCAGCAGCACGGGAATCAGCGTGCCGGCGGTCGTGGTGCTCGCGAGGCCCTCGACGGCGAGCTCGCGAATCGTCCGCAGCTCGTCCTCACGGTGGTCCCACCGGCGGCGGAATCGGCCTTCGTTGTCCGCAATCCACGCCTCGTACTCCCCAGGGCCGTCGAAGTAGTCCTGGAAGGTCGGCTGCTCATCGGCTTCCCAGTAGCGGTAGCCGTGGACGTCGAGCAGGTGGCGGCAGATGCTCGTGAGAATGATGTCCTTCGGCTGGTAGCGGTGCCACATCTCGGATTCGGACTCGTGGCGATAGAGGGGGGTGAGGCGGTGAGGCGGCCGGTCGGCACGCAAAGGCAAGGTCGCCAGGGCGGGCTTCCACGACCGCTGGGCCGCTTCGCCGGTCAGCTCGATCGGAAAGAACGTGGGCAGCGCCGTCAAGGGCCGCGCCTGGAGGACGGTCACACCCTCGGGCGTCAGCGCCCACTCGATGTCGAGCCGGGTGTCGAGCGCCTCGTCCAGCTCCCGACCGACCTGGGCGAGCTCCGCGAGCCGTTCGTCCGACACGGCGGGGGCGGTCGATGCGACCTCGGCCGCAGCGCCCTCGGCCGCGATCCGGGCGATGCCGTCCGGTGTGGCGTGCAGCACGAAGGGCTTGGCGGTGACCTCGCGCTCCAGCACGGCTCCCGTCTCCCAGTCCACGACAAACGAATCACCCACGCCGCTGCCGCTCAGCAGGTCGAGGGACAGGCCGGGGGTCGCCGAGACCCCAAAGCGCCAGGGGTTGCCGGTGTTGGGATCCGCCGTGTAGATCACGCCCGAGCCGACCGCCGGTACGACCTCCTGGAGCATCACCGCCATGCCGTCGAGAGCCGGCTCCAGACCCAGGCGATCCATGTATCGGAGGGCGCGGGGCGACCAGAGGGAGGTCCAGCAGGCCACGACCCGGCGTAAGACGTCGTCGGGATCGAGAATCCCCAGGAAGCTCTCGAACACCCCCGCAAAGCTGGCGCGATCCGAGTCCTCGAACACCGCGGAAGAGCGCACGGCGACACCGTAGGTGCACCGGCCCAAAAGCTCGGCGGCGGCAGCTAGGATCTCTTCCTGGAGCTCGGCGGGAACGGCCGCCTGTGCGACCGCGGCGGCGATCCGCTCGAAGGCCGGCTCGAGCCCGGAGCGGTCCTCGGTTCCCAGATAGCCCTCGACCCGCGAGCCGAGCCCATCAGCGGCGAGGAAGAGCCCCAGGGCGTCGCGGCCGAGGGCCCGCGTCGGCGGCACACGGAAGCCCAAACGCTGGACCCGCGCGAAGTGGCAGGCCTTGCCCCCGAACCGGCCGGGGTCCAGCGCCTCGGAGAGCGGATGGACCCTGTTGGCGATCCTGCCCCTGGGTGTCATGCTCTTGGATGTCATGCCGCCGGGTGTCCTGGTTTCGCCGAAATCCGCAGAGGGGTAGTGATATCGTAGCGTTGGAAGCGATTCCACAAGGGCACCATCGGGGTGCCGTTCGTTGACAGGATCAGGAGGCTCGATCATGACACGTGGAAGCCGGCTCTCCTTCGCACCCCTCGTGCTCACTCTCTTCCTGGCGGCATCTCTCCTCTCGCCGGATCCAACGCCCGCTGCATCGCCGGCCACGCCTCCCCAGGGATCTCCCGAGGTGGCGCCGCAGGACCCGGAGGCGCCTCCGGAAGATCTGCGGTCCCGACTGGACCAGTGGCAATCGCTGATGCAGAACAGCGATCCCTGCGAGCTGGGCCGGACCCTCAGCCGTATGCCTCCCTGCGCCGAGACGGAGGATTGCGCGGCCTACTCGCTGTGGCAGATCCGGATGCCGGAGGGACCGATGGCGGCGCTGCCCGACCCGCAGCGTCGCCGGGAAATGATGCCGGCGGTGGGACCCGGAACGCAGCGGCCTCCCGTGGTCACGTACCGCCTCGGCGAGGGCGAGGAGCCGACGCCGGAGGAGCTGGCCCGGAAGCTGGCCGAGGTGCTCCTGGGGGCCGGTTACCAGCCCGGTGAGGTGGTCAACGTCCAACTGCTCGGCGCGGACGCGGACAAGCGCCTCCAGATCCTTCTCGACGACACCTCCGACGAAGGAGCTCTCCCGCCGGCGGAGCCGGAGAGGGAGCCCGAGGATCGCCGCCGCACGAGCTGGCCCGGGATGGTTCCCTGCCCCGCTGGCCACTGATCTGATCCGACGGGGAGGGCCCGTTCGCCCAACCGCACCGCGAGCAGCCCGTCGCTGCTAGGCTTGGCGGCCGTGAGCGACTTCGATCCCCGGGGTCTCGGAACCGACGAGGCAGCGAACCACCCGCTGCTATCCGCGCTGCTCGCCGAGCTGTGGCCGAGCTCCCCGGCCCCGCCGCTGGCCATCGATCCCCGCGACGAGATGCTGGACGCCACCCGGGAGCTGCTCCACGGCGACCGGGACGCCGCGCTGGTGGCGTACTTTCTGGCCGGCATCACCGCAGCACGGACCTTCGAGGAGCTTCTGGAGCACCGGGCTCCCCGACGCTCCTCCGAGGAATCTCGGTCGGGGCGCCGCATCAAGGTGCTCGACTTCGCCGCCGGCTGGGGCCGCGTGACCCGATTTCTCGCCGTCGCCCGCCCGGATCTGGACATCACCGTCTCGGACATCTCGCCGGAGGCGGTGGCCTTTCAACAGCGGGTCCTGGGACTTCCGGGCTTCGTCTCCGCGGCACGGCCCGAGGACCTGCGGATTCCCGAAGAGGACCAGGCGGCGGGCTTCGACGTCGTGCTCGTCACCTCGCTGTTCACGCACCTACCGGAGAGGACCTTCGTCACCTGGCTCCAGCGGCTGCTGGCGCTGGTGGCCCCCGGCGGCGTGCTGGCGGTGAGCACGCACCCCGAGGAACGGATGCCGGAGACCTTTGAGATGCCCCCTTCGGGGCTGGTCTACGAGCCCGCCAGCGAGATTCCCCATCTGGACGTCGGGGACTACGGCCGAACCTGGGTCACCCCTGCCTTTATGCAAGGAGCGCTGGAGCGAGCGGAGACCGCGGCGGCCCCGCGCTACCGGCGCTTCCGGCGCTGCCTGTGGCATCTCCAGGATCTGTGGGTGATCGCGCGGGATCCCGGGCCCGTGGAGGACGGTCTCGCCGGACCGCAGCTCACCGGGCTGGATCTGGATGGCGGCCCCGACGGCCGGCTGGAAGGGATCTCCTTCGAGGACGACGGCAGCCGGCTCTGGCTCGGCGGCTGGGCGGCCCACCCGCTGCACGACGATCCGGAGGTGCAGGTGGAGATCGCGGTCGACGGCCGCACGGTGGCGTCCACCCGTCCGGACCGGCCACGGCCGGATGTGGCGGAGCGCTTCGGGCGCCCCCGGCTCGAAGCCAGCGGATGGCTGGTCGACGTGCCTTTCGAGGACCTGTCTCCCGGACCGACCGACATCGTCCGGGTGCGTGCCGTCGACCGGCGGGGGCGGATCTGCATACTCCACCTCTCGACCTTCGAGGGCCTGGTGGCCTGGCAGGAAACCCGACGGTTGCGCGAGGAGCTGGCGTCGTGCCGGCGGCACCTGAAGGCGGCGGACGGTCATCTCAAGGTCGATGCCGTCGAGATTCGAGATCTCCGGATCCGACTCTCCGCCATGGAAGCCAGCCGCTTCTGGAGGCTGCGCAACCTGTGGTTTCGGCTCACCGGCAGGGGCCCTGAGCTGTAGCTGAAAGCATCATTTGCACTAATTCTTCTTCCTGGATACGCCTTCTGCGAAGCTTTGACAATCCGGCCTCACATAGATAAGATTCCATCTATTCCATAGTGATGCTGGAGGGTTCCCGTCACGCCCTGCGTCCCGGGCAATCCTCATTTTTTCTCTTGGGTTTTCAGGGTCTCCGTTCAACTGTCCAGAAGGAGTTTGCACATGCGTGGAGTACTTCGTTGCGTAGTAATGCTTATCGCCGGCTTTGGGATGCTCCTGCCTCTCAGCGCCACAACGATCGTTCCCTTGGATCTGGCCGACCTGAGCTTCCGAGCCGAGAGCATCGTCCATGGGACGGTGCTGAGCGCCGAGCCGGGCACCGTGCAAGTGGGCGGTGGGATTTTGCCCACGATCACCTACGAGGTGCGGGTGTTGGAAGGGTTCAAGGGTGACTTCGTCACCAAGGGCGACAGCCAGGTTCTCGAGATCACCATGATCGGTGACCTCAAGGGCAACGCGGAGACGGGCGGCCCGATCCGCAAGCTCTCGTCCGTGGAGGGTCTGCCCCGGCTCACCGTCGGCGACCAGTACCTTCTGTTCACCACCCAGCCGAGCCAGGTCGGTCTGTCGACGACCGTCGGTCTGGGCACCGGTTGCTTCCACATCTCCGGTGACGGGGACAAAGCAGTGGTGATCAACGGCTATGACAATGCCGGCGTGTTCCAGGGTCTCTCCGGAATGCCGTCCAGCGGTCCGGTCTCGTACGCCGCCCTCGTCGAGCAACTGCGCAACATTCTGGGTCAGTAAGGAGGAGAGACCATGACTCACAAGCACACGATTTCCGTCTTTGCGGTCCTCCTGCTCGCCCTCGTCGCGGCAGCCCCTGTCTTCGCCGGCGGTCCGCTGGTGGTTTGCCAGAGTGGGGTGCCTTTCCTCTGGCCCAACGGTGGCCAGAACGTCGAGTACAACGTCGACCAGGGTGGCCTGGGGCCCCTCTCCAACGCCCAGGGCAAGATGGTGGTGGCCAATTCCTTCCAGACCTGGGCGGACATCCCGTCCTCGACCCTCAGCTTTGTCGAGGGACCGATGCTCTCGGACGACATCGACATCACCAACTTCCTCCCCATCTTCAACCCGGTGGCACCGAACGGCCTGTCGGAGATCGTCTTCGACGAGACCGGCGAGATCTTCGATCTGCTCTTCGGTCCCTTCTCGGGCGTGCTGGGCTTCGCCGGTCCGGACTTCGGCAACACGCTGACCTGCGAGCTGCTCGAGGGCAGCGCCTTCCTCAACGGCCCGGAATTCACCGACCTGGTGGCCGCGACGGACATCACCGTCCACGAGTTCGGCCACTTCAGCAACTTCGCCCACTCAGTGGTCAACGGCCAGATCTTCATCGGTGATACCAGCGGACCGACACCGGGCTCTTTCGGCATCCCGCCGATGACCGAGATCGAGACGATGTATCCGTTCTACTTCGGAACGGGAGCCGGCACGCAGACCCTGGAGCGCGACGACATCGCCATCGCTTCGACGATGTACCCGGAGCCGGACTTCTTCGCCACCACCGGCACCATCGCGGGCACCATCTTCGCCCCCGACGGGACGACCAGGCTGACCGGCGTCAATGTGATCGCCCGCAATCTCGCGGATCTGTTCAACGATGCGGCGTCAGCGATCTCGAGCGACTTTACCGACAGCACCTCGCAGGCGGACCCGGTGGTCGGAACCTACCGGATCAACGGTCTGACCCCGGGCGCGGACTATGTGGTCTTTGTCGACGGCATCCTGGCCGGTGGCTTCAGCACGCCGCCGCTCGTTTCGCTGCCGGGACCCGAAGAATTCTGGAACGGTGCCAACGAGTCGAGTGACCCGACCATCGACGATCCGCTGGAGTTCACCCCCATCACGGTTGCCGCGGGCGCGCCGGTGACCGGTATCGACGTGATCTTCAACGGTCTCGCGCCGGGGACGATCGAGCTTGGGGACGACGACTTCGTCGAGATCGACCTCGGATTCACTTTCACCCTTTGCGACCAGAGCTTCGAGACGGTGTTCGTGAACTCCAACGGCAATCTGACCTTTGGTGCGCCGGACACGGACTTCTCGGAGAGCGCGGCCGAGCTCCTCGCCAATCCGCCGCGGATCGCCGGTCTGTGGGACGACCTCAATCCCTCCTCGAGCGGCACGGTCTCCTTCGATCGCGATTCGAACCGTTTCTCGGTGACCTTCACCAATGTGCCGGAGTTCTTCTCCACCGGCGCCAACACCTTCACCATGGAGCTCAAGAGAGCGGCCAACGAGGTGGATATCGTCTACGGCGGGATCACCGCCAGCGACGGGATTGCCGGCGTGAGCTGCGGCGGTCTGAATTCGGGTCAGGAGCCGGAGATCGCGCTCAACACGGTGCCCCTCCTACACGTCGTCAACATGCAGGGAGTGACGGCGGCCTACGAGCAGTTCACCACCGACAACGACCTCTCCGGATACCACCTGCGGTTCGTCAATCTCGACAAGCCGTTCGTGGATCCGTTCGAGCCCAACAACAATGTGGGTGACGCCACCGCGCAGAGCCTGCCCTTCGACACCGCGGGCGACTTCACCGTCATCGCTCCAGTGGGCGACGACGTCGACTACTTCCGCGTGTCGGCCGAGGGCGGCACCTCACTGCTGTGCGAGGTGACGTCGGGCGGCTTCGACTCGGTGCTGGGCATCTTCGATGCCGATACCGGCGACCTGCTGGACTTCGACGACGACGGCGGCGCGGGTCTGCTGTCCCGCCTCGTCTTCCCGGTGCCGGCCGACGGCGACTTCGCCATCGCGGTGAGCGCGTTCCCGGACCTCGACTTCAACGGCGACGGCAATTCCGGCGGCCGCTACGTCCTGTCCTGCCTCTCGATCGAGGGGGTCCTGCTCCCGCTCGGCGATGACGACACCGAAAACGTTGCCATCGGGTTCAGCTTCCCCTACCAGGGGAACAGCTACAACTCGGTGAACGTCAACTCCAACGGCAACCTCACCTTCGGTGGGGGCGACACGGACTTCTCCGAGAGCGAGAGCGAGTTCCTCAACGAGCTGCCGCGTATCGCGCCGCTGTGGGACGACCTCAACCCCTCCAGCGCCGGTCTGGTGCTCGTGAATAGCGACGCCACCTCGTGGACGGTGACGTTCCTCGGCGTACCGGAGTTCGCGTCGACGAACCCCAACACCTTTGCAGTGACGCTGGAGTCCGACGGCACCATCACCATCGAGTACGGTGTGGTGTCGGCCAACGACGGCTTGGTGGGCATCACCCAGGGCGGCGGCGCCCCGGTGGGACAGACGGATCTGTCCGCCGGCGGACCGTTCTCCGCCACCGGCACCACCTACGAGGTGTTCCCGACCTTCGATCTCGACGGCGCGACGCTCCTGTTTCTTCCCTGAGAGCGTTGTGCCCTGAGACCTGAGAAGGTCCTCGGAATCACCATGGACACTTCGGCGCCGGGCCCCTAGGGGTCCGGCGCTTTTTCTTTGGCATCCGCTCCTTTTTGACAAACTTCCCCGGGATGGCTACACTCCCTCTCATCCTTACTGGTGCTGGAGGGCTTCCTGGCGTGCTCGTGTGACGCGTGCGCCCAGGATAGCTCTTATCCCATTCAATTGGCGTTCTTCCAACCTTTTGCAGAAGGAGTGTAGACATGCGTGTAGTACGTCGTTGTACACTTACCCTCCTCATCAGTCTGTTGGCAACCCTCCCCCTCGGGGCCACGACGGTCCTGCCCCTGGACCTGGTGGACCTGAGCTCCCGTGCCGCGAGCATCGCAGCGGGAATCGTCTTGAGCGCGGAGCCGGGATCCGTCCAGGTCGGCGGCGCGACGCTGCCGACGGTGACCTACGAGATCCTGGTCGAGGAAGGCTTCAAGGGCACCTTCGTCACCAAGGGAGATCAATCGGTCCTCGCGATCACCACGATCGGGGATCTCAAGGGCGACGCAGCGGCTTCGGGCTCAGTCCGGAAGCTCACCTCCATCCCGGGCCTTCCCCAGTTGAAGGTCGGGAGCCAGTACTTGTTGTTCACCACCGCGCCCAGCGCGATCGGCCTGTCCACGACGGTCGGTCTGGGCACCGGCTGTTTCGAGATTCACGGCGACGGCGACAAGGCCCTGGTGGTCAACGAGCTCGACAACGCGGGCGTGTTCCAGGGACTCCCCGGGCTGCCCGTCAGCGGTCCCGTGACGTACGGCGTCCTCGCCCAAGAGCTGCGCAACATTCTGGGTCAGTAAGGAGGAGAGACCATGAATCGCAAGCACACGACCTCGATCCTCACGGCCCTCCTTTTCACTCTCGTCCTCCTCGTCACGGCGGCTCCGGCCTTCGCCGGCGGCCCATTGGCCAACTGTCAGAGCGGCGTGCCTTTCCTCTGGCCCAACGGCGGTCAGAACATCGAGTACAACGTCGACCAGGGCAACCTGGGACCCCTCACCGGCGCCCAGGGCAAGCAGGTAGTGGGCGATTCCTTCCAGGTGTGGGAGGACATCCCGTCCTCGACCCTCAGCTACCTCGAGGGACCGATGCTGGCGGTGGACATCGACATCACCAACTTCGGCCCGATCTTCAACCCGCCGGCGCCCAACGGGCTGTCGGAGATCGTGTTCGACGACACGGGTGCGATCTTCAACCTGTTGTTCGGTCCCGGCTCGGGGGTGCTCGGCTTCGCCGGTCCCGACTTTGGGGATCCGTCCACCTGCGAGCTGCTCGAGGGCAGCGCCTTTCTCAACGGTCCGGCGTTCACCGACCTGGTGGCGGCGGCCGACATCATCGTCCACGAGCTGGGTCACTTCAACAACTTCGCCCACTCTGTGGTCAACGGTCAGATCTTCATCGGCGACACCAGCGGGCCGACGCCGGACAACACGTTCGGTTTCCCCGCCATCACCGACGTGGAGACGATGTATCCGTTCTACTTCGGGCCGGGATCCGGCACCCAGACGGTGGAGGCCGACGACATCGCCATCGCCTCGACGATGTACCCGGAGGCGACCTTCTTCGCCTCCACCGGGACCATCTCGGGAACGATCTTCTCCCCCAACGGGACGACCAAGGAGACCGGTGTCAACGTGATCGCCCGCAACCTGGCGGACCCCTTCAACGATGCGGTGTCGGCGCTGTCGAGCGATTTCACCGACAGCACCGCGCAGAGCGATCCGGTGGTGGGAACCTACACCCTCAACGGTCTGATGCCGGGCGCGTCGTACGCGCTCTATGTCGACGAGGTCCTCGCCGGCGGCTTCAGCACCCAGATCCGGAGCCCGTTGCCGGGTCCGGAGGAATTTTGGAACGGCGCCAGCGAGTCCAACGACCCGACCACGGACGACCCGCTCGACTTCCAGCCCATCTCGGTGGCCGCCGGATCCCCGGTGGCCGGTATCGACGTCATCTTCAACACCCTCCCGCCGGGACCGATCCCGCTGGGCGATGACGACTTCGTCGAGCTGGCGCTGCCGTTCGACTTCCGGCTTTGCGGTCAGAAATTCGACTCGCTGTTCGTCAACTCCAACGGCAGTCTGACCTTTGGCGCACCGGACCTCGACTTCTCGCCGAGCCCGGCGGAATTCCTCGCCGATCCTCCGCGGATCGCCGGTCTGTGGACCGACCTCAACCCCACCGCGGGAGGTGTGGTCGCGTTCGACCAGGACCACTTCCGCTTCCGGGTGTCGTGGACCGATGTGCCGGAGTTCCCCGCCAGCGGAGCCAACAGCTTCGAGATCAGCCTGTGGCGGTTCGGCAACATCATCGACATCGACTACGACGATCTGACCGCCACCGGCGGTCTGGCCGGCGTGAGCTGTGGCGATCTCAACAGCGGGTTGGAGCCGGAGCAGAGCCTGCGTCGCTTCCCGCATCTGAACATCATCAGCGTGCTCGGTGACACGGCGGCCTACGAGTTTTTCTCCGACGGGGACAACGACCTGGCGAATTACCGTCTCAAGTTCCTTCTCGTCGGCGAGCTCGTCCGCGATCGGACCGAGCCCAACGACAGCCTGTCCCGCGCGGACCGCCAGCGGTTGCCCTTCGATACGCAAAACGAAACCACGTTCATCGAGCCCGTCGGTGACGACGTCGACTACTTCAAGGTGAGAGCACACGGCGGAACGACCCTGGTGTGTGAGGTCACCGCCGGCGGTCTGGACTCCGTCCTCGGCATCTTCGACCGCTCGACCGGGGACCTCCTGGCAGTGGACGACGACAGCGGTGCGGGTCTCCTGTCCCGCATCGTCTTCCCGGTGCCCTCCACCGGAGACCTCGCGATCGCGGTGAGCACGTTTCCCGACTTCGATTTCAACGGCGACGGGGGCTCCGGAGGTCGCTACGTCCTCGACTGCTTCGAGGTCAACGGCACCTTGCTCGGTCTCTCGGACGACGACAGCGAAGAGGTGGCCCTCGGGTTCAGCTTCCCGTATCAGGGCAGCAGCTTCTCGTCGGTGTTCGTCAACTCCAACGGCAACCTCACCTTCGGCGGGGGCGACACGGACTTCTCCGAGAGCGAGAGCGAGTTTCTCAACGAGCTGCCGCGCATCGCGCCGCTGTGGGACGACCTCAACCCGTCCAGTGGCGGAACGATCGTCGTGGACAGTGACTCCAACACCTGGACGGTGACCTTCCTCGAGGTGCCGGAGTTCGCATCGACGAGCCCCAATTCCTTCGAGGTGACCCTGGAGTCGGACGGCACCATCACCATCGAGTACGGAGTGGTGTCGGCCAACGACGGTCTGGTGGGCATCACCGAGGGTGGCGGCGCCCCGGCGGGACAGACGGATCTGTCCGCCGGCGGACCATTCTCCGCCACCGGCACCACCTACGAGGTGTTCCCGACCTTCGATCTCGGCGGTGCGACGCTCCAGTTCCTTCCGTGACGGGAGTCCCCTGAGACGTCTCGTCTCGAGATCTTCCGAGCTCCCATGAAGCATCCGGTGCCGGACCCCGTGGGGTCCGGCCTTTTTTGTCTTTGCCCCCCACCTATCGCGGCTTTCAGAACTCCGTCCCGCGGCTCGACGTACAATTCCCTGGGAGGGCGAGCCCTCGGTCCCATGGTCCTTGTTTGGAAGAGCTTTACCCGCTCCAGCCTCGCGCTGCTGGCGTTTGGCCTGTTGGCCTTCGTCCTGGCCGGGCTGTCGGTCGCGGTCGTGTTCCTTCCCCGCCCCTTCGACGGCGTGGTGCTCGACTCCGACGTCACCTGGGAGCTGCGGGTGCGCGAGGTGCTGCCCGGCTCCGGCGCCGCCCGCGGGGGGATCCGGCCCGGCGACCGCATCGTCGGCATCGGCCGCTCGATGGTGGACTCGCCGGAGAAGGCCGCCAGTCGCTTGAGGCCGTACACCGTCGGCGACCAGGTCCTCTACCTGGTCGACACCGACCACGGGCGCGAGGAAATCTGGGTCGAGCTGGGACGCCGGAGCCTTGGCAGCCCCCAGTACCTCTATGCCAGCCTGCTGGGCTTCGCCTTCTTCTTCGTCGGGCTCTTCGTGTTGGCGCGCCAGCCGGCGCTCCGCCCGGCCCAGGTGTACTTTCTGCTCTCCACGCTGTTCATGCTCTTCTTGATCTGCCGGCTGCGGCCGGCGTCCTACTCCCGGCTCGACGGCTTTCTGCTCGCCACCGGCACCGCAGCGTTGATCTTTCTGCCCGCCACCTTCCTCCACTTCTTCCTGATCTTCCCCCGGCCGCTGTGGCAGCGGCCCGGGAAACCGTCCAGGGCTGTCGCCTCCCTGCGTCTGCGCACCACTCTCGATCTGGGATTCGGTGTCATGTACCTGGTGCCCCCGCTGGCGCTGCTGGCCAGTGCGTTGGTGCTTTCGCGTCACCGTGACCTGGCCTTCATCAGCGGTGCACCGCTGATGAGCTGGTGGATCCTGGCCGCCTACATGCTGCTCGGGCTCGTCGCGCTGGCGATCAACGCTCGCCGGCTCCCGGACGCCCGCGAGAAACGCGGAGCGCTGCTGGTGCTCGTCGGCTCGCTGTTCGGGCTGGTGCCCTTCCTGGTGCTGGCGGTGGGATTCCCGTCGGTGCTGCATACCGAGAAGTTCCTCTTCTACGGCGTCATCCCGCTGGTGCTGGTGCCACTCACCTTCGCCTACGCCATCGTCCGTTTCCAGCTCCTGGACATCCGGGTGATCCTGCGCAAGAGCCTCCTCTACACCGCCACCACGGCGGTGGTCACCGGTCTCTACGCCCTCGGAATCGCCCTGTTCAACGCTCTCACCCGCGGCAGCGCGCTGGCCGACTCACCGTACTTTCCGTTGGTGTTCGCGCTGGTCATCGTGTTGCTCTTCGAGCCCCTGCGGCAGCGTCTCCAGGAGCCGGTGGACCGCTTCTTCTTTGCCGAGCGCTCTCACCTGCAAAAGGCGATGGTGGATCTCGGCGAGGCCCTCAACGCGGAGCCGGACCTCGAGGCGGTGGTGCGCGACCTGATGGACAAGCTGCCCCGGCTGCTGGGGCTCGAGTTCGCCGCCTTGTATCTCTTGCGCGGGGGCCGGCTGGAGAGAGTGGCGGGGCCGCCCGAGCTGCCGGTGGCGCTGCCACGGGTGGCGAGCCTCCACGAGGAGCTGCGCGAGCGGGGCAGTCTCGCACGTCTCGAGCGGCTCGCCGCGGGAGCCCGCGGTGGAGGCACGACGGGTGAGAGCGGGGCGACCGAACGGGCGGAGCTGATCGAGCTGCTGCGGGGCCTGGAGCGGGTGGACGTCGAGGTGATCGGCGATCTTTCGTCGCCGCGGCGCTGGCTGGGTGTCGTGCTGCTGTCCGGCAAGTCGAGCCACATGGCCTGGGAGCGCGAGGAGATGGACCTGCTCCGCGGTCTGCTCCACCAGGCCTCCATGGCCCTGGAGACCAGCCTGCTGCTGGAGGAGCGCACCCGCCAGGCGGAGTTGGAGCGTGAGCTGGAGATCGCGGCCGCCATCCAGCAGTCGCTGCTGCCCTCGTCGGTTTCCTTCGGCCCGGGCTGGGCGGTGGAGGCGGCGTGCCGGCCGGCACGCCACGTGGGCGGCGACTTCATCGCCGAGCTGCCGGGCCCCGACGGGCACCTGGCGCTGGCCTACGGCGACGTCTCCGGAAAGTCGGTCTCGGGCGCCCTGGTGATGATGGCCGCCTACGAGGTGCTCAAGTCGCTGGCGCTGACCGCCCGCGACCCCGAGGAGCTGCTCAATCTCGCCAACCAGCGTCTCTACCGCCTGGGAAACAAGCGTTTCGTCGCCCTCGGCTATTTCGTGGCCGAGAACGGCTCGGACCGGCTCTCCTACATGTTGGCGGGACAACCGGAGCCGCTCAAGAAGGATCTCGAGGGACGCGTCACCGAGCTCGAGCTGCCCGAGCAACGGCTGCCCCTCGGGGCGCTCACCACCAGCCGATACCGACGCATGGAAGTGCCGCTGGCGCCGGGCGAGATGATCCTGGCGTACTCCGACGGCGTGGTGGAAGCGCGCTCGCCGCGGGGCGAGTTCTTTGGCGTCCAGCGGCTGGTCGAGGTGCTGCAACAGGCTCCCGACGACCCGCGCGAGGTGGTTCGCCGGGCGCTGGAGGCCGTGGATCTCTTCGCCCACGGCCAGGAACCGTACGATGATCTGACCCTGATCGCCCTCCGGCGACAGAGAGAGGACCCCTCATGAAGTGGCTCCATTGGCTCTGGATCGTGCTCATCCCGGCGACCGCCCTGGCGGTCGTGCTTCTGCTGATCGCGCCGGAGGAAAGGACGGTGTGGACCACCGACTCACCGGAGGCGCTGGAGGAATTCGAGCTGTGCCTCGAGGCTCTGCGGAAGATCTACGTTCCGGAGGCCAGCCGGCACTGCGCGGCAGCCCTGGAGCACGACCCGGACTTTCTGATGCCCAAGCTGGAGCGTGCCCGCTTCCTGCGGATGGAAGGCAAGGAGGCGGCGTCCGACGAGCTGTTCACCGAGCTCCGTGAAGCGGACCTGTCGAAGGTCACCCCGCGCGAGCGCTTTCTGATCCGGATCAACCTGAAGCAGCAGGAAGGACAGGGGGACTACGCTGAGGAAATCCTCGACGAATACCTGCGCGAGTATCCCAGCGATCCGTGGGCGATCAACATCCGCTGCAACCAGATCTGGGACGAGCAGGAGCCGGAGGTCGCCGAGAGCTGCTACGAGCGACTGCTGAAGGCCGATCCCAACTGGGTCGACGCGCAGAACCGGTTGGGCTATCTGGCCATGGCCCGCGGCCGCTTCGAACAGGCCGAGGAGCACTTCGAGACCTACGAATACCTCGCCCCCGACCAGGCCAATCCCCACGACTCGATGGGCGAGCTCCTGATCCTCATCGGCCGCTACGAGGACGCCGAGAAGGAGCTCCAGCGGGCGTTGGAGATCCGACCCGACTTCTGCGCCTCCTACGACCACCTGGTCCGGCTCTACCTGATGCAGGACGACTTCGACCGCGCCCGCGAAGCCTTGGCGGCACGCAAAGCCGAGCCCGCCTGCGAGCAGCACCGCCCCCCTGTGCACCTCATCGAGTGCGCCATCGACGCCTCCGAGCTCGGAGAGCGGGAGCTCTGGGAGGAGGTCTGGGAGCTGGTCGAGGGGCGGTGCAGCGATGTCCTCGGCGAGCTCGCGCTGGTGGGGCATGAGGCGGCGTTGCGCACCGGCCGGCGGGAGGAGGCTCTGGCTCTCGAGGAGAAACACCGGCAGGCGGTCGCTGAAGCGAGCGAGAGGCCCGCCCAGCAACGGGTGATCTCCGCGATGCTGGCCCACATGGAGGGCACCCGTCTGATGATCGAAGGCAAGCCCGCGGAGGCGGCGAAGCGGTTCGAGGAAACCGACCGGTTGATCCCCTACTGGCAGGCGAGCGGCCTCTCCGCCCTCAAGCTCAAGAACCAGCTCGACCTGGCGGCGAGCCTGGCGACGGCGGGACAGATCGAAAAGGCCCACCAGGTGCTCGATCGCGTTCGCAGCGTCAACCCGCGGGTGATCGAGCACTACGAGGGCCCGGATCTGGGGCCCATGGGGTGACGGAAGCCGGGGGCTCGACGGGCCGCTCACGGTAAGATGCGTCTCATGACTGCGACGCTTACGCCGACCGGGGCGACGAGCCGTCCGGGTGCCTCTACGACGCTGACCCTGCGCATCAACGGCGAGGAGCGCACCGTCGTCTTCCCCACCCACCACACGCTGCTGGAGGTGCTGCGGGAGGAATGTAGCCTCACCGGTACCAAGCACGGCTGCGAGCTCGGCGAGTGCGGCACCTGCACGGTGCTGGTCGACGATGTGCCGGTGCTGTCGTGTCTGGTGCTGGCCGCCGAGATGGAGGGCAAGGAGATCGAGACCGTCGAGGGGATGACCGACGGCAACCGGCTGCACCCGTTGCAGGAGACTTTCGCCGATCTCGGTGCCGCCCAGTGCGGCTATTGCACGCCGGGGATCCTGATGGCCGCCAAGGCGCTGTTGGCGGAGAACCCGTCGCCGACGATGGACGAGATCCGCCAGGCCCTAGCGGGCAATCTGTGCCGCTGCACCGGGTACCACAAGATCCTCCAGGCGGTGGAAGGCGCCGCCGCGATGCTGCGTGGCGAGGAGTGGACCCCGGATCGGGAGATCCTCTACGGCGCACCCGAGCCGGGACGCTGAGCGTCGAGGCCGAGCGCCAAGGCACGTATCGAGCTGAGCCCAGTTGAGGCGTCTAGCCGCTACACCACGGCTCCCGTCGAGCCCAGTTGGACGAGGGTGGGATCCGCGGAGACGCTGCCCAGCGGTACCGACGGCTGGCCCGCCAGCTCGGGATCCCAATAGCTGCCCGTCTCGTAGAGACACCGCACCTGCGCATAGCTGAACATCGAGTTCATCACCATCGGACCGGCCTCGGGCTTGGCCGACAGCGCCTCCGAGATGTCCTTCCACATCCGGCGCTCCTCCGGCCCGCGCCGGATCACCTGGCGGATCACCCCCAGCGCCTCGGCTTCCACTTTGCGTACCTTGTGCGGCCGGTAGCCGAAGCGGAAGGGTCCCCGCTGGGGGCCCATCCGCTCGATCATCGAGATCACCCGCCGGGCGAAGCTGGCCGGGTGATAGAGCTGGTTGCCCAGCCACTTGAGGCCGCGGAAAAGCTCCTCCCGACTCATCAGCGTGGGCAGAATGTTGGTGTTCCACACCCCCTGGGTCTCCGAGCCGTCTTCCACCAGGCGCCCGCCCCGACGCATCCGGTCGAACAGGGGCGTGGCGGCCGGTGCCACCAACGCACCCAGGGTGAAGATGGGGATCGGACAAGCCATGGCGAAGTCGAGCTGGCGCTGGAAGATGTCGGGACCGTCGTGGTCGAACCCCACGATCATGCCCCCGGTCACGGAAATGCCGTGCTCCAGAAAGAGCTCCACCTGCTGCACGAGATCGACTCCCACGTTTTGGCGCTTGCCGGTCTCTCGGAGACTCTCTTCGTTGGGGGTCTCGATGCCGATGAAGACTCGCGTCAGGCCCGCCTCGGCGCAACCCTGCAGGATTTCGAGGTCGCGGGCGGCATCGATGGACACCTGGGTGTGAAACGCCACGGGACCGTCGGTGCGGGAAGCGTTCCACTCCGCCAACGCCGCCAGGACGGCCTTGGCCCGCTTGCGGTAGACGGTGAAGTTGTCGTCAGCCAGAAACACGGCCCGGTACCCGAGATCGTAGAGCACGTCGAGCTCGGCGACGATCGACTCGATCGGCTTGTGGCGCTGGTTGCGGCCGAGGTATTGGATCACGTCGCAGAACTCACACGAGAACGGGCAGCCCCGGGAGGTCTGGACGCACCCCGAGAGGGCGCGGTCGTTGGGATACAGGTCGAAGCGCGGCAGCGGCGAGGTGTCGAGGTCCGGCTTGTCGCCGGTGTACTCCGTCTTCCACAACCCGGCCTCGAGGTCGGCAAACAGCTCGTCGGCGATCGCCTCCATCTCGCCGATCACCAGGATGTCGCAATGCCCGCGCACGGCTTCCGGAGACAGCGACGCGTACGGGCCACCGATCAGCACCGTCTTGCCACGCCGTCGGAGCTCGTCAGCCACCGAGAGCATCCGTGCGCCCTGATTGATCTTGCCGGTGATACCGACGAAGTCGGCGTCGATGTCAAAGTCGATGGGCTCGACGTACTCCTCGCAGATCGTGACCTGCCAGCCCACCGGCGCCATGGCGGCCACCGTCGAGACGGCGAGATCGGCGATCGCCTGCGCCGAGCCGAAGCCGGAGCTCTCAAAGGCCTCGGCCCCAAAGTAACTGGGGTTCTCTGGCTTTGGATTGATCAGGTAGAGCGAGCGAGACATAGTCCCTCCAGGGCCGCTTCATGAGACCGAAGGATCAGGGCTGACCCAAGGCCATCCCTGCCTGAATTCATGGAGATGGAGGCCATTATACGTGAGGGCCGGAGCTCCTCAAACCCGGCGCCACGACGCCGGCCCGCTCGGGGCGCTAGCCCTCCGGGTAATCGACCAAGACCGGCCCCGGTCCCTCCGCCTCCTCGAGCAGCCGCAGGGCCGCTTCGAGGACCCCGTGCTGGACCTCCGGGGCGTCCGGCGCCCCCAGCGGCCGGCCGTGGGCGAAGGGGACGCACAGCGCACGAGGCGGCCGCACTTTCTCCGCCACGAAGCGCAGGAGCTGGAGCGCCACCGTCGGGATCCCGCGCCGTTCCAGCTCCGCCGCCACCAGGCTCACGGCCTGGTTGCACATCGGTCACACGGGGACCAGGAGGGCGACATCCACCTGGTCCTCCACAAGAGTCTCGACCGCCGCTGGAGCGGTCTTCTCGAGAAACCGACCCACCGCCGTCAACGAGCCCATGAAGGACAGGTGACGGGGAGCCGTCTCTCCGATCCTCCCCCGCTCGACCAGCTCGCGCACCCGCTCGAGGGGGAATGCGATGTTGGGGTCCGCCTCCACCGGCTCGTGATCGAAGGAATCGCTGCGGTGGGTGTTGATGAGCGTCGCGACATCGACGTCCGATGGGATCTCCCGGAAGCTGGGATCGCCGCCGCGAACCGACTCGTCGAAGGGCTCCTGCTCCGGCAGGACGAAGCCGGCGCTCGACACGACCGCCAATCGGCTCTCCGCCAGGGGTTTTGCCAGCGGCGTCCAGGGCACCGGATCGATGCGCCGCCAGCGGTAGGCCTTGAGAAACAGACGCAGGGGGATGGACAGCTCGGACAGCTCGGCCATGACGCCAGGATAACCCGTCCGCTCCCCTCCCGTGAGCCGGATCGTGTATCTTCGGAGCCGCCGACATGAGCTCGAAGGATCACAAACGACGTCGATGGCTGCTCACCCTGCTGGCCGCCGGGCTGGTCCTGTGGCTGGCTACCGAAGCCCTGCGCTTCTCGCTGGAAAAGGTCTACACCGTCGACGAGTTCCAGTACGCCCACGGCGCCTGGAAGATGGCGCACGGCGAGGTGATCTACCGCGATTTCTTCGAGCACCACTTTCCACTCATCCATCAAGTGATGGCGCTGGTGTGGTTGGCCCTGGACGACGAAAACCCCCACAACATCGACGTGCTGCGGCTGGCGATGCTGCCCTTCTTGGCGCTCACGATCTTCGGTGCGGCGTGGCTCAATCGCCGCTGGGCCCGCGGCACCGGCTGGGTCACCGCCATCGTGCTGCTGGCCACGATCAACTTCCAGACCCTGGCGACCGAGATCCGTCCGGACCCCATGGCGCTGGCCTTCTTTCTCGCCGCCCTGGCGGTCCTGGGCAGCCGGCGGCTCGGCGCCGGAGCGCGGGGCTTTCTGTCCGGGCTCCTGCTCACCGTCTCGGTGTGGGGCAGCCAGAAGGTCCTCTACTTCGGCCTGGTCTTCCCCGCCGCCTTCGTCGCCGACCTGGTGAGCTTCCGGCGGACGCCGGCCCGGCGCAGCTACCTGCTCGGTCACCCCCTGTCGTTCGCCGCCGGAAGTCTCGCGGTGCTGCTGCCCATCTCCCTCTACCTGCTGATCACCGGCAGCCTGGACGACTGGTTCCACTGGTGTCTGAGCTGGTCGTTCGTGCACCAGGAGCACTATCCCTCGGTGTCCTGGGTCACGAACTTCCTGGGCTACACCAAGGATCACCTGGCCCTCTACCCCTTCGCCGCCCTCGGCGTGTGGCAGACGGCGCGTGCCCTGCGGCGGACCCTCGACTCCCACCGGGGCGCCGACCCGGACGCCGCGTCCCCGGATGTGCTCCTGTTGGGTGCCCTGGTCACCACCACCGTCTCCTTCGTCTGGCAGACGGCGCCGTATCTCTACTCGCTGCTGCCGCTCACCGCAATGCTGGGGATCTTCGCCGCGCGGGGGGTGGTGTGGAGCTTCCGGGCGCTGCGGGCTCTGTCCCATCGCCGAGCGGTGGTGGCGACCTTCGGCACGACGCTCCTGGTGTTGCTGCTGGTCGGCGAGCTGTCCCACGTCCGCATCGGGCTGGCCCGTCTGCACGCGCTGCAGAACGGGCCCCAGCACGAGCTTCTCCAGCAGATCTCGGAGATGACCGCCCCCGACGACCCCGTCTACAACATCACCGGCAACCAGGTGACCCGGCCGAGCGTTCATTTCTTCTACTTCACCGACGCCGTGGTGCGCAGCTTGCTGGCGGACCGCCTGGCACGGGAGATCCCCCAGGCGATTCTCGAGACGGGCTGCACGGTCTACACTCACGACCCCCGCTTCGAGAGCCTGCCCGAGTCGCTCAAAGCGTTCCTGCTCCATCACTTCCAGCCGCTGTCGCCGGAGCTGTGGGTGTGGGGCCAGCGCTACGTGCCCGCCCAAGGTGCGCTGGAGGACGGTTTCCTCGCGGTGCGTGAGGCCCGTTACTACCTTTCGCCTCCGGAGGCCCTGGGGCAGGGGCGGCTCCACATCGATGGACGACCGGTGACCTCGCCGGTGATCGAGCTCGGACGGGGGCTGCACACGGTGGAGTATCGGGGACCCGCACCGGAGCTGTACCTGCTCTGGCTGCCCCGGGACGAGAAGCGACGGCCGGCGATCGGACGCGGGCTGCACGGCCCCTCCGAGGTGCCCGGGGGCCGCGGATTGCCGGCGGGGGTCGAGCCATCCCTGTAGCCGAGACCCTGCGGATCGTCTCCTGGAACGTCAACGGCCTGCGGGCGGCGGCCCGCAAGGGCTTTCTCGACTGGCTGGAGGGCTGTGGAGCCGAGATCGTCGCGGTGCAGGAGGTGCGGGCACGGGAGGACCAACTGCCGCGCAAGATCGCCGCACCCGAGGGCTGGCACTTCGAGCTGGCCGAGGCCGAGCGCCCAGGCTACAGCGGTGTGGGTCTGTTCAGCCGGCGTCCCCCGGACCGGCTCGACACCTCGCTGGGTCACCCCCGGTACGACCGCGAAGGCCGGGTCCAGATCGCCCGTTTCGGCGCCCTGACGGTGGTCAACACCTACTTTCCCAACGGCAACGGCATCGACCGCGACCTGAGCCGCCTGCCCTACAAAATCGCCTTCTACCGGACGCTGCTCAAGACCCTGGACCCGGCGTGCCGGGCCGGTGAGCCGATTCTGGTGATGGGGGACTTCAACACCGCTCCCCGGGAGATCGACCTGGCACGGCCCAAGCAGAACGTGGCCACCAGCGGCTTTCGGCCCGAGGAGCGCCGCGAGCTGGACCGCTGGTTCGAGCACGGCTGGGTGGACACGTTTCGCGAGCTCGAGCCCGGTGGCGGTCACTACACCTGGTGGAGCCAGCGCAAGGGCGTGCGGGAGAAGAACATCGGCTGGCGGCTGGATCTGGTCCTGGCGTCCCCGGCGGCCTGGGAGAGGGTCACTGGTGCCGCGATCCACCCACAGGTGATGGGCTCGGATCACTGCCCGGTGAGCGTCGAGGTGGATCCGGCGATCCTGGGGTGAAGCAGCTCCCCCCTCGATCTCCCCTTCAATCAAAGGGGGAACACCTCCCCACTGGTTAGAAGCCCACCAACACTGGGAAATCACCCCTCCGGGTGGTTTGAGGGCGCGCCGCCGGGCAGCTCCGAGCCGCCCAAACGACGCAGTAAGATGGCCCCGCCATGCGACCTCTTCCCCAACCCGATCTCCGCCCCCGACCGCTGCCCACCCTGCTCCTTCCACTGGTGTTCGCGGCCCTGGCCCTGATACCGGCTGCTCTGACGCTGGTCGCCCTGACGCCGGAGCCGGCCCTCGCCCAGGACGCTGCCGATCGCGGCTCGTTCGACCGGCTCTTCACCGGCCGGACGCTGCGCGTCGACTACTACCACGCCGGTACCGCGGCGGAGGAGCACCTGGCCCTCGACCGCGCCCGCGTCGAAGGCCCCTGGCCCGGCAGCCGGACGCAGCTCCTCGATCCCCTGAACCTGGGCAAATACCTCGTCGAGGTCGCCGATCTGGAGACCCACCGAGTACTCTACAGCCGCGGCTTCGCTTCCATCTACGGTGAATGGGAGACCACCGGCGAGGCACGGCAGGGAACCTGGCGAGTCTTTCCCGAAGCGGTGCGCCTCCCGGAGCCCCGCCGCCCGGTCCAGGTCCGCATTCGCAAGCGGGCGGCGGATCAGTCCTTCCACGAGATCTGGGCGGTGACGATCGATCCCGCCTCGCGCCACGTCGACCGGGCACCGATCGCTCCCGGCACCGTCCACGTGATCCAGGAGTACGGTCCCCCGGCGGTCAAGGTCGATCTGCTGCTGCTCGGCGACGGCTACGCCGCGAAAGAGATGGAGAAGTTTCGCCGAGACGCCGCACGGATCACCGAGGACCTGTTCCGCTACGAGCCGTTCCGCTCGCGTCGTGAGGACTTCAACGTCCGGGCCTTGGAGACCCCCGCCGCCCGCTCCGGCGTCTCGCGTCCCCGCGCCGGGATCTTCCGGGACAGCCCCCTCGGGGCGCGCTACAACTCGCTGGACTCGGAGCGCTATGTGCTTTCCCCGGACGATCGGGGCTGGCGCGACGCCGCGGCGGCGGCGCCCTACGATTTCGTGCTGATCCTGGTCAACGAGCGCAAGTACGGGGGCGGTGGCATCTTCCAGCTCTACTCCACCGCCGCCGCGGACTCGGGCTTTTCGAGCTATCTGGCGGTGCACGAATTCGGTCACCACTTCGCCGGTCTGGGCGACGAGTACTACACCTCCGACGTCGCCTACGAGGACTTCGCCGGAGATCTCGAGGAGCCCTGGGAGCCCAACATCACGGCGCTCCACGATCCCGAGACTCTCAAGTGGGGGAATCTGGTCGCCGCCAGCACGCCCCTGCCCACCCCCTGGGCCAAGGAGGCGTACGAGGAGGCTTCCCGTGCCTCCCAGCAGCGGCGCCGGGAGCTACGCGCCCAGGGCGCCCCCGAGGAGGCGCTGGAGGAGCTGTTTCGCGATGAGCAGAAGCGCTTCACCGCCAGCCTGGGCGCCGAGGAGCATGCCGGCGAGATCGGAGCCTTCGAGGGCGCCATGTACCAGGCCCGCGGCCTCTACCGACCGGCCGCCGACTGCATCATGTTCACCCGCGACGAGGTGGGCTTCTGCGCCGTCTGTCAGCGAGCGATCGAGCGGGTGATCGATTTGTATTCGCGGTAGAAGGCCGCCGCAGAGAGAGAACTCCGCTATTGACACCAAGTGGGCAGCCCAAGAGCGACCTACCGCAAGGGTAAGGCGAGCGTGGGGCCGTCAGCAGACGCCCGGTTTACGATCACAAACGAGTCGAATCGATCAAATAGAATTACGCCAGTCAGATCCCTGAGCCGCTGATCCCTCGAAATGTAGGTCTTCTCTGTTCGTTGGCTCAGTTCTTCAAAGCAACCAGTCACAAGCTTGGATAGTGGCTCCCATGGAGGTACCCAGCAACGGGTTCAGACGGGGTGACTTTGCAAGTCGCTGCCGTTGGCAAGTGGACTCCTCCTCGAGATCCAGATTCGTTGTCGAAGTATGCCCGATCGTTGCATGACCCCAGCTCCTCACTCGTCGTAGGAAGTGTCCTCCTGGCGGGATTCCTTCATTGTTCGCGTAGCTCCCGAGTGGACGCCGGTACGACTCCAAGTCTCATCCATCAGGCGCCCCCAAGCAGTCCTTCCTCTGCAACGTCCATTCAGGAGCAGATCTCCATGTCACGCGAAACCTTCCGCATCTTCCACACCCTCGTTCTCCTCGTCCTCGTCTCGATCGCCGCGCCCGGAGCTCGGGCCGCGAGTCTTTACGACACCAAGTGCGGCAGCCTCTCCGGCACTACGGTGACGGATACCGCAACCACGGTGCTCAACGTTGCCGTTGACCGCCGTACCGCCACCCCACCCACCGACGACATCCGACGCCGCGAGCAGGTGCGGATCTCCTCCGGCCTGGCCACCGCCTTGGGCCTCGGTGCCACCGACGCCGCGACCACCGGCGAGGCAGCCCAGGTGCGAGTGGAGCTCGAGACCACCGACCCCAACACCGGCCTCATCCACACCGCGAGCTTCTCCATCGCCGAGATCGACGCTCTGGACACCGGCCGCCGGCTGTCCGTGTGGCTGCCCGACGACCTCGACGGCAGCGGTAACTTTGGTGACCACGACAACGGCTTCTTCAAGCTCTTCGGTATCCAGCAGCCGAACACGGTGTTCTCGGGCTCCCCCGAGGCCACCGTCTATCGCATGGCTCCCGGCACCACCACCGTCGTGACCAACGGCTCGGTCACGGAGTACGTGCACTTCGACGAGCCCAACACCGGGAGCAAGTACTTCCGGGAGTGCGTCGAGCTGCGCGGGGACGACAGCCTGGCAGTGCTCTCGCCCCACGGCGGCGGCATCGAGACCAAGATCAGCGGTGAGCTCGACACCTTCCTCTCCGAGCTCGAGTCCTTCGGCCGCGAGCCGAGCGTCTGGGAAGGCTACGGCCAGTGGGGCAGCGGCGAAACCTTCGACCGCTGGCACATCACCTCCACCCAGCTCTCCGAAGGCTCCTTCCCGGGCCTCGAAGACCTGGTGAGCGGCGGTACCTACCAGTACGTCCTGTCGCTCCACGGCTACTCCGACAACGAGGTGGGGGTGGTGCTGGGAGGCCAAGCGAGCCGCCAGGCCAAGTGCTACCTGGTGGACACCTTGGAACAGGTTCTCGACTCTCGAGGCACCCTCGACGGCGAGATCACGTACCGGATCTTCGGCCCGGACGGCGATCCGGTGGACGTGGTACGGGACAGCGACGGTCCGGGCGACAACCCGCAGCCGCTGAACGATGTCGACGATCTCGACGGCGACTCGGACCACAACATCGTCAACCGGATGGCCCCGAACCCGCTCGGCATCCGCGGCTTCGGCGGCATCCAACTCGAGCTGTCCGACGACCTGCGCAAAGACACCACCCTGTTCCACGAATTCATCCGGGCTCTGGCCTCTGCGGTGGACAGCCTCATCACCCAGAACCCGCAGAGCGATACCTGCAACCAGTACGAGCCCACCGAGCTCAGCTTCCAGAATCCCTCCCTGATCGTCGACGGCTCGCCCCGCAGCGTGTCGGTGTCCGCCCGCAACCTGTCCATCCAGTGCAGCAACGGCAGCCACAACCAGAGCACCGCCATTGGGTGCTGGAACTGAGGCGAGGAACGGCTCTCGCCCGGGAACCCCCCGGCGGGATTCGAGAGGATTCCGCCGGAGGGATTTTGGGAATTCTTCAGCCGGCGCAGCCCTTTTCTCCTGTTGGAAGACACCAGGAAGGAGAGCTCCATGAGCGACCCCGTACTCCCCGAAGGGGCCGCCCCGCCCATGACACCCACCGAGCCGGCCGAGACCGAACCCAACACCGCGAGAGTGGAGGACGCGCCGCGTTGCACTCCCGAAGAAGCCCTGAGCTGCGTTCTCGACACCATCCGCGACCTCCACGCCGCGGGTGACCTGGACGCGGGTCTGCAACAGGTCGCCGAGCGGCTGCGGGCGGGCATCGCCTACGACACCTTCGCGCTGCTGTTGCTCGACAGCCTGGGTCAGAGCCTGGCGGTGCGCTTCGCCGTCGGCTTCGAGCTGGACGCGATCCAGGATTGGCGGTTCGGGCTCGGCCAGGGTCTCGTCGGCACCGCGGCCCGCACCGGCGAAGCGATTCGTGTCGACGACGTCAAAGACGATCCACGGCACATCCGGGGCCGCCTCCAGGGGGACGTCGAGGTGCACTCCGAGCTGGCGATCCCGTTGCGGGTCCAGGACCGCGTCATCGGGGTGCTCGACCTCGGTAGCCGGTATCCCGGGTTCTTCACCGAGGCCGAGCAGCGGACGCTGACCGTGGTGGCCGGCCAGCTCGCCGGAGCCATCGAGAACAACCGGCTGCTCGACAACATGCGCGAACAGGCGCAGGTGCTCTCCATCCTCCATCAGGTGAGCCGCGAGCTGACCTCGATCCTCGACCGGGAACGGCTGCTCCGCACGGTGCACGAACGGCTGCGGGAGCTGATCGACTACGACGTTTTCGAGGTGCTCCTGTGGAACGAGGAGAGCCGGCTCCTGGAGCCCGCATTCCTCCTCCATCGGGACAAGCCCCGGACCGATGGCGCCCAGCCGGTACCCCTGGGGAAGGGGCTCTCCGGCACCGCCGCCGCCCTGCGCCAGCCCCTGCGGGTGCCCAACGTCCATCTCGACCCACGGTACTTCCAATGTCTGGACGACGTCGCGGTACGCTCCGAGCTCGCGGTGCCGTTGGTGACCAAGGAACGCCTCGTGGGCGTGCTGCTGCTGGACAGCCTCGAATACGACGCCTTCTCCGCCCGTCACGAGCAGCTCGTCTCCACCCTCGCGGCCTCGTTGGCCATCGCCCTCGAGAACGCCCGCCTCTACGAACAGGTGCAAGCCAACGAGAAACGCATGGAGAAGGACCTCTCCACCGCGCGGGAGATCCAGAAGCGCCTGCTGCCCAGCTCGAGCCCCTGGCTTCCCGGTCTCCAGGTGGCGGTGGCCTATCAGCCGGCGCGGCAGCTCGGCGGGGACTTCTACGACTTCCTGTCCTGGGGTGAGGATGGCGCCCTTTTCGCCGTCGGCGACGTGGCGGGCAAGTCCACTCCGGCGGCGCTCTACGGCGCGCTGGCCCTCGGCATGCTCCGAGAGGTGGCGCCCCAGGAGTGCTGCATGCCCTCCCGGATCCTGGCGGAGATGAACGCCAAGCTGGTGCCGCTGGGCATCGACAACCGCTTCGTGGCACTGGGGCTGATGTCCTACAACCCGGAGCACCGGGTGCTCACCGTGGCCAGCTCCGGGCTGCCCCACCCTCATTGGGTGCGCGACGACGAGGTGCAACCCATCGAAGCCGAGGGTGTGCCTCTGGGACTGTTGCCCGACCGCAGCTACGAGGAAACCCTGCTGACGCTCGCTCCCGGCGACGTGGTGGTGATGTGCTCCGACGGCATCGAGGAGTGTCTGAACGCCCGCGACGAGGAGCTGGGCAAGAGCACGCTGCGCGAGGAGCTGCTTCGGTTGCGCGAGGGCAGCGCCCGCGAGATCGCCGACGGCCTGCTCGCTGTCGCCGACCGCCACGCCGGAGGCAAGGAGCCCTCCGACGACCGCACGGTGCTGGTGCTCAAGGCGGTGTGAGCCGCGAATTCTTCGAAGCTGCTACTGTAGGATTCCCGAGGAGGTGACCATCATGGTCGTACCGGCAATCAAACAGAAAATCTTGGACGACCTGGATCGGCTGACACCTCAGGAGCAGCGACAGGCAGCCGACCTCGTCCACGGTTTGGTATCGCAGTTGCCCAAGGGGGCTTCGATCGAGGATCTGATCTCGGTTGCCGGTACTCTGGATAACGAGTCGGCCCGCGAGATGATGGCTGCTATTGAAGAGGGTTGCGAGCGGGTGGACCTGGATGAGTGGTAGGTATCTGCTCGACACCACCCCCGGACTTGTCGGTGGAGACGGTCCGGACCGCCAGCGTTTACCGGCTCTTTGGGCAGGGCTTCTTCACCTCGGCGGCCAACCCCAAGGCGGTGTTCTTCTTCGCGGCGCTCTTCCCGCAGTTCATCGACACGACCGAGGCCATCTGGCCACAGCTCCTCCTCCTCGGCTCGACCTATCTCCTGATCGACGGTGCCCTGCTTCTAGTCTGGGGCGGAAGCGCGGAGAGGTTGCTCGGGCGTCTTCGCTCCAGGGGGCGGCTGTTGAATCGCATCTCCGGCTCGCTCATGGTCGCCGCCGCGGCTCTGCTCGGCCTCAAGGAGATCGAGGCGAGGTGACCGTCTACATCGCTCTCTTCCGCGGCATCAACGTCGGGGGCAAGAATTCGCTGCCGATGAAGGATCTGGTGCGGATCCTCGAAGAGCGGGGTCTGGCGAACGTGCGGACCTACATTCAGAGCGGCAACGCGGTGTTTGAAAGCGACGGAGTCGACCCCTCCGAGCTCGTAGAAACGATCCAGGCGGCCATCGAGACCGAGCACGGCTTTCGTCCGGACGTACTGCTTCTGGACAGCGAGGATCTGAACAGCGCCTTGGCGGCGAACCCCTTTCCCGAAGCCACCACGGAGCCCAACAGGCTCCATGCGACCTTCCTCACAGCAGCCCCGGTGGATCCCGACCTGGCATCTCTCGAAGAGGTCCGCGCGAGCACCGAGCGCTTCGAGCTTGTCGGCAAGGTCTTCTATCTCCACGCCCCGGACGGCATCGGAAGATCCAAGCTCTTTTCCCGCGTCGAGAGGTCCCTCGGCGTCTCCGGCACGACCCGCAACTGGCGAACCTTGACCAAGTTGCAGGCGATGGCTGGACCGGGCGCTTGAGAGCGGGACCGCTCCTCCCCGCAGATCCGGGACGAATACCGTCTCCACACGGCGCGTATCTCTACTGACGATCGACCGATCCTTCCACAAATGGGCGGAGGTGCGACATGAGCATGGCAGCCGCGGCAGCAGCCATTGCCAATGCCATCAAGGCGTCGGGAGTCGTGGTGAGAGTCAGCCCCAAAGACTTCTACCAGATCCTTGCACTCGCTGAAGAGCCGCTTGTGGTGATGGCACAGGGCGGATTCTTCCAGCAAACCCATCACTACCTCACCAGCTACAAGGGCCTCGCGTTCTTCACCAAGTCGGTGGAGGCGATCCGCTTTCCCGGACCCGTGGAGCTCGTCACGGCGAGGAAGATCTGGATCCCGGGATAGACACCCCTCGAGGAGATTCTGGATATCATCGAGGCGGACAAGAAACTGGACGACTTGGATTTCTTGCGAGCGGCGGTCCAGGCTCGCGGAAACTGCGCGAGGAGCGAGGAGAGGGAATGCCCACCGACCAGAAGATCGACTATCTCGAGCTCCCAGCTCGTGACTTCGACGCCGTGCAGGAGTTCTACGAGACGACCTTCGGCTGGACCTTCACCGACTACGGTCCCGAGTACCGAGCCTTCAACGACGGCAAGATGGACGGGGGATTCCGCAAGGCCGACGCCCAGTCCTCGACGAGCAACGGAGCGGCGCTCATCGTGCTCTACGCCGAAGATCTCGAGCAGACCCGGGACAACGTCGTCGACGGTGGAGGCAAGATCCTCAAGGACATCTTCTCGTTTCCGGGGGGCCGCCGGTTCCACTTCGCCGATCCCAACGGCAACGAGCTGGCGGTCTGGTCGGATCGGCCGAAGCTTCCGTGAGTGACGTCCCGTAATGCGATTGGCTGCGATCTACGACATCCACGGGAACCTACCCGCGCTCGAGGCAGTCCTCGCGGACATCGAGAAGGAAGGCGTCGATTGGATCGTCGTAGGCGGTGATGTCGTTCCCGGTCCGATGCCATGCGAAACCCTCGCAACCCTGCTCCACTGCCCGACCTCGATCCACTTCATCCGGGGAAATGGTGAGGCCGACGTCCTTGCCGTCCACCGGGGTGAGGTGCCGGCTCGGGTCCCGGAGCGGATCCTGGAAGTCCTGCACTGGGTCGCGGACGAGCTTCCCGCCGAGCACCTGTCGCAGCTCGCTCAGTGGCCGCTGACGCTCACGCTCCAGATGCCCGAGCTCGGGAAGGTGATGTTCTGCCACGCAACGCCCCGGGACGACAATGAGATCTTCACCCGGCGGACGCCGGAGCACCGACTCCGATCCGTGTTCGAGGGGATCGATGCCGCGGTGGTGGTCTGTGGCCACACCCACATGCAATTCGACCGGGGGATCGGAGAGCTCCGCGTGATCAACGCGGGCAGCGTCGGGATGCCCTTTGGAGAGCCGGGTGCCTACTGGGTGCTCCTGGGGACGGACGTCGAGCTGCGCTGCTCACCCTACGATCTCGTCGGCGCAACCGAGCGCATCCACGCCACACTCTATCCTCAGGCGGAGGACTTCAACATCCTGCAACCGCCAACCGAGTCGCAGATGCTCGAGGTGATGGAGGCGGCTGCCAGGCTCTGAACGCAAAGAGGGATTAGGCTGGGAGTAGCCTCCCCTCACTTCTCCTGAGCCAGCTTCTCCCGAGCCCTTTCCACCTTCTTGGGATCTGCCAGCGGCTCGCAGGCGATCAGGTCCAGCTCCTCCACCTTCTCTTCGTCAGGATCCGCGAAGAATTTGACCCGCACGTCCGCTGAGGCTCCGCGGCCTCCGCCCCAGGCTCCACCGTGCTGCCGCTCGCCGATGTTCTGCTCCTTGATCTCCAGGTGGGTGAAACCGGCCGCGATACAGATCGAGGCGGCCTCCGCGTAGGCGGTGCGGGTGGCCTTCGCCTCCGCTCCAAGAAGGGTCAGCTTGCGGTGATGGACGATGAACTGGTCTTCACTCAAACGGGTGAACTTGACGTCCGCCACCGCCGTCAAAGCGACCGCGAAACACAAGATTGCAAGAACCAGGACGCGAGAGACTTTCATACTGGTTTCCTCCCGAAAACAACCGCGTTGCTTGGACTGCGCCACACCATCATAGTATCCGAGCTCACCCCACCCCGACCGGCTGACGCCCGTCACCCTGCTCGCCCTCCGGCCCGGCGGCCAGGGTCTCGAGCTCGTCGAGCTCCTCCAGGCCGACCGTCTCGAGCTCCTCGTCCGCACCGGCCCCGGTCCCCTTGCGGCGCCGGGCGTTCCACTCCCGCACCTGCAGCAAGAGATCGTAGAGCACCGGGACGACCACCAGCGTCAGGAAGGTCGCGAAGGCGAGACCGAAGATCACCGCCACGCCCATCGACCTCCACCACTGGCTGCTCTCGCCACCGGTGGAAAGGGCCAGGGCCCGGAAGTTGAATTCCACTCCCGTGGACAGCGGAATCAAGCCCAGGATCGTAGTCACCGCCGTCAGAAGCACAGGCCGCATGCGGCGCAACCCGGTCTCCATCACCACCTCGCGCCGCGGGAGACCGCGGGCGCGGAGCTGCTCGGCGTAGTCGAGCAGGACGATGGCGTTGTTGACCACGATACCCGCCAGCGAGATCACCCCGAGCCCGGTCATGATGATGCCGAAGGGCAACCCGGTGACCATCAGCCCCAGCAGCACGCCCACCATGGACATCAGCACCGAGGTGATGATGATGACCGGGATCGCCAGCGAATCGAACTTGGCCACCATCAGCCCGAGAACGATCAGCACCGCGAACAGGAAGGCCTGCGAGAGAAACGTCTTGGCCTCCTCCTCGTCCTCCTGCTGGCCGGCGAAAATCATCTGGTAGCCGGCGGGGAGCAAATCCGGCATCGCCTCCAGACGCGCTCGAGCTTCCTGGCGCACCGGCTCCGCCAACTCCGGGGAGGTGACGTCACCGGAGATCGTCACCACCCGCTTTTGGTCTTTGTGCTGGATCGAGGTCAGGGCACTGGCACGCTCCACGCGGGCGACGGACGAGAGCGGTACCTGGCCGCCGCTCGGGGTCACCAGCTTGAGCCCGCTCAGATCCTGGATGGAGGTGCGCGAGCCCTCCTGGAGCCGTACGGTGATGTCCGCCTCGTCCTCGCCGTAGCGATAGATCGACGCCTCGGTACCGTTGACCGCGGTGCGCACGGTGGTCGCCACGTCGCGGGTGGTCAAGCCCAGCCGCGCCGCCTGGGTGCGATCCACCCGCACCACCAGCTCGGGCCGGGCGAGGTCGAAGTCGTCGTCCAACGAGACCAGCCCGTCGATGTCCTCGATGGTCCTGCGGATGCGCGCCGCGATGGTGCCGAGGGTGGCGAAGTCCTCGCCGGTGACCTCGATCACGACCGGCTTGCCCACCGGCGGCCCCTCGTCGGGCTTGTCGACCTCGAGGGTGACGCCGGGAATCCCGGCGGTACGCTCCCGCACCTGCTCCAGGGTCAGGAACGAGCTTTGGACCCGCTCCTCGCGGTCGAAGAGATCCAGGGTGATGCGCCCCTGGGTGGAGCCGCCACCGCCTTGGGAGCCACCGAACTGCGCCTGGCTGCCGGCACCGCTGCCGGCGGCGGTGATCTCGAGATCGGGCAGGCCACCCAGCCGGCTCTCGAGCTCCTGGACCACGGCGTCGGTCTTCTCCAACCGGGTCCCCGGGGGCATCTCGACGTCGACCAGGATCTGCGGCGGCTCGACGTCGGGGAAGAACTCGATGCCGTGGTTGAAGACGCCGTAGGCTCCCACCACCCCGAGGAACAGGGCAAGGGTGCCGGCGAGGACCCACGTGCGATGGTCGAGCGCCCAGCTCAGCGTCGCCCGGTAGGCGCCCACGATCCTCTCCCCGAGGGCGTCGGTGACACGACGAAGCCCGCGGGGCTTGCGGGTGCTGGCGAAGCGATCCTCCGGGGCGACCTTCATAAACGTGGCCCCGAGCACCGGGTTGAGCGCGAAGGCGACCGCCAGCGACGCCATCAGCGCGATGATCAGCGTCTGCGGGAGGTACTTCATGAAGTCGCCCACCACGCCGGGCCAGAACAGGATGGGCGCAAAGGCGCCGACGGTGGTGAGCGTGGACACCAGGATCGCCGCTCCCACCTCCTTGGTGGCCACGGAGGCGGCCACCAGCCGGCTCTTGCCCTCCTGCATGTGACGGTAGATGTTCTCGATCACCACCACCGCGTTGTCGACCAGCATGCCCACTGCCAAGACCAGCGAGAAGAGCACCACCATGTTGAGGGTGGTGCCGGAGAGCTGGATGACAACGAAGGTCAGCAGCATGGAGAACGGGATCGCCAGCCCGACAAAGAGCGCGTTGCGGAAGCCGAGGGCGAACATCAGCACCACGATCACCAGCACCAGACCGGAGAGGATGTTGTTCTCCAGATCCTCCACCATGCGGTGGATCTCCTTGCTCTGGTCGGCCAGCACGGTGGCCTGGACACCCGCCGGCCAGCGGGTGGATTCGTCGTCCACCTGCCGCTTGACCTCGTCCGCCACCTCGATGATGTTGGCGCCGGTGCGCTTCTGGATCGTCAGCGCCACCGCCTCCTCCCCGTCGATGCGCGCGTAGGAGCTGCGATCCTTGAAGCCCCAGGTGACGGTGGCGACGTCGCGTACGAAGATCGGCGAGCCGCCCTCGGCGCGGATGACGAAGTCCGCCACCTCCAGCGGCTGACCGACCTCACCGGGCACCCGGACGGCAAAGGTGAGGTCGCCCAGGTCGAGGTCGCCGCCGGGGATCGAGACGTTTTCGTCGTCGATCGCGTCCACCACGTCGTCGAGGGCGAGCCCGTAGAGCTGGAGCTTGCGGGGATCGACGTCGACCCGTACCTCGCGCTCGAGCCCACCGACGACATTGACCCGCAGCACGCCGGGGATGCCTTCGAGACGGTCTTCGAGATCCTCGGCGAGACGCTTGAGCACCACCGGCCCGACCTCGCCGGAGAGGTTGACCTGGAGGATCGGGATGTCGGAGAAGTTGATCTCCTGGAGCACCGGCTCCTCGGCATCCTCGGGAAAGTCCACCTCCGCCCGGTCGACCCGGTCGCGGACCTTCTGCAGGGCGTCGTCGATGTCGGTGCCGGAGTCGAACTCGACGGTCACCACCGAGGCACTCTCCTGCGAGGTGGAGGTCAGCTCCTTGAGCCCCTCCAGACCCTTGAGCTCGCGCTCGACGGGCCGCGTGATCTGGGACTCGATGTCCGCCGGGGAGGCACCGGGATAGAGGGTGTAGACGATGATCACCGGCACCGAGATGTCGGGGCTCGACTCTCGGGGCAGGGTGGCGTAGGCCATCGCGCCGAGGATGAGGGCTCCGACGGTGATGAAGAACACCGTCGCCCGATGCTTCAAGCAGATGTCGATGAATCGCATGAGGTCTCCTGATCCGATGCCCGTCCAACAATGCCCATCTAACTAACAATGCCCGTCTAACCCACCTCGGCTTCCCGCACCGCCTGGCCTTCGGCGACGCTCTGGGTGCCTTCGACGACCACCCGGTCGGTGGCCGCAAGCCCCTCCCGGATCACCACGCGCTCCCCCACCACCGGACCCGGAGCGATCTCCCGGCGGTGGGCGACGCCGTCCTCGACCACGTAGACGACCTGGCGGTCGCCCAGATCCACCACCGCTGCCAGGGGCACCAGCAGCGCGTCTTGGAGAGTGCGGCGAGGGATCTCCATGCGCGCCAGCATGCCGGGCTTGAGACGTCCGTTCCGGTTGGGGATCTCGACCTCGACGCCCAGGGTGCGGGCGGCGGGATCGAGCTCGGCGGCCAGACGCACGACCTCGCCCTCGAAAGTCTCACCGGGGAAGGCGTCGAGCCGGATCACGGCCGGCGCACCGACCTCCAGATAGGGCACGTCGGAGGCCGGCGCCGGCGCCCGCACTTTGAGCCGGGAGACGTCCACCAGCTCGACCACCGGCTGACCGGGGAGGACGTAGTCCCCCACCTCGACCTTCTTCTCGGTGACCCGGCCGGCCCACGGCGCCACCACCCTGGACTTCTCCAGGTCGAGCTTGGCGGAGGCGAGCCGGGACTCCGCCACGTCCTTGTTGGTGATCGCGTCGAGCAGGTCCTTCTGGGTGATCGAGCGGCGCTCGAAGAGGTTCTGCGCCCGGGTGTGCTGAGCGTCCGCCTGACGGAAGAAGGCTTTCGCTTCCGTCACCGCCTGCTCCAGGGCACGGGTGTCGACGCGAGCGAGCTCCTGTCCGCGGGCCACCGCCTGGCCCTCCTCGACCCGCAACGCCTCGACCGTGCCGGGCACCTCGGCGGCGAGCGTGGCTCGGCGCAGCGGCACCAGGTCGGCGGGCAGATCGGCGAGATCGACGACGTCCTCGACGGTGGGGTTGGCCGTGCGCACCAACGCGGCGCGGGAAGCTGTGGGCGCGGTGGCGACGGACGTCTCCGGGCTCGCTTCTTCCGCCTCCGCGGTGGTGGGACTCGAAGCGCTGTCGGCGCTGCAGGCGGTGAGGAGGAGTGCGAAGGCTAGGAGGCCCAGGGTGTGTTGGACCCTACCGGTTCTGCCCTCCCCCCGGGAGAGGGGGGCCAGGGGGGTGAGGGCAGAGCCGCTAGGTCTGGAGCCATCTCCCCGCCCGGGGATGAATCCCCGGGCTCCGTAACGACGCCCCTGCGGGGCTAAAAGCTCCTGCAATCTAAAAAAACCTCTCATCTCGTCTCCCCTGCTCGACTCGGCTCTTGCCGTTCGTTGCTTCTCTCGATCTCGGTCGCTGGCGGTGCACCGAGGGTTTGCGCCACGTCGTCGGTGGGCAGTGCGCCCACGACCCGCAGCAGGCGGGCGGCCTGGATGCGGGCGTCGAAACGGGCTTCCACCAGCCGGATCTCGGCCTCGGTCTCCCGTTGCTGGGCATCGAGCCAGTCGGCCTGCAGGGCGACGCCCTCCTGATAGCTCTCCCGGGCCACCCGGGCGGCCTCGCGCGCGGCGCGGGCGGCGACGTCGGTGGCCAGCAGCCGGGCGCGCGCGGTTTCGTACTCGGCCACCGTCCGCTCGATCTCGAAGCGCACCTGGAGGACCAGGTCGCGGCGCTCGAGCTCGAGCTGCCGGCGCTGGCTGGTGAGCTGGGCGATCTCGCCGCGGCGGCGGCCGCCGTCGAGAAACTCCCAACGCATCCCCAGCGCCACGAACCAGTTGTCGAACAGCGGATCGGCCAGGTCTTCGACCAGACGCGACTCGCGGCCGTAGAGCCCGGTCAGCTCGATCTGGGGCCGCCCCTCGGCGCGGGTGACCTGCTCCTGGCTGCGCAACGCGTCCGCCTGCAAGGCCAGATTCCGCAGCTCCGGCCGCTGCTCCAGCGCCTGGACCAGTAGCGCACGGGTGGGCGGAGCCGCCGGCAGGTCGATCTCCTCGGCCGGCGGCCGGACCTCCAGGGTCTCGCCGTCGGCTAGCCCCAGCACAGCTCGCAGACGGGCCAGAGACTGTTGCAACCGGCCCTCGGTGGAAGCCAATGCCGGCCGCAGCTCGGCCAGCGTCGCCTGCGACTGGAGCAGCTCCAGCCGGGTCGCCTCGCCAATGTCGTATCGGGCCTGCACCACGGCGAGAAACTCGCGCCGGGCCTTTTCCTGCTCCGCCACGGTCTCCAGCGCCCGCCGCGCCGCTTGCACCTCGAAATACGCCTCGGCGGCCGCCAGCGCGACATCCAGCCGCGCGACCGCGATCTGCGCCTCCGCCACGTCCGCCACCTGGCGCGCGAGCGCGATCGCGGAGCCGACCTTGCCGAAGGTGAATACCGGCTGGGAGATCTCGACGGCGAGGCTCTTGAGCTCCTGCTCCCTTGGCTCGAAGGTGCCGCCGGGGAAATTGTCGATGAACTCATCGAAGTCCGGGCTGTTGAGCAGCGATGGGTTGCGCGAGCGGCTCCAGGAGGAGACCAGGGCGAGCTGGGGCAAGGCGTCGGCTCGCGCTTCGGTAATGCCTCCCCGGACTTCCTGCCGGCGCTCTTCCACCGCCTGCAACCCGGGATTCTGCGTCAGCGCCAGCTCGACGGCGGTGGTCAGGTCCACCTCCACGGCCCCCGCCGGCAGCGCGAGCCCGGCGAGCCCAGCCAGCGCTATCGCCGACCATATCGGCAGGTCCAACAACCTCCCTCGCCTCAAACCTTCCCTCCCTTCTGTGCCTTCGCTGGCGATCCGCCGCGCTGTCCGGCTCTACGCCCGGGCCCCGGATTTCTTTCTTCTCCGCCGGACGCTTCGCAGCCGGACATCCCGAGCCAGAAGCGGCTCCAGAGCTGCCCCAGACGTCCCCGGTAGCGGTTGGATCCCGCGGGGCAGAGCAGCTCGTTGATCATGAGCCCGTCGGCAAAGACGTTCCAATACACCACCAGATCCCGGGGATCCGCCTCCTCGATCTCCCCCTCTTCCATCGCTTCAGCGAAGAAGGTCTCCAGCAGCGCGCAGTGCTCGCACTCCTTCTCTCCGAGCATCTCCTGGACCCGCTGGCCCAGCTCCCCGGTGATCTGGGTCGCCGCCAGCCGGACGATCGCGGCCTCGTGGGGCCGCTCGGTGACGAAGTCCATCGCCGCTTCGAGGTGTGCACGCAAGCGTTCCTGGCGCGTGCCGGACCCCAGCAGCGGCGGCCGCGAGTGCCCGGTCCAGGCTTCGACGGCACGGTGGACCAAGTCGAGCAGGAGCTCGTCCTTGGAGCTGTAGTAGTTGTAGAGGCTGGCCTTCTGCACCCCCACACCGCGCGCGATGTCGGACATCGAGGTGCCGCCGTAGCCGCCCTCGGCGAAAAGCTCCATGGCCACCTGGTGCAGGCGCTCCTCGGTGGAAGCCCCCCCGGCGGCGGGCGTCGTCTTCGATTCCGTGATGGTGTCTTCCATGATGGCTCCAACCGCTGGAGGGCCGAGACCCCCTCTGCGCACACGCGACGTGGCAGACTCTCCTTGGAAGGTAACGGGGAAACCCGTCAGAACACGACAAGATTTGAAGCTCGGTCGGGGCTCGAGGCCGAACCGCTCACTACCGAACGGTCGGTTCCTTCCGACCGTTCGGTAGGATACGGGAAGTGTTGGGTGGCGTCAACCCCCGCCAGGGATTGAAATCCCCGGCTGAGCCCCTGGCGGGGGCAACGGATTCGAGCCACTCTTCGAACCCTGACCGGCAAACCCACGTATCTCGAAGAAATGGCATTCCCCCAGGAGCTCCGCCAGGCGGGACGCCGGCTGGGACGCGCGCCGGGCTTCACCGGTCTGGCGGTCGTGACCCTCGCTCTCGGCCTCGGCGCCCACGTCGCCGTCTTCCGTCTCGTCGACACCCTCTTTCTCCAACCCCTGCCGCTGCCGGAGGCCGAGCGTCTGGTCGGCGTCTACGAGAACCGTCCCGACTTTGCCTTCGCTCCCCTCTCGCTGCCCGATGCGCTGGACTACCGGGACCAAGCTGAGGTCTTCGACGGTCTGGCGGCGCACTACCCCACCGCTCCCCTGAGCCTGCGGACCGGAGAAGGTCCGGAGGAAGCCCTCGAGGAGATCAACGGCTCGGTGGTGTCGGCGAGTTACTTCCCGGTGCTGGGGGTGCGGCCGGCCCACGGACGGTTCTTCCTGCCCGAGGAGGACGACCTTCCGGGCGCGCATCCGGTGGCCGTGGTGTCGCACCGCCTGTGGGAGGCTCTGCGCGCCGAGCCCGGCCGGGACGATCCCCTCGGCTCCACCCTCCATCTCAACGGCACCGCCTTTACCGTGGTGGGCGTGACGCCGGAAGGCTTCGAAGGCGTCCGTCTGGGGATGCCTTCGGAGGTGTGGATCCCCACCTCCATGGCCGCCGTCGGCTACCGCTGGTGCGATCCCTCCGAGCGGGATTGCAAGTTCCTCAACCTCGTCGGCCGCCTCGCCCCGGGACGGACCCTTGACGAGGCGCGGGCGGAGATGACCGTGCTGGCCGAGCGTGTGCGCGCGGCCCATCCCTTCGGTGACGACTCTCGAAATGCGAGCCAGCCCGGTTTGAGCGTCGCACCCCTCGACGGCCTCCACCCGAGCGTCCGCGGCGACCTGCTGCGCTTGGCCGGTCTGTTGCTCGCCGCGGTGACCCTGGTGGTGCTGATTGCCGGCGCCAACCTCAGCGGGCTGCTGATCGGGCGCGGGCTGGTGCGACGCCGGGAGATCGCGGTGCGGCTGGCCCTCGGCTCTCCGCGGGGGCGTGTGGTGCGGCTCTTTCTGGCCGAGACCTTCTGGCTCTCGCTCGCCGGCGGCGCGGGCGGTCTCCTGGTCGCCGGCGCCCTGGGCCGGATCGTCACCCGCTTCTACCCCAGCCACGTACCCGTGGAGCTCGGTCTCAGCCCCACGGCCCTCGGTTACGCCGCGCTACTGGCGCTGCTCACCGGCGCCCTGGCCGGTGCGGTGCCCGGGCTCCAGGCGTCTCGCCCCAGCCTGGTCCCGGCGCTCAAGGACGTAGCGACGGGTGGGGGCCGAAGACCACGGCTCCTCGGTGGGCTGCTGGTGGCGCAGATCGCGCTCTCGCTCGTGCTCTTGTCCGGCACCGGTCTGCTGCTGCGCAGCCTGGAGAGCACGCAGCGTTTCGGCAGCCTGGATCCGGAGAGCGTCGCCACCCTGCGGCTGCGTCCGCGGCTGGTGGGGTACGGACCGCAGGAGTCCCAGAGCTACACCCGCGAGGTCGTGCGGCGTCTGGAGGCGGTGCCCGGGGTGGAGTCCGTGAGTCTCGGTACCGGGCTCGCGCATCTGCCGTTTGGCAACCCCGTGCCCATCGCCCTGCCCGGGGAGGATCTCGAAGAGGCGGGCCGCTTGGCCCTGGCCAACCAGGTCGCACCGCGCTTCTTCGGGACCAATGGCATCGCACTCCTCCGGGGGAGGGATTTCGGTGAGCGGGATCGGGTCGGCAGCCCGCCGGTCGTCGTCATCAACCGGACGCTCGCCGATCGTCTGTGGCCGGGTGAGGCCGCGGTGGGCGAGCGGCTGGTCCTGGTACCGGGAATCTTCGAGGTGGTCGGGGTGGTCGAGGATGCGCTGTACCGCAATGCTGCCGAGTCCGTGAGACCCCAGGTGTACACGGCTTACTGGCAGAACCCGGAGTCGACCGACGCCCGGGTGGCGGTACGGGTGGCCGGGAAGGCCGAGACGCTGTTGCCGCGGCTCCGTCGCGAGGTGTTCGAAGTGGATCCGGTGGTGCCAGTGACCGAGGTGCAGGCCATGAGCGCTCGGCTGGAAGACGAGCTCTCCCAGGTGCATCTGGCGGCGAGGGTGCTAACGGTCTCGGGGGGCTTGGCGTTGTTCTTTAGCGCGGTGGGTCTCTTTGGCGTGCTCGCCCTGACGGTGGCCCAGCGCACCCGCGAGATCGGCATCCGCATGGCGCTGGGCGGCGATCGGGTCCGCGTGGTCACCGCCGTGGTGCGAGATGCGATGGTCCAGGTGGCCGTCGCCCTGGCTCTCGGAGCGCTGGCGTCGCTGGCGGTGAGCCGCGCGCTGAGCCGGTACCTCTACGGCGTCGAGCCCTGGGATCCCCTCTCCTTCGTCGGAGCCCTCGCCGCGCTGGCCCTCACAGCCGCTCTGGCGAGCTGGTGGCCGGCCCGGCGCGCGGCACGAGTGGAGCCGCAGGTGGCGTTGCGGCAGGTGGGGTAGGCGGGCTCGGGCTCATCCGGTCCCCCTGGCTGGCCGAGATTCCCAGTCGCGACAGGCCGGTACCCACCGTCGGTACTTGGAATGGTAGTCGAGCTTGGCGTCGGCCTCCCCCTCCAACAGATTCTCGACTTTCCTCATCAGCTTGGCTTCCTCGGAGCCGAGCGTTCCATAGCGACGGCGGGTAGCCAGCCGTACATGGACCCCCCACAAGACCGAGAGCGGTACCGAGACCTGAATCCTGCCGACGCTCAACAGGCTCAGAGGTTCGCGTCCGTTTTCCTGGGCTTTGTCCGTAGGACGCCCGGAGGGCAGCTCCGTCCACGCCGACAAGCCCTCTTCCCGGACCTCACAGAGGGTCTTCCAGAAGTCGTCGTCGGGATCTTCACACGAGACGTCGAAGTCGTCCATGACCGCCTTCAGCGAGCGCTCCGCTTCTCCGACGAGGGCCTCCCAATATTCCTGCCGGCGATCCTCCTGATACCGATCCTTCCCCGTCTCCTCGCTCGGAATCTCCGCCTTGGCCACCAGATCGGTCACCTCTTGGATCGCCAGGATGAGCTGCGCCGACGGTATCCCTTTGGGGACCGAATCCCGCGTTCGGATGCTTCCGCAGATGATCCTGACGAGGTCCTGGTCCACGGAGCTCAAGCGGTCCTCTTCATCCACCCGCCGGGCAGCCTGGGCAGCCTCTTCGTTCATCGACACCGCTTGGTGGAACCAATCCTGGAGATTGGAGGCGGGGATCTCCCTGGCATCCAACAAGGCATCCACGTAGTACGTGTAAAGCGTCAGCTCCGTGATGTTCAGGCTGCGGGCTTCCGAGATCTTGCTGTCATGACCTCGACCGATCGGGTTGTCCTCTTCCCCGACCGGGGGCTCGGGGCTCGAAGGCTTCTCGCTCTCACCTTCTTTCTCACCCTCTTCCTCGAGGCGCTTGGTTGCCTGGGTCGCCTGATGTGTGAACACGGCGGAGTTGCCGGACTCCGTCCGGCCATCGATCGTCGACTCGGTGACCCAACTCGCGGAGATCGTGAGGATTCTCGGTACGTTCTCGGTTTCCTGCGGCTCGACCCGTATTCTGTGAAATCCCCTCTCGGCATCTCTCCACAGACCCACGACTCCGGTGTTCGTCTTCGCCTTCGACCTCTCGTCGGCCGTCATTTCGAGAGGCGGCATCGACCGCTTGCTCATGCCGAGAGCGGTCAATGTCAGCACGGACGTCCCGGGATCGTCCGCGAGCACGCTCGCATATCGGGCGGGCCAGCGCGCGGGAAGCTGGGGACCATCCAGGAGAAGGGCCGTACACAAGGTCGGTCCGATACCCCGGATCAGCTCGGCCACCGGATCCAACCGCGCGAGATCCTCGCAGATGAGCGGTGAGATGGACAACCAGGAGTTCGCCGCCAACACCGAGAATCGCCTGCGGGGAATGTGTATCGCTTCCCACCAGGCTCGATTCCCTGCGGGGAGGGCCGCAGCCAAGCCGTACTGGGTCACCTGACGCTGATCCACCTTCCAACGATGGTGCTTGTTCTGTTCCAGATGGAACCAGCGCTGCGCGTAGTAAATCGAGAGAAAGACGCGATTGTAGCCGGCGCCGCCCCGGGGGACCCGCAGATGTCTCTGGACTTGGCGGGAAGGCTCCTCCGGCGAGTCCCGATCGTCTGAATCTCTCAGTGCATTGCTCACCCCGGCAATGATCATCGGCATCTGGCTGGGTGAGAGCTTCTCGGCGAGCGCCTCTCTCAGCGCCCGGAATTCGCTCTCCCGCAAGGCCATCTCGGGGAAAACGAGTAGATGAACCCGCCGCACCTCTTCCTGGGCTGCCCGGATCCGGGACACGATGTCTTTCACCGGCAGCCTCGGCTTCACGGAAGGCTCGTAATGAAAGTATCGATGCTGCCCGAGCTCGGCGGCCGTCCGGGGGTGATGAAGCCGGCGAAAGGAGGTTCCGTGGACCTCGTAGGGCCAAGGAACGACCATGATGTTGACCGTGTTCTCATCGAATTGGATCCACGGAAATGCACGCCAGGCGACATCCACCTCCGTCTGATGAAAGGTCAGATGGTTGGAGAGGGATCGGAGGCTCAACCCGACCTGCGAGGTCCGCGCCTTCGGCAAGACGATTCCCCGATACTTGGGAATCCGGGACAGAGAGCCCCGGAGAGTCAGAAGGCAGTTCGCTTGCAGGTAGAAGAAGGCCGAGTGCGCGTACACATCGCTTGTCTCTCCGGCCGAGCTCGAGTCACCATTCTCCGGGTGTTCCACAGACTCGACCCGTGGGGCGCCCTGCAAGAAGTTCGTACGCGGGGAGTAGACGAGCCCGACTCCTCTCATCGCCTCGTCAGCCAGAGCGTGGAGCTCCAAGAGAGCCCGGCACACCGCCCATGGCTTCCCATCGGGATTCGGGTGAGTGGAATCACTGTCGTACAGACTGTCGACCTTCAGCGACTCGTTTTCCCGCAACACCTCGATCCTGGCACACACCTCGGCAGGTAGGCGCAGAGGCTTGGAAGCCTTGCAGGTCGCAACGCTTCGCCTCCAGGCCGCTCCGATTCTCTTCGCTGCCAGGGCCCATCCCGGCTCGGGCCACTCGACTCCATCCGGAGGCGAGATCGCACGCCGATACGCCCCCGTGTAGCTAAAGATGACGGACGTGAGTGCGAAGACGTCCGGAGGCCATTCGAACCACCGCTCGAGGTCGTACTCATCCCAGGTCTTGGGCTGAAGCTGCTCGATGAAATCCCGGAGCGTCGTAAAGCTGAGGCCGGCTGAGCCCTTCTCCGTGTCATGCACTAACAGATACCTCCCAACGACTGACAAAAGATGTCTTCTACCTGTTTATGATGGTTGCAACAACCTAGAGGACACGGAATCCCGCGTCAAGTCCAGAGGAGGTCCAGGGCCTTCGCTACCCGCGCCATCGATGGTGGCGCTCGGCGATTCGTTCGCTCCATGAGTCGCAGCCGGCCCGGGCCGGCCTTTTCGTGTGGGCGCGGACCGCCAAGCCGGATTCGAGGGCGATCGGGGTGTCCTCGCCGCCGACTCAGCTAGCCACGAGGACGATCTGCGTCTTCTCGTCGGTTTCTACGCCGGCCCAGGACCCGTTGGCGAGGCTCAAATCGCGATCTGTGCCGGCCCGGATCGCGATCTCTGTGTGTCCAGCACCCTCTACGCCGGCTCAGAGACCGGCGCGAGTGCCCACCGCGTTCTCGAAGCACGCCTAGAGGCCGCGCCGCGTGTCCTCGGCGCTTTCCGAGGTGGATCCGAGGGTGACGGGAGCTCCGAACTCGGGCTCGGAGCCCGATGAGCTTGGATTTTCGACATTCCCATCCCGCTCTGGGCCGGCCCAGAAAGCGGCGGAAACGCTCAAATTCCTTTCCAGGCCGAAAAAGGCACCGCGGCAGACACTGAATGCGGGTGCAGTAGAGACCCAAGGCGGAGCCGAGCCCGGAGAATTCCCCGAGACACGTCCGTCCCAAGAGGTACGCACCGCTTCGGTGGACAAACCTCGGAACAGCCTCCCCGGGATCCGCAGGGGTCCCAAGGGGGTTGACCGCAATCTGGGAGGACGGATTTCATGCTCAGGTGGCTCAAGCGAGGACTCTTCGTGGTCGTCGTCGTTCTGCTCGCGATCGGCGGCGTCAGCGTCTTTCACTGGTGGCAAGATCAGGCGCTTGCCGAGTGGCTCAGCGGCAAGCTCACGCCGGAGGAGGAGGCCAGCCGCACGGCCGCCGCGCTCCGGCTGACCGCAGCGTCCCTCGACGGCCTCGACGACCCCAACGTCTATCTGTTCGTCGCGACCTCGGACATCGACCGGCTCGCCGAAGGGCTCCTCGGCGAGGGGATTCCCCTCGAGACGCCTGCCAGCTTCAAGTCTCTGGAGCTGAAGCTGACCAGCCTGCGACCGGACGACGGGTTTTTGCGTCTGTTGCTCGGAATCCGTGGCGAGCTCGCAAAGCCCGCCATTCGGTTCGAAGGTGACCTCGACCTGAGCGTCGCACCCTCGTTCGACGGCGCGGCGATCCAGCTCGTGCCCCTCTCGGTGGTACCGGAGGTCCGCACGGTCACAGTGCTCGGGGTCACCGACCGCGAGGTGCTGCCCGAGGTGCTCCGGGTCGCGCTGGCCCCCGTCACCAAGGCGCTGCTGTCCCATCTCACCCAGCTCTCGATCCCTGTACGCCTCGGCTTCAACGATCGGCTGGACCTCCGTCGGCTGCTGCCGGCTTCGACCGAGCTGAGCATCTCCAGCGCGGAGGTTCCGGCGCGGCTCGCCTTCTCCGGGCTGGTCGCGCTGCCCAGCCAGCAAGGAATCCACGTTCTGGGACAGGCGCGCGCCATCGGTGAGACCGAGTATCAGGCGACCCGGGACGCTCTGCGGGCCTTGAGCGACGAGCTCGCCGACATGCCTCCACCGGAGCCCTGTCCGCGGTGCGAGCTGGCCACGACCCTGGTGTCCGAGTACTGGTCGTGTCTGGAGGAGTCTCTGCGCTGCCGGAGCGAGCGCGCCTTCGGTGGCGCTCAGGAGCCTACGAGGACTTTGCGACCCGTCGAGCTGCTGGTCCTGGCGGACCTGGGCGAATCGGAGGACCTCGGCGACCGGGACGCGTACGCCAAGCTGAGCCCGCTGCTCGCACCCCGGGCCAGCACCGAGCCTACCGAAGCGTGGACCCCGGCCGGGGTGCGCGCGCTCTTCCAGGACGTGAGCCGGGAGGTGACCGAGCGGGCCGCCGCGCTGGAGGATCCGTCCTCGCCTTCGACCGCCGGGACCCGTCTCGCGGTCCAGAACGCCTTCGTCGCCTCGGTGGTCAACACGACGGCGGAAAGCCTCCGGCCCGTCACGGCCGGGTTGCGGCTTCCCGACACCGAGCAGCCGTTCAAGCACAAGCTCAACACGGGACCGGCGCCCGATCTCAATTGCGCCGACAACGCCCGGGGCTGTCCGTCCAAGTTCGAATACGCCGGATACCACCCGCGGGGATGCAAGTCCAACTGCGGCACCCGCAATTGCTGGGAGGTCAAGATCGGCTGGTACAAAGACAAGAAGTGCGTCAACGGAGTCGATCTGAAGTGTCAGGGTCGGAAGATCGACTGCGAGCGGCTGAAGTCTCAGGAGAAGGCATCCTACGAGACCAAGAAAGCCGCCGCCTGGGCCGCCTGGAAGATCGAAAAGGACGCCTGCGAGGTGCAAAAGGAGCTCGAGAAGACGGGGTGCGAGATCAACCAAGAGTGGCTGAACGCCATGCAGGACATGGACGTCGGTCGGGTCGAGGGCAAGGGCCGGTTCCGGGACACCGAGGCGTCGTTGTCCGGGCTCCGGATCGACCTCTCGCCCGATCTGTCCCGGCTGACGCTGGACACCCGGGTCTCGGGCTCGACCGAGATCGAGGCTTCCTTCGTCTTCACCCCGCTGAATGCGGGTCACATCGCGTGCGTCGCGCCGTGGGGTGACACGGTGAAGGCCACCACCCGGCTACGTCCGATCGACCTGCATCTCGAAGCGCGGCTCGACCGGCAGGCATCCGGCAGCGCGGACCTGGTGTTCCACCTCGCCGAGCACAAGGCGCGTCTACAGATGTCACCGCCACCCGGAGAGGCGCTGCTGACCCAGGCGCCCGGCATGACTCTGGCGTGCCCGATGCCCGCCTCGTGGCTCGGGACCGTCGTCGGGGTGAAACGTGGTCTGAAGATTCCGGTCGAGCTGCCTCTGATCGACGAGCTCGAGCTGCCGATTCCCGAACGGGAGCTGCGGGTTCCGCTGCTCGCCGAGAGCTTCGGCACCGAGAAGCTGCCGCTGCGGCTCTCGATCGGCGAGGAGGTCTCGCGAGTCGATCTGCTGGCTCCGGGCACGGTCCGCTAGCCCTCGGGCAGGGATCGAGCGCGCACAGGGGCTTCGGATCGGCTCGGAGCCCCTGTTCCTTTCGGACACGGCCTTTCCGAGCCGCTCAAAGGCGAACTCACTTCTGACACGACCTTTCCGAGCCGCTCGAAGGCGAGCTCACTTCTGACACGACCCTTCCGAGCCGCTCGAAGGGCTGTTCCTTTGGGGAACAGGTCTTCCGAGGAGCTCGGCGGCCTGTCAAGCGGCGGGCTGGTGGGCGGTGTCGTCTCCCTTGTCGAGCAGATCGAGGGTGTAGTAGACGGGGCAGAAGCCGGTGAAGGCGCTCTGGATCAGGGTGACGCCCAGGGCGGCCGGCAGCAGCAGCCAGAGGGGATCGATCCAGTGTCCGAGGGCGACTCCTCCAACCAGGAGGACTCCGACGATTCCATCGTGGATGCGACGCTTCTTGAGCATGGCTCCTCCTTCGAGGTGAGGGTTTTCGAGAAAGACTTCGCCAACAGTGTATCCCACACACGAAGCGGTAGCCTTCGATCTCCGCGCCGAGCCGCTCCAGGTAATGGGACAGGGCGAGCCGGTGCATCTCGGCGAGCTCGGTGCCCTCCCTGCGCTCGAAATGGGCAACGTAAACCGCCTCGTCCTGCAGCCGGGACCACAGGGGCCCGATGACCGTCGCCACCACCACCAACCCGACGACTGCGAGAGCGACGATCCGACGTTGCCGATCCGACGTTGCAGCGACTTCCAGAGAGCACCGGCGAGAGGCATGAATCCACTCCTACAAAGGCATCAGGAGATTTTGAGCAGCCAAGCGAGATCACCGACCGCGAAGGGCCGGCGACCCCGGGGGCGAGGGGTGAAGAACGGCCGCGAGGCTCAGTCGAACGCGTACTCGCAGCGCAGGTCTCCGGAGCACACGAAGTAGTCCGGATATCCCAGGTCCTCGCAGTCCTGAGTCGTCGTGCACTCGAAGATGCAGTCACCGTAGCGGCAGACCTTGCCCTGCTGAGCGCACTGGTCGACCAGCGGCTTGGTGCAGGCGGAATCCGTACACCGGCCGCGCGAGGTCTCGTCGTCGAAGTGGCAGTAGGCTGCCGGATCGTTGTACAGACGCTCGCAGTCCGCCAGACAGGCCCACTGCGGGGGCGGGTCGTTCCAGCAGCGGCCGACGCCACCGTCGAAGGTGTCGTCGCCGAAGCAGAACCCGACGTCGCAGGGCCGGCTCCAGTCGCACTCGCAGCCGGGACCGCGGGAATCTTCGCACTTGGTGCAGATCCCCTCGTTGGTGCCGGCACCGAACTCGGTGTCGACGCAGGTCGCCTCGCCATCGTTGTCCGGGCACCAGGCGTCGTTGGCGGAATCCCCGTCGGGCTGGAAGTACTCGTTGAGCGGAAAGGTCTCCGGCCCCTCGCAGTAGCAGCCCTCGGAGCCGACGTCGCAATTCTGCGGCGGCTGCGGCGTCGGATCCGCCGGCATCGGCCAGGCGGCCATGTCGCCTGAGTAGATGCGCTCCCCGATGGCGGCGGCGAACCAGGCGTAGGTGTCGTTGTTGCGGGCGTTGCGAGTCCGGTGACCGCAGTTGTCCCCGCTGTTGTTCTCGTAGGTCACCATGTGCCGGATCCGGGGCTCGTGGTAGTGCGGCTCGAAGCCGTGCAGGTCCTGGAGGCACAGGAAGTCGTGACCCATGATGTGGGTATCCCCCACCGCCACCCAGATGCCGTTCTGCTTGATCCAGAGGTGGTGCATCAGCTCGTGGGCGATCAGCCGGCCCCGGTAGCAGTCGAAGTCGCACCGGTCTCCGGAGTCCTCCTCGAAGTCGTGATGGGTTTCCTCGTTGAAGAAACGCGGACACAGGTTGACGTAGCCCTTGACCGTGTGGTGCCCCCGGGGCTCGGAGGTGAAGCAGATGTTGGCGACCTCGGTGTGAATGTCCGGGCACTTGAGCCGGATCCGGATGCCGCCGTTCATATGGTTGAGGAACAGGCTCCACAGCCGGTCGTAGGCCGACTTGACCGTGGCCAGGAGATCGTCGCTGTAGGGGCCGAACCAGTACTCGGGGCTGGTGGAAGCGGTCATCTCGAGTCCGTCGGAGCCGAGACCCCTCTGACGCCACAGATAGCTCCGCTCGCCGCTCGTCCCCTTGCTGGCGATGAGGTGGATCACCTGCCGGGCCCGCCACACGTGATGGTGACCCCGCGCCCAGGCCTTGTAGGACTCCAGACAGCGGCCCTCGCAGTCGAGCTCGGGAAACGCGACGTCGGGCATGGAGCCCTCGATGGTGCCGTCTTGGATCAACAGATCGAGGGCCTGCTGCTGACACGTGGTGTACGCGGCGGGATTGCGCAACTGGATCAGCGAGCCGATCCGGTTCTCTTCTCGCACCGCGAGCTCGCCGGACTCCCGGGTCGTGAGCCCCAAGTCGATGGTCTCGGGCTCCTCTTCCTCCTCCAGGATGGCGAAGCTTTGCGGCGGATCCACCGGCGGGTCCTCACAGTCCGGCAGGGTGCTGGCCACCAGCACTTCCCCCGGACCCCCGCGGGTGGGACCGGTGGGATCGGTGGGATCCGACGGCTCTTCGGTCGTCAGGGACTGGGCGAGCGCCGCATCGGGTGCGAGCACCGGCGGCAGAAGAAAGAGAAGGGCGAGAAGGGCGACGGCCGTACAGCGAAGGCCGCGAAGGACGCGAAGGGCGGTGGAGCAGGTACACAGCTCGTAGGTAGACATCGTAAGTTTCCTCTCGATTCCGTGATGTGGATTCCGGGTTTTCGTCTCTTCGAAGTCGAGCCCGATTCGTGGGCTCACTCGGGGAAACGACAACGGACGCGAAGAGGGATCATCGGATCGCGAGATTCCGAATTGAGATATCCCCGCTCCCTTTTGAAGAGGGAGGGGGCGCTCCCCAAGGCGAGACTCCCGGTCAACGGATCCGTACAATGGGCGGATCGCAGGGCGACATCATGGCCGCGGAAGGACAAAGCGGAGGCGAGAAACACCTAGAACAAGGCATCAGGGGTGAGGGATGGACGCCGAGCGCTGGCAGAGGGTGCGAACGATCCTCGAGGGAGCCTTCGAGCTTTCCGAGGCGGAGCATCCCGCCTACCTCGCCCGGGTGTGCGGCGGGGACTCCTCGTTGCGGGCCGAGGTCGAGGCGCTGCTGGCCGCCGACGCCGATGCGGGGGTGCGGGACACCCTCGACGGCCGCCTCGCCGGCGTCGGACGCACCGTCGCGGAGGCGATGGACGAAGTCGAGGATGCGGGGGAAGGCGGCGAGGACTCCGGGGACGATCCGGCGATCGGGCTGCGGATTGGCGGCTTCCGGCTCGTGCGCCGCCTCGGCCGGGGAAGCGCGGCGACCGTGTATCTCGCCGAGCCGGCGGATCGCAAGGCTCCACCGGTGGCGCTCAAGCTGATCCGGACCCGCTTCCGCGAGGACCTGTTGCTGCGCTTCCGGACCGAGCGGCGGATCCTGGAGGCCCTCGACCATCCGTCGATCGCCCGCATCCTGGGGGGAGGGCGGGCCGGGGGGCCGGGCATCCCTCCCGACCTTGTCGGCACGCCCTACATGGTCCTCGAGTACGTCGACGGGTTGCCGATCGACCGCTACTGCGACTGGCGGCGGCTGAGCGTCCGGGACCGGCTGCTCCTGCTCCGGACGGTGTGCGAGGCGGTGCAGCACGCCCACGACCGGGGTCTGGTGCATCGGGATCTCAAGCCCGGCAACCTGCTGGTGACCCGCGACGGACAGGCCAAGCTCCTCGACTTCGGCATCGCCAAGGTGCTGGACCCGGAGCCTTCGATGGCCCCGCTGGCGGTCACCCGCAGCGACGTGCGGATCCTGTCCCCGGCCTACGGCAGCCCGGAGCAGATCCTCGGCGAGCCGGTCACCCCGGCGAGCGACGTCTATTCGCTGGGGATCCTGCTGTTCGAGCTGCTCACCGGCCGCCGACCGTACCTCGCCGACGAGGGTCTGGAGGTCCTCATCGACCGGGCGCTGCGCGGCGAGCCGCCGCGGCCTTCGCAGGTGGTCACCGGCGCTCCGCCGGCGGTGGCGACGGCCCGGGCCACAACCCTGCCCGGGCTCCAGCGCCAGATCTCCGGGACGCTCGAGACGGTGGTGCTGCGGGCGCTGGCCCGCGAGGTCCGGAAGCGCTACCCGACGGCCGCCGGGTTGGGAAACGACCTGGAACGGGTGCTGGCCGGGCGGTCTCCGGGGCCGGCACCGGGGACGCTCCGCTACCGGCTCGGATCCCGGCTGCGCCGGAGACCCGGGGCTCCCTCTCGACGCGATCCTCCGAGGTGACTCTGAAGAAACGCCCGGGCCACCCGCGTGTCGCGTTTGACGGTCGGGGTCGAGACCGCCAGAGCCTCGGCGGTCTCCGTCACCGACAGGCCGGCGAAAAAGCGCAGCTCGACCACCCGCACCAGACGCGGATCGAGGCGCTCGAGCCCGGACAGCGCCCGCTCGACGGCCAGCACCGCGTCGGCGTCGGAGCCGCAGCGCCCCACCCCGTCCTCCAGCCGGTCGAGGGGGATCGCGGCCTCGGGTCCCCCACGTTTCGCCCGGCGGCGGCCGCGAGCGTAATCGACGGCGATCTGGCGCATCGCCCGGGCGGCGACCGCGAAGAGGTGCCGGCGGTCGGTCACCTGCAGGCGCCGGGACGAGCCGAGCTTGAGATAGAGCTCGTGCACCAGGGCGGTGGCACCGAGGGTGCGGTCCGGTCGGAAGCGGGCTACCTGGCGACGCGCGAGCCGGTGAAGCTCCTGGTAGGCCGAGGCGAAGAGACCCTCGCGGGCTCCCGGCTCCCCGGCCCGAAGACGTTCGAGATGGAGGGTGACGGTTCCGGACATCGGGTAGTCTCTCCTCTGCGGCGGCTCCACGGGCTCGGCCGAGTCGTCCGCCCGATCTGTCGAAGGACCTGCTCTCTCACTCCCACGTACGGAGAAAAGTGCCTTCGCCCGACATTCTTCGGCGGCTGCGCAGCATCGCGTCGCGCAGGACAAAGTACGGTATCGTCAAGGAATTCCGTTATCCTGTAGGCTGAAGTCCGGTCCGTTCGATGTCGAAAGGAGGCGATGGCGACATGGCGACGCGTGAAGAGTTCGGCAAGTATCTTCTGCTCAAGAAGCTGACCGAGGATCCCCTCGGAGAGACCTTCCGCGCCGGAAGGGTCGGGGACCAGGGGATGGAGCAGGTGGTCCTGCTGCGAGCGCTCAACGGTCCGCGACTGGACACCGCACGGCTGGCGGAGGCGTTGCCGGGACGGGCGCCGATCCAGCAGGGGCTCAAGAGCCCCAACATCGGCAACGGCGTCGATCTCGGCGACGTCAAGGGCGTCCCTTTCGTCGCCTACGACTACATCTCCGGAAAGAACCTGGCCACGCTGCTGGCGGAGGCCCGGCGGCAGAGCTCTCCCATCGCCCTCGACCACGCGCTGCTGATCGGCGAGCGCATCGCCCAGGCCCTCGCGGTGGCCTACGAGACCCGGCTGGGCAACGAGCGCCTGCTGCACGGTTTCGTGGTGCCTCACCTGGTGCGGGTCTCCAACGAGGGCGAGACCCGGCTCCTCGGCTTCGAGGTGGGAGCGATCCTCCAGGAGATGGCCGGCCGCGGGCTCTTCGAGCCGGCGGTCTCCGCCTACCTGGCACCGGAAATCCTGGCCGGCGAGGCCCCGTCGAAGTCCGACGACGTGTACTCCCTCGGCGCGCTGCTCTTCCAACTGCTGACCGGCGCCGCTCCGACCGCCGGAGATCCGACGGGGCTGGTGCAGGAGATCGACCGCGCGGTGGTGGCGGCGGAGGAGAGCGCGATCCCGGCTCCCGTCGCGACGCTGCTCAAGAAGAGCCTCACCCCACGGGACGGCCGGGTTCCGGAAGCGGTGTCCTGGCACAAGGCCCTGTCCAAGATCATCGTCGAGGGACAGTACAACGCGACCACCTTCAACCTCGCCTTCTTCATGCACAACCTCTTCCGCTCCGAGATCGAGCTCGAGACCCAGGAGCTGGAAGCCGAGAAGAAAATCAAGGCCGAGGAGAGGCTCGCGCCACCCACCCTGCCGGAGACCCTCGACGAGCCCTATCTGGCTCCGGAGATGTCCGGCACCCACCTGGCGTACGGCACCGACGAGCCCGGAGGCTCGAAGACCGGGCTGTGGATCGGCCTCGCCGCCGTCCTCCTGCTCGCCGTCGCCGCTGGAGCCTGGTACTTCCTGATGGGGCCCGGTGCCGTCGGCGCCGAGGCTCCAGCCGAGCCGGCTACGCAGGCCACGGCCCAGCCGGTCCCGGAGCCGGTGGTCCTGCCGCCGTCGCCTCTCGACGAGCCCGGCGTGGACGAAGACGCCGAAGCCGAGGCGGCCCAGGCCGAAGAGGAAGCGGCCGCGCTCCAGGAGCAGATCCAGCAGATGATCTCCGAGAGCAACCAGGATCTCGAGGCCAAGCTGGGGGCTCAGTACGAAGCGCGGATCCGGGAGCTGCAGAAACAGCTCGCGGAAACCCAGAACGCGGCCGAGCGGGCGCGCGAAGAGGCCCGCCGCCAGGCGGAAGAGGAATCGCAAGCGGCCGACGAGCCGGAACAGACCGCTTCCCCCACCGCGGAGACCCGACAGGCCGCGGTGGACCGCCGGGAGCCGGCGGCGGCCGGGCAGGACGAGCCCAGCGAAGCCTCCGCGGAAACCTCGTCACCCGCGACCTCGTCCCCGTCGGCCTCGTCCCAGACCCCCACCTCCTCCCCCCGGGTCGCGGACACGGGGACCGACCGCACCGGCGAGAGCTCGGAACGGACCCCACCCACCCAGACGGCCCGGCAGCAGCCGACAGAGCGGCAGCAGCCCGCCCCGGTCCAGCCGGCAGCCGAGCCCGCGCAGGTGACGCCGCCCGAGATCGTCCGGCAACCGCAGGCCCGCTACCCCGAGATCGCCCGGCGGATGGGTCGTCCGGCCACGGTCCTGTTGCGCGTGCTGGTGGACGAGACCGGCCGGGTCTCGGACGTCGAGCGCATCGGCAAGCGGGTCGGCTCCGGGTTCGACGAGGCCGCGGCCGAAGCGGCCCGCCAGGCGCGATACCGCCCCGGCACCGAGGACGGCCGGCCCAAGTCGATGTGGACGACGCTGCGGATCGAGTTCCGGCCGCCGAGCTGAGCCTCCCGGCCCGAGCTGACCGTCCGACCCGGCGCCGTCAAGCGCCCAGAATCTTTTCCACCCGCGCCACCACCATGTCCAGGGCGACGCGGTTGGCGCCGCCCTCGGGGATGATCACGTCGGCCCAGCGCTTCGACGGCTCGACGAACTCCAGGTGCATGGGCCGCACCGTGTCCCGGTATTGGCGCAGCACGTCGTCCAGATCCCGGCCCCGCTCCCTCAGATCCCGCCGCAACCGGCGCATCAGCCGGATATCCGAGGCGGTGTCGACGTAGACCTTGAAATCCAGCAGGTCGCGCAGCTCGGGCTCGACGAAGAGGAGGATCCCCTCGAGGAGGATCACCGGACGGGGCTCGACCCGGCGGGTCTCCACCTTGCGGCGGTGGGTGACGAAGTCGTAGAGCGGCACCTCGATGGCGTGTCCCGCCTTGAGTCGGCGCAGGTGCTCGACCAGCAGCTCGTTGTCGAGCGACTGCGGATGGTCGAAGTTGTGGCGCTCGACCTGCTCCGGGCTCTCCCATTCGATGTCCCGGTAGTAGCTGTCCTGCTCGAGGAAGGCGATGCGGTCCCGACCCACCGCCTCCAGGATCTTGCGGGCCACCGTGGTCTTGCCCGAGCCGGTGCCGCCGGCCACACCCAGGGCCAACGCGGTCCCGGGAAGCTCTCCAGGTTCCAGGCTCCCGCGGCTCTCTCCGCTCGTCATATCGCTCGCCTCCTCATGGGCCCACTTCCCGCGGAGAGTCCCGGATCGTCGCCGCCAGCGCCGCCGGTAGCTCGGCGAGCGAGCCGAGGGTCAGATCCGGGTCGGGGCCGTCGTCGGCAGAGCCGTGCCGGCCACCGGTGAGCCGGACGGTCCGCACCGCTGCAGCGCGTCCGGCGGCGACGTCGGAGTCCCTCCGATCCCCGACCATCAGCGCTTCGGCGGCGGGGACCGAAAGCTCCTCCAGCACCTGGAGCAACATCCCCGGCCGTGGCTTGCGCACCCCGGCGTCGTGGCTGAAGCGCAGACAGGACAGCGGGGCGAGCAGCCGGTGGCGCTCGAGGATCCGGCGGTAGAGAAACCCCGGCAACGGGACGTTGGAAACCAGCCCCAGGCTCAATCCCAGATCTTGAAGCCGCGTCAGGGCGTCCGCCGCACCGGGGACCGCGGGCACGCTACGGCCGAAGGGCTCGAACCAGGCGGAGAGCAACGCCTCGTCGGCGGCCTGGGCTCCCGTGGCCGCGCGCAGCCGGGCCAGGTGCGGCTCCCAGGGCTCCTCCGCTCCCCGCTCGGAACGCCGCCGGTAGCCGCGCCGCCAGGGATCGAACAGCAGCTCGTCGAGAAGCCCGTCCCACGTCCCACCGGCGTTCGAAGACGAAGGGATTTGGCCGCCGTGCTCGCGGAGGCACCGCGCCAGCGCCTCCCGGCCCTCGCGCTCTGCGTCGCCAGTGGGGAGACCGTGTCCCTCTCCGAGATCCACCAACACCCCACCCATGTCGAGCAGGATGGCGCTCAGACCCTCGAACGCGATCCCCGTCGCCCCGCTCATCTCTGGCACCCGGGGCAGTAGAAGGTGCTGCGGTTGGACTGGACGATGCGCCGGATGGTCCGGCCGCAGCGGGGGCAGGGGTCGCCTTCGCGGCCGTAGACCGACAGCGACACCTGAAAGTAGCCGCTCCGCCCCTCGCCGTCGGAGAAGTCGTTGAGCGTCGTGCCGCCTTCGCGGATGGCGGCCCGCAGGACCTCCTGGATCGCGTCGGCGAGACGGTCCCAACGCCGTCGCGAGATGCGGGCCACCGAGCGCGTCGGGTGGATTCCGGCACGGAACAGCGCCTCGGTGGCGTAGATGTTGCCCAGACCGACGACCACCGCGGCGTCCATCAAGAAGGTCTTGACCGGACCCCGGCGGCGCTCGGCGACCCGCTCGAGAACCTCGCCGGAGAATTCCTCCGAAAGGGGCTCCAACCCCAGGTGGACGAAGTGGGCATCGGTGTCGAGCCCGGCCCGCCGGGCGGCGAAGATCAACCCGAAGCGCCGGGGATCGCGAAACCGCAGCTCCCGGCCGGAGGCCAGGCGGAAGACCACGTGCTCGTGGGGCTCCTCGGGCGCGTCGCCGGGCTCGAGGGTGAGCCGCCCGCTCATCCCCAGGTGGACCACCAGCGTGCGCGGCTCCTCCCAGTCGTCGCGCCGGAGGTGGATGCGCAGGTACTTGGCCCGCCGGCCGAGCGACTCCACCCGGGCCCCCACCAGGCCTCGCAACGCGTCCTCGTCGACGGGCTCGCGCAGGCGGCGATCGTGCACCTCGACCCGCTCGATGCGCTCCCCCACCAGCGGAGCCAGGCTCCGTCGCAGGACCTCCACCTCGGGCAGCTCGGGCATCGAGCGGCATTGTACCTGTCTCTCGCCTCTTTCTTATTACGCCTTGACACCGCCTGCTCTGGAGACGTAAGCTGAGCGTAAGATGAAGAACGCGATCCTCTCGTTTCCAGCCCTCTGTCCGTCGTCCGGCACGCTGCTCCGGCTTCCCGCTCTGAGCTCGCACGCTCCCCGCTCATGGCTCCCGGAGCCCACTCCGAAAACGCTCCTGCGGAAGCTCCGGCTGCCGGTGCTCGCGGGTCAGACGCCGCTCCAATTGGGCGGACGCTCCTGGTGGGGAGCTTTTTGGGGTCGGGACGGATGGGATGTCGCGACAATCGTCGGACGGGACGAGGCTCGGCTGATCCGGGAGATCCGAGCCGCACACGCGGCGCACCGGCCGGTGGCTCCCATCGCTCTGGGCGGCGCAGGCCTCGGGGACGATCTCTGGTCCGACCCTTATTCCCCGGACCGGGCTCCGGCGACGACCGCGACGCTCGAGACGCTGGACCGGTATGAGGGACTCGCCATCTCCCTCTCGACCCGGCAGCCCAGGGTGCTTGAAGACCTGGATTTGTTAACGCACTTGGACGGCAAGCACGCGGTGACGGTCACGGTGCCGCTGGAGAGCGATGCTCCGGCATCGGAGGCCCGGCTGCAGACGGTCAAAGCCTTGGCGGCCCGGGGTCTCGCCGTGCGGATCCTGGTCGTCCCCCGGAGCGCGCCGCCTCGCGACACGCAGCGTCTGGAGCGGCTGTTCGCCGCGGCGGCCGCGGCGGGGGCCCAGGACGTGCAAACGAGATGGGATCCTCTCCCCACGATCTTCGAGCGGCTGCGGTTGGCGCACGGCTTTCCTCAGCCGGTGGCCGGACGAGGGTGATGCGCGGCGCGCGGACTCGGACCAGAGAAGTCCTGGACCAAGCTTGGCCGAATCTGTCGGGCGATGGCTGTGGGGGCTCCCCGCGCGCTCACTCAGGATTCCCAGCCAGGTCACCGGGAGCTGCGAGCCAGATCCGCGACCCGGGTGACGAGGTGGGCCAATGCGGCGTCAGGCTCTCCGCTGTCGCCTTTGATCCGCAGCTCGGTCTCCAAGACCCAGGCGGGAAGCTCCGCGGCCGCGGTCGGGCTGATCTTCGAGGCGGCCAGGTACACGCGGTGTAGGGCGTAGGGATGGAGCCCCTTGAGCGGGCTCGGGCTCCCTTCCAGATCCCCCTGGAGCTCGGGGGCCCAGCGGGACTTGAACTGGGGATACCGCTGTCCGGGTGGGATTCGCAGGACCCGCATCAGGCTCGCAGTGGCGGCGAGCTGGCGGCAGAAATTGGCAAACAGCGCGAAGAACGTGAGACGGGTGGCGAGGGGATCCTCGGCCGAGATCAGCAGGCGGTCGAGCCGGGCCAACGCTTCCTCGCCCCGTCCGGCGCCCACCGCGTCGAGAAGCTTGAAGACGTCCTCCTCGCCCCGATCCTCCACCGCGTCGCGGACCAGACCCGGGTCGATCCGTCGACGGCCCGCCCCCTCGGCCAGGTTGGCGAGCTTGCGGTACTCCCCGGCCAACCGTGCGGTGGAGTCGGCGTCGACGCCGACGCTCCGGCTCTTGCCACCGCTCCGGTCCCGCTGCTGCCGGAGCGTCCGGCGGGCCAGCTCGGCGAGGGCGTCGCGGGTGATCGACACACCGGTCTGGCGTTCGAGCTCCTCCGCCAGCAGCTGTAACCCCTGCCAGCTCCCCCGCTCCTCTTCGATCGAGCCCACCGCGAGCACGCTGCCCTGCCGCTCCAGACCTTCGACCAGTGGATGGTCGGTCGCCACCGACCGTTCCACCAGCACCAGGCTGTGGCCGTCCGGCAGGCCTTCGGAGAGCGCCACCGCCAGCTCCGAGAGATCGGAGCCCCCGCGGCCGGTGAGCCCCGCGCTGCGGGCCAGCTCGAGCAGCGCCGCCAGGTCTTTGCGCAGATCTTCCACCTGTCGCTTGCCCCGCCCCCGGCCGTTGCGCTTGCGCCGGAACGCCTCGCCCCCCTGGAGCACCCAGGCGGGCAGCTCGGCCAACAGGCTCTCGGGGTCTCCCTGGCCGGGATCGAGCTCGAAGAGCCGCAGGGCCTGCAGCAGCCGGGACGCCGCCTCCCGCTCGCGCGGTGCCGGATCGTCGCCGGATCCGGAGACCGGGAGCACCTCGGCAGCGGTGTCGACCAGATCCGCCGCGGCACGCCGGTCCGCCAGCGCCGCCGTATCGACGGCGAGGACCACTTTGGCCGAATCGAAAAGGGAAAAGGTGCGGAGATCGTCGAGGACTTCCGTCAAGTGGGGAGGATGCCGGTAGGTCTCGACCCGGCAACCGGCCGCCTCGGCGAGGGTGTCGGCCAGCCGCCGGCCCGCCGGCTCGGCGAGCACCAGGTCGCCATGGACCAGGTACACCGGATCGGCGGCACCCTTGGCGACCCGTCCCAGCAGGTCTTCCAAGCTTGAAGGTCGCACGGGGCTTACGTCCTGAGATCTAAGAGCATGAGCTTGAGGTCCTGAGCTCAACGTCCTGAAACGTCCGACCTCCTAGTTCTCCTCTTCCTCGAGAAGGCCCTGCTCGGCCAGCTCCTGACAGTCGATGCAATAGCGTGCCCAGGGAACCGCCTGCAGCCGTGGGGGTCCGATTTCCCGCTTGCAGTTGCGGCAGGTCCCGTAGGTTCCTTTGTCCAGGCGTTCGAGAGCCTTCTCCACCAGCCGGAGGGTCTCCCGCTCGGTATCCGAAAGCGAGAACATGAACTCGCGATTGTACGAGTTGTTGGCTCGGTCGACGATGTCGTCGGAGCCTTCGTCGGCGGCCGCCTGCCCCGCCCTCAGATCATGCTTGTACTGGTCCATGATCTGCTGGCGATGCTGAGCGAGCTTCTCCCGCAAGGAGTCCAAATCCAACTTCGATGCACTCGCCACACTTTCCATGTTCGCCAAGCCTCGCCTCCTTTCCTCGCCTGCGGCGAAAAACAAGAGTGGTCGATGATAGCAGCTAATCCCGCGCATCGACCGGTGCGCGATGATACCCCGTTCCCGCCTCGATCGAGGCTGCCCGGTAGAGCTGCTCGTAGAGCACCAGCCGGGCCAGCTCGTGGCCCAGGGTCATGGGCCCCAGCGACAAAATCCAGCGCGCCGCGTCCAACACCGGCTGGCCGAGACCCAGATCGGAACCCACCGCGAAGACGATGGGATGGGGCCAGTCGCGACGCCATCGGGCCACCTTCGCGGCGAAGGACTCGGAGGTCAGGGATCGTCCCCTCCGATCCAGGGCGACGAGCCACACGGGCTCGGGCAACGCTTTGAGGATCGCTTCCGCCTCCCTGTCCAGCCGCTGGGCGTCCTCCCCTTTGAAACGGGAACGGAGGGGTAGATCCCTCACCGGAAACACCCGCGAGATGCGCTTGCGGTAGTGGGAGACGAGGTCCTCCCAGGCGTGCCGCCGGTGACGCCCCATCCACAGGATCCCGACCTCACGCCCGTGCACGGAACCCTTTCGGGCCAATCTTCGGGCCAATCTTCGGGCGAATCGTTCGAGCTGTCTCGGTCGCGGCGCTCATGGTCAAGGCAATAGAACGACCCGCCCCGGGAGCACATTCCCCGCGGGGTACACCCCGGGGGCGGCGAACGGTACAATACCCGACTCACCCGAGACCGAGGTCTAGACCCACCATGAGCCCACACAAGTTCCCCGACGTTCCCGGCGGCTATCCGTTTCCGGATCTCGAGAGCGAGGTGCTCGCGGCCTGGAAACGGGACCGGACCTTCGAGAAGTCGTTGGCGAAGACCGCCCAGGGACGGGACTATGTCTTCTACGAAGGCCCGCCGACCGCCAACAACGTGCCTCACGTCGGGCACGTGGTATCGCGCTCGGTCAAGGACCTCCTGCCCCGCTTCCACACCCTGCGCGGCCGTCACGTGCCCCGCAAGGCGGGCTGGGACACCCATGGCCTGCCGGTGGAGATCGAGGTCGAGAAGCGGCTGGGCTTCTCCGGCAAACAGCAGATCGAAGAGCACGGCATCATCGAGTTCAACCGGGAGTGCCTGGAGAGCGTCCGCACCTACGAGCGCCAGTGGCGGTTGATGACCGAGCGCCTCGGCTACTGGATCGACCTCGACGACGCCTACTTCACCTTTACCAACGAGTACATCGAGTCGGTGTGGTGGGCCCTCGCCCGGCTGCACGAGAAGGGTCTGCTGTTTCAGGGTTACAAGATTCAACCTTACTGCGCCCGTTGCGGCACGACCCTCTCGAGCCACGAGGTGGCCCAGAGCTACAAGGACATCGACGACCCGTCCATCTGGGTTCTCTTTCCGGCCCGGGCCGGTCAGGAGCTATCGACCGCCGAGGGGGAGATCTGGAAGGTCCCCGAGGCGCCGGCGGCCCTGCGTCTGGTGGCCTGGACCACCACCCCCTGGACGGTTCTGGCCCACGTCGCCCTGGCGATCCACCCGGAGCTCACCTACCGGATCGTCGAGGATCCCGACCCGGAGCGTCCCGGCGCCTACCTCCTGTTCGCCGAGGATCTCGACAAGGCGGTTCCGCTGTCGGCGGAGATCGAAGGCAAGCGGCGTCAGCTCGATCTCCGCGAGCAGCCGGCGGTGACGCGAGTCCGGGGCCGGGACCTGGTCGGCCTGCGCTACGACCGTCCCTTCCGCACCGGCCCGGTCGAAGCGGCCGCGGAGGCCGAGGAGCCGTTGGAGCCACCGCCCTCCGACGAGGCCGGCTGGGTGGTGCTGCCGGGCGACTACGTGACCACCTCGGAAGGCACCGGCATCGTCCACACGGCGCCGCTCTTCGGCGAGGACGACTACCGGACCGGCCGGCGCTACGGGCTGCCCCTGCTCCACACCGTGGACACCGAGGGGAAGGTCGTCGGTCTGGACGACATCGGGGCCTTCGCCGGCCGCTGGTTCAAGGAGGCGGATCCGGACATCACCCGCGAGCTCAAGATGCGGGGGCGGCTGCTCCACAGCGACCGCTACCGCCACAGCTATCCGTTCTGCTGGCGCTGCGCCCAGCCGTTGCTCTACTTCGCCACCTCGAGCTGGTTCGTGCGCACCACCGCCTGCAAGGACGCCCTGGTGGCGAAGAACCGTGAGATCCATTGGCATCCGCAACACGTCGGCGACGGCCGCTTTGGCAACTGGCTGGAAAACGTGGTCGATTGGGCGCTGTCCCGGCGGCGCTACTGGGGCACGCCGCTGCCGGTGTGGACCTGCGACCAGCCGGACTGCGACCATGTCGAGGTGGTGGGCTCCTACGAGGAGCTGTTCCGGAAGGCCGGACAGCCGGCCCCCGAGGATCCCTACGACCGCGGAGTCTTCGACCCCCATCGCCCGTTCGTCGACCGGGACTGGGAGGAGGATCCTTTCGTCTGGCCGTGCCCGCAATGCACGGAGCGGGGTGCCACCGGCACCCTGGGGCGGGTGGAGGACGTGATCGACGCCTGGTTCGACTCCGGCTCGATGCCCTACGCCCAGCATCACTACCCGTTCGAGAACCGCGAGCTGTTCGAAACCAGGGCGTTTCCCGCCGATTTCATTTCCGAGGGCGTCGACCAGACCCGGGGCTGGTTCTACACCCTCCACGTGCTCGGCGTCCTGCTGTTCGACTCACCCGCTTACCGAAATTGCATCGTGCTCGGTCACGTCAACGACGAAGAAGGGCGCAAGATGTCGAAGAGCCTGGGCAACGTCGTCGATCCGATGGAGGTGATCGAGGAGACCGGAGCCGACGCCCTGCGCTGGTACTTCTATGTCAACAACCCGGAGCTGACCGCCCGCTTCTCCACCCGCTTGGTCCGCGAGGCGGCTCAGGGCTTTCTGCTGCCGCTGTGGAACGCCTTGTCCTTCTTCACCATCTACGCCAATCTCGACGACTGGCAACCGGGCCAAGCGCCCGAGCCGGCTTTCGCCGACCGGCCGGCGCTCGACCGCTGGATCCTGCTGCGGCTCGGGCGGTTGGTGACGGAGGTCACCGACCACCTGGAGAGCTATCGGATCCCCGAAGCCGCGCGCGAGCTCGAGAGCTTCGTCGACGATCTGACCAACTGGTACATCCGGCGCAGCCGCGACCGGTTCTGGGCAGCGCGGGAGGCGGGCTCCGGGAGCGAGCAAGCGGGGGCGAAGGAGAGCGCCTACCAGGCGCTGTACGAGGTCCTGGTCACCTTGTCGAAGCTGCTGGCGCCCTTCACCCCCTTCGTCGCCGAGGTGCTGCATCGGCACCTGGTTCTCAGCCAGCCCGGCTCCGGCGGCAAAGACCTGGCGAGCACCCCCGAGAGCGTGCATCTTGCGGACTGGCCCGAGTCGGCACCGGGGCGCTCGGAGGAGACACTGGAGCGCGCCATGGCAGCGGTGCAACGCATCGTCCGGCTGGGACACGCGGCGCGCAACGTCCACTCCATCAAGACCCGGCAGCCCTTGCCCGCGGTGACCCTGGTGACCGCGATCCGCGAGCTCCCCGATCTGGTCGCGCCCTACCTCGACATCCTGCGCGAGGAGCTCAACGTCCACGACATCCAGTGGGCCGAGAACCGCGCCGAGTACGTCCACCACGAGGTCAAGCCCTTCTTCCCCAAGTGCGGCCCCCGTTTCGGCAAGCGGATGAAAGAGGTCCAGCAGGCCCTCGCCCGGGCGGATGGCGACGAGCTGGCGGTGACCCTGGAAGCGGAGGGCGAGATCGTCCTCGAGCTTTCCGACGGTCCCGTCGAGCTGACCGCGGAGGAGGTCGAGGTGCGGCTGGTCGAGCGCGAGGGCATGGCCACCCAGGGAGATCGCGAGCTGCTGGTGGCCCTGGACACCCAGCTCACCCCGGAGCTGGTCGCCGAGGGCTGGGCCCGCGAGGTGGTGCACAAGATCCAGACCGCCCGCAAGGACGCCGCGCTGGACTACGCGGACCGCATCCGGGTGCGCTACCAGGCGGCGCCGGAGCTGGCCCGGACGATCGAGAGCCACGGCGCCTGGATCGCCGAGCAGACCCTGGCCGTGGAGCTGATCGCGAGCGGAGACCTCGGAGGAGATGCCGCCGGAGATGCCGATGCGTCCGAGACTCTGGACCTCGTCGAGGGCCGGATCGAAGGTCACGACCTCACCCTTCACATCGCCCAGGTGAAGCCCTCGTAAAGGAGCCCAGACCATGGCAGGCATTTTCAAGGCGTACGACGTCCGGGGACTGTATCCGGACGAGATCGACGAGACCCTCACGGAGCGGATCGGACGCGCCTTCGTCCACGTCCTCGACGAGGCCGACCGGGCCGCACCCCGCGGCGATACGGTGATCGTCAGCCGCGACATGCGCTCGCACTCGCCGGGGCTCTCCCGGGCGCTGATCGAGGGCTTGCGCACCGCCGGTCTCGACGTCCTGGACATCGGTCTGGCCACCACGCCCACCAACTACTTCGCGGTGGGCCACACCGGAGCAGCAGGTGGGATTCAGGTCACCGCCAGCCACAATCCGGCACCGTACAACGGGCTGAAGTTCAGCAAGCGCGAGGCGCGGCCGGTCTCCGGCGACCACGGGATCCCCCTGATGGAGGACAAGGTACGCACCGGCGACCTGCCGACCGCGGCGCAGCCGGGATCCCTGAGCACCGAGGACCTCACCGGCGTCTATCACCAGCACGTGCTCTCCTTTCTCCGTCGTCCGTCCGACGCTCCGCGCCTGCGGGTGGTGGTGGACGCCGCCAACGGCCTGGGGATCCTCTACCGGCCGGTGTTGGAGAAGCTGGGCATCGATCTGATCCCGCTCTACTTCGAGCTCGACGGCTCCTTTCCCAATCACGAGGCGAACCCGCTCAAGGAGGAGAACCTCCAGGACCTGAGCGCCGGGCTCCAGGACGAGGGAGCGGATCTCGGCATCGCCTTCGACGGGGACGCCGACCGCGCCGCCTTCGTCGACGAGACCGGAACCCCGGTGGGCAGCGACCTGATCACGGCTCTGATCGCCGGCGAACAGCTCGGTCGCAACCCGGGCAAGGCCATCGTCTACGATCTGCGCTCGTCGCGCGCGGTGGCGGAGCACATCGAGGAGCACGGCGGCGTGCCGGTGCGCGAGCGGGTCGGCCACTCGTTCATGAAGGCAACCCTGCGCCGGCGGGACGGCGTCTTCGGCGGCGAGCTGGCGGGTCACTACTACTTCCGGGACAACTATTTCGCCGACTGCGCCATCCTGGCGGTGATCGAGATCCTCAACCTGCTGTGGAAACGAGGAGAAACCCTGTCTCACGTCGTAGCGCCCCTCAAGCGCTACGCCAAGAGCCCGGAGATCAACTTCCAGGTCGCGGACAAGCAGGGAAGGATGGACGAGCTCGAGCGCCGCTTCTCCGACGGCCGTATCGACCACCTCGACGGCGTCACGGTGCAGTACGACGACTGGTGGTTCAACGTCCGGCCGTCCAACACCGAGCCCTACCTGCGGCTGGTGTTGGAGGCTTCCTCCGAGGACGAGCTTCAACAGCGCCGTGAGGAGCTCGTGGGGCTGCTGGGCGAGCCGGTCTGAGCTGGATCCCGGCTTGAGATATTTGCTTCTGTATTAATTATCGCATAATCTTGTGGATTCAGACCGAGCGCTCGGACACGGCCCGGACGCAAGGTATCCCTTCAACTTTTTCCAGGAGGTGAAGCATGAAGCTCGAATCCAAAACCAGGCTCGAGGTCCGCCTTGCGGTGACCATCGCAGCTCTCGCGCTGCTGACCGCCGGGGTCGCCCAGGCGCAGGTGGTAACCACTCAGTATTTCGCCGAGGAATGCAATGACGACGCGGTGCGCGCCGAGTTCGAGGCCGATGTCGCCAACGGCGCCACCGAGGCCTTTCTCGAAGCGAAGTATGGCGGGTGTCGCGAGTACATCGATCCGACCAACGAGTGCCCCGCTCCCGGGGCTGTTTACGTCGAGGGCCTCCGGTCCCAGGGCGCCGCGGTGAAGTACGTGAACAACTCGAACATCTACTACGAACGGCTGAACGGCTGCGGATATCATCCCCAAGCCGAGATGGTGTCATGCGACGTCGAGCTCCGCCGCACCGGCGGCTACGGGGGTTTTCCGGGTGGAACCACCGAGTGGGTGCTCTTCTGTCTCGACTGCAACGTCGACGGCGCCTGGGACTACACGACCTCCGGGTTTGTCCACGTCACGAACGACACCTCGGGCGGGCCACCGAGCTTCTACTTCGAGGCTCACGCCACGACCTTCGACGCGCCGGCCAATTGCGTCGCCAACAACGGCGGTTGGGGAACCCTGCGGGCGATCCTGTCCTGGAACCGCAAGCCTGCCAACTGTAACTCGCGCCCCTATTGGGGCAACACTTTCGACGTCACCATCCGCCGCGATCCGTAGCGATCCGCGAAGACCAGGAAACAAATCGAGAAACACGAAGGCCGGCGGGAGACCGCCGGCCAGTTCTTTCAAGCTGTCGGGCTATCCAACAAAGCTCTCTACGTGCCTAGTCGCGTCCGCCCAGCAGACCCGCTCGCAGCAGGAAGTAGAGCAAGGTCAGCAGCGTCGAGACCACCGCGGCGACATAGGTGAGGGCCGCCGCGTTGAGTACCTTGTCCATGCCCTGGCGTTCCTGCTCCAGCACGATGCCGTTCGCCACCGCAAGCTTCTTGGCGCGGTTCGAGGCGTCGAATTCCACCGGCAGGGTGACCAGTTGGAAGAGCAGAACCACCGAGAACAGTGCGGCGCCGAACAGCACCACCGTCTGACCGAATCCCACATTGCCGAACCACACCAGGAACAAACCGCCCATCATCACGAAGTAACCGAGCCCCGAGCCGATACCGGCGGTCGGCACCAGGGCCGAGCGCAAGTGGAGCGGCTTGTAGCCCCGGGCGTGCTGGATCGCGTGACCGGCCTCGTGGCAGGCCACGCCGACCGCCGCGATGGAGCGGGAGCCGAAGACCGCCTCCGACAGGGCCAGGGTCCTGGCCATCGGGTTGTAGTGGTCGGAGAGAAAACCCCGCGTGGGCACGACCTCGACGTCGTGGATCCCCGCCCGCTCCAGCAGGCGCTGCGCCGCCTGGGCGCCGGTCAGGCCGTTGACCGTCCCGACCTTGGAGTACTTGTTGAACGCAGACTTGGTTCGCCAGCTCGCATACAGAGCGAAGGCGAAGGCCGGTATCATCAACAGGAAGTAAAGCGGGTCGAGCATTTCGGGTACGTCTCCTTGGTCTCCATCCGGTGAAGGGCTCGCAGGCCAAGCCCCTTGCACCTTCCTCAACATCGAAGCCGATCTCCGTCATTCCGGCCCAGGCTCCAGCAGACCGATCCGGCGTTCTCGAGATACAGCGGGATACAAAATGGGGGCCGCGGCGACTCCGCCGCGGCCCCCAACCAAGAGTCCGAAGCACTTTTCCTACACGGGCCGGCCACGGCCCGCAGGTCCTACAGAAACGTTTCGCCGAGCGTCGGGCTAGACCCCTGAGAAGGACCGCTAGAGCCGATCCATCTCCCGGCTGTGACCGTAGAGGATCCGCGGACCGGTGGGCTCCGATGCATCCAGAGATGCTTCAAGTGTGACGGCCGCTGCCGTCATCAGCTCCGACACCCCGGTGGCGGCGATCCTCACCGGCCGATCCCCTCGGCCGAGATTGACCTTCTTGAGCGGCCGGTTCTCGTCCAGGAACCAGAGCACGTACACCTGGTCCCCGGTCGCCGCCGCGAGGTTGTGCAAACGAACCGACCAGCGTCCGTGCTCCCTCACCAGGAGCAGGCTTCCGTGGGCGTCCGGTTGCACGGGATTCTCGCCCGCCGGCCGCAAAGGGCACCACTCCACGGGAATCGATTCCATCATCCCTACGTCCCGGAGCGAGGCCACCACATCCCGGCGCCCGTCGTTCAGCTCCTCCAAGCGAAGATTGGTCGCTCGCAGCTCGTCTTGGAGCTGAGCCACCATGCCCCGCTGTCGATCCAACTGGACGTAGAACCAGCCCGCCACTCCCACCATCATCAACGTGATCACCGCCGCCACGAGGAATGAGCGCAACCGATTCTCGTTGGCCGCAACCGGGGCAGGAGCCGTCCAGAGCCCGGAGACCGCCCTCTGCTCCGGGACGCTGCCCCGCTGCTCTCCGGGCTCGCCGGGTGCCGTGCTCCCAGCGACCTCCACCTCGGCGACCGCCGCCATCAGCCGTCTCTTGGCCCCCTCCGAGGGAGTCTCCGGCTCGAGCTCGTCGGGCAACAGCCCCAGGAGCTCGAGGTAGAAGCGCTCCAGCTCCGGGCTCCGAGAAGGCAGCTCGTGGTCCACCGTCGCCAGATCCTCGAGCCCCCGAGCGTCGAGCAGCTCCAGGACGACCCGATCTTCCAAGCTCATTTCATCGTTCACAGCCATCGTCCTACCCGCCCCTATCTATCCATCCGGCGAAGCACCCAACCAAAAGAGTGCCCCTCACGCATCAAGAGTGCCCCTCACGCATCAAGAGTGCCCCTCACGCATCGTCGGGTGACAGCCGCCCCGTCAGAGCAGCTCCCGAATCTCGGCGGCGAGCGCCTTCCGGAGCTTCTTCATCGCCAGCAGCGTCCTCGTCTTGACGGTCCCCAAGGGGATCCCGGTCGACTGGGCGATCTCGCTCTGGGTCAGCCCGCCGTAGAAGGCCAGCTCCAACACCTGCCGCTGCTCGGGCGGAAGCCCGCGCATCTCCTCGCGCACCCGCTTCCGCCTCTCAAGCTCTAATACGTTGCCGACGCCCTGCGGGGATGTATGCTCCCGGGAATTCTCCTGCTGCATCGCTGTCGCCGTGCGTTCCTTGACCTGACGGTTCCTCAGACGGTCGATGGCTCGGCTGCGCGCGATCAACACCAACCAGGTGCTCACCGAGGACCGGGCAGAGTCGTATTGGCCGGCCCGCCTCCAGGCGTGGAGGAAGACCTCCTGCAGCACCTCCTCGGCATCCGCCGGGTTGTGCAGAACACGGATGGTGAGCGCCAGAAGATGGGAGGCGAAGCGACCGTAGAGGGCCGAAAGAGCGTCCCGGTCCCCCCGGGACATGGCCTCGAGAAGCTCCGCGTCGGTCGGAGGTTTCAAGTCTGTCTCTGCTGTGATCGGTGTACGCATCGGAAGAGCTGGGCGGAGACTCTCTCCAGAAGCTCGGGTGAGGCGGGCCGAGGGCCTCCCGCTTCAAAGGACCTCACGATACCATGCAGATCATGCCACGATCCGCCCACATCGCGGTGGTGGGAGCCGGCGAATGCTCGGCGGATCTCGAGCAGCTCGCCCGCTCGGTGGGGGAAGCCGTGGCCCGTGCCGGGGCGGTCCTCCTGACCGGCGGACGGGGCGGGGTAATGGCCGCCGCGAGCGCCGGAGCGGCCGCCGCGGGCGGCCTCGTGGTCGGCGTTCTACCGGGAAGAGACGCCGTGGAATCGCCGCCCAACGACGCGGTGCGCGCCGCGATCTTCACGGGCATGGGGCAGGCCCGCAACCAGATCCTGATACTGTCGGCCGACGCCGTCGTCGCGGTCGGAGGCGGCTGGGGAACGCTTTCGGAGATCGCCCCCGCCCTCAAGCAGGGACGACCGGTCGTCAGCCTGCGGAGCTGGCTACCGGAACGGCCCGACGGACGCCCCGAGCCGCTGCTCGCACGAGCCGGGAGCCCTCGGGAAGCGGTACAAGAGGCGCTGAAGCTTGCCCGCGCCCCGAGCTGCCTTCCAACCCACCTTCGACCTTCGACCGCTCAGGAGGATGTGTGAGCCCGAGCCGAGAGCCGCGAAAGACCTCCCAAGCCACAACGACCCCACAGCTCGCCCAGGGCGAGCCCGGCCCCGGACCGCTGCAACCCGCGGTGCGGGTGATCATGATGCCCAAGGACACCAACGCCCTGGGGACCATCTTCGGCGGCATCATCCTCTCGTACATCGACCAAGCCGGCGCCGTCGAGGCCAACCGCCATCTCGCGGGCCGATTCGTCACCGTCGCCATGCGCGAGGTGGAGTTCCACGAGCCGGTGTTCGTCGGCGATCTGGTGAGCTTCTACACCAACACGGTGCGGGTGGGTCAGACCTCGATCACGGTGAAGGTGCGGGTCCAGGCGGAGCGGCGACACGGAGGAGGACCGCGGCGGGTCAATGTCACTGCCGCGGAGGTGATCTACGTGCACGTCGACGAGAGCAATCGGCCGATACCGATCCAACTCTGATCGTCAGTCCTCGGCTCCGCTGGCGGCGACGCTCTGCGGCTCCTCCCGCGAGGCGTCGCGGACCGCCGAGCCCTCTCCGGGAGAGAAGGCCTCGTAGCACCGGCGGCAGCGGGCCTCGTAGGCCTCCTCGTCTCCCACCTGGAGCTGGTCGCCTCCACCCGCGATACGCTGGGAGAACTGGGCCGGAGCGCCGCACCGCACGCAGATGGCATGCATCTTGTCGACGTATTCAGCGACCGCCAGCAACACCGGCATCGGGCCGAAGGGCCGGCGGAGATAGTCCAGGTCGAGACCGGCGACAATCACCCGGATGCCCCGATCCGCCAGCTCCACCGACAGGTCGACGAGACCGAGGTCGAAGAACTGCGCCTCGTCGATTCCCACCACGTGGACCCCCAGCTCGAGCCCCTCCCGCAGCTCGTCGCTGTCCCGCACCGCCATCGCCGAGAGGGCCCGGTTGTCTCGGGTCACCAGTCGCTCCTCCTCATAGCGGGTGTCGGCCTTCGGCTTGAACACCTGCACCCGTTGGCGGGCGATGGCCGCCCGGCGCAGCCGGCGCACGAGCTCCTCGCTCTTGCCGGAGAACATCCCTCCGGTGATGACCTCGATGTGGCCTCTCGATCGTTCGTCCATGATCCCTGTCCGCGTCCTCTATTTCCGCTGCACGGTCCCCGAGCTCCTTGCGGTCCCTGCGATCCCTACGCTCCGCAGCCTTTCCGCGCCTGCCCCTTCACCTCTCAACCCGGCTCGATCAGGCTCTCGAGGCGCTCGGCCCTCAGCCCTTCGACGCTCGCCACCACCGCGTCCGCCGGCGTGAGCTGGGACGCCGGATAGGTGTGAGCCACCCCGAGCGTCCGCAGGCCCGCACCCGCCGCGGCCTCCAACCCCGCCGGGCTGTCCTCGATGGCGACGACCTCGTGGGGATGAAGCAGCCGCTCCGGGAGGGGCGGCAAGGCGTTGAGACCCTCCAGCGCCCGGCGGTACCCCTCCGGGTCCGGCTTGGTCCGTTCGACGTCCTCGGCGGTCACCAGCAGCTTGAAGCACGATCCCAGATCTTCCTGGCCGAGCGCCCCTTCCACCTCGTCTCGCAGGGCACCGCTCACCAGCGCCAGGGTCCAGGGACGGGCGACACAGGATCGAACCAGCTCCACGGCACCGACGAAGAAGGGGAAGCCGGACTTTCGGATCTCGTCCCGATAATAGGCCGCCTTGCGGGCGACGAGCCGCGCCAGGTGGGGCGGGCTCACCTCCCGACCGGCCGACTCCAGCACCTCGGTGAAGCAACCCCGGTCGTCGAGCCCCAGATATCGGTCGTAGTAGTCGTCCTCCGACAGCGGCAATCCCTCTTCCCCCAACACCCGCTGGAAGAGACGAAAGTGGAGCGGCTCGTCGTCGACCAGAACCCCGTTGAAGTCAAAGATGATCGCCCTCAGCACGGCGCCATCATACAGGCCTGGATTTTTCCGTTGCCCCGTCGCGTTGTAAGATCACGCCATGGAAAGCTCAGAGCACATCCCGTCGCCCTCGTCTCCACCGCGATCTCTTCCCCAGGAAGGCCCGGTGGCCCTTACGCCCAAGGCCTCGGACATGGTCAAGATCACTCGCGAGCAGGAAAGTATCGACGAGTCCTACGGCCTGCGGATCGCGGTGAGGGGAGGCGGTTGCAGCGGCTTCGAGTACGCGCTCGACTTCGACAACGATCCCCGGGAGAACGACCTGGTCTACGAGCAGCACGGGCTGACGATCTATCTCGACGGTCTCAGCGCACGCTATCTCCAGGGCACAGAGATCGACTATGTCCTGGGAATGACCGGCGCCGGATTCAAGTTCAACAACCCCAACGCCTCCGGCACCTGCGGCTGCGGCTCGTCTTTCTCCGTCTGAGCCGTCCCCGGTCCAGCGGCTCACCCGACCAACGGCAGCTCCCGCACCTCGGCGGTTCCTCCGCCCTGGACCTCCAGGATCGCTCCCGGCTCGGCCCGTTGGTGCAGGATGGCGAGCCCGACGGTCGCACCGAGGGCCGGAGAGCGCACGGCGGTGCCCACCGCTCCGACGGACCGGCCCGCGGCCCGCAGCTCGGTGCCGTTCGCCGGCGGCTCGTCCCCCGACTCTCCCGTGCCGTGGAACACCAGACCCTGCAACCGGCGTTGGACTCCCCCGCGGTAATGGATTCGAGCCACCACCTCCTGCCCCAGATAGCACCCCTTGGTGTAGCTGACGGCGTCGTCCAGACCCGTCTCCTGGGGAAAGCTCTCCGGGCCGAAGTCCGCGCCGAAGCGAGGTGCGCCGCGCTCAACCCGCACCGTCTCCACGGTCTCGGTCGCCACCGCGACCAGACCCTGCCCACTCCCCTCCCGAAGCAACCTCTCGGAGACCTCGCCGAGGCGATCGGCGGCAACCCAGAAGGACACCGCGGGCAAGGTGAAGATCAGTTGGCGCACCGCACGAGCGGGCACGCCGAGCAGGTCCACCTCCGCGTGCCGTTCGTCCTCGTCCGGCAACCCGGCAACGCCGAGCGCATCGAGGATCTCCGCGGTCCGCGGCCCCAACACCGCCAGCGGAGCCTCGGAGGTGAGGGGCTCGACGGTCACCCGGTCGGCGAGGAGGTAGGTGCACAGGTGCTCGAGAATCGCCTCTCCCCGGCCCGCGGGCAGCTCCAGCCAGAACCGGTCCTCCAAGGCCAGGACGGTGACGTCCGCCTGGATCTTGCCCTGACGGCTCGTGAAGAAGCCGTAGGTCAGCGAGCCCGGCGCCAGGTTCTTCACCTCGCAAGTGATCTGGGCGTTGAGAAACCTGTGACGGTCCTCGCCCCGCATCTCCAGGCGGTCGCCCCCGGAGCGGTCGAGCAGGCCGGCCCCCTCCGTGAGAGCGCGGTGCTGAGCACGGTGCTGCGTCTCGTTCCCACTGTTCTGATCTGTACCCATCGGGTGCAGTCTAGCAACCGAATACAATCCCTTTCGTGAGCACACCGTCGTGAGCACACCGTCATGAGCACACCGTCATGAGCACACCGTTCTCTCTGCCCGCTCCCTCCGGCGGCACTCTCCACGGCCGGATCGACGAGCCCGCTGCGCCTGGTCCGCGACCCACCGTGGTGATCTGCCACGGCTTCAAGGGCTTCATGGATTGGGGCTTCTTTCCCTGTCTCGCCAAGCTGCTGGCCGAGCGGGGTCTGCTCGCCGTGCGTTTCAACGTCTCCGGCTCCGGCATGGAGCCCGGCGAGGACCGGGCCACGGACCTCGAGGGCTTTCGCCACAACACCTTCAGCCGGGAGCTCGACGACCTCGACACCGTGCTCGCCGCTTTGCTGGGGGAGACGGGGTCTCTGCCGGCGTCGATCCGCGACCGGGTCGATGCCGGGGCGCTGGGCCTTCTGGGCCACAGCCGGGGTGGCGGCACGATGTTGCTGGGCGCCACCTGCGGGCGCTTCGCCGAACGCATCGGGGCGCTGGTGACCTGGGCCGCCGTCGCCACCTTCGACCGCTTCGACGAGGACGCCCGAGGGCTCTGGCGCAAACAGGGTTTCTTGTCGATCCAAAACGCTCGCACCGGCCAGGAGCTGCACCTGGGGCTCGAGCTGCTGGAGGATCTCGAGGCTCACCACGAGCGCCTCGATCTCGAGTCGGCGGCGCGGGAGATCACCGCCCCGTGGCTGATCCTCCACGGGCGCGAGGACGAATCGGTGCCGGTCGAGGAAGGCGAGCGCCTGTACCGTGCAGGACGACAGGCGGAGGCTCCGGTTCAGCTCGAAGTGATCCCCGGGACGGGCCACACCTTCGGCGCCCAGCACCCGTTCACCGGTCCGACCCCGGCGCTGACCCACGCCCTGAACGCCACCCAACGCTGGCTTCGCCGGCATCTGGGCGGATGACGCCCGAGCCCGTGCCCCTGCTGAGATGACAAGGAGAGCCGCACCATGCACAGGAATCCCCCGCTGCTGTTCTGGGATGTCGATACCCAGGTGGACTTCATGGAGCCGGACGGGCGCCTGTACGTGCCGGGAGCGGAGTCGCTGATCGCCCATCTGCAGCGCCTCACCGAGGCCGCGCACAGCCGGGGCATCCCGCTGGTCGCCTCCGCCGACGACCACTTTCCCGACGATGCCGAGCTGAGCGACACCCCGGATTTCGAGACCACCTATCCTCCCCACTGCCTGCACGGCTCCGAGGGCCAGCGGAAGATCGCCGCCACCTCGCGGGACGATCTGGTCGAGATCGGTCCGGACGAGCTGCCGGAGCCCGAGCTGCTCGCCGCCCTCCGATCCGCCCCCGCAGTCCTGTTGCTCAAGAAACGCTTCGACGTCTTCTCCAATCCCAACACGGAGAAGGTGCTCGAGCTGATCCAGCCCGAGCACATCGTGCTCTACGGCGTGGCCCTGGACGTGTGCGTGGCGCACGCGCTGGAGGGGATGTGGGAGCGGGGCTACCGGGACCTGACGGTGGTGGCCGACGCGTGCCGACCGCTCGACCAGGACAAGGGAAAGACTCTGCTCCAGGGCTGGAAGGATCGTGGCGTGGCCCTGGTGGACACCGACGAGCTGCTGGCGGAGCTGGACGGCTCGTAGAGCGGCTCAGAGACCCCAGGCCGCCAGGCCTTCGCGGGCCTCGCGGAGTGTCGTCACCACCCAATCGGCTCCCGCCGCCGTCAGCTCCTCGGCGGGCGTGTAGCCGGTCGCCACGGCCAGCGTCGGGACCCCGTGGACCCGGCCGCAGTCCACGTCGCGTTGGGTATCGCCGACGATCAGCGCGTCCGCCGGTGCAACCCGCCGTCCGAGGGCCTCGCGGGCCCGCGCGAGCGCCACCGGCACCAGATCCCGTCGATCCTCCGCATCGTCGCCGAACGCCCCGAAGGCGAAGTAAGGGTTGAGGTCGAAGCGAGCGAGCTTGATCCGCCCGCTCACCTCCCAGTTGCCGGTGAGCAGGGCCGGATGGACCTCCTCGTGCGCGGTCAGCTCCCGGAGCAGCTCCACCACGCCAGGCAGGAGGCACATGCGGTCGCGGCGCAAACCGGCGTCCAGCCGGCGAGCGAAAGCCGTACGCACGTCGGACAGCCGCGAGCGCACCTCCGTCTCGTCCCACCCGGATCCGGTCATCACCTCCAAGACGCTGCGAGGATCGGTCTTGCCGGCGAAGTCGTGCCCGTCCAACCGACCCACCTGCCCGAAGACCTCCTCGAGAGCGGCGCTGAACAGCGGCCGCACCTGGGGCCCGCAGGACAGAAGCGTGCCGTCGACGTCGAACAAGACCAGACGCATGCTCACCCCCGGCTCCCGGGCATCGGCAGTCTGACGTGCCACCTCATTGCCACCTCAGTGCCAGCTCATTGCCAGGGCCTCGGCCGCCGCAGCCGCGCCACCAGGTCGTCGGTCGAGAGATCTCGGACCGCCCGAGAGGGTCCCTCGACCCGCCACGCTCCGCCGGACACCGGAATCAGCCGTGGAGCCTCCGGGAGCCCCGTCGGGAGCCCCCCCGCACGCTCCTCGCCCGCACCGCTCTCCCCCCGCACGAGCACCAGCCGGCAGCCCAGGAAGTGCTCCCTCAGCACGTCGGTGAGCACCGCCGGCCCCCGCCGGGCCTTGACCGCGACGCTCCCGCTCTCCCCCACCGCCACCGCCCGCAGGGCTCCGGCCCCGGCCGCCCGGGCAAGGGTGGGAGGCACCGGCTCGGGCTCCGCCAGCTCCAGCCAACCGACTCGAAGCCCGGCGGCCGCCACGGCTTGCAGCAGAGGTTCGAAGACCTCCGGCCCGTCCTCGACCCGCAACACATGGGTACGCTTCACGCCGGCTCCTCGTCATCCTCGTCATCCTCGTCATAGAGCCACAGGTCCCGGCTCTCGTTCCGGAAGGCCCGCTCGTCGATCTCCCAGCTCTCCCACCACGTCTCCAGACGCTCGCGGCCGTCGCCGCCGGATCCGAGGGCTTCGAGCGCTTGACGGCACTCGGAACCGCCGGTGAGCAGATCCAGCGCCGGCCGGTCGGCGACGTGCTCGTACAGCTCCTCGCGCCAAGCGAGGGCCTGGGGCGACACCTCGCGCACCGCCGCCAGGAGCTCGATGCCGGTGCGGTACGGGCGGAAGGCGTGGGGATCGCAAACCACCGTCTCGACCCCGCCGCACTCCTCGCCCCGATGTTTTTGATACCCGGGCCGGAACCAGACCGGCAGAAACTCGACTCCCGGCAACTCGCGAGCCGCCAGAGCTTCGAGGAGACCCCGGACGTCGAGACCCGGGGCCCCGACCCAGAGAAAGGGCCGTGTGGTCCCGCGACCCTCCGACAGACGGGTCGCCTCTACCAGGCAGGCCCCGGGATAGACGAGCGAGGTCTCGAAGGACGGCATGTTGGGGGACGGTGCGATCCATGGACGACCGGTGTCCGGCCATAGCATCGACCGCCGCCAGCCCTCCAGCGCGAGCACCTCCAGCCCCGCGTCCCAGCCTCGGCGCCGGGCTTCGAGAAGGATCAGCTCGCCCAGAGTCAGCCCATGGCGCACCGGCAGCGAGAAGGCGCCGACGAAGGAGTCGAACCCCGGCCGCGGGAGGTCGCCCTCCACCGCCTCGCCGCCCAGGGGGTTGGGGCGGTCGAGCACCCACACCTCGCAGCCGGCTTCCCGCGCCACGGCCGCCGCCCACACCGCGGTGGCGGCATAGGTGTAATAGCGGGCACCGACGTCCTGGAGATCGATCACCAGCAGGTCGAGTCCTCGAAACACCTCCGGGTCCGGGGTGAGGCTGTCGACCGAGTTGCCGTAGAGAGAGCGGACGGCCAAGCCGGTGAGGGGATCGGTCGCATCGGCGGCCGCGACCATGTCCTGCTCGACGCCGTAAAAACCGTGCTCGGGACCGAGCAGCACCGCGGGGGGAAAGCCGCTCGCCGCCAGCGCGACGTGGGCCGGATGGAGACTGCCGTCGCACGCCCGTCCGACGGCGGCACCGTGGGCCAGCAATGCATAGCGCCGTCCTGCCAGGCGCTCGGGGCTCGCCAGCAGACGGTCGAGGCCGGTTCGGATCAACGCTCCTCCGGAGGCCGCTGCCAGGGGCCGCTCTTGCCGCCGGATTTGGAGACCAGCCGAAGGTTCTCGATCACCGCACCTCGCTCCCGCGCCTTGACCATGTCGTAGAGGGCCAGGGCGGCGGTGGAGCACGCCACCAGGGCCTCCATCTCGGCACCGGTGCGGGCGGTGGTGACGACCCGGCTGGTGATCTCGATGCCCTCCGGTACGGCCGCGAGGTCGACTTCCACCTGGTCGAGAGGAAGCGGATGGCACAGAGGAACGAGCTCGCTGGTCCGTTTCGCACCCTGGATGCCGGCGATGCGAGCGACGGCGACGGCGTCTCCCTTGGGCATCCGGCCGAGCTCCGCCACCGTCTCCGGGGACAACGTCACGCGACACGCCGCGACGGCCACCCGACGGGTGATTCCCTTGGCCGAGACATCCACCATGTGGGCTCCGCCCTCGGCGTCCAGGTGGCTGAGCTCGGGGGGGGACTGGGGCTCGCTCATGATGCCGCGTATGCTAGCATCCGCCACGTTTCTCAGGTGTCCGGGGAGGTGCCCGGCAAACCGAGAGGACCCCTTTTTTGGCTCCTAGCCCACTCCAGGTCAGCGTCGTCGTGCCCACGCTCGACGAAGCGGCGTCTCTGGGTCGCCACCTCCCCGCGGTGTGCGGAGAGGCCGACGAGGTCGTGGTCAGCGACGGCGGCAGCCGGGACGACACGGTCGCAGTGGCCTACGAGCTGGGCGCTCGGGTGATCGAGGGTCCGGAAGGCCGGGGCGGACAGCTCCATCGCGGTGCTCTCGCCGCCCGCGGAGATATTCTGCTCTTCCTCCATGCGGACACCTCGCTGCCTCCGGGGGCCTTCCGATCGGTCCGCGAGGCGGTGGCCCGGGGCGCCGTCGGAGGAGCCTTTCTCATGCGCTTCCAGGAGGAGTCCGAAAAGCCCCTCCTCCGGCTTGGCGGCCGTCTGGTGCGGCTCCGCACCCGCTGGCTCCAGGTGCCTCTGGGGGACCAGGCCCAGTTCGCGACCCACGAGGCTTACGAGGCGGTGGGCGGCTTTCCGGATTGGCCCATCCTCGAGGATCTGCGCTTTATCCGATGCCTGCGGCGCCACGGACAACTCACCATCGTGCCTCAAGTGGTCACCACCTCGGGACGGCGCTTCGTGCAGCGCGGGATCTTCCGCACCCTCGGCACCAACTGGCTGATCTGGACGCTCTACGGGCTGGGCGTGTCCCCCCACAGGCTGTCCCGGCTGTACCGGCACATCCGCTAAGCACCGCCAAGCCGCAACGCTCCTCCGATACCCGACAAAGTCGTTCCAAAGCGAGAGAGCCCTGCCGACCCTCGGGTCGGCAGGGCTCAAAAGAACAAAAACAACGGTGGAATCAACCGTTCAGGGCTTCTTTCAAATCCTTGCCCGCCTTGAACTTGGCATTCTTGCTCGCAGGAATCTGAATGGTGGCGCCGGTGGCAGGATTGCGACCGGTGCGAGCGGCTCGGTGGGACACCGAGAAGCTGCCGAAGCCCGGGACCTGAACTCGCTCATCCTGCTCGAGCCAGCTCTGAATTGCTGAAAAACAGGCGTCGAAGGCCTCCGCTGCCTGCTTCTTGGTGATGCCCACCTCGTCCGCGATGGTATCCACGATATCAGCCTTTCCAGCCATCTCTCTCCTCCTTGACGTTGAGGTCGTAGCTCGTTGACGTAGCCTGGCAAACGATAAGGGAACTGGGGGGGTCTGTCAACGCCTGAAGCCAGGAAAAACGGGCTTTTCCGCTGATCTCACTTTGCGGAGATGCGAATGCCCCGACCGATTCCCGCGGCGTCAGGAGACCCCTGTCCGACGAAGCACCTGGACCGTGAAGCCATCATGATACCCCGCAGGGAAGATCCGCCAAAGCCCCGGCCCCCGGACGAAGTCCTTCCACAGCTCCGGGATCCGCCCCTTGAGCTCCAAGGGCTCGAAGTCAGGGTGCCGTGCCAGGAACCTCTGCACGACCCTCTCGTTCTCCTCTTCCTCCAGCGAGCAGGTGATGGCTACCAGCAAGCCGCCTGGGGCGACCCGGGGAGCGCAGCCGTCCAAGATCCGCTCCCCCTGCTCCGCGAGGCGCTCCACCTCGTCCGGACGCAGACGCCACTTCAGCTCCGGATGCTTGCGCAGCGTGCCGGTGCCACTACAGGGCAAATCCGCCACCACGCGGTCCCACCTCCCGCTCAGGGCTGGAGCCGAGGCGTCCTGCAGCAGCAGGCGAGCCGGCCGCCGAAGTCGTCTCAGATTGGCGCACAGCCGCGGCAGCCGGTCCGGCGCCACGTCTGCGAGGGTCAGGTCGAGCGAGCCCTCCCAGGCCAGCATGGCGAAGCTCTTGCCCCCCGGCGACGCCGCAACGTCCAGCACCTTCTCCCCGGCTACCGGTGGCGGCAGCAGGGCGGCCATCTGGCTGGCCTCGTCCTGGATGTAGAGATCGCCTTGCGTGAAAGCCTCTGTGACCCGCGGATCCCCCCGGTGCACGACCAGCCCCAGCGGCGACCACAGGGAGGGGTCCACCTCGAGGCCGGCGTCGATCAGTCGCTCGGCCAGCAGCTCGCGGCCGCCCCGATCGCGAAATGCCAGAAGCTGGAGCGGCTTGGGCCGGTTGTCGGCCTCCAGGACGGCGCGGGTCCGTCCCTCGCCGAAGCGCTCGAGCCAGCGCCGCACCAAGAAATCCGGATGACTCCACTCGATGGCGAGGCGGCGAGAAAGATCGCTCTCACGGACCGGCCAGTCGGTCAGCCTGGGCGAGCGGGCAATCCTGCGCAGCACCGCGTTGGTGAAGCTGGCGCCCCCGCGGTGGGTGGCCTGACGCGCCTGCTCCACGGCTTCGTGCACCGCGGCGTGGGCGGGAACCCGGTCGAGAAAGAGGAGTTGGTAGGCGCCTACGCGCAGAGGAGCCCGGAGGGCGGGCTCAATGTCCTCGAAGTCCCGGTCGCTGGCGACACCGAGGATGTGGTCGATCCGCCGTAGCCAGCGCAGGGTGCCCAGCACAAGCTCGGTCAGGAGTCTCCGGTCGCGGTCGTCGAAACGCGGGAGGGCGGTATCGAGGAACGAGTCCACCGGTGCCGGCGAGGTCAGGGTCTGCTCCACGACCCACCCCGCCGAAGCTCGTACGTCGTCTCTGGGAGAGCGCCGCGGCGTCGCCCGGCGCGTTCGATCTCGGTGTCGGCTGCTCAGCTGAACCTCTCGCCCACGCGGAGGCGTTCCCCGTTGACGAAGTCAGTCGCACGGATCATCTTCTTACCCGGCCGCTGGAGCTCCTCGATGCCGAGGATGGTGCCGTCGCCGCAGAGCACGGCGATACGGCCCTGGCGCATCCCCAGAAAGGTGCCGGTGACGCCGATGGGAGCCTGCTCCCATTCCACCGGCACCCCCCAGGCCAGCTTGAGAGCGCTGCCCCGGAAATTGGCCTTCATCCCGGGCCAGGGGGTGAAGGCCCGGAGCCGATTGTAGATCTCCTCCGCCCGCAGCGCCCAGTTGACCTTGCCGTCCGACTTGGAGATGAGCGGCGAGTAGGAGGAGGACTCCTCGCGCTGTTTGCGTTCCTTGATCTTCTTGCCCTGGTGCCAGCGCTCGACGACGCTGACCAACAGCTCGGATCCCAGCTTTGCCAGGCGGGGAGCCAACTCCTCGGCGGTCTCCCACGCGCGGATCTCGGTTTCCACCTGGTCGATGATCGGCCCCGTGTCCAGCGTCTCCTCCATGCGCATGATGGTGATGCCGGTCTTCTTCTCACCGTTCATCAGCACACCCTGGATCGGGGATGCGCCGCGGTACTTCGGCAGCAACGAGGCGTGGACGTTGATGCAGCCGAGCCGGGGCATCTCCAGCAGCCTTTCGGGAAACACCTGTCCAAAGGCCACCACCACGACCACGTCCGGCTTGCGCTTCTCGAGATCGTCGAGGAACGCCTCGTCGCTGACGCTCTCCGGCTGGCTCAGCTCGACGCCATGCTCGCGGGCCCATTCCGCCACCGGAGGGTCCTGAGGCTCCTGCCCCCGGCCCACGGGACGAGCCGGTTGGCTGACGACGAGGGACGGACCGTGCCCCGCCTCGGCGAGAGCGTCGAGGGTCGGAAGGGCGAAATCCGGAGTGCCGAAGAAGATCAGATTCTTGATGCCTGCCATGGCAGGGGATGGTAGCAGAATGTTTTCAGACCTCCACCCCCCGCCGCGCGTCCTCGATCTCATGGAAGAAATCCGACTTCACCAGCACCTCGCGGGGCTTCGACCCCTGGGGTGGACCGAGGATGCCGTCGCGCTCCATCATGTCGATCAGACGGGAAGCGCGGGAGAAACCCACGCGCAGCCGCCGTTGCAGGAAGCTGGCCGAGCCCTGACCCTCGGACACCACCAGCCGCGCCGCGTCGTCGTAGAGCTCGTCGTCGGAGTCCTCCAGATCTCCGGAGACTCCGGTGCCCTCGGGCGCCTTGAGCAGCTCCGGATCGTAGTCCGGCTTGCCCTGCTTTTTGAGCCAGCGCACCAAGCCGGCGGTCTCCTGCTCGGTGACGAAGCCGCCATGGAGCCGCTGGATGCGCGAGCTACCGGGCGGCATGAAGAGCATGTCGCCCTTGCCCAGGAGCTTCTCCGCCCCCACCTGGTCGAGGATGGTGCGCGAGTCGTGGCGAGTGGCGGTGGCGTAGGAGATGCGACACGGGAAGTTGGCCTTGATGGTGCCGGTGAGCACGTCCACCGACGGCCGCTGGGTGGCGACGATGAGGTGGATCCCCACCGCCCGCGCCATCTGTGCCAACCGCGCGATGGCGGTCTCGACGTCCGAGGACGCCACCATCATCAGATCCGCCAGCTCGTCGATGACGATTACGTAGTACGGCAGCGGCTTGAGGTCCTCCGCCGTCACCTCGCCCTCGTCGTCGGCGAGGGCCAGACGCTTTTTGACCTCCGGGTCCTGGATCGCCCGGTTGTAGTAGGCGATCGATCGCACGTGGACCTCCGCCAGCAGCCGGTACCGGCGCTCCATCTCCCCCACCATGTTCATCAGCGCGTGGGCCGCCCTCTTGGGATCCACCACCACCTCCGCCGCCAGGTGCGGGATGTCCCGGTAGACGCCCAGCTCGATGCGCTTGGGGTCGATGAAGATGAACTTCACGTCGTCGGCGGTCGAGCGGTAAAGGATCGAGGTGATCATGCTCTGCAAGCCCACTGACTTGCCGGCTCCGGTGGCGCCGGCGACCAGCAGGTGGGGCATGGTGGCGAGGTCCGCGTAGCAGGGCTCGCCGTGGATGGTCTTGCCCAGGGCCAGGGTCAGGATCGAAGGCGCCTTGCGGAAACGGTCGTCGGACAGCAGGGATCCGAGACGGATGACGTCCCGGGTGTCGTTGGGCACCTCGATGCCCAGGGTCGAGCGCCCGGCCAGCCGCTCGATGCGCACCGACTCGGCCTTGAGGGCCAGCGCCAGGTCGTCCTGGAGGTTGACGATCTGGCTGACCTTGACCCCCGGGGCGGGCTGGAACTCGTAGACCGTGATCACCGGTCCCGGGCTGATGCCCTCGACGGTGCCCTCGACCCCGAACTCGGCACACCGGCTGCGGATGATCTCGCCGAGCCGCACCAGGGAATCCTCGTCTACGGAGCGGCGGCCGGAGCCCATCTGGAGCAGCGACAGCGGCGGCAGCGGACCGCGGGCCGCGGTGCGGGTCAAGGGGAGCTGTCTTGGCCCCGGAGCGCCGCGGGAGGCGGCCGTCGAGACGCCGGGGACACCGCCGCTGCCGGTGGCCTCCGCGGGCTCCAGACCCGGCGGCAGGTCCGCGGCCTTGACCCGACGCACCAGGTGCTCCTTCTCCCCTTGCCGCGCCTGCACCTTGAGCGGCAGGTCCAGCGGCTCGGACTCCAGAGCGCCCGCGGCGTCCTGGTGGGTCACCCGGGGCGTGCTCTCGCGGGCCTTCGCCCGCTCGAGGTGCTTGGCCACCACACGACGGCGAGCCTTGTCCTTTTCCTTACGCTCGCGGCGGCGCGCGCGGGCCAGGGCCAGGCGATCGAGCAGCCCTCGCAGGCGATCGCTCCACGCCAGTAACACCTCGCCGAGGGTCGACTGGATCACCAGCGCGGAGCCGATGATCACCGCCGACAGGAGAATGAGCAACGCGCCGGCGAAGTGGAGCCAGCCCTCGAGCGATCCGGCGAGGGCGATGCCGAACGCGCCGCCCGAATCCAGCGTCCCTTCCCGCCAGGGGATCGGTCCCAGGGTGAGCTGGAGCAGCGCGGGCAGCGCCGCGAGCAGGATCAACAACCCGAGGCCCCGGCCGAACACCTCGCGGGGCTTCTTGCCGCGCAGACGCCGGGCGCCGACGGAGAGCAGCGCCACCGGAATGAGAAACGCCGCCAGACCCGCGAGCGTCAGCAGCACCGAGGCGACGTCGGCACCGAAGGGACCGATCCAGTTGGAGATATCGGCCTCCCCGGAGATGTGATGAATCAGCGAGGGATCCCGCGGATGGAAGGAGATCAGCGACAGGAAGAGCAAAAGCCCGAGGGTCAAGAGCAGGAGCCCCAGCAGCTCGTTGCCCTTTTCGGGCGACAGCCAGGGCCAGGCACGGCCCTTTTTTCTCTTGGAGCTGGCGGAGGCGACGGTCAAGGTGATGATCCCCGATGATTCCCGTGATGATGATTCCGGCGGTTCAAGCAGAATCTTAACAGTTTGCGGCTAAACGTCGTTGAAGTCTAGCATTTTGGCATCGCTTCCCGCCTTCCAGAGCGCCACCAGCTCGTCGAGGCCCAACGCCTCGGCGCGCACCTTCGGGGCCAGCCCCGCCGACGCCACCATCGTCCGTGCCTTCGCCTTGCCGTCCGTCCCCAGACCGGCGGCCAGAGCGTTGACCAGGGTCTTGCGGCGCTGGCCGAAGGCGAGATGGACGGTGCGGACGAGCGAGGGCATGGATCCCTCCGGCAGCGGCGGTCGGTGGAGCTCCAGCCCGACGAAGGCGCCATCCACCTTCGGGGGCGGATGGAAGCTGCCGCGCTGGACCCTCGCCAGCCGCCGTACCCTGGCGTAAGCGGCGACCAGCACCGACAACCCCCCGTAGGCGGAATCCCCCGGACCCGCCACCAGCCGGTCCGCAACCTCCTTCTGGACCAGGAATCCGGCCCGCGGGATCCGCTCCCAGGCCGGTGCCAGCCGCAGGAGGATCCGGGTCGCGACGTTGTACGGCAGGTTGCCGGCCACCAGGGTTCCCGACGGCATGCGGTGCCAGGGGATCTCGACGGCGTCGCCGACCACCAGTCGGAGCCGGTCGGAGGCACCCCACCTCTGTGCTCGCCGCGCCAGCTCCGCTGCCCAGGCCGGATCCAGCTCCCAGGCGAGCACCGGATCCGCTCCCGCCGCCAGCAGCTCGCGGGTGAGCACCCCGCCGCCCGGTCCGACCTCGACCACCGGCGAGCCCGCGGGGCGGAGAAAGTCCACCAGCGGGCGGCAGAGGCCGCCGTCGGTGAGGTGATGCTGGCCGAGGGCCTTGCGCAGGGGGGGGCGCCCCGTGGGGTGAGCCATGGCGCGACGGTAGCAGAGGCGCACGCGGGGCCGCACGCGGGGCCGCACTCGGGTAAACTCCTACCCCCGGATCGCGTACGAGGAACCCATGGAGACGACCATCGAGACTCCCCGAGAAGCCACCAGCAGCTCTCCCGACGACCGCCACACTGACGACCACCGCCGCGACGATCGCCCCACCGAGGCCGAGATCGCGCGCCTGGACCAGGAGATCGCCCAGGAATCCTCGACCCTGCGTCAGGTGGAGGACGAGATCCGCAAGGTGATCGTCGGGCAGGACTATCTGCTGGACCGGCTCCTCGTGGGGCTCCTGGCCCGCGGCCACGTGCTGCTCGAAGGGGTGCCGGGGCTGGCCAAGACTCTCGCTGTCAAGACCCTGGCGGGGACCTTGCAGATCGACTTCCAGCGCATCCAGTTCACCCCCGATCTGCTGCCGGCGGACCTGGTGGGCACGTTGATCTGGGATCAGAGAACCCGCGAGTTCATCGCCCGCCGGGGTCCGGTGTTCACCCATCTGCTGCTGGCGGACGAGATCAACCGCGCGCCCGCGAAGGTGCAGTCCGCGCTGCTCGAGGCCATGGAGGAGAAGCAGGTCACCCTGGGGGACACTACCTCATTGCTGGAAGAGCCCTTCATGGTGCTGGCGACCCAGAACCCCATCGAGCAGGAGGGAACCTACCCGCTGGCGGAGGCCCAGGTGGATCGCTTCATGCTCAAGCTCAAGCTCGACTACCCGAGCCGGGAGGAGGAGCGGCGGATCCTCGACCGCATGCTGGTCGAACGGGAAATCCCGATCGAGAGCGTGGTCGACCGGGAGCGGCTGCTGGAGCTGCGCAAGGTGGCGGATCGAGTGTACCTGGACCGGCGGATCCGCGAGTACATCCTGGACCTGGTGGCCGCCACCCGCACGCCGCGAGAGGCCGGGCTGGGGGATCTGGCGGAGCTGGTGGCCTTCGGCGCGTCGCCGCGGGCGACGTTGTTCCTGGCGCGGGCCGCCAAGGCCCTGGCACTGGTGCGTGGACGGGGCTTTGTGCTTCCCGAGGACGTCAAGGCGGTGGCCCCTGACGTGCTCCGCCACCGGGTGATCCCGACCTACGAGGCGGAGGCGGAGGAGATCACCGCCGACGACCTGGTCGGACGCGTCCTCGAGCGGGTGGAGGTGCCATGACGACACGACCCGTGACGACCGCTGCCGCGAGAGGACCCGGAGCTCCCTGAATCCCTTCATCCGTTCGAGGTCTACGTTGCCGTTCTGGACCGCGCTGAAACGCCCATCCCCTTCCCCGGAGCCCGAGGAGGGGTCCGGGCTGCCGGCGGATCTCGCCGCCAAAGTGCGGCGCATCGAGATCGCCACCAACCGGCTGGTGGACCAGGGGGTCGCCGGCGACTACCACGCGGTGTTCAAGGGGCGGGGCATGGAGTTCTCCGAGGTGCGCCCCTACCAGCCCGGGGACGACATCCGGACCATCGACTGGAACGTCACCGCCCGCATGGGCGAGCCCTTTGTCAAGCAATACATCGAGGAGCGCGATCTCACCGTCTTTCTGGTCATCGACGTCTCCGGCAGCCTCGGCTTCGGCTCGCGGGCGGTGCTCAAACGCGAGCTCGCGGCGGAAGTGGCGGCCCTGCTGTCGTTCGCCGCGCTGCGCAACCAGGACCGGGTGGGCGCGGCGCTGGTTTCCGACCGGTTGGAGCTGTTCCTGCCCCCGGAGCGCCGGCGGACCCACGTGCTGCGTCTGGTGCACGAGGTGCTCCTTCACCGCAGCCTGGGCGGCACCGACCTCGACGCCGGTCTGTCGGCGGTGCTGGCGACGCTCAAGCGCCGGGCGGTGCTCTTCGTGCTGTCCGACTTCCTCTCCGCCGGCAGCCTCTCCTCGCTCAAGGCCGCCGCCGCGCGTCACGATTTGATCGTGGTGGAGATCGTCGACCCGCGGGACCAGGAGATCCCCGCCGTCGGCCCGGTGGTGCTGCGCGACGCGGAGAGCGGAGCGCTGCGACTGGTCCACGGCCGGCGGCTGGCTCCAGGCTACCGGCAGCGCCGCGGCGAGGAGCAGGAGCGGCTGCGCTCGCTGGTGCGCCGGCTGGGCGTCGATCATCTGGAGCTGACCACCGACCGGCCCTATCTCGCCCCGCTGGTGGGGTTCTTCGATCGGCGGCGCAGGAGGCTGGCGCGATGACCCGAGCCCCCGCCGTCCTGCCGATCGCGCTGCTCGCCGCGCTGCCCATCCTGCCGCTCGCTCCGTCTCCGGCGACCGCTCAGGAGCCCGAGCCACGGAGACAGACGGGGAGCATCGACGACGCCCAGCCGCGGGTGACGGTGGCGCTCTCACCCACGGAGCTGACGGTCGGCGACCGGGTGACGGCGGTGCTGACGGTCACCGCTCCGGAGGGCCTGCTCACCGGCATCCCGCGCTTCCCCGAGTGGGAAGCCACCTGGGGCCGGGCCGAGATCCTCGCGGTGGGTGAGCCGGAGACCCTCGAGCCCCGGGGCGGTGTGGCCACCTTCCGGCAGCGCCTGGTGCTGGCCGCCTTCCGTCCGGGAGAGGTCGTGCTGCCGCCCCAGGAGGTCGAGCTGCCCCAGAGCCAGGGATCCACCCGGCTCACGACGCCGGACGACCTGGTCTTGCGCATCACTCCGGTGCTGCCGCCACCGACGCCCGAGGGAGGCGACCCCTTGGTCGAGGGCGCGGAGCCCGAGGAGCTCGAGCCCAAACCCGAGGCGCCGCCCCACGAGCTGCCACTGACCCGTGCCTTCTGGTGGGCGGTCGGCACCACCGCCTGTATCTGCGGGCTGTTGGCCTTGTTGCTATGGAGCCGGACCCGCGGGCCGCAGCGCCGGCTGGAGACGCTGACACCGCTGGCGCAGCTCGAGCGGGAGCTCCAGGGCCTGCCTGCGGCGGGCTCACTGGTGGATACCCACGCCGCGCTGTCCCGGGCGCTCCGGCGTTATCTGGGTCACCGGCTGGGGTTCCCGGCCTCCGAAAGCACGACCTCCGAGATCCGCCGCGAGGTGGGGACGCGAAGCCTCCCGGAGACCGTTCGCGACGGCTCCTCAGAGGTGCTGATCGCCTGCGACCTGGTGAAGTTCGCCCGCCGGCACACCACCGCGGCGGACCTCCGCCGACACACCGCGACCACCCGCCGGGTGGGTCACGACCTGGAGCGATCTCTTCGACCCCCGGAGGAGGAAGGAGCCTGGGAGGCCGGTCGTGGGGACGCTGGTCGCGGGGACGCCGGTGGTCACGGGGACGCCGAGTCTCGGGAAGCTCGGGAGGGAGACGCCTGATGGATCTCCTGCCCTCTCTGCCCCACCTGGCGAGCCCCCTCTGGCTGGCGTTGCTGCTGGCGGTGCCGGCGCTGGCCTGGCTGCATCACCGCCGGTGCGCGCTGGGGGGGCTGACCTACAGCCGGCTGCCGTTCGCCGCCATCGGGTCCGCGGGCTGGCGGCTGCACCTGCCCTTCTACCTGCGGCTGCTGGGGCTCGTGTGCCTGATCCTGGCCCTCGCCCGGCCGCAGCTCGGCTACGCCTGGGAGGAGAGCCTCACGGAGGGCATCGACATCCAGATCGCGCTCGACGTCTCGGGCAGCATGGGGGCGGAGGACTTCGAGCCGAGCAACCGTCTGACCGTCGCCAAACAGGTGGTGCAGGACTTCATCCGCGCGCGCACCGGCGACCGCATCGGCATCGTCGTCTTTTCCGGCGCCGCCCGCACCCGGGCGCCGTTGACCACCGATCGGGACATGCTGCAGCGGCTGGTGTCGGCGCTCGAACTCGGCACGCTGGCCGACGGCACCGCCATCGGGGTGGCGCTGGCCAAGGCCGCCGCCCGGCTGCAAGGGAGCGAGGCGGAAAGCCGGGTGGTGGTCCTGGTCACCGACGGCGTCAACAACGCCGGCGAGATCGATCCCATCTCGGCGGCGGCGGTGTGCGACGGTCTGGGCATCAAGGTCTACACCATCGGCGTCGGCACCGATGGAGCGGTGCCGGTACCCCTCACCCGCCGCGATCCGCGCACCGGCCGCATGGTCACCCGTCGGGTGGTGATGGAAAACCAGCTCGACGAGGAGCTTCTGCGCCGCATCGCCACCCGCACCGGCGGCGGGTACTTTCGCGCCACCGACGCCGCGGGTCTGCGCCGGATCTTCGAGGAGATCGACCGGCTCGAGCGCACCCCGATGCAGGTCAAGCGCTTCGTGCGCTACGAGGAAGTGTACGCCCCGCTGACCTGGGCCGGGCTGACCCTGTTGCTCCTGCCCCTGGGGGCCGCGGTGCTGGGGGTCACCGCCGAGCCATGACCGTCTGGAGCGGCCTCCGCGACCTGGCCTTGGGTGAGCCCCGGCTGCTCTGGCTGCTGCTGCTGGTACCCGCGACGGCGGTGGTCGCCGGGCTCCTTTGGAGGCGGCGGATCCACGCCTCGGCGGCCTGGGCGGCCCGCGGGCTGTGGCACCGGCTGCTGCCGTCCTACGGCCGTGGGCGGCTGGCGGTGTCGGTGATGCTGTTGGCGCTCGCCGTCGGCGGCACAACCCTGGCCCTGGCGCGGCCGCGCTGGGGGCTGGCGGAGCAGGAAGTGGAGCGCCGCGGCGCCGACGTGGTCTTCGTGCTCGATTCGTCGCTGTCGATGGGAGCCCGCGACGTCGCCCCCAACCGTCTGTTCACCGGCGAAACGCTGGTCCGGCGGCTGGTGGAAGCGATGCCCGAAAACCGGGTGGGGCTGGTGCAGATGGAAGGTACCGCGGAGGTCCTCTCCCCGCTGACCCACGACAGCTCGGTGATCGAGCTGATGCTCGACACGGTGGAGCCGGGATCGCTGGACCGCCCGGGCACGTTGCTCGACCCGGCCCTGGCCACCGCCACTCAGCTCTTCCTGCCCGGAGGGGAGACCCACCGGGTGGTGATCCTGATCTCCGACGGCGAGCACCACGGCGACGACCTGACGGATCTCACCGAGCGCTTGGCGGATGCACGGGTGGTGATCCACACGCTGGGTGTGGCGACCCTCGAAGGAGCGCCGGTGCCGGTGCCCGGGCCGGCGGAAGGCCAAGTTTCCTACAAGCGGGACGAGAGCGGGGAGACGGTGGTGTCCCGGCTCGGCGAGGGCCTCCTGGAGACCCTCGCCCGCGCCACCGGCGGCGTCTATCTGCGGGTGAACGGACCGGCGGTGGATCTCGACCCGGTGGTGCGACGGATCCGGGAGCTGGAGGACGGCTCGGTGGGGCGCGAGCAGGTGGAAATGCTCCGTGAGCGCTTCCAATGGCCGCTTTTCCTGGCGGTGGCGGCGCTCTTCGCGCATCTGGGGGTCGGCGCCTTCCGGCCGCGCGGCCGTCCCCTTGGAAGCCGGAGGGTCGAGCGATGAGACGGGACCGATCGAGGAGGCGTCCACGCCTTCCCGCTCTCGCTCTGGCCGCCGCGGTCACCGCGGCGAGTTGGGGAGGGATCGGCGCCCAGGGACCGGTCCAGCCGGTGCCGGGCGCCGCATCGGCGAGCCCGTGGAGCGCACGGCTCGAGCGCCTGCTGCACAACCCCCGGGAGCAGACCGACGACGCCGTCGAGGCCTATCGGAGCCGGCGCTTCGAGGACGCCCTGCCTCCCGCCCGCAAGGCCCGGGAGCTGGCTCCGGAGGAGCCGCTGACCGGCTACAACAGCGGCACTCTCGAGCTGGCCGCCGGTCTCCCCGGGGACGCCATCGCCACCTTCGAGGAAACCCTCGAAGCCCTGCATGCTTCGGAGCCGGCGAACGGCGCGGAGCCCACTCCGCGCAGATCGCCGGAGAGCCGCTACCGCCGACCGGCGCTGGCGGCGTCGACCCTTTACAACCTGGGCAACGCCCGCCTGGCCCAGGAGGATCCGGCGGGGGCCGTCGAGGCCTACGAAGAAGCGCTGCGGCTGGCGCCGGGCCACGCGGACGCCAAGTTCAACCTCGAGCTGGCGCTGCGCGAGCTCGAGCGGCAGAATCCTCCCCCCCAGCCCCAGCAGGAGCCCCAGGAAGGAGAGGGGGAGGGCGAGCCGCCGCCGGAGCCGCAACCGGGCTCGGAGGACGGCGAGGAGCAGGAGCAGCCGGGGGAGGGGCAGGGGCCGGACGAGAGCCGGCGTGATCCCCGCCCCGAGGACTCACGGTTGCAGGAGTTCGAGGACCAGCCGGACATGACCGCCGAGGAGGCGGCGGCGATCCTCGAGGCGGTGGAGAGCCTCGAGCGCCAGCAACGCCGGGAGGAGGCCGCGAAGCGGACCCGCAAGACCGCCACGCGGGGGGAGAAAGACTGGTGAGTGTGCTCCCCGCGATCCTCCGACGCACGGCGCCAGGGCTCGCAACGCTCGGGCTGCTCGCCGGGATCGGGCTGACCGGTACAGCGCTGGCTGTCGCCCAGCCAGTGGAGATCGAGGCCGGATTCGACACCGACGTGGCCGGCGTCGAGGAGGCGGTGGCTTTCTGGATCGAGGTGCGCGCGGGGTATCGTCAGCCGCCGCGCTTCGAGCCCACCTTCGAGCTCGACAATCTGGAGCAGATCGGCCGTCCCACCAGCGCGGAGAGCTTCCGCTTTCTCAACGGCGCGACCACCCGCACCCTGCGCTTCACCTGGCTGCTGCGGCCCCTGTCCACCGGGCAGGCCGCGGTCCGCGGCATCCGCCTGCGCATCGAGGGCGAGACGTTCGCGTTGCCCACCGAGCGTCTGCGGGTCCAGGAGGAGGCGCCGCCCCGCCGCCGCTACCTCTATCCCCCGACCTCGCCGTCTCAGGGGGTCCGGCCTCCCTCGCGCCGCCGGCCCGACAGGGTCCCGTCCCGACCGCTGACCACCGGCAGCGTCTTTCTGCAGGCGGAGATCGATCCGCCGGACCCCTGGGTGGGTCAGCAGACGATCTACACTCTTTACCTCTATACCCAGGTCGACATCAGCTCGATCTATCCGCGCCGGGTCCCGGCGTTCCACGGTTTCTGGGCCCACGAGGTCTTGCTGCCAAAGCAGCCCACCACCGAAATGGTGGAGATCGACGGCGAGCGCTACGGCCGGGTTCCCCTGCTCGAGCGGATCCTCTTTGCCCGCCGGCCCGGGATCTTGGACATCGAGGCGGCGGAGTACGACCTGATCGCCCAGGGACACCGGGTGGGATCGGGGAGAGGCCGGGACCGCCGGTCGCACCAGCTCACCCGCCAGGCCAACCCTCTGCGCACGATCGTGCGTGAGCTGCCGTCCGGCCCTCCCGACTTCACCGGAGCGGTGGGTCGTTTCCAGCTCTCCGTCCGGCTCGAGCCGCGGGAGGTGGCGGTGGGAGAGGCGGCGACTCTCACCCTGGTGCTGGAGGGGGACGGCCACGTCCAGTCGCTGCCCGCTCCGGAGCTCCCGGAGCTGCCGGGGGTGACCGCCTATCCGCCGGAGGAGACCGCCACCGACGTCGTCGAGCGCGACCGTCTCCAAGGCGAGCGCTCGTGGCGATTCGTTCTGGTACCGCAGCAGACCGGACGCTGGCAGGTGGACGACTTCGAGCTGCCCTACTTCGATCCCGAAGCGGGAGGCTACCGGGTGGCCCGCGCTCGCACCACGGCCCTGGTGGCGCATGCCGCGGACGCCCGGACCGCAGGACCGGGACCGGACGCCGGCGGTGACCTGCATCCGATCCGCAGCGCCGCAGTGCCCCCGCGCGACGAAGCCGATCTCCGCCCCCTGCTCCCCTGGCTCGCCGTCCTCCCCCTGGTGTTGATCCTCGGGGTGCGTCTGGCGCGCCGCCGGGGGGCCGGCGACCCCGCCGCCCGGGCGTTGCTCTCCCGGCTGACGGAGATCGAGGCCGAGAGCGTCGGCGAGGGTCTGGCCGCCAACCGGCACGCCGCAGCCCAGGTCGAGGAGGGTTGGCGCAGCTACCTGGCCGAGCGCTGGCAGATTCCGCCGGAGACCCCGGCGGCCCGCTGGGCCGAGCTCCTGGGCGAGAGCCCCGCGGCCGGTCCGACGGTCGCCGAGCCCATCCGTCGCCTTGGCGAGGAGATCCACTACCTGCGCTTCGCGCCCCAGCTCTCGGCCACCGAAACCCTCCGCCGCGAGCTGCTGGAGAGCTCCCGGCGTCTGGTGCGGCGACTTCCCTGAAGGCGGCCGGTGGCGATCCTTTCGTCCTTCCTCACGCTCCTCGCGCTCGTCGGAGCCTTTCCGGCGTTCGGGTCGCAGAGCGCGCAGGAGGCATCGACCGAATCGACCCCGTCGGCCGAAACCGCCGAGAACCGGACCCCGAAGGAAGTCCTCGAGGAGGGCAACCGGCTCTTCCGGCTCGGCCGTCTGGAGGAAGCCCTGGCCGTCTACCGCGCCGGCTGGGATCCGAAGCACCCCCACGCCGTGCTCGCCTACAACCTGGGCACCGCGGCGCACCACCTGGGCCGTCTGCCGGAGGCGGTGCTGTGGTACCGGCGCGCCGCCGCCGTGTCGGAGGGTGATCTCTGGCTGACCGAGAATCTCGAACGGGCACGCGAGAGCCTGGCAGCACCCCGGCCCGGTCCCCCGGGTCTGCTCGCGCGTCTGGTGGGGCACACCGCGGGGCTGTGGATCCTCGCCGCCGTCGCCGGCTGGATCGGACTGCTGCTCCAGATGACCGGGCTGGCGCACCCGGAAGGCGCGAGCCGGTGGCGGCCAGCGGACGGGCTCGTTGTCATCACCCTGGTGCTCGCCGCCGCCGCCCTGGTGATCCCGCGTCTCGCTCCGGAGCCGGCGGTCGTACTCGAAGCCTGTGGCGACGGCGCCCTGCCGGCGGGTGCGGAGGTGTGGGGGCGGGACAAGGGGAACGGCGTGTTCGAGGTCCGGGCTCCCGAGGGTCCGATCCCCTGTGAGGAGGGCCGGGCCGAGCCGATCGCGGGGCCCCGGAGCCCCCGTCCGACGTCCCCTCCCGAAAGCGGCGCCGAGACCTCGCCCGACATGAGATAGGGCGAGGTTTCTGCTATCTTCAGGCCAAGTCCAGTCCGGTCCATGAGACTCTGGAGCCCGTCGGTTGGGATCCGGCCCAGCGCGTCGACCCGGACGACTCCGACAACGACTCAGACATCGAGACACGGGAGTGGCGGGTGAACCGTTCGACGACGACTGAAGCCCCGGCACAGGTCCAGTACAACAGTCTGGATCCGGAAGAGCTGGACCGTTTTCTCGAGCGTCGGCGTGCCAACCCCAACTTTCCGCTCGAGCTCTCGCTGGCGGAAAACCTGGTCGAGATCCTGCGCAAGGCCAACGAGTTCGTGCCATCCGCCGCCGGCTCGATCCTGCTCGACGATCCGGTGGTCAAGAAGCCCGAGCGGGGATCCAATCGGCTGACCTTCATCGCCACCTTCGGCGAGAAGTCCGCGGGGCTCCTCGGGCAGTCCATCTCGGCCGGTCAGGGCATTGCCGGCCACGTCTACGCCACCGGCCACCCGTACCAGACCGCCGACGCCCAGATCGACGACAAGTTCTACTCCGGGGTCGACCGCAAGACCCGGTACACCACCGAAACCCTGGTCGCCATCCCCATCCGCATCGAGCAGGAAGTGTGCGGCGTGCTCGAGCTGATCAACCGTCGGGGCAACCAGGACTTCACGCCACAGGATCGGAAGCTCCTCGAGATCTTCGCCAGCTACATCTCGATCTCGATCCAGAACGTCCTCGACGGCCGCCAGGCACAGGAAATCGCCAAGCGGGACAACCTCACGGGGCTCTACAACGACCGCTACCTCCACGTGGCGCTGTCGCAGGCGATCCTGGAGTGCCGGGAGAGCGCGCGGGATCTGGCAGTCCTGTTCCTCGACCTGGACTTCTTCAAGCGGGTCAACGACACCCACGGCCACCTGGCCGGAAGCCAGGTGCTGCGAGAGGTGGGACATCTGCTGGAGACGAAAGTGGACGAGGCCGAGGGGATGGCGGCCCGCTACGGCGGCGACGAGTTCGTCCTGGTGCTTCCCCACAAGGGCCTCGACCGGAGCGTGGACATCGCCGAGGACATCCGCTCCAGCATCCTCGATGCCACCTTCTGCCGGGAGGAGGGGGACATCCAACCGGAGCCCCTCGACCTCACCGGCATCACTTGCTCCATCGGGGTCGCCACGCTCCAGCGTCACATCACTGAAGAGGTGACGGTCGACACCGCTCGCAGCACCCTCCTCCGCCTGGCCGACGCCGCCATGTACGTGGCCAAAGAGACCGGTCGCAACCGCACCGCCATGGCCGGTGAGCCGGTCCGTCGGCGGCATTGACCGTGGCAGCGAAATAGCATCGAACAAAAACAACATGCGCATACGTCCGAAGCCTCCCGGGACGCCGAGAAGCGTAAACCCGCCGGGAGATCTGCGGAAATCTCCAAATACCAAGGGTTTAGCGGCACACGAGGAGCGCCCGGAATCCCCCCCTTCGTAACAAAGCGCTGAAAACAAAGCACTTGACCGCTTTGCACAAAGATTTGTTCAAAGTGGGCAAACCCCGTGATTTTGGGCCTTCGGGGCCCGATTCCACCGGTTCTCCGCAGACTTTTCCACAGCCCCTGCGGATTGCTTCGTGGGGACTTTTCTCCGCGTGACGGAGGCTCAGCGCGGCTCGCAGCCGCGCGCGCTCAGGGCGCTTCCGGAGGCCTGCGGCAGGGTGGTTGCGGGAGGCAGTCGGACCCCCTCGGCGAGCCTGCGGTGGACGGTCACCGGGGCCAGCGAATAGGACCGGGGACGCCGGCGAAAGAGGTGCAGGGCGATCGACGTGGCCGCGTCCCGATCGAGAGCGGCGGAGACCACGGCGAGCCCTGTCGACCCGGGGGACGGCTCCCGCTCGAGGCGCTCCACGTTGCCGCGCTCCCACTCGAGACGCTCCCGCTCGAGGCGCTCCGCGGTGTCGAGGAACGCCACCTTCCAGCCGTCCGGCACCCCGGACCAGCCGTGGACCTCGGCGATGGTGGCGGCCCACAGCGTGGGCCGCCGGTCCCAGAAGGTCGCCGCCAGCAGCCGGGGCTCCGCCAGCAGCGCCCGCGCACCGTCGTGTGGAGCGTCCGGGGCGTCCGGATCCCACCGCATCAGGTGGAACGGTGCCAGCGGCGCCAGCGGATCGAGACGGCAGGCCCGGGCGAGGGCCTCGCCGGCCCAGGGTGCTCCGGTCTCCGCTCCCCGGGCTCCGGCCAGCAGCCACAGGGCGGCCACCCCCGGCGCATCGCGGGCCGCCTCGAGGGCCGAGGCCGCCGCCGCTTGGCGAGCCAGCAGGGCTCCCCCGTCTCCTCCCCCCGTCACCGCCAGCTCCACGGCCCAGGCGCGGTACCAGGGGAAGGCGGGGTCGAGGGCCACCGCGCGGGCCATCTCGTGCGTCGCCGCCGGGCCGTCGAGACCGAGCGAGCGGTCGTAGTGGAAGTGGGCCCGCGCCGGCGACAGCAGCAGCGCGGCAGCGAGGAGAAGGTAAAGCCCGTAGAGCCCGGTGCCGATTCGAAAGCCGATCCGCGAGCCGTGACCGCGCCGCTCTTCCCCGGCTCCCCGCCCCCCGGCCAGCGCCGCCGCGGCGGCCACCGCCCAGGCCACGGGAACCGCCGGCACCTCCAGCGCCGCGGTGCCGAGGGCCGCCACGCCGGACGCGGCGAGACCCGCGAGGCCGGCCCAGGCCAGCGCCGGATCACGGCCCCCGCCCCTGGTGCCGAGCTCGGTGTCGTGCTCGTTTGCCGCCTCTCGCCACCGGCGCAGCCCGAACAGCCCGCCGACGGCCATCGCCAGGGCCAGCCCCGGGAGACCGAGCTCGTAGGCGATCTGGAGCGGCTGGCTGTGGAGCTGCCCCACCGTCTCCCCCGGCGGATTGACCCCCGCCCACGGCTCGAGGTGCTCGGCCACCGTCCACGGCGTCGCCCCCGGCCCCCAGCCCAGGAGCGGACGCTCGGCGATCCCCGCCACTCCTGCCCGCCAGTACACGGCGCGCGCCCGGGCCGAGGTGTCGCGCCCGGCGATCAGGTCGTCCAACCGGGGACCGAACAGCGCCAGCAGGGCGACGATCCCGACCAGCGCCGCAGCCAGGGCGAGAAGGCCCCGCGGACCGAGCCGTCGACCGGGCTGCCTTCCGGGCCGCTGTCCGGTCCGCCATCCCGCCACGGCGGCCAGCACGACCAGCAACGCCAGCCCGGCCGCGCCGAGCAGCGAGCGGGTGGCGAGCAATGCGGTGACGCCGAGGGCGCCGGCAGCGACCCCCAGCCAGCGCCAGAGGCCGCGCTCGCGAATCGGCAGCACGGCCAGCGGCAGCACCGCGAGCAGCCACACTGCCAGCAGGTTGTGGTGGCCGAGGGGTGCCGCCGCCCGTGGCGAGCCCAGGGCCAGGTGATCCACCAGAGACCAGCCCGCCACCGCCGCGACCACCACCGCCAACGCCCGCAGCCCACGGCGGCGGCCCACCTCCGTCCCCCAGCCCCAGGCCAGAGCCGCCGGAAGGACCAGGTATGCGGGAAGCAACAGCAGACCCACTCGACCCGCCCGCGGCACCGGCGACACCCACCATGAGGCCACCGCGGTCGCCATCAGCGCCGCCAGCCACCAGCGTCCGGCCCGACCCAAACGCAAGGGGTCCAGCCGCAGAGGGTCGAGCTCTGTACCGGGTCGAGTCCCCCACCCCAGCGCCAGCGCCAGAAGCACGACCTGGCCGGTGACGCTGCCGGCCCAGCCGGCGCCGCCGTAGAACGTCCCGGCCCAGACCCCGAACAGTGTCAGCAGGGCGGGAGCGAGCAAGGCGGGAGCGAGGAGAAAGCCGAGGGCTGTGCGCACCATTCCAGGATTCTGACATCCTCGGAATCCGTGTCCGGATGCGCTCCCGGATCCGCTTCGGAATTCCACCGGGAGGCTGGTATTCTCGTCGACGGCCGGCGGCCCGCCGCACCACCGCCGAGAGAAACGGGCACCTCGAACGACCCATCCCACACCGAGCCGAGCTCCGAGCCAACCCCGAGGGAGATTCCATGACCGTTGCCGCTTCTTCCGAGCCGACCTTCGATACCTACGAGCTGCTGGATGCCCTGGGCATCGCCGACGACAACCCGGGCGCCTTCGACGGTGCCTGGATCGACACCGGCGGCGAGCGCCTCGAATCGATCAACCCGACCACCGGCGAGCCCCTGGCGGCGGTGCGGCTGGCCACCGCCGAGGACTACGAGCGCGTCGCCCGCAGCACCGTCCAGGCGTTCGAGGCGTGGCGCACCTGGCCGGCGCCCCGGCGCGGCGAGGTGGTGCGGCAGCTCGGCGAAGAGCTGCGCCGGCACAAGGACGAGCTCGGCGCACTGGTGACGCTGGAGGTGGGCAAGATCCGCTCCGAGGGGCTGGGCGAGGTGCAGGAGATGATCGACATGGCGGACCTCGCCGTCGGTCTGTCGCGCCAGCTCTACGGCAAGACCATGCACTCCGAGCGGCCCGACCACCGGATGTACGAGCAGTGGCATCCGCTGGGGCCGGTGGGCATCATCACCGCCTTCAACTTCCCGGTCGCGGTGTGGGCGTGGAACGCCACCGTGGCGGCGGTGTGCGGCGATTCGATGGTGTGGAAGCCCTCCGAGGAGGCCCCGCTCACCGCGCTCGCCGTCACCCGCATCGCCCAGCGGGTGCTGGAGGCCAACGACGCGCCGCCGATCTTCAACCTGCTGATCGCCGACCGTGACGACGTGGCGCGCAGGCTGCCCGACGACCGGCGCTTCCCGCTGATTTCCGCAACCGGCTCGGTACGCATGGGCCGCGAGGTGGGCCGGGCGGTGGCGGCGCGGCTCGGCCGCTCGCTGCTCGAGCTCGGAGGTAACAACGGCATCGTGGTGATGGACGACGCGGACGTGGACCTGGCTCTGCGGGCAGTGCTGTTCGCCGCCGTCGGCACCTCTGGCCAGCGTTGCACCTCCAACCGGCGTCTGTTCCTGCAGAAGGGCATCGCCCCGAAGATCAAGGAGAAGCTGCTCGAAGCCTACCCGTCGATCCCGATCGGAGATCCGATGGACCCGGACACGCTCATGGGTCCGTTGATCCACCGGCGAGCGGTGGAGCAGATGACGTCGGCGCTGGAGACCATCCGTCGGCAGGGTGGCGAGGTGCTCACCGGCGGCAAGGCCCTCGACCGGCCCGGCTTCTTCGTCCAGCCGACGCTGGTGCAGGCGGATCCCGGGATGGAGATCACCTGCGAGGAGACCTTCGCTCCGATCCTCTACCTGTTCGAGATCGAGGACCTGGACGAGGCGATCCGGCATCACAACACGGTGCCCCAGGGGCTTTCCTCGGCCATCTTCACCACCGACCTGCGCTCCGCCGAGCGCTTTCTGGCCGCCACCGGCAGCGATTGCGGCATCGCCAACGTCAACATCGGCACCTCGGGCGCCGAGATCGGCGGCGCCTTCGGCGGCGAGAAGGACACCGGCGGCGGCCGCGAGGCGGGCTCCGATTCCTGGAAGGCTTACATGCGGCGCCAGACCTGCACGATCAACTGGGGCACCGAGCTGCCCCTGGCCCAGGGGGTCGAGTTCGAGGTATGAGCGCGAGGTCAGAGATGAGAAGGCGCATTGCGCCCCTCCTGGTCGCGCCTCTCCTGGTCGCACCCCTGCTGCTCTGCGCCTGCTTCGAGGAGCCCGTGGTCGAGCGGCTGCACCTGCGCTTCCGGCCGGACACCTCGGTCGAGGTCACCGCCCGCGTGGAGATCCGTGCGCTGCCCGAGGCGGACGACGACACGTCCTTCGGCCGCCGCATCCGCCAGCTCGAACGGCAGGTGCTGGCCGGCGAGGATCCCTGGTCGCGGCGCTTCCAGCAGCTCGCCCCGCAGCGCGAGAGCTTCCAGTGGGAGAAAGTCGAAGGCCGGCTGGCGGGCGCCCGGTGGACCGCCGAGACCGACACCCCGGGCCGGCTGGCGGGCTTCTTCGGCGACACGGCGGTCCAGGTCGAGGTGGAGTACGAGGAGGTCACGGTCGCGGAGGCCGGGCGTGAGGGGCTCGCACGCGGCACGCTTGCGCTCTACCCCGGTCCCAGCGACCGCGCCGACCGCCGGGAGCAGCGGCTGGTGGCCGACGCTTTCGAAAGCTGGACGGAGGTTCTCGCCTCGTACCTCGACGCCGCGGAGGCGCTCTACCACCATCTCGAAGGCCGGCCCGAGCGGGCCCGGCCGGTGCTCACCGCGCTCTATGGCGAGCTGCTGGAGGACGTCGAGGAGCTGGAGCTGTCGGCCAAGGAGGAGGAGCTGGTCGCCACCCTGCGGGAGGAGCGCGACGAGGTGATCGAGGTGCTCTCCCTGGACCGCGACGAAGGCTACTCTCTCAACGAGCTGTCGCACCGGGTCTACGACCCCTTCCCGGCCCGGGTGACCGTCGAGGTTCCCGGCGAGATCCTCGAGGTGGAGGGATTCACCCGGGCTGCGGACGACTCCGGCACGGGGGCGGCGAAGGAGGGCTCCTCCGAGGAGCTCAGCATGCCGGGTCTGGGGCTGTGGGAGGCCTGGATGGCCCTCGAAGGGGTCTGGATCTTCCCCGATCCCGCGGTCAGCACCTACTACCTGGCGCAGGAGGAGGACCCTGACGCCGCTTTCCCCCAGCTCCTGGACGCGCAACGGACGGTGCAGCCGGCGCCCCTGGCGGCGGAGATCCTCACCGAGCTCGAGGAGCTGCTCAAACCGGAGCCCGTGTATCGGGTGACCTGGGTCTTCCCCATCGCTCTCAAGGACGACTGAGCCGGGCTCGGCGGCGCTCCCTCAACGGGCGGCCCGCAGATTGCTCTGCGCCTGACCTGCGTCGCTTCCGGCTCTTCGGCCGCCGCGGTCGAGGTCGCGAGCGCCCACCAGAGGCACCCACCGGAGGGCGTGATGCAACGGTCCGAGGCGAGGCACCGAGCCGAGACCGCGTCTCATGCCGCTCATGCCGCGGCCTCCTCCTCCTCCGCGGTGAGAAAGTCCACGGCGCCGGCCACCACCCGTGGATCCCGCAGGATGCGCCGGTGGCCGAGACCGGAGACGACCTCCAGACGAGCCCCGGGCCACGCCTCGACCAGCTCCCGGCTCTGCCAGCACGGGATCTCGTCGTCCAGCCGGTCGTGAAACACCACCAGGGGCTCGGGCCGCCGCGGTGCGAAGGTGGCTCCCCGGAAATCGGTCCAGCGGATTCCGAAACGCGCTTCGAGGCGCTCTCGCATACGGTCGAGCACAGGCTGCGAAATCCCCAGGAGCCGGCTCAGACCTTCGGTGAACAGCGAGGGCTCCACGCCGGGTGCCACGTACACCAGCCGCCGGGTCTCCAACCCGTGACGCAGGGCATAGGTCACCGCCCCGGCCCCCGCGGAGTGCGCCACGACGCCCTCCAGCGGCCCCAGGTGACGCGCCAGCCCGAGCACCGCGTCGACCATCTCCGGCATGGAAGACTTCTTCCGGCCGGTCTTGCGGGCGGTCTCGCCGTGTCCGGGGCCGTCGAAGGCCACGACCCGGAATCCCTCCCGGGCCAGGGGCTCGGCCAGCGCTCCGAGCTGGCTCCCCCGTCCTCCCCAGCCGTGGACCAGCAGCACCGTCGGCGTCTTCGGGCCGTCTGTCCAGCTCCTTCGGCCCGGGCTCCAGCTCCAGACAACGACCGGACCCGCGTCGGTCGCCACCTCGAAGCTCTCGATGCCGATCTTTCCGGTCGGCATCAGCCAGCGGCGCTCACGGCTTGGTGTAGGGACCCGCATCGGCCGCAGAAACAGCGCCTCGGCCACGTGCGAGGCCACTCCCGGTGCGATCCGGCCGACGACGGCGAAGAAGCCGCGCAGCAATCGGACCGTCACCGCCGCCACCCCTCGGGCGACGGCTCTTGCAGTTTTCTTGGCATCAGAAGATCGAACGATCGTGCTATTTTCTAGATGCAGTCTGTCGGTCCGGAGCTCCGGCATACCTACCTCCAGGGTCTCAGGGTTGGGAAGACGCGTGGGCGCCCTGCCGAGCGGTGTCGGCTAGGGGCTCGCGCCGCGACATCTGAAGCAGCTCTTCAAACGCTTTGGCGGCCCGGTTGTTGGCGTCCGGGTCGCGCAGAAGGCGGCTGAAGTGGTGATAGGCGAGGATGATCGAGTACAGATCGTAGGCAAATTGGCGGGTATCGAGATCCTCGCGGAAGTGGCCTTCCTGAACCGCGATGCCCGCAGCGGTGGCGAGCGCGCTGAGCCAATCCCGTTGCGAGGAAACCAGATAGTCACGCAGGATCCCCGGCCGGTCGTCGAATTCGTTGGCGGTGGCGATGAAGACGCAACCGCCGGGCTGGAACTTGGAGCTCTCCCAGCGCATCCAATTCTCGAAGAAGGCCCGCACGCGAGGCTCACCGCGGGGTGCCCGCAACGCCGGGGCGATCACGGTGTCGATAAAGCGACCCACCGCCGTCTCGAGCACCGCGAGCTGAAGGCTCTCCTTGGAGTCGAAGTGGGCGAAGAGGCCGCTCTTCGACATCCCGACCTCCTGCGCCAGCCCGCCGATGGACAGCGCTTCCAGCCCCAGCCGGCTGGCCGTGGCCAGCGCGGTATCCAGGATCAGCGCGCGGGTTTCCTCCCCCTTGGCGGTCTTCGTCGACTCCATGGTCGAGAAGATAGCACGGTCGTTCTATTTTGGCAAGACCTTGTCGCCCGGAAGCCGTTGCACCGAGCACCTCGCTGCCCAGAATCGCCCGCAGAACAGCGTGTGAGTCTTCGGACCCTACATGAGGGGGCTCGCCACCAGCGTGAACGCCAGCCCCAGGTGATCCGAGAGCTGGTCGATGTTCTCGGTGGCCTCGTCGCGGGGGAACGACATCCGGAGCGGGCGGGTGACGTCCAGGCCGAAGCCGTGCTCGGGCTTCTGCTTCTCGACAAAGACGTAGTCGATCCGGTTTTGGTCATCAGCCGGCAGGATCCGATCGTCACAGACCCCTCCGGAATCACTCACAGGGCGACAGACGCCCTCCAAGCCCAGACTTCCCGCCTTCACGTCAACCTTGGTCGGGCCAGGTGCAATGCCACCGTCGCCGTCCCGAGCGCGGGCCATCCAGAGGTCTTCCATGTCTACCTCTGCCATTTTGCCGCTCAGCTCTTCGTAGAGGTCCGCCTCTCCAGAGTCCACATCAGGGGGGCCGGGCCGATTGAAGTCGCCAACGACCAAGCCAATCATGTCCGAAGGGCGATCGTCCCTGAAGCTGTCGATGAAGAAGCAGAGCTCCTCGATCTGGGCACGCCGGACGGCTTCCTTTTCCGACTTGGATGGAGAGGGGAAGGGAGGGGGGAGATCGCCTCCCGAGTGGAGATGTGTGCTGAAGATCTCAACCTTCCCCACCCCCAAATCGACTACGATGCGAAGCACTCCCTTGGAGGCCCAGAAGTCGATATCCTTCAATGGCTCACCGCGACTCCGATACGTGTGCAAGCTTGTGTCAAGGATGGGCTGTCCCACCGACATCGTCAGAAGCCCGCTATTGGCCCGCTCTCCTAGTTTGATCTTCGCCGTCTGTGGTCCTCCAAAGAACGTACTGGGACACGGAATGGGAGAGGGAACCGCCGGTGTCGGCGGCAGGGTATCTGCCGATGGACCCTCCGCGAAGTCGGGCTCCACCTCCCATCCGCGGAGGATCCGGTCTCGATCCCCCGATTCGAAGACTTCGCAGAGGGCGATCAGGTCATAGCTCTCCGATGCCAGCGCTGTTCCCAACTCCCGGGCCCTTGCTTTTCGAGCAGGCTTGTCCTCGACACGTGCAAAGGTCCTCTCTGCTACCCGGCACTTGGCCTTGATGGCCGCACCGCTGAGCAGGAAGGTGTTGAGGAAGAGGACCCTCAACTCGCTAGCACTCCTGCCGTGCCTCGCAAGGAGGTCTCCGTACGACACCTCATCAGGCGGCTGTCCCGATTCGGTCGGCCAACGGTGAAGGCTCGCGAAGTCTCTGACGCTCCTCGGAGGCACCAACCTATCCATCTTCTCGGCGATCTCCCTGAAGGATGGCATGGATATCACCCCCGCATGACCATGATGGGAATGAGGGCCCTGCCACTCGCGATCGGCTCGAGTGCCTTTCCGATCAAGCAGCCACAGGTGTTGCCACCGGATTCGGGCAGCCGCATTGCGTGCCCCGGGACCGACGAGGTCGTCAGCAGGTCTCCAGGGGCGACCGGAGCATCTTCGGCGGCCACCTTGCAGAAGACCCTGCCAGCCATCGCGATCGGGGCGCTGACCTCAGCGCTTCCATCCCTTCCCATGATGATGGCCGGCCGGAAGTCTCCGGCACCGGAAACCACGCCCACGACCCGCGAATCGCAAGCTTTCTTGCAGGTTTCCAGACGCCCTTCGTCGTCGACGACCAAGACCGTGCCAGGATCTGTAGCATCCCGCGATGCCACGGGAAAGTCCTCGGCGCAGTCTCTGTTGCGCAAAACAACATCCCCTGCCTCGCCATCGATCTCGACTGACGAGCGAAGATCGCCCCCTTTTACCATCAGCTTTCCCGGATTGCCCACCGAGCCGAGATTGATGATTCCCTTCTCTCCATTGAAGTAAACGGGGGTTCCGAGAGCAGCAAATCCTTCTGCGAGATCCGGTGCGGTGCCATCTAAATGGATCAGTGGATTTCCTTCCTCGTTCTTTACGATGATAGACCTCTCGGCTCCATTGATATGGACCGTGTCCTTGCCGTCCTTGCCACGAACGAAAACGTCGCCGTCCTTACCATGACCACCGAGCGAGATTCTCGCGTCGTCGCCTCCCAGATGGATGGTGTGCTTGCCGCCACTATTCTTGATGAAGATGTCCCCGTCATTTCCCTGGCCGCCGAGCGAGATCCTCGCGTCCTCGCCTCCGAGATGAATGGTTCTCTTTCCGGCCTCATTGCTGATGAAGATATCTCCATCGTCCCCGGCACCGCCCAGGTTTAGAGCCCTGTCGGCACCGTCGAGCTCGACGAGCACATCCCCGCCCGGCGTCAGGAGACGAAGACTCTGCTCGTCAGCGTCGATCATTACCACTGGCTCACCGTCGTTGTTTGTCACTGCCAGACTGCCATCAAATTCATGCATCAGTCCTCCTACTGGAGCTCAAATTTCCTCGGATGGATCAGATTGATCCTGTCTTTCTATCGCGAGCATTTCAGAGCCAAATTGCCAAACCAAATATTAACAAAGTCGACAGTGTTGTCAAGTCGATACCTTGAGAGCTTCCCCAATTTTCGGCCGTTCCTCGCTTTCAATTTTATCGATGAAACTCGACTCGCGACCTTCGTTCCTTGCTGGACTCAATCGACCCTCTCCAACACCTCATTACCCGGAATCACCCGCAGCGCTCCGGAGACCATCTCGACCTCGACCCCGTCGGGTCCGATGGGGATCAGGGCCTCACCGTCGCCGTAGAGGGTCATCTCCCGGTCGAGCCCGATGTGGACCCGCGCGGTGCGGACGATGTCGACCTCCGGGTAGCCGACGTGGTCGCCAGTGTAGACCTTGGGGAAGACCTGGAGGAGCTTCCACTTGGGGAGCTTGCGCACGGTGACCAGGTCGAAGTGCCCGTCGTTCAGCCGGGCGTCCGGCGCGATGCGCATGCCGGCGCCGAAGGTCGGGCCGTTGGCGACGGTGATGAACATGCCCGGCTCGTCAAACGTGCCCCGATCGTGCTGGAGGTGGTAAGTGGGGGGCCGGAAGCCGAACAGCGTCTTGACTACCGCCCAGGGGTAGATCCAGCGGCCGCGCAGCACGCGCACCTGGTTGGCGCGGCGGGTCACCTCGCTGTCAAAACCAACGCCGCAGTAGATGGCGAACCATCGGCGGCCGGCGGCACCGGTGACCCGGCCGAGGTCGATCGATCGCGGCTCGCGGGTGAGCGCCACGTCGACCGCGGCTTCGGGGTCAGCGGGGATGCCCAGCGCGTTGGCGAGATCGTTGCCGCTTCCGAGGGGTACAAAGCCGAGGGCGCAGCCCGATTGCGCCAGCCCTTGGACCGCCTGGTGCACGGTCCCATCGCCGCCAGCCACCAGGAGTCGCTCGACCCCGTCGTCCGCGGCTCGCCTGGCCTTGCCGATCAGGTCTTCGGCGTCGGTGCTGACCTGCACCTCCGTGCCGGCTCTTTCAGCCAGAGGACGCAGCATCTCGAGACAGGCGGCACCGGAGCCCCGGCCCGCGGAGGGATTGACGAGGAGGCGGATCATGGTTGGGGGGATTGTCTTGGCTCACAGTTCGGTTGGACCCGAGTTGGTTGATTGTGTGTGAGTCTCTCATGGTCGATCAGGCTGCCTCGGCATCCTGCCGAAGCAGGTCTTCCAACTTCTTCTTGGCCTCCTTGGCCCATCCTTGCCAGGCGGGGATCTGCACCTGTACTGCGCGGCAGCTCGGCATCCTGCGCCACCAGATGGAGCTGAAACGACGTCATTTGCCGATACGACAGCTTGTCGAGCGTGCAGGCGCGGCTATCCAGAAGATCAAGCCGGTCTTCATGATGAGCCCTCTGTCGGTGGCCAGCTACATTCCTCCCGGAGCCGTTGAGTTCGATTTGGTCGTCTTCGACGAAGCCAGTCAGATTCAGCCGGTCGATGCTTTCGGAGCCCTCCTCAGGGGGCGACAGGCCGTCGTGGTCGGGGACGGCAAACAACTTCCCCCGACTCCCTTCTTCGAAAAGCTGGTGGACGACTCCGAAGCAGAAGAAGGGGAACGTTCCACCACCGGAGACTTGGAGAGCATTCTGGGGCTCTTCAACTCAAAAGGAGCCCCTGACCGAATGCTCCGGTGGCACTATCGGAGCCAGCACGACTCATTGATCGCTGTCTCCAACCACGAGTTCTACGAGGACAAGCTCTTCGTCTTTCCGAGTCCCGACCTCTCGAAAACCGAGCTTGGCGTAGTGCTCCACTATCACCCCGAAACCACCTACGAGCCCGGGAGCAAGCGGCAAAACATCCGTGAGGCCGAAATCGTGGCTGACGCTGTGATGGCCCATGCCAGTAAACGGCCCCACCTGAGCCTTGGGGTAGCCGCATTCAGCTCGGCGCTGCGGCTGCGAGACCTCGAGCGTCTCTTCCCCGCCTGGGTCGACGTTCACAGGACCGATCGCTGCGGAAAGGTCAGATCACCCGTGCCCGATCGGTCCGGCTCAAGTCATTGCAGCTCGGTCACGACCACGTCGAAACCAATGAAGGGGTTGGTGGGATAGGTCGCGCAGTCGTCGTCGTTCTCGTCGGACAGCAGGTAGGTCGCCGCGCCGATCTCGACCGGCTGGCCGGAGTAGCGCATCTCGCTGTGACCGTGCGGCGCACACCGGATCTGGGAGTAGACCAGTCGGTTCGGTGCGTGCTGCTGGCCCTTGGTGGGCACGGTCCAGGTCGAGGGGTTGAGAATGAAGAAGCCGAGCTGCGAATCGAGGGTGGAGTCGCAGGTTCCGCAGGTGCTGCCCCGACTCTGCACCCACGAGCCCCACAGCTCGAGCTGTCCGTCGACCGTGACCAGCGACGACGGTAGACAGAGGCTCTGGAAATCGCCTCTGTCCCAGAACGTCGGTCCTCTGCCTCCGCCCCTCCCCTGGCCCGCCACACCGGTGCCTCATTTCTCCGCTCTCCTCGCGGCAGGATCACGAAGGCAACCCACGGACAACCATCATCCGCATCGGAGGGATCCTCATGCTCGAGCCCACCCGCGATTGGCTCGCCTACTTCGAACGCAACCGCCGGCAGCTTCTGCCGATCCCCTGGCAGGAGGGTGCGTGCTTGACCGCCGCTGAGCGCTGCGCCATCGCCAGCTCGATCGCCGAGTTCCAGCTCGGCGAGAGCTCCGAGGGGCGCCACTTCCTCGCATTGGCCGAGAGCTACGCCACCCGTTCCGGGGACCACGCCTACGTGGATGCGCTGCGACTGTTCGTTGCCGAAGAGCAACGACATGCCCGCGATCTGGGGCGGTTCATGGACCTCGAGGGCATCCCCCGGAGTGGAAAGACCCTCGCCGACTCGGTGTTCCGCCACCTGCGCAAGCTCGGAGGGTTGGAGCTGGAGGTGACGGTTCTGGTGACCGCCGAGATCCTCGCCCAGGTCTACTACCAGGCCCTCCAACGGGCCTCCGAGTCCCCGATCCTGCGCCGGCTGTGCGATCAGATCCTGCAGGACGAGGAGGAGCACGTGCAGTTCCAATGCGAGCGACTGGCGATCCTGCGCGGCGAGGGTCCGCGCTGGCGAGTACCACTGGCTCGGCTCGGTCACCGCGTGCTGATGGCGGGGACGACCGTGGTGGTCTGGCTACGGCACCGGCCGGCGCTGCGGCAGGGAGGCTTCGGGCCGCTCCACTTCTGGAAGGAGGTCTGGCGGCATTCGCGGAGGGCGTTCGAGGTGGCGGAAGCCCGTCCGGCGCCCCACGAAGCGGCAGTGGGGGACGCCGCCGGACTCGCGAGGAGATCCATCAACACTGAGGGTCTGTCCGAAGAGAAAGCCTAGGCAGACAGCCCTCACGACCGCATCACCTGCACCGGGTTGGCTCGGCTGGCCCGGCGCTCACGCCCGGCTCAGACGGGCTCAGACCATCTCAGGCGCAGCTCATGCCGAATTCATTGCGTACTGACTCCTCAGCTTCTAGGGTTTTCTCCTGAACGTCGAAATACCTCGACACCAACCCTGGAGGAATGAATATGCGCAAGACTCCGATCGCTATTCTCGCTCTCGGCCTCGTCGTGGGGTTTGCGGCTCTGCTCGCCGTGCCGGCCCACGCCATCAGCAACTGTATTTCCTGTCAGAAAGTGATGTCCTGGGGGCCGCCCTCGGTCACCGTCGTGACCGGAACGAGCACCGTCGACTGTACCTGGGCGATCATGGACGGCCACCACAAAGCCGATCTGGTGTGCGGTTCCGATGGCTTCTGCAGCCGGAGCGAGGTGGTGCTGGAGACTTGCACCGCTCCCCGGCCGCCGAGCGGCGTATGGGTGCACAAGATCGAGGTCACCTACTACTGCCAGGTGTGCATCGACCGGCAGATCCTGACTGCCAAGGACGGTGGAGAGATCGAGCGCATGCTCGAGGAAGACCGGGCCGGTGAGTGCATGGATCGACCGACGGCGCCCACGGTCGAGCCCGAGGTCCACGCCGCCGATTGAGATCGGGGCGGGTAGCCAGCAACATTGGCGTCTACGCCGGCTCCGCAGCACCTCGCGGCGGAGCCGGCGTCTTTTTGTCGTAGGGCTGGAGGGTACGAGTCAGAAGCGTGGGAAGCCGCAAGTGGTGGTGCGTGTGGTGAGACGTCGCGCGAAAAACGCATAAGATGCGGAGTAGCTGGCTGAACAGGAGACACGATCCATGAACGGACTTCCCCTGCACCCGATGCTCGTCCACTTTCCCCTGGCCCTGGCCGCCTTTCTTCCTCTGCTGGCGATCCTGGCGCTCGGGGCACATTTGATGCGCCGCCAATCCCGGGGTCTCTTCGTCGCCGTCGTCGCGGTCCAGTTGGTCCTGGCCCTCGGCGCGATGGCTGCCCAGCGCACCGGCCAAGCCGAGGAGGAACGGGCCGAGGAGGTCGTCCCACATTCCGCGATCGAAACCCACGAAGAGGCGGCGGAGGCCTTCATCGTCGCCGCCTGGATCGCGGCCGCCGTGAGCCTCGTCCCCGCCTTGTGGACCACGCACCGGGGAATCGCGACCGCCGGCGCGGCGGCCACGGTGGTGGCGGCGTTGGTGCTTCTTTTTCTCGGCTACCGCGTGGGCGAGGCGGGTGCCGAGCTGGTGTACCGGCACGGTGCCGCCTCGGCTTATGTCGGCGCAGGGGACCACCCCCCCGCCAGGCTTCCCAGGGGCGAGGACGATGACGATGACGACTGACAGTCCCCGGCCACCGCGCCCAGGGCCGAGCCCTACAGCCGAGATCTACGGCTGAGCCCTACAGCCGCGGCTCGGGCCGCGGCACGCCCTCTCTCGCGTAGCGCACTTCGCCGCCGACCAGGGTGTAGAGCACCTCGGTGTCCAGGATCTCGTCCGCCGGCACGGTGAGGATGTCCTTCGACAGCACCGTCACGTCCGCGTACTTGCCCGGCGAGAGCGAGCCCTTGACGTCCTCCTCGAAGGCCGAGTAGGCGGCGGCGAGGGTGTAGGTCTCGAGCGCTTCCAGACGCCCCAGCACCTGGTCCGGATAGAAGTAGGTGCCGTCCGCGAGACGGCGGGTCACCGACGCGTAGTAGCTGCCCATGGGATTGATGTCCTCCACCGGCACGTCGGTGCCGTTGGTGACCACCGCGCCGGAGTCCAGCAGCTTGCGCCACACGTAGGCGCCCTGCTCCGCCCGCTCGGCGCCGATGCGGGTGGGCACCCAGGACCCGTCCGAGGTGCAGTGCACCCCCTGCATGGAGGCGATCACCCCGAGCTCGGCGAAACGTGGGATGTCGGCCGGGTTGAGGTGCTGGGCGTGCTCGACCCGCCAGCGCACGGTCTTGCCGTCTACCCCGTGCTGCTCGAATTTCTTCGCGAAGAGATCGAGAATCTCGTGGTTGGCGCGGTCGCCGATGGCGTGGACGCAGAGCTGGTAGCCCTGCTCCAGGGCCATGTCCGCCGTTTCGTCGATCACCTCCAATGGCGTGGTCATGAAGCCGGTGGCCGAAGGCAAGTCTGTGTAGGGCTCGAGCAGCCAGGCGCCGTGGGAGCCCAGCGCGCCGTCGAGGGCGTGCTTGATGGCACGCACGGTGAGGGTGCCGTTCCCCTTGCCCTCGGTGCGCAGCCGGGGCAGGGCCTCCGCCAGCTTGTCATTGGAGTCACGGATCATCACCCACAGCCGGAGGTCGAGCTCCCCGGCCTCGGCGAGCTGGTGGAAGAGCTCCACCACCTCCACCGGCGAGCCGGCGTCCTGGAAGGAGGTGATGCCGTTCTCCAGCGCCTCGCGGGACGCCAGCTCGATCATCTGCCGACGTTCCTCCTCGCTCGGTGGCGTCCGCCGGGCCACCAGGCGCTGGGCGGTTTCGCGGAAGATTCCGATCGGATTCCCGTCCGCATCGCGCACGATCTCACCGCCCTCCGGATCCGGCGTGCGCCGGTCGACGCCCGCCAGCTCCATGGCCTTGGCATTGGCGAACGAGGCGTGACCCGAGGCGTGGCGCAGCACCACCGGATTGTCCGGCGAGATCGCCGACAGCGAGGTGTGGACGGGCAAACCCTCGACGCTGGGCTCCGGCCGTTCCTGCCACTTGTCCTGGTGCCAACCGCGGCCTTCGATCCATTCCCCGGGCTCGACCTCCGCCACCCGCTCGGCAACCATGTCGACGATCTGCCCCCAACTGGTGGTGCCCATCAGATCGAGCTGCATCTTGGCCAGCCCCATGCTCAGGAAGTGGCCGTGGCCCTCGATGAAGCCGGGGGTGGCGAGCCGGCCCTCGAGGTCGAGCACCTCGGTGGCGTCGCCGATATAGGGCTCGATCTCGGCCTCGGAGCCGATGGCGACCACCTTGCCGTCGCGGGCCGCCAGCGCCTCCACGGTGGGATGGGCCTCGTCGAGGGTGACGATCTTGCCGTGGACGAGCACCAGGTCGGCGGGCTCGGGGCGGTCTTGGGGGGCACAGCCGGAAAGGACGGCGAGGGCGAGGGTCAGGGCGAGACCAGCGACTGCGAGTCCGGATTGCATCACATTCCTCCTCGGGTTCCTGGACGGGATGGCGAGCGGTCGTAAGTATACGGCGAGGACGTGGTCGTATTGGGCAGAAACGGCAGAGCCCTCTTGTCCCGAGGAGCTTGCGTCCTTTGAATGGCTATCCAGATAGCCATTGGAGATCGCCATGTCCAGACAATGCTCGATCGCTGCCGCTCGCAACAGCTTCACCTCGCTGGTTCACGAGGTCGAGAAGGGGCCACCCATCGAGCTGACCCCCGGGGGCGTCCTGTGGCCGTGCTGTTGTCGATCACCGACTACCGAAAGCTCCGTACCGGGAGACCCAACCTTTGGAAGGCGATCCAGCGATTCCGGCAAGATGCAGATCTTGCCGAGCCTTCCCGCCCAAGGAATCGATTCCACCTCCAGCCGTAGGATCGGGGGAGGAGGTTTGCCATGACGATTCGCTATGTCGAGCCGCTCCGCCGCTCCTGGGACGGGATGGTGGAGCAGCTTTTCCGCCCCTTCGACCTGAGCAAATGGATGATCCTGGGTTTCACCTGCTGGCTCGCACGCCTGATGGAAAGCGGTGGCGGTGGGAACGGCGGGATCTCCGTACCGCCGCCCACCGGCAACGGCTCCTGGGGTGGCCCCGGATTCGACGTATCCCGTTTCGATCCCACTTCCTGGTCGTCCTGGTGGGAGACGTTCATGGAGAATCTGGGGCTCGGACTGGTGATCGCCGGTGTCGGCTGTCTCATGCTCCTGGTGCTGGCGGTGATCCTGCTGGTCTTCTGGGTCAGCTCCCGCGGTCACTTCCTCTTCCTCGACAACGTGGTGCACCGCCGGGCGCAGGTTTCGGCGCCCTGGAGGGAATACCGTCCGGAGGGCAATTCGCTCTTCTTGTGGCGGCTGGGCTTCATCGTGGCCTGCCTCGTGGTGGTCCTGGCGGTGGCCGCGCCGGGAATCTGGTGGCTGATCGCTGCGACGTCGGACGAAGCCGGAGCCGAGGTGGCCGGCGCGTTGGTCGCACTGATTCTCCCCGTACTGCTGGTCAGCTTCGTCCTCGCCTTCGTCGACCTGTTCCTGACCGATTTCGTGGTGCCGATCATGTACCGCCAGCGGCTGAAGACCACGGCAGCGTGGCGGGTGTTCCTCCCGCGGCTGCGGGAGCATCTCGGTGCGCTGGTGCTCTACGGGCTCTTCGTCCTGGGGCTGCACATCCTGGTGTTCGTCGTGATCTTCGCGGTGTCGATCTGGACGTGCTGCATCCCCTTCCTGATCCTGATGATCCCGGTGCTCGGCACGGTGGTGCTGCTGCCGCTCCACGTCACCTACCGGATCTTCAGCCTGGAGCTCTTGAGCCAGCTCGGGAGCGACCTCGGTCCCCTCCCACCGTCCCCCCGGACGGGAGAGGAGCCGGAGTCTCCTCCGAAGGCCGCCTCGGAGACCGGTCTCGGCGCAGGGTGACGAGTGAGGGAGCCGCAAGGCGGCGAGCGTTGGCTATAATGTGAAGTCTCAAATGCACTCCGCTCGCCTTACCAAGATCTTCGTCGCCGTCGTCGTCACGCTTGCTCTCGGTCTGGCCGCTGATCGGACCGCCGGCTGGAGCCAGGAGCCCCCTGCCGAGCCGAGTCCAGCGGAGCTGCAAGTGGTGCCCGAGGTCGCGGGCCCGCTCGATCGCCTGGCCTTGAGCCCTGATGGGCATCGCCTGGTGGCCAGTGGCGACGACGGCTGGACCCGGGTGTGGGACGTGGACAGCGGCCGCCTGCATCTGTGGGTCCCCGGCCATCACGCTCTTCTCTCCGACGACGGGTCTCTGCTGATCACGGCCACCCGCAGTGGCGCTCCCTCCAGCCGCGTGCTGGTGTGGGAGGTGGAAACCGGCGAGCTGATCTACGAGTGGCAGACGCCCCCGGTGCACAGCCTGGCCTTGAGCCCGGACGGCACGGCGGTCGCGGCCGGCAACCATCGCAGCGCGACCCGGGTGTGGGACCTCGCGTCCGGCGAGCTGCGTCACGACCTGCGCCAGGGCACCTCCTGGATCCGCCAGGTCGCTTTCGGTCCGGAGGGTGAACGGTTGGTGACCTCCAGCTCCGACGGGGTCTATCTGTGGGACTTGCGGAGCGGCCGCCCGATCCAGCGGCTGGGCAAGGACTCCCGCGGCGTGATGGCGGTGGCCCCGGACGGCTCCTGGCTGGTGACGGCGGACACGATGGGCATCGGTCGGGTGTGGGATCTGCACAACGGCCAGATGGAGACCATCCTCACCGCCCACGAGGGCACCGTCGAAGCGGTGCTTGTGACCCCGGACGGAGAGCGGGCGGTAACCGCCGGCCGCGACAAGCTGGCTTGCATCTGGAACCGGGAAAGCGGCCGCCCGACCTATGCCTTCACCTCCCACGTCGGCCCCCTGACCGCCCTCGCCCTGAGCCCGGACGGGACCCGGGCGCTCACCGGCAGCGCCGACAAGACCGCCCGCCTGTGGAGCCTCAAGACCGGCGAGGTGCTGGAGGTGCTGCGGGCGCCGGGCGCCATCCGCGACGTCGCTTTCAGCGAAGACGGCTCGCGTCTCGCGGTGGGTGACGGCACCTTCGTCGGGGTGTGGGAGACCGAGACCGGCCGCCCGGTCCGCCAGATCGACAGCTCCTGGACCGAGATCGAGTCCCTGGCCTTCAGCCCGGACGGTGGGCTGCTGCTCGCTTTGGAGGAGGACAAGGGCCATCTCTGGCATTTGACCGGGGACCGCCCTCCCTGGACGCTGGAGGGCGCCAAAGTGGAGACCTCACAGGACGGCACTCTGGCGGTAGCCGGGCTGGGCTGCTGTCTCGGGCGGGTCCGCGTGTGGGACGTCGCTTCCCAGCGAATGCGCGCCGAGCTGGCCCAACGGCGTCCCATCACGGCCTTCACCCTGTCCGAAGACGGTGAGTGGATCGTCACCGGCAGCTCCGGCGGCGAGGTGCTCGCGTGGAGAACGGCCCGGCTCTCAGAGACAACCGAGCCGCAGGCGTCGTTCCAGGGACTTCGCCGCGCGGTGACCGCCCTCACCCTGTCCCCGCCCGAGGACGGGGGTCAACGAGCCGTCTACGCCGGATACCAGGAGGGCAGCATCTTGGCCTGGGATCTCGCCGCGGATCCGGCCGCAGACACCGCTACCACCGCGCCGGTGGGGAGCGAACGGTTTCGGATCCGTCACCGCCGCTCCGGCCAGATCCACCGGCTCGTCTACCTGGACGACGGTCCGCCGACGGCGAGCGATCCGAAGCTCCTGCTCTCCTGCCAGAGCAACGATCCGGCGGTGTTGCTGTGGGACGCCGAGACGGGAGAGGCCCGGGGACGGCTCGAAGCGAGCTCCCGCGGTCAGGGCTCCGTGCACATCCTTCGGCCGGGTCCGCAGCGGTGGTGGCTGACGGTCCTGGCCTCGGGTGCTCTCCCGGGGGTGTGGGAGCTGGCCGGCAACGAGGACGGGGCTGGCGACGAACGCGGTGAGCCGACGGATCCGCCGCGCAGCCGCACCCGCTTCGAGGGGCACGAGGGGGAGGTGCTCGGTCTGGCCACTGACGAAACTTTGGCGGTAACGGGTGGGAACGACCGGACCGTACGTTTGTGGAGCCTGCCCGACGGAGAGCGCCGGGGAGTGCTCAAAGGGCTCGGAGGGCCGGTGCGGGCGGTGGCCGTGCGGGCATCGGGCGTCGGAGACGGCTCCGGGGCGGTGGGCTCTGGGGCGGTGGGCTCCGGGGCGGTGGGCTCCGGGATCGTCGCCGGTGCCTCCGGCGGCGAGATCCGGTTGTGGAGCGCGGAGACCGGTGTCGAGGTGGCTCGTCTCTACCTGCTCACCGGCGGCCGCTGGGCGGTGATCGCCCCGGACGGCCGCTGGGATGCCGCCCGCGACGGTGAGCTGCCGGAGCTGCCGGTGCGAGACACCGGCGCCCCACCCCTCACCGGGGCCTCGCTCACCGCCTACTCGCTGCTGAGCGATCATCGGGAGCGCCGACAGCCGGGGTTGCTCGCCGAGCTTTTGCACGGCCTCTGAGAGGCCAGACCCGGACGCTACGAGCTTCCGTTACCCCCCTCCTCCTTCGGCTCCTCTGGCGTCTCCGGGGCGCGCGGATTTTCGAACACGACGCGGCTCGACTCGCCGGAGCCGATCACAGCGATCACCCGCATCTCGACCACCCCGCTGCCGGAGAGGAGCGCGCTGGTTCCGACGGCGGTCCAGGCCGGCCGGTGGTCGCCAAAGAACTCCTTGTGGATCGGCATGTACTTCCCGAATTCGGCGCGGAACGAGGCGCTGTCCTTGGGCTCGAGGTGGAACGTGGTCAGCTCCACGACGTCGTCGATCGTGGCGCCGGCGGCTTCGAGCAGATCGACCGCCCGCTGGTACATCCCGCGGATCTTCTCCTCGTAGGTGCCTGGACCACCGGCCGGGATACCGGAGACGATCACCAGGTCGCCCACCCGGATCACCGGCGCATAGCCGAAGTCGTAGGCACCTTCCCAGCCGGCAGGCACATGGATCTCCCGATTCACGTCCTCCTTCTTCCCTTCGTCCGCTCGAGGCGCAGAAGGCACCTGGAGCGCGAAGACTGCGACGACGACAAAAGCGACAGAGATGGCGATGGACGGGCGGTGCAGCCGAAGCAGGGTTCGCAGCAAGGTGAGGCCTCCTTGTCGGTTCCTTGTCGGTTTGTCGGGACTACCCGTGCCCGACTCTATTGCAGGCCACCTGCAGCCTCCTGGCTCGGTGCCGGCTAGAATGCGCCCATGGCCTCCTCCCCCACCCACCGGCGTGAAGGCCCGGCATCCACGAGCTTGGCACCGCTCTCGGTGTCGCGGGCGCTGGCGGAGATGACCGCCGAGGGTCCGGTGACAATCCGTGTGCGCGGCGACTGTATGGCCCCGGGGCTCCGGGACGGGGATCGGGTGGAAGTGGTCCGGCGCCGGTGGTACTGGCCCGGCGACGTCGTGGCCTTCCAGGATCGGCGTGGACGGCTGACCGTGCACCGGGTGATCGGAGGACGGCCGGCCCGCGGCGGCTGGCGTCTGCTCACCCAGGCGGACGCCGCACCCCGCGCCGACTCGTCGTTGCCCCGGGAGCGGATCGTGGGGAGAGTCCAAACCCCGGTCTCGTGGAAGGCGCGGCTGTGGGCTGTCGGACGGTTTCTCCGGCTGGTGGGGACACTCCCCGTCCCTCGAAACCCATCACGGTAACCGCAACCCAGAAGGAAACCCGGCCGTGCCCATCTACGAGCTCTACTGCGACCGCTGCCACACGATCTACAACTTTTTCTCGTCGCGGGTCGACACCGAGACGATCCCGGCTTGCCCGCGGGCCGGGAAGGAAGCCGAGAGCGGGGCTGACCCTGGGGAGCCTCACGTCCTGAAGCGCAAGCCCGCTCGCTTCGCGGTCCTCTCGGCGCGCTCCGCGGATTCCGAGGATGCCGAGGACGACATGCTGGCCGGCATGGACGAGGAGAGGATGGCCTCCGCCATGGAGTCGTGGATGGGCGAGATGGAAACCAGCGGGGCGGATCCCGACGATCCGCGTCAGATGGCGAGGATGTTCCGGCGTTTCGGCGAGGCCGCAGGGTTGGAGGCGGGCCCCAAGATGGAGGAGATGCTCCACCGGCTCGAAGCGGGTGAGGATCCCGATGCCCTGGAGGAGGAGATGGGCGGCGACCTCGACGGCGCCGACGACGACGAAGGTCTGGAGGAATTCTTTCGTCTCAAGAAGAAGGCGACGGCCCTGCGCACCCGCCGACCCCGGGTCGACCCGGAGCTGTATTTCTTGTGAGCGCTGCCGAGAGCCCCGACAACCACCCGCGTCTTTTCACAGCTTTGAGACCGACGGGTAGCGGCAAAGCTCGGGGCTGGTGGCGAGGAACGGACCCTCGGGGAGCTGCTGGATCTCCAGATTGATCACCACCTGCTATTCTCAAAGCCCTGGTAGGCAAGAGCTTGTCCATCCCTTCCTGGATTGCGTCGTCACCGATCCGACGGCGTAGGAGGTATCTCCCGTGACCGATTCGTCGAACCGCCCGTCGTCCACTCCCCCTCCGCCTCCCCCGGGAGCGACACCACCCGGCGCGGCCCCGCCCGCCGGCGCGCCCTTAGCGTCCCCCGCCGCGACGCCTCCCCAGCCCGCGAAGAAGAAAGGCGGCATCCCACCGCTGGCCTGGCTGGCGATGGGGTGCGGCTGTCTGGTGGTGCTGGCCGGAGCCTCGACTCTCTTCCTCGGCACCTTCCTCTTCCACAAAGCGGGTGAGGTGGTCTCCGACCTCGGTGACAACCCCGTCATGGCGGTCGCCGAACGGGCCGTGGAAGCCAGCCCTGACGTCGAGCTGGTCTCGAGCGACCGAGAGGCAGGACGGCTGGAGATCCGCGACAAGAAGACCGGCGAGACCTACTGGCTCGACGCGGCGGACATCCGCAGAGGACAGATCCGCTTCGGCAAGGGCGACGAGGAGCGGACCCTGACTTTCGGTGGCGAAGAAGGACAGGGCTCGGTGCGACTCGAGGGGCCGGAGGGAGAGAGCAGCTTCCGCGTCGGCTCCGGCGCCGGAGGCGAGATCCCCGACTGGCTACCCCTCTTCCCCGGTGCCGAGCGGGAGGAAGGGGTCTTCAGCTTCGACACGCCGGAAGGGCGCACGGGCTCGGTGATCCTGACCACCGACAAGTCGGTCGAGGAGGTCGTGGGCTTCTACGTCCAGGAGCTCGAGGAGGAGAACTGGGAGGTGTCCCGCGCCACCTACAAGGGCGCGATGGGTGAGGGAGCCACCCTCAGCGGTGAATCCCCGGACGGCCAACGCACGATGCGTCTCGTCATCGGTCGCCAGGACGGCGTCACCCGGCTGGAGGTCTTTCACTCGGGCGAGCGGTGAAGGTCTGGGCTCCCCCCTCTCCCGGGAGGGGGGAGGACGATATCACCCCCCAGCCGCCTGGGACGTCCCGGAGCCGGCTTGCAACGCCTTCGCCACCCGGTCAGCCTCTTCCCAGACGCGCATCAGGTTGCCGCCGCAGATCTTGGCGATGTCCTCCTCGGAGTGCCCCCGCTCCAACAACGCACGGATCAGGTTGGGGAGGTCGGAGACGTCCTTGAGCCCCTCGGGGAGCGAGTCGCCGACGCCGTCGAAGTCCGAGCCCAGTCCCACGTGGTCGACTCCCACCAGCTCGATGACGTGCTCGATATGCTCGACGACGTCGGAGAGCTCGGCGTAGGGATACGGATGCTCCTCCCGGTACTTCTCCTGGTACGCCTCCAGCTCGGGATCGCCTCGCTCGAGACCGTGCTCCTCGGCGTACTTGCGGATCGCGGGCCACATCTCGTTGGAGTACTTGTTGGCTCCCTCGGTGAGGAAGGCGGAGCCGAAGTTGATCTGGATGACGCCGCCGTTTTCCGCCAGCTTCTGGATCATCTCGTCGCTCATGTTGCGTTCAAAGCCCGGCGTGTACTCGCGGCAGGAGGAGTGGGTCGCAACCACCGGCGCCCGGGTCAGATCGATCACCTGGTAGAAAGTGTCGTCGGAGACGTGGGAGATGTCGATCAGGATCCCCAGCCGGTTCATCTCCGCCACCACCTCGCGGCCAAAGGGCGACAGGCCGTTCCACTTCCGCTCGTCGGCGTAGGACGAGTCGCAGATGTGGTTGTTCTCGGAGTGCGTGAGGGTGATGTAGCGGATCCCGCGGTCGTAGAAGTGCTGGAGGTTCGTCAGGTCGCCCTCGATGGGGGCACCGTTCTCCATCCCCATCGGCAGGGCGATCTTGCCCTCCGCCACCGCCTGGCGCACCTCCTCGGGGGAGGTGGCGACGGCGAACTTGTCCGGGTGGTCGCGCTCGAAGCTCTCGACCAGGTCGATGAGCTTGTCGGCGTAGTCCTTGGCACCGCCTTCCTGGTAGCTCGCCGGCACGTAGATCGACATGAAGGGGGCGTCGAGACCGCCTGTCTTCGCCCGCGGATAGTCGAAGTCCCCCTTCTCGGTGGCCTGGGAGATGTCCTCCATCTCCTCCTCCAGGCGGTACGGGACGTCGACGTGGGTGTCGACGACCAGCACCTCGTGGGCCAGGCGCTCGGCCTGCGCCTGGAGATCTTCGGTGACCGCCTCGTCCGGACCCGCCGAGTCATCCCCGGTCTGCGACGGGGAGCACGCTCCGAGGAGGAGCAGCCCGGTCAGAGACAGCGGCGCGAGGGTCGGTACCAGGGCGAGGACTGGGAAGGAGCGCACGGAGCGCAGGATCGGCACGGAGCGCGTCGAGAGCATGGGGGCCTCCAGATGAAATGTCTCCAAGGGGGTCCCGGACCGGGCCCCGGATGGTCGAGTGTCCGCCGGCAAGCTCGGACGGCGTCACAGTCGGACGGCGTCACAGTCGGACGGCGTCACAGTCGGACGGCGTCACAGTCGAGCAGCGTCACAGTCGAGCAGCGTCGCTGCTGGGCGGCGTCAGCCGACGGGTTTATACACCGCCAGGTAGGCGGCGACGGCTCCCAGCAGGAACAACAACCACCAGAGCAGCGTGGCCTGCTTGGAGAGCTTGCGGATCCACAGCGGCGCCAGGCCGAAGATCAGCCAGATCACCATCTTGCCCACCATCCAGGGGGAGGTGAGGGGCCAGCCCTGTTTGGCCGCAGCGCCGAAGCCGGCGATCAGCAGCAGGAGCAGGGCGATGCCGTGGGTGATACCGGCGAGCTTGCGCGCGCGGTCGCTCGCATGGTCCTGGAGATGCTGGAGGACCAGACCGCCAGCGCCGGCGAACAGCATCATCATTCCGACAAGGTGCAAGATCTTGTAGATCTGGTAGTCCATGACGATCCAGGATTCTACCCCAGCGGGGCTCCGCGCGGCGAGCGCCGGGCTCGCGATCTCCGGCGAAGACGCTTGCAGGACGGTCGAAGCGACAGGTAGAGTGCTGAGCACTTGCGCGGGAAATGTCTACTCTGGGAGAGCAGCGGTGCCTGCCGAAACGAGCCCAACCACCCTCACGAGCCAGGAGACGCAGAGCCCGGAAGCCGTGCGTCGGATGATCGAGGAGCTCTATCCGGACGAGGCCAAGCGCCAAGGCGCCTTGCAGATCCTGGGAGAGTCGATCGAGAAGGCCCATGACACCAACCCGGGCTCGTGGAGCCTGACGCTGGATCTGCAACAGAGGCGTTTACGCTTTCACGTCGGGCGGGCCTTCGCCCTATCGCTCCAGCCCAGCGACATCGCGGTCACCCTGGTCGACGACGGATTGAGCGCGCCGACCCACGCCAAGGGCGTCAGCGGCGAGGTGGCCGGCGCCTTCAAGGCGCTACCGGGAGTGGTCTGGCATCGGCTGGACCCCGCCGGGCTGTTGGAGCAATGGCCGGAGCTGCGCAGCCCTCACCTGGACGCCGTGGAGCAGGGGGCCAAGCAGGTCCGCCGCACGTCCTTCATGCTCTTCCACAGCCCGGACGCCCTGGCGGCGGTCTCAGGGCTGCTGGATCGCGACCTGCCCTCCCCGGACCACTCCCAGATCGATGCCGGGCTCGCGGACACCGGGGAGCGGTCGGCCGTGGCCAAGGGGCTGTCCGGCTCCAAACAGAGAGAGCTGGTCAGCCATCTGGGGGAGCTGCTCGAGAGCTACCTGCCGAGCCCCGAGGGCCAGCGCCAGGTCGAGCTGTACCGTCGCGCCCGCGTCGAAGCCCGCGACCGCTTCCGCCGGATGCTCGAGACGGAGCAACGGGGTGACGAGGTAGCGGACGCGGTGTTTCGGGGCCTCTTTCCCCACGCGGACACCGATGAGAACCGGCGCATGGAAGCCTGGATCTGGCCCGGTGCCAGCCTGCCCTGCGACACCCTGGGTTGGATCATGGAGCGGTACGGCGCCCGGCCGGCGGACGGACCCCGCATCGCCACCGCCGCGCTCGACTTCGTCCGCCACAGCATCGAAGACCCCTCCAGTCTGCCCGACATCTGCCGCGGCTTCGCCGGGCTGCCCTACACCCGGGGTCTCGGTATGGCGCTGCTCACCCCGGCGCTGGGAGCGCTCCGGCCGCACGAGCTGGTGGCCATGGACTCCCGCATCCGGCGAATCGTGAGCTACTTCACGGGCACACGGCTCGAGCGGGATCTGAGCCATTACCCGGCCGCCAACGCGGCGGCCCGGGACCTGATGGGACGCTTCGCCGACGAGCTCGAGATCGCCCACGAGTTCGGCATCCTCCGGTCTGACCTCTTCCACCTGCTGATGCAATGGCTGAGCCGGACAGTGATGCTGGACTTGAAGGGCACCCGCCTGTGGTTGGTGCGCACCGGGGCCGATCCGGAGGAGTGGCGGTCGGCGCTGCGCTCCGGCTTCGTCAGCCTCGACGAGGGGTTGGCCCTCGGCGACCTGGCGAAGCTCAACCGCAAGGAGTTCGACCAGCGACGGGCGGAGCTCGGCGAGCACGACGACGCGCTGTGGAGCTTCTCCCGGGAGATCGCAGAAGGGGACCGAGTCGTCGCCGTGCGGGGCCGACGCGTGGTGGGCCTGGGAACCGTGTCCGGCCCCTACGGGTTCGCCCGCGGCGGCGCGTCCGGCCACTTCCTGCCGGTGGAATGGGACGACACCGAGCCCCGCGAGATCACCACCGAGAGTCCCACCGGCGTGGTCGTGGAGCTCGACCGTCCGTCCTTCGAGTCTCTGCGCGACGCGTCCGGGCTCGCTACCGCTCCAGTGCCGGTCGCCGCCACGCCCGCGGTCTCTGTGGCCGGGGATGCCTCCGAGAGCCGGGTCGCCCCTGCGGAGGATGCCGACGAGGCGCAGAGCGTCACGGTCACTCTGCTCCACCCCTTCCTGTCGCTGGAGCGGGTCGCCAAGACGACCCACTTCGAGGTCACCGAGCTCGAGCACTGGGTGGAGATCCTGCGCCGGCGGCGGCAGGTCGTCTTCCACGGCCCTCACGGCACCGGCAAGACCTTTCTCGCCCGTCAGCTCGCCCGGCATCTGATGAGCGGCAGCAAGGGGATCCTGGAGATCCTGCCGCTGCACCCAGCGGTCAGCTACCGGGATCTGTTCGGCGAGCCGGAGGCCGGGACCCCTCCCGGCCGGTTGGCGCAGTTCTGCCGCAGCGCCGTCGAGCAACGCGGTACCAGCGTGCTGGTGCTGGACGATCTGCACCGTGTGGACCCTGCCGCCCTCGGCGAAGCGCTCTACCTTTTCGAGCACCGCGGTGAGCCGGTGAACCTGGCCAGCGGCGTCCGTCTGACGGTGCCGCCGGAGGTCCTGATCCTCGGCACCTGGAGCCAATCGCTCGACCGGCCCGCCCCGGACCCGACCCTCACCCGGCGCTTCGCCTTCGTGCCCCTGCCGCCCCGCTACGACGTCCTGGAGCGCTTCCACATCCAGCACGGCACCGAGGAGAGCCACGAGGATCGGCGGAGGTTCACCCGGCGGCTCGCCACCGCCCTGCGGACGATCAACGCGGAGATCGAGGATCCGCGCGCCTATCTGGGAATCACCCCCTTTCTCGACGCCGACCTGCCCTCGTTGCTGCCCGACGTCTGGGTGACCGAGATCGAGCCGCTGCTGGAAAGCCGCTTCCGCGACCGACCCGAGACCCTGAAGCGGTTCCGCTGGCAAAAGCTGCGCAACGAGCTCGAATCCGACGCCAGCGGAGGCGCTGCACCGGAGGTCGGCGGGGAGAGCCCGGAGGGAGACTCCGAGGCGTGACCGGCGATTTCCCCCTGGAGCTCTCCTCCTCCCGATTCCGCGAGCTGGTGGACGCCACCCTGGAGCGCATCGCCGAGCACCTGGACAGCCTGCCGGACCAACCCGCCGCCCACCTGGAAGGCGGTGCCGACCTCGCCCGCTCGCTCGCCGAGCCCCTTCCCACCGAGGGCCGACCGACCTCCGAGCTGCTCGATCTGCTCTTCGAACGGGCGATCCCGCGCTCCTACAACACCGCCGGTCCCGGCTATCTCGCCTACATCCCGGGTGGTGGCATCCTGCACAGCGCAGTCGCCGATCTGATCGCGAGCACCACCAACCGCTACATGGGGGTGTTTTACGCCGCACCGGCGCTGGCACAGCTCGAGGCCAACGTCGTGGCCTGGCTGGCGCAGATCGTCGGCTATCCGAAGCGGGCCCGCGGCAACCTCACCAGCGGCGGCTCGCTGGCCAACTGGACGGCGCTGGTCACCGCCCGCCGCGAAAAGCTGCCGGAGGACTTTCTCGACGGCGTGCTCTACGCTTCCGACCAGACCCATCACGCGGTGGCCAAGGCCGCGATGCTGGCGGGGTTCCCGGAGCGCAACGTCCGGCGGATCCCCACCGACGACACCTTCCGGCTGCGTCTCGACGCGCTGGAGGAGGCGATCGTCGCCGACCGACAGGCCGGGCTCACCCCTTTTTGCATCACCGCCAACGCCGGAACCACCAACAGCGGTGCGGTGGATCCGCTGGAAGCGCTTGCGGAGATCGCCCGTGGGCACGACCTGTGGCTCCACGTGGACGCCGCCTACGGTGGGTTCTTCGCTCTCACCGAGCGCGGTCGCAAGGCGCTGGCGGGGCTGGAGAAGGCGGACTCGGTGGTTCTCGATCCCCACAAGGGCTTGTTTCTGCCCTACGGCACCGGCGCCCTGCTGGTGCGCGACGGCGAGGCCCTGCGCAGAGCGCACGCGGTGGCCGCCGACTATCTGCCGCCGGACCAGACCGACCCGGACCTGGTGGACTTCCACCACATCTCGCCCGAGCTGTCGCGGCCGTTCCGGGGGCTGCGGGTGTGGCTGCCGCTCAAGATGCTCGGCATCGGTCCGTTTCGGGACGCCTTGGACGAGAAGCTCGACCTGGCGCAGTGGGCCGTGGACCGGGTGCGTGAGATCGACGGCATCGAGATCCTGGCCGAGCCCCAGCTCTCGCTTTTCGCCTTCCATTGGCGCCCGCCGGAGGCGAGGCTGGCCCGAGACGAGCTCAACCGCCTCAACCGCGAGCTGCTCGAGCGGATCAACGACCGCAGGCGGGTGCATCTCACCGGCACGATGCTGGGATACCGCTTCGCGCTGAGGATCTGCGTGCTCTCCTTCCGCACTCACCGCGAGCGGGTGGCGATGGCGGTCGAGGACGTGGCGGCCGCGGTGCGAGAGATGACCGCTGGCGCCGGCGCCGGCTCGCACTGAATCCCCTCTCAGCTTCCTCGCGGCCCTCACCCCAACCATCTCCATGTCTCCCCCTTCCCCCTCCCTGCTCCGCCGCGAGTTGGCGGCGACATTGCGGCTGGCCGCGCCGCTGATCGGCGGTCAGCTCGCCTACCTGGGCTTGGCGGTCATCGACACCATCATGGCAGGAAACTTCTCCGCCGAGGCCCTGGCGGCAGTGGCGGTGGGGTCGAGCGTGTGGTCGTCGCTCAACGTCTTCCTCCTGGGCGTGCTGATGTGCGTCGCCGCCTTCGTCGCGCAGGACGACGGCGAGGCCACCGAGGACTCCCGGGCGCACATCGGCCCGTTCACCCGTCAGGCGTTCTGGGTGGCGCTGGGATTGGCGGCGGGAGCCATGCTCGTGGCCTCAAACGTCGGTACAGTGCTGGTGGCGCTCCGGGTGCCAGACACGCTGGTGCCGACCATCGTCGGCTACCTGCGCGCCCTCACCTGGGGCATGCCCTTCTGGGGTCTCTACCTCACCTTGCGGTTCTTCTCCGAGGGTCTGGGCGCCACGCGGCCGACGCTGTGGATCGGCCTGCTGGGGCTTCCCGCCAACGTCTTCGCCAACTGGGTCCTGATGTACGGAGGCTTCGGCTTCCCGGCGCTGGGGGCGATCGGCTGCGGTCACGCCACCGCGGCGGTGTGGGCGCTGGAGCTGCTCGCCATGGCGATCTACGTGCTCCTGCACCCGCGATACCGGCCGCACGCGGTGTTCTCGCGCATCGATCCCCCAGAGCTCTCGACCATGAGGGAGATCGTCCGGGTGGGCGGCCCGGTGGGTGTGGCGCTGGTGGCCGAGGTGGGGATGTTCTCCGCAGTGGCGGTGCTGATGGGCTCGCTGGGCACGGTGACGGTAGCCGGTCACCAGGTGGCGCTCAACTTCACCGCGCTGCTGTTCATGGTGCCCCTGGGCGTGGCGATGGCGGTGACCGTGCGGGTCGCCAACGCCGTGGGCCGGCGGGATCCGGAGGGCGTACAGCGGGCAGGCTGGGTGGGCGTGGCGCTGGCGCTGGCAATCCAGAGCGTGAACGTGGTGGTGATGCTGGCCCTGCCGCGGCAGATCGCGGGTTTCTACACGGACGACACGGCGGTGATCGACATGGCGGCCAGGCTGCTCTTCTTCGCCGCGCTGTTCCAGCTTCCCGACGGTTTGCAGATCGGCAGCTCGGCGGCTCTGCGCGGTCTCAAGGACACGAGGGTGCCGATGCTGGTGACCGGCGTCGCCTACTGGGGAATCGGCATCCCCACCGGGCTGGTGTTGGCCTTCCCCGTCGGTTGGGGTGCGGAGGGTCTTTGGATCGGTCTGATCGTGGGTCTGGTCGCCGCCGCGGTGCCGCTGTGCTGGCGTTTCCGGGTGGTGTCGCGGCGGCTGGTGGCGCGGTTTGGGGCGGCGGCTCCTCCGGTGCGGTAGAGATCAGAAGGGAGCGATGCGGGGCGCCGCGTGCCCGCAGCGTTCTCATCCGCAGCAGCCCAAATCAGATGCCAGGGACTTGTAAGAGGCGCCGAAGACGCGCGAGCCGAGCTTCGGGCCTGGCTCGCCTGGGCCAGTCGCTGTCGCCTGCGCCCGTTCGTCAAGCTCGGGCGCACCATACGCAACCACCTCGATAGAATTCTGCGGATGATCGAAACTCGCCTGACCAACGCCCGCCTCGAGGGCACCAACAACAAGGTCCGCCTGCTCAGCCACCGCGCTTACGGCTTCCACTCCGCTCAACCCCTGATCGCCACCCTCTACCTCTGCTGCTCCGGACTTTCCTTCCATGCCCCAACACCTCTTCTCTAGAAAACCACTCTGTAGCTGCACCTTCTGGAGGAGAGCCCAATTAACGGTATACAATGCAGGTAGGTTTGACGGCGATGTGTCGGAGGTCGCCTCTCGATCAGGTGGTTATATTGAACGAATCCGAGAAGCATTGACGAGCCCTCCGCCCACGCCGGCAGATCGTGTAGTGCGCTGTAGCGGTGGATTCCATTTTCGAAGGAACTGCCCATGAAGTATCGGTGGATCTTCCTCATACTGGCCCTTACAATTCTCTGTGCTGAAGGTTTATGGCTCGCGCACTATCTTTCTGATGCAGTGGAGATCGGGGATGAGAGGCTTGGGGCATACTTCTTATTGGCTGGTACACTTAGCTGGCTCCTGGCAGTCTGGACACTCATAAAGCCAAGCCAACATCGGCACCGCGTAACAAGTCTGTGGATCCTGATACCCCTCGGTGCACTATTGATGTATTTATCCTACGTATTTCTTACAAGGTACTGGTGATTTCAACCGCTCCAAACGAGCGCACCGCTCGCTCGGAGGAGGAGCCCTACCCCCTTCTCTCAGCCTCTAGAAGATTCTCACCCACTTGATAGAGGATGGATGGAGGATGTTTCGCAGCGAGGCTGAAAGACCTGATCTCAGGGCCTCCGCTCGACGGGCTCCTGCGACTCGCCGAGCTTCACGGGTATCGGCGCGTCGCCGACGAGCTGCGCCACAATCCCGAGACCTTCGGCAAGCTGACCGGTCGCGTCTCCCTGATGGGCCAGCCGGATCCGAGTCAAGAAAGCGTAAACAGGGCGTTGAAACGTGTCAAGAAGACCGTTCGGTCGCTCGACTGTGGATCTTTCGCGGTAAGATCAACGTTCGGTTGCTAGATCGTCATCCCTACGAGACATGAAGGGCGATCGGTTGCTAGATCGTCATTCTTACCGCTCAAGAAGACCGTTCAGTTGCTAGATCGTCACTCCTACCAATCAAGTGCACCGTTCGGTTGCTAGATCGTCAACCCTACCGCTCAAATCAGATTCCAGGGACTTGTAGGAGAGCCTCTCGACAAGAGCTCGTTGAGAGCCTCACTCACCCTCTGAAGCACCTCCCGCACCCTCTCTCTGGCGCGACTCTGTCGGGAAGTCGGACCCTGGAGAGCCTCAGCGTCGGTATCAAGGCATCTGTGTCACCACGTTCACGTGGTTCGTGGTGGCGGAAGCGCTCCCTGGTGTCCGGGGACTTGTAGACAACACCGAGCTTCATCCGGCTCAAGCTCGCAGCAACACCTTGCGCACTCCAGGCCGCGCCGCATGCTCCATCGCCTCCAAACCCTTCTCCAGCGAGTACTCGGCGTCGATCAGCGGGTCGACCTGGATGGCCTCCCGCTCCAACAGCCGCAGCGCCGGCTCGAAGGGGCCGCAGCGCGAGCCCACCACCGTCACTTCCCCCACCACGAGCTTGGTGAGATCGACCGTGGCGGCGCCGACGAAGGTGCTCTTGAGCCCCAGGGTCCCCAGCGGACGCACCAGACGGAGCGACTCCGCCAGCCCCGCCTCGTTGCCGGTGGCTTCCACCACCAGATCGAAGCCGTCGTCCGGTGCCTCGCGAACAAGGCCGACCGGGAAACCCAACCGCGCAGGCAGCTCCAGGGTCTCCTCGCGGCGCCCCAGCACGGTCACCGGCGTTCCGGCCAGAGCCAGCACCTGGGCGACGAGCAACCCGAGCCGCCCGGGACCCACCACCGCTGCACGGGCGGTGGGTCGCACAGCGATCTGCTCACGGAGCCGCAGCGCCGCCGCCAGGGGCTCGGTAAACACCGCCCGCTCGTCGGGCACCGACGCCGGCACCTCCAGCAGATTGGCCACCGGCAGGGTCAGCTCCTCGGCAAAGCAACCGTCCTTGCCGATGATCCCCAGCACCGTCCGATGGGGACAGTGCTCCGGCCCGGAGCCGAGACAGACGACACAACGACAACAGGCGACGTTGATCGTGCCCACCACCCGCCGGCCCACCCACTCCGGCGCTCCCAGCGCTTCCTCCACGTCGGCGACGAATTCATGGCCCAGCACCCCCTGGAACCCGGCGTAGCCCTTGACCAGCTCGAGATCTGTCGTACAGATGCCGGCGAGCCGCAGACGCAGCCGCGCCTCACCGGGATCTGGCACGGAGCCCGCGGAGCCCACCTTCGGTCGAGGCAGGTCCCGACGCAGCGCTAGCCCATCGGGTTCCAGATGGAGCCCCAGCATCGTCACGTCCCCCGTCATGGCCGGGCGGGCACCCAGTGGGGGTCACCGTCAAAGCCTTCATGGTCGGTGAGCCGCCGGGGATTGGAGCCGTCGGCGTCCATCATCCAGATCTCCCAGTCACCGCTGCGGCTGGAGCCGAAGGCGATCCGGGAGCCGTCCGGCGACCACGAGGCGATGAGGTCGACTCCCGGCGCACGGGTGAGGTTCTGTGCCTCCGTGCCGTCGCGCCGGATCCGGAAGATGTCGGTGGACTCCTCCCCGGCCCGGCCGCGGTCGAACAACAGCCACTCGCCGTCCGGAGACCACGAGGGATGCCCTTCGTCCGCCGGATGCCGCTTTACGTGGCTGAGGCCGGTGCCATCCGGGCGGATGCGGTAGATGTCGCGGTTGCCGTCCCGGTCGGAGGTGAAGGCGATCCAGGTGCCGTCCGGCGACCAGGCGGGTTGGAGATCGTCGCCGGGATCGGTGGTCAGACGGACCTCCTGCACCCCGTCCAGATCGGAGAGATAGAGATCGCGGTTGCCGTCGCGCACCGCCGAGTAGACCCTGCGCGTGCCGTCCGGCGAGATCTCCGCCGTCTCCTCGGTCGCCGGGTTCGGCCCGAGGGGCTCGGGCTCGTCGCCGCTCAGGTCTATCTCCCACAGCGCGCTCTCACCGCTGCGCTCGGAGACGAACACCAGCTTGCCGCGACCGGGGTTCCACCTTGGCGAGCCGTCCGGGGCCGGGTCGTCGGTGAGGCGCTCCGGCACGGAGTCCTCCGCGTCGGGGTCGAGGCGGTAGAGGTCGCCGTCGCCGGTGCGGCTGGAGAGGAACACCAGAAGCCAACCGGCACCGGAGGCTCCTCCCCTGCTGGGAGCCTCGGAGGGCACCGGCCGCTCCTCGCGGATGCGCGGCTCGCCGGGGTCGCCGGCCGCAGGCTGCTCCCCGGCGCCTTCCCGGGAGCAGCCCAGCCCCAGCAGCCCCAGCCCCAGCAGCCCCAGCCCCAGCAGCCCCAGCCCCAGCAGAGCCCATACCGGTGAGGGTACCGTCGTACGACGAACGAAATCGAACATGGCCGCATTGTGCCACGAGGACCGCCGTTCGATAGGATTCACCTCTCCACGATCATCATGCACAGGGACCACCACATTGGACGGAAGGGAGCCCATGGCCGGGGGGCTCCCCTGTCGATCCTCGCCGCGCGCTGCGTCGTCTTCCTGGTGCTCGTGGCGACGGTCAGCTTCGCCGGCCCACAAGATCCAGCCGCGCCGGAGTCGGCTCGGGAGGACCCCCTCGACGCCCTGGGCTTCCGGGTCACCGGCGGCGCCGCTCCAGGCTATATCGAGGACCGCGCCTGTGCCCTGTGCCACAACGACCTGTGGACCTCTTATCAGGAGGTGGGCATGGCCCGCTCCTTCTCCCGGCCCCGGCAGGAGGTGCTGGTCGAGAGCTTTGGCGACGACGGCTGGAGCGAGCCCTACTTCCACCAACCGTCCCGGCGCTGGTACCGCATGCGCTGGAAGGACGGCACGATGACCTTCCGCCGCTGGCAGGAGAACGGCGAAGGACGACCCGTGCACGTGCTGGAGCAGAAGGTGGACTGGATCGTCGGCTCGGGTCACACGTCTCGCGTCTACCTCTACCAGACCAAGGAGGGCGAGCTGTATCAGCTCCCCCTCGCCTGGTACACGCAGAACCAGCGGGGTGAGGTCGAGGAAGGGGCAGGCCACTGGGGCATGGCGCCCGGCTTCGACCGGTCCGACCACCTGGGGATCGAGCGACTGGTGCACCGGGAGTGCATGTTCTGCCACAACGCTTACCCGGACGTGTCCGCCGGCTCCGATCTCTACGGCCAGCCCCACGTCTTTCCCGCCGAGCTGCCCGAGGGTCTCGGCTGCCAGCGTTGCCACGGCCCCGGGGCGGAGCACGTCCGGACTGCCTTCGGCGGCGGAGACGCTCCGGGAAACGCTCAGGACGCGGAGCCTGACGCCGACCAGCTCGCGCAAGCGCTCCGCGCCTCCATCGTCAACCCAGGCCGGTTGTCGGACGAGCTGCGCAACGATGTCTGCTTCGAGTGTCATCTCCAACCGACGGTGGCGGTGCACGGGGTACGGCGCTTCGGGCGTCCGGACTACTCCTTCCGCCCCGGCGAACCCCTCTCGGACTATCTGGTCAAGGTGGACATCGACGAGGCAGACCGGACCCGAGAAGAGCGCTTCGAGATCAACCACCACGCCTACCGGCTGCGCCAGAGCCGGTGTTTCCTGGAGACGCAGGGTTTGGAGAGCCAGGGGAAGAGTGGGGCGCTGTCGTGTCTCACTTGCCACGACCCCCATCGCAAGGTCCCCAAGCCGGAGCGGCTGGAGCACTACCGGGCCGCATGTCTTTCCTGCCACGAGATCGACGCCTGCCAACTCGACGCCATGCTCGAAGAGACGGGGGCACCGCCGGGCTTGACCGACGTGGAGCCGCGGGATTGCGTCACCTGCCACATGCCCCGTCGGCGCACGCAGGACGTGGTGCACGTGGTGATGACCGACCACCGCATCCAGCGCCGCGCCCCGGGGCCGGAGCGGTTGGCGCCGCTGGCGGAGAAAGATCCCATCCTCACCGGCATCGAGGTGCTCGAGCCGAAAGGCGAGCTCGCCGGTCCCCTCGGCGAGGTGTACCGCACCGTGTCACTGCTCCGTACGGGGTCCACCGATCCCCAGGCGGTGCGCCATCTGGAGCAGACCTTGAAACAGGCCCGACCGGACGGGATCACGCCGTACCTGGACCTCGCCCGCGGCCAGCTTCAGGCGCGTAGGCTCTCCGACGCCGAGGCGACGCTGACGAGCATCCTGGGCAAGGAGCCGGACAACGTCCGCGCCCTCTCCTGGATGGGCATCGTGCAGGCGGGGCTGGGAGAGCGCAAAGCGGCCCTGGACTGGACCCGGAAGGCGTTGGAGAAGAACCCCCAGCGTGCCGAGAGCCATTTCAATCTGGGACGGTTACTGTTGGGCTATGGCCGATCCGCAGAGGCGATGCCCTCTCTGGAGCGCGCGCTGGAGCTGCGACCCAACCTCGTGACGGCGTGGTTTCATCTGGGACAGGCGCTCGCGGCGGAGGGTCAGACGAGCAAGGCCGAAGCCGCCTACCGCCGGACGCTCGAGCTCGACCCGGCCCATGAGCGGGCGCGGGCGGCGCTGGGCCTCGACAGGGATCCCAGACCCCCCGAGTCCCCGCCCCCTCGGGCTGCCGAGCCCCTGGACCCCTGATCGCCCTGGGACCCGTTGGTCCCTCAAGGCAGCCGCAGCACAACGATCGTCAGGTCGTCCTCGCGCGGGCTGGGACCGACGAAGCGCTGGACATCCTCCAGCACCCCGTCGCGCACGTGACCGGGGCTCTCCCCAGCATGGCGCTGTAGGCTCGCTTCCAGACGTTCGAAGCCAAACAGGTCTTCGGAGCCCTCGGCCCGCGCCTCGACGACGCCGTCGCTGAACAGGAAGAGCGAGTCCCCCGCCTCCAGCCGCGCCTTGCGGGCGGCAACCTCGAGCTCTCCCCGGACACCCAGGGGGTAGGACACCGACTCCAGCGCTTCGACCAGGCCCCCCTGGCTGATGCGGTAGGGGAAGAGATGTCCGGCGCTGGCGTAGAGCAGCTCGCGACGTTGGGGATCCAGCACCGCGTAGCAGAGGGTGGTGAGCAGCCGCCGCCGGGCGCTCTGATAGACGGTGCGGTTGAGGGTACGGAAGACCGAGGCGACCTCCGGATCGAAGGTCACCTGCACCGCCAGCGCGGACTTTGCCATCGACATGACCAGACCGCTGGAGACCCCGTGACCGGCCACGTCCCCGACCGCCACCGCCAGACGCCCGTCCTCGAGCGCCAGCACATCGTAGAAGTCGCCGCCCACTTCGGTCGCCGGCAGGTAGGCGTGGGCGAGGTCGACCCCCTGGAGCCGGGGCGGCAGCTCGGGCAGGATCGAGGATTGGATGCCGCGGGCGGTCTCGAGCTCCACCCGCTGACGCTCGCGTTCGGCGATCCGCCGGACGTGGGGCGGGATGTCCTCGTAACGATAGACGAGCTCGCGGGCGCTGCCCAGCCAACGGAAGCTCGCCAGCAGAGGGATCAGCGGAAAGACCAGGGCCAGCGCCGCCTGTGCCAGGATCTCGTTGTCCGCCACCGACAACAGCGGCACCGCCGCGCTCACCACGAAGTGGGTGAACGAAGCCAGGATCGAGGTCAGGATGCCGTAGCGCAGGAAGAGAAACACCATCCCCGCGGCGTAGAGCCACCAGAAGGGCACCGACCAGGTCAGCGGCAGCGCCATGATCGGGGGGAAGAAGAGCAACGCACCGATGGCCACTGCCGCCACCCGTCCACCCCAACGGCCGAGCAGGTTGGAAAATCCCGACACCAGGAACAGACGCCCGAAGAGCTCTGTGTAGAGCCCGTAGGCCAGACCGTAGGCCAGCATCACGATGGCGAGCCAGCGGACGTCCTCCCACCAGGGGCCGAACAGCGCACCGGTGGTGACCCACACCCCCTGCTCCCGCAGCAGCCAGTGGACGGACCAGAAGAACGCCACCCACACCAGCCCTGCGCACAGCCCCACCAGCGCTTCCCGGGCAAAAGTGGCGTTGGCCCAGGCGCGCTTGAAAAAGGCGTCGAACCCCGCCAGCACCCGCCCCCGCCGCTCCCGGCACCAGACCTCACCGACAGACCAACCGAGAAAGGCCAGCAGCCCGATGGGGACGAAGAAGAGGAGGAAGAATTGGATGGTGACGATCAAGGCCACCTGCTCGCGGGTGAGAAGGCCGATGCTCCAGCCTGCAGACAGCGAGCGCGCGCCCAGCAGGATGATGGCCAGACCGCACGCCAGCACGACGGCGAGGATCTCGGTACCACGGCGCACTCCGATCTCTCCCGCGTGGTAGCGGCGAAGGAAGGCGATGGCGACCAGCGGCAGCAGCGGGATCGCGAGGAAGACCCAAAGCTGAGACATCAGGGTGATCGGTCGGACACCTTCCTCGAGCTCCTCCTCGCGGGGATCGTCCAGGAAGGGCTGGAAGCCGGTGAGCTCCGGACCGGCAAAGGTGACCTCCACACCGTACGGCACGTCGTCACCGAGCCGACGCTCGCGGTCGCGGAAACGGACGCTCAAGTCCGTGCGGCTCTGCCGCTGGGTGGCCCGCAGCTCCGGCTCGTCGTAGTGCACCAGGTCGAAGCCGTACCGGGAGAGCACGTTCTCCGCCCGCTCCCGGGCGGCGTCGCGGTCCACCGTGCCTTCGCCTTCGTTCTCCCGGAAGAAGCGCCGCATCGCCAGGAGCTCCCCGTCGAGCCCCAACCGGGCGAGCATCGTCACCTCGTTGGAGGGCGCCCCCGGGGTGTATACCTGGACGTTCCAGAAGATGCGGTTGCCGGCGAGACGGCTGTCGAGCAGGTCTTCGGGGCTCTCCCCGGTGAGCTGCAGACGGCGCTCGTAGATCGAGGGGATGGCGAGGGTGCTGACGACGAAGGGGTCCTCCGGCACCGGTCCCAGGTCCCGAAGCAGCTCCAGGGCGAGGGCTTCGGCCTCGGCCTTGTTGATCTCCCAGCCCTGCGGGAAATAGGGGAAAGCCCGTGGGAAGATCCAGGGCAGGGCACCCACCGCCACCACGGCGGCGAGCGCCCAGGCGATCAGCTCACCGTTCCGGCGCATGGCACGTCCTCCAGAAGTCGCGACCGAGCGGCCACCGATTCCAGATACCGAGCTACCGTGGAGCCCGGAGTTGCCATGGAGACGATCATGCTTCGTTCGTACGTGACGACCCGGCCGAGGTTGCCCGGCCCAGAGATCCGGCCGGCTAACCGTCCAGCTTGCCGACCAGCTCGCGCACGTGCCCGGCGGAGATTTCGAGCTGGGATGTCTCGTCGTCGGTGAGCTCCAATTGCACCACCTCCTCGATGCCTCCACGGCCCAGCTTGGCCGGCACGCCCATGAAGAGTCCGTCGAAGCTGTACTCGCCTTCGAGGTACACGGCACAGGGCAGGATCTTCTTCTTGTCCTGGAGGATCGCCGCCACCATGTCGAGCACCGAGGCGGAGGGAGCGTAGTAGGCCGAGCCGGTCTCATAGTAGCCGACGATCTCCGCGCCGCCCTTGCGGGTGCGGTCGTTGATCGCCTCGATCTTGTCCGCCGGCAGAAGATCCGGCAACGGGATGCCTTTGACCGTCGAGTAACGCGGCAGCGGCACCATGGTGTCGCCGTGACCGCCGAGCACGAAAGCGTCGACGTCCTCCACCGAGACCTTCAGCTCGTCGGCGATGAACCAGCGCATGCGGGCCGAGTCGAGCACGCCGGCCATGCCGAATACCCGGCTCCGCGGGAATCCGGAGACCCGGCGCGCCACCTCGCACATGGCGTCCAGGGGGTTGGTGACCAGGATGAGGATGGTCTCCGGCGAACGCTCGACCAGCTCCTCGATGACGCTACGGGTGATCGAGGCGTTCTTGGCCAGCAGGTCGTCGCGGCTCATGCCCGGCTTGCGCGCCAGACCGGCGGTGACGACGCAGATGTCGGAGCCGGCGGTGGGGCCGTAGTCGCCACCGCCGGTGACCTTGGCGTTGAAGCCGAGAACCGGCGCCGACTCCATCATGTCGAGGGCCTTGCCGGTGGCCAGCTTGTCGGCGATGTCCACCATCACCACGTCGGCGAGATCCGCCTCGGCGATGCGCTGCGCGGTGGTGGCACCGACGTTGCCGGCCCCTACCACAGTGACTTTATGGTCCATGGTAAATCTCCTAGATACCTCGGTATAGCAGGTATCGCTGGTATCGCTACATGTTCTCGATGATGGCCTGGCCGAATTCGGACGTCTTGAGCTTGGTGGCGCCCTCCATCTGGCGCTCGAGGTCGTAGGTGACCCGCTTCTGGCCGATGGTGGTCTCCAGCGCGGATTCGACCTTGCGGGCGGCCTCCGTCCAATTCAGCCAGCGCAACATCATCACGCCGGAGAGGATCAGCGAGCCGGGATTGACCTTGTCCTGCCCCGCGTACTTGGGCGCTGTGCCGTGGGTGGCTTCGAACAGCGCCACGCCGTCGCCCTCGTTGGAGCCGGGTGCCATACCCAGACCGCCCACCTGCGCCGCCAGGGCATCGGACAGGTAGTCGCCGTTGAGATTCATGGTGGCGAGGACGTCGTACTCGTCCGGACGCAGAAGGACCTGTTGGAACATCGCGTCGGCGATGCGGTCCTTGACCAGCACCCGGCCGGCCGGCATCTCTCCCCCGTGCTCGTCCCAGAGCTTCGCTTCGCTGATCGTGCGGTCGGCGAATTCCTCCTCGGCCAGCTCGTAGCCCCAGTCCCGAAAAGCCCCTTCGGTGAACTTCATGATGTTGCCCTTGTGGACCAGGGTGAGGTTCTTGAAGTCGTTGGCGAAAGTGTATTGGAGCGCTTTGCGCACCAAGCGCTTGGAGCCAAAGGCCGAGATCGGCTTGATCCCGATGCCGCTGCCCTCGCGCACCTCGGTGTCGAATTCCTCCCTCAGGAGCTCGATCAGGCGCTTCGCCTCCGGTGAGCCGGACTTCCACTCGATCCCGGCGTAGACGTCCTCGGTGTTTTCGCGGAAGATCACCATGTCGACCTTCTGCGGCGTGCGCACCGGCGAAGGAACGCCCTGGTAGTAGCGCACGGGGCGCACACAGGCGTAGAGGTCGAGCACCTGCCGCAGGGTGACGTTGAGGCTGCGGAAGCCGCCGCCCACCGGCGTGGTGAGGGGGCCCTTGATGGCGCAGCGGAAGCGACGGACGGCGGCGAAGGTGTCCTCCGGCAGCCAGTTCCCGGTTGCGTCCCTGGCCTTCTCTCCGGCGAAGATCTCGAACCAGGCGATGGCCTTGTTCCCACCGTAGGCTTTCTCCACCGCGGCGTCGAGGACCTTGCGGGTGGCGCTCCAGATGTCCGGGCCGATGCCGTCGCCTTCGATAAACGGGATGATGGGGCGATCGGGGATCTCGACGCGATCCTCGGCTTCGTGCCAGACGATGAGCTGGCCGTCGGCGGGAGGCGTCCTTCCATTGTAGGTCTCAGACAAACCCTTTCCTCCTCCTGAAACGGGTGTGTGACATGGGCGCATGGGAACGCAGTCGGACGGACTGCGGATTGGGGCCGGGGTGGCCGACCAGCAGCAATCTATCACACGCCCCCGTGGTAGATTGTCGCTTCGCCATGGTTTGGGAACAGGATTGGGAGCCGCTGTTGGAGGCCGCCCGGGAAGCCCGGGAGAGGGCCCATGCGCCATTCAGCAAATACCGGGTTGGAGCCGCGCTGCTGGCCGGAGACGGCCGGATCTTCGCGGGATCCAACGTCGAGTTCGGCATCCCCGCCCTCGGGGTCTGCGCCGAGCGGGCGGCGGTGATCGCGGCGCTCAACGCGGGCGCTGGAGACTTCCAGGCCCTGGTTGTGGTCACCGACTCCCCGACTCCGGCCTCCCCCTGCGGTCTGTGCCGTCAGACCCTGACCGAGGTGGTCGCGCCCGAAACGGATCTGCCGATCCTGATCGCCAACAGCGAGGGCGTGAGAGAGGAGCTCCGGCTCTCGGAGCTGCTTCCGCGGCCGTTCCGGTTCCGGGCGGCGGAAGACTCTGGGTGCAAGTAGCCGGATAGAAGCCTGATAATAGGAGCCTCGGCCTACGCGCTCACGGGAGGTTCCGATGTTGCAGATACTCGATGTCGCCCTCGGACTGGTTCTCATCTTCACCCTCGTCAGCTTCACCGTCTCGCTTCTCACTGAGTGGATCTCGGCCCTGTGGGGACAGAGGAGCCTCCACCTGCGCCAGGCCCTCCTTCGAATGCTGGGGGAGGAGACAGGGGACAAGCTCTGCCGCCACCCGTTGGTGGAATCCCTGATACCCAACAAGTGGCTCACCAACCGGCACGGACCGAGCTGGATTCCGACGGACATCTTTGTCGTCACGCTGCTGGCGGTGCTGGATCCGGACAACAAGGGCGCCACCACCAAGCGCGACCTCCTGACGCAGCTCGAGGCCCTTCCCACCGACAACGCTTTGCGCCAGGCCTTGATCCCGCTGATCGAGCAGGCGGGAGATGACTGGAAACGCGTCAAGAAAGAGGTCGGCGAGTGGTTTAACCGCGTCATGGACGAGGTGAGCGCCTGGTACCGGCGTTGGTCGCAGGTCGTGCTCTTCATCTCCGGGACGCTTCTGGCGGCGGTGGTCGGTGTCGACGCCATCGACATCACCCGCAGCCTGTGGGTCGACGACGAGATGCGCGCCGGGGTCACGGCCGTCGCAGAGCAGTTCGCAGAAAGCGATCTCGTCTCGGACACCGACGCCAAGACCCTGGCGCAGAGGACCGAGGAGCTGCGCAATGCCCAGCGCGAGCTCGCCGCGGTGGGGCTGCCGCTACGCCCCGTCTTCGCGTGCGCCTCGACCCCACAGCTCCTCTGGTGTCTGTTCGGCTATCTGCTCACCGGGCTCGCCGCGTCTTTGGGTGCCGGTTTCTGGTTCGATCTGCTCAAGAAGCTGGTTCGGATCCGCACGGTGGTGTCTGCCCCACCGGCCGCCGCGACTGCAACAGCCGATGGCGGAGGCAAGGGCGGATAGGGGCAACCCGGTAGCCGCCACGGTCGCCGCGGAGCGGAAAGGGCACGTTGGGCTCGCAGGTGCCCGCGAGCCCTCATAATTCGATAGCCTTGGGCGTCATGGAGCAGCCCAAGTACCGCAACAGCGCCCTCGACCGCTTTCTCCGCTACGTCACCTACGACACCCAGTCGGACAACGACTCCGACTCCTACCCCAGCACCGAGACGCAGAAGGTGCTGCTGGCCCGGCTTGCCGACGAGCTACGCGAGATCGGTGCCCAGGACGTCGAGATGGACGACTGGGGATACGTGACGGCCACGGTCCCGGCGACCGTCGACGAGCCGGCCGCCGCGAAGATCCCGGTGATCGCCTTCGTCGCCCACGTGGACACCTCGCCGGAGATGCCCGGTGGGAGCGTCAAGCCCCGCGTCCACCGCGACTACGACGGCTCGAAGATCGTGTTGCCGGACCACCCCGACGCGGTGCTCGATCCGGCCACCGACGACAAGCTCGCCGCCGCCGCGGGCCACGATCTGGTCAGCGCCTCGGGCAAGACCCTGCTGGGCGCCGACGACAAGGCCGGCGTGGCGGAGATCGTCGCCGCCGCCGAGGTGCTGCTCCAGCATCCGGAGATCCCTCACGGCACGCTCCGTCTGGCCTTCACGCCGGACGAGGAGGTGGGGCGCGGCACCCAGCACTTCGACGTCGAGAAGCTCGGTGCCCGCTTCGCCTACACGTTGGACGGTGGACCGGCCGGCGAGCTCGAGTCCGAAACCTTCTCCGCCGACGGCTTCCAACTGACGTTCCGCGGCTTCAACACTCATCCTGGCTACGCCAAAGGCAAGCTGGTCAACGCCCTCAAGGTGGCAGGTACCTTCCTCGACAAGCTACCCCGAAGCCTGGCACCGGAAACCACGGAGAAGCGCGAGGGCTTCGTCCATCCCTACCGCGTGGAGGGCGGCGTCGATGCGGCGGAGATCCGGCTGATCCTGCGCGATCACGAGACCGCCAAGCTGCGCGAGCAGGAGGCTCTGCTCCGCCGTCTGGCCGACGAGGCCGTGGCGGCGTGGCCGGGATCTTCGGTCGACATCGAGGTGACCGAGCAGTACCGAAACATGCGGGAGGTGATCGACCGCCACCCGGAGGTGGTGCAGGTCGCCGAGGAAGCGATCCGGCGCGCCGGTCTGGAGGTTCACAGCCGGCCCATCCGCGGCGGCACGGACGGCTCCAAGCTGTCCTTCATGGGCCTACCCACGCCCAACCTCTTCTCCGGCCAGCACAACATCCACTCGCGGCTCGAATGGGCCGACGTGTGGGAGATGCACAAGGCGGTCGAGGTGATCGTCGAGATCGCGCGGATCTGGGCCGAGCAAGCGGACCGCGATTCTTGAAACGGTAGATCCTTCCCTCTCCCACTCCTTCTATCGCGAGGTCACCCGCAGCAGCATGGGCTCTCAGGTCGGAGTCTGGTCGGAGGTCCGCTGCATGCCCAGCCTCAACGCCTTCGCCCGGCTCTTCCCTTCTCGTTGGGACGTGGGTGGCAACCAGATGATCCTGTCGACGGACACGGTCGAGTGTCCCCTCGCTGCCAATCCCTTCGTCGGCATGTCGATCATGGCCACCCAGCTCAACCGGCCTTGAGGGGTCGGACCGGCCATCCGGGCGTACCGGTCCTCTCGCTCCTTCATCTCGAACCCTCCTCCCGTCCTTCAGTCTTGCATCATATCTTGTATCAGGGAGCTCTCTCCCCACTCACCCCACCTCACCAGGTAGCCTGCTCTCCCGTCTCTCCGTGCGTTGAGACGGGCTCCTCTTCCACGCAACATACCCCTGCGGGTGTTTTGCGAAAAGCCCCCAGAAGTAGGAAAGGGGAGGCTCGACCGTGGAGAAGCTGATCGCCCTGTCTCTCGATCATCGATGGGTCGTGGCGCTGCTGGCCGTGCTCTTGATCCTCGGTGGCGTGCAGGCGGCGCAGACGCTTCCCATCGACGCACCGCCATTCGATCGCTCGGAGCTCGTGCCGGAGGCTTCTGGCACGGTGTCCAGAACCCTCCTCCAAGGGGCGGGCCTGGTGGTCCTCGTGCTCCTTGTCTTCATGGGCCACTGGCGCTCAGCGGTGCTCGTGGCGCTCCAGTTGCTGCTCGCCGTTCTCGCCACCTTGCTGGTCATGAGCCGGTTTGGGCTGTCCGCCGCCCTGATGTCGCTTTCCGGTCTCGCCATCGCGATCGGCCTGCTGGGGGACGGCGCCATCGTGTTGGTCGAGAACGCCGTGCGGCTACTGGGCGATCGGCGAAGCTGGCAGCAGGACCGCAAAGCCGTCCTTCTCCAATCCGCCCACGAGGTGGTTCGCCCGGTGGTGTTCGGCGTGGCGGCGACCCTGGTGGCCCTCCTGCCCATCGCCACGCTCCGGGGTCTGGACGACGGGTCGCTCGCTCCCATGGCCAGGACCATGGTCCTGGCGCTGACCTGTGCGCTGCTGCTCTCGGTCACCTTGATCCCCGCTCTCGCCTTCTGGCTGCTCAAGCCCGCCCCCATCTTCGGTGGCGGCCGCATCCCGCATCCGGCGGACTTCGTCCGGCGGATGTACCGGCCCCAACTGGCATGGGCCCTGGCCCATCCGCGAGCGGTGGGCGTCGCGGTCCTGGCGCTGCTGGGGGCAGCCGCAGCCCTGGCTCCCACCCTCGGAGACTCCCACTCCGTCGCCCAGGGCGGTGGGCTCGAGCAGCAGAGGGCGGTGGCCCGGCTGGCGCTGACGGCGCCAGTGGCCCTGTTGCTGGTCTTCGCTCTGCTCTACCTGGGCTTCCGGGCACTGCGGCCGGTCCTGCTGATCCTGGTCGGCATTCCCCTGGCACTGGTGGGCGGGGTCTTCGGCCTCAAGGTCTCCGGCATGCACCTCTCGGTGTCCGCCACGGCGGGCTTCACCGCCCTCTTCGGCATCGCGGTCTTCAACAGCCTGGTGATGCTCGAGCTCTTCCGCGACCTGGAGGCGGAGGGAAGAAGCAGGGACGAGGCGGTTCGGGTGGGCGCCGAGCTGCGGCTGCGGCCGGTGCTCATGACCGCGGCCACCACCGCCCTGGGGCTCCTGCCCCTCCTATGGGCGACGGGAGAGGGCGTGGAAGCGCACCGGCCCCTGGCGGTGGTGGTGGCGTCCGGGGTCGTGACCTCGACGCTGCTGACCCTGATGGTGCTGCCGGTGCTCTACCGGAGCCTCGGCGGAGACGCCGGGCAGTTGGATCGCGCCGAGCCCTCGCCGGACGCTCAAGCCGCTGCTTCCTCCGCGTCTCCCTCCGACTTCGCTCCCCCGTAGCGCTGGGTGGCGTAGCCCACGATCAGCCCGACGATGGCGCCCGGCAGCATGATGTGCCAGTAGTAGTTGGTCTGGTAGGCATTGGAGTTGAGGTAGGCGATGGGCGCCGCCAAGATCAGCCCGGTCAAGCCGCCGAAGACGATGCCCCAGGGCAACGAGGCCACCTTCTTGGCGAAGAAACCGATGAGCAAGCCGACGATCAGGCCCTTGAAGGTCGAGCCGATGACGATGCCCGCCAGCTCCGACTTGAGCTCCGGGGCCGACACGCGGGCGAAGAGACCGTCCACGGCACCGAGGATGCCGCCGAGGAAAAGACCGTACAGGGGTTTGTTCATGTGCGGGGACCTCCCGATCCGATGTGCTGGGTTGATGGATGTGCTGCCATTCTCCTACCGACTCCTTCCACGCCGAAGCCGATCTCTTTAATGTCCCTCGACCTATCCCCCTCAACCAGCCGGGGGAAAGAGAAACAGGAGAAGCCGCATCACCAGGTAGGCCAGAACGAGGAGGATCGGGGTGCGGTAGCGGCGTACGAACCGGCGGGTCTTGCGCCAAGGACCCTCCGGGTAGGCGGTGACCGCCAGCCCGTCGAGAAACCGGGAGACATCCCCTTCGAGGGCGGCGACCTCGGGATAGCGCTCCTCCGGCTCCTCGGCCCGGGCTTTGTCCACGATGGCGGCGAGGGGGGCCGGAGGCGCCGGCCGGACCGTGGACAGCAGAAAGTCGAGCAGCGCTCCGAGAGCGTAGACGTCGGCACGCGCATCGATGGCATCCACCTCCCCCCGTGCCTGCTCCGGCGCCATGTACCCTGGAGTACCCAGGACCGTACCGTGGGCGGTTCCAGCGTCGCTCGCCGGGGAAGCCACGGGGGCCGCAAGGCCGGGAGTTGCAGCGTCCGAAGCCGCAGTGGGGGCCCCAGGCACCTTCGGCAGGGGCTGGCTCCCCAGCACCTTGGCCACCCCCCAATCCATCACCAGCACCTCGCCGAAGGCGCCCACCATCACGTTGGCGGGCTTGAGGTCCCGGTGGATGACGCCCTGGGCGTGGGCGAAAGCCACCGCTTCGCAAATGCGCTGAAAGATGCGCAACCTCTCGACCAGCGAGAGACCCGCCTTCTCATCGCCCCGCTCCACGTGCTCGTCGAGACGCCGGCCCCGAACCCACTTCATGGCATAGGCGACCCGGCCGTCGGGAAGGGCGAGCACGTCATGGACCGGCACGATGCCCGGGTGCTCGAGCCGCGCCAGGATCCGCGCCTCCCGCCGCAGCCGCTCCGCCGTATCGCCCGCGGACCCGGTCAGCTCGCCTTCCAGGGTCAAAACCTTGAGCGCCACCGGGCGGTCCAGCTCACGGTCGTGGGCGCGGTAGACGGTACCCATGCCGCCGCGGCCGATTTCCGCCTCGATCTGGTACCGCGTACCGGTGAGATCCGGCCGGTCGGCCACCTCCCGCAGATGATTCAGAGCGGCGTCCGACAGCCAGGTCACAGCTCCACCCCAAGCAGCTCCCTGGCCTCGGCACGCAGCTCGGCCTCCGACCCGGTGGCCTCGCGCAGCGCCTCCAGCACCAGCCGACGGAAGTCCCGACGGATCGAGGCCAGGTAGTTGGTCACCTGGATGGTGGTCAGCCCGAGCTCCGCTGCCAGCTCGCCGTAGCTGGGGCGCTCGGCGGCGTCGGAGCCTTCCAGGTCGTAGCGCTCGAACAGCTCGAGATGGATCTCGCGGCCGCGCTCCCGGGAGCTCCGACGCAACTCCTCGACCGCCCGACCAAAGAGCGCCCGCACCCACTCGCGGTGGAACCAGGCATCCATGTCCGCGTGCTCCGGGTCGGGGATGTCGTGGTGACGCAGCTCGCCCTCGGCACCGGCGAAGTCCAGCGGCAGCGGATCGGCACCGCCCCCTCGCTTGAGCCGGCGGGCGGCCTTGCGCCGGTTGGCGACGAAGCCGTCGAGACAGAGACGCAGGTAGGTGCGGAAACGGGCCTTCGACGGATCGTAGCGCTCGAAGATCCCCTTCTCCATCGAACGGGCGAAGAAGGCCTGGGTCGAGTCCTCGGCGTCTTCCGGTCTCTCCCGCCACTTCACCCGCAGATACTTGTAGACGGGCTTCCAGTAGGCGGACACCAGGACGTCCCACGCACGGTGGCGCTCGACGGCATCCGAGCTGCCGACGGCGAGCAGGATCGAGCCGCGAGTAGTGGGAAACCGGTCCATCGTGTGCGCCTCTCCGGCGAAAGTCTCACTCTAACGACTCACGCCCTAACGACTCACGCCGCTGTCGTGCACCCAACCGCCCGGCTGCTGAAGCTCCTTGCCCTCCCAAACGGCAAAGCCTGCCAGGCTGAAATGGCGGTCGAAGGAAAACGCGATCTGAAGCCGGTAGCGACGCATGAGTGCAAACGAAACGCAGTCGGTGAAGCTCACCGTCTGGTCGGCGAATTGCTCGAAGAGCTGCACCGCCTGGCGTTCGTCCTCCCCGTCCGGCCGCAGGATCTCCAGCTTGCGGGAGGCATAGATCTTGTGGGCTCGGCGGGCGGCAAACGCGTAGGAGGAACGCCGGGCCAGGAGGGTGAGCAGCTCGTCGATGACAAAGTTGGATGTGTAGCAACGATAGCGCTGCTCGTCGAGCTCCTTCCAACCGTCTCTCGCCTGCTGATGGTACTGGTCCCGCTCCAGGTACCGAGCGAGAAAAGCCCCGGTGTCGATAAAGACCATCTCGAGAATCCGTAGGGGAATCGGGAGGGCTCAAGGCTCGCCGTAGAGATAGCGATCGTGATCGCTAGCCAGATCGGCGGGCGTGTCTCCGGAGAAGGTCTCCGTATCCGAAAAGAGCAAGTCGTCGTCGAGACCCCGCAGAGGGTCCTCGAGCTCCGCCTCGAGAGCGCGTCGGATCAGCTCACCCATCGAAATACCCCGCTTCTCCGCCATCGCATGAGCGCGCATCTTGAGAGCTTCCGGCAACATGACAGTCGTTCGATGCATGATCCACCTCGGCACACAACCTCACGCGGGCACAGGGCTCGGCATCTGGCGCAACCTGACGCAACCTGACGCAACCTGACGCAACCTGACGCAACCTGACGCAACCTGGCGCAACCTGGCGCAACCTGGCGCAACCTGGCGCAACCTGGCGCAACCTGGCGCAACCTGGCGCAACCTGGCGCAACCTGGCGCCATAATACTACCGCCATATCTTTAGGTCAAGGGTCTCAACGCACTCAGGGCTTGGACAGCTCGATCCGCCGCTGCTCGGGGTCCGGGTGAGGGCGGAAGAAGATGCCCACGTGACCGATGAGGCCGGCCAGCGCTGCATCGAGTCGGTCGGCGATCTCCCTCGCCTGCGCCTTCTTCTCGTCCGGGTCCAGAAAGCGGATCTTGATCAGCTCATGGGATTCGAGGGCCAGGTCCACCTCGCCGAGAACCGCGTCGGTCAGACCCTTGCCCCCGACGTGGACCACCGGGTCCAGGTCGTGAGCCAGACCCCGTAGGTGCTTGCGCTGTCGGCCGGTGAGCTCCTTCATAGGCGAGAGGCTATCAGGATGAGGCTGGTAACATCCGATGCCCTGCGAGCTCGAGAATCCCAAGGCCCCACCACCCGTTCAGGAGACCCGCCGTGCCCGATCTCGGAATCCGCCGTGAAGAAAAGAACCGCTGGGAGCGCCGGGCTCCCCTGACGCCGCTCCACGTCGAGGAGCTGGTCAAGGAGCACGGCCGTTCGGTGGTGATCCAGCCCTCGCCACTGCGCATCTTCAGCGACGACGACTACCGTCACGCCGGCGCCCTGGTCGCCGAGGATCTCTCCGACTGCCGCCTGATCCTCGGCGTCAAAGAGATCCCGCCGGAGCGGCTCCAGCCGGGCAAGCCTTCGATGACCTTTTTCCATGTCATCAAGGGCCAGCCGGAGGGGATGCCCCTGCTCGCCAGGGCTCTCGAGCTGCGCTCGACCCTCATCGACTACGAGCCCATCGTCGACCGCTACGGTCGCCGGCTGATCTTCTTCGGCCGCCACGCCGGGTATGCGGGGATGATCGACGCCCTGTGGGTGCTGGGCCGGAGACTGGCCGCCGAGGGTCTGGAGACCCCGTTCGCCGCCATCGGCCAGGCCCACACCTACCCCAGCGTCGACGAGGCGGAGGAGTTTCTCGCCGCCGGGGTCGGCCGGCAGATCCGCGAGCAGGGCCTGCCTCCGGAGCTGCGGCCTCTGGTGGTGGGCTTCACCGGCGGCGGCAACGTCTCCCAGGGGGCCCAGGAGATCCTCGACCGGTTGCCGGTGGTCGAGATCCACCCCGACGACCTGCCGGGGCTGGCGGACACGCCGGGTCTCTCCCGCCGCACCCTCTACAAGGTGGTCTTTCGGCGCAAGCACCGCGTGCGCTTCGCCCGCCACCTGCCCTATCTCACCGTGCTGGTCAACGGCATCTACTGGCAGCCGGGCCATCCCAAGCTGGTCACCCGCGAGGATCTGCAGACGCTGTGGGGCAACGGCGAGCCCCCTCGCCTCCAGGTGCTGGCGGATCTCTCCTGCGACGTCGACGGCTCCCTCGAATCCACTGTCAAGGCCACCGACGCCGACCGGCCGGTGTACGTCTACGATCCGGCGTCCGGGGACACCCGCGACGGCTTCGAGGGCCGGGGTCCAGTGGTGCTGGCGGTCGACAACCTGCCGGCGGAGTTCCCCCGCGACGCCTCGGAGCATTTCGGCGACTCGCTGTTTCCCTTTCTCGACGGGCTCCTGGGGGCCGATTTCGACGCGCCCTTCGAGCATCTCTCGCTGCCGGCGGCGATCCTGGGCGCCACCCTCACCCACCAGGGCGAGCTGACGCCGAAGTACCGCGACCTGGAAGAGGCGCTGGTGGCCACCGGGGCCTTGTCGAAGACCGAGGCTGAGCCGAGAGACGCCCGATGAAGCGGGTCCTGGTGTTGGGGGCCGGTTTGGTGGCCAAGCCGTTGGTCGACGACCTGCTACACCCCCACCGTGGGGAGCTTCTGGAGCTCGAGATCGGCACCCTCGACGTCGAACGGGCCGCGGGGCTGCTCGGCGGCCGCACCGACCGCGCCCGGGTCGAGGCCCTCGACGTGGGTGACGCCGCGCGGCTGTCCGCCCGGGTCGCGGCCGCGGACGCGGTGGTGAGCCTGCTACCGGCCCCGCTCCATCCCCGGGTTGCCCGCGCCTGTGTCGACCGCGGCAAGCCCCTGGTCACCACCTCCTATGTCTCCGACGAGATGCGGGCGCTCGACGCGGAGGCCCGGGAGCGCGGCGTGCTGCTGCTCAACGAGTGCGGTCTGGACCCGGGCATCGACCACCTGATGGCGGTGGACGGCATCCGCCGCATCGAGGCAAGCGGCGGTAGCGTCGTCGGCTACTCCTCCTGCGCCGGCGGTCTGCCGGCTCCGGAATTCAACGACAACCCGTGGGGCTACAAGCTCAGTTGGAGCCCGCGGGCGGTGCTGGTCGCCGCCCGCAGCCCGGTGCGCTATCTGGAGGACGGGCGGGTGATCGAGGCCCCCACGCCCTTCGAGCGGCTGCCACCGCGAGAGATGGAGATCGGCCTCGACGACGTCGATGGCACAACCACCTTGCAGCTCGAGGTCTACCCCAACCGGGACTCGCTGCCCTACCGCGAGCTGTACGGCCTCGACCGGGCGACGACGGTCTTCCGGGGCACGTTGCGCTACCCCGGTTGGAGCGCCACCTGCCGGGCGCTGCTCGATCTCGAGCTGCTGTCGACCGAGCCGGGGGACCTGGTGGGCGAGACCTGGGCGGAGCTGCTCGCCAGCCGGTTACCAGGGCCGATGCACAAGCGCGTGCTCGGCGACGAGGATCTGCGACGCGAGATCGCGGCGCACCTGGGACGTCCCCCGACCGACCCGGTGATAGGGCGCTTCGCCTGGCTGGGTCTCTTCAGCGACCAGCGGCTGCCGGAAGACGCCTCGACCCCTCTGGACGCACTGACCGGGGCGATGGCCGGTCCCCTGGGCTATGGCCCCGGCGAGCGGGATCTGATCGTCCTCGTCCACCGCTTCACGGTGGGGACCCTGGACGGCCGACGAGCCACCCGGCACGTCCACGAAAGCCGGTTGGTGACCACCGGCCCGGCGGGCGACGACTCGGCGATGGCCTGCACGGTGGGGCTTCCGGCCGCCGCCGCCTGCCGGCTGATCCTCGCCGGCCGCGTCGATCTCACCGGGGTACGGATCCCGATCGATCCGGGCCTTGTGGACGCCCTGCTGGCCGAGCTGCGGGCGCGGGGACTCGACATCGAGGGGGCGTGACGGGCTGTCGCGGGACTCTCAGGAGAAGAGCGACATCTGGTGACCGCCGGGGCGCAGGAAGGCGCGGGTGGAGAGGTTCGTGTGACCCTCCGTCTGCAGACCCTCCCGCCGGCAGGAGGCGTGGAAGAGGGCGGAGATCTGCTCCCCGAAGACTCCTTGAGCGCGGAAGCGGTGGCCAAAGCGCGGGTCGTTGAGGCGCCCGCCCCGTAGCTCCCGGATCCGAGCCAGCACCTTCTCCTTGCGATCCGGAAAGTGCTCTTCCAGCCAGTCCTCGAACAGACCCGCCACCGCCCCCGGCAGACGCAGCACGGTGTAGCGCGCCCAGCGGGCCCCCGCCTCCGCCGCGGCGCGAGCGAGAGCGGGGATCTGGGGCTCGGTCAGCGCCGGGATCACCGGCGCCATCAGGATCCCCACCGGCACCCCGGCGTCGGCGAGCTTCCTCATCGCCTTGAGTCGCTCGCGGGGGTGGGAGGCCCGGGGCTCGAGCCGCCGGGCGAGATCGCCGTCCAGGTGGGCGATAGAGAGCAGGACCAGCGCCGCGTCGTGGCGTGCCAGCTCCCCCAGCAGATCGGCGTCGCGGGCGACCAGCGCGCTCTTGGTGACGACCACCACCGGGTTGCGCGCCCCGGCGAGGACCTCCAGACAGCGGCGGGTCAGCTCGAGCTCCCGCTCGACCGGCTGGTACGGATCGGTGACCCCGGAGAGCGCCAACACCTGCGGCTTCCAACCGGGAGCCGCCAGCTCCCGGCGGAGCAGCTCCGGTGCGTCCTCCTTGACCAGGATGCGGCTCTCGAAGTCGAGACCGGCGGAAAAGCCCAGATACTCGTGGGTGGGCCGCGCGTAGCAATAGATGCAGCCGTGCTCGCAACCCCGGTAGGGGTTGAGCGAAGCGTCGAAGGGGATGTCCGGGCTCTGGTTGCGGGCGATGACCGAGCGGCTGTCGTCGCGCAGATAGGTGGTCGCGATCTTCCCCGGCAGCGGCTCCTCATGCTCCAGCGTCAGGCGCTCGAATCGGGATTCCCGGTTGCTGGCGGCTCCCCGCCCTCGGGGCGACACCGGCGTGTCCCGTGTGCTGGCCTCCATGAAGGGCACTCTATCGCAGGCGGTAGAAGAGCGTAAACTCCGCTCTCGTTCATAGCGACGGTCAGCCCACCCTTAGGTGACACCGCCGTTGCACATTTGATCGCCCCACTCCTCGGGATCCTCCCACCAGCCCTCCGGAGTCCATACTGGCGCAAGCCTCTCCATCGGGGAAAACGCCGTCGACGTAGATGACCTCGAGATTGGCGTCCCCGGTACCCGAATCCCCAAAGCTGGGGATTCCCCCGCAACCGCCCCAGGAGCTCATCGCCCGGTTCAACCCCTGCTGGACCACGCTGGGCAGGCTTCCTTCGGGATACAGCAGGTTGACGGAGTCGTAATTCGCGGTCACCGGGATGGTACCCACGCATTGGGCCTCCGTGGACACCGGCGCCAAGAGGGAAAGGCTTCCTACCATCAAGATCAGAACCGTCGGCCGCACGGCGGACCTCCTCTCAGGATGTTCTCTCAGGACATTCGACTCGGATGATTCGCGCGAGTATAGCCGACGCCCGCGGCGCTGCTCCGGGGGGCTAGCCCGGACCCAGCCTCCGCGCCTCGCTCCGCAGCCAGCTCTCGAACCGGCGCTGCAAGGTGCCCCAGTCGGTCTCCAGGCGGGCGAGGAGCAACTCCCCGGTGAGGTAGGACCCCTCGGCGACGTCGGCCAGCACCCGGCGAAACGCTAGGGCGCTCTCGTCAGCGAGGAGAAAACGCACGAAGAAGGCGCTGAGCGGGTAGTAGAGGGATCTGTCCTCCGACTCGAGGAACCTCTTGCGCGAGAGCCCCACCAACGTCTCCAGCGTGGGAAGGGAGCCGTCGTCGACGAGCCTCGCCAGACGTAGCAGCGCCGCCCGGCCGCCGGAGATCTCCTGTGTCTGCTCCACTCGCTCCACGCCGCGGCCGAGGCTCCGGCGCTCCTCCCGCAACGAGGAGGCGCCTCCCAGGGTGTCGGGCTCCAGTCGTCCGTCCCGGGCGATGCGGCTGTAGGCCAGGTCGTCCGCCAGCCCCTCCTCCAACCAGGGTGGAAGCCCCGGTCCGAGGGTCCGTTGGGTGACCAGGTGGGTCAGCTCGTGGACCAGCAGCGCCGTCACCTGCTCCCGGTCCCGCTCCCCGACGAAGAGCGCGGCGAGCCCGCCGCCGGCGTGGGCGGCCAGCCCCAGAGCCGCGAGATCCTCTCCCTCCTCGGAAGCGTATCGGCGGTAGACCTCCTCCCGGGCGAAGAGAAGCACCGCCTCGTCCGGCTCCGGCGGAGCGGGCGCGAGACCGTAGCGGCTCTCGAAGACCGGGTCGAGGGAGCTCGCGAGGCGATCGAGGACGGCGAGCAGCTCGCCATCCTCGACGTCGGTCAGCAGGTCGTAGGAGCCGAGCGAGCCGGCCTCGCCCCCCAGCAGCACCGCCGCCAGCGCACGCCGGTCCCCCCGCTGACGGGCCGTCGCCTCGACCGGCGATGACGGCAGAACCGTGACCTCGGGCGGCGGCAGCGGGGCCACCGTCTCGACCCGCGCCTGGCCCTCCGGCGACACCCGCACCCAACCGCTACGGTTGCGGTAGGTGACCCGCGCCCACTCCCCACGCCGTTCGACCACCGGCAGCTCCACGTCGGCATCGACCACGGCCAGGTGAGGCGCCTCCGGCTCCGGCACCGCCTTCAGCCGCACCCCCTCCTCGACCGGGATCCGATCCCGGGGCCGGCCGAGATCGAACAAAGACGTGTCCGGACCCTCTGGAAGCTCCGACAGGGCTTCGAGCACCGAAGGGGACGAGGATGAAGGCTCCGACGGCGAGGGTGGCCGCCGCCAGGGCCGCGGTGCATCCGGATGGAAGGCGATCGAACCGGGTGCGCCGGCGGCAGTGTCGGCACCGGCGGCAGGATCGGTCTTCGGCACCACGGGAGACCGCGCCAGCTCGATCCGCCCGGACCCCGGAGCCACGGAGACGCTCTGCGGCAAGCGGGTGCCGCTCACCCAGACGATGCGTTGGCGCTCCAGATCGCGGGTGAGGTCCTTGTAGGCACGCTCCAGCTCGAGGAGCGTCGAGACGTCCTTCGCCGGACCCCAGCCGGTGGTCTCTGGAGACTCGGCGGTCTCGGAGGTCCCGGGGACCTCGGAGGCCGCTCCCAGCGACCAGACCTCGAACGGCACCCGCAGATCGGCCAGGAACCTCCGCACGGTCTGTGCGGGAATCCGGCTCCGGTCCCCTTCGCCGCCGGTCCACAGCAGCACCACGCCGCGGCGGCGGTTGCGCGAGGCGGCGATGGTGCCGGCCACCGCCACCGCAGTGGTGAGCCGGGTGTCGCGGTCGAGCCCTCCCGGCGGCGCCGTGCGGGAGATCAGCCACACCAGCCCACCGTCGTCGTGGGTCAGCTCCGGCGTCGAGACGAAGAGGTTGAAGGGAATGCCGCTCATCCCGCGGCGGATCTGGGGAAAGGGCCACAGAAAGCGCAGCCGCTGCTCCCGGGGCAACGGCAGCGTACGCTTCACCTGCTCGTCGTGCGACTCCCGGGAGGTGCGGAACGCGGTCCGCAGAGAGCCCGTGGACTCCCACTCCAAAGCCAGGTTGCGCAGCCGGGACATGGCCCCGGCGTCCGGAACCAGAACGAGGTCGACACCCCCCTCCTCGACCGCCACCACCGGCAACGGCTCACCGTCGGCCCGCAAACGACCGGTGAGGTCGCCGGCGGTGATCCGTCGATCGTCGTCCAGGTGCACCGGGACCGCGGTGAGATCCGTGTCCACCGCATCCTGGAAGCCACCGCCGAACACCAGCTCGGCGGAAGTGGTGAGGTTGTCGGGGAACTCGAGCTCGGCGCGCAGGAAGTGGATGGTCCCCTCGTCCAGCGCCGGCAGCTCGACCCCTGCCAGGGTGGCCTCCGGCAGCGGTTGACCGTCGAGCTCCATGCGCAGCGAGAGGGGGCGGGTCCCCAGGACGCTCTCCCAGAAGATGCGCGCGCGGCGGGGTCCCTCGCCGGTGGCCTCCAGAAAGAGGCTGACCTCCGCCGGTGGCCGAGGCAGGTTGATCCACCGCTCGGTGCGGCTCAGCTCCCGCCCGTCGTCGTCCAGGGCCAAGGCCTCCAGATGGTGGGGAACGAGCTCCTGCCCGAAATCGAGACGGCCGCTCCAAGGCGGCCCTTCGAGGCGGCCGACGGTCTCCCCGTCCATTCGTAGCTCGACCGCCGCCACCGATTCGTCCACCCGTAGCTCCAGCGGGTGGGTGCCCAGGAACAGCCCGAGAAACAGGGTGACAAATACGATCATGGCGCGTGGCCCATCATGCCACAGGCCAGGGCTCGGACTCTGTTGGCATTCATCGTGCTATAGGCCAGCATCTCAAGTGGATGGATCCAAAAGCTTGAAGAGCTCAAGCCCTTGGATTCCGGGCTGGCCACCCCGAGCCGCCCTTGTGTGGTATCCTCGGCTTCTCAACTTTGGCCCCCCTGGGCCGCCTCCAGAGCTCTGAGCCGGACCCTCCGGCCCCAGCCCACCCCCTGAAGAGGCGCAACCTTGGGCGGGTTCAGGCCGTACTAGCAGACAACCCGCGAGCTTTCCCTCGGTCGGGCTCGATGCGATCCGCCCAGAAAACGAAGTCGATGTCGGCTGTCTTTCCTTTGGCGTGGATCTTGCTCCCTAGAGCCTGCCAGACGATTCGCCAAGCCCTTCGAGGTCTCGCGGATCCAGAATGACATTCGAAAGGAGCTCTAAGCAAATGCAACCTCGGAAAATCCTCTGCCTCGTCGCGGCGTGGAGCCTCTTGGCGCTCCCGGTGCTGGCCCAGGGCAACCCGACCGGCAAGCTGACCGGGAAGGTGTCCTCGGAAGGCGCTCCGCTGCCAGGAGTTCGCGTCACCGCCACCTCTCCCAATCTGCAGGGTGAGCGGCAGACCTTCACCAATCAGAACGGCGACTTCCTCTTCGCCGCCCTGCCCCCAGGGACCTACACCGTGAGCTTCGAGATGGAGGGTCTCGAAACCCGGACCTTCCAGGAGGTGGTCGCCGCGGCCCAGACCGCCCGTCGGGACGCCGAGATGTCCGTCTCGGCCCTGGCCGAGGAGATCGTCGTGATCGGCGATCGCGCCACGGTGTCCGAGAACACCTCCGCCGACACCACCATGCCGCAGGAGACCCTGGAGCAACTCGCCGTCGGCCGCACCCTGGTGTCCGCCGTGGTGCTGGCGCCGGGCGTCAACGCCACCGGCCCCGGCAACAACATCACCATCGCCGGCAGCCAGTCCTACGAAAACCTGTTTCTGGTCAACGGCGTGGTGGTCAACGAGAACCTCCGCGGCCAGCCCCTCAACCTGTTCATCGAGGACGCCATCCAGGAGACCACCACCTCGGTGTCGGGTATCTCTGCGGAGTACGGTCGCTTTACCGGCGGTGTGGTCAACGCGATCACCAAGTCCGGTGGCAACGAGTTCTCCGGCTCGCTGCGGACCAACCTGGACAACCAGGACTGGGAGTCGGCCACCGAATTCACGCCTCCTCAGGAAGACAAGATCCAGGAGACCTACGAGGCCACCTTCGGCGGCCGGATCCTGCGCGACCGTCTGTGGTTCTTCACCGCCGGCCGCACCTTCGACACCAGTCGTCAGGAGCAGACCTTCGCCACCAACTTCCCGTACAGCTCGACCAACGAGCAGGATCGCTTCGAGGGCAAGCTGACGGCGGCGATCACCCCGAGCCACACACTCTTGGGGTCGTACATCGACATCGACCAGACGCAAACGAACACCGATCCGTTCGGCATCGTGCTGGAGCCGAAGGCACTCACCGACCGAGGGGATCCGCAGACCCTCACCGCCTACAACTACACCGGCGTGGCCACTCGCAACCTGTTCATCGAGGCCCAGTACTCGGAGCGGGAGTTCACCATCGCCAAGGGCGCCGGCAGCAACGCCACGGACTTCATCGGCGGCACCACGCTGATCGACCTCCAGAACAGCGCCGGCACCTACCACACGCCCTACTTCTGCGGCTTCTGCCGTGACGAGGAGCGCAACAACGAGTCCGTGCTGGCCAAGGGCTCGTACTTCCTCTCCACCTCGGGCGCCGGCTCGCACGACATCGTCTTCGGTGCCGAGCAGTTCACCGACATTCGGGTCTCCGACAACCATCAGTCGCCCACCGGCTTCCAGATCTGGGGCGACACCACGATCCTGCGCAACGGCGAGCTGTTCCCGGTGTTCAGCCCCGGCGTCGCCTGGGTCCAGTGGTTCCCCATTTTCAACCCCAGCCAGGGTACGGACTTCAACACCAACTCGGTGTTCGCCAACGACCGCTGGCAGCTCAACGACAAGTGGAGCTTCAACATCGGCGTGCGCTGGGATCAGAACGACGGCTCCAACTCTTCCGGGGCGAAGGTGGCGGACGACTCGCGCGTTTCTCCGCGCTTGGGCGCCTCGTACGACTGGAAGGGTGACGGCTCGTGGATCTTCCGCGCCACCGCCGGCCGCTATGTCGCGGCGCTCAACAACGGTATCGCCGACAACACCTCGGTCGCCGGCATCCCCGCCGACTTCGAGTGGGACTACCAGGGACCGGCGATCAACCCGGATCCCAACGCGGCCAACCTGATCGACCAGGACACCGCGATTCAGATCGTCTTCGACTGGTTCGACAGCGTCGGCGGCATCGACAACACCGAGTTTCTCTTCTTCGCCGACGTGCCGGGCACCAACACCATCATCCAGAACAGCCTGAGCTCCCCCGTCGCCGACGAATTCACCCTCGGCTTCTCCAAGCGTCTCGGCGCCAAGGGACAGCTCCGGGTGGACTACGTCAACCGCGAGTACGGGGACTTCTACTTCACCCGCCGCGACCTCGGCACGGGCCAGACCAGCAGCCCGGAGCTCGGGGACTTCGATCTCGGCTTCATCGAGAACAACGACTCGCTCCTGGAGCGCAAGTACGACGGGGTGATCAGCCAGTTCAGCTACCGGGTGAGTGACAAGCTGAGCCTGGGCGGCAACTGGACCTGGTCCCACGCGCGCGGCAACTTCGACGGCGAAAACCGGGATTCCGGCCCGCTCACCGCCACCGTCGGCGAGTACCCGGAGTACAAGGCCTTCGCGCAGAACAACCCGCGCGGCGACCTGGCGATCGACCGCCGCAACAACGCCCGCGTCTGGGCCATCTACGACGTGTTGCGGTCCAACCACAACTCGCTGAGCGTCAGCGTGCTCCAGAGCTTCTTCTCGGGCTCGCCGTACGGCGGTCTCGGCGCGGTGGACAGCCGGCCTTTCGTCGGCGACCTCAACTACCTGACCCCGCCGCGAGAGGTGAATTACTGGTACACCGCCCGCGACGCGTTCACCACGCCGGACATCTACCGCACCGATCTGGCGGTCAACTACGCGTTCCTGATCAACGGCTGGGGCAAGACCTTCGAGCTGTTCCTGCAGCCCGAGGTGATCAACGTCTTCGACGACCAGCGGGCGGTCAGCGTCAACAACACCATCCTCGACGCCACCAACGCGGGCGGCTTCGAGGAGTTCAACCCCTTCACCGAGACCCCGGTGCAGGGCGTCCACTTCGATTTCGATCCCGACTTCGGCCAGCCGGAGCGGGAGGCGGATATCCAGACGCCGCGCACCTTCCGTCTGTCGGTGGGCTTCCGGTTCTAAGCTCTACCGGTTCCATCGCAGCTTTCCACCCCGGCTCCCGGCCTTCGGGATGCCGGGGTTTTTCTTGCTCACCCCTCTCGTCCCTGGCTCCGTCTCTCGATCCTTTTGCCTCGAGCCGCACCCGGCCAGACCTCCGGCCCGTACCCCTATAATGGGCTCGAGGGAGGCGATTTCCCGCACCCCTCCGACCATCCACCATGTTCGGAAGAAGCTTCCATCTCTTCACCGCCTTCGGATTCCCGATCCGAATCGACGTCTCCTGGTTCGTGATCGCGGCCCTGGTGACTTGGACTCTGGCCCGGCAGTCGTTCCCGGCCCTGGTCCAGACCCTCTCCCCGGAGGGCGCGCCCGGCGGAGTCTCGCCCGGCGGTTACTGGGTGATGGGGCTCATCGGAGCGCTGTTGCTCTTCGCCTCCGTGCTGCTCCACGAGCTCGCTCACGCCGTGGTGGCGCGAGGCTTTGGCATCGAGATGCGCGGGATCACGCTTTTCATCTTCGGCGGCGTGGCGGAGATGAACGACGAGCCGCCCGACGCCCCCAGCGAGCTCCAAGTGGCGATCGCCGGTCCCGTGGCCAGCTTGCTGCTGGCGTTCACCTTCGGCGGCCTCGCCTGGGCCGCCTGGAGCTGGGAGCTTCCTACCGCGGTCGTCGTGGTCTCGCTCTACCTCGCGTTGATCAACGCCTCGCTGGCGATCTTCAACATGGTCCCGGCCTTTCCCCTGGACGGGGGCCGGGTGCTGCGCTCCGTGCTCTGGTACCTGTGGCACGACCTGCCTCGCGCCACCCGCATCACGGCTTCACTCGGCTCGGGTCTCGGTCTCCTGCTCATCGTGCTCGGGATCGTCGGGGTGCTGTCCGGCAACCTCTTCGCCATCTGGTGGGCGCTGATCGGCCTCTTCGTCCGCAACGCGGCGCAGATGTCCTACCAGCAGCTTCTCCTGAGGCGGGTCCTCGAAGGCGAGCGGGTCGGACAGTTCATGCACGCCAACCCGGTCACCGTGCCCCGGCACATCTCGGTCCGCGAGCTGGTCGAGGAGTACGTCTATCGCCACCACTTCAAGATGTTTCCGGTGGTGGACGACGACCGGCTTCTCGGCTGCGTGACCACCCACGAGATCAAGAATCTGGCCCAGGACGAGTGGGACCGCACCTCGGTCGGCGCCATCACGGTGGATTGCTCGGAGGAGAACACCATCGCTCCGGACGCCGACGCGATGGGGGCGCTGGCCACCATGAGCCGGGCCGGGCTGTCCCGCTTGATGGTGGTGGACCACGGCCGGCTGGTCGGGATCCTGACCCTCAAGGATCTGCTCGACTTCTTCTCGCTCAAAATCGAGCTCGAGAAGCGGTGACCGACTGAGGACACCCCCGCCAGGGGCTCGAACCCTGGCTACTCCGTACCACCCCCTTGGAAAGGGGGTGGAAATGGATCGGAGTGCAACAAGCCAGCCGCCCCCATTGATGGGGGCAAGACATCGTAGCCGTGGGGTTTCAACCCCTGGCGGGGGCACGGTGCGAGACCCCTCGCCTCAGATCTCCTCCCGCTCCTCCTCCAGCGCTTGGAGGATCTCGCCGTTGACGACGCCGCCGACCAGGATGGCGGCGGCGCTGAGATAGAACCAGAACATCAGGCTGATCACCGCTCCCAGCGAGCCGTACAGGACGTCGTACCGGGATCCGTCCTCTCCCGACCCCCAGCCGAGGTACATCCGCAGCCCGACCAACGCACCGAGCCACAGCGCCACTCCCACGACCGCTCCGGGGGTCAGCCACAGGTGCCGCCGCTGCCACACCGCCGGCGCGAAGTTGTAGGTCACCTCGAAGGTGAACACGACCAGCGCGAAGGCCACCACCCACTGGAGAACCCCTACCAGGTGGCTCAGGAACACCCCCAGCACACCGCTCTCGAGCAGATAGGTGTTGAGCCGCTGTCCGAACAGCACGAGAAAGAGCGAAACCGTCACCAGCACCGAGCCGAAGACCACCAGCACGATCGCCCACAGGCGTTGAATCAGCCAGTGGCGGGTCTCCTTGAGATGGTACGCGACGTTGAGGCTGCGGCCGATCGCCGCCACGCCGTTCGATGCCAGCCACAAGCTGAGCAACAGACCGACGAAAAGCTTGCCCCCGCTGCGTTCCTCGGTCAGGCCGGTCACCGCCCCCTGGAGCAGCTTCGCGATCTGGTAGCTCGGTGCGACCCGCTCGATGTACTCCTCCAGCTCTGTCCGCAGCTCTCCGCCTTCGGTCGCCAGGTACCCGAACAAGGTGGCCAGAAAGAGCAACAGGGGGAACAGCGACAGCAGGAAGTAGTACGCCAGCTCGGCCGCGTGGCTAAACAGGTCGTAATCGTAGATGCGCTTCCACAGCCTTTTCAAGAGCCGCCGGAAACCCAGCACCCGGCCAGCCCTCCACACGTCGCGGGTGGTCACCGGCGGACGCGGGCTCTTTCTTCCCGGGCTCCCGGAGGGACGCGGCGCTTCCAGAGCCCGCGCTCCGCCCGCCGCCGGCAGCGCCTCGGCCTTCGTGGTCTCGGACATGAGCGGCCTACATTCTAGGGCATGCCTTCGAAGCCATCGGTGACCGGCTCGCTGTGGTAGATTTCCGCCTCGATGGACCGCTCCGAGGCCTCCCGCCGCATCGACGAGCTGCGCTCCGAGATCCGCCGGCACGACCACCGCTACTACGTCCTCGACGACCCGGAGATCTCCGACGCCCGGTACGACGAGCTGTTTCATCAGCTCAAGGACCTGGAGGCGGAGCACCCGGACCTGGTGACCGAGGACTCCCCGACCCAGCGAGTCGGCGGCGAGCCGCTGGACAAGCTCGGCACCGTCGACCACGAGGCCCCCATGCTCTCGCTCGACTCCTCCGAGAAGGAGGAGACGCTACGCCGCTTTGACGAGCGGGTGCGCAAGGCTCTGTCTCAGAGCGGTGCCGAGGACGCCAGCGAGAGCGCCGGAAGCCCCCAAGTCCATTATGTCTTGGAGCCCAAGCTCGACGGTGCATCGCTCGAGCTGGTGTACGAAAACGGCCGTTTCACCCGCGCCGCGACCCGTGGAGACGGCGCCCGGGGCGAGGACGTGACGGCCAACGCGCGCACCCTGCCCATGCTCCCTTTCGAGCTGCGCGGCGAGGCGCCGGCCCTGCTGGCGGTGCGCGGTGAGATCTTCATGCGGATCGAGCACTTCGAGAAGCTCAACGCCCAGCTTCTGTCGGAGGGCAAGGACCCCTTCGCCAATCCTCGCAACGCCGCCGCGGGGGCCTTGCGACAGCTCGATCCGAAGATGACCGCTTCCCGTCCCCTGGACCTCTACACGTACGACATCCTCAAGCTCGAAGACGCGTCGGGAGACACACCGACGACCCACTGGCAAGTGCTGGAGAAGCTGCGGGAGTGGGGGCTCAAGGTCAACGAGCTGTCGCAAAAAGCCACCGACGCCGACGACATCCTCGAATACCACCGAGACTTGACGGAGCGCCGTGACGACCTGCCCTACGAGATCGACGGCGTGGTGATCAAGCTCGACGACCTGGCGGCGCGCGAGGCTATGGGCTCCACCTCGCACCACCCGCGCTGGGCCTTCGCCCTCAAATTCCCTCCGCGCAAGGAGATCACCCGCGTCGAGTCGATCCTCGCCAGCGTCGGCCGCACCGGCGTGGTCACCCCGGTGGCGCTGCTGCGACCGGTCGAGCTGGGCGGGGTCACCGTCAGCCGGGCGACGCTCCACAACCGCGAGGAGATCGCCCGTAAAGACATCCGCGAGGGCGACAAGGTACGGGTGCAGCGGGCCGGTGACGTCATCCCCCAGGTGGTCGAACGGATCGAGGAGGACGCCCAACGGGAAAAGGAGCGTGAGCGCACCGGCCCCTGGAAGATGCCTTCCCACTGTCCCTCGTGTGGAACCGAGCTGGTCGAGCGCGGCCCTTTTTCCGTCTGTCCCAACAGCTTCGACTGCAGGGCCCAGCTCGCCGGCCGCCTGATCCATTTCGCCTCGCGTCACGCGCTGGACATCGAGGGGCTGGGGGAGGAGACCGCCAAGACGTTTCTCGACCAGGGTCTGGTCGTGCACCTGCCGGATCTGTTCGATCTGAAGAGCGAGCAGCTTCTGGGGCTGGAGGGCTTTGCCGAGAAGTCCGCCAACAACCTGGTGCAGGCCATCGAGCGCGCCTCGCACGTCGAGCTGCACCGGTTTCTCTTCGGCCTCGGCATCCCGGAGGTGGGGGCCTCGGTGGCCCGCGACCTGGCCCGCCATTTCGGGACCTTCCAGGGCATCCGGGAGGCCACCGAAGAGGACCTGGTGGAGGTCCACGGCGTCGGCGAGCGGATGGCGGAGCAGATCCGGGCCTTCTTCGACGAGCCCAAGAACGGCGAAGTGCTCGATGCGCTCCTCCAGCCCGGACGCATCGACCTGCAGGAGCCCGGGCCCCCGGAGCCCGGAGACGAGGAGGAGGCGGCTCGGCCCCTGGAAGGCAAGACCTTTGTCTTCACCGGCAGCCTCGAGCGCTTGACCCGCGACGGGGCCAAGGAGCTGGTCGAGCGCCACGGTGCTCGCGCCACCGGCTCGGTGTCGAAGAAGACCGACTACCTGGTGGCCGGCGAAGGCGGCGGCTCGAAGCTCGACAAGGCCGAGACGCTGGGGGTCGAGGTGCTGGACGAAGAGGGGTTTCTGGAGCTTCTCCGGGAGCACGAGGTCGAGCTCCCGGAGGTGTGAGGATCCCTCCACGGCGACGAGGGGGCCAAGTCCGCACGAGGTCTCCGAGCCGTTCCGAAAGCTCGTTCCGGATCGGAGCTCGGGCCCCGAAAGTCTCGGAGACCTCGTGTCCTCCGAGAAATAACCACAAGATTGGATCCGTCGGGTACTTTTCACAAGAAGTAACCATAAAATTGTCTCAAGTGGTTACTCTGAAAAAGTGCCCCTTCTCCGAGTCATCGATTTAGGCCATGAAGTCTGAGAACAGACCCTCCGATCCACTGGCAAACTCAGTGCCCAAATAATAATAACCATCTTAGCTGATCCTGTGGTTACTTCCGGCAAAAAAGCCACCATCAGATTGCATCTGGTGGTGACTACTCGCCTCACTCCGGCCGGAAGTCGTACATCGAGCACTCGCCGTGCTCCACCGCCAGCAGCGAGGCCTCGGGCACCGGAGTCCACCGGTCGCAGAGATCGTCCAGAGGCTCGGACAGGATCAGCACGCTGTCCGCCGGCAGCGGCTCCTCCTCGCCGTTCTCGATGGCCCGTAGCGCCCGGGTGTCGTCCGCCACGTACAGCGTCCGCGACGCACCCTCCGACGAATAGCGCACCGCCCAGATGCCCTCGCCGTCGGTCACCGCCACCGTCATCTGCACCGGGTTCTCGAGCTTCGCCTGGGCCGCGGTCCGTTCGACGAATCCCACCATGCGCGCCAGCGCCCCGGGCGGATCCTCCCGCAGCCCGAAGGTCAGCGCCAGAAAGAACATCCTCTCCGAGTCGGTCGAGCCCTGGAGGCCCGAATACAGCGCCGGGTCGATCGCGCAGTCGAGCTCCTGACGGATCTGCTCGAACCCCATGATCTCCCCGTTGTGCTGGAACAGCCAGCGGTCGAAGTAGAACGGGTGGCAATTGCTGCGCTGAATGGCCGTGCCGGTGGTCGCCCGCACGTGGGCGAAGAACATCCCGGAGCGCATCTGGGCCGCCACCTGGTGGAGGTTCTCGTCGTTCCAGGCGGGGCGCACGTCGCGGATCACACCGGGCTGCGGCCGGGCACCGTACCAACCCACCCCGTAGCCGTCGGCGTTGGTGGTGGTCGGCGCCTGTTGTGCCTCGAAGCTCTGGTGCACCAGCGAGTGCTTGGGCTTGAACAGCAGAGTGCTCAGAAAGATCTCGGGACCCTGGTAGACGAGCCAGCGGCACATGGGATGGTCCTTCCTGGCTGGAGCGAGTCGGAGGCTTCCCGGTCAGGGTCTTCCAGACCCCCTCAGAGCAGATCGCTCGCCAGGTTGGCGAGCTCGGAGCGCTCCCCCTTCTCCAGGTTGACGTGGGCGTAGAGGGGGTTGTCCTTGATGCGGTCGATCAGATAGGAGAGACCGTTGGAGGACGAGTCGAGATAGGGCGTGTCGATCTGGAAGATGTCGCCGGTAAAGACGATCTTGGTCCCCTCGCCAGCGCGAGTGATGATGGTCTTGACCTCGTGCGGGGTGAGGTTCTGCGCCTCGTCGACGATGAACATGACGTTGGAGAAGCTGCGCCCCCGGATGTAGGCCAGCGGCACGATGTGGAGCTTTTCCTTCTCGACCATCTCGTCGATCGCCTTGTACTCGCGCTGCGCCTCGCCGAACTGGTTCTTGATCACGTTCAGGTTGTCCCACAGCGGCTGCATGAACGGGTTGACCTTGGACTTGATGTCCCCCGGCAGATACCCGATGTCCTTGTTGGAGAGCGGCACGATGGGCCGCGCCATGTAGATCTGCCGGTACTGCCGCCGTTGCTCCAGCGAGCCGGCCAGGGCGAGCAGCGTCTTGCCGGTGCCCGCGGCGCCGCTGATCGACACCAGCGGAGCCTGGCGGTTGAGAACCGCGTGCAGCGCAAAGGTCTGCTCGGCGTTGCGCGGCTTGATGCCGTAGGCGTGGCCCTTCTGCACCCGCTCGAGAAGGCCCTGGGCCGGGTCGAAGTGGGCCAGCCCAGACTTCGACGGACCCCGCAGGATGAAGTAGTGGTGACACGGCGGGCGGCGGTCGAACAGCTCCTCTGCCGGCATCCGCCCTTCGGCGTGGAGACGGTCGATGTGGTCGTCGTCCACCTCCACCACGGCCGTGCCGCGATACAGGTGGTCGACGTCCCGGATGCGGACGGTTTCGTAGTCCTCCGCCTGCAGAGACAGGGCGCGCGCCTTGACCCGCAGGTTGATGTCCTTGGTGACCAGGATGACCTCGTGCCGCTCCTCCGCCCGCGACAAGCCCAGGGCGGCCGCCAGGATCCGGTGGTCGTTCTTGCGCGACAGCATCGGATCCGAGGCGTCGACGATCCCCGCCGCCTCCTCGGTGATCACCCGGAAGCGCCCGCGGGCGGAGCCGTTCAAGGGAACCCAGTGGCGCAGATCGCTCTTCTCCGACAGTCGGTCGAGGGTGCGCATGAACTCCCGGGCGTGGAGGTTGATGACGTTGGAGCCCTTCTTGAACTGGTCCAGCTCCTCGAGCACCGTGATCGGCACCACCACGTCGTGCTCCTCGAAGCTGTGGATGGCGGCCGCGTCGTAGAGGATCACCGAGGTGTCCAGGACAAAGATCTTGGACCGGGAAGTCGGCATCGAAGCTCTCGAAGCAGGGCTCAGCGGTCCCCAAAGCGCCGGGACATGACCAGATAGCGGCTCTCCGCCGACCCCTGCCGGCGGAAGCCCAGGAGGTGGAACAGCTCCGGCGCCACCCAGCGGGCGATCTTGCGATCGACGACGAAGCTCTTGGGCAGCTCCGGGTGGCGGCGGACACCAGGGAGCCAGTGCAGAAGGCGCTCCAGGTGCAACCGACGCACGGCTTTGGAGACCGACAGCCACAACGGATGGACCGGACGGACCAGAAAGAACCCTTCGTCGCCCTGGTCCTGATAGAGCGGCATGAGCACCAAACCGGATTCCCGGGCGGCGATCGACCCCTGCCGATCGGTACCCAGCACGCGGCCGGCCTTCACGCGGTCGAACCCGGCGAGGCCACGGTCGATGCGGAAGCCGTCCCCGGGGGCGAGGACATGGCGGTAGAGGACCTCGACCACCCGCGGGAAGTCCCGGCTGGCCTCGGCCAGGAGCTCGCAGGAGCGGGCGATCCGGGGATGCTCGGGCGGCAGCACGCCGGAGGTCTCCAGGGCGATCCACACCGCCGCCTCAGCGCGGTCGACCGCTGCCGGGTCGTCGTGGCGCCCCCCTTCGAAGCCGACCGCGGTGAAGCCCAGATCCGACACATAGTGCATCAAGGTGCCGTCGAGCTCCTCCTCGATGCCGAGCACCACCGGCGCCTGGAGATCGAGGGCGAACTCCCGATTGGGCAGGGTGTCGTCCAACACGGTGAACGCCGGTCCAGGGCCGGACGCGGTGTGGAGGTCGAGGAGAAAGACCTCGTGTCTCCGCGCCTCGGGGATGCCGCCCAGGATCTCCCCGAGACGGCTCGCCAGCTCCACCAGCTCCCGGTCCTCGGCGGGCCGCGCCGCGTCCGGAGACGCCGGTTGCCCCTTGTCCGGCCCGTTGTCCGGCGACCCGTCACCGCCGGCTCCATGGCCGTTCCGTGCCCGTTCCAGGTACGGCACGGTCCACAGGCGGTTGAGGTCGAGATCGACGAAGCGGCACCGGCGCTCCAGGGCTTGGAGATTGCCCGCCAGACCCACGAAGCGTCCCATGACCGGGGAAACGCCCCGCTCGGCCTCCGTCCTCAGGGTGCGGAAGACGCGCTCGAGGGCCAGCACACCCGCCGGCTCGTTGCCATGGAGCCCCGCCACACAGATCAGCAGCGGTCCCTGGTCGGCACCCGGTCCGGGACCCTCCATCGATCCGATCACCCGGGAGACTTGCAGACCGGCGCTCGGCGCCCCCCCAAAGGTGGAAGGTGCTTCGGAGAGGGGCGTTCCTTCCTCGGCCGGCGGGACGTCTTGGAGAGTGATGGGGGACTCGGTCGTCATGGGCTCGTAAACAAGGGCCACCGGAGCTCCGGTGGCTTCCTCCCGATCTTACCGGACGAGCGGCCGCGACCCAAGGGGGCTTTTTTTGTCCACCCAGATCGGAGACAATCGGTTAGCCATGAACGACGACCTGCTCCAGGACGAGCTGTTCTATACGGACGACGAGCTGCGCAGCTACCTGCCCTCGGGCTGGAGCCTGGCGCCCGCGGAGGACGGCGAGCGCTGGGACCCGAAGGAGGGCTCCTACCGCATCACCGTGATCGACGAGGTGGATCACGACTGGCCGGTGGAGGTCTCCGGTGAGGTGGCGGCCGAAGCGGGCCGGCTGGAGGCCCTCCAGCAGGCCATGGATCGCACGCAACGCGGCCGGCTCGGCTGGCGCACCAAGGGGCTGCTCGGTTGGCGGCTCCGGCGAGCCTGACGGCTCAGGCGGGCTTGACGGCTCAGCCGGGAGGGGCGGGAAGGGTGCGGCTACCGGGCTTTTCCGGCCGCGAGCCCTCGGCGCACTTGGGGCAGGCTTCCGCGGCATAGGTGGGCAGGTCCAGCGAGAGAAGGGTCTCGAAGGGCACCTCGAAGGGGTCGGATGGGCCGAGGGGGTCGGACGCGTCCGGCGAGCCGCTACCGGTTCGATCCAGAATCGCTCCCACGGCGACGATCTCGGCTCCCAGCGTCTTCAACACCGCCATCGTCTCCCGCGTCGACTTCCCCGTCGTCACCACGTCCTCGACCACCGCGATCCGCTCCCCGGGCTGGACCGTGAAGCCCCGGCGCAGCTCCATCCTCCCCTCGCTGCGCTCGGTGAAACGGAACGGCACGCCGAGCGAAGCCGCCGTGGCGAAGCCGACGATCAATCCCCCCAGGGCCGGGGAGACCACCGCCTCGGGTCTCAGGCTGCCGAGCTTGGCGGCGAGCGCCGAGCCCACCCGGCGAGCCCGGTCCGGCTGCTCCAACAACAGGGCGCACTGGACGTAGGCCGGGGAATGGAGCCCCGACGACAGCAGAAAGTGCCCGTGGCGAAGGGCTCCCGACTCCTCGAGCAGCATCCGCCAGGTGTCAAGCATGATCCTCCCGCTTGATGTCGTACTGCTCCATCTTCTTGTACAGGTTGGAACGGGGGGTATCGATGGTCTGGGCGGTCTGGGTGACGTTCCAGTCGTTCTCCTCGAGCTTGCGGAGGATGAACATGCGCTCCGCCACCTCGCGCAGCTCGCGCAGCGTCTGGATCGCCATCAGCGCGCTCGACAGCTCCGGCCCGGCCCCACCGGTGCTCTGCAGGATGTCCTCGCGGGTGATCGTGTCCCCCGGCGACAGGATCAGCAGGCGTTCCACCAGGTTCTTGAGCTCCCGCACGTTGCCTTTCCACGGCAACGCCCGCAGGTGCTCCAGAGCCTGCTCGTCGAAGGCTTTCTCCTTGTAGTTGTTCTCCGCGGCGTAGCGCCGCACGAAGTACTCCACCAGCAAGGGAATGTCGTCGAGGCGCTCGCGCAGCGGCGGCGTGCGGATGGGGAGGACGTTGAGCCGGTAATACAGATCCTCGCGAAAGCGGCCCTCGGCGATCTCGTCCTCCAGGTCCCGGTGGGTGGCGGCCACCACGCGGACGTCGACCGTCGACGGACCGGAGGCCCCGACCGGCTCGACCTCGCCGTTCTGCAGCACCCGCAGGACCTTGGCCTGGGTGCGGGCGGACATGTCCCCGACCTCGTCCAGAAAGATCGTCCCGCCGTCGGCGGCGACGAACTTGCCCACCTGCTTGCGCACGGCGCCGGTAAAGCTGCCCTTCTCGTGGCCAAACAGCTCGGACTCGATCAGCTCCTCCGGGATCGCCGCACAATTGACCTGGACCAGGGGCTTGGAGCTGCGCGGGCTACCGGCGTGGAGGGCCCGCGCCACGAGCTCCTTGCCGGTGCCGCTCTCGCCGGTGATCAGCACGGTGGCCGGCGTCGGCGCCGCCTTGGCGATGGTCTCCCGGAGCTGCTGCATCGCCGCCGCCTCGCCCACCAGCTCCTCCACCGGCGGCTTGAGGGCACGGTTCTCGGTCCGCAGCCGATGAGAGTCGATGGCGTTGCCCAGCGACAGCAGCACCCGCTCGCGCTGGAGGGGCTTTTCGAAGAAATCGTAGGCGCCCAGACGGATCGCCTCGACGGCGGTGGAGATGTCGCCGTGACCGCTGATCACCAGCACCGGCATGTCGTAGCCCCGCTCGCGCAGCTTCCCGAGCACCGTCAGACCGTCCATCTCGGGCATCTTGATATCCAGCAGCACCGCGTCGGGCCGTCGGTCGCCGATGCGGGCCAGAGCCTCCGCGCCGCCCGAAGCCTCCTCGACCCGGTAGCTCTCGTACTCGAGGACCATCCTCAGGCTGTCGCGGATCGACGCCTCGTCGTCCACGACCAGCACCGATGCGCGCACGCTGTCTGCCCGCACGCTGTCTGCCCCACCACTCTCGGAATCTTTCGCCATGACGTGGGGAAGTTTAAACCAACCAGCCTCGCTCGCGCCGCGCCCCGAGCCTCGGAGCCCAACGAAAAGGCCGGCCCCGTTTCAGGAGCCGGCCTTCCGCTCACCGGTGCTCACCTCGCCGCGAAGGCTTGCGGGCGCCAAGCCCGCGAGCGATCACGGCACGCGCACGAAGGCGAAGAAGGACACCTGTTGTCCTCCCTGGCCGAACCTCCGCACATAGAGGCGCAGGAACGAGCCCGATTGCTGCCCTTCGACCGCCTGCTCGAAGGCTTCGACGCCGGTCACCGGCTCGCCGTTGATCTCGACGATCAGGTCGCCGGCACGGACGTTCTCCTCGTACAGAGGGCTGTCCGGCTCGACGTTGGTGATCCAGATGCCCTCCGCGTCCTCCGGGATTCCGTGCATGTCACGCAGCCCCGGCGTCAGGCTCTGGTACTGGATCCCGAGCCAGTCGATGCCGCCTTCGACGTCCTCCATCTCCACCGGGGTGGTGTCGCCGAAGCCCGGCCGCTCGGCCAGCTCGATCTTGCGGTCGAGACGCTTGCCGTCGCGCAGGATCTGGAGCATGACGGTGCTACCCGGAGGCTCCTGGGACACATAGTTGATCAGGTCCCGGGTCTCCTCCACGTCGATGTCGTCCACCTTGAGGATGATGTCGCCGTGCTCGACGCCCGCCTTCCCCGCCGGGGAGTCTTCCTCGACGGTCTGCACCAGGGCGCCGCCGGCCTCGTCGAGCCCGAAGGCCTGGGCCTCGTCGAACTCGAGGTTGGTGATCTGGATCCCCAGATAGCCGCGGCTGACACGGCCCTTCTCGCGAAGCTGGGGCAGGATCTGCCTGAGGGTGTTCACCGGCACCGCGAAACCGATGTTCTCGGCGCCGAAGTTGATCGCGGTGTTGATGCCCACCACCTGACCCCGGGTGTTGACCAGCGGGCCGCCGGAGTTGCCAAAGTTGATGGCGGCGTCGGTCTGGATGAAGTTCTCGAAGGAGACGTCGGAGATGCCGATCGAGCGGCCCTTGGCGCTGACCACCCCGATGGTGACCGAGTGGTCGAGGCTGAGCGGGCTGCCGATGGCCATCACCCAATCACCGACCCGCAGTCTCTCGCTGTCGCCCAGCTCGAGGTAGGCCAGGTTTTCCCCGGCATCGACCTGGATCAGGGCGAGATCGGTGGCCGGATCCGTTCCCTTGACCTCGGCCGGATACTCCCGGCCGTTGAGGCTCACCCGGAGCTGATCGGCGCCATCGACGACGTGGTTGTTGGTGATGATCAGACCGTCGGAGCTGATCACGAAGCCGCTGCCTCCGGAGTCCTGCCGGAAGCGGCGCTGCTGGGGCTGGTCCCGCGGATCTCGCGGATCCCGGGGATCGCCCGGCCCGCGGCGAGGACCGAAGAAGAACTCGAAGGGATCGGTCCGGCGGCGGGACGTCTCCTGGATGGTGGCCGCCGCGATGGAGACCACCGCCGGCTCCACCGCCTCGGCGAGATCCGCGAAGCTGGGCAGCCCCTGGACGGAGGAGGCTTCGGACAGGGTGACGGGGCTGGCCCCCGACTGGGGTGCGCCGATGCTCGGAACGGTCATCTCCAGGCCCCCGGCCAGCACCATGCCGAAGAACACCGCACCGATCACCAGCAGAAACGTGACGAACTGTCGACTGCGACTCGCGCTCATGAGAAGTCTGGTCTCCTTTCCTCTCACTCTCGGTTTACACTCGGTGACGGACATCCCAGGTCGGAAGCTCCGCAAAGGTCTGCCCGGCTTTCACAACGCAGCAAAGACCCTGCCAGATTCCATCGACCTCACCGGGGCGCTATCGATAGGCGGGAATCTCCCGCCACCCGGCCGCGTTGTTCTGTTTCCGCGGGGATAGACGCCAAAATGGCGCAACCGGGGCGCTTTTGGAGCGGCCTTCGCACAGCCTCTCTATATTGAATCTCGCCCCGAATTCTCCTATAATTCTTCGGCCAGCTTGCCTTGCTGGATGAGGAAGTGGGTGCAAACCCACTTTTTTTTGTGACTGGAAACCGAGTGACGACGCGCACTATCGAGCAGTATCACGCGATGACGACGAGCCAGACGATGAGCAAACGCAAGGTCCGAAAGCCTTCCGGCGGTGCCTCGAGGCCTGCCGTGGGGCTGCTCGAGCCGGAGCTGGTGCGCGAGCTCGAGGAGATCGCGGAAGCGAGCGGTTGCGAGCTGGTCCATGCCGAGCTCAAGGGCGGGATCTTTCGCTTGTTCATCGATCGGCCGGACGGCGGTGTCGATCTCTCGGATTGCGAGCACGTCTCCAAGATGGTGTCGGCGCTCCTGGATGTCGTCGATTTCAGCGAAGGGCGCTACGTATTGGAAGTGAGCTCCCCCGGCCTCGACCGGCAGCTCTACCGGCCGCGGGATTGGCAACGCTTCACCGGTCATCGGGTGCGGGTGACCTTCATCGATCCCGAGTCCGGTGACAAGCGCACGGTGGTCGGTCGGCTCGAGGCCTTCGAGGCCGATCCGCCGGGGACCCCGGCCGTGGATGCACAGGGCGGCCGGGCGACGGTGGTCGCGGAACAGCCCGAGGAACGCCTCGAGCTCTCCCTCGACGAAGTTCGGCTGGCCCGGCTGGAGGTCGAGCTGTAGCCGGCGAGCGGACGGCTGAGACCACGGTCCGCACGAACAGGAACGATCGGGATCGAAGTAGACGAGAAGTGGACGAATCGACATGGCTCAGGCACAGACGAAGAGCAACGAGATCAAGCTGACGGACCTCCTCTCCCAGGTAGTGCGGGAGAAGGACATCGACATGGCGCGCTGGATCGGAGCGCTGGAGGACGCCATGGCCTCCGCCGCCAAGAAGCAGCACCGCATCAAAGAGCCGGTGCGCGCGAAGTTCGATCCGGAAGAGAACCGCTTCGAGGCCTTTATCGTCAAGCAGGTGGTCGACGAGGTGGAAGACCCATTGGCCGAGTGGACCGTCGAGGAAGCCCGCGACCACAAGCCCGATGCCGAGGTGGGGGACGAGATCCACCTGCCGGTGTCCACCGAAGGTCTGGGTCGGATCGCCGCCCAGTCGGCCAAACAGGTGCTCTACCAGCGGGTGCGGGAAGCCGAACGGGAAAACGTCTACAACGAGTACATCGACCGCGTCGGCGACATCGTCAACGGCACCGTCAAGCGCTTCGAGCGCGGAGACGTCATCGTCGACCTGGGCCGCACCGAGGCCGCCGCGCCCCGCAGCGAGCAGTCCCGTCACGAGCGCTACAGTCAGGGCGAACGGATCCGCGCGGTGATCATCGAGGTGCACACCCAGCCCAAGGGCCCGCAGATCATCCTCTCGCGCACCGATCCCCGCCTGCTGACCAAGCTCTTCGAGATGGAGGTACCGGAGATCTACGACGGCACCGTGGTCATCAAGAACGCGGTCCGGGCGCCCGGCGAGCGCGCCAAGGTCGCCGTGTTCAGCCGCGAGCGCGACGTCGATCCGGTGGGGGCCTGCGTCGGGATGAAGGGCTCGCGGGTGCAGTCCATCATCCGCGAGCTGCGAGGTGAGAAGATCGACATCATCGAATACAGCGACGACCTGGTGACCTTCGCCCAGAGCGCCCTGGCACCGGCCCGCATCACCCGGGTATCGGTCACCCACCACGGGGAGGTTCCGCACCTCGACGTGATCGTGGAGGACGAGCAGCTCTCGCTCGCCATCGGCAAGCGGGGTCAGAACGTGCGTCTGGCCTCGGAGCTGATCGGCGCCCGCATCGACATCAAGAGCGAGACCGATGTCAAGGACGAGGTCGCCGACGCCCTCGCCCGCATGCTCCATACGGCCATGAGCCAGAGCGAGGCGGCGGACGGAGTCGCGGCTCCGACCCCGGTCGATCTGACCGATGCACCGGGCATCGGGGCCAAGACGGCCGAGAAGCTGGAGGAGGCCGGGTTCGACAACCTCGAGTCCCTCCTGGCGGCGAACGTCGAGGGCCTTTCCAAGGTGGAGGGCATCGGTGAAAAGACCGCCAAGGACCTGGTGGACTGGGCGGTGGAGCAAGTGGAGTCGGCGGCCGGGGAGACCGAGCCGCTGTTCGAGGCACCCGTGCAGCGGCAGCAGAGCTCGTCGATGGGCGACGAGGACTTCATGGCGGCTCTGTCGAAGGCCTTCCAGGAGAGCGAGGCGATCCGGGAATCGGTGGCCCAGCGGACCGGCGAGGACGAGGAGGACGGCGCCGACACCGCCCCGGAAACGACACCGGACGACTCGGAAGAATGAGGAGCGCTCCGTGCCCACTGCGGGACGGCCACCGGATACGACCCCGGCGGAGCCAACGAGGAAGCGACGGCGCAAGCGACGATGAAGGCGGCACAGGAAGACGACGGAAGCAGAAGGAGTCTTAGCAGGTATGGGAAAGATTCGGGTCCAGGACCTGGCGCGGATGATGGGAGTCTCCAACCAGGATCTCGTGTTCAAGCTCAAGTCCATCGGCGTGCGGGTCGAGGGGGATGACGCCCATATCGATACAGACATCATCCAGGCTATCCTCCAGGGCAAGAAGCTGCCCCACCCCCGTGAGGTCATCCTGCGCGATCAGGAAGAGGCCCAGGAGGCGTCTCCGGCGGCCCTTCGTCGCGGACCGCGCCGTCCGCAGATCAACCCTTTGCGGCCCAATCGCCCCCGTACGCTGATCCAGAAGGTCGAGTCGAAGATCCAGACCATCCCGACCTCCGAAAAGCCCGAGGAGAAGGCTCCGGAAAAGGCCGAGGTCGCCGCCGGGACGACCACCGCGGAGAAGGCTGTCGAGACGGCTCCGGTCGTCGAGGAAGAGAAGGTGGCGGTCGGGACGGCGGAGGTCGCCGAAGCCACCGAAGCCGCCGGGGCCACCGAAGCCGCCGGGGCCACCGAGACCGCCGGGGCCACCCAGACCGCCGGGGCGACGGCCGAAACCGACGAGGAAACGAAAGCGAAGGAAGCCGCGGCCCGGCGCGAAGCCGCGCGCGAAGCCGCCCGGCTCGAACGGGTCGAGCGGATCGAGAAGGAGCGCGAAAGGAAGAAAGCGAAGCGGGCCAAGGTCGCTGCTCGGGAGGACAAGGATCTGACGTCCTACAAGGGAGCCGTCAAGGACCTTGAGGCCGGTGAGGAGGAGTCTCCTGCCGACGCGACCCGTCCGGTGAGCACCCGCCGCAAGCGTCGGGTCGAGCGCAAGAAGAAGGAAATGGAGTCCGCCTCGACGGAGGGAGGAAAGGTCCTGTCCTTCGCTCATGGAAGGCCGGAGGGTCCAGTGATGATCACCGAAGGCATGACCGTACGAGACTTCGCCGAAAAGCTCGGCGTCAAATCCAAGGACCTGCTCAAGGCGATGTTCGAGCGCGGCATCATGGCCAACATCAACCAGATCGTGGAGCCGGAGCTGGCCGAGAAGCTCGCCGAGGATCTGGGTGTCGACGCCATGGTGGTCTCCTTCGAGGAGGAGGTCCAGCTCAAGGAGGAAATGGAGCTGGCCGAGGAAGAGACCGAGGGAACGGTGAAACGGGCTCCGGTGGTCACCGTCATGGGTCACGTGGACCACGGCAAGACCTCGCTCCTGGACGCCATCCGCAAGACCTCCGTGGCCGAGGGCGAGGCGGGCGGCATCACCCAGCACATCGGTGCCTACAAGGTGGCGGCGGGCGACCAGGACATCGTTTTCCTCGACACACCGGGTCACGAGGCCTTCACCCTGATGCGCGCCCGCGGCGCCCAGGCCACCGACCTGGTGGTGCTGGTGGTGGCGGCCGACGACGGGGTCATGCCCCAGACCGTCGAGGCCATCGACCACGCCCGCGCCGCCAAGGTTCCCATCGTGGTCGCGATCAACAAAACCGACAAGGCCAACGCCAACCCCGACCGGGTCAAGAAGGAGCTGGCGGATCACGAGCTGCTGGTCGAGGACTGGGGCGGCAACATCGTCTCGGTGCCCCTCTCCGCGCTCAAGGGCGAGGGCATCGACGAGCTGCTGGAGATGATCCTTCTCACCGCCGACCTGCTAGAGCTCAAGTCCAACCCGGAAATCTCCGCCCACGGGGTGGTGATCGAGGCCCAGAAGGAAGTCGGCCGCGGCACCGTCGCTACCGTGCTGGTGCAGAACGGCAGCCTGTCCGTCGGCGACGTCTTCGTCTGCGGCGCCACCTGGGGCCGGGTGCGCTCGATGACCGACGACCGCGGCGAGCGTCTCGAGAAGGTCGGCCCCTCCACCCCGGTGAGCGTCAGCGGGTTTCAGGATCTGCCGGCTGCCGGCGACACCCTCCAGGTGCTGGAGAGCGAGGCCAAGGCCCGCAGCGTCGCCGAGTACCGGTTCCAGGAGCAACGCCAACGCGACCTGGCGCCCACTGTCGGCCGGGTGTCCCTCGAATCCCTGTTCGACCAGATGAAGGCGGGCGAGGTCAAGGAGCTGCCGGTAGTGCTCAAAGCCGACGTCCAGGGCTCCGTCGAGGTGCTCAAGGACAGCCTCGACAAGCTGTCGACGGACAAGGTCAAGGTGCATGTGATCCACTCCGCCGTGGGAGCCATCTCGACCAATGACGTGATTCTGGCCTCGGCCTCCAACGCCATCATCCTCGGATTCAACGTCCGGCCGGAGCGCAACGCCGCCGACATGGCCGAGGAGGAGAAGGTCGACATCCGTCTCCACACGGTCATCTACGAGCTGCTGGACGAGCTCAAGGCGGCGATGACCGGGCTGCTCGAGCCGACCTTCCAGGAGGTGGTCAAGGGCCGCGCCGAGGTCCGCGAGACCTTCAAGGTGCCGAAGGCCGGCATGATCGCCGGTTGCCACGTGGTGGACGGGGTCATTCCCCGCAGCTCCCTGGCCCGCCTGCTGCGCGACAACCGAGTGATCTACGACGGCAAGATCGAGTCCCTGCGCCGCTTCAAGGACGATGTCGCCGAGGTGCGACAGGGCTTCGAATGCGGCATCTCGCTGGAGCGCTTCCAGGATGTCAAGCCCGGGGACGAGATCGAAGCCTACATCAAGGAAGAGGTGGCGCCGGAGCTGTAAGCCGCTCGCCACCGGCTTCGAGCCCACCCAGAGCGGCGGGCCGCGAGCCGTCCACACCGCCCTCCGGCCGCGCTTCGCGGACGCTCGCCCGGAGCCGCCAGGGGTCCCAGAGCCAATCTGTCCCGAGCAATCTGTCCCGAGCAACCTGTCCCGAGAGCCAGCATGTCGATGACCGTGGGTATTCTCAGCTTCGAGCTGCACATCCCCGCCTCCCGTTCCCTCAAGGAGAAGCGGAAGGTGATCAAGGGGCTGGTCGACCGCATCCACGCCCGCTTTCGGGTGTCGGTGGCCGAGACCGATTTCCACGACCTGCGCCAGCGCGCGGAGATCGGGGTCGCGGTGGTGACCCACGGTCCCGCGGAGGCCGAGCGGATGCTGGAAAGCATCCGTGACATCGTCGACCGGGAGATGGAGGCCATGGTGACCCGCTGGGACCCACAGATTCTGCAGGGGGAAGGATGAGCCGCCGGACCGATCGGGTCGCCGATCTCCTGCGCCAGGAGCTCGCCCAGCTCCTGATCCACCGGGTACGCGACCCCCGGGTGCAGCTCGCCACGGTCACCCGGGCGGAGGTCTCCCCCGACCTGCGGCGGGCGACGGTGTGGGTTTCGGTGATCGGAGAGGAAGAGACACGGATCGAGGCGGTCGCCGCCCTCGATCATGCCCGCGGATACCTGCGCTCCGAGCTGGCACACCGGCTCAAGAGCCTGCGGGTGGTCCCGGAGCTGGTTTTCGAGCTGGATCGCGGCGCCGAGCACAGCCAACATATTTCCGACCTGCTGGAGGAGCTCCATGGCAACGACGACGAAAGTCCCTGAAGATCTGCTGCAAACGATCCGCAAGGCCAACCGCGTCGTGCTGACGAGCCACGTCAACCCGGACGGCGACGCCGTGGGCTCGGCGGTGGGGCTCGCACGGATCCTCCACCGCCAGGGCAAGGGAGCGGTCGTCTGGCTGCGGGACGAGCCCCCGAGGATCTACCGGCCGATTCCCGGGGCCGCCCGCATCCACATCGGCGAGGAGCCCCCGGCGGGCTGGCCGGACATGTTCGACGCGGCGATCTGTCTCGAGTGCCCGTCGCTCGACCGCACGGGTCTCGAAGAGCCTGTGGGCACCCTGCCGGTGATCAACATCGATCACCACCTGGGCAACCAGCTCTACGGCAAGGTCAACTGGGTGGACTCCGCGGCGCCCGCGGTCGGCGAGATGGTCTATCGCCTCGCCCAGGCCCTCAAGATCGCGCTCGACGCCGACACCGCCACCTGTCTGTACCTCACCCTGGTCACCGACACCGGCGGCTTCCGTTTTCCCAACGCCACGGCCGAGGCCTTCGACGCCGCGGCGGCCCTGGTGCGGGAAGGAGCGAAGCCGGAGCGGGTGGCCCACTGGCTGTACGAGAGCCAGCCTCCGGGGGTTCTCCGGCTGCTGAGTGAGATGCTCTCCACCCTCCGGCTCCATGACGGCGGGCGCATCGCGACGGTGCGACTCGAGCCGGAGATGTTCGAGCGCTCCGACGCGGAGATGGGAGACTCGGAAGGGCTGATCGACTATCCCCGCTCCATCGCCGGTGTCGAGGCGGTGGCCCTGTTCCGGCGCCAGAAGGACGGCATCAAGCTGTCGCTGCGCAGCCGGGGAGAAGTGGACGTGGAAGCGATCGCCCGCCGCTGGGGCGGCGGCGGCCACAAGAACGCCGCCGGCTTCACCACGGAGGATCGGGAGGACCTGGAGGCGGCGGTCCTCGGCGAGCTCGAAACGGCGCTGGGAAAGGCGCAGAACCCGGAACGGGAACCCACGCAGGAAGACCAACCCGACGCCTGACGAGCGTTGGAAGAGACCTGGGTACGAGATGGGCACGAGATGAAGCACGGATTGTTGTTGGTCGACAAGCAGCCGGGCGGCACCTCCCACGACGTGGTGCAGGAGGTCCGGCGGCTGTTCCGCCAGAAGAAGGTGGGGCATTGCGGCACTCTGGATCCCGACGCCACGGGTCTGCTCGTGCTCACCCTCGGCCAGGCGACCCGCTTGACGCGCTTCCTGATCCGCGCCCCGAAGGTGTACGAGGGCGTCATTTGCTTCGGCGCCAGCACCGACACCTTCGACGCCGCCGGCGAGGTGACCGGTGAGCACCCCCTGGGGGATCTCGACCGCGAACGGATCGAAGCCGAGATGGCCGTCATGGTGGGTACCTTCGAGCAGACGGTGCCCCCCTTTTCCGCCAAGAAGGTCAAGGGAGTCAAACACTACGAGCTGGCCCGCCGGGGCGAGGAGGTGCCCCGCGAGACCAAGACCGTGACGATTTACGAGCTCGGGGCCAGCGGCGATCTCGAGGACGGCCGGATCCCCTTCCGCCTCGCCTGCTCCTCCGGCACCTACGCCCGGACGGTGGCCCACGATCTGGGCCGGGCGGTGGGCACCGGCGCCCACCTGGCCGCGCTACGCCGCCTCCAGGTGGGGCACTTCAAGGTCTCGGAGGCGATCCCCACCGCGACCCTGCGCGAGCGCCTCGAAGAGGCGAGCGGGCCGGGGGCGGATGGACAGGACGAGGGGGAGGGCGAAGCGGAAACCGAGGTCACGGCGCTGGCGGGCTCCGCCTGGATCCCGTTCGATGTGATCGCCCTGCCCTTCGGCGAGGTCGTCACCGACGCCCAGCAGGAACGTCGGATCGAGCACGGTCAGACCGTTCTCCTGCGGGGACTGTCCGGAGAAGAGGGAGATTGGGTCAAGCTGGTCAACCCACGCCACCGGTTCATCGCCGTCGGTACGGTGGTGGAACGCATCGGCGACGGCGGAGCCGGCATCGTCCAGCCTCGGGTGGTCTTCAAGGGGGCCTGAGCCGACAAAGGTATCGAAGACGACAGAGACAACAGAGACGACAAAGACGACAGAGACGACAACGAAACTCTCTCCGAGATCCGGACAGCCCCGGCCTGCGTGGGTCTTGCGGGTTCTATGGTACCCTGGCTCGGATTGAGAAGAGAAAGAGAGTCAAGGAGGAGTCAGACGTGGCTCAAACGAGCGAACGCAAATCGGAGATCATCGAGCAGCACAAGACCCACGAGACCGACACCGGGTCTCCGGAGGTCCAGATCGCCCTGTTGACCGACCGGATCAAAGAGCTGACGGAGCACTTTCAGACCCACAAGCAGGACCACCACAGCCGGCGTGGGCTGCTCAAGCTGGTGGGTCGCCGTCGCCGCCTGCTGGACTATCTGAAGCGGCAGGACATCGAGCGCTACCGCACGACCATCGAGAGCCTCGGCATCCGGAAGTAGATCGTTAGCACCCCCCTCCCCCAAGCGGATCCAACCACCGGGCCGATCGTACGGTTCGGGCGACGAGCCTTCAGGGTGCGGTGTGCCGACGGACAGGGACGAAGAAATCGACGGCTCGGCCGAAGAAGGTGCCGGGCCCCTGCAACCCACTGCAAGAGCAGAAAGAGAAGAGGACAGAGATGAAGCTACGCAAGGAAATCGAGATCGGCGACAGCTCGCTGATCGTGGAGACCGGCCACCTCGCCAAACAGGCGGACGGCTCCTGCACCGTTCGGTCCGGAGACACCGTCATCCTCGCCACCGCCTGCATGGACAAGCGACCGGCCCAGAAGCGACCCTTCCTGCCCCTGACGGTCGACTACCGCGAGTACACCTATGCCGCCGGCCGCATTCCGGGGGGGTTCTTCAAGCGCGAGGGCCGTCCGACAGAGAAAGAGATCATCACCTCCCGGATCATCGACCGGGGCCTCCGGCCGCTCTTCCCCGAGGGCTATTTCAGCGAGACCCAGGTCATCGCCTTCGTGCTCTCCGCCGACGGTGAGAACGATCCCGACGTCCTCGCCATCAACGGCGCCACGACCGCGCTCGCCCTCTCGCCGATCCCCTTCTACCGCCACCTGGGCGCGGTGCGCATCGGTCTGATCGGCGACGAGCTGCTGTTCAATCCCGGCAACAGTCAGCGGGACGTCTCGGATCTCGACCTGGTGGTGGTCGGCACCGACCAGGCGGTGGTGATGGTCGAGGCCGGCGCCAACCAACTGCCGGAGGACGAGATTCTCGACTGCATCTTCCGCGGCCACGAGGAGATCCAGCGGATCATCGAGGTCCAGAAGGAGATGGTCCGTGAGCTGGGCGTCGAGAAGCCGGAATGGGAGTCCCCCGAGCGCTACTCCGCCGAGCTCTACCAGAAGATCAAGGAGGAGCTCTACGGCCCGCTCAAGGACGCTCTGTTCACCCAGGGCAAGTTCGAGCGCAAGAACGCCACCCAGGAAACCCAGGACAAGTATGTCGAGGCCCAGGAGCTGCCGGAGGACGAGGCGGAGGCCGAGGAGCTCCAGGGCCGGGTCAAGGCCGCGATGCACGATCTGGAAGAGGAGATCCTCCGCGACTCCATCCTCGGCGACGGCAAGCGCTTCGACAACCGGGCGGTCGACGACGTGCGCGAGATCACCATCGAGACCGGCTTGTTGCCCCGAACCCACGGCTCCGCCGTGTTCACCCGCGGTGAGACGCAGGCCCTGGTGTCCGTCACCCTGGGCACCAAGCGGGACGCCCAGATCATCGAGGAGTACGAGGGCGAGAGCCTCCAAAAGTTCCTCCTCCACTACAACTTTCCCCCCTTCTCGGTCGGCGAGGTGAAGTTTCTGCGCGGTCCCAGCCGCCGCGAGATCGGCCACGGGGTGCTCGCCCGCCGGGCGCTGATGCCGGTGCTGCCCCACGACGAGGACTTCCCCTACACCGTGCGCGTGGTGTCCGACATCCTGGAATCCAACGGCTCCTCGTCGATGGCCACGGTGTGCGGCGGGTCGCTGGCCTGCTTCGACGCCGGCGTTCCCCTGTTGGCGCCCGTCGCCGGCGTCGCCATGGGTCTGATCAAGCGCGGTGACGAGTTCGCGGTGTTGACCGACATCGCCGGCCTGGAGGACCACTCCGGCGACATGGACTTCAAGGTCGCCGGCACCGAGCAAGGGATCAACGCGCTCCAAATGGATATCAAGATCACCGGCGTCACCCGCGAGATCATGGGCCAGGCGTTGGAGCAGGCCCGGGCGGGCCGACTCCACATCCTGGAGAAGATGAAGGAGGTCATCGCCGAGCCTCGGGAGGATCTGTCCCGCTACGCTCCGCGGCTCTACACCATGCAGATCCCGGTGGACAAGATCCGCGACATCATCGGCCCGGGCGGCAAGACCATCCGCTCGATCATCGAGGAGACCGGCTGCTCCATCGAGGTGGAGGACGACGGCCGGGTGATCATCGCCTCACCGGACGGCCCCGCCGCCCAGCGGGCGATGAACATCATCGACCGTCTCACCGAGACCGCCGAGCTGGGCGAGGTCTACACCGGCACCGTCCAGCGCATCGAGTCCTACGGCGCCTTCGTCGAGATCCTCCCCGGTACCGACGGCCTGCTCCACATCTCGGAGCTGGCTCCCTACCGCGTGCGCGAGGTGACCGACATCCTCAAGGAAGGCGACGAGGTCGAGGTCAAGGTGATCAACATCGACGACGACAACCGGATCCGGCTGTCCCGCAAGGTGGTGATCATGGAGGCCCCGGACTACGACCCCGCCGACTACGAAGGGATGGGGGACACCTCCGGCGGCGGTGGCGGCGGTGGCGGCGGTGGCGGACGCAGCGACGACCGGGGCCGGGGAGGCCGCGGCGGACGAGGCGGCGGGGGTGGCAGCCGTGGAGGTCGGGGCGGTGGCCGGGGTGGCGGACGCGGCGGTGGACGCAGCCGCAGCGGCGGCAATCGCTAGCCGCGAGCCCTCGGCTCCAGGTCACTTCTCCCGGGCGGGTCCTGCGGTGTCGCCACCGCGAGGCCCGCCCTTTCCGTTGGCGGCTCGCTCACCCGGTACAGCTCACCCGGTACAATCGCTCCATGGCTCCCCCCTCCTCCCACGTCTCGCCCGCCACCGCCGTCGTCTCGCGCGACCGGCTGGTCGAGGACCTCGACGCCTACCTGCGCATCGACGAGGGCTCGGACTACGGACCCAACGGACTGCAGGTCGAGGGAGCCGAGGAGATCTCCAAGCTCGTCGTCGGCGTGTCCGCCTGCCAGGAGCTGTTCGACCGCGCCGCGGAGAAGGACGCCGACGCCATCCTGGTCCATCACGGCATCTTCTGGGACGGCATGCCCCGGCAGCTCACCGGCATACAGCGCCGGCGGGTGGCGACGCTGATCCGTGCGGAGATGAGCCTCCTCGCCTACCATCTGCCCCTCGATCGCCACGAGGAGGTGGGCAACAATGCGGTGGCCGCCCGCGCCTTCGGTCTCACCGACCTGCAGCCTTTCGGTATTCACGAGGGTCTGCCGACGGGTTTCCGGGGCCGCTTCCCGGAGCCCGTGCCACCGGCGGAGCTGGTCCGGCGGTGTACCGAGATCTACCGCCGCGAGCCGCTGATCCAGGGCCACGGCCCGGACCCGGTCGCCACCCTGGGGATCGTCAGCGGCGGTGCCCAGAAGGAATTCTGGCAGGCGATCGACGCCGGTCTCGACGCCTATCTCACCGGGGAGGTCTCCGAGTGGGTGATGAACGTGGCGCGGGAGACGCGAACCCACTTCCTCGCCGCCGGTCACTACGCCACCGAGGTGCTGGGCGTGCGGGCGCTGGGCGAAAAGATCGCGGCCGACTACGGGATCGAGGTCGAGCTGGTCGACGTGCCCAACCCGGTCTGAGCCCTCCCCGCCAGCACCCCACCCCCGGCGCCCGTTCGAGCCGCATCCGGACCGTGTACATCCTTACCCTCCATCTGCTAAGATTCCAAGACCTCTAAGAGGCTATGAAAGTTTGGCGTCGGCGAGGCGCCCGTCCCGCGCCGGCTCCGGCGTGGGTCGCGGCCCGGTCGACGATGGTTACGATGCCCGGCTGGTCTCCGATTCCCTGAATCGGGTGGGGAGCTTATTCCCTCCCGTCTTCTTTGTGGAGGTTTTCGATGGCTTTAATGGACAGAATTCGTGGCCGTTCCTCCTCGGACTGGTCTCCGGACGAGCTCGATCAGCTCACCCGGACCGCGACACAGGAAGAGACCAAGCTCCGCCAACTGCTGGAGCATGCCCAGCAGAAGATCCAGGAGCTCGCTCAAGCGCGAGGCTCGTTGCGGGACGTCGAGACTCGCATCTCCCAGCTCGACGAGCACCAGAAGGGATCGGAGAGCCGCCTCAGGGCGGTCGAGATCCTGGCGGTGAAGCTCGAGACCCTCGAGGGAAAAGCCCGGGAGATCCACCAACTGGTCTCCGAGCTGGACTCGCAGATGGGCTCTCTGAGCCGGCAATCCGACGAGGCGGAGCGGATTCGCGGGCTTCTTTCCGAGCTGCATCAGACCGCCGGCCAGGTCGATGAGCGACTCGCCACGCTTCGCGGCCAGCTCCGCGATCTCGACGCGGTCCAGGGTCGGATCGACGGCTTCGAGGAGCGCCTGGACCACTACGAGGGCCAGCAGGGCGAGCTGCGGGGAGACTTTCAACGGCTGCATCGGGCCGCGGAATCCCTGGAGAAGGAGCTGCAACACATCCAGGGCGACGGCAAGCAGCTCCGCGACGATCTGCACGAGGCCCGGTCGATGGCGGAGGGCATCGACGACATCCTTTCCGGGCTGGCCACCGCCAAGAGCCTGGCCCAGAAGAGTGAGGAGCAGATCCATCGGCTCAACTCGCTCTCCGAGCACGTGGGTCAGAAGCTCACCTCGCTCCAAGGCACCCAGCAGGCCCTCGAACGCGCCGACTCGCAGTCCCGGCAGGTGCAGGAGCTGGTGTGGAAGCTCGAGGAACGGCTCAAGAAGGTGGCCGAGGAGCGCCAACTCATCGAGGCCGCCGAGGGGCGTGTCGAGGAGCTCCAACACCTGCACGGCCAGCTCGACCAACAGCTCCGGGCCGCCCGCCAGGACCGGGAGGCGCTGACCGGCGAGATCGGGGGCCTGGGCGAGAAGACCCGCGAGTCCATCCGCCGGCTGGAGGAGCGGCTGGAGCAATCCGACCTCTTGCGGCGCGAGATCGAGGTCGTCAACGACCGGATCCAGACCCTCAACCAGGATCTGCGGCGACAGGGGGAAGCCCTGGACCACCTGGAGGAACGCGACCAGGAGATGGTCCAGGCGCGCAAGCGGACCGAGGCGACCCTGGGTCAGCTCGCGGAGCTGGAAGGCCGCATGGAGAATCTCCTGGGCCGGGCAGACTCCCTGGCCGCCACCGAGCAGCGGCTCACCGACCTGGCCGACCTGTCGTCGAAGGTCGAACGGCAGATGGAGCGCATCGGCGACCGACTGGAAATGGTGGAGCGTACCGAGGAGCGCCTGGAGGAGATCGACCGGCTGCATCGAGATCTCCAGAGCAAAAGCGGTGAGCTGCGACAGGACCAGGAAAGCGTCGCCCAGACTCTCGAGGTCTTCTCACAGTTTCGCACCGCCAGCCTGGACATCGAGGAGCGCATCCGCGAGATGTCCAAGCGGTTTGCCGGCTTGGACGGGATCCAGACCCGCCTCGGGGAGCTCGAGCGGTTGAGCGGCGAGCTCCAGAAGCGCACCGGCGAGCTCGGGCCGCGGCTCGAGTTCGTCGAAGGGGTGGAAGGACGGCTCGAGCACCTCAGCGAGCTGAGCCAGAACATCGACGTCCGGGTCGAGGAGCAGATCGCCCGCCAGGGAGAGCTCGAGTCCATGCGCCTCGCCCAGGAAGGGTTGTCGATCCAGCTCACGGACCTCAAGAAGCTCGCGTCCTCGCTCCAGAGCTCGCAGCGGATCCAGGAGATCGGGGACTCGATGCAACGCATCGAGGAACGCCTGGCGGCCTCCGACCGCAAGCTGCAAAGCCACTCCGCCCTGGAGCAGGCCCTGTCGGACAACGAAAAGCGGGTTGCGGATCTGGCGGGTCGTCTCGAAAACGTCACCGGCTCGGTCGGCCACCTCGAAGATCAGATCGCCGCCACGGAAGAGGCCGGGCGGGAAGCCCATCTCCTGCGGCAGGAGTGGCAGGAGGCGGCGAGCCGGGTCGCGAAGCAGCAACAGGGCGTGGCCCGGGAGGCGGAATCCCTGGAGGACCGAATGGCCCGGCTCGACCAGATGAGGGGCCGCGTCGAGGAACGGACCGAGGGGCTCGCCCAGGCCGAGCAGCTCCTCGGCCGCCACGAGCAAAAGCTCGAGGCGTTCGAGGAGCTGATGGCGGATCTGGATCGGAAGATGGATCTCGTCAACTCCCGCCACGCCCTGGTGGAGCGCATCAAGCGCGAGGTGGACCGCATCTTCGACACCTGCGAGCGGAGCCGACGGGACGCCATGGAGGTGGTGGGCGCCCGCAAGGAGCTGACCGAAGCGCGCTCTCAGATGGAGCAGCTCTCCCAGAAGGCGGATCAGCTCAGCGACAAGTACGAGCGCCTCCAGGTCAAGATCTCGTCGCTGGACGAAGCGGAGGTCAAGATCGATACGTTGAGCAACATCGTGTCGGACATCGACGTCGCCCTCGAAGGCGTCCAGGAGCAGAAGGCGGTCATCGACCACGTGGCCGAGAAGCTGGCGCAGGTGGATTTCGAGACCCGGCGGGCCGAGCTCACCATCCAGTCACTCCGCGAGGAGCGCAAGCTGGCGTCCCGGATCCATGTCGGCCTCCAGTCGCTGAAGGCCGGCCGCAAGCCTCGGGGTCCGGCCTCTTTGAGCCTGCTCAAGCCCAAGGAGGCGAGGCCCAGGAAGCGGAATGAAGAGCCGGATGAAGAGGGCGAGGCCACCGGCACCGAGGGTCAGGACCCGGCGGAGTCCTGAGCGGCACGCCGAGGGGGGGCCGGGCATGGAGACTCCTCGCCACCACGGTGTGGGTATAAAACTGGTATAAAAGAGGTCAAGCTCCATCTTGCAAGATCTCCGGTTTCCCCGCAGGCCTCGGTTGCGCCCTCACTGGGCAACGGCCAGCGACCTTGAACGTCATCCCTCCAGGAGGGCATCTCATGAAGCTAGGTTACCTACTCCTCTTTGCCGCCATCGTTTCGCTGGTCTATGCGATCTGGCTGGTGGTCTCCCCGGCGTCTCTGTTCTCGCTGTATGGCGTGGATCTGAACGACTCCTCCCAGCTCATGGGCTGGTTCTTCGCCGCGGCCCTTTTCGCCTTGGGCCTCGTGGCCTGGTTCGCCCGGGGCGTCGGCGAGTCGGCGTGCCGCAAGGCCGTCGTTCCCGCCTTTCTGGTCGGCGCGCTCGCCGGTCTGATCGTGTCCTGGTATGGCGTCTACACGGGGCTGATGAACACTACCGGTTGGTCCGTGGTGATCATCTACCTGCTGCTGCTCCTCGGCTTCGCCTACGCCCAGCTCAAGAAGGCGTAGGCGCCTTGAGCGCTCCTACCGGCCCGGTACGCCTCGTACACCGGGTTGGAAGCGGAAGATGTAGTACGGCCCGCTCTCCTCGATGTGGGCCTTGGATCGGAGCGTCAGGTCCGGGATCGCGCTGTCGGTGAAGTAGAGCCAGCCATCCGGTCCGAAGCTCAGACCGTCCGCCCAGCGCACCCGGGGATCGCGGATCAGGGTCTCGAGCTCGCCGTCCGGGCCCATGCGGGCAATACCCCGATGCTCCACGTCGGTGATGTAGACGTCGCCCTCGACGTCCATCGAGAGCCCGTCGGAGAGCGGCTTGGTGCCGATGCGCTCCACCCGGGAAGCCAGCTCTCCGGGGGAGAGACTCGGGTCGATCAGCGCCGCAACCGGTACCCGGAACAGCCCGTCGTGGGTCATCGCTCCGTAGGTGATCCACTCCCCGTCCGCCGACAGTGCGATGCCGTCCACCCCCGGCTTGAGCGCGACCAGCCCACCCAGGAAGGTCATCTTCTTGAGCGGATGATCGATGATCCAGTCCTGTGCGGTCACCGAAGGGTGGCCTTCGAGCACGCGGTGGGAGACGCCCTCGACGGTGTCGTGCACCACCAACGCCGGACGCCGGGCGAAAAAGCTGACGTCGGCGATCAAGACATACCGACCGTCGGCAGACACCTGAAGGTCGTTGAAGAAGGATCCCCGGGGGGCGATGTCGGCGCTGAAGACGTGATCGTAGACGGCGGCACCGCTGTCGAGCGCAAAGGCGAGCAGACGAACGTCCCGCAAGCCGTGCAACCCGGTGTCGAGGGTCCACAGCCTCCCCTGCTCGTCGACGACCATGCCGAGCACCGCGGTGAAGCCCTCCTGGAAGTCGGCGCTGGGGAAGGGCACCGGCTCCCCACCGACCCATTCGAGAACCTTGGGGGCCCGGGGTCTGGACTCGGGGTGGATGTCGAAAAACAGGCGCCCTTCCGCCGAGACCGCGAGGTTGCCCGGCGGTCGGTCGAGCTCGGCGACGACCTCCAGCGCGGAGGACGGAAACAGGGGCTCGGTGGTGAGATCGGGGTAGGGTTGGCCGCCACCGTAGCGCAGCCGCAGGGCGAGGGCCAGCAGCAGAACGACGGCCAGGAGGACCAGGGCGGTCCGGCGGAGGCGGCGGGCGGTTTTTGAGCCTCGGGCCATGGCGGCCCGATTCTACCCGCACGGGATTCGGCATAGAAAAAGCCGGAGGCGATGCCCCGATGATGTGGATGGGCTGGTAGGCTCCGGTGCCGCGACCCAGAAAGACCAGGTCGCCGTAGATCTGGCGCGCCAGCGAGATCCTGAGATCGTCGTTGACCGGCGACAGGACCTCGATGGAGCTCTCGATCGCTTCGACTCCCGGGATGCTCTCGACCGCCTGGGAGAGATCCTTCTTCTTCCACGGCTCCGTGACGTAGCCTGTCAACATCACGCGACCGTTCTGCACGCTGCCCTCGACCCAGTCGAAGACGCCGTAGAGAACGTAGCCGTCGATGGCCCGGGAGACTTCTCGGGCGAGCTCCTGCGAGCTCTTCGTCACCTGGGGATCCAGACGCAGATCGTTGACCACACGGCGGACGTCGTCGACCTTCATGGCCAGCATTTCGGCTTGCTGCTTCTCGGCCAGTGTGTCGACGGCTCCCGTGAGAATCACCACTCCGTCTTCCACCTGGACGGTGATCTGGGAGTCGAGCTGCCGTTTGGCGAGTCACACAAAGGATATGCCAAGGTCAGCCCGCACGAGAGCGGCTTGGATCGCACCCTCCCACCGGGTGGGGAGCCCACCGCCTCCCCGTGCGGTGACGGCTGGGCGGGCGGTCCCTATACTTCGGAGCAAACCTTCGGAGAAGCGCTCGAGCTTCGAGAAATGGGTCGGACTGGAGGAGGTGTGTCCACGATGGCGGAGCCGTGGTCTGGTCTCGACAGGCAGATCCGGGAGCTGCGGGAATCGCTGGACGAGGTGCGCCGCCGTCTCGCCCGGGTCGAGGCCCGGGTGGAGCCCGGATCGTCTCCAATCCCCACGAGCGCACCTCCGGGTGAGCCGAAGAGCCCGGCGATTGGCGAGGCGGTGGCGACACCCGGGCTGGCCGAGACCCTCGGTCTCATCGGTCGGATCTTTCTGGTGCTCGGGGGCGGGTATCTGTTGCGGGCGATCACCGAAAGCGGCGCCGTTCCGGCAGCCGTGGGTCTGACCCTGGGGATGGCGTACGCCGTCCTCTGGATCTTCTTCGCCGATCGCGCCGCCGGAGCGGGCAAGGGACCCAGCGCGCTGGCCCACGGAATGGCAGCGGTGCTGCTGGGTTTTCCGTTGGTTTGGGAAACCAGCGTCCGTTTCGGCTTTCTCACCGCCTGGGGCGCCGCCGCCGCTCTGGCCGGGCTGACCGCCCTGCTGCTCTTCGTGACTTGGCGGCACGATCTGAGAGCCCTGCGCTGGGTCGCCGCCCTCGGGGCGGTGGTCACCGCTTTCGTGATCCTGGCGGGCTTCCGAACGGCGTCTCCCTTTGCAGCCGCTCTGCTGGCCCTGGGGCTCGGGACCCTGTGGGACGATCGAGCCCGCAAAGCGCCCGTTCTGCGCTGGCTCACCGCCCTGGCGGCGGATCTGGCGGTCCTCCTGCTGACGGTGGAGTCCATGGGCGCGCCCGGTCGTTCGCCGGTGGCGATCGTGTTGGGCCTGCAACTGGCGCTCCCCCTGCTCTATGTCGGCAACCTGGGCGCGCTCGACCTGTGGAAGCGGCGCGGCCTCGATACCTTCGCCATGTTCCAGAGCTCGGCGGCGCTGGCCGTGGGCCTCGGAGGAGCGGTCGCGATGGCATGGAACCAGGGGCTTCTTGCCACGGCCCTCGGCGGATTGTTGCTGGCCCTCGCGGCGGTGGGCTACACCCTCGCTTTCCGCGTCGTCGACCGCACCTACCGGCGCAGCTTCCACCTGTTCGCCACCGTGGGCATGGCGTTCCTGCTGGCCGGCAGCGCCCTGCTGCTGCCCTGGCGGGCGCTGTTGTGGGCGGCGCTCGCCGTGCTCAGTGCCCTCCTCGCGGCCTACTTCGGTCGGGTGTCCCTGGGCTTCCAGGCAGCGCTCTGGGCGCTGGCGGCGGCGCTCGCCTCGGGCCTCGAGATGGTAGCGCTCCACGCCTTCGCCCATCCCGACGCACACGCCTGGCCACCGTACACCTCCGCCGTCGCCGCGGCCTGGGTGGCGGCGCTGGTCTGCCTCGCCCTGCCCCGTCCGGCGGCCACCGGCCCCAGGAGCCTTCCGGACCGGGCCTCGCGGCTCGTGCTCTGGCTGCTTCTGGTGATGGGCCTCACGGCTTCGCTGCTCTATGCGGTGGTGTGGACGGCGCCGGCCGTGGCGGAGGATCCGGGAGGTCTGTCGGTGCTGCGGACCGCCATCCTCGCCGCCGCGGCAGTGGTGCTCGCCGGCGTCGGTCGGTATCCGAGTCTGCTGGAGGCCCGGTGGTGGGTCTACCCCGTGCTGGTCCTCGGGGGGCTCAAGCTGTTGATCGAGGACCTGACCGCCGGCCGCCCCGGGACGCTTTTTCTCTCCTTCGTCCTCTACGGCAGCGCCTTGATCCTGGCGCCCCGGCTGCTGCGTCGCTCGACCGATGATCCGGGCTAGGAGTCTGGGCGAAGGAGGAGAGAGTCGCTATTCGGTTTTCTGAGGAAGCCAGAGAAGCGACTCAAGGGGCAATCCGAGAACAACTTCGTACAGACCGTGAAAAGAACCGGGGACGATCAACGAGGCTCGGGCGAGACGAGGGCCAGCGCAACCGACGACCTAGTCGGGCTCGGTGGGCTCGGTGGGCTCGGTGGGCTCGGGCGAGGGCAGCCGATACACCCGTACCGTCCCTTCCAGTCCCCGGAGCCGAAGCTCGCCGAGGTCTTCGGTGATCAGCTCGGGGTCGAGGCGCTCGTGGATCTCGGGTCCGAGCACGATCTCCCCGGCTCCCGCGACGGTCTGCTCGAGGCGGGCGGCGCGGTTGACGGTGGAGCCCAACACCGTGTACTCCATGCGCGGCTCGCTGCCAATCTCGCCGACCAGCACGGAGCCGCTCTCGAGCGCCATACGGACGTCGAGGGAAGGAAGGCTCGCCTCGCGCCGCTCCTCGTTCCAACTCGCCAACGCCTGCCGCAGCCGGGTCGCCGCCGCTACCGCCCGCTCCGGATGATCCGGCTGCGCCACTGGTGCGCCGAAGAACGCCAACACGCCGTCACCGAGGAACTTGTCCAACGTGCCCCCCTGCGAGAACACCGCTTCCACCGCGCGGTCGAAGAAACCGCGCAGCAGCTCGACCACCTCGTCCGGCGCGGTGCTCTCGGCGAAGGCGGTGAAGCCGACCAGGTCGGCGAACAGGACGGTGACGTCGGCTTCGCGCAGACCGCGGCCGCCGGCATCCCGCTGGCGCAGCACCTCCGCCACCACCGACGGCGAGTGGTAGCGCCCTAGCCGCGCCAGGCGGATCCGCGCCACCGCTCCCGCCGCCAGGTCGGCGATGGCGGTGAGCAGGTCGAGATCCCGTTCCCGAAACACCCCCGCCAGCGACGGCGTGTCGAGCTGCAGGACGCCGAGCACCGGTCCTCCCTCCCGGACGCCCTCGTCGGTGTCGGAGCCGGAGCTCGAGCCGGAGCCCGAACGGAGCGGTGCGCACAGGGCCGAGCGGATGTCGTGGAGGATCAGCGATTGGCCCCCTTCCAGCCGCTCGTCGAGGCGGGCGTCGCCGGTGACCACGGCGAGACGGCGCTCCATGACGGTGCGCAGAAGGGTCTGCGACACGGGGAGCTCCTCGACGGGCAGCGTCTGGACCCGGTCTCCGATGCGGGCGACCTCGCACACCGGCTTGCCGTCGTCGCCGGTGAGAAAGAAGAACCCCCGGTCCACCGGAAACGCGTCGAAGGCGGCGGCCAGGACCCGCTCGGCCACCTCGCTCACCGAGGCGGTGCGCACCAGGGCTCCGGCCAGATCGAGCAGGCGGCGGAAGATCTCGCTGTCGTACGCCTGGTCGAGACGCTGGCGCTTGCCGTCGAGGTCGTCCAGCGAGCGGATGAGGGTGGCGTGCTTGAGCGGTGCCTCGGGATCGAGAAAGACCGCAGATTCGGGCTCCAGGGCGCGGCTCTTCCCGGGCGGAGCATCAGGAGGGGTTCCACACCGGTCTCCGGTTTCTGGCGCGGGCTCGTCCGCGGCGACCTCCGGGTCGGCGATCACCAGCTCGACCGTCCCCAGCCGCACGCGATCGCCGGCCTGGAGCCGGGCCCGGAGCACGGCGACACCATCGAGCTCGACGCCACCCCCCAGGTCGGCGATCCACCAGACGCCGTCCTCCGACCGCACCTCGGCGTGTCGCGGGGCGACCGAATCCGCGGCCAGCACCACCTCGCATCCCGGATCCCTCCCCAGCACTGACGTCCCATCTTCCAGGATCACCGGCGCCGGGGGATCCTCCCCCGCCGGGGGCTCGACGGAAAACCGAAGCTCCAGCATGGAGATCTCACCCTACCTCACGGTCCTCCGCTCGACGCCCGCCAGCGCCACCAGCAGTGCCGCGGTGCTCTCCGGACGCTCCTCCGGCTTCTTGCGCAGACAGCGCAGAAGCAGGTCGTCCAGTCTCGGATCCAGATCGGGCCGGTGCTCGCGGGGCGGCACGGGCTCGGCCCGGAGAGTCTGCATCAGCACTTCCATCGGGGCCGCGCCTTCGATGGGCAGGTGACCCGTGAGCAGCTCGTAGCCGATCACACCCCAGGCGTAGAGATCCGTCCGCGTCCCCACCTCCTTGCCCTCGAGCTGCTCCGGAGCCAGGTACCCGGGGGTCCCGACGATGGCGTCGTCGGCGGTGAGGTGGGTCGGCATCTTGCGGGCGGTACGGGCGATTCCGAAATCCATCAGCTTGGCGTTGCCGGTGGGCTCGAGGATCACGTTGCCGGGCTTGAGGTCGCGGTGGATCACCCCGCAGTCGTGGACCGCACCCAGACCCAGGGCGATCTGACGCATCAAACGCAGCGCCGCCGAGCGGGGCAGACGCTCTCCGGTCCCCAGACGGTCGAGAAGCTGACGCAGGGTGAGGCCCCGGACGTACTCCATGGAGATGAAGGGGACGCCGTCCAGGGTGCCCAGGTCGTAGGTGCGCAGCACGTTGGGATGGGTGATCTTGCGGGCGAGCTTGAGCTCTTCCTTGAGACGATCCAGCAGCTCCGGGTCCCCCGCCTTGTCCGGTCGCAGCATCTTGAGGGCGACCACGTCGTCGAGCTCCCGGTCCCGCGCCTTGTAGACCACGCCCATGCCGCCGGAGCCCAGGGAGTCGAGGATCTCGAAGCGGTTCCCGAGCACGGTCCCAGGTCCGAGGGTGCGGAGGATTCCCGGCAAGGTCGGCGGCGTGCGGGTCGGGGCCTCGGACCCCGGCCCCGGGGTGACGGAGGTGGGGGTCACCTTCGGGCGGGGGAGGCGGGACGCCAGCCGCGGTGTCAGAGCGTAGAGCTCGATGCCGCTCGCCACGCCGCGCCGGGGCGCCAGCTCGAGACCGATGCTCTGGAAGATGGGGATCAGCCGGCGGTGCACCTCTCGGGACAGAAGGATCTCCCCGGCGGTGGCTTCCCGCAGCAGGGACTCGATCTGCTGCACGGGCAGGCCCAGCAGGAGCCGGTGGTCGTGGCGCCCCCCGCGGGCGAAAGAAGCCGAGCCGGTGATCGTCGGACCGAAGGTGAGGGCGAACACCGGGGTCAGCTCGTCGGCCGCCGGGGATCGCCCGGCAGCGGCTTCCTGCTGCTCCCAGATCTCCACCGCGGTCACCAACGCGGCCCAGGGACCGTACTCGCCGGTGAACGCCGCCCACAGACGGTGTCCGCTGGAGGCCAAGGCCGCACCGCCAGCGCTGGAGATCCGGTCCGCGAACCGGCGCAGCTCGTCGGCACGACCTTCCACCACGGCGTCCGCCTCCTCCACCCCGGCCCGGACCGCCCACCCCGGAACCTCGATGGCGAGCAGGGTGAGGTCCTCCCGAGCGGCCGGCGCCTGAGCCTGTGTGGAGACGGTGGCCGGCGCCGCTGTGGGCTCCGGCAGGTTGCGCGACAGCTCCGCCATGTACTGTTCCATTTCCCGGCGCTCGCGCAGCTCCCGGAGCAGATCGTCGAAGGCGGCGGCGAGCTGCCCCACCTCGTCCCGGCGCTCGCGCGGAATCGCCTGCTCGTAGTCCCCCCGGCGGGCCGCCTCCACGGCGGTGACCAGCCGCTCGATGGGCCGCACGGTGCGGCGGCCGAGGACATAGCTCAAGCCGAAGGCGAGAAGCAGCGCGACCCCGCCCGCCGTCAGCAGCACCATGCCGATCCGGCGATAGGGAGCCAGGGCGCGATCCAGCGAGGCGAGGGCCAGCGTCGACCCCACCGGCTGACCGGCGGCGTCGGTGAGCGGCGCCACGCGGACGATCCACGGCTCACCGTCGAGCTCCAGGCGGACCGCGTCGAGCCGCTCCCCCCGACGCATCGGCTCCAACCAGGCCGGCCGTTCTGCCAGCGCCGCCATCAGCCGTTCGGTCACCTCCGGCCCGAAGGTGGAAGCCACCACCTCCGGCGAGCCCTCGCTCTCGACCAGAAAGGCCACCTCGGTGCGGCTCACCTGTCTCACCTCGGCGGCCGTGTCGTCGGTGATCTCGAATCCGGTGACCAGAAAACCCAGGAGATCGACCCCCTGGACCAGGGGCACCGCGACGGCGTTGTAGAGCCGTGTCCCTTCGCGCCACACGCCGGAGGCCTCGTAACGGGTGAGAGCGGCGGCCACCAGCGGACGGTCCGATAGATCCTCGCCTGCCGCCGTCACCCGGTCGGTCCGCGCCAGCACGCGTCCCGTCGGATCGAGCAGGATGGCGAAGTCGAAGTCCAGATCCGCCTGCCGCTCGCCCAACAGATCGAGAATCGACCGGCGGTCGCCGGTCTGCGCCGCCTCGGCGACATAGGCGGTGAGATAGGGATCCGAAACGAAGAGCTGCGAGATGAGCTGCAGTTGCTCGTAACGGCGCGTCCGGAAGCTGTCCTCGACCGACGAGCTGGCGGCCAGGGCGTCCTCGACCGCCTGGCGGGCGATGCGCCGGGCCAGCACCGAGGTGAACACCACGGACGCCCCCACCGCCAGGATCAGCAACAGCGAGATGCCGAGAAACAACCGCGTGCCGAGACGCAAGCGGGGCCGGAAGCCGGGCCGGAAGCCGGGCTGGAGCTCCGGGTGGGACGCCGGGCGGGGATCCGGAGCGGAGGTCATTGGTAGCGGTTGCGGGAGCGTCCGTAGCGGCGCCCGAATTTGTTGAGGTGCGGCGGGATGCGTGGCCTGGTGATCTCCAGGCGGATTCGGGCCGGAGGCGAGACGGTAGCCCCCACGGGCTTCGGCACCGTCATCGCAACCTCCGACGGCTCGGCTCGCTCGTGCCAGGCGTGCAGGGCTCCAGGTCCCGGCGGCACGCCCTCGAGGGTGAATCTCCCACGGGCGTCGGGACGGGTGAAGTACGGCGTGTCGAGCACCAGGACGTAGGCCACCATGTCGTGGTGGACGTTGCAGAACACCCGTGCCACGCCGGGGCGGTCGAAGACCACCTCGTCACCGGGGCCCTGCTCCACCAAGCCCAGATCGAACGCGTTGCCGCGAGAGACGGAAAAGGCGTTGTGGAGAATCGGGTCGCGGTTGGGGAACCGCACGGTGCTACCCGCCGTGACCGGCAGCACCCGTGGAACGAAGCTCTTCCTCCAAGTGCTCAGCTCCGCCCGGCCCGGGGCCACGCCGGGATTGGCCCACAGCGGCTCGAACCACACCACGACGTCCTCCAGCGACTCCCCGCGCGCCGGCAGGTGGCCGCTCTTGTCGAGCAGCTCGACGTGGCCGGCCAGGTCGGTGCCGGTTGCCCCCTGGGTACCGGCCGGCCCCTGGGCCCCGACGGGATCCGGCGAAGCCACCCCAGCCAGAGCCAGCAGCGTCACCAGGGCCGACAGGGTCCTCGGCAGCAGCACCGGCACCGGGACAAGCGAAAGCCGGGGGAGAGCGGAGAATCTCATCGGGCTCAGCGCGCCTTGCCGACGCGCCATCGAAGCGTGGTCAGGAGCTCGTCGTTGTCCCGCTTGGCTCCCGACGCCAGGGTCAGGTCGTTGGCCGCGTACTCCACCGTCAGATCGATTCCGTCGAGGATCGCCAGCCGGATCCCGGCGTCGATCTTCTCCCATTCCCAGGCGAAGCTGGGAGACGGGGTTTGCGGCGGGGCACTGAAGTCCGGATCCAGACGCGAGAAGCGCACCGCGGGGGCGATCCAGGGGAAGAGCTGTTTGCCCCCCACCGCCCACTTGAGGGGCAGATCGATGCGCCAGGCGGCCTCGGCTTCCATCCCGGTGCGCTCCAGCCCCGCCAGGTCCTGATCCACGTACTGGGCAAAGAGCGAGAAGCCGCCCAGGTAGAGCCAGAGGTTGGCTCCCACCTCCTCCTTCCGGTCGCTGGTGATGGGGAAGGAGAAGGCGTTCCCCGGCCCGCGCAGGAGATCCAGATCGCCACCGTAGAACGTGCCCTTGAAATCGACGGTCTCCGCCAGGTCCCGCTGGTAGCCCCAGACCAGGACGTCGACCCCGCGGCTGCCGTCGAGATTCGAGAAGCGCAGCCCGAGACCGGCTCCGAGCTCCAGGTCGCCGTCGACGTCCACGTCCTCGACGTCCGCGTCATAGGGGATGGTGATGCCGCTCTTGAGCTCCGGATCCGGATTGGCCTGGGCCAGCTCCGCGATGCCGTTGTCTCCGGCCAGAGCGTTCGGATCGCGCAGGAAGACCGGGTTGCCCTGGGTGGCCTGGGCCTTGAGGTAGACGTGGGATCCGAGGTCGGCTCCGAGCTCGACGCCCACGTCCTCCATGCGGTTGAAGGCCGTGGAGACGAGACCGTAGCTCTCCAGGTGCCGGTCGTCCTGGCGCTCGAATTTGGGGAATTTACCGATCTTGAGATACGCGCCGAAGCGCTCCGCCTCCAGCGCCGGCTCGGTTTCGCGGCCGAACCGGACCCACAGCTCGTCGACGTCGAATTCGTCGTCCTCGGAGGTGGGGTTGCGGTCGTGGAGATCGATGAAGTCGATCTTGGCGTGGGCTTCGAGCGACTCGCTCCAGCGGGCGTTGAAACGCAGGGTCAGAACCGAGATCTCGAGATGGGAGCCCTCGTTGACCGTCTCCATGGCTCCCTGTTGGACCCCCGGCGGCAGCATGTCCGGGGTGAACGGAAAATTGACCGGGAAGCGGTTGAAATCGCTTTCCCGGAAATGAGCCCTGCCCTCGAAACCGAAGGACAGCTCGGGCCCCCCGCTCCCCGCTCTCCCCACGACCTCGTCCTCGTCCTCGGGCTCGAAGTACCGGACCCCTTCTCCCGCGAGCCCCTCCTCGGCTGTCGGAGGCTCCTGGGTCAGCGCCGCGGTGCCCGGCAGAGAGCCGATCAGGCTCACCCCGACCACCCACGACCCGAGGCTTTGCAGACGCCACCACCCTTTTCGGGACACCGCTCGAGAGACCGCTCCAGACCCCGTCCCGACTGCTTCTCCAACCGCTGCCATGCTCACCCCCCGAGAAACAAACGACTCCTCCCTCTCCGGCTCCAGATGAGCCGTCAGTATAGAGGATCCGAAGGTTCTTATCCCGGCCGGGGATACCGGGAAGGCGATCTTGGGCCGGAGCTGGACCCGAGCCGTTGCTCGGGCCCGAGCCTAGGTGTCCGGTTCCATGTGAGGATACCGGTGATCCGTCGACGGCACGAAGGTCTCCTTGATCGACCGTGCCGAGGTCCAGCGCAAGAGATTGAGCCTCGAGCCGGCCTTGTCGTTGGTGCCGGAGGCGCGGCCGCCGCCAAACGGTTGCTGCCCCACGACAGCCCCGGTGGGCTTGTCGTTGATATAGAAGTTGCCGGCCGTGTGGCGCAAGGCGGTGGCGATCTCCGCGATCACCGCGCGATCCTGTGCGAAGACGGCGCCGGTGAGGGCGTAGGGGCTGGACGTGTCGCACAGCTCCAGCGTCTCCGCGAGCTTCGCGTCGTCGTAGACGTAGACCGTGAGCACCGGACCGAAGATCTCCTCGCGCATCAGCTTCGACGTCGGATCCGTGGTTTCCACCACCGTCGGACGGATGAAGTAGCCGGTGGACTTGTCGCTCTCGCCGCCTGCCAGGATCCGATGGTCGGAGTCGTCCTGGGCGTGTCGGACGTACCCGGTGATGTCGTCGAAGGCCTTCTCGTCGATCACCGCGCACAGGAAGTTGCGGAAGTCCATCGGCGAGCCCATGGCGAGACCCTGGACGGTGTCCGCGAGCTGCTCCTCGACCCGGGGCCAGAGCGACCGGGGAACGTAAGCGCGAGAGGCCGCCGAGCACTTCTGGCCCTGGTACTCGAAGGCGCCGCGGACGAGAGCCGTGACCAGGGCGTCGACCTCCGCCGAGGCATGCGCGAAGACGAAGTCCTTGCCGCCGGTCTCGCCGACAATGCGCGGGTATCCCCGATAGCTGGCGATGTTTTCGCCGATGGTGCGCCACATGCGGTGGAAGGTGCCGGTGGAGCCGGTGAAGTGGATCCCCGCGAGATCCGGCCGCGCGAGGGCGGGGTTGCCCACCTGGCTGCCCCGTCCGGGAACGAAGTTGATGACGCCGGGGGGGAGCCCGGCCTCTTCCAGCACCTTGAGCACGTAGTAGTTGGACAGCGGCGAGGTGGAGGCCGGCTTCCACAGCACGGTATTGCCCATCAGTGCCGGCGAGGTGGGCAGGTTGCCGCCGATGGCGGTGAAGTTGAACGGGGTCACCGCGAAGACGAAGCCTTCGAGGGCCCGGTACTCCGAGCGGTTCCACATGCCCGGCGCGCTCCGCGGCTGCCAGCCGTAGATCTGCTGCATGAAGAAGGGGTTGAAACGCCAGAAATCGATCAGCTCGGCGGCGGCATCGATCTCCGCCTGGTAGACGGTCTTGGACTGGTTGAGCATGGTGGCGGCGTTGACCGTGTCCCGCCACGGACCGGCGAGCAGATCGGCCGCCTTGAGGAGGATCGCCGCCCGCTCGGGCCAGGGGGTCCGGGACCAGCCCTTCCACGCCTCCGCCGCCGCGTCCGCCGCCGCGTTGACCTCCTTCTCGCCGGCCTGGTGGACGCGGGCGAGGACGTGGCCGTGATCGTGGGGACACACCGCCTCGGTCAGGTTGCCGGTCCGGATCTCGCGATCGCCCACGACGACGGGGATCTCGATTTCCTCCTCGAGCATGGCATCGAGGCGCCGTTGGAGGCTCGCCCGCTCCGGGGAGCCGGGCGCGTAGTCGAGAACCGGTTCGTTGAAGGGCTCGGGAACGGTGAACGCGGCGTTGGACATGCGGATCTCTCCCTACGTATGGGCTTCCAGCTCGTTTCCAGGATTTTGCCTCGGGATCTTGCTTCGGGACGTTCGGAGCTTCAAGTGCGAAGAGCGTTTGGGGCTCCGCGGCTCAGGCCTATCGTCGCGACGCCTGCCAGGCGAAGAGCAAAAAGCCCAGGATTATCAGGCCTCCACCCACCGGGGTGACGGCCCCCAGCCAGCGGGGTCCACCGAAGGCGAGCGCCGCCACGGTGCCGCAAAAGATCACGGTGCCGAGAAACAACGACAGGCCGGCGTTGTCAAAGGCCCGAACCAGTCGTTGATGGGCCACGATGCCGACGAGACAGAGACCCAAGCCACCGACGAGAAGGTAGTGGCCGGCCAGGTTCCACAGCTCCAGGCCACGTTCGTCGAGACGGCCTTCGAGGCCGTGGGCGCCGAAGGCGGCGACCCCGACGCCGAGGGCGCACAGGAAGGCTCCGAGAGACACCCAGGCACGCCCCACGCAGGGCTAGACCTCCCCCAGGCGGCGCACGGAAGCCACCCGCTCGCGGGGAAGAACCAGTCGACGATGCCGGGGCCAGACGCCGAATTGCGACGCCTTCTGGACCCATTCCTCCTTGCTCTTGCCGCCGTCGCCCTCCCGATGGGCGTCGGCGTCGAGCAGGATCACCCGCTCGTCGTCCATGTCGTCACAGCGGCCCACAAAGATCTCCTCGCCTCCGGTGTCGACGACGACGGTGATGCCGTGTAGCTCGTGAGCGTCGTCGTGAAACGTTCCCACGGCGTCTCCTCTCAGCTCACCGCTTGTGCCGCGGCATGCTCGTCGAAAGCGTGTTTCAGGTCCTCGGCCACGGCCTCGGCGGAGCGGCCCTCGATCCGATGCCGCGGCAGGAAGTAGACCAGCTCACCGTCCTTGAACAGAGCCATGGAAGGGCTGGAGGGCGGAATGTCCTCGAAGTAGCCGCGGGCCTTGGCGGTGGCTTCCAGGTCCTGGCCGGCGAAGACAGTGGCGACGCGGTCGGGCTTGATCTCGTGCTCGAGGGCGAGGCGCACACCGGGACGGGCCATCCCGGCGGCGCAGCCGCACACCGAGTTGATCACCAGCAGGCCGGTGCCTTCCTGGTGGGCCATCCATTCGTCGACGGCTTCGGCGGAGAGGAGCTCCTCGACGCCTTCGAGGGAGGTCAGCTCCTCTCGCATGGGCTTGACCAGCAATGGGCTGTAGGGCAAAGCGGTCCTCCTTCAGGATCGGTCTCTCGCGGATCGGTCTCGTACGATCACTCGGCGATCGTCAGCGAGCTGATTTGACGAGCTGACATGACAGGCTGAAATGAGCTTTCGAGGGCTGCGGCGGCTCCCGCCGAAAGTCATTCTATCGGCCGGCAGCCATTGTATCGGAACGTCCGCAGCCGGCGCGGGCATTCCAGGTGGTAGCGCCGTCCCGGAGGCCGGAGCCCTGGTAGGCGGTGCGGGTCGACGGTCCTGGTAGACTCCCGCCCGCATCATGATCCCGGCTTCCTTCTACTGGACGATGTTCGCCTTGCCGGCGGCCCTGGTTGCCGCAGCGGTCCTCCTGGCGGCTCTCGACCACCGCCGATCGGGACGTCCCCGCGCCCCCGGGAGACCCGACCCGTGAGTTGGGCGCTGGTCGCCTTTCTCGGCTATCTCGTCCTGGTCGTGGCGATCGGCGTCTGGTCTGCGCGCTTTTCTTCCGAAGGGGTCAGCGAGTTTTTTCTCGGCGGGCGCAAGATCGGTCGCTTCGTGGTCGCGCTGTCCGCGGTGGTGTCTGGGCGCAGCGCCTGGCTGATCACCGGCGTCACCGGCATGGCTTACACCCGCGGAGCTTCCACGGTGTGGGCGGTGGTGGGCTACATCGTGGCAGAGCTGCTGCTCTTCCTCTACTACGCCCGCCGCCTCCGGCGCTTCACCGAGGCCCGCGACGCCATCACTCTGCCGGATTTCTACGCGGCCCGCTTCGGTGACCGGTCGGGGCTGCTGCGCGGCCTGCTGGTGGCGATCATCTTCCTCTTCATGGTGGGCTACGTCTCCGCCCAGTTCGTCGCCGGGGGCAAGGCCTTCGCGTCGGGCTTCGGCCTCGACCCCACCACCGGCATCCTGCTCACGGCGGGGATCGTCCTCGCCTACACCCTGCTGGGGGGCTTTCTGGCGGTTTCGCTCACCGACATGCTCCAGGCGATCCTCATGCTGTTCGCCCTCGGGCTGGTCCCGATCGTGGCGCTTCTCCAACAGGGCGGCCTGGGGATAGTGCTCGCCGAGCTGTCGGCGCTCGACCCCACCCTGGTCGATCCCCTGGCGCTGTCCTTCGGCGTCTTTCTCGGGTTCCTGGGCATCGGGCTGGGCTCACCGGGCAATCCCCACATCCTGATCCGCTACATGGCCATCGACGACCCGGAGCAGCTCCGCTGGTCGGCGGTGGTGGGCATTCTCTGGAATGTCGTGATGGCCTGGGGAGCGGTGCTCATCGGGCTCGCCGGCCGCGCCTGGTTTCCCGGCGTCGACGCGCTGCCCGGCGCGGACCCCGAGAACCTGTACCCGATCCTGGCCCGCGATCTGCTGCCGGATTTCGCCTTCGGGCTGATCATCGCGGCGGTGTTCGCGGCGATCATGTCGACGGCGGACTCGCAGCTCCTGGTGGCCGCCTCGGCGGTGGTGCGGGACCTCTACCAGCAGGTCTTCCGCCGCGGCCAAGAGATTCCCCAGCGACAGCTCGTGCGGATGTCCCGGTGGGTGGTGCTGGTGCTGGTCGGCCTGGCCCTGCTGCTGGGCTTCGTCGCCGACGAGCTGGTGTTCTGGCTGGTGCTGTTCGCCTGGGCCGGTCTGGGAGCGGCGCTGGGACCGACTTCGATCCTCGCCCTGTGGTGGCGGGGGACGACCCGCGCCGGAGTGATCGCGGGTCTGCTCACCGGCACGGCGGTCACCTTTCTGTGGAAGATGGTCCCGGCCCTCGACGCGGCGCTCTACGAGCTGATCCCGGCGTTTCTCGCCGCGCTCCTGGCCACCTGGGCGGTGAGCCGGCTGACCCGTCCGCCGGAGGATGTCGACGCGATGTTCGAGGCGATGGAAGGTCGCTGACGGGCGCAGAGTGGGGTGATTCCGGCCCCGGCTCAGCGGGAGCCGGCCCGCCGCTGCAGCTCGCGGAGCTGCTCTTCCATCTGCTCGCGCATCTCGGGATCGGAGGTGACGGAGACGGCTTCGTCGAACAGCCGCAGTCCCTTCTCGACGTCACCCTCGGACAGGGCGCGGTTGGCGGCCTGGACCAGGGCCCCCCGCTCGAGAGCCTCTTGCGCCCGCTCCGCCATCTCGACCTCCCCCCAGCGACGCAGGTGCTCGATGCGAGCCCGAGCCCGGGGGAAGTCCTCCGCTTTGATGTGGAGCTGGATCAGATGGAACACCAGATCCATGCGCAGGGGGAGCGCCTCCAGAGCGCGGACCAGATGGGGGATGCCGTCCTCCGGGTCGGCATCGCCGAAGAGGTACGCCTGGCCCAGCACCGCCTGGGCCTCGGCGAAGCCCGGATCGAGCTCCACCGCCCGAGCGAGCGCCGCGCGGGCGGCGGCGGCGAGGTCGTTGGCCTCCTGCCGGCTCGGCGCCTGGTCGCGGCGCTCGAGGAGATGGCGACCGTAGCGGAGCCAGATCAGCGCCGAGGCGGGTTGGGCGGCCACCGCCTCGCCGTGGAGCACGGCGGCTTCGCCGAAGCTGCCGGCGAGGTCTTCGAGAAAGGCGAGACCGGAAAGCGCTTCGGGCAAACCGGGCTCCCGCTCCAGGGTGTCGAGGAAATGACTCCGCGCCTCCTGGACCCGCCCCAGACGGGTGAGAAGATCGCCGAGATGCGCGTGCACCCGGGCTACCGGAACGGTCCACACCTCGGCGCGGACCGGCAGGTCGTCCGCCGGGAACGACGCCACCGGGTACTCGCCGCGGCGGACGTACGCGGTCAGCTCGCGTTCCAATTGGGTCACCCGGACGCCAAAGGCTTCCTCGAAGGCCTCGAGCGGCTCGACCCCCTGGGCGAGCTGCGCCAGCCAGGCCGCCGTAGCGTCCAGCCGCTCGCCGTCCCCGGACAGCAGGTAGTGGACCAGCGCCCAGGACACCGCGTAGAGGCGGCCCGCCCCCGCCGCCCCGTGCCGTGGCAGGTCGTCGGACGTCCGCGAGACGACCTCGGAGAGCTTCAGCTCCGCGTGACGGTCGAGCCAGCGCAAGCGGTCCTCCGGCGGTCGGCCCAAGATCGCGCGTCCCTCCTCGACGTCGAAGGTCCGGTAGTACTCGGCCAGCCCCTCGTTGAACCACAGCGGAACGCGGGGAAAGTTGTGGCGAACGAGCTCGTGGACAAACTCGTGCTGGATCACCCCCAGGGCATCCCCCTCCTCGGGGTCGGCGGCGAGGGTGATGAAGCTTCCATCGGGGCCGCTCAGAAACTGGCCCAGCACCCGCACCCCGCCACCGTCGCGGACGGTCTTCCAGGGGTCGTAGTCGGCGAAGGCGAGGATCCGCGTGGGGGCCGGCGAGCGCAGCTCGAATCCGGGGGCGAGACGCCCGAAGACGGTGCGGAAGCGCTCCAGGCGCACGGCGATCTCCGCTCCGCGCTGGGGTCCGGCGTCGGTGTAGACGGTGAGATGAGGCGTTCGAGCCTCGATCCAGCCTTCGACCCGCGTGGTCGCCTGCGCCGGCACCGCAAGCCCGCTCCAACATCCCAGGACAAGAAAGACCGGGACAAAGGGGACCGTGATTCGCATCGCCCTATTGTACGGCCGCCGTCAAAAAAAAATCGTGACCGGTCTTGGTGACCGGTCACGTGGGTAAGGGCGCCCTTCCCAAAGAAGCCGAGATGGTCGTTGGTGGGTCGGGCGCGGACGATCGAGCCGAGAGCTCGAGACGATCTCAGCCCTCGCTGGGAATCAACACCGTATCGATGACGTGGATCACGCCGTTCGAGGTCTCGATGTCCGTCTTCACCACGTTGGCGGAGCCCACCTGGACACCGTTCTTCGTCGAGATGGCGAGGTCTTGACCCTGGACCGTCGTGGCCGAGCTCAGCTTGACCACGTCGGAAGCCATCACCTTGCCGGACACCACGTGGTAGGTGAGGATCGCCGTCAGCTTCTCCTTGTCCTTCAACAGGGCCTCGACGGTGCCCGCGGGCAGCTTGGCGAAGGCCTCGTCGGTCGGAGCGAAGACGGTGAAGGGGCCGTCACTCTTCAGGGTGTCGACCAGACCGGCCGCCTGGACGGCGGTCACCAGCGTCTTGAAGCTCCCGGCAGCCACCGCGGTATCGACGATGTCGGCCGGGCCGCTATCGTTGGAGGCGGCGTAGGCCAGGACGCTCCAGCCCGTGAAAACCAGGGCGATCAGAGCGAGGGCGGCGGGGATGCGAAGGTCGATGCGGCGCATATTTGAATCTCCTTGTCGATGAGATGTCGGGCGGTGTTTTCATCCAACGACCTAGACAATATATGGACAGAAGGTTCCTGTCAAGTCCTTTTGTCCATATCTCATCTGGATATTCTGAACAGATCCAAGAAGAAACCGCCAGAAACCCTTTGTGGAGCAGCAAATAACTTGGACAGACAGAAATCTAGGATCTTCTTGTCCAGGATTGAGAGAGCAGCGCGAGGCGACCTACGGAGAGGGGTCCTCCCGGGGACCGTTCTTCACCGGCGTCCAGGTAGAGGTACGACCGAGCAGCGAAAACCCGATGTAGCCGCGGACTCCCAAGCTACCGTCCTCCTGCAGGGTCAGCTTGCACTTGTAGGTCTTGCCGTTGTCCGGATCGTAGATCTTGCCGCCTTTCCACAGACCGTCCCCAGCGTGCTCGAAGCCGTTCATCATCTCCAGACCGAGAATGGGGCGGCGGTGGAGCGACTCGTCCGGGTTGTTGCGATCCACCTTCTTCTGCCCGCCCATGCCCCGCTCGTCGTCCGGCGGATAGATCGGCTCCTCGAGCCAGACGATCTTGCCGGCGTAGGTGTCGCCCTCCCGAGCGATCTCCACGTGGGCTTCCTCGTCCTCGGTCGCCCACAGCCCGACGATGGCGTCGGCTTCGGAGGAGGGCTGGGAGCCCTGGGCGTGGAGAGCCGGGGGCACGGCGGTCAGAAGCAGGAGCCCCAAGAGCGATCCCGCGACAGAGCGAACGGTCCGGGCTGCGGCCAGAGATGACATCAGCGGCCTCCTTTCGTGGCAGGCGGCGAAGTGTTTGGATCGATGGCGGCAGCCCTCCCCCGCTCAGCTCGGCTCACCGGTGGCGAACACCCGGGCCTCGCGCTCCCCGGCGAAGGGACGGCCCAGCTCGAGCTCCGGGGTCCGGGTATAGGGCACGAAGATATCCATCGCCTCGCCGGCCTCGGTCTCGATCGAGACCAGGATGGCCTCGGTCTCCTGGTCCGTGTTGGGATCCTGGACCTGGACGTCGAGGCAGAAGGCACAGGCGCGAATCTCCCCCTTGCCGGCCGCCTGGCGGAAGGACGCCTGCAGCAGACCCACCTGCATCTCGGGAGCCTCATACCCCTCCCGGTCGAAGGGTTTGACCAGCGAGACCTGGTCGTCCGCACCGAGGGTCGCACCCGAGGGAGGAAAGGTCTCCTCGTCCTGCAGGAACTGGGCGGCCAGCTTGGTCAGGGCGTCGAGCAGGCGATGGATCTCCGGACTCATGAAGGTCTCCCTCGGGGTGGATACGAGGCGGGAGGGTCCGCCGGACCGTCGGTCCGGCGGTTCCGTGATTTGTCGATGAAACCCAGAATACCGCAAACGGCGGGAAGGGGCAGGTTGGAAGGGCTCAGAGCGGCCCGGATCCGCCGGGACCGCCGGTCAGGAAGCACGGTCCCTCCCTCTACGGACCGCGGGGCCCGGTCTCCGGCACCTCGGGGGAGCCGGGTTGCCGGTGTTTCACATAGGTCTCCAGCCAGCGGTCGGTCTCCCACAGCATGTGGAGAATCGACTCACGGGCGCGGTAACCGTGACTCTCGTAGGGCAGCATCACCAGCCGGGCGGTGGCACCGTGCCCCTTCAAGGCAGCGTAAAACCGCTCGCTCTGCATCGGGAAGGTACCGGAGTTGTTGTCCGCTTCGCCGTGGATCAAGAGGATCGGCTCGTCGACCTCGTCGGCGTGGAAGAACGGGGACATCCGGAAGTAGACCTCCGGCGCTTCCCACACCGTACGCTCCTCCGCCTGGAAGCCGAAAGGCGTCAGGCTGCGGTTGTAGGCGCCGCTGCGTGCGATGCCGGCGGCGAACAGATCCGAGTGGGCGAGCAGGTTGGCGGTCATGAACGCACCGTAGGAATGGCCGCCGATGGCCATGCGGTCGCGGTCGCCGACCCCACGCCGCACCACCTCCTCCACCGCCGCTTCGGCGCTGGCGACCAGTTGCTCGACGTAGGTGTCGTTGGGCTCCTCGTCGCCCTCCCCGATGATGGGCATGCTGGGGCCGTCGAGCACCGCGTAGCCGCGGGTGAGCCAGAGCAGCGAGGACCACCAGCCGATCCGGTCGAACCGGTACGGCGAGTCGTCCACCTGGCCGGCCGCGTCGGCGCTCTTGAACTCCCGTGGGTAGGCCCACATCACCACCGGCAGCGGAGAGTCCTCCTGCGGGTGGTAGCCCGCCGGCAGGTAGAGGGTGCCGGTGAGCTGGACGCCGTCCGCCCGCGGATACCGGATCAGCTCCTTGTGGATGCCGGCGAGCTGTGGGGTGGGATGCGGGAAGCGGGTCACCTGCCGCGGCTGACCCTCGCCGTCGCCGCGTTCTTCTCCGGCGGCGAGCCGGCGCACGAAGTAGTTGGGCGGCTGGTCCACCGACTCCCGCCGGGTCAGCACCCGCGGTCCCCGGTCGTCGAGGACCGCCACCGGCCGCTCGTAATAGGGCGCCTCGGAGCGGAACAGCCGCCGGCTCTCCTTGCTCTCCAGATCGAAGACATCGAGGAACGGCCGGTCCCCTTCCGGCGAGGCCCCCTCTCCCACCAGGTAGAGCGAGCCGCCGTCCGGCCCGGTCTGGAGCACCCGCCGGCCCCGGTCGCTCACCTCCTGCAGAGGGGAGCCGGGGTCGTTGTAGCGGTCCTCGAAGGAGCGGTCGAAGAGCAGCTCCGGAGCCACGTCCGGGTCTCCGGGACGCACCCGGTGGGTGCGCGTCCTGCGCGTCTTCCACCACCACTCGGAGACCAGTGCCAGGTCGTCCGTGCCCCACTCGATGTCGCCGAGGCGCAGCTCGAGGGTGATCCACGGCGTCGGCTCGCCGGCGAACGGCGCGGCCAGGAGGAAGACCCGGTCCCGCAGCTCGGCCTCGGCTCCGGCGTCTCCTCCGTCGAGAGCTTCGGCCCAGGCCACCGTGGCGTCGGCGTCCGCCCGCCACTGGTGGCCCCGGGGTCCGGTCGGCACGCTGCCGAAGGGGATGGGGACGCTCTCTTGCAACGGCAGGTCCGCCAGGGTCCGGACGAGGTGTCCGTCCGTCGCGCTGACCACATCGACCCGGCGTGGAAAGCGGTACGCCGGCACCAGATACGAGAAGGGCCGATGGAGGGTCTCGACCAGCAGGTAGCGGCCGTCGGGCGACGGGGCCAGGTCCCACAGCAGCGCCGGCTCGCCGAGAGGGGTGATCCCACCGTCGAGGCCGACGCGGACGGGCTGCGCCGTCAGATAGTGCTCGAAGAGCGCTTCGTCGTGGCTGTTCTCCAGCAGGTCCTGGTAGGTGCGGGCAGCCGCGGTCTCGCCGGTGCTCTCACGGATCACCGGCCCGGTGGGGATCTCGGGAGCCGGCGGCTCAGGACCCAATCCGGCGGGCACCCGGGGCACCACCAGGGCGTCGCCGGAGGCTAGCCAGGCGGGCTCCACCGGTCCGGCCAGGTTGAGCACCGGTCCGGTGAGCCGCCGGGCCTCGCCGGTCTCGGCGTCCAGCACCCACAGCTCGATGCCCTCCTGGGCGGTGTGGGTGAACGCCACATGGGAGCCGTCCGGCGACCATTCGAAGCTCCCCAGCCGAGCCGGCTCCGGGAGCCCCCGGACGGTACGCTCGGAGCCGTCCGCCAGCGCGGTCAGACGCAGACCGACGACGAAGCGATCCCGGCTCGGGCCGTGGGTGCGAGGACGGATGCGGAGCCCACCCAAGCGCAGCTCCCGCTCCGCCAGCTCGTCGATCCCCGGCAACGACGGCAGCTCCATCACCAGCATCCGCTCCCGCTTCGGACCCAGCAGGGTCGCCGGGGTCGGGGGAGCGTCCACCAGGTCCACCAGCACCGGTGCCGGAGTCCGGTAGACGCTCTCCGTGGCGCTCCCTGGGGCGCTCCCTGGAACGCTCTCCGCCGGTGCAGAAAGCGCCGGTATCCAACCCGACAGCAAGCAGACGATGAGGACGAGTCCAGGGATCCAGAAGGTGGTGAAGCGGTGCATGACAGGTCTCCAGGGATCGAGGTGAAAGGGAGCCGGCAGAACCGGAAACACGTTCCAACAAACATCCTACACCGCCACAGCCCCCGAGGCCCGCGCTGTCTCGCCATTCGGTCGGTTGCTGGCCGACGACGGCAAGCGGGGATGGCTCGTCGGCCTGTTTGGAGGTCGACTAAAAGCCAAGTGCTCGAGCCGGTTTTCTGATCCGCGGGGTCCACACGGTGTCGCTGTCCCGATTCCCTATTGCGACTCACATTAAAGACAGAGACAAGTATATCCCTGGTGATTTCTTTGCTCTATCTCTTGGGCTTCTTCCGAGCTGGTCCCGCCCAAGCACCCTGGGAGCTTTATCGGGCGGCCCTTGCCTGCGGCTCCCGCCACTTTCCGAAGGAGTACCGACAATGAAGATGAAGCCGTCTGTGCTGGAGGTCGCCACCGCAGGGTACGTTCCCGTGCTGGTGGTCCTGTCCTTGTCCGTTCTGCTGCTGGTGTCGCCGCTGGCCTCGCCCCTGAGCGCCCAGAATTTCATCTACCACGGCGGGGACTCCGATCCTCGCAACTTCGACGACCGGCCGCGGGACCTGTCCCCGGTAGCACCGAGCCCGCAACAGCTCTCCGCGCTCGACTCCCTGCGCGGCCGGCTGCCGGCCGCCGCGGCCACCTTCGATCCGTACACCGGCGCCACCCGCACGCTCTACAACCCCGCCGGGACGCTGACCGGTCCGCAGGAGGGGGATGCCCAGGACCTGGCGCTCGCCTTCGTCAAGGGCAACCGCTCGCTGCTCGGTCTCGGCCCCGCGGACCTGCGGGAGTGGGAGGTCACCGACAGCGTGGTCTCCTCGGTCACCGGCGTCACCCACCTGTACCTGCGGCAACTGCACGCCGGGCTGCCGGTCTACAACGCCCAGCTCCAGGTCAACATCACCGCCGACGGCCGCATCCTGTCGGTCAACAACGCCTTCGTACCGGAGCTCGGTCAGCGCACCGCCAAGGTGGCTCCCGGTCTCGGCGCCCAGAATGCGGTGATGCGCGCCGCCCAGCACCTGGGCATCCAGCTTCCCGGCCAGCCGCTCGCCGTCCTGGAGACGTCTCCGGGTCCCGAGCAGCGCACCGTGGTCGCCGGCAACGGCCTCTCGCTCGAGCCGATCGAGGCCGAGCTGATGTGGCTGCCTCTGGGCCGCGACGTCGAGCTGGTGTGGAATTTCCAGATCCAGACGCTGGAGGAGGACCACTGGCTCGACATCAACGTCAGCGCCACCACCGGGAACGTCCGCACCCGCTTCGACTGGACCTCCGACGCCGAGTACCGCGTCTACGCCCAGCCCACCGAGAGCCCGATCCACACCACGCCGCTGCCGCCGGCGGACGCGCGGACGCTGGAGGTGAACCCGCACCTGTCGGCGACCAACGCGTCGCCGCTCGGCTGGCACGACACCGGCTCGACCGCGTTCACCATCACACGGGGCAACAACGTCCACGCGTACGAAGACCGGGACGCCAACAACGCACCGCCCGCGACCGAGGTCGACTGCGGCGACGGCTTGAGCTGCGACTTCCCCATCGATCTGACCCAGCCGCCGTCCGCATACATCGAGGCCTCGATCACCAACCTCTTCTACTGGAACAACATCATCCACGACGTCCAGTACCAGTACGGCTTCGACGAGGCGGCGGGCAACTTCCAGGTCAACAACTTCGGGAACGGAGGCGCCGGGGGCGACGACGTGCGCGCCGAGGGCCAGGACGGCATCGGCAATTGCAACGCCAACTTCGGTACGCCCACCGACGGCAACCGGCCCCGGATGCAGATGTTCACCTGCTCCAACACCAACCCACCCCGGGACGGGGACCTGGATGCCGGAGTCATCACCCACGAGTACGGCCACGGCATCTCCAACCGCCAGGTGGGTGGACCGAACAACGTCTCGTGTCTCAACAACACCCAGCAGCCGGGAGAGGGCTGGTCCGACTGGCTCGCCCTCGCCTACACCGCCGAGGTGGGCGACCAGGGCACCGATCCCCGGGGCGTCGGCAGCTACCTCTTCGGTCTCGCCCCGACCGGCACCATCCGCCCCCAGCAGTACTCGACCGACCCGGCGATCAACAACTACACCTACGAGTCCATCGGTGGGCTCTCGGTGCCCCACGGTGTCGGCTCGGTGTGGGCCCAGGCGATCTGGGAGGTCTACTGGGCGCTGGTCGACACCCACGGCTTCGACCCCGACATCTACAACGCGACCGGCGGCGCTGGCAACCAACGGGCGATGCTCTACGTCAACGAGGGATTCAAGAACACCGCCTGCTCGCCGACCTTCCTCGACACCCGCGACGGCATCATCCAGGCCGCCGCCTCGCTATTCGGCGGTGAGGACGTCTGTCTGCTGTGGCAGACCTTTGCCGCCTTCGGGCTGGGCAGTGACGCCGCCACCGGCGGGCCGTCCACCCGCAGCGCCACCAACGGCTTCCAGATCCCTTCCGGCGTGTGTACCGGATGCACGAATCCCCCCGCGGCGCCGACCGGCCTGGTCGCCACCACCCCGGTGGACTTCACCATCGCCCTGAGCTGGAACGCGGTGACCGGGGCCACCTCCTACAAGGTGCTCCGCTCGACCACCTCCGGCGGTCCCTACACCCTGATCGCCACGGTGACCACAACCAGCTTCACTGACACCCCATTGCCGGCCGGCGAGGAATTCTTCTACGTGGTCCAGGCCAGCGACGACACGCAGACCATGTGCATGTCGGGCAATTCCAACGAGGCCTCGGCCGTCGTCACCGGGGCGCCTCCCCCCTGCACCCCCGGTACGGTCCTCTACAGCAACGACTTCGAGGGCCAGAGTGGACTGTCGGATTGGACCCGCGGCACGTTTGACGGCAGCAGCACCGCGGATTGGCAGGGCGTGCAGAGCTGCGATGCGTCGAGCGGCACCAACATCTTCCGCTTCGGCGGCAGCAACTGCAACAACAAGCACGGCAGCGACGACTTCATTTTCGCCCAGCCCAACGGCGTCAGCGGCATCTCGGTGCCCGCCGGCTCCGAGACCACGCGGCTGTTCTTCGACCATCGTTATCGCTTCGAGACGGGCTTCGACGGCGGTACGCTGACCTTGTCGCTGGACGGCATCGACTACACCGTGGTGCCGAGCGGCGCTATCACAGGCGCCAATTACGACGGCAACATCGCCAACGGCTGTGAGCCGGCGGGGACCGCCGGGGTTCCGGTCTACACCGGCACCCAGGACCCCTTCGTCTCCACCACGGTGGATCTCGACGCCGTGTGCGACCTCATCACCGGCGGCACCGCCGGCTGTGCCGGACAGACGCTGTTCCTCGGCTTTACCGGCATCTCCGACTGCCGCCGCAACGAGCGCGGCTGGTTCCTCGACGACGTGACGGTCACCGCCTGCGTCCCGTAGGAGCCCCACCGTAAGAACGTTGTAGAAGCCCTCGAACGACGCCCCGCGGCTCCGGCTCCCGACGAGCCGGCCGCGGGGTTTTTCTCACACCCCCGAAGCCGCACCCCGGAACGCTCTACTTGCAGCCGGGGATCCTTCGGGCGTACCCTTGAGACCTATCCTTGGAATAGCTTCTCGTACTTCCCAACCTTCGGCATGTGCGACACGGGAGTCTGATGACTGAGCAGCAGACCTGCAACGCTCTCCTCGTTTATCCGCGCTTCCCCCCTTCCTACTGGGGGTTCCAATACGCTCTGGAGCTGATCGACAAGCGCTCCGCCATGCCGCCCCTCGGTCTGATCACGGTGGCCGGGATGTTTCCCGACCGCTACCGGCTACGCCTGGTGGACATGAACGTCACCGAGCTGACCGACGAGGACCTCCAGTGGGCCGACCTCGTCCTGACCTCCACCATGGTGGTGCAGCAGCACTCGCTCCACGAGGTGATCGGACACTGCAACCGCCTCGCCACGCCGGTGGCGGTGGGCGGGCCGCACCCGACCTCCTACATCACGGACATCCACGGCGCCGACCACTACCTGCTCGACGAGGTCGAGGAGAGCTTCCCCCGCTTTCTGGCGGACTGGGAACAAGGAATCGCCGAGCGCATCTACCGCCCCGAGGGCAAGCCAGCGGTCACCGACACCCCGGTGCCGCGCTTCGATCTGCTCGATCTCGATGCCTATTCGTCGATGGCCCTTCAATTCTCCCGCGGCTGTCCCTTCGACTGCGAGTTCTGCGACATCACCAAGCTTTTCGGCCGCAAGCCGCGCACCAAGACCAACGAGCAGATGATCGTCGAGCTCGACACGCTCTACGAGACCGGCTGGCGGGGACCGGTGTTCATGGTCGACGACAACTTCATCGGCAACAAGAAGGAAGCGATGCGCATGCTGCCCGCGGTCACCGCCTGGCAGAAGGAGCACGGCTATCCCTTCGGCTTCTACACCGAGGCGAGCGTCAACCTGGCCAAGCTCGAGCCGCTGATGGACGCCATGGTGCAAGCCGGGTTCAGCATGACCTTCCTGGGCATCGAAAGCCCCAACCCGGAGGCTCTCAAGAAAACCAAGAAGGTGCAGAACACCGCCCGCGGCGACGATGATTTCCTGCTGCATGCGGTGCGCACGATCCAAAGCCGGGGCATCGAGGTGAGCGGCGGCTTCATCCTCGGGCTCGACGGCGACGGGCCGGAGGTGTTCGACGCCCAGGTGGACTTCATCCAGGAAGCCGGGATTCCGATGGCGATGGTCGGCTTGCTCTCGGCTCTCCGCGGCACCGATCTCTACGCCCGGCTGCAGAAGGAAGGCCGCTTGCTGGACGAGTCCAGCGGCAACAACGTCGAGGTGCGGCTCAACTTCGTGCCGGAGCTGGACCCGGACGTTCTCGTCCGCGGCTACCGCCAGGTGCTGGAGCGTCTCTACGGTCCCAATCTCGAAGCCTACTTCGAACGCTGCTGGACGATGCTCTCCAACCTCGGCCCCCAGGCGCTTCCCCGGCGCAACGTCCGGAGCAACGAGATCTGGGGCGCCCTGCGCTCGATCCGGCGCCAGCTCTTCTCGCGTCAAGGACCGGCCTATCTCAAGCTGCTGACCAGGACCCTCTTCCGGCGCCCGGGGATGCTACCGGAGGCGATCCGGCTGGGGATCATGGGGTACCACTTCCAGCGCTTCACCGAGCAGACCCTGGCCGCCCACGCGTTCCGCGAGGCGGCGCTCGAGGGCTACGACCGGGTCGAGGAGGTGGCGGCGCAGACCGGTACCGCCCACGCGCGCACCGGAAAGAACCTGCGCCAGCAGGCGGACGAAGCGCTACGGCGGCTGCGGCGGCTGTACCGGCGGCTGCGGCCGGAGTTCCGCCAGCGTCTCCTACCCGACTGGGCCTCGATCCGCGACTCGATCCAAGAGTGCGTGCGCGACGCGGCCTCATTGCAGCTCCTGCACCGGGTACGACCGGCGGTGCAGGCGCTCTTCGCCGGCCCCGGCTGGGGCAGCGCCCTGCAATCCGCCGGCTACACCCCCGCGGACGACGCTGCGGCGCAGACCGACGGCGCGCTCCCGGAGCCCGGTCCCCTGGCCGTCGTTCCCCTGCTCGAGCAGGGGCGCATGCGCCGGTCGATCGAGAGCTTCTTCCACGAGATCGGCGTCCGGGTGGTGACCACCAAGGAGCAGATGGCGCAGATGGGTCACGACGGGCTGGAGCGTCTCGAGTCGTTCCGCACGGGAGCCCGGGACGCGGCCCAAGGGGCCCACGAAGCCGCTCAGGAAGCGGCCCACGAGGCGAGCGCACGGCTGATGGAGTACCTGCGGACGGTCGGTGGAAGCATCGAGACCTTGGTGGTGCCGATCACCGAGGAGGTCGAGGCCGCCAGCGAGCGGTTCCAGATGTGGGTCGGCCAGGCCACCGATGCGGCGGCGCGTCTGCCCAAGCTGGTGACGCTGCGGATCGGTCAGGGCCCCAAGCAGCTCCGCGAGAGCCTGGCCGAGCTCGGCCTCGCCCTCACCGGCGACCGCGGCCGGGTGGAGATGGCGTTGGAGCGGTCGTTGGTGTTGATTTAGGGGGGCCTCCGGCTCGGACCGGAAGCCGCCCCCTTCAGGGGGCAAGACATCGTAGCCAGGTGTTTCAACGCCTGGCGGGGGTGCGGGCTAGGAGTCGCGCTTCACGAACCGCAGCGCACTGGCGTAGAACGCGCGCCATCGGTCCTCCTTCTTCCGGACATCGATGCGCTGCAGGTTGATTCCGGCCACCTTCAGGAGCTGAAGGCGGTGTTTGATGTCGCGGTTCGCTTGCTCGTTCTTCTTCTCCTGGCCCACGAAGCGCGGGTAGATGTAGGTGATCTTGTTGTCGATCTGGTACTTCGAAATGCTCTTCATGCGCGCCCGCCACGTGAGAAGCCACCAGAGGTGCATCTCCACGTAGTCCATGGTCAGGCCCAGGATGTAGACGTTTCGATTGAACAGCAGATCGACCCAGGAGTGCGTTTCTGGTCCGATCCCCTCCTTCAGCCTCGATTGGAGCGACGGCGCCTTCCTCGCCTCGCGTCCCTTGGTCGCATAGTCCCTCATGTATTGCAGGTAGCCAGCATAGTGCTCGTAGCCGAGCAGGATGGACTGTGGCAGATCCCGCTCGCCGTGAATATGCCAGACACACGCGTCCGGGAACCGCTTGCTGCGGAAGAGGCTGTACTTCGACTCGCTGGTGTCCTGGTCCGTCGGCTCCTCCTCCCAGATCGCCTCGACGTTGTAGTCGTAGTTGGTCGTGACGATGTCGCTCAGGGAGAGCTTGCGCAGCGTCTGATGGAGCTGATTCCCCTGGATCCTGGTGATCAGCTCCGCGATATGCCGCTTGATCTTGCCCTCCTCCAGGCCGACTCCGAGAGCTGCCTGGACCATCTCCTCGTAGAGCAGCGGGAAGGGCTTGCCGTCCCCCTCGATCTCGTTGGGCGGATCGATGAACTCCAGCAGCCCGCGGATCAGGTCCTCCCACGAGTAGTCCGCGCCCACTCTGTTCAATCCGTTGCCCAACAGAAGCGCCTTTTTCATCGCTCCTCCCCAGCTCCTACCCTGGCTCCTACTCGGGAAGCACGACCTGTGCTTCAGGAGAGGCACAAGCCCCCCGAGGTGCCTCGGGACCTGCCCCATAGAACCTTGACACTGAATTCCCGTACGGTAGCGTTAGTAAAAACTAGCGCAATCGTACCAAAGTGGCCCCGCTTGCATCAGGGAGCGCCATTCGATCGCCTTCCAACAGGAGAAATACATGAGACTTCTGAAGGTCGTTGTGTGTCTTGCTCTCGCAGTCCCGATCCTCCTCGTCGCCACACCTCTATCGCCCAGGAGTCAACTCCACGAGCTGCCAGATCTACACGCAGTGTGAGACCGAGACGGAGACCCACAACTTCCTCCCCAACATCGATGTCTACTGCTGCGACAAGCTCGCCGGCGGTTGCTTCGGGCAGATCTGCTGACCCCCTCTGTACCCATCCCTACCCCCCGGAGCGCGGACGGTGTGACCGCTCGCGTTTCGTGGGCGGGCTCGGAGAGTCTCGGTGGAGATCCGAGATCTCAGCGCCCGGCACTCTCCCCGACCGGCTGCCGGGGCTCGAGCCTCGCCTTCCCGGTCCGCAGGGCCTCTCCCACCTCTCCAATGTCCTCGCGGCGACCTGAAAAAGGCTTGATCAGAACGTCGTTCCCGTCGTAGACCCGAGGCGTTCGGAAAATCATCAGGATGGCCTTCCAGTGGGCGGGAGCCATGTAGCGGTCTGGGTAGAGCTCCTGGAGCGCCCGCCGCACGTGGGGCGTCTGCGAGCTGCACAGCGCCGGGAACAGATGGTGCTCGATGTGGTGGCTGAAGTGGAAATGCAGGCGGTCCAGGATGCCGAGCGTAGTGACGCTCAGGCTGGTGTCGAGGCTGTCCTTCGCCTCCTGCAGCGGGCACAGCATGTGATTGGTCAACACGTAGGACAGGATGATCACGTTCGCCGTCAGGAAGGGCACCACGATGATGAATGACGTGCCCAACGGTCCGGTCCAGACGCCGATCGCGATCCAGAACAGCGGCTTGGTGTCCGTGTTCCGGGGTATCGCTCACGGGCTCTTCGCCCCCGAGCAGCGGTTCGGCGTCGGGAGCTTTCCGCTGGGGCTCCTGGTCGACGATCTGGACGGGGACGGCGACCCGGACTTGGCGGTCACCAACAGCGGCTCAGACGACGTGACCGTGTTGCTTCACCGGGACTGAGAGGGTCGCGGAGGTCCCGGACCCGTGGCTGGACCCGCCGGGCACCGCCCGCTCAGGGCAGCTCTCCGTCCGGCGCCTCCTCGTCGGGCGGGAACCCCTCACCGGTGGGCACGGGCTCCACGAGGACCTCGCCCGGCGGCACCTGGCCGATCTCCCCCTCCACCCGGATCGTGACCGGCTCGCTGCTGCCGAATTCGTCGGACTCGACCACGAAGCTCACGTCGAAGTAGCTCGACGCCGGAGCCTCCCCGGAAACGTCGTACCCCGCCTCGAAGGCTTCCGGGCTCTGCACGATCTCGCCAAAGGACGAGTCCGCGAGGACAATGCGGATCTCTCCCGCCAGCTCGCTGTAGCCCGACATCTCGAGACCGGTCATCTCGGTCTGGATCCTCCGGAACCCGTCGGGGCCTTCGAAGGGATCGGTCCGCTGGACGCAGACCTCGCCGGTGAGCCCGACGCCCTCTTCGGCGACGCCGTCGAGATCAAGGTCGATGCCGACCGTCATCGTGCTGGGCATGCACTCGCTCCCCGCGTCCGGGAACAGGGCCGCAGCCGGCACGGTCGAGGGATCGGCCACCTGCGGCGGATGGCAGAGATCGAGCAAGCTCACCCCCGCGCCGGTGGTGAAGACGATCAGCACCATCTTCGGATGGCAATACACGGGGATGGGGTACTCCCGCTTGTCCCCGGGAGGGTCACCGGGCACGGTCGTCGGCGGAGGTTGGGTGGGAGGCGGCACGGGGTAGTCTTCCACCTCGCCGTGCTGGGCGGCGCCCCGCTCGAGACTCAGCGTGGAATCGATCTTCCGTGTCCTCCCCACGTCCTCGCGCCAGTCGAGCCGGAAGCGGGACGCGAATTCGCACCGGGCTCCCGCCGGCGGCAGAAACTCGAAGGCGTACTGCCCCTGGGCCATGATGGCGAAAGGGGGCTCGCCGATGGCGTGCTCGAGGGTCCCCCCGAAATCCCCGTCGCCGTCCCAGTCGAACCAGCCGTTGAGGTACATGCGGTTGTCGGCGTCGTAGGTGTGGCGCTTGCCGCGGACGTCCGCCGCGGTCTTGACCGAGATCAAGACCTTCACCATCCCCTCGATCTCACCGTCCTCGCAGTCGTAGTTGACCACCACGCCGTCGTCGAACTTGTCCTTCGCCACAGCCTCGCACTCGCCGGCGTGGTCGTCGATGGCTCCACTGCCAAACGCCAGCCACTCGTACTGGTAGCGGGGGCCCGAGGAGCCGTAGAAGCCAAACAGGTGCGACGGTCCGTCGTTGGGGGTCTGAAGGGCGACCCCGGATAGAGTCCTTCCAGCGTTGACGCTCTGGTGCACGAGTGTGGGATACGGGAGATCGGGAAGATCGCCGAGGTCCTGGCTGTAGAGGTAGTTGATGCCGTCCCGGTCCGCCGTGTGCAAGGTGAGCTGGCAGAGCGAGGTCGACTCCGAGTGCATCTTGGTGACGCCGCCGGGGTCTTTGACGGGACATTCGGCCGCGTTCTCGGGCTCGTCCGGGTGATCGAGCCCGACGAAGTGACCGAATTCGTGGATCAAAGTGGATTGGATGCCGGGGACGTCCGGACACGGCGAGGGCAAGGGGCTGGGCGTCACCGTCCAAGTCTCTACAGGGTCGAGAAAGATATCCGCCTCCAAAAGGCGGCCGCTGGAAGCTTCGGTCCAGAGCCAGGTAGTGGCGATGATGTCTGCCGGCCAGGGAAATGAGCGCAGCCAGCTCACGCAGTTGCGGTTGTCGCGAGTCTTGGGGACGCAATCGCTGTCCGTGTCGTTGTCGAAGAGCGCGATGTGGGCCGGGCTGACGTTGTTCCACTTGGCAGCGGCGGCGTGCACCTCGTTGACGAAGTCGCTCTCGTCGATGGCCCAGTTGTTGTGACCCGCATTGATCTCGTAGGGCACCCGGCACGAGGGAAACGCCCGCAGATCCCAATGCGCGGTGGGCGTCGGCTCGTGGGGACACCGAGTTGCCAGCTCACCGCCTGTCTTGTAACCCGACACGTTGAACCCCAGGCCGGCGACGGTCTGAGAAGTCGCTTGGCGCAGTGGCTCCTCGTCGGACTGCACGCCGGACTGCCCGGAGGTTGGCTCGCCGCGAGCCGGTCCCGGGATTCGACTGGGGGCTTGCCGCCGCTGGAGACCGGTCTCCGGGCCCTGGGCGATTCTCCGCCGGAGCTCGGCGGCGAAGGACGGCCAGGCGAGCCGGCCCAGGGCGTCGAGGTTCCCTTCGGTCTCGAATGGGCTCCCCGCGGCGACCAGCCCCGGGGCGTAGCGCTGCACCACCGTGGACGGCACCCACAGCCGGCCGTCGCCGTCCCGCTCCAGCGGCAGCTTCCCGTTGCGGAAATCGGCGAGACGGAATCCATCGTCGATGCGCTCGATGAAGAACACCGCCGGCTCGTCGATGGTGAAGCTCGTGCTGTGGGGGCTCCACTGGAGGATGTCTCCCACCTGACCTCCGGGGTGGGTCAGGCGGAGCCGCAGCACGGCCTCCCCCGCGAGGGACTGGTCGACGGCGATCTCGAGCTCGGTGACGATCTGCGTTCGGTCCTCGTTCCAGGCGCTGGACCGGGACACCACGCGCCCCTGGACGATGTCGGTGCTGCGGGCGACGAGAGTGTCGAGCAGCGGAGCCGACCCATCGGCAGCGGCGGCCGGAATGGGCAAGGCTGCCCACAGGACGATGCAGCCCAGGATGCACACGAGGATGCCTGCCGAGAGCGGAGCCAAGAGGGGGCAACGCGAAGAGACCACGGCGACGCGGTGAGAGCGCATGGGAGCACCTCCTGGTGAGTCAAACCATCGAGGAATCAGAAACTTTCGACATTTAAGACGACTGCCAAGAGGTTGTCAAGCTGGGAGAGTTGTCCGCAGGTGAACTGCTCAGCTCCCAATCCATAGGCTCCCTAATCTCGCGCATCTCTGGCGGAGGGAGCTTCAGACCTCGAATCAGTGAGTACGTGGAAACGGCAAAATATTTGTGCCCGCCCGGCTACCCTATCGGGTTTGGGTTTCAGCCACATCGATTGCACGCCTCCGCACGGGAGGGGACACGAGGGCTGACGGCCCCTTCCGGCGGTCACCGAAGGCTCGCGATTCCCTGTCACGCCTGGATGGGCATGCAGGTGTGACGGAGAAGATCTTGTCACGCCTGGTTGGGCTTCCAGGCGGGACGACGAAAGGGCGACCCCGCGGACTGCGCCACGCGGCGTCGCCCTCCAAATCTTCCTCGCCTGCTTGTCCCCCCGCCAGGCGCTCAAAGCCCCCGGCTTCGTCGTACCACCCCCTTGAAAGGGGCTGGAGGAGACTCGGCCACCGTCAGGCTTCCCACGAGCCCCCCATTCATGGGGGCAAGGCACCGTAGCCACGGGAGTTTTAACCCCTGGCGGGGGTACGGCGCTGAGCGGTTCATCCCCACGCCCGTGGGGAACACTTCTCGGTCTGCGGAAGGAGATCGGCGCTGAACGGTTCATCCCCACGCCCGTGGGGAACACGTGTGTCCAAAGCCGCGGGGCGAACCTGTGGACGGTTCATCCCCACGCCCGTGGGGAACACTCTTCTCAGACTCGCCTGATTTTAAACGACTTGCGGAGACGGGCAAAGGCTACCGAGCATTTCGGGGGTCCACGGGACCCTTGTGCGGGGGCTCGTCTCCGAAGCTTCGGAGGGGTTCGGCGTCCTGGGGAAGGAAGGAAACAAGGCGGGCTCCATCCAGGTC